>Ga0160465_100028_pt1 | contig 208271 bp, 183 predicted proteins | sample HID1971K_E11MG_FD_108209 | JGI IMG/M metagenome (GOLD analysis project Ga0160465, IMG submission 108209) | Enriched millipede-associated microbial communities from UW Madison campus, WI, USA - HID1971K_E11 MG | ecosystem: Host-associated > Arthropoda: Insects > Digestive system > Unclassified ...
TAAATGCCCTTATGTGTCTTATATGGTTAACAATAGAGACTCATTTTTTTACCATAGAAGGAATATAAGTTCATATAAAATGTGCTTAGGTGGTAAAATCTAATAACATTTTAATCTTCCGAAAAGCTATGGTGTCCCCACGAGCCATGGCTAGAGTGATTTTTATAATAATCCGATCATGAATGAGCATTTAAAAAATGACCAAAAAATCCTTGAAGAAATTCTGAACCAGGTTAAAAACCAAGGATTAGATTATTTAAATAATATTAATCATAGGTCAACAGCAAATTATAAGGATGTTGAAACGATTACTGATTTAAATGCTAATGGATTAGGCTTTAAAGATTCCTTAAAGCAATTTAATGAACGCTTTGAAGCCATTATGGTTGCCTCTTCAGGGCCAAGGTATTGGGGCTTTGTGACTGGGGGCACAACACCAGCAGCCATCGCAGGTGATTGGCTATCGGCAATTTACGACCAGAATACACAATCGGCAAAAGGTAATGGTGATGTTTCTGCGATAATTGAATTAGAAACCATTCAATTGTTACTTTCTCTTTTTGATTTACCTAAGAATTTTTTCGGGGGATTTGTTACCGGTGCAACCTTATCAAACTTTACCTGTTTGGCTGTTGCACGACAATGGATGGGCAAACAATCGGGAAAAGATTTCGCAAGGGAAGGAATCACAAGCCCTATCAAAATTTTATCAACAACGCCACATTCATCTGCTATAAAATCATTATCGATGTTGGGCATTGGCAGTAATAATGTTATCCAAGTAAACGCACTTTCAGGAAATCGAGAGGCCATTGATATGGAAAATTTAGCGATCAAAATAAAATCGCTCAATGATGAGCCTTTTATTTTAATCTCAAGTGCAGGAACAGTGAACACTGTAGATTTTGATGATTTTCAAGCCATCAGCAAACTCAAGGAAAAATATAATTTCTGGTGGCATATTGATACGGCTTTTGGTGGTTTTGCTGCCTGCTCCCCAAAATACAATCACCTTGTTAAAGGATGGGACCACGCAGACAGCATAACGGTAGATTGCCACAAATGGTTAAATGTTCCTTACGAAAATGCTGTATTCTTTGTTAAGGAAAAACACCAGCTATTGCAGATAGAAACTTTTCAAAACTCTAATGCAGCATATTTGGGTAACCCATCGGAAAACTTCAGCTATCTTAACTTTCTCCCAGAAAATTCAAGGCGATTAAAAGCTTTACCTGCATGGTTTACTTTGATGAGTTATGGCAAAACAGGTTATCAGGAAATTGTCGAAAGCAATGTAGAAATGGCTCTGCTCTTCGCCGAATTTATAGCAAATAATCCCAGCTTTGAATTGCTTGCTCCTGTTCGTTTAAATACAGTTTGTTTTACCTTATCTGATGAAAATTTAGTTGGCGATTTCCTAAACAAACTCAACTCAACAGGAAAAGTATTTATGACCCCGACTTTTTACAATGGGAAAAAGGGAATCCGTGCTGCATTTGTAAATTGGAGAACAACAGAGGATGATATTCTGATTGCTAGAAAAGCAATGGAAGAAATATTATCGTTACCGGAAAAATAAATTTCAATTTTTTTTAAATCAGGTAGTTTCATAAAAAAAATCACATCATTATTAATGAGCAAAATCTTTCTAACCATCATCCTTTTCCTATCCCTAAACTGTGTTAATGCCCAAATCACTTCAATTGCTATGAACGTTAAGGACTTGAAAGATGCACCATTTAAGTTTAAAGGTACCCGGGCAATGATGGTAGATCGGATCAATGATACCAGTACCAAAAACATTTTCGTTTTCTCCAAAGTGTCATCGGGAAGTATTCCAGATACTTTATTTGCTCAAAAATTTACAAAGATTGGCGAGGTTTGGAAATTATCTCAAGAGGAAACAATCACACATAAAGGAGCCATTAGCATTTGGGGTGCAAGAAAAGCATTTTTCGATGCAGATAAAGACAAAAATGTGGATGTTTTATTTATCTACAGTTTACATGATGCTGCCATGCAAAAACAACTTTCTGTTAACTTATTGCTGTTTTATAAAGGAGAAAGCTATATACTAACCGAAACTGAAGACAGGCATCATTCACAAAGTGAAAATTTTTCCGGGCTACCCCAAAGTGTAAAAGATTATGTTGCTAAGTATTGGGAGGGGTTGGATAAATGGAATTAACACCCAAAAAAATATATTCGTAAAATATCTGACATAATTCCTTTCAAATACCCTAAATGAATTAAGTTATTGTTCATTCTTTAAAATATGCTCAACAAATTATTTGCATTTATCCTATTCTTTAGTGCTTTTACAAAAGCCGTTAATGCTCAAAACTCCAATGTTATTGTTCCAAAACCTGAACGCGAATTCCGTGCCGCTTGGGTTGCAACAGTTGCAAATATCAATTGGCCAAGCAAACCAGGATTATCTACTCAGCAACAACAAGAGGAGGCTATTGCACTTTTAGATATGCTTAGGCAAAATCATTTCAATGCCGTGATTTTTCAAGTTCGACCACAAGCTGATGCATTTTATAAAAGTGATTTAGAACCTTGGTCCTATTTTTTAACCGGAATTCAAGGCCAGGCGCCAAATCCTTACTATGACCCTTTAGAGTTTTGGGTAAATGCTGCACATGAACGCGGGCTGGAACTGCATGTTTGGTTAAACCCTTATCGCGCACATCATATTGCAGGTGGAGAGCCGAGGGATATCTCTGTGGTTAAAAAGCACCCTAATCTGGTTTATAAATTAAAACAGGGTTATTGGTGGCTGGATCCATCTAAAAAAGGGACACAAGATTTATCCAACGCAGTAGTGAAAGATATTGTTAAACGATATGATATTGACGGTGTTCATTTTGATGATTATTTTTATCCGTATGCGGAATATAATGGAGGAGAAGATTTTCCGGATTCAGATAGTTATGCCGCATATCAAAAAGATGGAGGTAAATTATCAAGAGGAGATTGGCGAAGAGAGCAGGTAAATGTTTTCATCAAAAGAGTTTATAAAACCATTAAAACTGAAAAGAAGTATGTGAAGTTTGGTATCAGTCCTTTCGGCATCTGGAAGCCAAATAACCCTGAATCCATAAAGGGTTTTGATCAATACGACAAGCTTTATGCTGATGCAAAATTATGGCTCAACAAAGGTTGGATTGATTATTTTACACCTCAATTATATTGGCAAGTGAACAATATCTCCCAAAGTTTTCCTGTCTTACTGGGCTGGTGGCAATCTGAAAACACAAAGAACAGACATCTTTGGCCAGGGATGAATAGTGGTATTGGCGGTGGAGAAAAGAACAGCGATGAAATTATTAATCAGATTATGATTACCAGGGGAATTTTGCCGAAATCTCCAGGGGCCGTACACTGGAGTATTGGCGCTTTAACCAAACATGAAAGTTTGCGAAATGACTTACTTAAAGGCCCTTATAAAGAAGATGCAATTGTTCCTTCCTCGCCCTGGTTGGATAAAAAAGCACCAGTGGCACCAAAAGTGAGTATTGAAGATAGAGATTCAGATATCCATGTTAAATGGGTACCGGCAAATGAAAAGGATGATTTTAAATACATTGTTTATACCAGTTATGGAGATAAATGTACCTACACAATGCTAAACTATAAAAGTCGATTCCTGGTTGTTCCAAAAGTTTTGATAAATAATGCAGTAAATCCTGCTCAACAGGCAAGTTTAAAAAGTATTGCTGTTACTGCTGTAGATCGGACAGGTAATGAAAGTAAGGTAGAGATTATTAATGTGAAGGGTTAAATATTGAATTCTTAAGTCGGGAAAACATTTCTCGGCTCACATAAACAGAAATAGAATGGAGCTGTCATCTGAGCTTGTCGAAAAACTTAAAGCATTTCGACAAGCTCAATGTGACATATTCAACAATAAGTTGGTCGGCAAATGTTTTCCCGACCTTTGTGCTGTGGATTTTTAATCCACAGATAACAAATAAGGATTTGAAAATCCTTAGCTCTTAAATCGGGAAAACATTTCCCGACCAACAACGTAACATTCCCTGACTATCTCTTACTCAACAAATATGCTTTAAAAGCTTCAAAATCCACACTCAATTGATCAGCATGTTTTGGTTTGCTTTCCAATGCTTTTACCTGTCCTGGGATTTCAATTTTTGCGGCAATATCTTCAGGGAAAATATCAGGAAACTTACAGGCATGTGCAGTTGATAAAAATACAGCTGCACTTTCATCTGAAGGATTTTCCTTTCTATATTGTTCTATGGCCAAGTATGCAATTGCGGTATGCGGACAAGCAACATAATTAAATTTAGCATCGATTTCTTTAATACCTGCAAGGGTTTCCTCATCATTAAAACGATAAGATGTAACCATTTTTTTAAGTGCATCTAAATCCTGGTTGAACAAATCCATAATACGTACCCAATTGCTTGGAGCACCAACGTCCATGGCGTTAGCGTAAGTTTGTACAGATGGTTTGGTTTCATAAATACCAGTTTCCAAAAAACGGGGAACAGTATCGTTCACATTTGTTGCCGCTATAAATTGCTTAACAGGCAAGCCTAATTTGTAAGCCAATAAGCCCGCACCAATATTTCCAAAGTTTCCACTAGGAACAGAAAATATAACATCACTTAAGCCCTTTTTTTTCAATTGAGCATACGTGTTGAAGTAGTAAAATGTTTGTGGAATTAATCTGGAAATATTAATCGAGTTTGCTGAAGTCAGACGGAATTTTGCGTTTAGTTCATCATCAGCGAAGGCTTGTTTTACTAAAGCCTGGCAATCATCAAAGGTACCTTGAACTTCTATTGCCCTAATATTTTCTCCATTGGTGGTTAATTGTAGTTCTTGTATCGGACTCACTTTTCCCTTGGGATAAAGAATAGTAACACGTGTATTTGGAACACCTAAAAAGCCCAAGGCAACAGCTCCTCCAGTGTCGCCGGAAGTTGCCACCAACACATCTAACAATTGTTCGCCATCTTTTAAGAAATAAGCCATCACACGGCTCATAAAACGTGCTCCGAAATCTTTAAAAGCCAAAGATGGCCCATGAAACAATTCTAAAACAAAAGTCTTTTCATCAAGCTTAATTGCAGGTGCATCAAAATTAATAGCATCATCAACTAATGCTTTTAAATCCTCAGCAGGAATCTCATCTTTTAATAAGGTAGAGGCAACTTTATAGGCAATTTCTGGTAAGCTATATTTTTCAATGTTTTGAATAAAATCGGCATCAAGCTGCGGAATTTCCACAGGCATATATAAGCCTTTATCCTGCGGCATACTGTTAAATACGGCTTCTTTGAAAGAAACACGTAAGGTTGCATTGTTGGTACTGTATAATATCATTGTTGGTTTAAGGTTTAGGGTATAAGGCTAAAGGTTTGGGTACCTGATTTTACCCTACGCCTTAAGCCTTTTACCTTTCTTTACATCACTCTTGGTCCTTCGGCATTTACCAAAGAAACATAAGCTTTACTGTTAATATTTAGTTTGTTTAAGTATTGTTGTTGTGCTTTGGTGATTCGTTTTGCAGTCTCTTCATCCTTTGTCAATGCAAAAACAGAGGGACCAGAACCTGAAATCCCAAAGCCAATGGCACCGTTTTCCATAGCCAGGGTTCTCATTTCTTCGAAACCTGGAATTAAAATAGAACGGGTCGGCTCTACCAAAACGTCTTCCATACTTCGGCCGATCAAATCGAAATCGTTCATGAATAATCCACTGACCAATCCGGCAACATTTCCCCATTGGGTTACGGCATCTTTCAAAAATACCTTACTGCGAATCATTTGACGGGCATCTTTTGTCGGAACATCTACTTCCGGATAAACAATTGCAGCATACATACCTGCAGGAGTTGGCAAAGAAATTACATCTAAAGGATTATAACTTCTAATCAAAACAAAACCACCAAGTAAAGCAGGTGCCACATTATCTGCATGACCATAACCACAAGCCAGCTCTTCACCTTTCATAGCAAAGGGAACCAATTCTTTCGTGGTTAATAAATCACCCATTAATTTATTGATGGCAAATAACCCCGCAACCGTACTTGCTGAGCTTGAGCCCAAACCACTGCCAATTGGCATTTTCTTGTGGAGTTCTATTTCAACGCCTATATCCAAACGGTTAATGTGTTGCAAGTAGTGCTGAACACTGGCACTAACCGTATTTTTTGCTGCATTTAAAGGCAGTCGACCATCATCTCCGGTAATTCTTTTTATGATGACACCGGGCGTATCAGTTAGGCGCATTTCTACTTCATCGCCCGGCTCATTAACCGCAAAACCCAAAACATCAAATCCACAAACTACATTGGCAACAGTTGCCGGGGCGAAAACCCGAATTCCTACCCCTAAATCCCCTAAAGGGGACTTTTCCTTTCCAACGGTCATTTCTGAATTCAATAAAGGGTTTTGATTATCATTTATATTTTTTTGCATCTTTTTTCTAAAACTAACTTATACTATGGGTTATAAAAGCCCCCTTCAGGGGGTTGAGGGTTCTAGTGTGTCAGTGTTCCTACATTAATAATATCTGCAAAAACACCCGCAGCTGTAACTTCTGCTCCCGCACCCGGACCTTTCACCACCAAGGGACGTGATTTATATCTATCTGTTGTGAAAGAAATGATATTATCACTTCCCGAAAGCATATAAAAAGGGTGACCATCATCAACCATTTGCAGGCTGATTTCTACATTACCATCTTCCAGTTTACCGATGTAGCGCAATACTTTCCCTTCATTGGCCGCTTTATTTTTCAACTCCTCAAAATAAGCGGCATTGGTCTGAAGTTCTGAATAGAAATCCTCAACGGTTGCTGCTTTCAAACATGCCTCAGGTAAAATGTTTTCGATTTTTACATCCGCAGCCTCTAAAGGATAACCTGCATCACGAGCCAGGATTAACATTTTGCGCATAAAGTCTTTTCCGTTCAAATCATCACGTGGGTCAGGTTCGGTATAGCCCAATTCCTGTGCCTCTTTAACCGTTTCATAAAAACCTGCATCACCTTTAAAATTGTTGAAGATATAAGAAATGGTTCCCGATAATATTGCTTCGATACGGGCAACTTTGTCGCCGCTCATCATCAGTTCTCTTAGGGTACGGATGATTGGCAAACCCGCACCTACATTGGTTTCGTAATAAAAATCGACACCAAACTTACGGGCAGTATCTTTAAATGACCTATATTGAGCAAAATCGGCTGAATTTCCTTTCTTATTGCAAGTCACTACAGAAATACTGTTTTCAAAAATTCCCTGATAAAATTCAATTGGTGATTCACTGGCTGTATTATCTACAAAAACACAGTTAGGTAAGTTTAAAGCTTTCATCTTTTTAACAAAGAGCGCCAAATCTGCCTGTTCGCCGTTGCTGTTCAATTCACTTTCCCAATCTTCAAGTGATAAACCCTCAGCATTGAAAATCATTTTTCTGGTGTTGCTGATTCCTGCAACCTTAACCTGTAAATCATTATTCGCTGCAAGGAAAGGCATTTGCTCTTTCAATTGATTAAACAACGTTTTACCAATGTTTCCTGTTCCTAAGCAGAAAATGTTCAGTGTTCTTTTCAAATCGGTGAAGAAAGCATCGTGGACCGCATTAACCGCTTTCGATAAATCATCTTTACTGATGATCACCGAGATATTATATTCAGAAGAACCTTGTGCAATTGCCCTGACGTTAATCCCGTTCCGGCCCAAAGCATTAAACAAACGACCACTCATTCCTGGTGTATGTTTCATGTTTTCGCCAACAATAGCCAAAACCGCAAGGTTGTTTTCTACTTCTGGTAATTCCAATTTCCTTGCATCCAGTTCCAACTCAAATTCTTTTTTAATCAGGGTTATCGCTTGCGCTGCATCACTTGGTTTAACCGCAAAAGTGATACTATGCTCTGATGAAGATTGTGTAATCAGTACCACATTGATTTGTTCACGGGATAATAAAGAGAACAATCTTCCACTGAAACCAGCTTTACCCACCATACCGCTACCGGTTAAATTGATGATGCTGATGTGATCGATAGAGGAAATACCCTTAATCGGTAAACTCGATGATTTCACATCACTTTTTATATAAGTTCCCGCAAAATCGGGTTCAAAAGTATTCTTAATTACAAGGGGGATTTTCTTCAGAAAAGCGGGAATCATTGTTGGCGGATAAATCACTTTCGCCCCAAAATAACTCAATTCCATCGCTTCGGTATAACTCAATTCAGACAAGGAGAAAGCCTTTTTCACAATGCGAGGGTCAGCGGTCATCATGCCATTTACATCTGTCCAGATTTCTATTTCTTCTGCATTTAAAGCTGCTCCCCAAACTGCTGCAGTGTAGTCAGATCCTCCACGCCCTAAAGTGGTTACTCTACCTGTAGCATTGCTGGCAATGAAACCCGTTACAAAAAGCACCTTGTTCTTATTCGCCTGGTAGAAATCATTAATCAGCATTTCCGTAAGTTCGGTATCCACCTTCGCCTGTCCGAAATTGCTGTCGGTTTTAATCAATTCCGAACCGTTTACATACATCGCCTCAGCAAATTGCTGCGATGCGATGTGGCTAATCATGAAAGTAGAACAACGTTCGCCATAACTCAAAATCTGGTCTTTGGTTTGCAAGCTCAGCTCACGCAAATGGCTAACAGCCTGTAATAAATCTTCCAGTTCATTGAAGAAAATTTTTAATCTTGTAAACACCGGGTTTTGTGCCGCTGCCGGTAAAAGCGAGCGAATAACCGCGAAATGTTTCGCCTCAATTTCTTTTAAATGTGCATCGTAATCTTCACCACGCTCGGCCATTTCGGCCATATCGGTAAGCAAATTGGTTACACCACTCATTGCCGATAATACAACTACCGGATTCTGTTTTGATTTTTCTTGGGCCACCAGGCGCAAAAGTGTTTTAATGTTCTCGGCCGAACCTACGGATGTGCCGCCGAATTTAAGTACCTTCATTTATTTTTGGGGTTAAAAAAAAGCGCCCCGTTTTGCGGGGCGCTTTCTGTGTTTTATATTTTTTCAATTTTACAACAAAAAATTAGCCCCTCTGGTTTATACCTGTGGTTGTAATAATGGTTGTAATAATTGAAGTATTAAAATTCATTTTCTCTTGGTGTATTTTCTACACCGTAAAGTAGCAGATTATTTTTTTAAAATGCAAACAATTTTAACATTTATTTAAATATTTTTCAATGAATTGCTCAATCAGATGAAATAGCGGTATTATTTTAGCCTAAAACCAAAATCGATAAATAGTCATTCCATGAAATGAGCTTCCAAGGAATCCCTTAGCACAATCTTACTACAAGTGGATAGGTTTTATTCATCAACCTAATTATCAGAAAAGGTGCTAAAGTAGTTCTTCGGATTCAACAGTCCTGCTGTCCGCTTTACTTCATTGCACTACGTGTTCGCTGCCATCAGGTTTAGAGAAACTTAGGCTGGGGTAGTATTAAAATTTGTTGTCTGTAAGACATTATAGTATATCGTTTAATGATGGAATAGTTAACTGTGGTTGGCGATAACCCCAAACCGCAGGGGTAAATAAAATGATGTTTTTCCTCTTCCAAACAGTTAAGGTGATACTACCAAAACACAGGAGCAGAGTTTCCAATTGTTCAATCAAAAAGTCAATTCAACGAACCCATCTAAAAATCATATTTTTTCACAATAATTGTAATCATCAAATGGATCATCATGAGGTTAAATTTTTTCAGTATTTTAACGATTTTTACAATTTCGGCTTTACTGTCTTTCACGCTTATCCAAAAGAAAACCATCGTTTATATTATTGGCGATTCTACAGCAGCGAATAAACAGCCAAAGGCTTATCCCGAAACAGGCTGGGGTATGGAATTGCAATCTTTTTTCAAAGCTGATGTTGTTGTGGATAACCGGGCTTTAAATGGAAGAAGCACCAAATCTTTTCGAGCTGAAAACCATTGGCAACCAATCCTGGATAAGCTGAACCCTGGAGATTATGTGTTTATTGAGTTCGGACATAATGATGAAAAGATTGATAAACCCGCTGTTGGAGTGTCTTTACCTGAATTTAAAACCAATTTGATAAACTATATTAAAGAGAGCCGCAGTAAAAAAGCCATTCCGGTTTTGTTAACACCAATATCCAGAAGAAGTTTTAAAAATGGTGTACTTATTGATTCTCATGGCGGGTATCCAAATATAACAAGACAAGTTGCTGATTCTTTGAAAGTTCCTCTAATTGATATGCAACGCAAAACAGAAAGTTTATTAGTCCGTTTGGGCGACATTCCATCTATAAAATTATTCAACTATGTTGATTCTGGAAACGTTAATTATCCGACCGGAAAAAAAGACGATACACATTTAAGTCCAGATGGGGCTAAGTTGGTTGCTGGTTTGGTTGTAGAAGGAATTAAAGAATTGAAATTAGGTCTGGCTAAGAAATTGAAATACGATTTGTAGATCTGAACTTGCTGAAGACCTTTTTAAAACAAAAAGATGCCCCCTTCGACAAGCTCAGGATGACATCTTTTTTATGGATTTTGGAACTAAGTCCCGTGTTTCCGTTATTAATATTTAAAAAATATACTTTGTACTCAAAAAGTTCGAATCGTTACCTTCCACAATTTCATTTAACAAACTTTTGTTATGGGCGGTGAGCTTGGTTGCGACCAAAGAACGGATAGAAAACGAGCGTAAAGCATCAACAACTGAAAGCGTACCTTCAGCACTATCTTTACGGCCTGTAAAAGGAAATACATCCGGGCCACGCTGACATTGGCAATTAATATTTACACGACTAACCTGGTTAACCAATGGGTCAATCAAGGAAGAAATCACAGCCGCATTATTGCTGAAAATACTTACTTGTTGTCCGTGTGGCGAACCAATCAAATATTCTATCGGTTCTTCCAAATCATCAAAAGGGACAACCGGAATTACAGGTCCAAATTGTTCTTCGCGATACAATTTCATATTGCTGTTTACCGGGTACATAATTGCTGGATAAACAAAAGTCTCAAGCGTTTGACCACCGTTTTTGTTTATTACTTTAGCACCATGGGCAACCGCATCATCAATACATTCCTTTAAATATTCTGGCTTATTCAGCTCAGGAAGCGGTGTTAAAGCAACTCCTTTTTCCCAAGGCATACCGAATTTTAGTTTTTCCACTTCAACAGATAATCGCTTTAAAAATTCCTGAGCCAAACCGCGATGAACATAAACGATTTTAATCGCCGTACAACGTTGTCCGTTGAAAGAAAGTGAGCCTAAAACGGTTTCAGAAACCGCTAGATCCAAATCCGCATCTTTTGTAATAATAGCTGCATTTTTGGCATCCAAACCTAAAATTGCTCTTAGTCGATTTACTTTTGGATGTAGTTTTTTCAACTCGTTAGCCACTTTACTCGAACCAATCAAGGTAAGCACATTGATTTTTCCTGATTTCATCAAGCCCGGAACAATCGTATTTCCACGACCATAAATCGTATTCACCACACCTTTAGGAAAACTGGAACGAAATGCCTCAAGTAATGGATAATGTAATAAGGTGCCGTGTTTTGGTGGTTTAAATAAAAGTGTATTGCCCATAATCAAAGCGGGAATAAGCGTTGTAAAAGTTTCATTCAGGGGATAATTGAACGGCCCCATACAAAGCACTACACCTAATGGTGAACGACGAACCTGAGCAACAATTCCTTGTTCAATTTCGAAACGGGATGATTGTCTGTCGACATCTTTCAAAGCATCGATAGTAGCATAAATGTATTCTATGGTACGATCAAATTCTTTAACTGAATCGGCAAATGATTTACCAATTTCCCACATAATCAGCTTTACCACAATGTCTTTTTGCTCAATCATTTTATGCGTAAAGTTCTCCACGCAGGTAATGCGGTCAGCAACGCTCATGGTTGGCCATTGTCCACGCCCATTATCATAAGCGGCAACAGCAGCATCCAAAGCCTCAGTTGACTCCTTTTCGGTACAAACAGGGAAACTTCCGATACGTTTTCGTTTTAAACCTTCTGCCGTTTTTACACATACAGGAGAAAAAACCTCATTAAATGGTCCAGTCCAAGGTTTCATCTCTCCATTAGAAAGAAATTCTTTTTGATTGATTTCCTCCTTCAGCCTAAATTCGTCCGGAATCTGGCTTTCTTCAACGAAAATACTTTCGAGTTTTAAAGTTGTGCTCAATTTTAGTTTAATTTTAAATTTAATCGATGTTAATCTATAGTTTTAGTATAGATTTTATATATTTAAAAAGCTGAAGATTTAATCGTAAATACATCTTTAATTCCTCAGCCTTTTACTATTATTTTAGTTCTATAACCTTGTATTTTGGAACAAGTGCTTTCATAACTGTCCAGCCTATCAGATAGCATACAGCACATAAAGAGAATACGATAAAATACCCAGCCTCTTCACCTTTAAAGCCCATAAATACGATCTGATTTTCGCCGGTATAGTCGAATAATAATCCAGATCCCTTATTTATAAAGAAAGAGCCGATACCACCTGCCATGCCACCAATACCGGTGATGGTTGCGATTGCTTTCTTAGGGAACATATCGCCAACAGTTGAAAAAATATTTGCCGACCAGGCCTGATGTGCTGCCCCTGCGATACCGATAATAATTACAGGTATCCAGTAAGTGATATGGCCTAAAGGTTGTGCCAGCAAAGCCAGTAATGGGAAAAACGCAAAAATTAACATGGCTCTCATTCTACCTTCATAAGGATTCATTCCTTTTTTCTCTACAAAATAAGTTGGGAGCCAACCACCTATAATCGATAGTAATGTAATCATATACAGTACAAATAATGGGAATGCACTTTGTGTTGAGTCCATACCATAAACCGAACTTAGATAAGCCGGGGTCCAGAATAAAAAGAACCACCAAACGCCGTCGGTCATGAATTTACCGAATGCGAAAGCCCATGTTTGTTTGTATTTAAAGCAATCAATAAATGATACTTTCTCTTTAGTTTCCTCAACGTAGTCAGCCATTTTTCTATCAGCAATAATATCCTGCTGGATGTATGCCAATTCCTCCGGACTAACTCTTGGATGTACCTCTGGTTTATTATAAACAAAAACCCAAAATCCCATCCATACAAAACCCAAAGCACCGATAATGATGAAAGACATTTCCCATCCATAAGCTTTTGCGATAAACGGAATAGTAATAGGCGCTGCTAAAGCACCAACTGTTGCTCCGGCATTGAAAATACTGGTAGCAAAGGCCCTGTCTTTTTTCGGGAAGTATTCTGCCGTAGCCTTAATTGCTGCCGGAAAATTTCCTGCCTCTCCAAGCGCTAAAACGAAACGGGCAAAAATGAATAATGTAACACTTACAGAGATAACCATGCCCGTGTTATTGATTGTTTTGATGATATCTTTTGCACCCTCAAAACCCACAAACCAATTTCCTGTGATGATACCTGATGTTGCGATACCGCAGAATGCGTGCAAACAAGCACCTACAGACCAAACACCAATCGCCCATAAAAAACCTTTCTTCGTATCTAATTTATCAACCAGCCTACCAGCAAAAAGCATAGAGATGGCATAGAAAATTGAGAAAAGTGCTGTGATGTTTCCGTAATCATTATTGGTCCAATGAAATTCCGGAACAATAAAGTCTTTCCAGGTTAAGGAAAGTACCTGTCTATCTAAATAGTTTATGGTAGTGGCAAGAAACAGGAGCAAACATATTGTCCATCTGTATTTGCCTATTTTTGGTTGGTTCATTTTGGTTAGGGTGTATTAGGTTTTATTTGCTTTGCTTAATTAAATCAAGCGCTAATTTTGTGTTGTCGAATAACTCTTCGTAAAGACCTTTGCTCATCACATCTTTACTAATCAATTTACTGCCCATGCCTACAGCGCAAACACCAGCTTTAAACCAGGTTTTTAAGTTATCTGCGTTAATCTCTACTCCGCCTGTTGGCATAAATAACTGACCAGCGAAAAGATCTTTAATTGATGAGATAAACTCGGGGCCTAAAATATTAGCCGGAAAAATTTTAATTAGCATCGCTTTGTGCTCTTGAGCAATACTGATTTCTGTTGGCGTCATACAACCTGGAATCCAAAGCATACCAATTTTATTGGCAATTTCGGCTACTGCAGGATTTACGATTGGGGCAACAATAAAATCAGTTCCAGCCTCGATAAAAGCATGAGCATCAGCTGGTGTTTTAATCGTTCCGATACCTAAATAAAGATCAGGCATCTCTGCATCCCGAACTTTCTTTAGTTTTTTAAAATTTGACAAGGCTGATTTACCCCGGTTGGTATATTCAAAAACACGAACACCCGCTTTGTACAAAGTGCGTAATATTTCTACGCTACCAGCCTCACTATCCTGATAGAAAAGCGGTAACATACCTTGTTCTAAAATGGCATCTAAAATTTTATGTTTGTTACTAATCATGGCGTATAATTCTTTTTTCAATATCCGCTACGGTGCTGGTTGTAGCATCGCTTGGAATGTATAATTTATCGTAAGCTGCTGCAGTAGCAAAATTCAAAGTTTCTTTAACAGGTAAATGGTTGTAAAAACCATAAATCAATCCTGCCATGAAACAATCTCCACTACCTACTTTATCTAAAATTTCTTCAGAAACATATTCTTCGGATACGGTTAGTTTATCTTCAGAATAAATGCCAGTATAATACCTGATGCCTTTTCCATGATCAAAACGGAATGTATTGGCTACAGCTTTACATGCTGGAAACAAACTTAATATTTCTTTAGATGTATCTACCGCTTGTTGAAGTAACGTTTCCTTTGCATAACCTTCCGCTTGTGTTAAGTCCTGATGCAGAGCAGTTCCCAGCATCTTATTTGCTGCCCAAACATTTCCCATAATCAAGGTGCAATATTTTGCCAATTCCGGCAAGATTTCGATGGGCTCTTTACCATATTTCCAAAGTTTGGCTCTATAATTTAAATCTAAAGAAATGGTAATGTTTTTTGAACTGGCAGCTTTCAATGCTTCCAGGCATACGTCAGCGACAGATTGATTAATCGCCGGGCAAATGGCACTAAAATGAAACCAGGTAACGTCTTCAAGAACCTTATCCCAATTTATCTGACCAATTTTTAAATCTGCATAAGCGGAGTTTGCCCTATCGTAAATTACACCAGCATTTTTTAGATCTTTCCCCTTGGGTAAATAATACAAACCCAAACGTTCTCCATGGTAAACCATTGGCCTGGTATCTATATTTTTGTTATCGAGATAATCAATGATCTCCCGGGTTACAGAATTATCCGGCACTGCTGACAAGTAAGCTGAAGGAACATTCCAAAGGGCTAAAGCAGTTGCTACATTCAACTCTGCTCCGCCAACATAAAAAGGCAGCTTATTTTCTTTGAGCCATTCGCCATCCATATCGGGACAAATGCGCAAAAGCAATTCGCCAAAGCTTAAAACTTTTTCTCCTTTTTTTGATGCAGTTAATATTTGGTCACTCATTTTTATTTTTCCCTTACTTTCGGCTTAACCCATTTGTTAGTCTGAGTCTGTTGAAGACACATATGACAAATGACCAAGACCGATTAAAGTCCTTCGACAAGCTCAGGATGACAGGTTATGGTTTAAAATTTAAAATAATTTTTTGCGTTAAAGTACGAAATATCCTGAACAATTTTTCCAACCCACTCGATGTCATCTGGCAATTCCCCGTTCTCTATATCTTCTCCAAAAAGATTACAAACAATCCTTCTGAAATATTCATGCCGAGGGAAAGAAAGAAAACTACGTGAATCTGTAAGCATACCAACCAGTCGGCTTAAAAGCCCCATGTTAGATAGTGCATTCAATTGCTTTATCATACCATCCTTTTGATCTAAAAACCACCAGGCTGAACCGAACTGAACTTTACCGGCAACCGAACCATCATTGAAGTTCCCAATCATCGTAGCGATTAACTCATTATCTGCCGGATTAAGGTTATATATGATGGTTTTTGCCAATTTATCCTGCGTATCTAAACGGTTTAAAAATTTAGATAATGCTCTCGCCTGACTAAAATCACCGATTGAATCCCAACCTGTATCCGGACCTAATTGGCTCAACATCCTGGTGTTGTTGTTCCGTAGTGCACCCAAATGATATTGCTGAACCCAACCTTTTTCATGATCCCATTCTGCAAAATAAACGAGCATTGCGGATTTAAATTTCAGATTTTCCTGATAAGAAATGTTTTGCTTATTGCGGATTTTATCAAAGATGCCTGAGATTTCCACATCTGTATAATCCTCTGCATAAATTTGCTCCAAACCATGATCAGAAACTGAACAACCATGCGATGCAAAAAAATCGTGCCGGCTTTTCAACGCTTCTATATAATCCTGAAAATTGCTGATGGTTTTATTTACAACGCTTTCCAGCTTATTAATATACTCATTTAAACCTTCAATATCATCGCTATTCATGGCTTTATCGGGACGAAAAGCTGGCAACATTTTTAAGTTTACACCTTCTCTTGCCAATTGCTCATGGAAATTTAAACTATCCAATGGATCATCTGTTGTACAAACGGCTTCAACATTCATTTTTGCTAGTAAACCTCGTACAGAATACTCCGGAGTCTGCAATTTCGCTGAACAATCATCATAAATTTTTTGTGCAGTTTTACCGGAAAGCAATTCGTTTATTCCAAAATATCGTTGTAATTCTAAGTGCGTCCAATGGTATAAAGGGTTACGCAAGGTGTAAGGAACAGTTTCTGCCCATTTCTCAAATTTCTCATAATCAGAACCTACTCCGGTGATGTATTTTTCATCAACTCCGTTTGCACGCATTGCTCTCCATTTGTAATGGTCGCCATAAAGCCAAACTTGGCTGATGTTCTCAAACTGAACATTATTGGCAATTTGTTCCGGAATCAGGTGATTGTGGTAATCTATAATGGGTAATGATTTTGCAAAATCGTGATAAAGCGTTTGGGCTGTTTTACTTTGCAAAAGAAAATTTTCGTCTAAAAAAGATTTCATTCGTTTAGATATGAGGTGTTAGATTTGAGATTTGAGATCTTTTATGTCTCATATGTATCGTCAAAATCTACTTTGTTAAAATGTATTTATAATTTAGTCGTATTAGTATAAAGTCAGAATAGACAGTTAACGCACTGAGCACTTCCGTATCTCAAATCTATTCTCTTTTGTCTATTTCCTGTTCACTATTTCCTATTCACTTATTCTACTTAGAGACTCACGCCTCGTTTCCAAGGTATAAAATCATCTTGATTTAACAATACCGCTTTCGGAATTACCTCACCACTAGCCGCCTTAATACAATACTCTAAAATATCTTCACCCATTTGTTCGATGGTTTTTTCTCCTTCGATAACTGGTCCACAGTTGATATCGATGATATCACCCATACGTTTGGTTAAAGCATTATTTGTAGCCACTTTAATTGTCGGACAAACCGGATTGCCGGTAGGCGTTCCTAATCCTGTTGTAAATAATATTAAAGTTGCGCCGGACGCCGCTTTTCCTGTTGTCGCCTCAACATCGTTTCCAGGAGTACAAACTAAATTTAAACCTGGTTTAGTTGCAGGCTCGGTATAGTCCAATACATCTTCGACAGGTGATGTTCCACCTTTTTTTGCTGCACCGGTACTTTTAATGGCATCCGTAATTAAGCCATCTTTAATGTTTCCAGGAGATGGATTCATGAAAAATCCGGAACCAACATTTTCTGCGGCCCGGTTGTAAGCAGTCATCAATTGAATAAATTTGCGAGCAGCAGCTTCATCTTTTGTTCGATCGATTAATTGTTGTTCAGCACCACATAGTTCAGGGAATTCTGCCAGGAGAACAGTTCCTCCTAAAGCCACCAATAAATCTGAAGTGTACCCAACAGCAGGGTTTGCACTGATTCCACTGAAACCATCACTGCCGCCGCATTTTACACCTAAAACCAGTTTGCTCAATGGTGCTGGCTGACGCTCAATTTTATTAATTTCCGTTAAACCGATAAAAGTTTTTCTGATGGCTTCCTTAACCAATTGTTCTTCACTTTGCGATTGCTGTTGTTCGAAAATGAATAACGGCTTATCGAAATTCGGATTGCGGTGTTTTAAATCTTCCGTAAAATCCTGAACTTGTAAATTCTGACAACCCAAGCTCAGAACGGTAACACCTGCAACATTTGGATGATCTGCATAAGCAGCTAAAAGCTTGCTCAAAACCGCTGCATCCTGGCGAGTGCCACCACATCCGCCTTGATGGTTTAAAAACTTAATTCCATCTACGTTTTTGAAGATCCGATTCGCGGCAGGATTAGCTTGTCCTATTGAACTTGAATCAGCCTCTGCCAAGCTTTCGCCATTTTTATATGCCTCAACCAAATGGTGTGCATAAGATTTGTATTTATCCGTTACCGCATAACCCAGTTCATTGTGTAAAGCTTCCCTGATCACATCCAAATTGCGGTTTTCACAAAAAACGGTTGGGATAAACAACCAGTAATTAGCTGTTCCAACTCGTCCATCCGGGCGAATATAGCCATTGAATGTTCTTCCTTCAAATTTAGAAACATCAGGTGCCTGCCATTCGTAGTGATATGGCCGGTACTCATAAGGATCTGATGCGTGTTTGGTATTTTCGGTATTCATTAAACCACCCTTCGGTATGAAACTTTGAGCTTTACCAACCAAAACGCCGTACATCATGATCGGATCGCCAGCATTCATATCCTGCATAAAAAATTTATGCTTAGCGTTAATATCATCCTGTAAAACATATTCATGCCCGTCATGAATGATGGTTTCTCCTTTTGCTAAATTTTGCAAAGCAACCAACACATTATCATTAGGGTGAATTTTTAAAATTCTTGTAACCATTTTTAATTTGTTCTTTCTGTATGCAAGTTACTTAATGTTTCCTTTGCACCTGTATTTTTTAATAAATCAACATATTTTTTTACCGCAGCACCAAAACCTGTATAGTTCATTAAGTTTTTATTCCATAAGCGTCTGTCTCCTAAAATATTTTCTACAGCATGCTCCGGGTTTTTCCAATAATTATATAAAATTTCCGCAAATTCATCCTGTATCGGATAAGTTTTACCATTTATATTAGTGGTATAGACATCCCCATCTTTTGTTGAATTCATAAAAGTAATGTAAGCCGCAAAACCTAATGCCGTGAGCTGAGGAACTTCATTTTTCAGTCCATAATACTTTCTGATCAATGGGATGTTACGCATCTGCATTTTTGAGGTAAAGTTTAGCGTAATGGCTTGCCATTGGTGATCTAAAAATGGATTACTGAAACGATCTACAACACTCTTTGCAAAATCAACGGCTTCATGATAAGTTATATCTTCATTCACTACAGCAGGCGCGATTTCATCTTTCATCAATTTTAAAACATTGGCAGAAAAATTTTCATTAGCCATTGCTTCTTTTACCGTATTAAAGCCTGCTAAAATAGCCAGTCCGCAACTTATTGTATGTGTACCATTAAGCAAACGCAACTTTAATTCCTTGAATTTATCTATCGATGGAACAATAAAAATTCCGTTATCGGCCTTAGCAAAAGACAAAACTTCCTTTACTTTTTCGTTTGACGATTCGATGGCCCAAAGTCTGAAAGGCTCGGCCATAATCATCAACTCATCGTTGTAACCTAGCTCCCTTTCAATTGCCTTTTGTTCCACTTCCGGAAGTTTTCCTGGCACAATTCTATCAACCAGGGTTTTGCAGAAGTGATTTGAACTTTTTAACCATTGCAGAAAATCCCAGTTCAGTTTATTCTGTATGGCCAATTCCAATACAATCTCCTTCAGTTTATCTGCATTATCACTGATCAATTCGGTTGGTACAATAACCATCCCACTATCTGCCGAACCGTTGAAGGCAATATATCTCTCATATAAAAATGCAAGCAACTTTCCAGGATAGGATTGAGGCGGGTTATCCGTAATTTTATCTTCACTCATCACGATTCCAACTTCCGTTGTATTCGAAATTACAACCTGTATTTCTGGCTGATGAGCAGCTTTCAAAATTTCGGCCCAGTCTTCCTTGGCCGATAAAACACGACTAATTGAAGAATTAATGGTATTTTCTTCAACCTTTATACCATTTTCGATTCCTTTTACACAAAGCGTATATAAATTATCTTGTGTAGAAAAAGCATCTGCACCTCCACTTGAAGTTGATTTTACAACCAAAATGCGGCCATTAAAAATACCATTACGATTAGCCTTATCAATAAAATAATCTGGCAAGCCACGTAATAAAACACCTGTTCCAAATTGAATTACTTTTTCAGGTAATTCGAGAATTTCTACTGTAGGTTTTGTAACCTTTTCTCCCTTGATGTTTTTTAAATTTTCTTTATTTAAAATCATTGCTCTAATATTACTTTAACCACTAAGACACAATATTTTCTTGGTGTGCTTTGCGGTTTTAATCTTTACTTAATCCCGTTAGCAGCTAACCACTTCGGATATTCTTTTTCAATTAATTTTCGGGGCCAATTACCGTACCAGGCATAACCAATTCTGCGTTCATAACTCAAATCCATAACGTTATTTTTAATGGAATTATCACGATCGCCAAAAAGGGGTTGATTATCTGTCAGGCTATAAAAACGAGCCCAAACTATTGATGAAGCATCGGCAATTAAAATTTTATCCTTCCCTTTCGGTTTGGTATTATCCACAACAACATCGTATTTAAAGCCAATAGTTTTATGGCTATCGAACCATTTTACTGATGCTTTTATTGCCGTTTTTATTTCTGCTGACGGATTTTTAAAACGCATTAAAAAACGGGTAATGTTAACCGATTCGCTTGTACTTAATGAAGCTGGCTCGAAATTTCGAGCTTTTGCCGGCAACATGGAATCCTTATCGTATTGAGCAGCCCAAATCCTTAAACTTCCATTCTGTTTAACCTGCGTTTTTAAGATGCAATCCAAACCTTTCGCAACCACCTTTTCAGCTTTCTTGATATAACTGGCATCAACTACTTCAAAATCGTTTGTTTTCGTTGCAATATCCTGAAGAATATTCAAAACGTTAATCATCGCATCGTCGTTGTAGGTAATCTCCGAACGATACAAAGCCTTATCAGGATAATATTGTGGCCAGCCACCATTTGCATATTGAGCAGCCAGAATATAATCCAGCCCTTTTTGCGCAGCTTTCAGATAGGCCTTATTTTGAGTTTTTTTATATGCTTTTACGAGGTATACAACCTCTCTACTGGTGGCTTTATTATCAAAAGTTGCATGTAAATCGTTAGTCGCTTTAACTTTATCCAGTAATTCCGGAGTTAAGGGGAGGCTATAATTTACCACACTTTTATCTTCCAATTGTTTTGGCCAACCACCATTGCCTAACTGATAAACCAACATCTTGTCTGCCATAGAATCGGTTGGCATTTGTGCATAACAAGACATTAAAAACATGCTACAGGCAAGTGTTAATAATACTTTTGGTTTAATCATTTTATTATTTTTTAACTGGTACTTGTTTAATTAACCAGTTTACTAAATCGTTGGTCGCTTTAAAATTCTCTAGATCGGCAGGGAGTTTTCTACCATCAATGTATTCGTTGTAAAACCAGGGATCGCCAACGGCAAACACTGTTCCTTTGCCATATTTTGCGGTCGCAATAATTACATCGCCATTATCGGTTAAAGCAGAAACCGCCGGACTTTTAGCTGAGATGGTTGAAATTTCCTTAATATAAATTTTCTTCGCTGTTTTAAAAACAGCATTTCCCTGCGGAATTTTTATAGCGCCTTGCTCAAAATTTATGCCCTGAACCTTATTGCGACTATCCTCATTAAAATGAATGCCAAAAGTTTCAGGAAGCACATTAAATTTTGTGATTTCGCAATTACCAACATCATTAAGCAATAACACTAAAACACCTCCTGCTTTTACCCATTCGCTGATTTGTTTGGCATGTTCAGCGTTCATAAAATTTGGATTCACAGTTTCCTTTTCAGTATCCGGATCTACAATGATATAGATATTACTTCCTTTTAAGTTTGTTATAGTTGGTGCAGTAGAAAGTGTTGAAGTTTTAACACCTGCATTGTTGAATACATTTCCGAGTAAAGAAAATCCATTGTTATCATCCTCATTCCAGATGTAATGGAATGGGATTTTTTCGCCTGTTGGCCCATTCATGTATTCGTTATTAAAGAAATTATCTACAGTAACGGCCAGGCCTTTTCCCGGTTTTGGCAGTGCGGCAATTTCCATTTCAGTTGCGGCACAAATAAATGATCCGACTCCTTTCGGATCATTCGTAATTACCTTTTCGCTCATGTAATATTCGAAACTACCATCGCGATATTTAGGTTTTCCACCCAAACCTGAAACGGAAACTGTTTTATCCAGGTTTACCCGCTCATCGCCAGCTTTTGAGATAAATTCTTTCTTTAAACCCGCATAACCTTTATTAGCAGCAGCCATAAAAGTTTGAGGCAAATATCCTTTGCGAACACCTTTTGCTAAACCGTAAACAAACATGCTTGATGCAGAGGATTCCAGGTAATTTCCTTTTCTGGTTGGCATATCCAAAATATCGTACCACACACCTGTTTTTGCATCCTGATACTTTACGGTAGCCGTTGCTGTACGACTTAAAATAGAAATTAATTCTGCTCTTTTAGGGTGATTTTTTGGGAAATTATCCAACACATCAACCAAAGCCATGATATACCAACCCATTGCCCTTGCCCAAAAATTAGGAGACGTTCCTGTTGTTTTATTGGCCCACTTCTCTTCTCTGCTTTCGTCCCAACCATGGTAAAGCAAGCCTGTTTTTGCATCACGGGCGTTCTTTTCCATATAGATAAACTGGTTGGCAATATCATTAAAAGCATCATCTTTCTTCATTAGTGTAGCATATTCTGCATAAAACGGCTGGCCCATATACAAACCATCCAGCCACATTTGGTAAGGATAAATGTTCTTGTGCCAAAAGCCACCTTCTTTTGTACGTGGTTGTTTTAGTAACTGATCGTATAACTTATTGGCAGCTAGCAAATATTTTTGCTGTCCGGTAACTTTGTACAAAAGCAATAGCGAACGTCCATTTTTGATGTTATCAATATTAAAATCCTCTGCTTTATAGGTTCTGATGTTTCCATCTTTATCTAAATAAGCATCCATAGAATTCTGGATGTATTTAAAATAATTCCCGTCCCCGGTATTACGCCAAACGGCGGCAGCGCCCTCCAGCACAACCCCCATATCATAAGTCCACTTTGGCCCTTTTACACCTTTCAGGGCCGTTGTGTCTTGAAACAGGGTTTCCATTGCCGTTAAAGTAAGCTGTTCAGATAATTTCTTTTGGGCAAATCCACTTTGTGATAAAAAGGTAAAGCCGATTAAACCGGTAATGATATATAAAATAGATGTTTTCATCTGTCAAATTGTTTTTAAAGGTGATCGGGTTGCATAAACTTCGTTTGTTTTTATTATGCAGATTTTAGTTTTAAACAAATTTATTTTGAAATCTCTAAGGCTGTTTTATTTGCTTCTTCACTAAAGGCAGATGTTTTTTGGGCTTTAGAAACATCTGTCCCGCTAATCTTTACGCCCTTGGTTTTTTCTCCTGTGATATTGAACAAAAGCTCTGCCCCTTTTTTATATTGTAAGCCGTTAATGTTAATATTTGTTCCATTCTGAACATGAACAACCGGATTGGTCTCTTCAGTAATCACATTAACATTTTTCAGGAAAATTCCTGCTGCGTCAATAATTTCGATTCCTTTTTTGGATTGAACAGTCACGTTTTCCAGGTGTATATCTTTAATATTCATCTCTGGTAATCCCCTAACAAATATTGCTTTTTCAGCCCCATTCGCTACAATATCTTTAAAATAAAAATTCTTGAATTGAGGAGTAGCCTCCGTAACAGGAACAGCAACGGCTTTAACGGCTTCACGTTTTTCTCCTGACAAAGGAATTGGATCTACGGCAGCATAATACATATCGAACAATATTGCTTCACCCGGAATATCAATCATGTTGATGCGGTTGACATAAATATTTTCTACCACACCTCCGCGACCGCGGGTGGTTTTAAAGCGTAAGCCAATATCTGTACCAATGAAAGAGCAATCATAAACCCAAATGTTTTTAGCTCCGCCACTCATCTCACTTCCAATTACAAATCCGCCATGTGCATGATAAACGATATTATTTCTGATGATTACATTTTCTGTTGGAATACCACGTTTTCTTCCCTCCTCATCTCTGCCAGATTTGATACAGATTCCATCATCACCAACATCAAAAGTGCTGCCTTCTATTAAAACATTTTTGCAAGATTCAACATCAACACCATCTCCATTTTGAGCATACCAAGGATTTTTAACTTGTAAGTTTCTTAAAGTTAAATCCTGACAAAGTAATGGATGCAAGTTCCAGGCAGGAGAGTTTTGAAAGGTAATACCCTCTAAAAGTATTTTTTTACAATTGGTTAAAACCAACAGGTTGGGGCGTAAAAAATCTTTAATATCTTCATAATCAGAAGCGGCTTTGCCAGCTTCGATTACACCTGCATTTTTAATTTTGGAACCCTTAACCGTTTTTTCAGATGGATACCACATTCTGCCATCCTCACTAACAACGCCACCAGAAGAAACCAATTTTTTCCATTGGGATTCCGTTAACTTCTCTCTCTTAACCATGCGCCAGGCACCACCATTCCCATCAATAATTCCTGTTCCCGTGATGGCAATATTTTCCAAATTGGTTCCGGAAATCGGACTTTGATTACGCCATGCCGGCCTGCCTTCCCAGTTTCCCTCCACTAACTTATACTGATTAAAATCATCTGTAAACTGCAAAACGGCATCTCGTTTTAAATGAAGGTTTACATTGCTTTTCAACTCGATTGGTCCGCTAAGCCATAATCCCGATGGAATTAGAACAACACCGCCCCCCTTCTGACTACAGGCTGCAATAGCTTTATTTATGCTTTGGGTATTGAGGAAAACGCCATTACCTTTAGCACCAAAGCTGGTAATATTTACAGTATCCTTTTTAAAATTAACCTGCTGAATTACCGGTAAAGCTTGGCTCTGAGCCATAACCATACTTGCTGAAGATAGGGTTAAGCAAGTTAAAACCATTTTGATGCGACATAAATTACCTAAAAGATGTTTCATTAGTTGCGCTGTTAAATTATATTTGGTTGTTCTTAAAACAAGTGTACGGTATTTGGTTTTAAAATAGAAAAGAAATCTATGCAATCGTTGCCGGAAAACAAGACAAAAAGGCATCTGTTATTCAGTCATTAATTATTGATTATCAACATTTTGTATTGCTAATTCCTATTCCGGAATCTAACCTCGGAAAACGTTTTCCAAAATGTAACTTTTATATCTCCTTCGCTTCGCTATTTTAAGTAAACGGGAACGATTGCACATTATCAGGTTGCATACAAATAAAAAAAGCTCTAATCTTGTTTATAACCAAATATTGCAAAGCATTAAAGTGCTTAAATCATGAAATGAGAATGGATATAACCAACAACCAATCCCTTTGGAAGATTTTTTTTGTCCCTAAAACTGGATTAAAAATCTTGTTTTTAGCTCTATCACTCTTTTTTTACAGTGACGTTTTTGCACAAACAACTCCAACAATTTATCCAAATAAATTTACAGTAGCGCAGGATGGTTCTGGCGATTTCAAAACCATCCAGGAAGCTGTTAATGCCGTTCGGGATTTATCCCAACAACAAGTCAGGATTATCATCAAAGCCGGAATTTATCCTGAGAAATTAGTCATCCCGACCTGGAAAACAAAAATTTCTTTGATTGGTGAAGACAAGAATACAACTATAATTACCAATGATGATTATTCTGGAAAAGTTTATCCCAATGGCAAAGATGCTTTTGGAAAAGATAAGTTCAGCACCTATACTTCTTACTCCGTTTTAGTAAGTGGAAATGATTGTACAATAGAGAATTTAACCATTCGGAATACAGCAGGCAGAGTTGGCCAAGCCGTGGCTCTGCACGTTGAGGGAGATCGGGTTTTAGTCTCAAATTGCAACCTTTTGGGTAACCAGGATACTTTGTACACTGCAACCGAAAATAGCCGGCAATTTTATCAAAACTGTTTTATTGAGGGTACAACTGATTTTATTTTTGGGCAGGCTACTGTAGTTTTCCAGAATTGTACCATTAAAAGTCTACAAAATTCTTACATCACCGCAGCAGCAACTTCGGCTAAGCAAAAGTATGGATATGTATTTTTCGACTGTGACTTAATCGCAGATTCTGCCGCTAACAAAGTTTTCCTCGGCAGGCCATGGCGACCACATGCAAAAACAGTTTTTATCCGAACAAAAATGGATGGCCACATAAGACCAGAGGGTTGGGATAACTGGCGCAATCCAGAAAATGAAAAGACCGTTTTTTATGCGGAATTTAATAGTTCTGGATTAGGTTCTTCTCCAAAAGGAAGAGTGAAATGGTCAAAACAATTAAAAAACAAAGAATTAACAGAATATACACCTGCAAATATTTTAGCAGGGACAGACAACTGGAAACCTCAAACATTTTCAATAAAATAGAATGATAAAATATCTAATCAATACCGCTTTTATTTGTGTGCTGGGCTTTTCTTCATTTGCCCAACAAAGCCCAAAAAGCACTTATATTTCTAAAGTTTGGGTTGCAGACCAAGGTAATGGAACCTATAAAAATCCAGTAATCAATGCAGATTATTCTGATCCCGATGCCATTCGCGTTGGCGATGATTTCTATATGGTTGCATCTAGTTTTGATGCTGTTCCAGGCTTACCTATTTTACATTCGAAGGATTTGGTGAACTGGAAAATTATTGGTCATGCTTTAAAGCGCCAACCGCCTTTTGAACATTTTGAAAAAACACAGCACGGAAATGGGGTTTGGGCACCATCGATTCGCTATCGAAATGGCGAATTTTACCTTTATTACCCGGATCCCGACTTTGGAATTTACTTAACCAAAGCCAAAAGCATAACAGGCGATTGGTCGGCCCCAAAATTGGTTGTTGCGGGAAAAGGATTAATCGATCCCTGTCCACTTTGGGATGATGATGGCAAAGTTTACCTAGCCTATGCCTATGCTGGAAGTCGGGCCGGAATAAAAAGTGTTTTAGCCCTTATGCCATTAAACAATGATGGAACAAAAGCCATAGCAACCGGCACAATTGTTTATGATGGCCATGAATTGGATCCAACTATTGAGGGACCAAAATTCTATAAACGAAACGGTTATTATTATCTTTTTGCTCCAGCGGGAGGGGTTGCAACAGGTTGGCAATTGGTGTTGCGAAGCAAAAGTATCTATGGTCCATACGAACGTAAAGTAGTTATGGATCAAGGTAAAACACAAGTTAACGGACCACATCAGGGTGCTTGGGTAAATACACAAACTGGTGAAGATTGGTTTTTACATTTTCAGGATAAAGATGCTTATGGCAGGGTGGTGCATTTGCAGCCCATGAAATGGGTTAATAATTGGCCGGTTATTGGATTGGATAAAGATAATGATGGGAAAGGCGAACCTGTTACAACTTATAAAAAACCAAATGTTGGCAAAATATATCCAATAGAAACCCCGATCGAAAGTGATGAGTTTGGAACGCAACAATTGGGTTTGCAATGGCAATGGCAGGCAAATCCACAACCCACCTGGAGTTTTACTGATGCAGCTAAAGGTGTTTTAAAATTGTACACTTATAAAACGCCTGAGGAGGCAAAAAACCTGTGGGATGTACCCAATTTATTGATGCAGAAATTTCCTGCTGATGAATTTATGGTGACCACAAAGTTAACTTTCAACCCTAATCCAAAACTCGAAAATGAAAAAACGGGTTTGGTTATAATGGGTAGGAGTTATGAAGATATTGGTATCAAAAGCAAAAAAGACGGGCTTTATCTTGTTTATGGTTTATGTGAAAATGCAGATAAAGGGAAAGCCGAAAATGAGAAAGAAATTGTTAAGCTGAAATCTTCAACAATTTATTTAAGGGTTAAAGTATTGGCTGGTGCCAAATGCCAATTCAGTTATAGCGAAGATGGGATCAATTTTAAAGATGTAGGAGATGAATTTCAAACAACATCGGGGCAATGGATAGGTGCAAAAATGGGCTTATTTGCAATTCGTGATACCCAAACCAATGATTCAGGAATTGCAGAATACGATTGGTTTAGAATTGAGGTTCTAAAATAAACAACACAGTTAACCAGAGAAATCCAGAATACACAGATTAAAATTCTCTGTGTATTCTGGCAAAAAACAAAAAAGTTAACCCAACTTATCGTTCTCTGCGCCTTTTTCTCTGTGCTTTGCGGTTAATAAAGTCTTAACCAACAATTGTTTTTGAGGCAATTGAAATTCTATTCCAACCGTTTATTACAATAATGGCCATAATAATTTGAGCTAAATATTGCTCATCGAAAAGACCGGCTGCTTTTTGGTAAGTTGCATCAGAAACGTGATTACTAATTAAGGTTACTTCTTCAGTTAAAGCTAAAATTGCTTGTTCCTCTTCGGTAAATAAGTTGGTGTCTCTCCAGGCACTTAAAAGGTAAATTCGTTGTTCGGTTTCGCCCAATTTACGGGCATCGACTGTATGCATATTGATGCAAAACGCACAACCGTTTATTTGCGATGCACGCATTTTGATCAACTCTTTGTGCAAGGGTTTTAATGTGGTTCCAGCCAAATATTTTTCTAAACCCAACATGGCCTGATAGGCTGCCGGTTCTACTTTTTGAATATTGATTCTACTCTCCATTTGTTTTTATTTTTAATTTATGGTGTAAAGTTCTGCATCAAAATGATCAAAAAACTTAATGTAGTTCAAGAAATGAAACCTTAAAGAGTTAAGCGCAGAGAACGCTAAGCTTTTCGCAGAGAAAATGAAAACAATTAACTCAGTTTTGCATTTTCATTTCTTTGATCTTTGCGGTTAATATTTACTTTTTAGCCCTAATCTTACTCAAAAACTCCGGTGTAAAGCCTAAATAGGATGCCAACATATATTGTGGAACACGCCGCACAAACTCTGGAAATGAATTGTTAAAATGATGGTATCTTTCTTCAGCTGTTAAACTGTATAAAAATCTAATCCTCATTTGCGTGGCTTGATACGATTTTTGTAAAACCAACCTAAAATATCTTTCTAGTTTAGGAATTCTATTGAAAATTTCATCATAATGATGATGCTCAATCGCAATAACTTCGGATGCTTCTACCGCCTGTATATAAAATTCTGATGGCTTTTGAAATTGAAAACTAGTAAGATCGGTAATCCACCAGTTTTCGATGGCAAATTGAGTGGTTTGTTCAGCGCCTTTAATATCAATAAAGTAAAGTCTTAAGCAACCTTTTACTAAAAAATAATTTGCCCTGCAAACCTGTCCTTCTTCAAGTAAAAAGCTTTTCTTTTTTAAGGAAGAAGATTTGAGCAAGGATAAAAGAGTTTGCTCTTCATCTGCATTCAAATCTATAAATTTTTTTATGTGGTTAAAAAGCTGATTGTGCATCTTAAAAGGCTAATCCTGCTAAAATAATATAATAGAATTGAAACCTGTATTTTTTTCTATAACGAAAATGCCTTGAGTTGTGGTTTTGCATATTCTCCCCAATCTTTCATCGCTCCAAGCAATATGCTGTTTAGGCCTTTATTATCTACTGCTTTACCCTTAGTTGGTGGCAATAAATCTTTTTCAGGAACCGCAATTTCAGTTACTTTTGTGGCAAACCAGGTTACGTTTTCGTGAGGTAAAGCCAAACCTAGAATCATTCCAGGTAAACCGGTAAAAGATTCGGGCCCACCAGACACTGCAATTTGATTGGTGTAATATGCAACAACATAAATTGAATCCATAATTATTGCATTTGCCCTACGGCAATCATAACCTGCAATTTCGCGGGTTTCATCCGTAATTTTCCAGTTAATTTTGCGTAAACTGTCCTTCACCAAATAAGTATTTTCATAGACACTTTTTTGGGTTGTGCTGGATTCAGTCTTAAAATCAGTTGCTATTGTGTTTTTTAGATCGGCAAGTACATCATTGCTAATCCAGTTATTATTAGCCATATCATTAGCCTCAGTCCACCTGTATAAACTTTTATCCTTTGTAAAACTAAGACTGCTTTTTGCCGATTTAAACTGGGGGTTATTTTTCTGATACTGATCAAAGGCTTTTTGCATATAACTTTCGTTATTCTTATTTATCTTCTTCTTGATCAACGCATACATATTTGATCTTTTTTCGAATTCGATAACACCGTTTTGTATAAAGTGTACATTCTGGGCGAAAAGGTTATTGCTGATGAAAATAATAGCAAATAAGAGAATATATTTCAATGTAGTTTTCATGTTTTCTAGTTTTGTTTTTTAATATCCCCAGCCATTTTACTGAAATCCCAACTTACGGAGAACATAAAATATCTTTGAATAGTAGTATAGCTGCTCTGTGTAATGTTGCCATTGTAAGCGGAACGACTAAACCCTACATTTTGATTTAAGAGATCATTCCCGGAGATTGACATTTTTAAATTTTCGGCCTTAAAGAATTTTTTACTGAGTGATGCATTCCAGATAAATCGTTCGAAGTTTTCGTTAAACGTTTGCGTCTTTCCAGTGAACTGATATTCTCCATCTGTGCTGATCTCGAATTTTCCCGGTAGATAAACAGTAAAAGATCCATCACCTCTGGCACCCCAGCCGTCGCTGTTCGCTGTTTGCTGAATCGATGCCATAGTTGTATTATAATTCGGGCCAAAACTTAGGTAAAAACTGTATTTCTTCTCTTTAAACTTATTTATGTTTATACCTCCTGAATAGGTATAGTTTTTTGTTTGGTTCAAAGCACTATTAATATAATTGTAAGAAGTATTTCCATTTGCATTAGCATATAAACCTACATACATATCAATCCCTTTTATTTTTCTTCCAAAGTTTCCATAGAAATAAAAGTTTGATGGCATTTTATCCGAAATATTAACAGACTGAAAAGTGCTTTTACCTACTGTATCTGTAAACACATTACTAACAATGGGGTTTGAGGTAAAACTATACGATGCACTTAACCAAATCGATTGGCTGGTTAATACTTTATAAGAATTATAGCTTGCGCTAAGGTTACTTCTAAATGATGGCCTTAGATCTGGATTTCCCAAAGTAATGTTTAAGGGGTCGGTGTTAACCCTAACCGGTTGAATCTGGTCAATTGATGGTTGGCTCGTATTACCATTATAGTTTATTCTAAACGATTTCTGTTGAGAAAATCTATATTGATAAGATGCCTGAGGCATATAATTTACAAAACTTCTATCATAGGTTTTGTTGTTATATAAGTCTGATTGCTTAAAGTTTACACCACTGAATTTAGATCCAAAATTGATAAGGGTTTTTCCCTTTTTATAATTGAAAATAGCCCCTCCTTGATTGATAATCTGATCCAATTCATAGTTATTACTAAATTGAGCATCTAAAATATCGTAATTTCCCCCGGCAGACTGGTTAAAGGATTCACGATCGGATTTTCCGTTGATTATACTTAATCCATAGTTTATGATTATTGATAACGATTTTGAAAGTGGCTCAGTATAAGCCAAGTTCGACCTGAAGGTACTGCTCCTAATATCATTTACCTTCCGTTGATTAATTGTTTGAGCACTATCCGGAATTCCGGTAACACCATAGAACTCATTCATTGAATTTAAATATCCATTGCTTTTACTGTTGTTAATGGATTGGTTTAAGTTAAGAGATAATGTACGCCCATTTTTCTTCAATTTTTTAGTTAATAATGCATTGATATTAAATATTTGATCATTAACCTCATTTGTTAAACTGCGATTGGATTTATTCAATAAACTATGATCAACTCTCGTGCTTAATGTGCCATAATCATTTAACGTATTGCTCTTTTTTAAAGTCCCATCAACACTTACTTTTAAAGTTAAAGTAGTATCCAATTTAATCTCATACGTTGCATCCAATTTTTGTCTGAACATATCATTATCATAAAACTGATCGGAATTGCTATTGATAACACCTGAGGAAAGATTATTTTGACTTAAGGTATTCCGGTCGCCCTTAACCCTAATAGAACCAATTTTGTAATTTGTGTTTAAAGATTCCTTGTCACTATTCCATTTGTTATCAAAATGCAGGCCACCAGTTCTGGCTATGGGAATACCCTGACCATTATATTGCCCGTTATACGAATCGAAATCATCCCCGCCACCGCCATTAAAATAAATTCCGCCATCATCACTTACTTGAAAATTGCTTGAGCCATATTTATCACGGTCATCCCAGCCTAATCCAATCTGTCCATTATTCCCTAAAATACCATAAGCAGAGAATTTTTTCTTGCCCCAAAATTTATTGAACATGGCCTGGCCCTGATAAAAATTATCTGTTCCGATTCCTCCCTGAAGTTTACCAAAATAGCCCTTCTTTTTGTCCTCTTTAAGTTTAATGTTCAGCGTTTTGTTTTTTTCTCCATCATCAATTCCTGTAAAAGTAGCCTGATCGCTTTTTTTATCATAGAGCTGAACCTTATCCACCATATCAGCCCGAAGATTTTTAGTAACAAGTGTCGGATCATCCCCAAAAAACTCTTCACCATCTACCAAAACCTTAGTAACTGTTTGTCCTTGAGCAGTTATTTTTCCATCCTTATCTATCTGGATGCCTGGAAACTGTTTGATCAGATCTTCTACTTTTGAGTTTGGTTCAATATTATAGGCCGCCGGATCAAATTCAGTGGTATCACCTTTAATTTTAATAGCAGCCCGGTTTCCCTTAATAATTACATCAGCGAGGAGTTTGGCTTTTCCTGTTAAATTAATTTTACCATAATCCAAAACTTGCTTGGTAGAATCTAAGGTAAAATGATCAACAAAATCAGCATATTTTGGATACGACACCAATAAGATAAACTTACCGTTACGGATATCATTGAGCTCAAAAGTGCCATTTTCTGTTGCCCTGGTAAATTTAACTAAAGTAGAATCTTTAGCATTTAAGACCGAAATTGATGTCCCGGAAAGGATTGATGTTGATGCCGTATCAATCACCCGACCTTTAATGGCATGAGTTTGTGCTTTTACATAAAAAGAAATCGAAATAAGAAAACACACAAAGAGGAGTAGTCGTTTCATACGCAGATTTGGTTTGTTAATCCGAATATAAACTAATTTTATAGTTGTTTGTGCGTTTTAACTTTTTTTAACAAGAAATATATCAGAATAATTACTTGACTTAGAGATTATCTCTCTTACAATGAAAAACTTATGTGGTTTCGTATAGACAAAATTGGCGTTCGTCTATAATTAAAAGGTTGTGGTATAATAGACAAGCGCCTGTTGAAACGTTTTGTGCAAGCCCACGTCTTATCTATAAAAACACCTAATAATTAGGAATTTACAAAACTTAAAATATTAAAATCATGAAAACCCCTATTAAAAATTTATTCGTTGCTGCTTTAACAATAGTTGCTTTAAGCAGTGCAAGTGTAGTAACAAGCGCTACAGAAATCAATTCAAATCGTACTGCTTTAACACATGTAAAAAACATTAACAAAATCGTAGTTAATGGAAATGTTAAACTGATCCTGGTTCAAGATAATAAAGAAAGTGTTGAAGTTTATGATCAGTATTATTCAAAAAATGCATTGGTACAACAACAAGGAAATGAGCTTCGCATCAGCTCATTTGACAAAAACACTTTAACTGTAATTGCGCACATTAATAACTTATCTTCCATTGAGGCATCGAATACTTCAACTGTATCAACATCTGGAAAATTCAATTTATTAAACTTAAATGTGATTTTGAAAGACCAAGCATCGGCTGAAATTAATGCAAATACAGTAAGCTTGTCTACAATGGTAAAAGATTCTGCAAATTTAAAATTAGAAGGTTCAACTGATGATCACACAGTGGTTATGGGAAGTCAGGCAAAATTGAAAATGGAAGATTTTAGGGCTGAAAATACAACCATTAGCACAACTTCTAAGGCCGTTTTAGCAAGCAATAACACATCCCGTTACGATGATCTGAAAATCAGCTTATTAGAAAAACTTTTCTAGGAAATAGAGTTACTAACTTTTAAAAAGTTAGTAACTCTTTAAAATGATTAATTCTTTGTTCTCTTGATGATATTGGATGTAATCCTCTTTATCTCCAAACCAATTGATCACTTCTTTTTTCTTCAGACTGCTTGGCTTTTCAATTAGAATCCTATTATAGGAACTCCATTGCCAAGATCTAAAATCATCTATTATCCCATGCTCTGGATTGGCATGAATGTAAAAAATAATCCTAGTGAAATATTCGTCCGAATCAATTTTCGTTCTTTTGAAAGGCTTTTGAAACAATGACCCTATTCTTTCATGCTGTTTATTAAAAGCCATTGCATAAGATTGGAAAAACTTTTGAAGTTGATGAGCCAAGATTTCATGAGCAGTTTTATCTTGGACCTCAACCGACCTAATATCATTTTTATCTTTAACACGAATCAGCAGATGAAAATGATTACCCAACAAACAATAAGCGTATGTATCTAAAACCGCTGATAAATATTTGTCGTATTGATTTAGAAAAAATACATAATTTCCATCGTTTTTGAACATGGGTTGTTTATCTATTGTACGATTATAGATATGATAAAAACAGCCATATTCCAGCTTTTGATGGTAATGATCTTTTATAGCCATTTCCCTTTTCTTTTAAAGTTCTTTTAAAGTTACTAACTTTTAAAAAGTTAGTAACTCTATGCTATAAATCAAACTTAATTCCCTGCGCCAGTGGCAAAGTATTAGAATAATTAATGGTGTTGGTTTGCCTTCTCATGTAGGCTTTCCAGGCATCAGAGCCGCTTTCTCTGCCTCCACCGGTTTCCTTTTCTCCACCAAATGCACCACCAATTTCTGCACCAGATGTGCCAATATTTACGTTTGCAATACCGCAATCAGAGCCTTTGACAGATAGAAATTGCTCTGCCTCCCTTAAATTCAAGGTCATAATTGCTGAAGATAAACCCTGAGGGACATCATTTTGCAAGGCAATTGCCTCATCCAGGGTTTTGTATTTAATTAAGTATAAAATTGGCGCAAATGTTTCGTGCTGAACAATTTTGTAATCATTTCTAACCTCAGCAATACAAGGTTTTACATAACAACCGCTGGAATATTCATCACCTGCTAAAACACCGCCCTCAACAACAAAATTTCCACCCTCAGCTTTGCATTTTTCTATCGAATCCAGATAACCCCTAACTGCAGCCTGATCGATTAGTGGTCCAACATGATTATTTTGATCCAAGGGGTTACCAATACGCAATTGACTATAAGCATTAACCAATTTATCCTTAAAAGTATCATAAACACTTTCCTGAATAATTAACCTTCTGGTTGAAGTACAACGTTGCCCCGCAGTACCAACAGCCCCGAAAACGGCTCCAATTAAACTCATGTCTAAATCTGCGTGTTCAGAAATAATAATGGCATTATTTCCGCCCAATTCCAATAAACTTTTGCCTAAGCGGGCACCAACAGCAGCACCAACGGCTTTACCCATTCGGGTAGAGCCTGTAGCAGAAATTAATGGAATGCGACCATCATTAGTCATCAACTCACCAACTTCCCGATCTCCAATAATTAAACTGGAAACACCTTCAGGCACATCATTGGCTTTTAAAACGTCGGCAATAATATGCTGACAAGCAATTGCTGTTAAAGGTGTTTTTTCTGATGGTTTCCAAATACAAACATTACCACAAACCCATGCCAGAGCCGTATTCCAGCTCCACACAGCAACAGGGAAATTAAATGCCGATATAATTCCAACAATCCCAAGCGGATGCCATTGTTCATACATCCGGTGATTAGGGCGCTCGCTATGCATCGTTAAACCATAAAGCTGTCGCGATAAACCAACCGCAAAATCACATATATCAATCATTTCCTGAACTTCACCAAACCCTTCCTGCAAGCTTTTACCCATCTCATAAGAAACCAACGTGCCTAATGCATCCTTATTTTCTCGTAATGCATCACCAAACTGACGAACAATTTCTCCCCTTTTTGGAGCTGGAATAGTATGCCAGTAAGTAAAGGCTTCCTTTGCCTTAGTAACAATGGTATCATAATCAGCTAAGCTTGCAACTTTAGCAGATGCAATCAGTTGTCCGTTAACAGGAGAAAAACTTTCCAAAGATTTAGCATTTGATTCACCACCCCAATTGCTTCCTGTACTAAATGCAGCATTGTTAGCCTGTACGCCTAATTTATTTAATATAGATAGAATATCTGTTTTCATTTTCATAAGGATACAATTTACACAAAAAAACAAAAAAATAACAGAAAGGGGCTTACATTTGCTCCATTACTTTAACACAATTCTTAATATATTGCCACATCAAAACTAACTTATTAAAGATGAATAAAATTTTTTTTTCTTGTAGCGTAGTGCTTGCATCACTTTTTGTTGCAAGCATGGGCTTTACGCAGGAACAACCGGCTGAAAAGCAAAATAATTTATCCGTTTACAGAGCAACGGCAACCAAAGTGAACGATTTGGTACACACCAAACTTGATGTATCCTTCGATTACACAAAACGCTATTTGAATGGTAAAGAATGGATTACTTTGAAGCCACATTTTTATGCTACAGATTCTTTAATACTCGATGCACAAGGAATGGATATTAAGGAGGTTTCACTGGTTGGTACTACAGGAAAAACACCCTTAAAATATGTTTATAATGACAATAAGCTTCACATCACTTTAAATAAAAAATACACCAATACCGAAAAATATACGGTTTACATTGCTTATACGGCAAAGCCGGATGAACTTAAAGCAAAGGGGAGTGCGGCCATAACGGATGCCAAAGGATTATATTTTATTAATCCGGATGGCAGGGATAAAGACAAGCCAACCCAAATCTGGACACAAGGTGAAACCGAATCTTCTTCAGCATGGTTTCCAACAATTGATAAACCTGATCAGAAAACAACAGCAGAAATATCAATGACGGTACAATCGAAATATACCACACTTTCTAACGGTAAATTGGTTACACAAAAAGCAAATACAAATGGAACAAGAACCGATACCTGGAAAATGGATTTGCCACATTCGCCATATTTATTTATGATGGCTATTGGTGATTTCAAGATCACTAAAGATACTTACAAAGGCAAAGAAGTGAATTATTACCTGGAGCCCAAATATGCACCTTATGCGAAACAGATTTTTGGGAAAACACCAGATATGATCCAGTTTTATAGTAATCTTTTAGGTGTAGATTATCCTTGGAATAAATATGCACAGATTGTAGTCCGTGATTATGTTTCCGGTGCGATGGAAAATACTTCAGCAACCTTACATGGCGAACAGGTTCAAAAAACAGATCGCGAATTGTTGGATGGCAATGAAGAGGGTACAATTGCTCACGAACTTTTTCATCAATGGTTTGGCGATTATGTAACAGCAGAATCCTGGTCTAATTTAACCATGAATGAATCTTTTGCAACTTTTGGAGAAATTATTTGGCACGGACACGATGCCGGAAAAGATGCTGAAGATAAATCCCGTTACGAAAAACTTCAGTCTTATTTACAATCCACTAAAAAAGGCGAAAGCCCGACTTTAGCCCGCTTTCATTATAACGACAAAGAAGATGTGTTCGATAACATCAGCTATGCCAAAGGATCGATCATTTTATATGCATTAAAAAACCAAATGGGCGATGATGCTTTCTATAAATCTTTAAATCGGTATTTAACAACCAATGCTTTTAAAAATGGGGAAACACACCAATTGCGCTTGGCTATGGAAGACGTTACTGGTAAAGATTGGAATCCTTATTTTAACCAATGGTATTACAATGGAGGTCACCCGATTTTGGATGTAAATTATAGTTACGATAATGGTAAAACAACAATAAAGGTTAAACAAACCCAGGATGCTAATGTGCAAACTTTTACCTTGCCTTTAAAGGTTGATATTTATGCTGCTGGAAAGAAAATCAGTAAAAATATCTTAATCAATGCTCGCGAACAAAGCTTCAGTTTTGATGTGAGTACCCAACCGGATCTAATCGATTTTGATGTAGATAAAATTTTAGTTGGAGAAATTAATGACAATAAAACCGTGGATAATTATGTTTTCCAATATAAAAATGCTGCAAGCTTTAAAAACAGAATCGAAGCCTTGGATTTTGCAGCAAAAAGTAAAGATGAAAAAGCTCAGCAACTGTTACTTGCAGGCTTAAAAGATCAATCTGCGGATTTACGTGCCTTAAGCGTTGAAGCAATTAACCTTGATGATAGCCAAATTAAAACTGTAGCCCTGCCTATTCTTCTTCAGTTGGCTAAAACAGATAAAGATACCGAAGTAAGGTCGAGCGCCATTTCTAAATTGGCTGCAACCGGCGATGCAACTTACAAAGCCCTGTTAACCGAAAGTTTAAAAGATAGATCGTATAAAGTTATTGCTGCAGGTGTTGCTGGTTTGGCTAAAATTACCCCACAAGAAAGTTTAACCGCATTATCATCAATGGATCAGGATACTAAAGATCACATTGCATCCTCTATTGCAATATTATATGCTGGCGATCCAAAGGATGAACACCAACCCTTTTTTGAAAACATTATGGCAACTGGAGATAGAAATAAGGTTTTCTCGGTTGTGGGTCCATATTTCCAATACCTAAGGAACAACACTAACCCTGCGATTACCGAAAAGGGAGTGAAAAACATTGGAGATGTAATCGACCGTTTAAAACTTGCACCTTATTTAGCAAAACAACTGGGTGCGGCTTATTCAGCAACGGCTCAGGGTAAAGCAAAACAAGCATCATCTGCAAATGCCAATGCAAAATCGGACCTGGAAAAACAAGCTGAAATCTTTAAAAAAGCAGCGGCAGATTTAGATTTGAAATAGACTTAACCTTATATCACGCTGAATTTTTCAGCACAAAAAGCTCCATAGATTTTTACTTATGGAGCTTTTTTATTCATTACAATCCTCTTTTCTCCTCGTATCAATAATATAAACAATTTGCCAACCTTTTTCGCCTTTAACCAATTGGAAAGAATTTACACCGCAATGGCTAAACCTATCGTCGATATAAAACTTATAATCCGTCCAAACAGCAGCTAAAGGCCCATCGATTAATATTTTGCTAAACACAATCCGTTCATCAAATTTTTCTTTGTGTGGTGTGCCGATAAATTTAATAAACCCATTAATGGGCTCAGTCCTGACAGAAACTTGCCCCCTTTACTGGTAATGGTCTGCATGATGCATCCATCGGCAAAAGCTGAACCGGCAATAGTGCTATCGCCTGTCTTCATCCCAATAAAAAGATTATTTACCGTTTTCTTTATCGCTTCTTCCTCATTGTTTTGAGCAGACCCGTTTGTGGCAAAACCAATCAAAAACAGTACAAAAATGGCTACTTCTTTCATGACTTATACATTACCTTAGTTACCATAAATTTATGCTATTTTTGCGAAAGAAGAGAAAAGGACCCGTGATGTTGCAAAAAATCATCTGAATATCCACACATCTTAATTACTGTTAACCATATTTATATTCAGCCATTTACACCATCAAAAGGGATGGATGTTAATAATTATTTTTAAACGGAATGGTTAAATATTGTAAACTTATATTGTGTTTTTCTGCTAATTGGCACGGTTCTTTAATAGTATAATTTATGGAAGAAGAATTCTTTTTTGAATCCAACGAAGATGCACAGCGCTCAGTAGAACGTTACGAAGAAATGATCCGCAATAAGGATCAGTATTTTTTCGATGCGCATGCTTTCGAATACATCGTAGATTTTTACATCGAGAAAAATGATCCGGTTAAAGCTTTGCAGGTCGTAGATTATGCAATCAGTCAGCATCCTTATGCTACTGTTTTCTTAGTTAAACAAGCTCATCTTTACATTTTAACCAATAATAACGAAAAAGCATTTATTGCTTTGCAAAAAGCCGAACTTTTAGAGCCATCGGAGCCGGATATTTATTTGTTACGTGGTAATATTTTCCAAAATACCGAACGTTATGATGAAGCTTTGGAAAATTATGAAAAAGCACTTGGCCTGGCAGAAAGTACGGATGAGATTTTATTGCAGATGGCTTATGTTTACCAGAACATGTCTGATTACGAAAGCGCCATTACTTATATCAAGCTTAGTTTAGAACAAAACATGGAAAATCAGGATGGCTTATATGAGCTGGCTTTTTGTTATGATGTTTTGGACAAACAGGAAGAAAGCATCAAGTTTTATCAACAATATATAGATTCGGACCCATATTCTTATGCGGCCTGGTATAATTTGGGCAACAGCTTTCATAAGATTAATCTTTTCGAAAAGGCCATCGATGCTTATGATTATGCCATTTTAATTAAGGAAGATTTCAGTTCTGCTTATTTCAATAAAGGAAATGCCCTGGTTCAGCTCGATAAATACGATGAGGCAATAGAAGTTTACAAACAGACTTTCGAATATGAACCACCAAATGCCGATACTTATTGTGCTATTGGGGAATGTTATGAGAAGCTGGAAAAAATGGACGAGGCCCGTTCTTACTATAAAAAATCGGTAAAGATGGATCCTAAAATGGCCGATGGTTGGTTTGGGATCGGCGTTACGCTGAATTTTGAAGAACGTTATTTCGAATCCCTGCATTTCTATAAAAAAGCGATAGACCTTGAGGCCGAAAATCCTGATTTTTGGTTTGCAATGGCCGATGCTTATTACAAGTTAAATCAGATTGAAGAATCCATCACGGCTTATGAAAAAGTGTTGGAATATAATCCATTGGATATAGAAGCCTGGTTAGATTTTAGTACTGTTCTTTATGAGCAGGGCAAACTTTTAGAGGCGTCGGAAACAATGGCCGAGGCCATTAAAAATAACCCTGAGGCCGCAGAATTGTATTACCGGATGGTGGCCTATCTTTTTGCTTTGGGCAACTATAGTGATGCTTTGGGATATTTGGAAACCGCTTTAACCACCGATCCGGATAAACATTATATCTTATTTGAATATTTACCACAATTGCAGGATAACAGTGCAATTATAAATGTTATAAACCGCTATATCAGGTAAAAAGCATGTGAGAAAATTTTGACAGATAAATCTCAATTTTTTTTTCACTTTTGTACACATATGAATTATCCATTATTAAACGTTCCCGAACGTCCATCTAAACCGCGCCAAAAAGGGCTTACCATGGTTATGGATAAGGGATTAAGCCTACGCCAGGTAGAAGATTTTATTGATGTTGCCGGCGTACATACAGACATTGTTAAACTAGGTTGGGCTACATCACACGTTACCCCTAACCTTAAAGAGAAATTAGCCTTATACAAAAGTGCCGGTATTCCAACTTATTTTGGCGGAACACTTTTCGAAGCCTTTATTATTCGTAACCAGTTTGAAGATTATCAACGTGTTCTAGATCAATATGGAATGGAATATGCGGAGGTATCGGATGGCTCTATTGAAATTGAGCACGATAAAAAGTGTAGTTTCATTACCGAACTTTCTAAACAAGTTACCGTAATTTCTGAAGTAGGGAGTAAAGATGCCGCCAAAATATTTGCGCCTTATAAATGGATCAAATTAATGCAGGCAGAAATTCAAGCTGGCTCATGGAAAGTAATTGCCGAAGCTAGGGAAGGAGGAAATGTTGGTATTTACAGGGGAAGTGGTGAAGTACGTGAAGGTTTGGTGGATGAGATTTTAACTCAAATCCCTGAAGAAACCATTATTTGGGAAGCTCCCCAAAAAGAACAACAAGTTTGGTTCATTAAATTAATTGGAGCAAACGTAAACCTTGGCAACATTGCCCCTGCGGAAGTTATTCCTTTAGAAACCATTCGTTTGGGCTTGCGCGGAGATACTTTTGATCATTTCTTGAATTTGGGAAAATAAAGAAAATCGTCATTGTGAGGCACGAAGCAATCTTGTTATTATGGATTGGGATTTCTTTTCTATCGCATTAAGATTGCTTCGTGCCGCGCAATGACATAAATACAATTTATGAAAACCTACGGCCTAATTGGATATCCGCTTTCCCATTCTTTCTCCAAAAAATATTTTACTGAAAAGTTTTTAAATGAAGGCATTACTGACCATCAGTATGAACTTTATCCGATAGAAAATATTACATCATTTCCAGATCTGTTGACAAGTAATCCATCACTTTGCGGATTAAATGTTACCATTCCCCATAAAGTGGCTGTATTACCTTTTTTAAATGAAATTGATGAAGCCGCTGAAAAAATCGGAGCAGTAAATTGCATATCGATTAAAAATTTAAACGGCAAAACTTATCTAAAGGGGTACAATACTGATGCTTACGGCTTTGAAGAATCGTTAAAACCTTTATTAGAACCACAACACACAAAAGCATTGATTTTTGGAGATGGTGGAGCGACAAAAGCAGTAAAATATGTGCTTGAAAAGTTAAACATCGAATATAAAACCGTGGTACGCAAAGTGATATCCGGAACCTTTTTATATTCAGAAGTTTCACCCGAAATTTTAACGACACATAAACTTTTGATCAACACAACACCTTTGGGTATGTCGCCAAATGTTGATACCTTCCCGGAAATTGATTACAGCCAAATCGGATCGGATCATTTAGCTTACGATTTGGTTTATAATCCTACAGAAACGGCATTTTTAGCTAAAGTTGCAGCACGTGGATCGAAAATCAAAAACGGTTTAGAAATGTTATACAAACAAGCCGAAAAATCCTGGGAGATTTGGAATAGTTGATGAATTTTGTATTCAATTGTTCAAGGGGCAACAACAAAGCATGGTTATAAACCCTGGTATAAAAGTGTTATGAAATCAAAATATTTAATCTTTGTTTGTTTGGTCCTCGTTTTATTCATATATGCCTGTCAAAACCACGATTATAGTCCAAAACCTAAAGGATATTTTCGAATTGAGTTTCCTAAAAAGGAATATACAGTATTTAACAAACCGGTTCCCTTCAGTTTCGATTATCCTGTGTACGCCGTTGTAGAACAGGATAAGAGCAGGGATGCCCAAAAAGATTGGTACAACCTTCATTTTAAGCAATTTAATGGGTTTTTGCATCTAACTTATTATGATGTTTCGAATAAAGGGGAATATGATGAAATGGTTGAGGATGCCCGGAAATTGGCTTTCAAACACACCATTAAGGCAAGTGCAATAGATCAGAAGATTATTAATTACCCCGAAAAGAAAGTGTATGGAATTTATTATGCAATTGAGGGGAATACGGCATCATCAGTACAGTTCTTTCTGACCGATAGTGCCAAACATTATTTTCGGGGAGCCTTGTATTTTAACGAACGACCGCAATATGATTCTATTGAACCTGTGGTAAAGTTTATTAAAAAGGACATCGATAAAATGATATCGACCTTTAGGTGGAAAAATTAAAATTTTAAACAATTATTATGCTGAAATAAGTTCAGTGTGATGAAGGTACTAGAAATATGATTATAATAAAAATATTCACATTTAACGCTTACAGCGAAAATACGTATGTTCTTTATGACGAAACAAATGAGTGTGTAATTATTGATCCGGGGATGTACGATGGATCTGAACAGAATACATTGGCCGCTTTCATTAAGGAAAAAACACTTAAACCCGTTTTGTTGTTGAATACCCATTGCCATTTGGATCATGTTTTTGGCAATAAATTCGTTTTCGATACCTGGGGTTTAAAACCTCAATTTCATGTTGCTGAATTGCCAATTTTACAGGTGGTGCCAGGTTATGCTCCACAAATGGGTTTTACCCGGTACGAACTTTCTCCAGAACCCGAAACCTTTTTACCAGAAACAGGGACAATCAGTTTCGGCAATAGCCATCTCGAATTGATCTTTGCGCCAGGTCATTCTCCTGCACATTTATGCTTTTACAGCAAGAATGATCGCTTTTTAATTGGTGGCGACGTTTTATTTTATGGCAGCATCGGTCGTACAGATTTGCCCGGAGGGAACCATCAGCAATTGATTCATAATATTAAAGAAAAACTCTTTGTTCTACCTGATGATTGCAAGGTTTATCCCGGACACGGACCAGCCACCACTATAGGATTCGAAAAACAGAATAACCCCTTTTTTTAATATTTGACGGCAAGAAAAAGGGATTTAAACCTTCTGCCTTAAACCTCAAAAAACCCTCAACCTTTTATTTATCTTTACAATTGTGAATACACCATTTTATATTGCCAAAAGATACTTGTTTGCAAAAAAATCAACCAATGCAATCAATGTAATATCGGGAATATCGATGGTTGGAGTGATGGTTGGCAGTGCTGCTCTGATTATTATTTTATCTGTATTTAATGGCTTTGAAACTGTTGTATTAAATATGTTTAATACGATTACACCACAAATTGCCATTATCCCATCAAAAGGAAAAACTTTCAATCCCAACACGGCTTATTTTAATCAGCTGAAAAAAAATAAGGACGTACATTCATTTACCGAAGTGCTGCAGGAAAATGCATTATTGAAATATAATGATAAACAAGCGGTTGGAATGGTTAAAGGAGTAAGTCCGGAGTATCTAAAAAACGATAAATTAGATAGCACGATCCGGGAAGGCCATTTTATTCTTCGCAATAAAAACGGAGATAATGCCGTAATTGGTTCTGCCTTACAAAGCTTTCTTGCTGTAAATACAGTAGACCCTTTCACAGAACTGGAAATATTTTCTCCAAAAAAAACCATGTCTGTAAATACCTTAAACCCCGCTGATGATTTTGTAACCAAAAGTATTCGGGTTAGTGGTGTTTTCGAAGTACAGCAAGACTTTGATAATGGAATTATTGTCCCGCTTGATTTTGCCAGAGCACTTTTAGGAGAAGATAAAAATGTATCCGCCATTGAGATAAACCTTCATCCGGGAGTTGATGTTGATCGTTTTCAGGCAGAAGTTTCCGCAAAAACAGGTAATGCGTTTAAAGTGTTAAATAGAGCGGAACAAAATCGTTCATTATACCATATCCTCAATACCGAGAAATGGGCCGTTTATATCATTCTAACATTTATCTTAATTATTGCTATATTTAATATTATTGGCTCTTTAACCATGTTGGTTATTGATAAGGTTAAAGATATCGCTATCTTAAGCAGTTTAGGTGCTGGGAAAAAACTTATAAAACGTATATTTTTGCTGGAAGGTATGATGATAACCATGTCTGGTTGTATTTTTGGCCTACTTATCGGACTCCTGTTTTGTTTTTTTCAGCAACAATATGGGTTAATAAAAATGGGGGAGGAAAATACAACTTTGATAAGTGCCTATCCGATAGGGTTGAAATGGAAAGATTTTATTTTAGTGTTTATTACTGTAGGATTTTTCTCATTTTTGGCATCTGCTTTGTCATCTAATTTAAGCGTTAAGAAGATAAACCAAATTAATCAAACTATATAAATGATGAAATTATTTAAACAAGCGACTTTATTTGTTGTGCTCTTAAGCATGACAGTGACCGCTTGTATAAGAGGGAGAAATGCTGAGGGAGAAAAAAGTAATATTAAAACCGTAAAAGGATTGTATAGTTTTGGTCCGGAAATGAAAGCCTTTACACTTTGTGAGGATGGACGAGAGTATTGGGTAGCAGACAGTGTTAAAAATCTGGAACTTTCTTATAGTAAATTAAATTTTGAAAAGCCTTATGAACCCGTTTATGTGGAGCTGCAAGGTTATTTCGCTAAATCTGATACCGCAATAGTTTCTGCCGATTTTGATTCAACCCTGGTGGTTACCAAAGTAATTAAGATCAGCAAAGAAATTCCGGACGGTCCCTGTGCACAATAAACTATTCTTCACTTGGAACCGCTAACCACCAGATATTTCCCCAATTATCAGTGAAACCAGCGCTTAAACCATATTCTCTTTCATCAGGCTCTTGTACTGATGTGGCACCATTTGCTATTGCCTTATCATAAAATGCTATTGCCCTTGGTGTAAATAAAAACATAGCGGCAGGAAAAGCCGTATAAACTTCATTGGCATGCGTAAACATAATGGTCCCCTGGTCTATTGTTGCCTCAGCATGCATAATGGTACCATCTTCCCTGGGTACAATTAGTTTAATATCTGCATCAAAAACTTCTTTAATAAATTCGATAAATTTTGGCGCATCCTTAACAGAAAGATAAGGCATGATGGGTTGATAATAATCAGGTGCTTTCATAATTAATCTATTTTAATGTAAACAGAAGCAATGAAACAACACACATCATGCTGAACTTGTTTCAGCATCTGTTTAGAATAGGCCCCAATAATCAACCGATTGTTTTTAAGCGATCTATGAGATCTTTTGTCACTAGTAATGAGATGAATAATCTCATAAAGGCTTAGTCTACAGGGATGCCCCAAAGGCCCTCTTTTAGAACTTCGTCACCAAGGAGAAATCGGAAAGCCATCTTGACTTGCAAAGTTTCATAGGGGACTGCTTTGGATAAACTTCGGAAGTCTTCAGGGGGAAAGTTGTCAAACTAATGGGGCATATCGGTTAACAGAGTTGGTAGCTTTAGCACCCCCTTTCAAAACTTGCGAAGTTCTTCTACCCCTCAAACCATGCGAAACTTTGCAAGTTGAGGTGGTTTATTCATTACAAGTGGTTATAATCATCGGATGAATATCTGCGATTTGTCTATTTCATCCGATGACTAAATTGGTTTCTGAAAAACTTATTGTTTTAGCTTGGGTATTCTTGTAGGTGTATCCTTTCCATTAATAATACTGGTAGCGCTTTTAGCAATGGCTTTAATGGTTGATAAAATATTTTCCACATCTAAAGTACTGTATTCATCATCAACGGTATGGTAAAACTTATCTATATCGATTTTATCAGTGCTTATCGTATGTGCCGGAACGCCTAAAGCAGCCAGGGTAGCATTATCGCTTCTGTAAAATAAGTTTTGATCCGGATAAGGGTCCGGATGGAAGGTAAATTCAGTTCCGGATAAGTTTTTCTGCAAAATCTTACCAAAATCAGAACGCTCATAGCCTGTTATAAAAGCAGTGTTCTTCCCAAATTTCGAATCTTTACCAATCATTTCTATATTAAACATGGCAATAACTTCATCCGGATTTAATTTCCCGGAAAAATATTTTGCACCGAAGCCTCCGATTTCCTCAGCAGTAAAAGCTACAAAGATTAGAGTGCGTTCATTATTCTTCAGGGCTTTGTAGTATTTCGCCAAAGCAATCATTGCGGTCGTTCCGGACGCATCATCATCAGCTCCATTTGCAATACTGTCTCCATTAACGGTTTTAGTTATTCCTAAATGGTCATAATGACCAGAAAACACGACCAATTCTTTGGCTTTTGATTTTCCCGGAATCATGCCGGCAACATTGAAAAGAGGCATTTTAGTCACCTTACTTTTTAGATCGACAGTAAAATCACCAGCAATGGTATCTATACCCAAAACGAAAACCTGAACTCCTGTTTTTACATCTTTTTCATCTAAAGTTGTTGGCTTATCAAAATGGCTTTTGTAACGTTTAAAATTCTCCGCAAATTTTGCATCAACCAATACGATCTGATTATTCTTCGCTCCCATCATAGCCCTGAACTGATTAACAAAAGGCTTGTTAACATCTAACCTGACTATGGTTGTGTTTGATTTATTAAGTGAGGTGCTTTCTGAATTTACACCAGCAATTATTACGTTTTCTACAGGAATATCTTTGCCTTTGATCTTAACCGCCGTATTTAAATTTGTAACTTGGTATCTATAAAAGCGCTGTCGGAAAGATTGTTCTCCAGCTAAAGGTTGTAATCCGATCTTCTTAAATTCAGATTCTATAAAAGTTGCCGCCTTATCAATGCCGGGTGTAAAAGTTCCGCGTCCCTGCATATCATCACCACTCAAGGTCTTAATCAAATGATCTGTATATTCTCGTGTGATAATCTTATCTATATTTTGTGCTTTTAACTGAGAACCTAAAAAAACGACAATAACCAGGGCAAGAATTTTCTTCATAATGAGTTTTGTTTATATAAAAGTCTAAAATAAATAATCAGGATATATAAATATACTTTATCCGGGATTATTATTCTTTCTCCCAATCATATTGTTCCAGATCCCGATAAGCCTTACCCTTAATAATTTCCTTCCGTTTGGACGATTCTGACTCTACTCGGGTTTCGTGAATATTATCTGTTACTTCGAAATGGAAATCTTTATCTTTTCTGGATTGATGGATGGCTACATCATCGCCATCGGATATAGCATAATCATAAGGGCCCCGGGCACTCATCAGTTTTACAAAAACAGGTAAACACTCAAAGAAAATGAATAGTAAACCAATAAAAGTAACGGCCATGGCCGTAGTATTATCCCGTGTCCCATCTGCATTAAATTTTAGTTGACCTAAAGCCCAATTCCGGTCTGCAAAACCTGCAATGTTTGACAAGCTATCCAGCTGTTTTGCCGTATATAGTTTTTCAGTAAACAAACCATCGAATTCTTTGCGTTTATCAATAAAATACTCCGATTTGTTGATGGTTGCTTTCAGACTATCCAGCTCTGCGGTACGTTGTTTTAGCTCTGTTTCTTTGCGTTTCGCATAAGGACCATAACCCATAATACCTGATGTTTCAGTGGTTTTATTTCCGAAAATCTCAAAATTAAGTTTTTGTCTATCGGTTTTTATTCCTTTTTCCAGCGAATCTCTGGTAGCTTTCTGTTGATTTAACCTTCCAAACTCGACCTGGTATTTTTTTTCAAAAGCCTTATTTAAGGTATCGATTTTAGACCGTTGTCCATTCAGGTAACTTACCTTTAAACGTTCTTTAATTTCCTTATCAAAAACCTTCAATTCAATTGGCCTTGAAATCACAATACCAATCATGATAGCCAATAAAATACGAGGTGTGGCTTGTAAAAGTTGTTTGTTTGTACTGGCGCTTTTATTGATACTGGATACAATATATCTATCCATATTAAAAATTGCAGCTCCCCATAAAAGCCCAAAAATAATGGCAAAAATCACAGCTAAATCATCACCCTTAAAAACGAAATACATGGCATAACCACCAGATAAAGCTGCAAATAAGCCTGTAAAAAAGATTGTGGCGCCGATGCCGGTATATTTATTTTGTTCTGATGGATATTTTTCCAGTGTTGGGATATGAGCGCCAGAGCAAAACCAAAAGAAATGATTTAGTTTATCCATTGTGATTATTTATAATTAAACGCCTGAGGGCTAAATATGTTACAAAAATTCAGAAATTAAATGCTGCTTTTTTCATGACATTGCTTCATGTGTTTTTCTTATCTTTGCATAAATACATTTATTAAAATGAAAGAAATATCGGTACAAGAACTAAAAGAGAAAATCGATAACAAAGAAGATTTTCAATTGATTGATGTTCGCGAAACATTTGAATATGAGGTTTCCAACCTGGAGGGAGAAAATATTCCTTTAGGCGGGATTTTAATTGAAGCGGATAAAGTTGCCAAAGATAAACCCGTAATTATACAGTGCCGTAGTGGTAAAAGAAGTGCTGCCGCAGTAATGCAATTGGAGCAACAATATGGTTTTGATAACCTTTACAATTTAAAGGGTGGGATTTTAGCCTGGCAAGAGGCTTATGACCCTAATATGCCTGTTTATTAAATAATTTTGAATGAGAGAATGATTGAATTATAGAATGAAAATTTCCAATTCAATCATTCAAAATTCATTAATTCAAAGTTTTATCCAGGCAAAAGATCGAATAGGCGAATTGCAGGGAACATTCAATCATTCAAAAATCAATCACCCAAAATTTAATTCCGTGGGTAAAAAATTCGCATTAAACATCTTCTATAATTTAGGTATTATTCTATCCATTTGTGGAATAATCTGGTGTTATCAGAACGGAAAATACCTTCCCGCAGGGTTTCTAGTGGGCACAGCAGCATGCCTCATCTATTTTAAAATCCAACTGATGAAAGAAATCAGAAAATCTTTTACACAAAAAGGCCAGGATTAACTCCTTCTAAGCCTAATCCGGGTAAATTCTTTAAAATATATTTGCCATCTTCAAATTGAGGATTGGTAAATGGATTGTTGGTTGTTAACCAAGGACCATCTAAATCGGCCCAATCGCATAAAGGAGCCAATGCCGCCGCAGCCAATGTTGCGCAACTGGTTTCGCTCATACAGCCAATTAATACCTTCATTCCAAAAGAGCGGGCTTTTAATATCATTTGATGACCCTCATACATGCCACAACTTTTCATTAGTTTTATGTTTATGCCATGATAAGCGCCTTTCAGCTGATCCATATCGGCCAATCGTTGCATGGCCTCATCAGCCAATAACGGAATTGGACTACGTTCGGTTAGCCAGGCATTTCCATCAATATTATGCTTATCCATCGGTTGCTCAATCAAAACCACCCCTTGATTATGTAACCAATAAATTAAATCGATTGCCTGAATTTTATCCGTCCAGCCCTGGTTTGCATCAACATAAAGCGGAACATTGGTCATACTCCTTATGGTATTGATAATTTCCTGGTCATTATCTCTTCCAAGCTTAACTTTGATGACTTTAAAAGCTTCAGCATCTTTTAATTTCTCACGAATAACTTCGGGGGTATCAATCCCAATGGTATAAGATGTTACCGGCATTTTTACAGGATTGGCGCCATATATTTCGTAACAGGGTTTGTTTAATATTTTTCCCTGGATGTCGTTCAATGCAATATCAATGGCGGCCTTAATAGCTGGGTGTCCGGGGGCAATGCTATCCAGATACGCAATGATTTCTTCGAAGTTGAAAGGATATTGAATTTTATCCCAATCTACCTGATTCAAAAATGAGGTAGCACTTTCATAACTTTCGCCCATATAGGGCACCATGGAGGCTTCGCCATAGCCAATAACATCTTCATGCTGAATTTTTAAGAGCATCAAGGGGGTACTGGTACGAGTAAACTTTGAAATGGAAAAAGGATGTTTTAATTCCAATTCGAATGGCTTGCAATTTATTTTCATTATCAATCGTCTTCTTAAATAAGATAAATTCCCTTGCAAATCTAATCTAATTGATGAGTTCTCCATGTTCAGATTGTGAAAAACGTTTCAAGGATAGCCCATCCGGATTAATGATAATAACCCCGAACTCCAATTCCAGGCCCCAGTTTTGACAAAGCATTAACCACTTTGGTAATCCCAACGTTAAAATAACTCATCTTACAGCACCCTAAAAATATATTGGCTAATATTGTACCGATGAATACCGGTTTATACAATCCTTTCCAAAATTTCGATTTTTTATATAAAACCTGCTTTTTAAGTGGTAAAACTTTTAACTCGCCTGTGGTTCAAACTCCATTGATTCCAAAATGGTTATTGGAACAGGCAAACTTAACAGGTGAGGAACAGATTCAATTTTTGGATGAAAGCATTCGTTCGTATAACACCTTGGTTATTCCCGTAAACAGCGAAGTAAATGATCAGTTTTTAAGCCCTCTGGAAGAAAAAATCGAAACTGCTTTTGCTCAAGGCTATAAAGGAGTCTCAGCTTTACCAGAGCTTGATTTGTTTAATTGGACTGGAAAGTTTTTATATGGGTTTGTGTACATCGAAATGCATGCTGCTTTGCGAAAAGAAATGACTGCAGACGGTTTAAATATGTCGCAATCTTTGATGATGAAATTTGCCAACCTGAATTTCATGCTTCAGAACTTGTACACCAGCATAGCGTTTGAAGATTTTACGCCATGGTCTATCACGGTGGTAAAGCTAGAAAATGAAGAAACATCCTTCAGTTTCCGCGATGAGATCAATACCTTGACTTTCTCTTTAAAAATGAAAGATTTTGGCATCATTGCCTGTTTACAGGATAACGGAACAAACAAACGCTATCACCAGGATATCATCAATGAAGTTAAAGACCAGGCCTTAACAGCAGAGCAATTTGAAGAATTAAGTGCACGTTTCTATTATTCCGCCTACTTATTTAATCGCTTACCAGAATATACTTTTATGCCTGTTGAAGGCACAACCTATATTGAAGCCATGCCCTTACGTGGAAACATGAGCAAGCCCCTTTTTGACGTTTGGCAGCATAAAATCTATGCTCAAGTTTTAGAGAACTTTTGGAAACCCTGGGGTTATACCTTGTTCGAAATCATTAAAAATCCTGAGCAACCAATAAGTTTCTTTGAGAAGCCCTGCTTGCCTGTATCAGGATAATGACTTCTGTTTTAACCACAGATAAAAAGGATTAACACAGATTTAAGAGTAAAATATCTGTGCAGATCTGTGGTTTAAAAAACTATCTCCCGCCAGTTAAAGCCGAAAGGAAATGCTGAATTATTCCTGGCACAAAAATAACCGTAAAAATCAAGCCGGTTAGCGCACCAAAAAAGTGTGCATCGTGGTTGATGTGATCTCTGGAATGGCGAGAAGCATACATACAATAAATAAGATATAACACCCCAAAAACAACCGCTGGTATTCCTATGGGGATGAACATAATATAGAGCTTGGATAAGGGGTTAAACAGAATGTAGCCAAAAAGCACTGCACTTATCGCCCCGGATGCACCTAAACTATTGTAATTGAAATTATTTTTATGCTTAAAGATTGTTGGTAAATCGCTTAACACCAAGCCTAAAAAATATAATAATCCAAATTGCCAGCTACCCATAAATTGTTCCAAGGTAAAGGCAAAGGCATAAAAAGTAAACATATTAAAAAACAGGTGCATCCAATCGGCATGGATTAACCCACTGGTGATGATTGTATAAATTTTGTACCCTTTTGAAATGCTATATGGGTGCAGCATAAACTTACCATAAATACTCTGATCGTAAAAAGCATACAGACTGGTTACAATGGTAAAAAGAAAAATGATTGAAGCAACCGGGGCTGCGTTTAAGTATTCCATGGAGTTTATTTTAAATCGAGTTTTACTTCTGTTATTAAACGGGCAACCGGGTAACGATTGTGTGTTTTCTCGTAATAATCAGAATTTTTATAGACAAAATCAAGTTGAGCCGCTCCATTCTTTGCAAAAGCGGCATCGGTTGCTTTCTTTTCTTCTAGTTTTGCTTTTAGTACCGGATTGGTTTTTAACAATTCTGCTGCCGTATCTTCAAAAACATAAGGAGAATAATGTTCTTTCATATCCAAAATAGAATCGAAAAAATTCCAGTTGAAATAAGAATCCGTTGCCTGTGGCTCCAGGGTTTCCACAATATAACGGTTGCCCGGTTGATTTACATAAACCACAAAATCGCCGGCATAATATTGTAAATCTTGTTGAACGGAATTTATTTTAACTGCCGAGTGCAGATAATGCCCTTCGTATGGCTTGGTTACTGTTTTAAAATCGTCGATATAACAACTTTCGACTTTGATTCTGGCATCCGTTTTTAATTCTTCAACCTTAACGTTATTCAATTTGAGCAAGGCAATAACTTTATCCCAGGCTTTCGGAATAATATACGCGACTGGCTTTTGAACAATTACTGAGGGTTCAAAGGTATTCCACTCTTTAATGGTTTTGGTATAGGGTTTAGTTCTGTCGTAAAACAACCGCTCTGCAGCACTTACCGCACTTGGCTTTTTTCCGGCTTCAAATCCTTTAAAAGACAAATCATTTACTTCCTTTTTATTTAATTTCCAGTCCAGTGGAAATTCTCTTTGTGAGACTGTAAATTCATCTGCTTTGCGTTTATTTTCTCCGATGATTTTGGCATCTCTTTCTACCAGATCAATATAGATTTGCAAGAGTTTATAAGTAGCATCAACACGTAAATCATACGCTTTAAGCATGTGCGTTTCGGGCATAAAACCAATGGTATTGTGCAAAGTGCTGTAACCTGTAGAATAACGTGGCGATTCGATAAAGCCTGTAATTCCAGCATCAGGCGTTTCATCAATAGAATTTACATAAGGAATCATCGGATAGCCCTGTTTTTCCATTCCCTTATACAAATCGGGCAACAGTGTTTTGGTTAAATATCCTGAAAGAATGGGGTTCAACTTATCCTTTTGAGTTGGGATTAAAGTCATCACATATTGATAATCGGCACCGTTACTGGTGTGGGTATCCACAAAAATTTCAGGTTGCCATGTATTAAAGATCAACTGAAAGGCTGCGGAGTTTTTAGAATCCGTTTTGATAAAATCACGATTTAAATCCAGGTTTTTACTATTGCCTCTAAAACCATAGGTCACTGGGCCATTTTGGTTTGCTCTTGATGTACCTGTACGATTAAAACTACCATCAATATTATAAACTGGGATGATACAAATCACTGCATCTTTTGGGAGCTTATTGGCTTTTAACAAATCGCGGGCTAGCATCATTGAAGCATCTATACCTTCAGGTTCACCAGGGTGGATCCCATTATTGATCAATAAAATCCGTTTATTACTTTTCCTTATCGTTACAGGATCAAAAACTTTATCTTTTGATAAAACCAAAAGATGTAAAGGTTTACCAAAGTCTGTACTTCCATAAGTTAAAAGCTTAGCCTGGGGGTATGTTTTTGTTAAGGCTTCATAATATGAAATTGCAGCATGGTATGTAGTTGTTTCGGTTTTGCCACTGACCTCATAAGGTGTTTGTTGTGCCATAGAATAAAGTGTTATTAAAAGTAGCCAAAACACGAAATTTTTTTTCATGCAATTAAAATTGAAGATAATATTTTATGGATATCATAACATTTTACGATAAACCTTAATGTTCCCAAAAAAGTATCTAAATCCTATTGTATAGGCAGTATAAACATCTGAAGCATTATTATTTACAGTACTGTTTTTGGGCTCGGTATAACCATCAAGGCCATCTCCAACCACAAAATTAGTTTGGGCATTGAAGTTAATTACATATCGCATATACCCATAACCATCTTTTATGTAATAGTTAAAACCCAGGTTTGCAGGCAATAAAAGGTTATGACTTTTATTTTTTCCTGGAAAGGGTGCTGAATTGGGATCGTTAGGTCTATATCTCACAATATCAACAATATTGTTATTTATAACACCAACACCAACACCGGCGTATAAACCTCTGATATTATATAAAAAATTATTCCGCTTATAATCAACGATCTCACCCAACATGAGCTTTAGATTTGCGGTAGCAGCAGTATATTTATTTACAAATTGCCGATTATTTGGGTCAGTTTCTATATCGCCACCCTGAACCAAACCATATTGCCCTTCTACACCAACCGTAACAAAGGGTGTTATGTGATAATCGAAAGTACCATAAACCGTATGGCCTATGGTTCCTTTTAAAACATCGGTATAGGAATAATTGGCGCCTAGTCCAAAACCACCAGATAACTTGAAATAGTTGGATTGTGCGGAAGAGAATTTAACAAGGGATAAAAATAAAAGGGATAGAGCAGTAATTTTCAGATGATTATAATTCATTTACTTTTTTTTTACAAAAATAATATGTTTAATCAATATCTATAACTTTTACCTTTGAATTATGAGCACGTATAGAAACTTTAGCAAATCATTAGAGAACAGATTTATAAAATATACCAAAATAGATACCCAATCTGATCCAAATTCTCCAACTTGCCCTTCAACCTTAAAACAAAAAAACTTAGGAGAGGTACTTGTCAAAGAACTTTTAGAGATGGGGATTACAGATGCGCACCTGGATGAAAATGGTTATGTATATGCGACTATTCCATCCACTACAAATAAAAATGTGCCTGTAATTTGTTTTTGCTCGCATATGGATACCTCTCCGGATTGTAGCGGAGAAAACGTAAAACCCATCATTCATACCAATTACCAGGGCGAAGATCTGATTCTACCTGATGATCATTCTATCGTAATTAAAATGGCTGAGCACAAAGATTTACAATATCAGATTGGTAACGATATTATAACGCCCAGTGGAATCACCTTACTTGGTGCCGATAATAAAGCGGGTGTTGCTGAAATTATGGAGGCTGCAAATTTTTGGATTAAAAACCCGGATGTTAAACATGGTGTAATAAAAATACTCTTTACGCCAGATGAAGAAATAGGAAGAGGTGTTGATAAAGTAGATTTAAAAAAATTGGCTGCAGACGTTGGTTATACCATCGATGGCGAAACTTTGGGCTCTATTGAGGATGAAACTTTTTCTGCTGATGGAGCAACGCTAATCATCAATGGGGTAAGTACACATCCAGGTTTTGCCAAAGGAAAGATGGAAAGTGCTATAAAAATTCTGGCTGAAGTATTGGACAGTTTGCCCAAAACTACTTTAACGCCTGAAACTACTCATCAAAAAGAGGGTTTTATTCACCCGGTAAATATTAAAGGACAAGTTGAACAAGCGGAAGCTCAATTCATTATTCGCGACTTTACAGATGAGAAATTAGAGGAACATGGCCGTTTATTGGAAGAAACCATCAAAACAGTGATCGGTAAATATCCAAATTCTACCTATCAACTCACCATTAAAGCTCAATATAGAAATATGAAACAGGTGTTGGATCAGCATCCAAATATTGTTCAATATGGAATTGAGGCGATTGAAAGGGCGGGTGTGCTGGCCAAACAGCAAAGTATACGTGGAGGTACTGATGGTTCCAGACTATCTTATATGGGTCTGCCTTGTCCGAATATTTTTGCGGGCGAACATGCCTTTCACAGCAAACAAGAGTGGGTAAGTGTTCAGGATATGGAAAAGGCAGTACAAACCATTGTTAATATTGCCTGTATCTGGGAAGAAAACAGTTAAAAGGAATACACGTCGTGCTGAATTTGTTTCAGCATCTCTCTAAATTAGATCTTGAAATAAATTACTAAAGAATAAGTTTTTCAAGCTTGTTCTTATTTGCTACTTTTAAAATGTAATGATAACCCTCGAAAACGATTATATAAAAGTTAGTCTGGCGACTAAGGGCGCCGAACTTCAAAGCCTATTCAGTAAAGAAAATAATGTAGAATACCTGTGGAATGCCGATCCAAAGTATTGGGCTAAACATAGCCCGGTTTTATTTCCTATCGTTGGCTCTTTAAAAAATGAAAGCTTCATATATAAAGGCAAAAGCTATGCGCTACCTCGTCATGGCTTTGCCCGGGATCATGTTTTTAATGTCGAAAAAATAAGTGGAACAGAGGCTATTTTTAGTTTAACACATAATGAGGATACCCTCAAAGTTTATCCTTTCTTTTTTGAGTTGAAACTTAAATATAAAATTATAGAGCGTAAGCTAAATTTAACTTATGAGGTCATCAATACCGGAACTGATGAGTTGTTGTTTTCTTTAGGTGCTCACCCTGCATTTGCCGTTCCCAATACTACAAATTCCAATTACGAGGACTATTACCTCACCTTTAATGATGATGAACGCTTAACCTACTGGAAACTTGAAGATGGCCTGGTTGCCAATGAAACAGAAAACATTGAACTCAGCAGACATAAATTAAAGCTTAAGCACGATTTATTTTATAATGATGCCCTGGTATTTAAAACCCTGCAAAGCAACTGCATCAGCCTTTTGAATACTAAAAATGATTTCGGCCTGCATTTCCATTTTGAAGACTTTCCTTTCTTTGGGATCTGGGCTGCACCAGATGCTCCATTTGTATGTTTAGAACCCTGGTGTGGTGTTGCAGATGGCGTAAATCATAATCAAAATTTAGAGCACAAAGAAGGGATTATTAAATTGGCAGCAAGAAATAACTGGGAACGATTTTGGGAAGTTGAATGTTTTTAAGGCAGTAAATTAATTCTTTATATTTTCTTTCTTCAGGAAAAGAAGTATCTACAATACAAAGAGGAGATTTTGTTTCGAATTTGGTAGAAATAAATGTTAAATTAGCATTAATGCCTTTAGCTGTGCTCTAGCTTGATTTCGTCCATATTCCAATCCAATATTCGATATTTTTTGATTTCGTCCCTTTCCGATAGATAATGTCTTATATCTTCCAATGCTGTGAATTCCTCATAAAACTCGTATTCTGTAAATTCGCTAGAAAGAAAGATATTGTATTCAAGTGTATAAATTTTGTTTTTAATCCGCTCCTTTGCTATTCGCAATTCGTGCTCTTTGTGTAAGATTTCAGCATTGGATTTCACAAGTTCCACATCTCCTTTAAGAACAGAAAGATGTCTTTTTAGTATTTGACTCAATTCTTTTAAATACTTATCGTTTAGCTCTTTGCCATTTATGGCATATTGTTCTGCTATTTTATATAAAAATTTCTTTTTGTTTGTCTGCAAATATTGTTGGAACAAATCATCATAATTTTCTTTTAATTCTACTGAGTAGTTTTTAACAATCGGGTTTTGAGGTTCGAGTGTATCTATATGGTATTGATTGATCTTTGCCCATATTGGTGTTGAATGAGTTGCTTCAAACCAAATATCAATCGAAACAAAATCATTTTTAGTTTCAAAATGCATTTCATAAGCCAATTGATTTTCTTCAAAATCAGAAAAGCCATGATCTTTTAAAAAACTAAAATGGGTTTCTATACTTTGTTTTAGGTCTGTATAAATATTCGGTTCGTCCATTTTTTATTTGTTTTACCAGTATTAGATCAACCAAGAACACAACATATAAATTGTTTTAGGTTATCGAAGCATTCCTATCGTGTTTTGTTAGGAAATTTATCGGCAATCAAATTCAGATTGATACCATGCTCTAAATATGCTTTTAATCCATCTAAAACCGTGGTAAAACCTCCGGTATTGTTGTTGATCTGTTGAATTAGTTCCTCACCGGTTTGGGTAAAACCATAATTTTTGATGACTACATAAGTGGTATCGGTATTTAAAGCTTCGAATTCAAAGTCGATTGTTGTTACAGGATCACCCCATTCTATCTGTATCTTTTTATCCTGAACAATTTCTTTTACCAAAACTTTGGCCGACGCACCATACATTTCCCATTCCCAGGTAATGGTTTTACCAGGTTCTAATTTGCCGCTTGCCTTGGTGAACCAAAAATTTTTGGTTATTGCCGGATCAATAAATGCTTCAAAAACCTTCGAAACTGGTTTTCTGATTAACATTTGTGTCTCAACATATTTTGGTTGGTTATTTTCCATTTTTTAAGGGTGTTAGGTTAAACTTTGCCTGGATAATTATTCTGTTTAACGATTTTATTGCTAAAGTTGATTAAATCTTCAGGTGTTTAAATATAGCGAAATGTTTATTAAGGTTTTTTTAGCCTGCGTATCTAGCGACTTATTTCATAGGTTTTTGTTATTATAATACCTCAAAGAACATAGATTATTCAGATCCCGAGAAGTTCCGGAGGTTATAGTATAAGCTATAATTATAGAAAGCAAATCAGCAACCGTTTTTTACTGAGTCAATAAAAGGGTAATTACCCTTTATTTTGTTTTTATCTATAAATATTCCGTATATTTGCAGGGTAAATACCTACAAAATGAACGAATTCGATGTAAATAAACTTTTGCAATCTGTATTTCAAGAAGAAGTTAAAATAGATATCAGATCAATATTTGAGGAAAAACTTGTTGAATACAATTTAAGCAAAACGAAAGCATTAAAGATATTGAATATTGACAAAGATGTATTTGAAGAAATTATTTCTGGTACTGCTAAACAGCCTAACCTAATTAACATTATTAAAATCGCTCATTTTATTGAATTTGATGTGGATGATGTTATTAAAGCTATATTAAAAAATCAAAGTGCAGAAAATATATCCGCTATAGACCGTACAAGAAAAGTTACTTTTTTGTTAAAGAATTTTGACGTTAAGATCTTAACCAAATTAGGCTTCTTTGATGGATCTGACGACATTGACGATTTGGTTCTTAAAGTTATTAACTTTTTCGGTTATGAAAGTATTTTAGATTTTGAGGAGAAACTTTCCAAGCCGTTATTCAGTAAGACAAAAAGAACATTTTCAGATAAAATGAAAGATTTTTGGATAAGATCTGCTTATCAGTGTTTTACGGTTATAAATAACCCTAATGAATATGATCGAAACAAACTAAAAGATATTATTGTAAAGATTAAACCGTATTCCCAAGATGTTGATAATGGACTTTATGTTGTTTGCAAAGCACTTTACAATATTGGCGTTACTATAATTATTCAAAATTATCTTTCCACTACCCAAGTTAGAGGGGGAACGTTTGAAGTTAATGGGAAACCATGTATAGTTTTGACAGATTTTAACAAGAAATATCCTACTATTTGGTTCACGCTACTTCATGAGCTTTATCATGTATTGTATGACATGGACACCATCAGCTCTAACCATTTCCACCTTACAGGGGAGTCAGATTTGTTTTTAATAGAGGATAAAGCAGATTCTTTTGCGAGAGATTTTTTCTTCACTGAAGAAAAATTTCACTACATAAAAAAGTACATTAATAATCCTTTTTTAGTTTCAAAATTTGCAAAAGAAAATGAAATACATGTATCGATAATTTATAGTTGGTTCTCTAAATATCAAGATGTGTTATATGGAAAGAAGAGTTATTATGGGGCCTTTCATGAGTATTATCCAAAATACTCTAGTGCACTATCAAGATTAAATCCCGTAGTATGGGATGAAGCAAATTTAAGGGAGATCAGTCTAAATATTAAATCAATTTTTGAATTAAATTAAACTCAATGGAAAAAAAAATAAAAAAAAGCGAGGCACTTTCTGAGCAAGATATTGAAAGAATGGAATTGCTTCGCAAAGCAAATGACAAAGTTGGCAAGCAGTTAACTATTGGATCTGAAACGGGTTCAATTGAGGAAATTGATGAAATAAGAGAAATAATTGGTAAGGACTTTGAAAATCCAGAAGAGAAATACAACGTTTATTATGTAGGTATCAGACGGCTTTTGATGCAATATTTGCCAAAGGGTAAAGATTTTAAGGAAATGCGAGACATTATATATGATGAAAAGAATATCTTCTTAAATGCAGGGAAAAAGAAATCAGATAATAATGGCATTCGTAAAAGTGACGGAAGAATGAGCTATCAGTCCTATATGAATGAGATCTTGGATATTATTGTTGCTTGGGTTGGCGGCTCCCAAAATGCTTTCCAACTATATAAGTTACTATATGATTTGAATGATAAGCATAGTTATGGGCATGAAAATTACGGTGAAACAACATTAAGCATATCAAAAGCTATGATGACCTTAAGTGAACAATAATTATTATTTTAGGTTTGATAATTAAGAAGATATAGGGGGAGCGCCCAGTATATATTTAGTTTATCATTCGCAACTAAGGAGTTTAGGAAACGAAATTTTGAGATATCGTCGTTTTCTAGAATGTACAGAATTCGATGTTGATTATACGGTTAAAAAAGAAATTTATGAAAATTAAAAAGAGCCTGATCATGATTTATGATACAGGCTCTCGATTTTGTGGTCCCGACGAGAATCGAACTCATATCTAAAGTTTAGGAAACTTCTATTCTATCCGTTGAACTACGGGACCTTTTTACAGTTGACAGCTTTCAGTTGGCAATTATAAGTAGAACTACCTAATTACGCTACCTGCTTCAAACTTTTCTGTAGGTGCAACAAAAGTAAGTTTTCCTTCCGAATTTTCAGCCATTAAAATCATTCCCTGAGATAAAATTCCTTTAATTTCTCTTGGCGCCAGATTCACGATTATGCTTACTTGCTTACCTACAATATCTTCTGGTTTATAATGTTCGGCAATGCCTGATACAACCGTACGTTCATCGATGCCTGTATTTACAGTAAGTTTTAAAAGCTTTTTGGTTTTCTCTACTTTTTCCGCAGCTACAATTGTGGCCACACGAATATCCATAGCAGAAAAATCATCAAACTGGATATTTTCCTTTGCAGGATTTGATGCCGCAGTACTTACTGCGTTGCTCAATTTACTTTGATTTAATTTTTCAACCTGGAAATCGATTTCTGCATCTTCAATTTTATCAAATAATAGAATAGCCTCCCCGATTTCATGTCCGCGTTTTAATAAATTAGCACTGCCTGCATCTTCCCATTCGTGTCCGCCGCTTTTAAGCATTTTCATTAATTTATCTGCAGTAAAAGGCAAAAATGGCTCTATTAAAATCTGGATGTTGGTCGCAATCTGTAAAGCAATATTCAATATGGTGCGAACACGGTCTTCATCCGTTTTAATTAATTTCCAGGGCTCGGTTTCGGCAAGGTACTTATTCCCGAGGCGGGCAACATTCATCACTTCTGTCAATGCTTCCCTGAAACGATAGTTTTCAATAGATGCGGATATTTTTGCCGGGTAAGTAGCCAGATCATCCATAACTGCCTGATCTAGTGCTGTAACTTCCATCCTGGTTGGAACGGTGCCATTAAAATATTTATGGGTAAGCACCACCACACGATTGACAAAATTGCCTAGAATGGCTACCAGTTCATTATTATTTCTGGCCTGGAAATCTTTCCAGGTGAAATCGTTGTCCTTGGTTTCAGGCGCTGTTGCTGTTAAAACATAACGTAAAACATCCTGCTTGCCTTCAAACTCCCTCAGGTATTCATTCAGCCAAACCGCCCAGTTTTTTGAGGTCGATATTTTTTGTCCTTCAAGGTTCAGGAATTCATTTGCCGGTACATTATCGGCTAGCGTATAATCGCCATGTGCCATCAACATGGCCGGAAAAATAATGCAGTGAAATACAATATTGTCCTTCCCGATAAAGTGTACCAGTTTAGTGTTTTCATCTTTCCAGTAATCTTCCCAATCACATTTATCTGTTTCTACATTACTGATGTAATATTCTTCTGCCAGGGGGTTCCAAACATCAAGCTTAGCATAGTTACAAAGTTCTTTGGTAGCTGATATGTAGCCAATCGGGGCATCGAACCACACATATAAAACCTTACCCTCTGCATCTCTTAAAGGAACCCGAACTCCCCAATCCAAATCGCGGGTCATCGCTCTTGGCTGTAAACCTGCATTTAACCAGCTTTGACATTGGCCATAAACATTTGGTCTCCATTCTTTATGACTTTCAATATATTCCCTTAAACGGGCCTCGTATTTTTCTAATGGCAAAAACCAGTTCTTGGTTTCTTTTAAGATGGGTTTATCTCCTGAAAGGGTAGATTTTGGATTAATTAAATCTGTGGCATTAAGTGTGGAACCACAGTTTTCACATTGATCGCCATAGGCATTTTCATTACCGCATTTAGGACAGGTACCAGTGATGTAGCGATCGGCTAAAAATTGTTTTGCTGTAGCATCATAGTATTGTTCCGTTACTTCTTCGGTAAAAACTCCTTTGTTATAAAGCGTTTTAAAGAAATCGGCTGCTGTTTGGTGATGTGTTAAAGATGAGGTACGGTGATAAATATCAAAAGAAACCCCAAACTCCTTAAAAGAATCGCCGATAACCTTGTGGTATTTGTCCACAACTTCCTGAGGGGTAATCCCCTCTCTTTTGGCTTTTAAAGTGATCGGCACACCGTTTTCGTCAGAACCACAAATAAATTTCACATCGCATTTGTTCGATCTCAGGTATCGGGCATAAATATCAGCGGGAATATAAACACCTGCAAGGTGCCCAATATGTACAGGTCCATTGGTGTATGGAAGTGCCGCCGTTACGGTATATCTTTTTATTTTACTATTATCCAAAACAATTTTTATTAATTTGGCAAAGATAAGTGTTTTGAAGATGATTAAACAGCCCCCATATTTAAAAAAAGGAGATAAGATTGCCCTGGTATGCCCGGCAAAAAAATTACCCAAATCTATAGATTACGCCATTACCATACTGGAAAGCTGGGGATTGGAAGTTATTATTGGCAAAAGTGTGTATGCAAGCCATCATCAATTTGCTGGAACGGATGCTTTACGTGCAGCAGATTTACAGCAGTTTTTGGATGATCCTTCTATCAAAGCAATCATTGCCGGTCGCGGTGGTTACGGATCCATCCGGATTATCGATGAGCTGGATTTCAGTAAATTTGAGCAAAACCCCAAATGGATTGTGGGTTTTAGTGATATTACCGTTCTGCTATCTCATAGTATAGTCAGATTAAATACCCAAAGCATCCATGGCCAAATGCCTTATACTTTTGATGATGCTACTGAGGAATCTTTAACATCATTAAAAAAATCGCTATTTGGTAAAAAGCAATCTTACGGGTATACCAGTAACTTTAAGAACAGGGTAGGAAACTGCGATGGCATTTTAATTGGCGGAAACCTAACCTTACTCTGCATGATGCAAGGCTCTTTATCTGAAATGGATTTTAATGACAAGATTTTATTTTTAGAGGATGTTGGCGAGCATGAATATTCTATAGATCGCATGTTGCGCATGCTGAAAAGAGCAGGCAAACTTCAGAATTTAAAGGCCTTGATTATTGGAGCCTTCAACGAAATTGGGGAAGAGAAAATTCCTTTTGGACAAACGGCTAATGAAGTCATTTGGGATATTGTTAAAGCATATAATTATCCGGTTTGTTTTGATTTCCCTGTTGGACACATCAACAATAACTTAAGTATGGTTTTAGGTGCGGCAGTTAAATTAAAAGTGGAAACAAATAAAGTTCAATTTAAATATATATAAAATGGCGATTTTAGATCATTTAGGAAAATACCGCAACACGGGTTTATTGTTATTGCGCATTGGTTTAGGTGTAATGTTCATTCTTCATGGTTTCCCTAAATTAGCCGGCGGGCCATCAGGTTGGGCCCAGCTTGGGGGAAGTATGAAAGTAATTGGTATAGATTTCTTACCTGTATTTTGGGGTTTCATGGCTGCCGCGACAGAAACTTTTGGCGGTTTTTTATTGGTGCTTGGCCTATTTTATCGCCCTGCATGCATTCTATTGGTTTTCACCATGATTATTGCTGCCTTGGTGCATCTTTCCAAAGGCGATGGAATACCAGGAGCTAGTCATGCGATTGAACTTGGAATCGTATTTTTCAGCTTGATTTTTATTGGGCCTGGGAAGTATAGTGTGGATAAGAGGTAATTAATGAGACATAAAAATGGGTGCCTATGTATGACATAGACATCCATTTTTTTATAAACTTCAAATACTATTTATCTACATATACTCTAACTTGGGTCGGGATAATTACCTGGCCGTTATCAAGCGTAATCATAAAATAAAAGGACTTAGCTAGAAAGCTGGTTGCTGTTCCGGCGGTAGCAGCAGTAAATGCAGTACCACCTGCTTTTGCAAAATACTCTGTTAGTGTTGTGTTAAATGTAACAGATGTCCCACCACCAGGAATTGGAGCCGTATTGTATAAACCTGTTGTTCCCTGAACACTAGCAACACTGGTATTTGCTGCCACCCTTGTAATCTCCTTAATCGTTCTGCCTGAAGAAGCAGGGATTTCAAGATCAATTTTAATGGCACCGCCAGCACCGAAGGATGTACTAACGGTTGGAGCAATCCAAGTTCCTGCTTTATTAGGAACAGTAACGGGTATTTCGGGCAGGTTATTTTCCAAAGAGATATTATCCTTTTTGCAAGAACTACCCATCATTGCGATCATTATTCCGAAGAATAAAACTGATTTTATGTTTAATTTCATGATGTTTATTTAAAAATTACTACTTAATTACCATTACCACCTGCCCACCAAACTTTTTCGTCTGTTTTAGGACGAGGTTTTGGTTGATTCGGGTTACCATTTCCTTCTTTTGAAGTGTAAGCCAGACGGCGAGGAATAACAGTTGGATTATCTCCAGCGGCATTTAACGATGGAGTTAAAACCGGATACCCGGTTCTTCTGTAATCATTATAGGCCTCTATTCCATTTCCAACCCATGCCAAATATTTTTGGGTAATAATCTGTTTCAACATGTCTGCAGGAGTCCCACTTAAAGCAACTACAGTAGGGTTAGTTGCAAAATAATTATTGATCTCTGCTGCAGTCATCCCAGCTGCAGTCATAGAAGCTCTTATACCATCTTTAAAATAGGTGTCTGCTACACCTGTTATACCCAATGTTAATGCCGCTTCAGCAAGATTAAATTTAGTCTGGAAAGTTGTTAATAACCTAGCTGGAGCATCACCACCAACCGTTAAAGTAGGTGCAGGTGTACCTCCCACCACATAGGTATTGTATTTAGACCGGGTTGCCACCGCAGGTGCGGTTACATTAGCCCCATTTTCATAGCCAGTGAATTTACCACTTGGTTTGGTATACATTTTGGCTAGCCTAACCGTATCATTAAGACTTCTCGATAATGTAAGCATTCTTGTGCTCAAGGTCTGATTATCTCTAAATGTTCCGGACCAATCCTGAATATAATTCGGATTCTGATTGTTTAGTGTTGTTGAAAATGGAACATTCAAATCATACTTAGGATCATCAATTATTCCATCAGCGCTTGCCAATGCCGCATTTATTGTACTTGTTGCTAAAGGTTTATCTACTCCTGACACCGTGATGGCAAATTTTATCAATAAGGAGTTAGCTGCCCTTTTCCAATTGGCTAAGTTACCACTATAAATAATATCGTCAGTGGCTGGCTTCAAAACAGAAGGTTTGTTCAAATCGGCGACCCCACTTTTTACCAAATCAAATAAACCAACGATTCCTAAAGTAGCGTTTCCTTTATAAATATCTTCCTGTTTATCGTAACGTGGCTGCTGAAGTTCCAACCCAAATCCCGCTTGAGAATAAGGTACGTTCCCCCACATATCTGTTGCAATAGACATAATATAAGCCAACTGGATTTTTGCAATACCCGAATATGCAGGGTTGTTTGCTTCATTATCCCTAATTATAATTCTCAAGTTGTTCACCACATTGCTATATATTTCATAATCCCATTGGTTGTCAAAGGTACCTGCAATATTGTAAGAATCATAAGTTGCAGGATTGTTACCAATACCAGCATTATATTGCACAAATATTGAGGCCGCTCTTCCCAGTTCATTGGCATTTGCCCATCCAATACCAATCGAAGTATTAGGCAAAAGAACCTTAGCTGGTGCAGCAGTTGGATCATTTGGGTTTTTATTTATATCTATAAATTTTTTGCAGGATGCCAGTGAAAACACACACATCGCAAATATTAATGTTTTTTTCATATCGTATATAATTATAATGATTAGAAGGTTACTCTTAAACTAGCACCAAAGTTCCTTGTATTTGGTGCACTTTGCAATTCAAGCCCACGGATATTTCCAGCTCCCTGAGTATTGAGTTCAGGATCAACCGGGCTATTTGGTGCATAGTAATATAAGTTTCTTCCATATACTGTTAACCGAATGTTTTTAATTACGCTGGTTTTCAATACACTTCCGCTTAGATCATAGCCTAAGGTAATCTCTCTTAAACGGAATGTAGTTGCATCAAATACCGCAAATTCTCCGCCTCCAATTCCACCAAAACCTGAATTCCAGTAGGTTTGACCAGGGATTTGAATGTTGTTTGGAGAATAAGTTCCGTCTCCGTTGGCAATTACTCCTGGCAGGATATGTGGCATTTCACGATCTTCGGCAGTAATGGCCAAAGAGCCAGTCTGTCTCAATGTTGCAGCAGTCCAGGAAATCAGATCACCACCTTTTTTGAAATCAACCAATGCAGAGAATGTAAATTTCTTTACCCTAACGGTGTTTGTCAGGCCTGCTGTCCAATCTCTATTTGGATTAGAAACCACTTGATTCGGTATCAAGGCTGAATTATAAAGTCCTGTAGTTTTATCTACCAGCAATTCACCTGAAGGACTACGTTGGTATTTGCTACCTACAATTACGCCAAATGGCTGGCCAACAAACACAGAAGGAATTACCCCTCCAAAAACATTTCCCGCAATCTGGAAAGATTCCACACCAGGAGCGATTGAAAGCACTTTACTATCGTTTTTAGAAAAATTGGCAGAAATGTCCCAGCTAACATTCTTGTTGCTCACTGCTGTTCCGTTTATAACCAACTCTACCCCTTTATTTCTAAGCGACCCGATATTGGTTGTCCGACTATCATAACCAGATGATGTTGGTAGGCCAACATCAATAATTTGATTCTTACTTTTTTGATAATAGAATGTGGCATCCAGATTTAACCTGTTTTTAAAGAAAGACAGGTTGGTACCTAATTCATAAGAAGTGGTAAACTCCGGTTTCAGATCAGGTGCAGCAATTTTATTATTTGCGGCAAAGCCCGCTATTGATCCATAAGGGAAAGCATAACTTGCTGTATTAGTTCCATAATCTGCTTTAAGGAAGGTATTCTCTATTTGATATGGAATAGCATCTCTACCAACTTTTGCAAATGAAGCACGGATCTTTCCAAGATTAAACGCATCTGAAGCAATACCAAGTGCATCCGTAAACACAAAACTACTGGAAACAGAAGGGTAAAAATAAGTGTTGTTATTGACCGGCAAGGTAGATGACTGATCAACCCTTCCGGTTAACTCTAAAAACAAATAGTTGTTATAAGCTAAAGACAATTGTCCGTAGTGGCCTAACAATCGCCTTTTGGTATTTGTCTCCCCAGAACCACTAAAATTTGTTGCACCGCTAATATTATCAAAACCTGGTATGGCCAAAGACAAACCATCCACGTAGGCATTTTGATAAACCCTTTGATTAATGTTCTGACCCAATAATACTGTTGCATTTAAACCTTTTGTAAAAATATCGTTCTTTTTAGCATTGATCAATAAATCACCATTTAGCTCGTTCCTGTAAAAAAGATCTTCCAGTACACGTCCTGCACTTCCTACTGCTTGTGTAGAGCCAATCGTAACATAACGTTTGCGCCTGTCTGTATAGGTATCCAGTCCCAAACGATAGCTGATATTTAACCAATTAAGGACATCATAACCAACTGTTGCATTACCCATAAACCTGGACAAATTACTTTTAAAAGTATTTTCATTTGCAGCAAAGTAGGGATTATCTCTTCCCGATATATACCAGTTGTTTGTTCCATCAGGATTTTTATAATTATTTTTATAATATTCCAGATCAGTGCTTCTGGTTACACCAAATATTGCGAACAGCGCACTGTTACCCCCATTACCCTGTGTAGTTGCTCCATTTTGTATCGTATTGAAATAGTTTACTCCTCCAGATACAGTAATTTTATCAGTAACCGCTGAACTTGCAGAAAAACCGATGTTGGTCTTTTTAAAATCTGAAACTGGTAATATACCTTTAGTGTTGGAGTTTCCAATAGTAAAGCTATAGTTATTCTTAGCATCACCACTATTAATAGAAAGGTTGTTCTCCCAGGTACTTCCCTGTTTAAAATAATTTTTAATATTATCGCTAAAGTTTTGATATGGAATGATATCACCTGGCTTATATGTAATACCATTCACAACAGGTGCTGTATTCGGAGCTACAATTAACCCATTAGCTAAACTTGGGGTTGTGCCAAAAGCAACGCCTAATGAATTTCCTGAAACCGAATTGAATGCACCGCTAGCTCCCTGACCATAAGTATTTTGAAGTTCAGGAAAACCATAAACATTTTGAACACCATAAGCAGAATTCAGATTAATAACTGTCTTCCCTGCTTGCCCGCTACCTTTTTTGGTTGTAATAACGATGGCTCCGTTCGATGCCCTTGATCCGTAGAGTGCTGCTGCTGCAGGCCCCTGCAGAATGTTCATCGATTCAATGTTATTGGTATTCAAATCCAAAGCTCTATTTGCGGGCTGATTTCCAAATAAAGTGTTTCCTGTTTGATCCAGATCATTACTAATTGGGATTCCATCTACTACAAACAATGGTTGGTTACTTCCACTAAAGGAAGTTGCACCACGCAGAATAATATTAGTTGAAGCTCCGGCACTACCACTTGCTCCAGTAATCTCTACTCCCGCAACTTTTCCCTGTAAGGCGTTCAGGACATTCCCATCTCCCTTATCCACCAATTGGTCTCCTTTTACGTTTTGGGTAGCGTAGCCCAGGTCTCTTTTTGTTCTGCTTACACCCAAAGCCGTAACTACAACTTCGGTTAACTGCTTCGTGTCAGAAACTAAAGCCACACTTACAACATTCGACTGTCCTATGCTTTTTGTAACGGGCAAAAAACCAAGATACGAAAATTCAAGTGTTACAGTACCAGCAGGAACATTGAGCGTGTACTTACCAGCGCCATCCGTACTTGTTCCTAATTTTGAGTTTTGAATTTTTACACTTACACCTGGTAATGGCAAGCCATCATCCTTTGCTGTAACTGTACCAGTAATTGTTCGGTTTTGAGCCTTTGCAGAAATTGCAAAAAGTATAACCACGAACAAACTTTGTAGAAGTTTTTTCATAAAAAAATAATTTAGGATAATTAATAATATACCACTAAGATAAAATAAGTATTTTGTAATACAAATTTTACACAAAAAAATAGGCTGTCTTACGACAACCTATTTTATAATCCACAAATAAATTAGATTTCGCTATTTATCCCACCAAACAGGGGTATCAATAGTTACTATACCTGGAAAGTTTTTATTTGATGTAGCCTCTGTATTTGGATATGCCATACGAAGCGGAAACTTACCTTGAGGTATACCACGTGAAGGAGCAACTGAAACCACAAAGAAATCAGGATACCCTGTTCTGCGCCATTCTGTCCAGGCCTCAAAACCCTGAAAACCACACATAGCATAGTATTTTTGAGTAATAATAGCTTTTAGGGCATTGGTTGCTAAAGCAGCAGCTCCATCAGGTGCGGTAGCTATGTATGAAGTTGCATCGCCAGCACCCACAGCGGTAAAACTTGCTTGGATACCTTGAGCATATAGGGTAGCAACTGTTCCCACTCCATTAGTCCAACCACGCGATACAGCTTCAGCTTGTAAAAAGTAGCTTTCAGCCGCAGAGAAGAATTTAACTGGCGCTGTAGCAGAAGCAGCGTTATTTGCCCTGGCTCCAACCAATGCTGATGGGGGGGAAACCGATTTACCAGTATAGGTATTATAACTTCCCTGAGGAATTGAACGCTCGGCCTTAGCACCAGCCGCAATCAAATCGTAAAGCTTCGCAACTCTAGGATCAGAGTTTGCATCAAAATGGCTAATAGCCGTAGAGCTGGCTACAATATTTTGAGTTCTGCTTAACCCGACCATTTCATTATATAATGGGTTTTCGTTTCCTCCTGTGCTTAAATATTTAATTGAAGCATCAACTGTAAGGAAAGTAGGGTTTGTAGCATACAAAGCTCTTACACCTGCTGAGGCTTTTGCTGCATCAACGTATGCCAATCTTAAATAAGCTTTTAATTTTAAAGTATTAGCAAAGGCTTTCCAATTAGCCATATTACCTTGAAACACCATATCTTGTGCGCCTGGCGATGTAGCACCTGCTGCGCTTACCAATGCAAGGCCTTTATCAATGTAATTAAAAATACTATCGTAAACTACTGCCTGCGCATCATATTTTGGCGCTGGAAAAACACTTTGATTTAATGCTTCTCGAAGAGGAACATCGCCAAATGCATCTGTAACTACCTGGAAGGTGTAGGCCTTCATCAGATAAGCTATACCTTTGGTATACTCCAAGTTTGCACCTTGAGCTTTTGTAATTACATCAGCATTGTTTAGTGCATTATTGTATAATATCAACCATGGCCTATCAAATGCTGTAGCAGTAGGATTGTATTGATCAATGGTTGTATATTGCGATGATGTTGGATTTTGTGTCCAATATTGTGCCCAAAAATTACCATAAATTTGGAAAAAATTACCAACGATTTGGCCGGTTGCAGCCTGAGATGCTGGTAAAAGCAAATTAGGCGTTGCTGTATCTGGGCTATTGGGGTTTTCATTTACATCTAAAAACTTTTTACATCCCGATAAACCTATAATGGCAATAAGCGCTGTAAGCAGCACTTGCCTAGTTTTGAATATATTTTTTTGATTCATGTCTTTTAGTGTTAAAAAGTAACTTTTAAATTAAATCCATAGTTACGAACAGATGGCTGCGCAGTATAATCAAATCCTTGCTCATTTGTTGCACCACCAGAGTTTACCTCAGGATCTACATATCTGTTTTCCTTAGCGGTCCATATAAATAAGTTGTTCCCGAACACGCCCAATGATACTGCGCTAAAGGGAAGAGATTTAAGTTGTGCTTTGTTAAATGAATACGATATGCCAGCATTACGCAATTTTACGAATGACCCATCGATAACATTTACACCAGGGTTAAGGTCGGGAAAGTAATCTTGTTTATTGTAGAAAACACTAGAGTTAACAACACTGTTGCCATTTGCATCTAAATACACTGAGTTTGGAAATGGCAAGCCAAATCTTTGTCCACCAGTTTCAGCTGAAACACCAACAAAGGCAAGAATATCTTTTGTTCTTGAATAAAGTTTGTTTCCTTGTTTCGTATCGAATAATACGTTTAAATTCCAGTGTTTTTTAAAGGTGATGTTTGCACCCCATGAAGCTTGAAACTTAGGATTGTAGCTTCCTAAATATTGAGCAGTAGGAGTTGCTAAAGGCAAACCCGAATCAGCATCAACGATAGTACGCCCCTGGGCATCAGTTTGGTTTGTTACAGCATAAAATTCGCCATAAGGTCTTCCTTCGGCAGCAACAATTGACATGCCGCCTACCCCACCAAGAACTACTTGATCAACATCTCCAAGGTCTACAACCTTATTGTTGTTTTTATAGTAAGTACCAAACAGTTCTACATCCCAGTCAGTTGATTTTACAGCTGTTCCCTTTAGGGTAAGCTCTATACCATTGTTTTGAACTTCACCAACATTAATTACACTAAATGCATAGCCGGTTGACTTAGGAATCGGGGTAGCTAAAATTTGGTTTTTTGATTTGTTTTTGTAGTAGGTAAAATCTACACCCAATCTATTGTTAAAAAATGATAATTCTGTACCAACCTCATACGCAGTGGTAATCTCAGGTTTAAGATTAGGATTACCAAGAGTAGAACCAGTTTGAAAAGCTGCAATGTTACCAAACGGAAATACGGTGCTACCGAAACCACCAAGAATAGTTCCCTTTGCAAAAGTGCTTGCCAGTTGATAAGGATCGGTATCGTTACCTACCTGTGCTACACTTGCACGTAATTTACCATAACTTAAAATATTGTTTGGCTTAATTAATTCACTAAAAACAAATGAGCCGCTTACACTTGGGTAAAAGAATGAGTTGTTTTGTGTTGGTAAAGTAGACGACCAATCGTTACGGGCAGTAACCTCCAAAAATAAATAGTTTTTATAGGCTAAATTCAAATCGGCATAAAGTCCTAAAAGGCGTCTTTGACTATTATAATCTGTAATAACGTTTAGTGGGCCATTACTATTTTGAAGATTGTACCAACCTGACTGAACCAAACCAGCACTTGCATTAGTTGCTGTTCTGTTTGTTGAGGTTGTTCTTTGACGAATGTTATGACCCACCATTAATGACCCTTTAAAATCATCGTTAAACGTATGCGATGCTGTAGCCATCAAATCATTTACAATTTCAGTTACGTTAAACTGATCAATCTCATATCCACCATTGCTAATGTGATTACTTTGATTAGTATCACTATCAACTGGCGAAAAAGAGAATTTTGGTGTTAATTGTCTTCTGCGTTCTGAATAGGTATCAGTACCAATGCGGTCTTGAATAGTTAACCATGAAACAGGTTTGTACTCTAGATTAACATTTCCTGTAATTCTGTTTATGGCATCATCATTAGTGAAATTTTCAATGATGTAATATGGATTTAAAGTATAAGATCCATAATAACCATACTTATTATCATGAAGAATACCATTTGCATCAGTATAACCAAAGCCATTGTACTTATTGCTTAAATCACCTAATTTATCTAAAGGAATATCTCTTGCAGTTTGCAGTACATTATCAAAAACAGAGTTATCATTCTGTCCACCCGCAACCTGTCTGGCGTTTATTTTATTGTAGTTAAAAGATATTCCGGCACTGAACTTATCGCTAAAATCAGTTTTACCGTTAAACCTTACGCCATATTTATTGTAAACATCTTGCGCTCCAGGAAATATACCATCTGAATTTAAAGTATTTAAAGCAAGATAAAATGTTGATTTATCAGTACCACCAGCAAAGCTCAGGTTATTGTCTGTTGCAAAACCTGTTTTAAAGAAGTTTCTAATATTATCTGTTTGTGCTGAATAAGGTTTCGTTTGTCTAACGCCATCAATACTTTGGCCCCATTCTTGACTTTTGCCTGTAAAAGGCGCTCCCCAGCTCCAGTTTTCTTGACTATCGTTATAATACTCAGTTACACCGTTTGCATCATAATCGGTAGCATAACCTTGTCCATATTCATTTTGAAAATCAGGCAATTTAAGTATCGATGAAAAAGTATTCGAAGTATTAAAGGTAATTTGAGTTTTTCCTTTTTTACCAGATTTAGTAGTAATTTGAACGGCACCATTTGATGCTCTTGAGCCGTAAAGCGCTGCCGCCGCTGGCCCCAAAAGTGGTGTAATGCTTTCAATATCATCAGGATCAATATCATTAGCCCTGTTACCAAAGTCAACACTTGAGCGACTATCGGCACCACCAATAACACTTGAGTTATCAACAGGAACACCATCAATTACGATTAGCGCCTGGTTATTCCCTGCTATAGATGTACCCCCACGGAAAACAATCCTAGTTGAACTACCTGGCGTGTTTGATGATGATGAAATATTCATACCAGGTACACGGCCAACCATTGCGGTAAGCGGACTTGCACTACCACTCTGTGATAAAGCTTCAGAAGTAATAGTAGGCGCCGAGTAACCAAGGGTTCTTTTTTCCCTCTTAATTGCATTTGCTGTAACTACAACATCAGTCAGAATCTTAGAGTCAGACGCTAAGGCAACATTAATTGTTCCAGCAGAACTTACAGTCCTACTTTGTACGGCATAACCAATAAAAGAGAATTCTATTACATTTGATCCCGAAGGTACTTTAACAGAATATTTTCCACTGGCATCTGTTACTGTGCCACTTTGTGTTCCTTTTACCCTTACACTTACCCCGGGAATTGGCAAATTGTCTTCCTGCGAAGTAACTGTACCAGTAATTGTTCGCTCCTGAGCTATTGCGGTAGTCGCAACAAACAGTAGAATGAACAAACTTTGTAGAAGTTTTTTCATAAAAAATTAAGTTAGTTAATGATTAATAATGAGGCTAATATATACTATGCAAGCATAACCACCAAATTTATTTTAACATTTTTTAACATTTCATATGTAATCAAAGGTTATACTGGATTTATAAAAGATACCGAAATATCTAATTAACGTTGCATTTGGGCTATAAAAAGATAAAACCCCTCCTCAAAAAATATTTTTTGAGGAGGGCTTTATTAATCAAATAAGTCCCAAGAGATTAGTGGTCGTCTCCGGGAAATTTTGTTCTGTGATATCCATTTAAATGATAAATCGTTCCCGGATCATCTGAAAACTCTACATCAAGGGTAATGGCATCCGTTTGTGCATTTGAAACAGGTCCTATTGTACCATTTGTAGTTATCCTACCATTTGTAACAGTAAAAGTAATTGGATAAGTGGTATCCTCATTCGCAACATTACTGGCAGAAAATGTTTTATCAGTTACATTAACATTTACTTTTGCTTTAACTTGTTGATTAGCCCCTGCCCAAAAACCAGAAAGATCTAACCACATTTGACTAGATGAATTATCCGATGTATTGAAGGTAAAAATGCTATAGTAATCACCCCCATCCTCAAATTGTACCCACCATTCACCAGACATATCCTGAACGGCTGTACCACCAATAACCTCATCCTTCTCACATGCAGAAAGCGTGATGATAAAAAGTGCGATGATGTATATATATTTTTTCATGTTTCCTTTAATTTAGATTATTGTTTAACAAAAGTCCTCGATCCGGTTCCATAACCAGGGTTAAGCACAACCCAGGTATAACTTTTTCTAACCAGGTCATAATTTTCTGATCTTGAGCCCCATGGACCACTATCTGTATCTTGTTGAGGAATTGAAATTGTAGAACCAGTGGGATTAACCGCTATTACCGTAACTCCGGTTCCTGCTAATGCTCCGCCTGGGTTTACAACCAGGTAAACGCCCGGAGCTATTTTACTCCAAATCGAAAATGCTCCAGTTGCTTCTCTAAGGTATGTTCCGGATAAATCGTTTGCCGCGGCGTCTGCCTGGGTATCGTAAACTACAACTGATCTGGATCTGGAGGCAGAGAATCCATCCGAATTTGCCGCAGAATAAACCAATGTATATACTCCAGGTACCGCCGGATTAACTTGCCCTGTTATTACAACATCAGCAGTTGTTTCGCCAACCTTAGCATCAGCTCCCGCATCGGTATAAGTTGAACCTCTGGCAATCGCTACATATCTTTCTCCCTTCAGGGTCAAAGTAGGGAAAACGGTAACTTTGGAAATTCCAACCATCCCTTCTGAATAATTAAAAGAATCTTTCTCACATGAAGATAAAGTCATGCCCAAAATCCCTATTGCAATTATATTTAAATACTTTTTCATCAGTATAATAATTTAATCTTTAATGGTTTATGACGTTTTCATGAGCTATATATTACTATTGTAGGGTTTGCTCATAATCGTTTCATGCTCCCATTCTAAATTTAATTGAACTTTCATTTACCCCACCAAACTTTGGTATAAATTGGCACCTCTGGCGGTGTGTTACTATTTCTATCCCTGGAAGAGGCAGGAAACACCAATCTTTTTGGAAACCTACCTCCTGTTACTCCATTTTTTGCATAAACCCATTCTCCGGGAATGTAACCTGCGTCTGTTGAATACACTGTGCTGTTTTTTGGATACCCTGTTCTTTCTTGTTCAAAAAATGCCTCTAAAGCATGTGAACCTGGCAATGATGCCCATTTCTGTACAATTATTCGCTCTAACTTATTTTCGAATGATCCGGTTATTGGGTATTCATAATTACCCCCGGCGCCAATAAATGTGGAGGCATCCAAATTATGCTCAGAAAAAGCAGCTGTTACACCAGCATCGTACATCGCCTTTGCACCAGCTCCGCCAAAATAACGCTCCAAAGCTTCAGCCTGCATAAAATAAGATTCTGCCAGGCTTATAAACCATACAGGGTCTGTTGCTCTTTGGACTGCTACAGTTGCATTTGCATAAGTTGGTTGCTCTTGCGCCGTTGCGGCAAAATCGCCCTGATGAATCCCAATCGGACTTGAAGTACCAAAATATACATCTGCTCTTGGGTCTCCGTTGGCTGCAAGCCAGGTTGTAAAGGTTTGGCTGGCCCTGATGTTTGTTGTGGTATTTAATCTCCTGATATTATATTCGTAAAATGGATTGCTATTATCCGGAGTACCATCAAAACTTGCAATACCTGCACTTTGGGCTAAGAAATTCGCTCCATCGCCATACAGTTTGCTTATTCCGGCTTGTGCTTCCGCAGGTTTGGTATTCACCATTCTTAAATACATCTTTAATTTTAATGTATTTGCAAATTGAACCCAAAGGCCCATATCCCCTCCAAAAACAAAATCGCTATTGCCCTGGGCGGTAGTGAAAGGAACACTTGTAAAATCTTTGGCTAAGGCAGCATCAATTTCTCCCAATAAACCCACGTAAATGGCATATCCATCATCAAATTTAGGCTGTAAGTTCGTCCCGCCCTGAAAAGCTTCCAGGTATGGGACCTGATCATATAAATCTGCTAATACCTGGTAAGTATAAGCTTTCATAACTGTTGCCATTAAATTGTATCTCCAATCGCTTCTTTCCTGAGCTTTTTGTATAGCCAAATTATAATCTGCCAATGCGCCTGAAAATAGCTCATTATAGGAGCCATTAAGGTCAACTCTTGTAAGATTATAGGTATCCATGGTTTTATATTGATTAGAGGCAAAGGATTGCGTCCAGTATTGGGACCAAATGCCACCTAATATGGTCAATTCTCCACCAATTCTACCAGCGGTTGACATCACTGCTGAAGGAAACAAAACTTCCGGAGACGCTTCTTCTATTGCCGGATTATTAGGATCGGTATTTACATCCAGTGTCTTCTTACATCCAAACATTAAGAAAACCAATGCTGATAATATTAGCGTATAGTATATGTTATGTCTTTTCATCGTTCGAAATATTAAAATGTAACTCTTAATGATGCTCCGAAAAATCTCACCGGTGGTGCGGTTCTAAACTCGCCAAACTCTCCTGCTAAATCATTTCCCTGATTGGATACCTCAGGGTCAATCGCTTTGTTGGATTCAGGCAACCAGGTAAGCAGATTTCTTCCAAAAACAGTAAAGACCACCTTATTGGCCAAAATTTTATTAGCAATTGATTTTGGCAAAGTATAACTCAATGATGCTTCTCTGAGTTTTAAGAATGTTTTGTCTAAAATCCGCTCACTATATACAACTCCCTTGTTCGTAGTATGATAGTAGTAATCGTCGATTGTACCTTCTAAAATAGGTGTAGTGTTTTCGTCGTATCTTAAAAAGTTTCCGTTTGCATCTGTTATTTTCTGAACGGAATTAGGCACAATAAAAGGTCTGCGATCATTGTAGGTAGTTTTAACATCGGCCCCAACAAAATTCAGCAAATCGGCAGTTCCTGAGTAAAAAACACCTCCTTTTTGATAATCCAAAGTAAAACCTAAGCTAAATGATTTGTAGGTGAACAGATTGGTTAAACCCATAGAAAAATCTCTCTGAATATTTCCATAATCCTGATTGGCGGCCGCAACAATAGGAAAGCCGGTTGCATCTACCACAATCTTGCCATCGGGTGAATATTCTGGCGCAGGAGCCTGGAACACACCTAAAGGTTGACCCTTAATAGCTACCAGGTCGGCATCATAAGCATTATTAATAATCACCTTATCCAGTCCACCCGGCAATTCTAAAACCTTGTTTCTTTCCCTACTGAAAGTATAGGTTAAATCCCAGTTAAAGTCTGTTGATTTTATAGGTTTAAGATTTAGAGCGGCTTCAACACCCCTAACTCTTACTTTACCAAAGTTTAAAATCTGGAATAAATAACCTGATGATGGATCTATTGGAACAGGTAAGATTTGGTCTATTCTCAATCTGTTATAATAGGCAACATCTAAACCAATCCTATCAGATAAAAACCTGATATCGCCACCAAATTCATATTCTTTTACACGCTCCGGTTTAAGATCAGGGTTATTCAATGTATTTGCGATAGAATATCCGGCCACACCAGCTACCGGAAATCTAATATTCCCAAAACCCAACACCACATTCGTTGCATTCAGAACGTCAAAAATTCTATAGGGATCTGTATCACTACCGGTCTCTCCATAACTTGCCCTGAGTTTAAGAAAACTGATTGGTGTTTGTTTCAAATCAACAGCCTCAGAAATCAAATAGGACAAACTGGCTGCAGGATAAAAATAACTGTTGTTTCCTGTGGCGAGGGTTGAAGACCAGTCATTTCTTCCGCTTAAAGTCAGGAATAAACTATTTTTATACCCGATTGTAGCAGAAAGGTATGCACCAAACAGCCTTCTGTGTCTTTCTCTTTCAGTACTGGTTGGTTTGTTAGCGGTATTACTCAAACTAAAGAATCCCGGTACAGCTAAATCCTCAACCGCGGTAGTTAGGAACCTTGATCCCCTGTCGTTATAGTTAACTCCAATTACTCCGTCTATATCAAAATCAGAAAAGGTTTTTTTGAAAAGGGCATTCAGTTTAGAATCGTATTCAAAGGTTTTAATTGACTCTTCTACAACGTTACCAACATCTGCAGCCCTGCTTTGCCCTTCAACGTTTCCTCCATCATTATAGCTTCCCGGACTTGGCGCATTTTTGTTGTGCCATTGTTTATCTCCTGCATTGTCAACATCCGCTCCTTGTTGAAATTGCAATGATAACCAATCATTTACTTTATATTTGAAATTAATGTTTCCATAAACACGATCGCTTCTGTACCGGCTACCATTTTCATATATAGAATAATATGGGTTTTCGGCATAAGGCGTAAAATAATTGTCGACATTAAAAAATCTATTTTTATAGTCTCTTAGATCCTCAATGGGTATATCTTGAGGAATTTGTAAAATATCTTCATAGAAAGAAGAACCTATCCCAGATATTGACTGTCCCTGAGCCACAAATTTTTGTGTTTTAGACACATAGTTGATGGATCCATCGATATTAAAATTACCAACCTGGGTTGCTGCTTTTATAGTAAAATTATTCCTCTTATAAGAATCATTATCTGAAGGGAGATAACCATCACTAAAAATGTTGCCATAAGAAAAATAATAAGTAGTCTTTTCATTTCCCCCACTTAAGGCAATATTACTGTTAAATTCAATACCGTTAGTCAGGGCGTCTCTGACATTATTTTCAATATAAGAAAACGGTTTCAACAATTGAGAATTGTCAACTATTGCCCCCCATGGCCTCATTTGACCATCATATTTAGGACCCCAATTGCCATTTTCAGATTCAATAAATGTACCATCCCAACCTTGTCCAAAGGTAGATTGTGGTTTAAAAACAGAAGCCACCTGGGTAATTGTAGTTGCGTGAGATATGTCGATAACCATTTTACCTGCTGCCCCCTTCTTAGTGGTAATCAGGATTACACCACTGGATCCTCTTGAACCATAAAGCGCCGTAGCGGCTGATCCTTTAAGAATACTAACACTTTCTATTGAATTTGGATTAATATCATTGGCACTGTTACCAAAATCATAGGTTTCGTCAGGGCCTACACTACTTTCTTCAGCGCCTATACGAGAGTTATCCAAAGGAACACCGTCAATAACATAAAGCGGTTGATTGCCTCCGCTTATTGAGGTATAACCTCTTAGGATAATTTTAGTTGAGCCACCCGGAGATCCGGACGTATTTGAAATGGTTACACCTGCCACTTTACCCTGAAGCCCCCCCAACATACTTACAGGGGCTGATTTGTTGACATCATCCGTCCGGATGGTTGTTTCAGAATAGCCAATAGTTTTTTTTGCTTTACTAATACCTAATGCCGTTACCACTACTTCTCCTAATTGCTTAGCATCGGTAACCAGCGCTGTATTAATTACATTTAATGAACCAATAGTTTTAGATTGTGCGGCATAACCAATAAAAGAGAAATCTAATACATTGGATCCGGCAGGCACATTAACGGAATATTTTCCTCCGGCATCTGTTATTGTGCCAATTTGTGTTCCTCTTACCCGTACACTTACCCCAGGAATCGGCAAGTTATCATCCTGCGAAGTAACTGTACCAGTAACTGTTCGTTCCTGTGCCACCGCCGTTATTGTAACAAACACAAGAATGAACAAACTTTGTAGAAGTTTTTTCATGATTTCAAGAATAGGGATTGATAATTACATTAATTTACAGCTAGTTAGCCATATCAACAAATTTATTTCAACAATTTTTAACCTTTTATACAAAAAATGACAAAAAAGCGTATAAGTGTGTAAAAAACCCTACACACGTGACTACACGCCTGTTTTTAATAAGGCTTGATCTAAAAATTCATCGTTTCAGTTCTACATTAATTAACGCTACCGGTTAATTACAAAAAACCACATTATTAAAAGAATTTTGCTGTTTTTACATTTTTAAGCCCTCTATAAGATTTGTTGGCTGAAACAGTCTGGAAAGGATAAGCTGAGCCCTTGTAAAATGGTTTTAAATAATGCTGATCCATATTTTATTATAGAAAATTCCAGGCTTAATTGGACATTGGTTAACCTGCTCCGCTAATAATTACAAAAAAGAACATTGCTAAAAAGGGTTTTGCCATTTTCCCAAAAATTTCTGAATAAGGGGTTATTGGCGATATAAACTACATTACCCCGACCGAATTTCTGAACACCAATCAGTGTTCCTGTTTTTAGTTCCTCCCTAACCTTTTTACCAACTATGCCAGTCATTAAGCTCTTATCATTAAGCCAGCCAACGTTCCAGCCCTTTGCAAGCGATTCATAAATTTTTCGATCAGTTTTTAACGTATAGTATGTCTGACCGATACCGTAAGCCAGCGGATGAGCAGCATCTAAATTAATTTTATAAATCGCACCGGGAATGGCGTTTTCATAATCATCCCTTTCCCTCAAAAAGGGAAGTTCATCTAAGGTTGATTTTTCTCTCGTTTCTTTTTTCTTTTTTATATTAAAGCCTTTCTTTTCTATAACGCTTTCTATCGCATCTTCCATAAGAATAAGCTTCCCTCCTTTATTGACCCAATCCATTAAACCATTCTTAATCAAACCACTATAACTTCCATCTGGCAGAATAAGTGTATTAATCTTATTGACGTCCAGATGATTAATATCTTTTGAATTAATAATACCAGGCAATAAGTTCAGATCATGCTCCAGATAAAACCAAACTTCACCAAAAGCTGAAGCAGAAACTTCGTTTCCAGATACAATTGCAATTTTAGGTTGTTTTAATAATGGGTAAACATTTGAATCAAAATCTTCGCCCTTTTCTACCCATCCACTAATTATAGATTGTACAGGTTTATCGAACCTGTTTGCAAGATGAACAACCTTTGATTTTAAATCCTTTATCGATTTTTCATTCTCAGCCCTTAATATAATTAATGTTCCTGCCGCATAGTTTCCCCCATCCGCAGAAAAAGTCAGGCCTGCCTGACGAACTTTAATTTTTTCTTTTTGAAGGGCCGTTAAAAGTTGAACATCTTCAATTGAGCCCCAACTAAACAACCAGGCTAAAGGTTTATCCATCTCTTTTGATGGGGTTTTGCTTTCTTCAAGAGCTGGAAACTTTCCATGGATACTTTCTTTGCTTGCATAAGCTTTTAATCCATATGCGTAGGGAAGCGCCCAAGCCGTAATATCATAGGTATTTGAGTCGGTTACAAAAGTTTGGGGCTCCAGCAGCACATTAGCCAAAACGGCCCTGGGTTGTTGAACATTAATAATTAAATCATTCCTGTGAACCGTGAAATTTTCTTCCTTTTGCGAATCATAATCGTAACCTCTTCCGGTCTCATCTCCCCCGTAAGCAAAGTCAATTTTGTTCCTGGTTAACAGGCTTGCTAATTTTTTTAATCTCGATAAGTTAGTTGCTTTGATGATATAGCTTTTATATATACCCGGAGGTACTGTTAAGGCCTGTCGGAAATACTTTTTGAATTCATCTAAAAGTTGGTCATGATTTAATGAAGTTATTTCAACAGTAGACATACCTGTTGTAAAATGATGTGCAATCCGGTCTTTCAACGTCAAAGTATCTCCATCATTCGTAAGCACGGATAACCCTGCCCTAATGCCACCTTGCTCGTAAGTCATGCCGATTGAACCATTATATAAAGGGTAGGTATCACCGTAGGATGGGTAAAGAAGATCGAAATGCTTTTTAGTAAAATATGGCCAGCCTTGTTCATCGAAATATTTCGCATTATTTTGACCAACTACAATTTGAAAGTTTCTTTGCCAGGGTGTAATATCCTGGTGCATGGGTTCTGCCGCTGGTGCAAAATAATAAGGTTCATTATAGCCTTGCTCATGAAAATCTACATGAACCTGAGGCATCCATTGATTATACAAAGCCAATCTTTGCTGACTTTCTATTTGGGTTTGCCAGGCCCAATCTCTATTTAAATCAAAATAATAATGATTTGACCGGCCACCTGGCCAAGGTTCAATGTGCTCCCTTGATGATGGATCTGGATTCGGCGTTTTACCGACAACACGATTAAAAAAATTTACATATCTATCCCTGCCATCAGGATTAAGACAGGGGTCTATAATCACAACCGTATTTTTCAACCATTCATGTGCTTGTCGGTTTTGCCCTGCAGATAAGGTATACAACATTTTCATGGATGTTTCTGTAGAATTTGCCTCATTGCCATGAATATTATAGCTTAACCATAAAATAGCCGGTTGTGAAATTAGGTCGACAGTATTTGCAGTGCCGGTAACCAATTTCAAATTATTGCTTCGGATTTGTTCCAGCCTATTGATATTGTCCACAGAAGAAACAATGGCAATCATTAAAGGCCTGCCTTCATTTGTTTTACCGTATTCTATCAGTCTTATATTGTTTGATGCTACGGCGGCTTGTCTGAAATAATCAACTACTTTATAATGCGGAGTAAAATGGGTCCCTAACTCATACCCAAGAAACTCATCTGGAGATTTTATTTGAGCATTTACAAATAAAATAGAATTCAGGGCAAGCAAGCAGAGCATTAACAACTTCTTCATGGGGATGATAAATTTTACCTAATGTACTAATGTTTATTTTTTGTTGCTACGAAAGCTTAATTTTACAGCAATATTTTTTACGATAAGCATGATTACAACCGAAGAATTATACCAGTACTATTTAGAAAACCCTGTAATTTCTACCGACACCAGGAATATTACAACAGGTTGTATTTTTTTTGCATTAAAGGGTGATCACTTCAATGCGAATGAATTTGCTAATCAAGCTATTGAGAAAGGGGCAGCTTATGCCGTTGTTAACGAGGCAAGGTATGCAGACCATAAGCAATGTATATTGGTTGATGATTGCTTGTCTGCCTTGCAGGATCTGGCCCGTCATCATAGAAAACAATTAAATATTCCGGTTATTGGCTTAACAGGCAGTAATGGCAAAACCACCAGCAAAGAATTGGTTAATGCTGTTTTAGCAGAACAGTATAAAACCTTTGCTACTTTTGGCAATTTAAACAATCATATTGGTGTTCCGCTTTCCATTTTATCGATTACTAAAGATGTAGAAATTGCGGTGATTGAAATGGGCGCGAACCATCAAAAGGAAATCGAATTACTGTGCAATATTGCCCAACCAACCCATGGAATTATTACCAATGTGGGTATGGCTCATTTAGATGGCTTTGGCGGATTTGAAGGTGTTAAAAAGGGAAAAGCAGAGCTTTATACCTATCTAAAGGAAAGTGGCGGATATACCTTTATCAATAGGGATAATCCTTATTTACTAGAAATGAGTGGTGCGGCTGGATTGAATAAACTGATATTTTACGGAACCGAAAACGGTAATGCAATTAAAGGGACATTAAAAAATAGTGATCCATTTATTGAGGTGGATTGGACAAATCATGAGGTTTCATCAACAGTAAAAACCAATTTAACAGGCAGTTATAATTTCGAGAACATCCTGGCTGCAATTTGTATTGGTGATTTCTTTGATATGAACCCTGAAGAAATTAACAAGGGTTTATCCAACTATCAACCAAAAAACAATAGATCGCAGCTCACTAAAACCGAGAATAATACAATAATCTGTGATTTTTATAATGCCAATCCAAGCAGCATGACTGCAGCATTAAATAATATTTCTGCACTAACTGCGGATAAGAAAATGGCCATTTTAGGTGATATGTTCGAACTCGGTCCTGAATCTTCTGCACAACATCAGCTTATTGCAAAACAGGCAACTGAAAGCGGATTAAATGAAATTATCCTGATTGGTCAACATTTTTATGCATTTAAGCATGTATTTAAAGCCCTGTTTTTTGAAACGCCATTAGAAGCGGCGGATTACCTGCAAAAAAATCCGATCAAAAATAATTTGGTTTTACTTAAGGGATCAAGAGGAATGAAATTGGAAAGCTTGTTGGAGTATTTATAGCCTGGTTTTTAACCACTTATAGTTGATTTAACCGCAAAGCGCAGGGAGATTTACGCAGAGGACACAATTCAGTCTTGCCAACAACAACCACCTTAGAAGCCTAAGAGCAACTAAACTTTCCTTTGATGACTTAGGTGCTGAAAACATAGCTGGTTTAACCACAAAGAACACAGGGATCTACACAGAGGACGCTAAGCATACTTGCAAACAATTACCATCTTAGAAACCTAAGGGCGGCTAAGCTTTTCTTAGATGACTTAGGTGGTGAAAAAGCTCCCCAACTAAAAACCCCTTACTCCAAACTTATTTCTGAACTTCCTCAACCAGCACACCAACATCACTAACTTCTACTAAAGGATTATCCCTCATATTTTGCTCAATCTCTATTTCAAATTTTCCATTATGAGCAAAACGGTAATTGGTTAACATGGGCAAAGTATAAGTAAATAGGTTTCCGGAGCCGCTTCCCAACCATTCTCCATCATTTTTAGCCAATTTATATTGGTAACGCCTGGTGATTTTATTTTTTCCATCTTTAAAATGAGCGAGAATGAAAATGTTAGAATACCTATAATCGGCTGTGTGTCTCAGCTTAAAATAAATATTGTACGCTTTGGTATAATCTTTAACCTCAAAAGGTGTTACAATATGATTGCGATAAGTCCATTTTCGCCCAGGGATCTCAACGTTAGTATCTACAATACCAGATGTACATCCCGCTAAAAGGGATACCATTAACAAAAGGCCAAAAAAGAAATTTGACTTTTTATTCAGCAGCTGGTTTATTTTCTGAACCATTGTTATTGTTTCGGCGATTATTATTCTTTCTGCGGTTGTTTCTATTCCGGTTTCGGTTTTGTTCTGGTTTTGCGCCTTCAGCAGCCGCATCTCCTTGTACCTTTATAACAGGTTTTTGAACATTGGGCTGTTGTGACTTAGCCACATTTTGCTGACGAGGGGCATTCTGTTGTTTAGGGCTATTTGGCTGAGATTTTGACGCATTTTGCTGAGGCTTTTGCTGCTGAGTTTGTTGCGGTTTAGGCTGAGCGCTTTTCTCTGCATTAGGGTTTTTATCTCTTTTGTTCCGGTTATTTTTCTGATTCTTATTTTTGTTTTTAGAGCGCTCATCCAAACGGGTTAAACTATCCTGACCAACCACATTTTCATAATCGAAAGATTTTTCTATCACAACAGGGGCAGCAATTTGAATCGCTTCTTCTTTTAAATTAGGTGCCTTCTTACCCTGTTTGTTCATTGCCATGATTTCTTTTACACGAGCTGCTGAAACCGGAACCCAGTTTTCGTCGTTCGGGTAACTAAACCACATGATTTTTTTAAAAATATCAGTCTTTTGATGACGCGCATAGCCTGCTTCCGTATCCAGGTTTTCAATCCTATCCGGAATATCTTTTAAAGCATCCAGATAAGTATCCAACTCATAATTTAAACAGCATTTCAACTTACCACATTGTCCTGCAAGTTTTAAAGTATTTAAGGATAAATTTTGATACCGTGCCGCAGCCGTAGATACCGTTTTAAAATTCGTTAACCAGGTAGAACAGCACAGTTCGCGTCCACAAGAGCCTATTCCACCCAAACGACCAGCTTCCTGGCGCATTCCAATTTGGCGCATTTCAATCCTGATCCTGAAACTTTCAGCCATCTTTTTTATCAGTTCTCGAAAATCCACACGACCATCGGCGGTATAAAAAAATGTGGCCTTAGTTTTGTCTGCCTGATAATCCACATCACTGATTTTCATCGATAAACGCAAATCAAGCGCTAGTTTGCGGGCCTTATGCATGGTTTCCCATTCCATTCCTTTGGCGATGTTCCATTTCTCTACATCAGCCTCTGTTGCTTTACGATAAATCTTTTTGGTCACCTGGTCCAGTGTCGTTTTACGCCGTTTCATCTGAATACGAACCAATTCGCCGGTAAGCGAAACATGACCAACATCAAAACCTCCGGTTGGGCCCTCAACAGCAACCAATTCACCAATTTCCAGGTAAATATTATCGCTATTTAAAAAGAATTCCTTTCGGGAACCCTTGAATTTTATTTCTGTAACCTGAAAAGGTTTATAGTTAGATGGCATATCCAGGTTGGATAGCCAATCGTGAACTTCCATTGTTTGGCAACCACCGGTGCCACATGAGCCATTACTTTTGCATCCATTAGGGGTACATCCACCGCCTGTTGAACAACTTCCACATCCCATAATTAGTTGTATATATATTGAGTCCCCGCAGGGAGCGTTTTAAACTTGATAATTTTTACCAACTGTAAAGATACATCTAAAAACAGAATTTTTGGGTTTGCATTCCGTTCAATATGATAATGCGCTTTTTCCAGTTCAGCAATAATGGCCTCGGCCATAGGTAATGAGAGTACATGCATACTCAGTTTTTTAGCTGTTTCCAAGGTTAAGGGGGGCAATTTCACCAACTCTTCAGCTCCACTTAAAATTAAACAACATTCGCGTAAATAGTTTACACCGTACTTTAAAAAATTCTTTTGATTTTCCCGCCCCCATTTGGCAGCCTCATCTGTAAATTCAATTAAATCAGGCACTTTATTTCCGAAACCCATCCGCAGCCAACTGGTGAAGACGCCTGAACTATCACTTTGTATATCGGCAGCTAAAGCTTTTGCCTCGATTAAATTTCCATCAGACAAAAAGGCATAATCAATTGCCTGGTTCTCATTTAATCCACTATTTTCCAACAAATAATTCGAAACTTCGTCCCCGGTTAATTTAGGAATCTTAACAATTTGTGTACGAGATAATATGGTGGTTAAAATCTGCTCCTGATTTTGAGCAATTAAAATAAACAGGGTATTGGCAGGTGGTTCTTCAATTAATTTAAGCAGAGCGTTCCCGGCTTTATCCAGATATTCCGGCAACCACATGATTAAAACCTTAGTACCAGCCTCAAAAGCTTTATAACTCAGTTTTTTGATGATATCGTGGCACTCTGCAATGTTAATATTGGCTTGTTTATTGGCTGCATCCAGTTTTGAACGCCAGATATCCATATCAAAATATGGATCCTGCAAAAGCATGTTTCGCCATTCGTCCAAAACATCAACAGCGGTTTTTATATTGGCCGATGCAAAAAACGGATAAGAGAAATGCAAATCGGGGTGAATGTATTTTTCATACTTTCTGCAACTGGAACATTCGCCACAGCTATCGTTATCTCCCTTTTCAAGGCAGTTAATGTATTGTGCATAAGCAATAGCCAAGGGTAAAGCTCCGGAACCGGCTGGCGACAAAAAAAGTTGTGCATGGCTAATTCGGTTTTCCTTAACCGTTTGCACCAACTGTTGCTTAATCTTTTCTTGTCCGATGATCTCTTTAAATTGCATTTGGTGCAAAATAAGAAATAGATACGATATTCACATGGTTGTTATTCTGAACTTGTTTCGGAATCTTTCTTTTTTAAATTTAAAAGACAATTTTATTTCACATCAATTAAAGTTTTTTTGCAGACCTATAGGGTTTTAAAAACCTTATAGATCTTAATTGGGAAGCAAAAAACCCCTATTCTTAAAAAACCTTACCTTTGGGGCTTTTATAATTTTATACGGTGGCATTTAGCGCAAACGTTAACTGCTTATCGCAAACCGTTTTTTATATGGCCCGAATTCTCGCCTTTGATTATGGAACCAAGCGCATCGGCATTGCCGTGACCGATCCTTTGCAAATTATAGCAACAGGACTGGATACTGTACATCCAAAAGATGTGATTGAATACATCAAAAAATATCTTTTGACTGAGCAGGTTGAGGCTTTTGTTCTGGGCGATCCTAAGCAAATGGATGGTTCCCCATCAGATTCAGCACAGCACGTAAAGGGCTTTTCAACTTTGTTGAAAAAAGCTTTCCCCAGCATTCCACAACATTGGGTTGATGAGCGTTTTACATCAAAACTTGCCCAACAAACCATTATGCAAAGTGGTTTAAAAAAAACAGACAGACAAAACAAAGAAAGAGTGGACACCATTGCTGCAACCCTGATTTTACAATATTTTATGGAAAGCAACCGTTTATAATCGAACACATGAGCCTGATAAACGACGATTTACAACAGTTACTAATCCATTACTGTGAACCTGAAAGCGAATTACTGCAAAGTATAGATCGCGAAACCAACCTTAAAGTTTTAATGCCCCGTATGCTTTCCGGTCATTATCAGGGCCGGGTTTTAAGCCTGCTGAGCAAAATGGTCTACCCTAAACGGATTCTGGAAATCGGCACTTTTACCGGCTATGCCACACTTTGTTTGGCTGAAGGTTTATCTGCTGATGGAATTATCTATACTCTGGATATTAATGCCGAGCTTGAAGATATGGTTCGGAATAATTTTGCCCGATCTGAGTACAATAATAAAATTAATTACATTTTAGGTGATGCCACTAAAACCATAAACGACCTAGATGAAGTTTTTGACATTGTTTTTATTGATGCTGATAAGAAAAACAACGGCACTTATTACGACTTGATTTTCGACCGGGTAAGGCCTGGCGGGATCATCATTGTGGATAACGTGCTTTGGAGTGGAAAAGTACTTCATAACCAACAAGATAAAGACACCAGGAATATTACTAATTTTAATGATAAGATTACTGCTGACGATCGGGTAGAAAAATTAATCCTACCTGTTCGTGATGGGTTGTTTATTATAAGAAAGAAATAATAACCGTCATTGCAATCTTCGATAAATATACAAAGAAAATGAGATTGCTTCGTACCTCGCAATGACGACAAGACAAGAAACATGAAAAAAACATTTACTTTTTGCTTCTTACTTTTATCAGGAATGCTTGCCAAAGCACAGAGCACAAAAGATTATATCGCAGAGCATGTTGAATATGCACAAGCTTTAATGCGTGATCATAAAATACCTGCCAGTTTAATTTTGGCTGTTGCCATACACGAATCAGCATCTGGAAACAGCAGAATTGCACAACACCTAAACAATCATTTCGGAGTAAAAGGGCCAAATAATAATGACGAAATCCGTTCCTCTTACCGAGATTATTCAAATGCCGATGAATCTTACAGTCATTTTGTTGAGATTATGGAAACACGCTCGCCATTCAATACTTTGTTTTCAAAATATGACCAATACGATTATAAAGGTTGGGCAAAAGGCATTCAACGTTGTGGTTATGCGCACAGCCGAACCTGGGCCAGCCAGGTTATCGCAATTGTGAAAAAGTACGAACTGTACCAATGCGATAACCGCCCCGAAGGCTATGAAGAACCCACTTACATAACAACAGTTTATCATAAAAAACGCAAAACTGCATCATCAAAAACCTATACAGTAAAACCAGGAGACAATTTAAGTTTAATTGCCAAAAAGAAAGGTATAACCGTTAAGTCCATTATGCAAAAAAACGGACTGGAAAAGGCCCGTTTAAAACCTGGTCAGAAAATTAAGTTATGATCAGTTTTCAATTATTAACTCTGAATTTACCATTAACCAATTAAAAATATAATGCGCCCACTCTATCATTCAATAAATCCATCATTTAATCATTTACTTTATTTAGTACTGGTTGTTATCTTTTTTAGTTCTTGTAAAACCCGCCAATACAGCAGAAATAATAAACAAATTGAAAAAGCAGCAAACAAAGCGAACAACAATACTTACAAAAGCTATAACACATTAAGTTATATTGATGAATTTAAAGCGGTAGCGATAGAAGAAATGAATGCTTATGGCATTCCTGCCAGCATCACCCTGGCACAAGGTATTTTAGAATCAGGGAGTGGGAATAGCGATCTGGCTAAATACGCCAATAATCACTTTGGAATAAAATGTACATCTGATTGGAAGGGAAAAAACTATTTCCGGGATGACGATCAGAAAAATGATTGTTTCAGGGTTTATAAAGATGCCCGAGAATCATTTAAAGATCATTCTGAATTTTTAAAACGCAAGCGTTATAGTCTCTTATTCCGGTTAGATAAAAACGATTATAAAAGCTGGGCCCAGGGTTTAAAAACGGCGGGTTATGCAACCAATCCTAAATACCCCGACCTGTTGATTAATACCATCGAAAAATACCAGCTTTACCAATATGATCAATCGGAAAGCGAAAAACAAAAAATAGCCCGGGAGGACCGCGTCTTTTCAGAAATAAATGAGAACATCCCCTTGGAGAAAAAGAAATTTACTCCTGTAGACACGCCTCCAACAGGCGCAAAACCTATTCTGACCAATGGAACCTATACTGTAACTAAAGGAGATACCTTATATAATATTGCAAAACGCTTTAATCTAACTGTTGACGAATTAAAAATGCTCAATGAGATGACGGCCGATGCAATTAAATTAGGCCAAACGCTTAAGGTTAAATAATGTTAATACCATATTATTCTCTCCTGGTTATTTGTAGTTTTATGATCTGATGAAGTTTTTTACTGTCTTTATTTGCTCTTTTTTCCTTTCCGCAGTGCTTTATGCACAAACAAAGCCTGTGCAGGGAATCGTTATAGATAAAGAAACCAAACAACGCTTAGCCAAAGTTTACATCTTCAATACCCGTACAGGTGAGGGGCTCTACAATAATACCAAAGGTGAGTTTAGTACTTTTGCCGTTCCAGGTGATACTTTAGTTGCCGCACTAACGGGTTATGGCGTGGATACCCTTATTTTTAAAGGACAGCCGGCAGCCTATTTTCAATTAAAATCAATAGGGATAAGGTTAAAGGATGTCTTAATTCAACAAAAAAGACTGACCCCGCAACAGCAATACGAAAAAACCATCAAGGAATATCGTTACTCTACGATGAAAGGCAGTACTAAAGATTTGCTAAACCTGGGAAATGGAGGAGTTGGTTTAGGAATAGATGCGATTTATAATTTACTTAGCCGACAGGGTAAAAATGCCCGCCATTTGCAGAAAATTCTTGAAAAAGATTATCGGGAAGATTTAATTGATTATCGCTTCAACGCTAATTTAGTTCAACAGGTTTTGGGTATTAAGGGTGCTGAATTAACAGACTTTATGCAACAGTATCGCCCAACTTATCAGTTTGTACTCGATGCGACAGATTATGCTTTTAATCTTTTTGTCAAGAATGCTTATAAAAGTTATAGATTAAACCCTAAAGCTTTGCAATTGCCTCCTTTGCCAAAATTAACCATAGATAAGTTGTGAAAGCACCAATATTGATCATCAGAAAACTACCTGTAGCGGGTATGGCGATCTTCCCTTTTATTTTACTAAAATCGAAAAGATCAAAAAAGGATATGGAGATTATTAACCATGAGAAAATTCATCTGCGCCAACAACTTGAATTACTGATTCTCCCTTTTTATATTCTGTACCTGATCAGCTATTTAATTAATTTTATCAAATACAAAAAACATCATTTAGCTTACCGAAACATCATTTTCGAAAAAGAAGCTTACGATTATGAGTCTGATTTAAGTTATCTGAAAAAGGGAAATTGGTATGGATGGATTAAGAAAGGTAAAAGCTTGTAGGGTATAAGGTTTAGGGTTGCGATGACCAAATCTTGATACTTGGATGCCAACCTCCCGGTGCCTTTGACAGTGTATTCATTTTGTTAAACCCTTTTTATCTCTAAATTTTTTCGTTTTCTTTGTAACCAATGAAGAATTGTTTGGCCTCCTTAATCGTTATTCTAAGTTTCTGCTCTTCAAAATCATATGCCCAGGAGATTGATACCTTATCCACTCAGAAGATTGATACCATTCCTATCAATACCAAAGATTTGAATATTAAGCTTAAACGCAGTCCCTTGCCAAGCAGACAAGGTCCTCTAAATTTTGAACCTGTAAAGCTTAAGCCTTTTATTGTAAATGCCAAGGTAAATTATTGGAAAACCAAAACTTCGATTGGTGTTAATATTAACCAGGCTGCTTTTAGCGATAACTGGAAAGGTGGTGGTGTAAACTCCGTTGCCGTTGGAGGTTTACTTAACTATAAAGCTGAATATAATAAAAATAGCTACAGTTATGTTAGTGAGGTTATTTTACAATATGGCAAGGTTAAAAACAAGAATCAATTGCAAAAGAAAACCACTGACCGCATTTATTGGGATAATAAAGCGTCAATCCAATTATCTAAAAACTGGTTTTTCTTTGGTTCAATAAACTTCGAATCGCAGTTTGATAATGGATACTCATACAAAACGGTAAATGGTATTGAAGAGCCAACTTTAATTTCAAAATTTATGGGGCCAGGGTATTTGACCGAGTCTGTTGGTTTTGAATATAAGCCCAATAAATATTTCTCTACTCGAATTGGTACGGGTACCGCCAGACAAACCTTTGTTTTAGATAAAAACCTGGCCGGAGGTGTTGCGAGTAAAAATTTTGGGGTGCCAATAGGCAAAACGGTCAGGAATGAGCTGGCTTTCCAGGTTGTTAGTGCGTTTGATAAGGACATTTTTACCAATACAAATCTTAAAGCGCGTTATGCTATGTTTATTCCATATGAAGATATTGCCTTTGACCATATGGATCATCGATTGGATGTCGCCTTAACAGCAAAAATTAACCGCTTCATGAACACCAGTTTAACTGGCGTAGTGTTGTTCGATAAAGATACAGATGTAAAAGTACAGGCCAGTCAAACTTTAGCATTGGGCTTTGCCTTTGTATTTCCAAGGTAAAAGAGTTAGGAGTTCTTAGTCCGGAGCCTTGAGTGCGGAGTATGCAAAGAACATCATGGGTTTGAACTACCAAAATCATGATTTCGGCTTCAGAAATAAAGTGGGCTTATTTTTTCTTTCTTCTCAGATTTAAGTAATCAATATAATATAAAACCTTAACCGATAAACTATTATTCTGTGGTGCTGATAAGATCCCATCAAGATTTTTAGTGTACCGCTTAGTATAATAGAGATCTTTGGTTTCGGCTGCATCTTTGTATGATAGAGATAGCTCGCTACCTGGCGAAAATTGCCAGGTGTAAATTAAATCTATATTAAATACATTATAATTTTGATCCATTCCTGTTAATGCCAGGCCCTGGTAATCGCTTAATCGGCCATTGCTATTGAGCAGATAAAATGCTTTATTTCTTCTATCGCTCCAATAATGCCGGAATATAACCGTTACCCCCATTTTATTGGTAAAAGTATATTTTGCATCAAATGAATTTTCTACCGTTTGCCTATCGTATTTAGAGAAAACTGCCTGATTTCCTTGTGCTGTAACCCAGTTTACGTAATTATAGTTAGGATTAAAATTCAAATCTAAGCCAAAGGCGATTTTATCATTTAATCTCAGGTTTTGAAAGAGATAGAAGTTATATTGTTTCCCTTTAAAAAGCTGTTGTTCTCTGTATTGTATATTTCCGCCAAAATTATATGCTTTGGTACGGTTAGGGTTTATAAAAAGAGCCACATTAAATTGTTCCGGTGTTTTGTAAACCTGTCCATTTCTCGCTTCATAAAAATCATTTTTAGATGCCGCATAACTTAAATTTATTTCTGCCGACCAAAAGTTTTTAAACTCAATGTAAGGCCCTCCTTCGATACTAAAACCTTGATAATCGCCAGGGTTAACTCTCCTTGAATACAGCACGCTAAGGTAGTTGAACCACTTGTTATACCAGGAATGGGGTTTGTACACATCATAATGGGCGGTTATTGTGTGATCAAGAAAATTATTATTAGTAAAAAAACCCATGTCAGATGGATCAAACTTATTATCTGCATAGCGCTGCAAATAGCTCCAGGTAAAATTACCACTTTGCTTACCACCCTTAAATTCATAGCTGAACCCAGTATTGCTTTCAGAGCCTTTAAGGTAACTCATTTTACCATTTCCATTAATAAAATAAACATTCTTTTTATCGTTCAGGTTAAAAAGCAAAGCACTTACATTTGCATCATAAGCACTACCTTGTCTTAAAACGTTCGTATTAATAAATGTTGCCGAGCTGTTATTCTTTAAAGATTGATCGAATACCAAAATATTATAATTAGTTAAAGGCTGGGTTTCTACTTCTCTTACATTACCGTTTACGTCTTCAACTTCGGTTTTCATAGAATTAGTTACTGCATTAAAAATGCCAATGCCCAAACCCTTTGCTGTGCGCCCCGATACTTTTGTTGCATTTAAAATTTTCGATTCGGTTTGGTCTTTGATGATTTTATCTCCAACATTTACCCCACTATGATCATAATAGGATGGAATGGATCCAATACGTTTAGAATAAAATAAATCGCCTTTGTTAAAAAGTTCTGTTCCCTCTGTAAAAAACTGACGGTTTTCGTTGAATTTAACTTCAAAAGGAGTTAGGTTCAAGATTCTATTATCAGATTTTACCTGGCCAAAATCTGGTACCAACGTCATATCCAATGTAAAACTATTGCTAATGCCATACTTAACATCCATACCTCCATTAAAATTTGATGTAGTATTTTTTACGCCAGGCAAATTTGCCGGATAATGATTTATATAAGCCGATACATAAGGAGAGAAAGACAAGCGTAATGGGGCCTTAATATCTTTTAAACCAATCAAGGTTCCACTTTGATTAATAAAACCACTTACTTTGGGATCAACAAAGTTCCAGAATGTTTGTTGGTTTGCAACCTGCCTCGTCCTGATAAAATTGATGCCCCAGTTTTGAATATCCCTGCTCGAAAAACGTAATGCGGAATACGGAATTTTGATTTCGCAGGCCCAGCCTTTATCATCAATCTTAACTGCACTTTCCCAAACGGCATTCCAGTTGGGATCTTCACCTGCATCGGGCGAATATTTAGCATCAAACTGAACGCCGGCAGCAGTTACAAAAAAGCCATTGCCATTTCTTCTATCTAAAAAAGTATCGAAAACAACCCCTATAAAATCAGCATTCCCGATATTATCCCTGGTAACCAACTCACGCACAACACTATCTGGTTGATCAAACATCCGGGCATAAATATAAACTGCCCCATCATCATATACCAGCTTAACCTCAGTACGTTTCTCCTGACTTTCTATTTTGCCTGGAACAGGTCTGTTCTCCAAAAAATCTGTAGCAAGGGGTACATCTACCCAACAAGCATCATCTAAAACGCCATCAATTTTGGGTGTTTCTTTTGCCCTTACAGCTGGCATTTCCTTTGGCTTTACCGAGTTTTGAGCAAAACCTAAAGAACAAGTAAACAGTAAAAAAATAAGGGCATGATATTTCATTGGTTAAGCTTGGAAATAATAAGACCAGAATTTATTGAATATGTTGCACCAATCAGAAAATTTAAATCTAATTATCCTTAAAGTTTTGACTTTGACTTGCAAAGATTTACAATCAAATTTTGATACCTTTGCCTTTTATTAACAATATGGCTTTTTGCTTCTCAGCATTAAGCTTTTAGCTTAAAAAAGATGTTTGATAATTTACAGGACAAGCTAGACAGGGCGTTTAAAGTATTAAAAGGACAAGGCAGCATTACGGAAATCAACGTGGCAGAAACCATGAAAGAAATTCGTAAAGCATTATTAGATGCCGATGTTAACTATAAAACCGCTAAAACATTTACAGATGACGTAAGGCAAAAAGCTTTGGGTATGAACGTGCTAACTGCCGTTTCGCCTGGCCAATTGCTTACCAAAATCATGAACGATGAGCTTGCTGCCTTAATGGGCGGTGAGGTTACAGAATTAGAGACGAAAGCAAACCCAACCATTATATTAATTGCAGGTTTAAATGGTGCCGGTAAAACAACTTTTTCGGGTAAATTAGCTTTGCATTTAAAAGGAAAAGGGAAAAAACCCTTATTGGTTGCCGGCGATATGTACAGACCTGCGGCTGTAGATCAGTTAGAGGTATTGGCCACTTCTATTGGGGTTTCAGTTTATGCTAACCGCGCATCCAAAGATCCTGTAGCCATTGCTTTAGAAGGTATTGATCATGGTAAACAACACGGAAACAATGTAATCATTATTGATACCGCCGGTCGTTTGGCGATTGATGAATCATTAATGAACGAGATTTCGGAAGTTAAAGCCAAAACGCAACCGCACGAAGTTTTATTCGTTGTGGATTCGATGACCGGACAAGATGCTGTTAACACCGCCAAAATATTTAACGATCGATTAGATTTTACAGGTGTTGTTTTAACCAAATTAGATGGTGATACCCGTGGTGGTGCGGCTCTTTCTATTAAATCGGTTGTAAATAAACCGATTAAGTTTATCGGTACCGGCGAGAAAATGGAAGCACTTGATGTTTTCTATCCCGACAGGATGGCATCACGTATTCTGGGTATGGGTGATGTGGTTTCGCTTGTTGAACGTGCCCAGATGCAGTTTGACGAGAAAGAAGCTGCAGAACTACAAAAGAAAATCCGTAAAAATAAGTTCGACTTCAACGATTTCTATAGCCAGATCCAACAGATCAAGAAAATGGGTAACATGAAAGATCTGATGGGCATGATTCCTGGCGTGGGTAAAATGATGAAGAATGTTGATATTGAAGATGATGCGTTCAAATCCATTGAGGCCATTATCAACTCCATGACTCCGTTTGAAAAAGAAAATCCAGACAGCATTCAACAGAGTCGTCGATTAAGGATTGCAAAAGGCTCTGGCAGCAAAGTTGAAGAAGTTAGCAAACTCATTAAACAGTTTGAAGATATGCGCAAAATGATGAAGCAATTTTCAAACCCGGCTGCCGCTGCAAAAATGATGAAAGGTATGCCCAAAATGCCTTTTGGAAGATAATTTAAACTGAAACGTCATTGCGAGGCACGAAGCAATCTTAATGCGATAGGTTAAAAATCTAGCTAAAGTTGTAGGACTACTTCGTCCCTCACGGTTGACGGAATAAAGATCCCAATCAGAAAATGGTTGGGATTTTTTATTGAATCGCAATCTGTTTGATAATTTTATTTTGGTTATTGGTCATTAATCCAAAGTATTACTATCTTAGTGAGAACCAAATAAATTATTCCCCATTAAATTTACATCCCGTTTTTACATTCTAAAAACGAATTAATGCTCGTAAAAACCTATGGAAGCGCCGTTTATGGCGTAAACGCTTTAACCATCACCATTGAGGTAAGCATTAGTGGAGGCAATAAATATTATATGGTTGGCCTACCGGATAATGCTGTAAAAGAAAGTTTACAGCGTGTAGAAAGCGCCGTCCATGTTTCTGGGTTTAGAATGCCACGACAAAAAATAGTGGTTAATCTGGCCCCTGCCGATATCAGGAAAGAGGGCTCCGCCTACGATTTGCCTATTGCCATTGGAATCCTTGCTGCATCTGGTCAGATACCAGGCGAAGAGCTGGAAAATTATTTCATAATGGGGGAACTTTCTTTAGATGGGAATATTCAACCCATAAAAGGCGCCTTACCCATTGCTATCCAGGCTCGACAGGATGGTTTTAAAGGTTTTATCTTGCCTAAACAAAATGTACGCGAAGCTGCAATCGTTGATGATTTAACCGTTTATGGCGTAGAAAATTTAGCACAGGTTATTGCTTTTTTTAATAAAACCGAAATTTTAGAACCCGTTAAAGTAAATACCCGTGAAGAATTCTTAAAAAACATAGGAAATTATGAGCATGATTTTGCCGATGTTAAAGGGCAGGAAAATATTAAGCGAGCGTTGGAAATTGCAGCAGCGGGTGGACATAATGTAATCCTAATCGGTCCACCGGGAGCCGGGAAAACTATGCTGGCCAAGCGTTTACCTACCATTCTTCCCCCCTTAAATTTACATGAAGCTTTAGAAACCACCAAAATTCATTCTGTAGCAGGCAAATTATCCGCTGCTGATGCATTAATGACGGTTAGACCATACAGGAGTCCTCATCATACCATTTCTGATGTTGCCCTGGTTGGTGGAGGTATGAATCCGCAGCCTGGAGAAATTTCATTGGCTCATAATGGGGTATTGTTTTTGGATGAATTACCGGAATTTAAGCGTACGGTTTTAGAAGTGATGCGCCAACCTTTGGAAGATCGGAAAGTTGCCATAGCGAGAGCAAAATTTTCGGTAGAATATCCCGCAAGCTTCATGTTGGTTGCCTCTATGAACCCTTGTCCTTGTGGTTTTTATAATCATCCGGAAAAAGAATGTGTTTGTGCACCTGGAGTGGTTCAAAAATATCTGAGCAAAATATCAGGCCCATTATTAGACCGGATTGATCTACATGTTGAAGTTACACCCGTTAATTTTACGGAACTGGCTTCATCCCGCGAAGCGGAAAAAAGTGAGCTGATAAGAACGAGGGTAATTAAGGCCAGAGAAATTCAAGACCACCGCTTTGCAGATAACGAAAGCTTACATTATAATGCACAAATGAGCCCAAAAATGGTGCGCAAGGTTTGTCAAATCAGCGAGGCTGGAACAATTCTTTTAAAAACAGCGATGGAGCGATTGGGTTTATCAGCAAGGGCATACGATCGGATTTTAAAAGTTGCCCGAACCATTGCAGATTTGGCAGGAAGCGAAAATGTAGAGCTGGAACACCTGGCGGAATCCATCAATTATCGCAGTTTAGATAGAGATGGCTGGGCTGGATAAAGTTTATTTGTTATTATTTAAGATGCTCATAATCTCCTAAGCTTGATAAAATAATACGAAACCTGAATGAAGATGAAATTAAAGAAGTTATTAAAAGTTACAATTTACCTTATATTAATCGGTACAGCAATCATTTTGTTATCCAACTATTATGTAAAATCCAAAACAGAAAAACTCATTTACGGTAACCAAAAAGATTTACCCAAAAGCAATATAGCAATCATTTTCGGGGCAGGAATAAATGGTAATAAACCAGGAAAATATCTTCAGGATAGGTTAGATGCAGGCATCCGTTTATACAAAAATAATAAAGTTGATAAAATCCTTCTATCCGGAGATAATGGTAACGATGAGCACGACGAATTGACCATAATGAAGCTGTATTGTTATAAACATGGTGTAGATACCACAAAAATCTACATGGATTATGCCGGTTTTGACAGTTACTCAACCATGTACAGAGCCAAAAATATTTTTAAAGTGGATACCGCAATTTTGGTTTCTCAAAAATATCATCTAAACAGGGCGGTTTATCTCGGCAATAAATTAGGTGTAAAATCTTATGGTTTCCCAGCAGACCAAGGAATCTATAAAGGCTACAAGTATGTAACTTTTAGAGAATATCCGGCGGTTACCAAAGCCATTATAGATGTAGGCAGAAACAGAAAGCCACGCTTTTTGGGCAAAGTTGTAAACATTAATGGGTTATCAAATTATACTAAGGAATAGCTATGAAAACGTGCATACCCTTTTATTATTTAGAAAAATTTATCCATAAGTTTTTCTAATTGTATAGTATAGTAAATACTTTTTCACTTAGTTTTTTCACTTAAATATGCCTATTCTTAAAACTAAACACGAATAGCTAAAAAAAGCTTAAAACAAAAACCAACTTACTGTAATACAATAAGTTAAAATAATTTTTTCTTTTAAAAACACGTGCTAATCGGTACAATTTGAGCTCCAAACAAGCGCCTTTGGCACAACCTTTGTCATTGGGATGTTACATTAAAACTACCTATATGAAAAAGACAATTCAAATTTTTAGCATGCTTTTAATAGCATTGACCGTTATGGTATCCTGTAAAAAAGATACAGATCCTGCAGATAGAGATTTTTTTGTGGGCACTTACAAGGGCACTGTTTCTTATCACAATTCAGAAACAACCATTAACAGTTCTGATGGTAAAGTAACCGTTAGCAAGGTTGGAGATACCTACAGCTTCTATTTCGGAAATGGCATTCCGGATATTACCGGAGTAAAATTCCAGGAATCGAATGGTGTTTACACAAGTACTGGTTCCGGATTAACAGGGATAACCATTGATGCGAGTAAATTAAAAATGCTGGTATCTAAAGATGGGCAAACCTGGACGGCAGACTGCAGCCGATAACATTAAAAAAAGGGCTTTTCAAACCAGAAAAGCCCTTTTTATCTCTAATTAAAATTAATCTTCTTCCTCATCATCACCCTCTTCGGGAACATAATTTGCGATCGCCTGGCCAATTGCATTTACTTCTTCATCTTCCTCAAAAATTGGAAGTTCAGTTTTATAATCTAATTTCAACCAGATTGAAGAAGTATCCTTAACAATCTGTATATATTCTTTTCCATTTTTAAAGACGGTATACATCTCATTTCCCTCCGGAAAAATAGCATAAGTAATGGGGCCAATTTCTATGTCAAAAGGTTCTTGCATTGTTCATAATTTCTTGTAAAGATAAAACTATCTGTTTGATGACGGCAAAATATATCTCGTCAAAAAATTACTTCACATTGTTAAAAAATCGCATCAATTATATTACTTTACGCCAAGGAAAAATTTTAAGTTTGGCCTTTCCAAAGCAATGGAATTAGAGATTTACCCTATAGAATAGAAGATGAAGTTAACGTTTTGGGGCGCTGCACAACAAGTAACAGGGAGTATGCACCTGCTCGAAGTTGGACACTATAAAATATTGATAGATTGTGGCCTGGATTATGAAAAAGAGACTTATCAGGAAGAAAACCAGCAATTTCCATTTAATCCGGCCAGCATAAACCTGGTTATTCTTACCCATGCCCATATAGACCATTCCGGCAATTTGCCAACCCTGGTTAGAATGGGTTTCGAAGGACAAGTATTATGTACGCCACCCACAGCCGACCTTACGGCATTATTGCTTTTCGATGCCGTAAATATCTTTTTAAGTAAAGAAAAGCGTAAACCGAGGACCAAACGAGGAAATTTTAGTGGTCCCAAACCGCTGTATTTACAAAAACATGTGATGGATACTATCGACCGTTTTGTAACCATTGCTTTCAATAAACCTTTTCGCATTAATGGCGATATCAGTTTAACTTTTGTGCCTGTTGGACATTTACTTGGTGCGGCAGCTGTTGTTTTAACCATTAACGATAATGGGGAAGAAAAGAAAATTGCCTTTACAGGTGATATTGGCAGAGCAAATTATCCGGTTTTGGTTAATCCGGAGCCATTACCAGAAGTTGATTACCTGGTGAGTGAGGCCACTTATGGAGGTCGGTTGCATACTAAAGACCAAACCCTGGAAGAACGCTTGGTTAAAGAAATAGAAGAGGCCTGTGTAAAAAGTCCGGGCCGATTAATTATCCCTGCATTTAGCATCGGCAGAACACAATCTTTAGTATTTGCCTTAAATCAGATCTTCACAAAAAAACTTTTGCCACCGATACAGATTTTTGTAGATAGTCCGATGGCCGTTCAAGCGACTGAAATTTATAGAAAGCATCATAATCTCGTTAACCAGGAGGCAAAGGATTTTTATCAAACCATGGGCGACGAGTTCGAGTTTGACCATTTGTCCTATGTTCAAACCATGAAAGAAAGTAAGGATGTTTCTAATTATTTCGAACCATGCATCATCATTTCTTCTGCCGGAATGCTAGAAGGTGGGCGGATACAAGATCATCTTTACTATAACATCCAAAATTATTATTGCACCATCCTTTTTATCGGTTATTGCGCAAAAGGAACTTTAGGCAACAAACTGTTGCGTGGCGACCCAATTGTAAGAATTAAAGACCGGGAAATGATGGTTTACGCAACCATTCGTCAGACTGATTTATTGAGTGGTCATGGCGATCATGATGATCTGGTAAGAACCGTGAAACAAACTGGGACACTTAAAAAAGTTTTTCTCGTACATGGTGAAGATAAAAGCTTACAAAGTTTATCATCTGCTTTACAGGAAGAAGGCTATAATGTCTCGATTCCTGAAAGAGGAGAAGCTTTTGAGTTTTAAAAACCCTTGCTTTGTCATTCTGACGCAGGAAGAATCTCCCAACTCACGAGAAATGAAATAGGTAGAGACAGTACTTGGGCAACAGTAGAGGAACGGAAGAATATAAAGGTTCTTTCTGAAACATATTTCAGATGTAACCTCATTTATATTGATTTTTATGAAATGAATTAGGCCTCAATCTGACAGGCGCTATTTTCTCACTTGCCCATCACCCTGTACCACCCATTTATAACTCGTCAATTCTTCTAAGCCCATTGGGCCGCGGGCATGGAGTTTTTGCGTACTGATCCCAATTTCTGCACCTAAACCAAACTGAGCTCCATCAGTAAAAGCAGTTGAAGTATTGGCATAAACCGCCGCTGCATCTACCTGATTAAGAAACTGGGCAATGTTTTCAGCGTCTTCAGAAATAATGGCCTCACTATGTTTAGAACTATAATTTGCAATATGAGTTAAGGCCCCTTTCAGATCTTCAACTGTTTTAACCGCCAGTTTTAATGATAAAAATTCTGTTCCGAAGTGCTCAGAACTTGCCAGTTTTAAAAGTGATTCCGGATAAGAAGACTTCAAAATTTCATAGCTCTGTTTATCTGCAAAAAGTTCCACTTCTTTTTCTGCCAAAGGCGATAAAAGTTCAGGCAGATCACTTAGCCGATTTTGATTAATCAATACACAATCTAAAGCATTACAAACACTCACTCTTCTTGTTTTTGCATTGAAGATTATGGCTTTTCCTTTTTCCAAATCGCCTGTTTGATCAAAGTAAGTATGCACAATGCCCGCACCTGTTTCGATTACCGGGATTTTACTATTTTCCCGAACGTAATTAATCAGCGATTGGCTCCCTCTTGGAATTAAAACATCAACAAAGCCCCTTGCGTTTAACAAAGCTTCAGTAGCCGCTCTGTCAGCTGGCAATAATGTTAAAACATCGGGATTAATCTGGTGCTTGGTCAAAACATCCTGAATAACTTTTGTAATGGCAAGATTCGAAAACTCTGCATCACTTCCTCCTTTTAAAACAGCAACATTTCCTGTTTTAAAACATAAAGAAAATACATCAGCTGTTACGTTTGGACGGGCCTCATAAATTACACCAATAACTCCAAGAGGAACCCTGATTTTTTTTACCTGAAGTTTATTTTCAAGGATTTTATCCGAAAGCACATCACCTAAAGGACTGGATAATTTGGCCACATTTTCTATATCTTTTGCAATATCCCGGATTCTTTCTTCCGTTAATTTTAACCTGTCGTATTTTGGATCATCCAGAGGCATCCTGGCTAAATCCTTAACATTTTCTAAAAGAATATCATTTGTATGACGAACTAAAGCCAAGGCTAAATCCCTTAGAACAGAATCAGTTCCTTCTTTAGTAAGTCCCGTCATTGTACGGCTTGCCCGTTGTGCCTTTTCGAAGTATTGTTCGTAATCCATTTTCGTAGTATCAAGTAGCGAGTATTAAGATTGCAATAACAATACAGCAATCACAATTAAGATTATTCATCTGTTTTTAATGGTATTCATGAGCTCGTTACGCTCGGTTAGCTTCGTGCCTATCACTGACATATTTAACATTGCCACGGTTCGTGCCCCCACGAAACGGAATACGTTTGGTTCGTGAGGACACGAACCAAGGCGATAGGTCTTTTAGCTATAAGCTTAAACTGCCGAGTAAAAATAATCATAATGCACCAAAGCTTTCTGCTTTTTCTGGCCAATTCTTTCCCGGGCTTTATCTGAACCGTATTCTGCAATACCTAAACCAATCAGATTGTTTTCTTCATCTACAATTTTAATGATATCTCCTTTTAAAAAGTCAGATTTAATATCAATAATTCCTACAGGCAATAAGCTGGTTGCCTTACCTGAAGTTAAAACGGCCTTAGCTCCATCATTAAGCTGCACAATTCCTGTAGCCGCATTTTCTGAGTGTGCAATCCATTTTTTCTTTCCTGACTTGCTCTTTTCAGGTACAAAACGGGTATGCACAATTTTATGGTCGAGTAAATCTGTTAAAACATGATCTGTTGTTCCGTTTGCAATATGAACGTTGATTCCAAGCTTAGCTACTTTTTGTGCCATCGTCGATTTGGTAACCATGCCACCACGACCAAAAGTAGATTTTCCAGTACTAATAAATGAAGCCAGATTGTTAACTGAGCCCTTAATTTCCTGTATCACTTCCGAACCTTCGGCTTTTGGATCGCCATTATAAATACCATTAACATTTGATAAAATAATTAAGGCTTCAGCATTTAACATAGATGCAATTAATCCTGCCAGTTCATCATTATCGGTAAACATCAACTCGGTTACCGAAACCACATCATTTTCATTTACGACAGGGATTACATCATGTTGCAGCAAAATCTGCATACAATTTTTCATGTTCAGATAATGTGCCCGATCACGAAAATCTTCTTTGGTCACCAAAACCTGGGCACATTTTATCGCATGTTCAGCGAAGAAACTGGAATAGGTATTAATCAATTTTACCTGGCCAATGGCAGCCAGTAATTGCCTGGTGGTTACCGCATCTTGTTTCTCTGAAATCTGAATTAAACTTCTTCCTGATGCAACCGCTCCTGATGAAACTAAAATAACTTCAATTCCCCGTTTTTTAATTTCTGACAGTTGATTTACAAGGTGTTTGATTCTTGCTTCATCAGGTAGTCCATTGGCTTGGGTAATTACGTTTGAACCTACTTTGACAACTATCTTTTTATACCCTAATTTCATTATTATTCTAAAGCATTTTGATGCGGCAATTTAGTATATGTTTTTCATTTGCGCTTAACAGTTTCTTTCAAACGGAATCTTTTATAGAATTTTCAAATTTCAGCCCTAAATATTTATATTGGGAAACAAAATATCTGGATTATGAACTCAAAATTAAAAACTTTACAAATTATTCACCTGGCCTTTTGTGCAGGGATATTTTTGTTTGCATCAGTAACTCTTTTACTCACCAGAGAGCAATTGTTTTTTGATGCAAACCCAAAAAATACAGCTCCCTTTAATCCAATATTTCCCATCATAGGTTTAGTGTCTTTATTCCTTAGTTTTTTCTTATCGAAGACCTTAATATCAAAAATTGATATGAACGCTTCTGCGAATTCGAAAATTATGCAATTTCAAAGTGCATTTATTGTAAGTAGTGCATTGCTTGAGGGTAGTACTTTTTTGAATATTGTAGGTTGCTTAATTACTAGAAATGCTTTTTTCTTGATCTTTGCTGCAATTAATTTGATTTTTCTGATTCGAAACAGGCCGACAAAAGATAAATTGATTTCCACTTTACAATTGCAGTATCCCGATACAGAGGCATTATAATGAAATAGCTTTATCTTTGCCCTTCAATGGAATACAATGTTCATACCTTGCCAAATGGCATTCGCTTATTGCACGTGCCCTCGGCCTCAACCATATCACATGCCTGTATTATCATCAATACTGGTTCTCGCGACGAGCCTGAAAATAAAGCAGGTTTAGCACATTTTATAGAACATCTTATTTTTAAGCGTACCGAAAAGCGAAGCACCAATCAGATTTTAAATCGTTTAGAAAGTGTTGGTGCTGATTTGAATGCCTATACAACCAAAGAATATACTTGTGTTCACGCCTCTTTTTTAAATCCTTATTTAGATAGAACTTTAGATCTTTTTAATGATATTATTTTTCATTCTACCTTTCCGGAGGATGAAATGGATAAAGAAAAGGGCGTTATTCTGGATGAGATTGCCTCCTATTTAGACCAGCCAGAAGAAGCAATCAATGACGATTTCGAAGACATGATTTTTGCTGGACATGCCCTGGGGAATAACATTCTGGGTACTACAGAAACCGTTCAAAATTTTACCCGGGAAGATATTCTGGATTTTAGAAAAGCAAATTACAGAACGAACGAAATCGTGATTGCTGTTTTAGGAAATTATACTTTGAGCCGTTTTGTAAATAAGGGTACAAGGTTTTTTACTGATGTTGAGGAAAATTCACCATCAAAAAAGAGAATAAAACCCAAAATTCTTCAACCCGCTTCAGCAACGATTTACAAACCAATTATGCAGGCGCATTGCATTTTAGGTACACAAACCTATTCAACCCATCATCCGCACAAAACAGGGCTAATGTTGTTAAATAATTATTTCGGGGGAAATGGAATGAGCTCTGTTCTGAATCTTCAAATCAGGGAAAAACATGGGATTGCCTATACCATAGAATCTAATTTCTCCCCATTAAGTGATACCGGGATTTTCTCCATTTACTTTGGCACAGATAAAGAAAAACAACAAAAAGCTCTGTCCCTGATCTTCAAAGAAATTAAAAAATTAAAGGATAACCCTTTAAATGAAGCACAGCTACAAAAAGCAAAAAATAAATTCATCGGACAGATTGCTTTGGGAGAAGAAAACCGGATTGGTTTAATCATTTCGATGGCAAAAAGCCTTATAGATCATGACAAGATTGATTCATTGGAGAAAATTTTCGAAAAAATTAATCGGGTTACATCAGAGGAAATTGCTCAAATTGCAGATGAGGTTTTGAATATCTCGCAACTGAATACCTTCACTTTCTATCCAATAGGGGAATAATTCTTATTTTTGTAAAATCCAATGAGAAATGTCATCCTGAGTTGTCGAAGGAATTTTAATTATTTGGAAAGAGTCTTCGACAGGCTCAGATTGAAAAATTTTATAAAAAATTAATAAGCTCAGATTTAACCATCTGAAAAATAAATAACACAATGAAATTACCAATTATAGCCTATGGCGATCCGGTATTAAAAAAAGTAGGGGCTGAAATAGATGAAAATTATCCTGATTTAAGCCAATTGATAAGTGATATGTTCGACACCATGTATTATGCAAACGGTGTGGGTTTAGCAGCTCCTCAAATTGGGTTGCCAATCCGTTTATTTATTGTGGATACCGGCGCAGATGAAGATGGTAATCCTGGTTATAAAAAAGTTTTCATTAATGCTCAGATTTTAGAAGAAACAGGAGAGGCCTGGAGTTTTAATGAGGGTTGTCTGAGTATTCCTGATATCCGTGAAAACATTATGCGTAAACCCAATATCAAGGTAAACTATTTTGATGAGAATTGGGTTGAACACACAGATGATGTAAATGGAATGTCTGCCCGTGTAATTCAGCATGAATACGATCATATTGAAGGGAAACTATTTACCGATAAAGTAAGTGCTTTGCGTAAAGCCATGCTAAAAAGTAAGCTGGATGCAATTTCAAAAGGAAATATAAAAACGGATTACAAAATGAAGTTTCCGAATAAGAGTAAGAAGAGATAGGTTTTTTGCTCATCGTCATTGCGAGGTACGAAGTTCCAAAGCAATCCCTTTGGGACAATCTTACAATTTTAGCAAGAATAAAAATCTTTCGCATTAAGATTACTTCGGCTGAAAAAGCCTTGCAATGACGATTAATTTTAACTAATTAGAAGTCCTGCTCTTATCTCCGTCAAAGATTTGCTGCATCAGTTTGCCCCAGGCAAAAGGATTTAAAAGCGGGTTGGTTTGAACCATATTTTTATTAATCATCCGATCAAAATTATATCGATAATTCTGACTTCCTATTTCCTGTCCATCACGTGGAAGCGTTTGTACTAAACCATCAATTGACGAACGGGAAAGGTTCTTTTTAGCAATTGCCAAATCATCATCCGCTAATTTCATAGATAAAAACTCACGGGTAAACTCCTCTGTGGTTGCCCATGGAAACACCCTTACAGACGGTAAATTTATAACCTCTGCCTTCAACTTAACCATGATGGTATATTTATTATCGGGCTCGTTCCTGGGAATAATGGTTGAGAATTTTTTATATCCAATTGCAGTAAACAAAATCGTATCACCAGGATGAACAATAAAAGTAAAATATCCCCTATAATCTGCTGCAACACGTTGGCTCTTCGCAGAAAGGTTGGTTATAGTCACATATGGAATGACATTTGTACTATCAACATCAGTTATAATACCCGAAAATTGGATAAGTTTATCCTGTGCCGGCTTTTCTTGTGCAAAAGCAGTTACAGAAAAAATAAGCAAAAACAGGGTAACACAAAATCTCATTAATACAAAAGTAATTTTAATACCTAAAACTGCTTGTTAAATAGTGTTAAAGCTATTCTTGCTCGGCCAAATCAACCGCAACCACCGAAGTAATTTCAGGAACGGCTTTCATAATAGCCTGTTCAATTCCCGATTTCATGGTCATAAAACTTATCGGACAAGAGCTACAGTTACCTAAAAGTTTTAGCTTAACTACTTTATCTTCCGTAATCTCTTCAACAGAAACATTACCTCCATCTGCCATTAGATATGGTCTTATGGTTTCCAATGCCTGTTCAACTTGTTCTGTTAAATTCATTATCTGTTTTTTTAAAGTATATGTTTTTTTAAAGTATAAAAATAGTAATTTTTTAGCAATTAGCCATTTGTGCATTATTGATAGAAATCTGCTGGGCTATTTTACTCGCAATATCTCCAAATACAACATCCAAAAGTGGATTTTGGTTTAGTGCTTCGGGCTTGCCATTATCGCCAGCTTCGGCTATACTTTGAACAATTGGTATTTCGCCTAAAAAAGGAACATCAAAACGTTCGGCGAGCTCTCTGCCGCCGCCATTCCCGAAGATATAATATTTGTTATCCGGTAATTCTGCAGGGGTAAAATACGACATATTTTCAATTACACCTAACACCGGAATGTTAATTCCAGGCATTCTGAACATGGCCAAGCCCTTATGAGTATCTGCCAAAGCGACCTGCTGAGGAGTGGTAACTACTACCGCGCCAGATATTGGAAAACTTTGAGTGATGGTGATGTGAATATCGCCTGTTCCTGGTGGAAGGTCTACAATTAAATAGTCTAGTTCACCCCAATTCGCATCATTAAACAATTGCTTTACTGCGTTTGATGCCATTGGACCACGCCAGGGAACGGGCTGACCGGGATCTGCAAAAAATCCCAATGACAATAATTTAATGCCATATTTTTCGATTGGCAAGATTTTAGTTTTACCATCAGCGGTTTCTTCTGCCTGAGGTTTTGCGCCAACCAAATCAAACATGATGGGCACTGATGGGCCATAAATATCAGCATCGATTAAACCAACTTTCGCCCCGTCTTTCGCCAATACAACAGCCAGGTTACTCGCCACGGTAGATTTTCCTACACCTCCTTTTCCTGATGAAATCAAAATGATATTTTTGATATTATCCAGGGATGATGAACGGATTGGCTGGGTAACTCTTGAAGTCACATTAATCGTTATTTCTGCCTCAGCCAATACAAAGTGTTTAATGGCATTGGTACAGGCATTTTTTAGCATATCCTTCATCGGACATGCCGGAGTTGTAAGCTCAAGTGTAAAACTGATCTGGTTATCAACTATGTGTAAATCCTTAATCATGTTTAAGGTTACCAAATCCTTTTTAAGATCCGGATCTTCAACATTTTTAAGGGCATCCAAAACTTGTTGCGGGCTAATCTGCATCATATTAATTTAAATTCAAAATTAACAAAACACAGCTATAAATACTTTTATTTAGGGTTTTTAACTGTAATTTTAACACGAAATAAACATTTAATTGTTACGTTTAACCTTTTTAATGGCCATATGCAGATACCAAAGATTAACATCCCTAAAAAATATTTAAAAATCGGAGCCTGGCTTTTGGGTGTTTTTTTAATTGTTTGCATAGCATTGGGAGCCGTTGCCTATAATAAAAGAGAAGATTTGTTGAAAAAAATGGTTGCTAAAGCCATTGAGAAGGCAGATAAAGGTTATGGTCTTGATGTCAAAATTGGTTCCGCAGGTTTTACCGGTTTCAGCACAGTAAAAATGACGCAAATCTCTGTGGTTCCAAAAGATAGGGATACCCTTTCCAATATCGGTGAGCTTAGTGTTGGCGTAAAATTATGGCCGCTTATATTTGGAACAGTTAAATTATCCGAAGTAAAGCTGAATAATGGTTTTGTAAGCGTTGTGCTTAAAGATTCGACCACTAACATTGACTTCATTTTAAGAAGGAAGAAAAAAGATAGTACGCAAACCAAAAGCAAAGTAGATTTATCCGAAATAGCCTCCAATTTATTGAACCAGGTATTGTATAAGATCCCTGACAATATGGATGTTAAAGACATGATTTTTAAACTAAATGATCATGATACAGCTAAATTAAGTTTTGCAACGGCTGCTACCATTGATGGAGGAGATTTAAAATCAACCATAAATGTGAATAACGGAGAAGCGACCTGGCATATCGATGGCTTGGTAAAACCCGGTAAAAGACAGCTTAGTTTTAGTGTTTATGCAGATAAAAAGAAATTGGAATTGCCTTATCTGAATAATAAGCTTCGTGCAAAGCTCAGTTTCGATACTTTGCAGACAGAACTTAAAGATGCAGGCTATAGTGGCGATGACTTTAAATTTTCTGGTTCATGGTCTGTTAAGAATATGTTGATTAATCAGCCCAGAATTGCAAGCAACGATATTGTTGTTCAAAGTGCAAAATTGGATGCCGATCTTTTAGTGGGCCCTAATTATATCGCTTTGGATAGCAGCTCTACTGCGTATTTAAAAAATGCGGCAATACATCCTTACATAAAATATACACTTAGCCCGCACAAAATTTATGAATTAAAGCTCAACGCTGAAGAGCAGGATGCACAAGCTGTGCTGGATGCTTTTCCACAAGGCTTATTTGAATCACTGGAAGGATTAAAAGTACAGGGAAAGATAAAATATAATCTCAATTTTTATCTTGATAGCTCCATTCCGGATAGTGTACGTTTTAATTCTACACTTACTCCAGTGAATTTTAAAATATTACAATGGGGCAAAACAAACCTGCAGAAAATTAACAGCTCATTTGTTTATACTCCTTATGAGTATGGTAAACCCATGCGCAACATTACAATTGGTCCTTCAAATCCAAATTTTACGCCTTTAACTTCGATATCAAACAACTTTAAAAATGCCATTTTAACCGCTGAAGATCCCTCATTTTTTACACATAAAGGTTTTGTTGAGGAATCCATTCGAAAATCAATTGCAGTAAACTTTAAGGAAAAGAAATTTAAACGCGGTGGAAGTACCATCAGCATGCAATTGGTTAAAAATGTTTATTTAAGCCGGCAAAAAACTTTGGCCCGGAAAGCGGAGGAAATTTTAATTGTTTGGCTCATTGAAAATAATCGACTTGTGAGCAAACAGCGCATGTTAGAGGTTTATTTCAACATTATGGAGTTGGGTCAGAATATTTATGGTATTGGTGAAGCATCAAGGTATTATTTTGGAAAACAACCTGCCGATTTAACTGTTGGCGAGGGTCTTTTTCTGGCCAATATTGTACCTAAGCCAAAAATTGCAATGTATAAATTTGCCGGTGATGGTAGCCTGAAATCATATTTATATAACTATTTCAGGTTCATAGGAAATATTATGGCCAGAAGAGGTTTAATTGCATCAGACTCTTCTGGATACGGCTTTTATAATGTTAGATTAAGGGCTGGTTTGCGTCAGTATTTAACACCCGACACTGTTGCCATAGACACTAATGCTTTTGATGATGGGGATGTAATTCCTGTTATTATGCAGGATAAAAACAAAAACCTCTTCGACCGTTTGTTTGGTGGCAGTTCCAAAAAAGACACCACCAGTAAGCAAATTGTAAAACCTGCCGACACCATAAAAACCAAAAAACAATTAAGAGAAGAACGTAGAGAACAACGAAGAAAGGAACGCGAACAGGAAAATGAAGGATAGTTCAGTTGGCAGTTGGCAATTACCAATTTTCAGTTTTGCAATTTGTAAAAACAGTTAACCTCAAAAAACATTTCAACTTTACAACATTCAAACATTGCAACAAAATAAACATGCACAAAATTCAGGTAGAGGATAAAGAGTTCGAGCTATTTTTAGAGAACGATAATCTAAATAAACGAATAAGATTGTTAGGCATCCAAATGAATGTTGATTATGAAGGTAGATTCCCTTTGTTTATTGGCGTATTAAATGGTAGTTTTTTGTTTATGGCCGATTTAATTAAAGAAATTGATGTCCCTTGCGAAATTACCTTTATTCGTGTAGCCTCATATGAAGGAGCAGAAAGTACCGGAATGGTAAAAGAACTTATCGGCCTGCCCCAAAACATCAAAGACAGGGATATTATCGTAGTTGAAGATATAGTTGATACGGGTTTGACCCTATCTCATATTTTAAAAACAATAAAAGAAAAAAATCCTGCCTCTATAAAAGTTTGTAGTTTATTGGTAAAACCATCATCATTAAAATTTGAAATCGAAGAATTGGAATATGTTGGTTTTGAAATACCTAACGAATTTGTTGTAGGTTATGGCTTAGATTATAATGGGCTTGGTAGGAACCTAACCGACATATATAGGGCAACGGAAGCTTAATTTATGAACGGGTTTAATTTATTTTTTGCACCTTTGTTCAATAATTTAATAACGCAATGACGATACATAAAGAAGGCTATACATCGATAGCTTTGACCATATTGTTTATTTTCATCATCAACGCTTTTGTTGATTACAAATATTATGATATAACCTGGTTACGCTGGTTCATTTATGTATTTTCGGCGGCGTTATTTATAATTGTATTGCAGTTTTTCCGTAATCCGAGCCGAAATTTTTCTTCCGGAGAAAATCTTGTGATCTGTCCTGCTGATGGTAAAGTGGTTGTAATTGAAGAAACTGAAGAAGGTGAATATTTTAAAGATAAACGTTTACAGGTTTCTATTTTTATGTCGCCCGTTAATGTACATATCAACCGTAACCCCATTTCTGGTGTTGTAAAGTTCTTTAAATATCATCCTGGAAAATATTTGGCGGCTTGGAATCCAAAATCATCAACCGAAAATGAACGAACCACAGTTGTGGTAGAGCATAAAAATGGCTCTTCCATTCTTTTCCGTCAAATCGCAGGCGCTTTGGCTCGCCGCATTGTTTGGTATGTTAAAGAAGGCGATCAAGTGGTACAAACAGAACAATTTGGTTTCATCAAATTCGGCTCCAGGGTCGATGTTTTTCTTCCTTTAGGCACTAAGGTAAATGTTGCGCTTAACGATGTGGTTAAAGGTGGAATTACCACTTTGGCAGAGCTAGCTTAAGTTTAAAGAATCCAAGAATATTTAAGACTTTAAAACTTATTTCTTAAATTCTCTGATACGCCTTTGGCGGTTCCATTTATTTCCCCATAGCAAAAAAACATTAGCCACGAAGACTCAGAATACACAGAAAAGAGTTTTTACATTATTTTTCTCTTGGTGTTCTTCGCGTCTTTGCGGTTAAAAAACAAGCACCATTTAAGATTTAGGAACAGCTACTTTTTAGTTAGCCTTTAGACATCATTCTTTTTGGTTTCGATGATAGGAAGTTAAATCTTACTTATCCTAAAATCCTCTAAATCCTGACTTTTAATCAACGATATCACTCTCCAAGCCTTTATCTTCAGCCACAGCTGGCTTATCGCTAATCAATCTTTGTGTAGGATAAGCAAAATCAGATTTATTACGTGTCACGATTTCCATGATTTTGAAATTGATTTCTTCTTTGGTCTCAAGGTAATCACTATACTCCGTAAGCGATACAAAGTAAATCACCTCAATATTTAACGAAGAATTTCCGAAACCCTCGAAATAAGCATTACCATCATCGCTGGTATCGGGATGTTGTTTGATGTACGTTTTAATCTCATCAACAATTTTTTTGATCGTTTCGGCACTCGTTTCATAGATAATTCCAAAAGAGAATTTAACTCTTCTAAAATTTCTAAGACTCATGTTTTCCAAAACTCCATCAATCATTCCTTTATTGGGGATAGTTGCCATTGTCTTCTCCGTAGTACGAATTAAAGTACTTCTAAATCCAACTTTTTCCACTGTTCCTTCTACACCATCAACTTTAACCAGATCACCAACCGTAAAAGGCTTATCCAAAAATATAGTAAACGAACCCAATAAATTTTCCAGGCTTTCCTTTGCGGCTAATGCAATGGCTATACCACCAATACCCAAGCCAGTGATTAACGTTAAAACATTAACTTCAAAAACAAATCCTAAAAGCGTAAAAAAACCAATAAAGACAATAACCGTTTTAAAAAGTTCCTTTAAAAAAGGGATCAATTGATCATCAGACCTGTTTCCTGTAAGCGATGCTTTATACATTAAAACAAAAGAGATGAAATCAACAATGCGCAGAATTATCCAGAAAACGGAGAGTATAATCAGAAAAAGAAATATCCGATCAATGCACTCTCCAACACTCACCGGGATTTCCACCTTTACTTTGTCTACAACTTTATGATAGTGAAATAATATTTCCTCAAGTGGATAATTAAGCTGATTAATCGCCAGGTATAAGCTTACAAACAGGATAAATACTTCTATTGGCTTAAGCAATAGGGAAACAAAAGTCTCATCATTCGATTGCTGTGAAAAGCTTTTGAAAAGCTTAAACAACAATTTGCTTAGCAATTTAGAAACAATGCTTCTAAAAATAAGACCTAAAAAAAGTATGCCTCCAAACAGGCAGTATGCCTTAACAGTATTCCCCCAAAAAACCTGTTCGAAAAATGCAGAATCTAACATAAGAGCAAAGATATAAACAAAAAAACCTCCACGATCTTAATCGTGAAGGTTATATCTTATAATAAAGAGTATTATTTTCTCAAAGATTTAATACGAGCAGCTTTACCAGTTAAAGCACGTAAGTAGAATAATTTCGCTCTACGAACTTTACCATAGCTGTTCACTTCTACTTTCTCAATATTTGGAGAACTAAAAGGGAAAATACGCTCAACACCAACACCATTACTCATTTTACGAACGGTGAAAGTTTCGTTAGCACCTGCACTGTTGCGTTGAATAACAACACCTTGGTAAATTTGAACACGTTCTTTATTACCTTCGCGAATTTTATAGTGTACGCTCACTGTATCGCCAGACTTGAACGCAGGAAAATCTTTTTTCGCGATGGCCTGCTCTTCAACAAATTTTACTAAATCCATGATTTTAAGCTATTAAACCAACTTTCTTTACCTTGAAAATCGGATTGCAATATTAGGGAAATATTTTGACATAAAAAAGTCTAATTTAATTTTTTCCACAATCTTTATGAATTCCACATTCGATTGTGTTAATCGCTTCTATTTCAAAAGGTCAGGACGGCGTTTTTGAGTCCGTTCTAAAGCCTGTTCATGGCGCCATTCATTAACTTTTGCTTCATGTCCGCTCAATAACACATCCGGAACTTTATGTCCACGCCAATCCGCAGGTCGGGTATATACGGGTGCATCTAATAAATCTCCCTGGAAACTGTCAGAAAGGGCTGAGGTCTCATCATTCAAAACACCAGGAATTAAGCGAACAACCGCATCAACCACTATCGCTGCGGGCAATTCTCCGCCGCTTAAAACATAATCACCAACCGATATCTCTCTTGTTACAAATAAATCACGTATGCGTTGATCTATGCCCTTATAATGTCCGCATAAAATGATGATGTTCTTTTTAATAGATAATTCATTCGCCATGTTTTGGTTCAGCGTTACTCCATCCGGACTCATAAAAATGATTTCATCGTATTCGCGTTCAGCCTGAAGTTTTTCAATGCAATTCGCAAAAGGCTCAATCATCATCACCATACCGCTGCCCCCACCATATTGGTAATCATCTACACTTTTCTGCTTGTGATTGGAATAATCTCTTAGATTATGAACAACTATTTCGGCTATGCCCTTTTTCTGTGCCCGTTGTAAAATAGAATGAGCAAAAGGGCTTTCCAGTAAGCCGGGCAAAACAGTTATAATATCGAAACGCATGTCGCAAAGTTAAGTCTTTAGTCCGAAGTCTTTAGTCTGAAGTCAAATTTTCCAAAGTTTAACACTAAGCTTCCTATCCGGATTCAAAAATTTAGACCATTTTTTGTACAACAATAGTCGAATAGGTACGCCAGATTTTAATTAGCAAGATAAATATCAAGCAGACCTTCTGGTAAATTTAAAGTTAAAAGCTTCTCTTCATCATCGATTTCGACAATAAAATCTTCATTAAGTGGGAAAAGAATTTCAGTCTCTTTATACAGAACTGTAGCCACAAATTGCAGTGGATATTCGTTAATCTCCAGAATTTCACCCAGCTCGCCCAAAGTTTCGTCAACTGCGATAAAGCCTTTAAGGTCTGTATAGAAAAATTCATCTTCAGCACGTTCAGGCATTTGTGTAATAGGCAGGTAAAGTTTCTTTTTTAACAAGGATTGAGCTTTATCAATATGATCAACATCATCAAAATTGAAGTAGCCTGTCTTGTTCGCCTGTAATTTTGCAGATGCCACAAAGTAGGGCACAAGCTTACCGTTCATATCAGCAAACACGACATCAAATTCCAACTGTTCATATTCGTCAAATTCAAAAAAAATCTGAATCTCACCCTTTAATCCCCTCGTTTTAGTAACGTAACCTATATAAAATGCTTCTTCGTGTTTCATAAACCCAAACCCCTAAAGGGGCTTTTTTGTGTATTTGTCACCCCGAGCTTGTCGAAGGGCAATAATGTTTCGACAAGCTCAATATGACGTCTTTTAAAATATCATTTTAAATAAAAATAGCGAAGTTCTTTAAAAGAGACTTCGCTATTTCAGCTTGATGATAAATGAGATTATTCTGCTTTATCTTCAGCTTGTGTTTCTTCAGCAGGAGCTTCAGTAGCTGCTTCAGCTTCAACAGCTGGAACCTCTTCAGTAACTTCTTCTTCAACAACCTCTTCTGCAACTGGTGCATTTTTAGCTGCGATAGCTGCTGCTCTGTCTTCTTTTTTCTTAGCTTCTGCGGCTAATGCTGCTTTACGAGCTTCAGCTTTAGAACTAGCCAAACCTTCTGTTTTACCAGAGATTTTGCCTGCTTTAGCGTCTAACCAAGCCGTAAATTTAGCTTCTGCCTGCTCTTGGGTTAAAGCACCTTTTTTAACTCCACCCTCTAAGTGTTTTTTGTACAGAACACCTTTGTAAGATAGGATAGCGCGAGCGGTATCAGTTGGCTCAGCACCTTTGTTAACCCAGTCTAAAGCTTTTTCGAAATTAATTTCGATGGTAGCAGGATTGGTATTTGGGTTATAAGAACCTAAACGCTCAATAAATTTACCATCACGTGGTGAGCGAGAATCTGCTACCACAACATGGAAAAAAGGTTTCCCTTTTTTACCGAATCTTTGCAATCTGATTTTAGTTGCCATTTTTCAATTGTATTTATGTATTCAACATAGTTCCCGGAGCTTCGTGCTGCGGGCTGCAAAGATAACTAAAATACTGTAAATTAAAAACATAGTTTAATTTCTTTGTTTTCGGGATATTTGCGCCAAAATATTTTGCAGATACAATATGGAAAGAATTGCTATTGATATGGATGAGGTTATTGCGGATGCTGTTGGAAAATTCATCAAACTATATAACCGGGATTACAACATTCCGCTGGATTTAAAAATTGATCCCGGTAACGAAATCTACCACCACGTTCCTGAAGATATAAACCAAAAATGGTTCGATTACATTAATGAACCGGGTTTCTTTCGGGATTTAGAAGTTATTCCTCATAGCCAGCGGGTTATAAAAGCACTACAAGAAAAATACGATGTTTATATCGTTTCCGCAGCGATGGAGTTTAGAAATTCTTTAACCGACAAATACGATTGGTTAGCCGAACATTTCCCTTTTATTGATTGGCAGCACATCATTTTTTGCGGCGATAAAATTGTAAACGCAGACATTATGATTGATGACCGCACAAAAAATTTCGTCAATTTTAAGGGAAAAACCTTATTGTTTACTTCACCCCATAACCTTTTGGTAACCGAGTACGAACGGGTAAACACCTGGGAGGAGGTTGCTGGAAAATTGCTGTAAGCCGGATTTTTCTGGGTTCTGTTATACTTTAGCACTAGTCGGGAAAATATTTTCCCGACTAGTGCTCAGGGTTTTTAATCCTTAATCCATGTGATTATCATCAAAAATTAAACTCTCCAACCAAATTCCCGTTTCTATTTCCAGCTTCAAGGGGCAGAACAATAACCTTTCTTTGTTGCTTACCAGTTGCATAACGGGTATAAATCTCAGCAGTAACAGTAGTTGGTCCGCTGATGTTAATTTGTCTGTCTCCGTAATAATTAACCTCTATTTTATACTTGCCTTTAACCGCTTTCTTAATCATAAACTGTTCCGGGCCATAACCCGATGTAAAATCGTTGCTAATTCTTCCTCCAATAGCTGTTTTTGGATTGCTGTAGTATCCTTTTTCGCCAGTTGGATCCGTTAGCCATAAATCAATATCTGTATCGTTTTTATTCCAATTTAAAACCACACGAACATCAACTGGTAATGGTTGAATCAACCTTTTATCAATTCCTCGGGTATTCAATTTACCGCCATGTTTGGCTATCAGGTTATTGATTTCGGAAATGATGATTTCCTCAATACCTTCATCTCTATTAGAAATTTGTGCATTATAGCTTTGGGTAAGTACTTTATATAAATTATCCAAAGCTTTTTGATATTGACCTACATCGGCCAAAGCTAAAGCATAATCCCTATAGCTTTGAGCCTCCATCGGACGCCATTGTAATACCTTTTGCGTAATGAAAATTTCATCAGCATAATTCCCGGTTTGCTTTAATTTATAAGCTAGTGTTTTATATAAATCTGCATTTTCCAAATCCAAATCAGCAATGTTGCTTAAAATGGTCAGAGCCCTTACACTATCTTTTTGTTGATAGAACCAATTGGCTACATCGAAATAAAACATTGGCGTGCTGATATAATTCGGTCTCATTTTCAAATAAGCCCGGTAGGCACTATCTGGTTTACCAACAAGTTTTTTCATATAGTCCTTGTCACTTTTAAACTCTGGGATTATAATTGCTGGCTGTTGCTCAATGGGTCTTGGGGTTTTATTTTGAATTTCAACACCTGCGATTTTGCCTTGTAAAGCACCATTAACATTCATTGATGCAGATGTTACACTCTTTTTTGCTTGATTCGAATAACCAACAACCACAACATCGTTTAGAGACTTGTTGCTTTCTGCCTCTCTTCTAACCATTTGATCTGGAGCGGGGTGAGGAGGCTCTGGGGCTCTTACTTCTTGAGTTCTTGGTGGCGCAGCATCTCCTTGGGCGCTTTCTCTTCTAGGACTTGGGGCTATATTATTGCTTTCAGAAACTTCTGTCATGTTTGCCACAGGTTCTGGGTATCCTTCTGGTTTCTTCTTCAGCTCTTTATATCCAAAATCAGTATTCCACCAGGTTTTTAAATCTTTGGCCATAACAACCGCAGCATTAATCAAATCGGTTTTGCGTTCCAAAATATCTGCTCGACGCTGTTTTAAAACCGCATCATAAGCTGGTCGTAATTCACTTGGCGGCATAATATCATAGCGTAAATAATCCTCAAGATTTTCCAATACAATTAAACTTGTATTTCGGGTAACAAGGCCAAATTGTTTGCTTAAAACACTTATGTCGTCTTTGTTGTCCTCGTATCGAATGTCCATTTCAGCAATTTTCTTTTGCGCCCAAACCCGACTTATATCAATGCTCGTTAAACTATGCTCTGTGGCATTCAAACGAACAGTTTGTTCAGAAACCACCGTGTTCCCATAACCAAATTGCAAAACAAACTCGGTATTAAGATCATTCAAAATACCTGCAACGGAAAGATGTCTATCCACATTTACATGCATAGATGGGTAAGTTTGACGAATATCTGAGCCATTTTTAATGCCTAAGAACTGTAGGTTTTCTTGGCTTAACTGTTTAAAAGCATCATCTATTGAAACCGAATTTAGATTTACGAATTGACCACCAGTTTTTAGGGAAATATATTTCAGCGTGCTGTAATCTGCTTTCAAGGATGTATTGATACAATGAATGGGTTTATTTAAGGCAACCGTGTTTTTGCCAAAAGTTGAAAGTCCATCGCTAAAGAAAATATATTCATCCGCTTGAAATACTCTTGAATTTATAGCACTAAAATTGGTGCCACCATCGTAAATTATATTTTCCAGTTTTTCTTTCAATATGGCCCAATTACCGTTTGTAATGGTAAATGTTCCTGCATTTTTGAAACCATTATTTACCAAAGCCAATTGTATGCTTAGATTTTGTTTCTGTTTGATGATCAGATCCAAAAGCTCCAATTCTTTTTTGGTATCTCGTTGCAGCCCACTCAAAGATGCATCCCAAATTAACCCGATTTGGTTTGCCCATTGTCTCGGACGGCTTTGGCTTTTTGGAAAAACATTAACCAAAAAATAATATCCGTTTGATGCTTTTTGCATTTGCACTTCAGGCAAATCATTCCGTTTTGGAATGTTAATGGTTAATCCACTTTTTGGTTGATAATTAGTTTTATTGATCTCGCCAACATAAGTGTTTCCATTTGCTTTCAAATCAAAGGAACCATCTGGCTGCTCTCCTAATTCGGGTTTAATTACACTTTCGAAAACAGTTGTTCTTAGAGAAAACTCTTCGATTAACTGATCATAATCTAATGGTAAATGGTAACGCAGCGCATTGTTGTTGTTAAAATTAAGCTCCTCTTCATAACCTACAATTATGGTTCGACTTCCTTTGGCTGGCAATGGATAAATCCTCGTTCGGAAATTATTTCCTTCTACCTTTTCCAACAAACCGGGATCGACACGACGGCGTTCGATACTTTCAAAAACCTCTGTTGCCTTGGCTTTCTCAACAGGAACGGCTTCGCGCATTTTTCCATTGATATCTAATGCATAACGACTAATACTCACGCCATCGGGCATTGGGAAAGTTAACTCGCCCTCTAAAATGCGATTACTATTATTAAAGAAAGTCATCGTCATAACCGTAGTGGCAATATTTCCTGTTATCTGCACATCAATATGGAGTTTCTTTAGTTTTACGGCTTGTTTTTGTTCATCCGTTTCAGCTTGTTGAACTTTCAGCAGGGGCATTTGTGCCTGAACAAAAAATGCAAGTAATAATAATGGGATAATAAGTAAGGTTTTGCGGTTTCTCATAACTGTGTTTTTAGTAGGGATGCAAAACATCATAAGATTACATAAATTTATTTTCTTCCAGCCGATGATAGATAACCGTAAATAGTAAACCAAGCCTACAAAATAACCCGATGGCAGTGTAAAGCTTCTCGATTTTTTCTAATTGGGAGCTCAGAGCGTATAGTGGGGCTACACGATGAGATGGAAAATCGAACCCTGTTTTTCAAATAAATGTAACATTTTCCAAAACCCCTGCTCTAATTACAAAAAACAATAAGCTATGTTAATAACCACAACGCCTTCTGTTGAGGGCAAAAAAATAGTAAAGTACATCGGCCTTGTAACAGGCGAAACCATTATTGGCGCGAATATTTTTAGGGATCTTTTTGCTGGAATTCGTGATATTGTTGGCGGACGATCGGGTTCGTATGAGCAAGTGTTAAGACAGGGGAAAGATACTGCAGTAAACGAAATGCAGCAATATGCTGCGGCTTTGGGCGCTAACGCAATTGTGGGCGTAGACTTGGATTACGAAACTGTTGGTAATGGTGGCAGTATGTTAATGGTTACCGCAAGCGGAACTGCTGTAATTATTGAGGATATTTAAACAGCGCCCGTACAGGCTGTATCAATTCAAAAATAAAGATAGGCTTTATAATTATTTTACAATAAATGCCAATTTTTCATGTCGAAAATTGGCATTTATTATTTGATACTACATCGTTTTAAGATTTTATGTTTTAAAACGAGAGTATATCAATCAGTTTTAACCAGGTTGTACTTACTTTTTCGGCATCAATATGTTTAATGGCGTGATCGAATGGCGTGAAAACGATTTCTTTATTCACCTGTCCTATCATTACGCCGTTTTCGCCTTTGAGTAAACCCTCTACAGCACAAACACCCAGTCTGCTGGCTAAAACCCTATCCATACAGGTCGGTTTTCCCCCACGTTGAATATGTCCTAAAACAGAAACTTTGGTATCATAATGAGGATATTTCTTTTCCAGGATTTCACCAACCTTAAATGCGCCTCCGACATCATCGCCTTCAGCAACAATGATTATTTTAGAGGCTTTATCTTTACGGCTATGCTCTAATTTGTACAAAACATCTTCCACACCCATATTTGCCTCGGGTATAAGAATTGCCTCCGCACCCACTCCAATTCCACTTCTTAAAGCAATAAGGCCTGAATCCCGACCCATTACTTCAACAATAAATAATCTATCATGGGATTCGGCTGTATCTCTGATTTTATCAACAGCATCGATAACCGTATTAATGGCAGAATCATAACCAATGGTAAAATCGGTACCCGCAAGGTCATTATCAATAGTGCCAGGCAAACCAACGATCGGAAAATCAAATTCCTTTGAAAAAACATTTGCTCCTGTAAAAGTCCCGTCTCCCCCAATAACAATTAAAGCATCAATATTTTTTTCTTTTAAATTTTTGTAGGCAATTTTCCTTCCCTCAACAGTTTTAAAAGCTTCGCTACGTGCAGTTTTTAAAATAGTTCCTCCACGCTGAATAATATTGGCTACAGATTTACGATCCATAGGCATACAATCATTATTGATAAGCCCTTCGTATCCACGAAGATAGCCTGTTACTTCAACGTCGTAATAAATTGCAGCCCTAACAACTGCTCTAATGGCAGCGTTCATCCCCGGCGAATCTCCGCCAGAGGTTAAAACGCCAATATTTTTTATTTTATTCATTTGTTTGTTTCTTGGCAAAATCTGAAATTCCTTTATCCAGATATTGCAAATATTTGTCTATGTCAAATTCTACTCCGATTGGAGGAGAAACTAATTCCTTTTCATCGGTGCCCAAAAGTACATAGTAAGGTTGAGATATGGTATTAAACCTTTCGGCTTGCAGATGTTTAAATTTTTTACCCACGGTATTAACACGCGTTTCTAAAACCTTCGAATCGAATTGCTCTGCTTCCGCAAGCTCAGTTTTATCATCGGTATACAAAGATACGACCACATAATCTTCTTTCAATTTTTTAAGCACCCGGGGATCAGACCAAACACGGGCTTCCATTTCTCTACAGTTTACACAACCATGGCCTGTAAAATCCAGGAATAACGGTTTTTTAACTTCTTTGGCGTAAGCCAACGCTTCTTCATAATCAAAAAAGCCATCTATATTATGTGGAATATGCAGAAACTCTGAATATTTTCTTTTGTTATGTGTTGATGTTTTAGCTTGCCCTACATGATCTCCTCCCTGGCCCATTACAAAATCTTGTGTAGATAATGGCGGAACCAATGCGCTCACCGCTTTTAATGGCGCACCCCATAAACCCGGAATTAAATAAAAAGCAAAAACAAAAGCTGCTCCTGCTAAAAATAACCTTGGGATTGATACATAGGGCAAATCGCTATCATGAGAAAACTTTATTTTGCCAATTAAATAAAAACCCAGTACAAAGGCAATTACAATCCAGATGGCAATAAATACCTCGCGATCTAAAATGCCCCAGTGATAGGCAAGGTCTGCTGTTGATAAAAATTTAAGTGCTAAAGCGATCTCAATTAAGCCCAGTACCACCTTAACAGCATTTAACCAACCACCCGATTTAGGTAACCCCGTCATCCAGCTTGGAAAAATTGCAAATACCACAAAAATTAATGCGAGCGCCAAAGAGAAGCCAAACATTCCCATTACCGGGGCTAAAAACCCTCCTGTTTGTCCCACAGTAACCAGAAGCGTTCCAATTAAAGGCCCTGTACACGAAAAAGAAACAACAGCTAGTGTTGCTGCCATAAAAAATATTCCGGTTAAACCCTTGGAATCAGATTTAGAGTCCATTTTATTTACAAACGAACTCGGTAGTGTGATTTCAAAAGCGCCCAAAAATGATATTCCAAAAATCAATAAGACTAAAAATATGAAAACATTAAAAAATCCATCTGTGGAGAGCTCATTTAAAGCACTTGCTCCAAAAATTATCGTAATCAGTAATCCTAAAACAACATAAATTACAATTATAGAAATACCATATATAATTGCTCCTTGGATTCCTTTCCCTTTAGTTTCTGCTCTTTTGGTAAAATAGCTGACTGTTAAAGGTACCATCGGGAAAATGCAGGGCAAAAGAAACGCGATTAAGCCGGCAATAAATCCTGCGACAAAAATTGACAATAATGATTTGGAAGAAGCGGATTCTGTTTTTTCTGGTTTAGCAGTTAACGTCGTGTCCTTTTTTACAGAATCTTTTACAATACTATTCGCAGCACTATCTTTTGCAGAACCTACCTCTGTAAATTGAATATCATCAGGCAGTTCTGTAGATGTTGTATCCTGAGTTATACCTGCATAACTTTTAACAGCCGGCAATGCAATGAGCATTGTAGCCATTAATAACAATAATAAAACCTTTTTCATTTGTGTATTTTGAAGGCGTGAAATTAAGAATAATTTTATAAAGGATTAATTTTTAAACTTCTACGCCACTTAGATTTTACTTTAAACAGAAACAGCTGTCCGGAATGAACAGCTGTTTGTCTCTATTTTTTAAGGATTATTTAACCGGAACACTAAATTCAACCTCTTCTGGCGGAAGACATTGTTTGTCATTACAAACCATAAATTCTACTTTACCTTTTACAGTAGCGGCAGCTTTATTTAATTTTATTTTTTGTTGAAAAATTACCGCTTTTTCAAAGTAGCTCACGTTCATTTTAAATGTATCCTCAAATTTAACGATTGCTTTGGGTTCTGCCGTTTTTCCAACCAAAGCAAAATCTTTCGACGGAGAAAATGTGAATGTTGTTTTTACCGGGCCACCGTCTTTAACATTTTGAGAATAAATATGCCATCTGTCATCAATCGTTGCTTTTAAATATAAAATCGCCTCTGTTTTGTTGATTTTTTTTGCGGCATAAGACCAGGTAACCGGTTTTTCGATTTGAGCAAAGGCCCCTGCAATGGTGAATAACACCATCGATAATGCTAATGTGATTTTTTTCATGTGTTTATTTTGTGTGTAAAAATTCTATTTCTTTAAAGTCGAAAGCTCTTAGCCCTTTATTGGTTTCCATTATTAAAAAGCCAGCATCTTCAACCCCTTTTATTGTTCCTTCAAAAATCTCTCCATTTTGTTTATAAGACGCCAATATATTAAAGTTGTAAAGCTTTGTAAAGTAATCGTTTTGTAAAATATTATATTTTCTCTCTCTCAAAATTAAATAGTATTTTTCTATATAAACAAATATTTTCTCCATAACAGCCTCTATAGGTGTTTCTTTATTTAAAATTTGAAATGCCGAAACAGCCTTTTGTTCTAAATCTGCTTTAAAGTGTTGCTGATTTATATTTAATCCAATGCCAATAACTGATGATTTAATAGAAGAACCTGTCAGGGTGTTTTCTATCAGTATGCCACCTAATTTCTTGTTTAAGTAATAGATATCATTGGGCCATTTTACTTTTATACCTTCAGGGATAAATTGTGATAAAGCATCTCTAACACCCAAACTAACAACAATATTTAAATAAAACTGTTTATTAAGCGGCAGAAATGATGGCTTCAAAAAGATGCTTGTGCTTATATTTTTCCCAGCTTCGGTTTGCCAAATGCTTTCTTGTTGCCCCCTACCAGCAAACTGATGACCTGCCATAATTACAGTACCTTCTGCTAATGGCTCGGAATTTGACAATAGTTTCTTTAGAAAGTTATTTGTAGAATCAACTTCTTTTAATTTGATTAAATTTTGACCAACAAAAAGTGTCGAAAAAGTGTTATTTTGCAAGTGTTGAATTTATAATAATTTTATTTCCAAAATTAAAGCATTTTAATGGTAAAAAAGAAAATAGTAGCCCTTTCTACATACCTTTCTGAGTTGGCCATACATGGCATACAAGAAAAAAAAGGAGAAGATATAGTGCGGTTAGATCTTAGAAATATTCATAGCTCTGTTGCAGATTTCTTTATTATTTGCAGCGCCAATTCTGGCACACAAGTAAAAGCTATTGCTGATAGTGTAGAAAAAGAAATATATAAAAATATCCAAACCGACCCCAGACATAAAGAGGGATTTGAAAATGCCGATTGGATTATATTGGATTACTTTGACGTCGTTATACACATCTTTAAAACTGAAAAGCGCCAATTCTATGGCATAGAAGAACTATGGGGAGATGCAGAAAGTACAAACTTTCAAAGTGCATAACCTGGAATCAATTTTGAATAAGACAAATGAACAATAATCAGAATACAAACGAAAGCAACAAACCGGGAAAAAGATTGCCAAATATCCCCAAGAAACCCCAAAAAGGATCAAAATTTAATATTTTCTGGGTGTATGCGGCCATTATAATTGCAATTGTTGCCGCCCAGATTTTATTTACAAGCGATGGTGGTAAAAAAGTAGACTATCCGGAGTTTGAAAGCAAAATGCTCCTTACCGGAGATGTAGAGAGATTAATAGCCTATAAATCTGAAGATCTTGTTAAAGTGGAGGTTTATATTAAACCTGATAGCTTAAAAAAGAAACCAGAATATAAAGCATACAAAAACACCAGCACATTTGCTGTATCATCCGGACCAACAGTGTATTTCAATGCTGGTACTATGGATGGCTTGGATAAACAATTGGCTGAGTCTCAAAAAAACCTGCCACCTACCCAGCCACGCGTATTGGCTGAAAAGGAAAGCCGCAGCAATCCATTAGCTAGCTGGTTTGTAAGTATCATTTTACCGGTTTTACTTTTAATTGGTTTCTGGATATTTATGATGCGACGTATGGGTGGTGGCGCTGGCGGTGGTGGTCAGATTTTCAGTATTGGAAAATCAAAAGCCACACTGTTTGATAAAGAAAGTCAGGTTAATATCACATTTAATGATGTTGCAGGTCTTGAAGAAGCCAAACAAGAGGTCATGGAAATTGTGGATTTCCTTAAAAACCCAAAAAAATATACAAATTTAGGGGGTAAAATCCCTAAGGGAGCCTTATTAGTCGGCTCTCCGGGAACTGGTAAAACACTATTGGCCAAAGCTGTTGCTGGCGAGGCTCAGGTTCCTTTCTTCTCTTTATCCGGATCAGATTTTGTGGAAATGTTTGTAGGTGTTGGTGCATCTCGTGTACGTGACTTATTTAAACAAGCTAAAGATAAGGCGCCATGTATCATCTTTATTGATGAGGTTGATGCGATCGGCCGTGCCCGTGGTAAAAATAGTGTTATGGGAGGCAATGACGAACGTGAAAACACATTAAACCAGCTACTGGTAGAAATGGATGGTTTTGGAACAGATTCCGGAATTATTATCCTTGCGGCAACAAACAGACCTGATGTATTGGATTCGGCTTTATTGCGCCCGGGTCGTTTCGATAGACAAATTTCGATTGACAAACCTGATTTGGTTGGCCGTGAGCAAATATTTAATGTTCACTTAAAACCAATTAAAACGGCTCCGGAGGTTGATGCTAAAAAACTGTCAGCACAAACACCTGGTTTCGCAGGTGCTGAAATTGCCAACGTTTGTAACGAAGCGGCATTAATTGCTGCCCGTAGAAATAAAGAAATGGTTGATATGCAAGATTTCCAGGATGCTATTGATCGTGTTATTGGTGGTTTGGAAAAGAAAAATAAAATTATATCTCCGGAAGAAAAACGCATCGTTGCTTATCATGAAGCTGGCCATGCAATTGCCGGTTGGTTCCTGGAACATGCAGATCCTTTAGTTAAGGTATCTATTGTTCCACGTGGTGTAGCAGCCTTGGGTTATGCCCAATATTTGCCTAAAGAACAGTTTTTATATACCACAGAACAATTAATTGATGGTATGTGTATGACTATGGGAGGGCGGGTTGCTGAGGATATTACTTTTGGTAAGATTTCAACCGGTGCCCAGAACGATTTGGAACGCATTACCAAACTATCCTATGCTATGGTTACCATTTATGGTATGAATAAAAACATTGGTAATGTTTCTTTCCACGATCCTCAGAATGAATACAACTTTAACAAGCCGTATTCTGAAAAAACTTCAGAAATGATAGATGTCGAAGTTCGTAATTTAATAGGCGAAGTTTATACTAAAACCAAGGAGTTGTTAATTGAAAAACAAGATGGTTTAGAAAAGCTTGCTCAAAAGTTGTTGGAAAAAGAGATCTTATTCCAGGCTGATTTAGAGGAGATTTTAGGTAAACGACCTTTTGATAGCCGTACAACTTATGATGAATTTGTTAATGGTACGGGCGATCAGACCCCTGCTGCAGAAGGCCTAGTGCATGATGGTGTTGGGGATGCGGATATTAATCAGGGAGTTATTGGGTTAAACCCATCTACAGAAAAAGGATAAGACTTCCTTTATATTAAATTGCATATAAAAACAATTATATATAGGTTTGAGACCTTGAACGTAAAAAATTCAAGGTTTCATTTTTAAACGATGAAGGATAATACGACAGCGAAAGAACAAATACTAAAAAAAATAAGGAAAGCACTTTTGGAAAAACGTGAAAATCCTTATCCCAATTTAGAAGATAGTCCTTTGTATAAAAAAAATACAGAGGCGCTGGAGATATTATTTGCAGAGCAATTAACGACTATATCTGGTAATTTTATTTTTTGTGAGGATGGAATTGATTTTATCGAGAACATGCTTCAACTTGCTGATCGCTTTAAATGGAGAAAAATTTATTGCTGGGAGCCGGAGTTACAGGAATTTCTAGCCAAATATGAATTTCCTTTTTACCAAACGGATAAGGATTTTGAGCAGGCAGAAGTAGGCATCACCCTTTGCGAAACTTTAGTGGCTCGTAATGGTAGTGTAATGGTGAGCAACCAAAGTGCGGCAGGTAGAAGATTAAGCATCTTTCCACATCACCATATCGTTATTGCCCACACCAGCCAACTGGTTTTAGATTTAAAAGATGCTTTCCTACTCTTAAAAAATAAATATGGAAATCAAATTCCATCCATGATCAGCAACATCACCGGTCCAAGCCGAACTGCCGATATTGAAAAAACTTTAGTATTGGGTGCGCATGGCCCCAAAGAACTTTTTGTTTTTCTTATTGACGATTTTTCGTAAAAAATTTCCATTTATAATTTATTAGTAATAGTTTTATACTACATACCGATTTAGTATACGGTATTATAATTATGAACTTAAAAATAAATACGATAATCACAGGAACTGGAAGTTATATTCCAGAGAATATTATTTCCGGTGATGAATTTTTAAATTCGACCTTTTTTGAAAACGGAAGCAGGTTGGATAAAGAAAATACTGAGATCATTAATAAATTCTCAGAAATTACTGAAATCGTTGAGAGGCGATATGCATGCCCAGAACAATTAAACCACCAAATTGGTGCAAAAGCTGCAGAAAAAGCAATTGAAAACGCCGGCATTGATAAAGAAACTTTAGATTACATCATCTTTTGCCATAATTTTGGCGATATCCCTTTAAACAGCAATAGAATTGATATCTTGCCTTCATTGGCATCAAAAGTAAAACAACAATTGGGGATTCATAATCCGGATTGTGTAGCTTACGATATTATTTTTGGTTGTCCGGGATGGGTACAGGGTTCAATTCAAGCCGATTATTACATCAAAAGTGGCGACGCTAAACGCGTTATGGTTATTGGTGCCGAAACACTAAGCCGTATCATAGACCCACATGATCGCGACAGCATGATTTTTTCTGATGGCGCAGGGGCTGTAATTTTTGAAGCTTCTGAAAGTGAAGATAAAAAGGGAATTTTGGCTCATAAAACTGAAACCCATGCGGTTAATTATGGCAATCTCTTAGTTATGGGAAAAGGCTCACATCCTGAAGAAACTACCGGAAACTGCTACCTAAAAATGAATGGGCGAAAGCTTTATGAATTTGCTGTTATTCAAGTTCCACAAGTGATTAAAAAAGCCATTGATAAAGCAGGATTAAGTATAGAGGATGTTAATATTGTATTTGTTCATCAAGCCAATGGAAAGATGGATACCGCTATAATGAAACGGTTATTTAAGCTTTATGATAAAGATACCATCCCAGAAAACCTGGTTCCAATGACCATTTCCTGGCTGGGAAACAGTTCGGTTGCAACAGTACCTACCTTATTGGACTTGGTATTAAAAGAACAAGTTAAAGGGTACAAAGTTAAGGCCGGGGATGTTGCAGTGTTTACATCAGTAGGAGCAGGAATGCATATTAATGCTTTTGTTTATCGATTTTAATTAGCCAATCTTCTCAACCCTGCTTTTGCCTGATTTTCGATACTGTTTTCATATTCATGATTCTTCATGGAAATAGCCATATTGAAAGCTTCTTTTGCTTTGGCTGTATTTTTCTTTTTTTCGTAAACCTTTGCCATCTGCAAGGCGGCATTGGCAGCAAAATAATACTTCAGGTTTTTACCTTGATTTATCGCTGACTGATAAGAAGTTAAGGCTTGGTCATCTTTACCCAAAGCATCATAAACACGTCCTAAACGATAATTAAATTCTGTTTTATCTTTATCTGTCGAATAATCGGATACCTTATTGTTTTCAAGTGTCTGAAGTGTCCGACTAAAATACCCTCCATCAAATAGCAACCTGGCTTTTAAAAGATCAATTGGTGGCGCCGAAGCTGAAGCCTCATTTTGTGCTTGTTTGTCTTTTTCATGATAAGTATATCCACTATTCATTGCTTTTGAAGCATAGGCTGTATAGCCAGATTTATCACCTTTTAAAAGAGAGATCCATGCAAGATGAAGATTTGCGTCCTTAATATAATTTACGCCCTTATTTGTCTGCAAAAAGCGGTTAAAATAAGTTGATGCATTCAAATCTAATTTATTGAGATGTGCGATCCCTTCCAAATACTCCAAATAGGGAAAAGATTGATATAATCCTCCTTCGGGTTTAGTTTTAAGGACATTGATTGCTATATCATTATGACTGTTTTTAATGCAGACATAACTCTGTAAATAGGTTTTTAATAAGCTGCTGTCCGCAATACGTTCCGTATATTTCATGGTTTTGGTATACGCAGACGGGCTGTGTGCAACATCTGTTAGCACATAGGCATAATAAAAGATCACTTCCTCATAAAACGGCTCGTATGATGATTTTGGAAGATTATTGGCAAGCTTTTCTAACATGTTTAATCCGTTTTGAAGATTCCCTTTAATACCAAAAGTTGATAATGTACTTTTAAGAGTTCCATCAGGCAGATTTCCAAGCACAGCATTAATCAAGCCTATTCCCTTTAAATTCAGATGGAAATTTGGAAATTTCTTGGCATTCTCATGCAATAAATTATTCGCCTTTCGTATTTCCACGGCCGCATTAAAATACTCCCCATAACGGCCCCGTATCAAAGCCCATTGCAGATTAATTTCTGCCTGGGCATACAGATAGTAAGGAGATTTTTTGTCATCCTCACTAATTTTATCCAAACGTGAAGATTTATTTCCCTTAAGCCGATCAAAATCGGCCTTACTATCTGATGTAAGTAATGTAAAATAATCAATATAATTTTCCAGGAGTGGAATGATTGAATTATTGGGTCTGAGTTTTTTTTCTGTGGCGATATAGGCTTTTGCATTATTAAGCTTAAGCTCAAAAATGTTTTTATATGCGTTTAAACAATTTGAATTGAAATCGAAATTGGCGAGTAAAGAGAGCGGGAAAACAAGCAGAATCAATAAAGTGAAAAAACGTAAGCTTTTAATCATTAGAAGATCAGGTTTCTTATTAAAATTATCGTCAAAATGCCGCTAAGGCAAATCATGTTTTAACAAATATCTATATTTAACGCAAAAAAACAGGCCTTGTTTTGTATATAAATAAAAAACGGCCTCGAAAAATTTCGAGACCGTTCTGAATAACTTTTTAATGATGGTTAAGCCTCTGCTACCTCGTGAGTTAGAGCCTCATCAACTAAAATACGTCCGCAATGTTCGCAAACAATAATTTTTTTACGTTGACGGATGTCTAATTGACGTTGAGGTGGAATCTGGTTGAAACAACCTGAACAAGAATCACGATCGATAGTTACAACGGCTAAACCGTTAACTGCATTTTTACGTAAGCGTTTGTATGCGGTTAATAAACGTTCCTCAATAAGAGGTTCTGCTTTATCGGCTTTCTTTTGCAAATCCAGTTCTTCTTTTTCCGTTTCTGCTGTAATTACATCAAGTTCTGCTTTCTTAACCTCTAAATCTTTTTTTCTACCTTCCAACTCTGTTTTAGCAGTCTCATAGATTTCAGTTTTAGAAGTAATTTCAAAGCCATGCTCTTTAATTTTCTTTTCAGAAACCTGGATATCTAATCCCTGAATCTCAATCTCTTTAGTTAAAGCATCATATTCACGATTGTTTTTAACCTCTTTTAATTGAGTTTCGTATCTTTTGATGGCGGCCTGGGCATCTTTAATCGTATTTTTACGGGTTACAATCGCATCCTCCAGATCATCAAGCTCTCCTTTAATTTTCTGGATTCTGGTTTCTAATCCTAAAACATCATCTTCAAGATCAGCTACTTCCATCGGTAGCTCACCTCTTACCTGACGTATTTTATCAATTTTTGTGTGGATATTTTGTAATTCGTATAAAGCTTTTAGCTTTTGTTCTACGGTTTGTTCCATTAAAACAAGTAATTTATGGGGTTTGTGTTTTGCTCCGTTAAACGGACTGCAAAGTTAGTAAATTTTTTTTGAATAATTTCAAGCAATAAATTTGAGGTAAATTGTTCAGTTTCAAAGTGTCCGATGTCAGCAATCACCAGCTTTTCCTCTGCATCAAAGAACTCATGATATTTAAAATCCGCTGTGATAAATGCATCTGCCCCTGCTGCAATTGCATCTCTTAAAAGAAAACTCCCCGAACCACCACAAACAGCCACTTTTTTTATTCTTTTCGGCAGCACAGCTGTATGCCTGATTACTTTAGCTTGCATTTTATCTTTTACCATGTGCAAGAAATCGTAGGCATCCATATCATATTCCAGCCAACCAATCATACCTGCTCCTACCTGTTCATGTTTGTTTTCAAGTTTATATATATCATAAGCAACTTCTTCATAAGGGTGATTTTCGAATAAGGCGACCAAAATTTTTCTTTCAGCCTGGCTTGGGTAAACCATTTCAATTCGAACTTCCGCCTCCCGGTGTTGAACGCCTTTTTCCCCTACAAAAGGATCGGTATTTTCGTTCCCTTTAAAAGTCCCAAAGCCATCGGCATTGAAACTGCATTCGCTATAATTACCAATATTTCCTGCACCCGCATAAAAAAGAGCAGAACGCAATTGTTCAGCCTGTGCTTGTGGACAATAGGTAACCAGCTTTTTTAAAAGTCCTGCTTTGGGAGACAGCACTTTTATTCCACTCAAACCTAATCTTTCACAAATTCGGGCATTCACTCCGGTATGCACACTATCTAAATTAGTATGGATGGCATATAATGCTATGTTATTTTTAATGGCCTTTAGCACAACGCGTTCTACGTAATTTTTACCATTCAGCTTTTTCAGTCCTTTAAAAACGATTGGGTGGTGGCTGATGATTAAATTACAGCCTGTTGAAATCGCTTCGTCAACAATTTTCTCTACACAATCCAATGCGACCAAGGCCGCTCTGATTTCCATATTCGGATCGCCAACAATTAATCCGGAATTATCATAATCTTCCTGATAATTAAGCGGAGCAATGCTTTCTAAGTAATTGGTTATCTCAGATAATTTCATTTTATAAAGATAGAAATTTTAAGGATTCTCAATTTAGCATTGTAATAAAGAATGTTTCATTTTCTTAATTTTAAAACAAAAATAACAGGAAAACAGATCATTTTGAATAAATACTGTTGGTGATGATTTCTTAATTTTCAAGGTACTGAATAGCGTATTTAACCCAATTTTCAACGCTATCATCTAAATAAATATCGGGTTGTACACCAATATTATCTATTGGATAATCAGGCAATCTTAAACTTCTGTAAGTAGGCAAAACCAAAGTATTACCGCCACAATCATAATTGGTAATACGAGCAGATGCATAATCCAATACACCGAATGTTGGTGTTCCCATAACTTTAACTTTTTTACTTTGTTTAGCCAACAACAGTAAGGCTTCGGCAGAACTTCCAACCTTTTTATTCGTTAAAAATATAACTTGTTTAGGACTGCGCTCTATTGCGTCGAAAGAATATTCCTCGACTCTTTTTTCATCAGGATTAAGAACGAATTTACCCATGTTTTGCTTGTAAAAAGCTACATTCTTATTTAATTCTTGTATTTTTTGCTTATTCTTTTCATTATTTGGGAGTTTTTTTAAATAATTTTCTATCCCCGAAATTAAAAAGTCAGTTACTAAAAATTCAATATTCAAACTTCTGGCTTTACCTGTCATTATATAAGGTAAAAGTGGGGAGTAGGCAGTGGTTGTTCCGCCTCCGTTATCTCTTAAATCTATGATTAGATTTTCAGTGTTTTCTATAAGTTTCTTATTATCGGTAATTAGTTTCTCAATTTTTTCGACAAAAGGGTAATCAAAGCTTTTGAGTTTTATAAGTGTTGTTTTTTTGGTTAACTTTTCTACATAAAATCCTTCTAGTTTATTGATTTTATCTCTGATTATGTCAGAACTAAAGCCATCTGAATTATCCTTAATAAAATAACTTCTTAATTTTGTAAAACGAAGTGTTGTTTGATCAATTAACGCATATGTATCATCAAAGAAAGTCAGGTCATTGTTGAAGTATTTAAGGTTTTTCTTGTTATCTAATGTAAATAAAACATCATTGGGTTGCCAATATTTATCATTCGAACTTATAATAAATCCTTTATAACTATTGTTTTTTTCCTTAACCATACCAATTTTAAAGTCTTCGTTTTTCCAAATTCCTTCAAGTGTATCTTTAGAAACTAATATTTTGTTTAAAGAAACCCTGATATTTTTAACAACTTCCTTTTTATCAACTTTTAATGCTTTTAAAGAGTTTGATGCATCGATAAAAAAAATATGGCTATCCCTGAAAAATGAGGTGTACTCTTTCAATAGAAGCAAACAGTCTTTATCTGTTGTACTTTTCGATTTTTCGATTAAACTCTTTTTAAAATATTCGTAAGCTATTTTATCTTTAGTTTTTTCGTTAAATCCTGGATAATCCTTTTCAATTAGCTTAATAAGTTTTTCCAAAGCTTCTTTGCAGCTATAATTAGTTTGGGCAAAGGTTATATTGGAAATTAGGATTGTTAATAATAATAATAAAATGTGCTTTATTTTCATTTTGTCAAAATTTTGAACAAAAGAAAGAAATTCTATTTTTCAGAAATTGTAAAAATCATTCATTTATCAGCTTTCATTATATATCCAGGCAAGATCATTTTGTTGAACTGATATGTGTTTACTTAAGCCTTTAGGTGAAAACCCCGAAAATTTTTTAAAATCATTTATAAAATGTGCCTGATCATAATATTGATTCTGATAGGCAATTTCGGTAAACGAATTTCTATGGTCAATAATTTCTGTCAATACATTCCTAAATCTAATCGTTTTTAAATAAGACTTTGGATTTTGTCCTAAATGATTTTTAAATAAACGAAATAGAGTAGTATCACTTATTTCAAGGTTTTTAGAAAGGTTTTCTACACTTAAAATTTCAGTATTCTTATTATTTTCAATGAAAGAAAAGGCTTCTTTTAATTTTGATGGTATACTGTCATTTTTTAAATTCTTTAGTAGTAAATTTTCCAGTTGTTCCGCTCTTTTTGTAAAGTCTTTACAACCAAATATTTCCTCTAATAAAAAACGATTTTTGGTTGAGAAGATCTCATCAAAAATACAATCAGATTTCATTAAGTCTTCATACATTTCAGATGTGAAAGCCCGCAATGCAGAAGGATAAAAAACAATACACATCTGATCGAGAAAAGAATTAATATCTACTTGAAAGGGTATTTTATGGAAGCCATAAAATCTGCTAACAAAGCTTTTGGAGCCGTTTGTGATAATACAATTATTTCTACCCGGATTATTTATGTAATTAATTTCGTTTTGTTTATAAATTGCCAAACAAAGGTTGTTATTCGGAAATGTAGTATATTTTATGGTATTGTTATCCGCCTTCCTGAAAAACAGAAAATATTGGACATATTTTTTTAGGATCTCGTGTTTTGGTTTAACTATTACAAACTTCATTTTGCAACCTGTTTAAAGTTAAGACTACTCTCGTGATAATTTAAACCTGTCATTATTCTTAAATCTTTTCTTTAAAAAATAAAGAACACAATATTTTAGGTTATTTGGGATAGGCATAACAATTAATTTTTCTAAAAGCAAAAAGTCCGCATACCGATTTTTTATTGAATGCGAACTTGTATGGCATAACAAGCATTAAAATTGAGTTTTTTGCTTTCTAAAACATATACTTATTGAAAGCCACCCATTCTTACCATTTGCAAGCTTTCAAAAACCATTTTTTGGTTATGCTCAAAGGCTATGCTTTTATGGTTAATAATATCAACTATAGACCCTACAAAACACAGGCCCCAGGTTAAAAGGTATAAAATGCCCATTCCGATTTGGCCAATGATAAATCTTTGCAAACCCGGAAGAAAAAACAGACCAATCAGGCAGAAGATCAGCATGTCAGAAGGGTTTTTTCTTTTGCTGCTGTAAACCATTAAAAAATTGCGCAATTGTTGCTCGCTTAAACCTGCGGTGGCCTGCTGTAAATATGCATATTCTTCTGGTGTTATGCCTGGTAACGACATCAGAGGAGATTGATATATATCCATGGTATTTATGTGTTTGTTGTTAAAATTTTATTATTTGTACTATTTTTTATCAATGTAAAAATTCTATAAATTAAAATCAGCAAGGCAGGGAATCCAAACCAATGTTCTTTAAAACTTTGAGTAAATTCGCCATGTAAAATATGACTGATCGACCTACCCAAACCGCATCCCGGACACCAATCCCCGAAACCTAAATGGGCTAAGAGACATAATGTAAAGTGGTGCCCGTTAGAATTATTTACCGATAACGCGATTATTGCCGCTATCCAAAAAAACAATTCCAGATTTAGTTTCTTTAGCTGTTTCATTTACAGTAGTTAGAGTATTTTGGTTTGAATTTGTTACAATGTGTTGTTATTGATTCTACCGCAAAGTAAGCAGAGAAAAGCCACAAAGAAACATAAAGATTTAAACAATAATGACAGAGGCTTATAGTGCATATTACTTTGTGGCTAATTTAACACGATCTACTACAATTCAAAAAACCAATTCAGAAATAAACATTAAATTTGCGCCTTGAACATTCGCGATTTAATAAATAGATACAAAACAAACGACCGGGTAACTGAATTTACCAAGGTATTGAACGGTTCTAAAAACCCGAAAATACAATTAAAGGGCTTGGTAGGATCTGCTGATGCTATTGTTGCCCTTTCTTCGTACTTTTTACTTCACAAACCCCTGTTTTTCATTCTTCCTGATAGAGAAGAAGCAGCTTATTTTCAATCAGATCTGGAAAGCGTTTTGGATAAACAAGTGCTTTTATTTCCTTCTTCTTATCGAAAATCGTTTGATTTTACGCAGGTTGATACTGCGAATGTTTTAGCCCGTGCTGAAGTTTTAAATGAACTCAATCACGATTCAGAATTTGGAAAAATTGTAGTTTCGTATCCAGAGGCCATTGCGGAAAAGGTTATTGACCGCTCTGCTTTGGAAAAAAACACATTGGAAATTTCGATCGGCGCTAAACTTGGGATCGATTTTATAAATGAATTTTTAATAGACTATGATTTCGATCGGCGAGATTTCGTTTACGAACCTGGCCAGTTTTCCATTCGTGGTGGTATTGTAGACATTTTCTCATTCTCTTCTGATTTACCTTATCGAATTGAATTTTTTGGTGACGAAGTGGAAAGCATCCGGAGTTTTGAAGTGGAGAGCCAACTTTCGGTTGCTGATGTAAAGTCTTTAACAATTGTACCAAATGTTCAGGCTAAATTTTTAACTGAAAGCAACATCAGTATTCTTGATTATATTGATCAGGACACGCAGCTTTGGTTTAAAGATGTAGAATTTACCCTCGATATTATTAAAGCCGGCTATAAAAAAGCGGTTGAGCTGTGGAAAGCTTTGCCTTCGGCAGATAAAACTCAAAACCCGGAATGGATTGATCCGAAATTTGCTTTTACAGATGAGAAACTGCTTGGAGACCATCTCCAGGATTTCCCGATTATAGAGTTTGGTAAACAATTCTTTTATCAAACCGATAATCGTTTTGAGTTTGAAACCAAACCTCAACCTTCTTTTAATAAGGATTTCAACTTGCTTATCCACAATTTAAAAGAGAACGAAAAGGCTGGAATTGTAAATTTCATTTTTACAGATTCAACTAAGCAGATTGAGCGTTTATATGCCATTTTAGACGATATTGATAAAACGGCAAAATTTACCCCGGTAAACAGTATGTTGCGTGAGGGTTTTATAGACCCTCATATTCAAACCGCTTTTTATACTGACCATCAAATTTTTGATCGTTATTATAAATACAAACTTAAAAAAGGCTATCAGCGGAGTCAGGCCATAACTTTAAAAGAGCTACGGGAATTAAAATCAGGCGATTATGTTACCCACATTGACCATGGGGTTGGAAAATATGCCGGACTCGAAAAAGTTGAAGTGAATGGTAAAACCCAGGAAATGATTCGTTTGGTTTATGCTGATAATGATTTGCTTTATGTAAACATCAACTCCTTAAACCGCATTGCAAAGTATAGCGGCAAAGAGGGTGGTGCACCAAAAATGAATAAATTGGGAACCGATGCCTGGGACAAGCTAAAAAAAACCACTAAAAAAAAAGTTAAAGATATAGCCCGTGATCTGATTAAACTCTATGCTTTACGTAAAACTCAGGCCGGAACGGCTTTTTCTCCTGACGGTTATTTACAAACTGAATTAGAGGCTTCTTTTATTTATGAGGATACCCCAGACCAGTTAAAAGCTACGCAGGATGTCAAAAAGGATATGGAATCGCCACACCCGATGGATCGTTTGGTTTGTGGTGATGTGGGTTTTGGCAAAACTGAAATCGCCGTTCGTGCTGCTTTTAAAGCCGTAGCCGAGGGAAAACAAGCTGCTATTTTAGTTCCTACGACCATTTTGGCGCTGCAGCATTTTAAAACTTTCTCTTCGCGGTTAAAAGATTTTCCGGTTACAGTAGATTATATCAATCGCTTTAAAACCAGCAAACAAATAAAAGACACTTTAGCAGAGGCTGCTGAAGGAAAGGTTGATATCTTAATCGGTACACATCGGCTATTAAGCAAGGATGTAAAATTTAAAGATCTAGGCATCATGATTATTGATGAAGAGCAAAAATTTGGTGTTACAGCAAAAGAAAAACTTAAAGTAATAAGGGTAAATGTTGATACTTTAACGCTTACGGCAACACCCATTCCAAGAACTTTACATTTTTCTTTGATGGGCGCCCGGGATCTATCAATTATCAGTACACCTCCCCCAAATCGACAGCCAGTAAGTACCGAACTACATGTTTTTAATGATAAATTGATTCAGGAGTCTATCCTATTTGAGTTGGACAGGGGCGGACAGGTTTTCTTTATACACAATAGGGTAAATGATTTGATGCAATTGGGCGGATTGATTCAAAAACTGGTTCCAAAAGCCAGGATAGGTATTGCTCATGGTCAGCTAGACGGAGATGCTTTGGAGGATGTGATGCTCGATTTCATCAATGGTGAAAAAGACGTGTTGGTCGCAACAACCATTATTGAGGCAGGTTTGGATATTCCGAATGCGAATACCATAATTATCAATCATGCCCACATGTTTGGCTTGAGTGATTTGCATCAAATGCGTGGTCGCGTTGGTCGTAGCAATAAAAAAGCTTTTTGTTATTTGCTATCCCCACCTTTATCGACTCTTACTTCAGAAGCAAGAAAACGCTTAAGTGCTATTGAAGAGTTTTCTGATTTAGGCAGTGGTTTTAATGTGGCGATGCGGGATTTAGATATCCGGGGCAGTGGAAACTTGTTAGGTGCCGAACAAAGTGGGTTTATTGCAGAGATTGGTTTTGAAATGTATCATAAAATTTTGGATGAAGCCATTCAGGAATTGAAAGAGGTTGAATTTAAAGGCCTATTTGAAAATGAACCGCAGCGACCATTTGTTGGCTTTACACAAGTAGATACAGATTTAGAACTTTACATTCCTGATGCTTATATTACAAATATAACGGAGCGTTACAATTTATATACAGAATTATCCAAATTGGATAACGAAACTGAACTGGAGATTTTTGAGAAACATCTGGCAGACCGTTTTGGGCCTGTTCCACCGCAAGTAAAAACCATGCTGAGTGTGGTGCGTTTACAATGGTTGGGCAAGAAACTGGGTTTTGAGAAAATCAGTTTTAAAAAGAATAGTTTACGAGGTTATTTCCTGAGCGATAAGCAGTCGGCTTATTTCGATTCAAATATTTTTACCAGGATTTTAACTTTTGCACAAAACCATCCACGGATGTGTAATTTAAAAGAGGTTAAAAATACTTTGCGTATTGCCTTTGATAATATTGAGACGGTTGAAGAAGCGATCCAAACACTTGAATTAATTGACTAACAAATGCTGGATTCGAATCTTTTGCTTGATTTAGTAAAAATGCAGATGCCTTATGGGAAATATAAGGGTTATTTGATCTGCAATTTGCCAGAAAGCTATCTGCTTTGGTATAAAGATAAAGGTTTCCCAAAGGGCAAATTGGGCGATTTAATGGCGACTATGTTTGAAATTCGGGTTAATGGCTTGGAATATTTGTTAACACCATTGAAAGGGAAATAAAAAACACTTAGCATCTTACAAATCTTAGAGCCTGTTTAAATTTTATTCAATTATATACTTATGCTCAATTTCTGTCACACTGAGCTTGTCGATTGCTTTTAATACATCAAAAATAAGGTCTTCGACAAGCTCAGACTGACATACGAAATAATTTTCGTCAAAATTTAAATAGGCTCTAAGATGGTGAATTAATTCAATTTATATTTCACAACCATTTTCATCACAACTGGCATCATCGTTTTTATTTAATGATGTTAATTGAGTTTTAGACTGAGCTTCTTTCCATTCCTTAAAACTTTGGTTAATTGCATCTTGAAAGGCTTTAACGGGCTGTGCTCCAGAAATCGCATATTTCCTATCCAACACAAAATAAGGAACACCACGTATACCCAAATTCTGACTTTCATAAATATCGTAACGAACAGCTTCAGCGAATTGATCACCCTGCAAAACAAGCTCCGCTTCAGATTTATTCAACCCGATTTCCTCCGCAATTTCGACCAGAACAGTTAGATTATCTATATCTCTGCCTTTAATAAAATGAGCATCAAACAATTTTTCTTTCGCTAAACTTTGAAGGTTATATTTAGCCGACAAGTGAATTAGGCGATGTGCATTGAAGGTATTAGCCGGAATATTTTTGTCGAAATCTATGGTTAATCCAGCAAAGGAAGCCATATCAGAGACCTGTTTAGTCATCTGCTTTGCCTGTTCTATAGGCACTCCTTTACTCTTGGAGAGATAATCGTAAACACTTTCATGATCAGGGTTATGATATTCAGGATTTAACTGATAGCTTTTCCACTCCACCTCAATTTCATTTTTAAATGGCAGAGCTTCAATTGCTTGTTCAAAATGTCTTTTACCAATATAACAAAACGGACACATTACATCCGACCAGATTTCAACTTTCATAAAGCAAAATTAACTGGTTTATAATTAAGAGGAGTAAACTCAAAGTAAAAAGCAAAGAATGAGAGGTTTAACCCCAAAATGAGCAATACTTTTCTCAACATGGGAACTAATACTTTCAATAAAATTAATATTTATTTATAATCAACTCATTATTAGTTAATTAAATCAATGTTTGTTTTGGCATCATTTTGAAATGATCTGCACAAACCATTTTAAATTAATTATGAAAAAAACGCTTTTTGCATTCTTGACATTGTCAGGTATGTATTTTGGTGCCTTCGCTCAGCGTCAGGCAGATTATGTGTCAAAATTCGACACTAAAATCGAATCTATAATTTTAGATAATTTAACAGGAAACATTATTGTAAAAGAGGCCAATAAAATTTCCGCTTTTAACCCTCAAACCAATGCTATTGACTGGGCTCTAACATCTGATCAAATTGGAAAAATGAGCACTGGCGCCCAATTATCAAAAGTTAATGATGCTTTAAGTGATCCTGATTTGTTAAAGATTTTTCAATCTACAGATCAGTTAAACTTTTTGGAGAACACACCTTTTATTCAGGCAAACATTAATGCCAAAGATGTAATTATAAACACCTTAGATGGTAAAATTTTATTTAATTCTGGCAGAACGAACTATAGGGTGGTACTTAGCCAATATGTAGCGGGCGATGATAAGTTCCTTTTTTTAGTAACGGAAGGTAAAGATTTCAAGTGTGTCCTTTTTGATCCAAAAACAGCAAAAGATAAGTGGTCAACCGTAGTAGGAACGAAAGAAGGAATGCTTAAGTCTCTGTTGGCAAACACTGTTGCGAACAGTATGGGGCTGGGGCTTACGAAATTGGCGACAAAAGATGAGGTTGTAGCCACATCAGATGCAATTTATGCGACAATAAACAACCATTTGTTTAAACTAGATAAGGAGAGTGGAAAAATAGATTGGGAAGTAAAAGATGACGTGCATCGTTTCTATCTCTCGAATGATAATAAGCACATTATTATCTTACGCAATGCCGGAAGTATGATTTCATCAAAAAGAGCATTGAACGCTTTGGACACGCAAACGGGAAGTTCGATCTTCAAAGAAGAGATTATTACAAAAAGAGTCTCTTATATTGAAGATTGGGGCAATAAATTCTTAGTGGCTCACTCTACAGGGTTTAATTTTTTCGATTACGCAAGCGGAAAAAAAATATGGAAAAAAGATGCCAAAGGGGACGATATTAAGCAAGTGATTCCCATAGATAATGATTATCTATATATCGCAGATAATGAAATGAGCCTAATCGATAATGAGGGTAAACAAAAGTGGAAAAATTTCATTGAGATCAGTGATGATAAAGCCGATCCTGTTTATTTTCTGAATAAGATTGATAACAATAAAGTTTTTTACCTGACCGGCACTTACGGTAATATGGTGGATTACGCCACAGGAAAAAAGATTTGGAAAGGTAATATCAAATTTGATCCAAAACTACCTTTATTGTATGCTTACGATGAACCAACAAAATCGTTCTTAGTTTTTAATGATGAGAAGATTTACAAATTTGATCCAACAGCAATTGATAAACCAGAAGCTTTTGCTAAAATAAAGGTAAAAAATGATAAGGCATTATCAACCTTAGGATTGTTTGACTGGGGAGTTTCTTTAACTGGGGAAAATGAAGTTATAGGGGTTACCAAAGATGGAACAGTAAAATTTCAAAAAACATATAAAGAACCTGGGGCTGCTGCTAGAAGATTGTTGAAAACCGGAGGGATTATTGGAGCTTCTTATTTTAGCACGGTATCAGGTTTACAACAAGGTCTTTCGGAAGCAACTTATGTCTCAAGAAATGCCAATGGAAGTATTAATGAGAGCTATTTGTTCACAGAGGCTTCTCGCCAAAATATGAAAGCTAAAGCAGCAACGAATGCCGCTGTTGCCCAAGCAGTTAATGCAACGCTTTTAAATAGGGTAAATTCAAGATTTAAAGCCTTAAAGCAAAATAGCGATTTCGCCTTTATTTTTGCCCGTGGTGAGGCAGATCAATCCAATTATTTAGTTAAGGTAAATAAGGCCGATGGAACCGAAATGGATAAAATCGCCGTAGACAACACTAAACCTATCTATGAAATAGACTCATTTAACGATAATCTTTATTACGTTAATAACAACGAACTAAGAATATTCTCTAAAAAATAATACAAACCAAGAAAGCCGCCCTAAAAGTGGCTTTCTTGATTTTTAATCCCATTTATTTGGAAACTTCAAGTGTTGGTCATTTTCAATCTCGATCATATAACCCTTAAATCTTAAAAATCCTGCTACTTCATTTCCTCGTTCTTATTGTATACATTTGCTCTTGATGTAAGTTCTTAACTTTATTTTTCATCAACCGATAAAGGTTTTACTTAGCTGTAAATTAATAGGGAATCGTGTGAAAATCACGAGCTGTCGCGCAACTGTAAATCTTGTCTTTTTCAAAAAGGACAACAATTTTATCAAAAATGCCACTGTACCTCTGGGTATGGGAAGGCGATAAAATTGGGGATAAGTCAGGAGACCTGCCATTTATCGAATTGACGGTGCTTTCGCGTTATAAAGCAATTGGTCAGGTCTGATAGGTTCACGATAAAATTAACTGTTTTATTAAAATTTGCTTTATGCCATTTGGCTGATGAGTAGGTTTTCCGCAGCCCAGCCTTTCCTTTTTGTTTTTAACAGAAACATTTAAAATATTGCATAAAGGGCTTTTAACGATTTATTAATCTTAATCTTTAAAAGAAATGCTAACGCAAAATCTAGGCTATCCGCGTATTGGTAGCCACCGGGAACTAAAGAAAATCTGCGAAAATTATTGGGCAGGTAAAACCGGGCACAAAAATGTGCTTCAGGTAGGCAAAAACATTCGCCATGAAAACTGGCAATTACAAAAAGAGGCTGGAATAGATGTTATTCCATCTAACGATTTCTCTTTTTACGACCATGTTTTGGATCATTCTCTAAGCTTTGGGGCGATCCCGAAAAGGTATAACGAAGTGATTCTGAAAAAGGGAAATTCTGAATTGGATCTCTATTTCGCCATGGCGAGAGGTTATCAAAAGGATGGTTTAGACATTGTTGCCATGGAGATGACAAAATGGTTCGATACCAATTACCACTACATCGTTCCAGAGTTTTACAAGGATCAGCCTTTTACACTTTTCTCAACCAAAATTATAGATGAGTTTTATGAGGCAAAGCAATTGGGAATTATTACCAAACCCGTTTTGATCGGTCCGGTTTCTTATCTTTTGCTGGGCAAGGAAAAAGAAGCTGGCTTTGAAAAAATCGATTTGATTAAAAAACTTCTTCCTGTTTATTTGGATATTTTAACCCGATTAGATGATTTAAATATTGAATATATTCAGTTTGATGAACCTTTTTTAACACTGGATTTAACAGAAAAGGAACAGAAAGCTTATGAATTCACTTACAAAGAAATCAGAAAAGCTTTTCCAAGGTTAAAGATCGTTCTCGCAACTTATTTTGAAAGCTTGGGGAACAACCTAACATTAACCACATCACTTCCCGTAAATGTTTTACATATAGATTTGCTGCGGGCAGAAAATCAATTGGCTGATGTTATTTCTATCATTAATGACAAAACCATTCTCTCTTTAGGTTTGGTTGATGGAAGAAATATCTGGAAAAACGATTTCGAAAAATCTTTATCCATCATTGATCAAACGGTTAAAAAGTTGGGGGAAGGCAGGGTTTGGATTAGCCCTTCATGTTCGTTGATCCATGCTCCTGTGGACTTGGATAACGAAACTGACGAACAAAACTTATTGTCGGAGATTAAACAATGGTTGGCTTTTGCAAAACAGAAAGTTGCCGAAGTAGTCATATTGAAAAAACTAGCAGTAAACAAAAACACATCTATTCTGCATAAGCTAGAAGAAAATAAAATTGCCATTGGCAATCGAAAACACTCAAAACTGATCCATAATTCGGAAGTAAAACACAGAGTTGAAAATCTTAAAGCTGAAGATTCAGAACGCTTAAGTCCCTTTTCTTCAAGAAAAATTAAACAGAAAGAATTGGGTTTACCACCGTATGCTACAACCACGATCGGTTCATTCCCTCAAACCGCAGAGGTGAGAAGCTGGAGGGCAAAGTTTAAAAATGGAGCTTTTTCTGCCGAGGAATATCATACATTGATTGAAGAGGAAACCGCTAAAGCAGTAAAGTGGCAGGAAGAAATTGATCTGGATGTGTTGGTTCATGGAGAATTTGAACGCAATGATATGGTCGAATATTTTGGTGAACAATTGGATGGTTTTGCTTTTTCGAAAAATGGCTGGGTTCAGAGTTATGGCTCTCGTTGCGTTAAACCTCCAATCATTTTTGGTGATGTTTCCCGGCCAAAAGCGATGACCGTAAAATGGGCAAGCTATGCTCAATCGCTAACTTCAAAATACATGAAAGGCATGTTGACTGGTCCAGTTACGATTTTGCAATGGTCTTTTGTCCGCAATGACCAACCACGCTCAGAAACCTGTACTCAAATTGCTTTAGCCATTCGCGATGAGGTATGCGATTTGGAAAAGGCAGGAATTAAAATTATCCAAATTGATGAGCCTGCAATCAGAGAAGGCCTGCCATTACGCAAAGCAGATTGGTCAACTTATTTATACTGGGCAGTCAAGACTTTTAAAATTTCTGCAAGTGGGGTGAAAGATGAAACTCAAATTCATACGCACATGTGCTATTCGGAATTTAACGATATTATCCAAAACATCGCCGATATGGATGCGGATGTAATTACAATTGAAACATCGCGATCGCAAATGGAATTATTGGATGCTTTTGCTGATTTTAAATATCCAAACGAAATCGGCCCTGGTGTGTATGATATTCACTCACCAAGGGTGCCGAAACGAGAAGAAATGATTCGTCTTTTGAAAAAAGCCAAAACCGTTATTCCCGAAGAACAGCTTTGGGTAAATCCAGATTGTGGTTTAAAAACACGTGGCTGGGATGAAACCAAAAAAGCCTTAATCGAAATGGTTGAAGCCGCAAAAGAAATGCGAAAAAATTAAACCTCGACATTGTGTTTTGGTTGTTTAAAATTATTTATCGACTGATTAACACAGATATTTTTCGCCACGGAAACACAGAAAGCACAGAGTATTTTCTGTGTAAATTCGTGTTTCTGTGGCTAATTTTAAACCCTTACCTTTATAAAATCCCCAAGGAATGACTCTACAAGAAAGAATCGAAAACTCCAAAACCAGTATTTTCAAAGCAGTTTTTCCAAATACAACCAATCATTACTACACGCTTTTTGGCGGAACAGCCATGCATTTAATGGATGAGGTTGCCTTTATAACGGCAACACGTTTCAGCCGACAAATCATGGTAACAGTTAGCAGCGACCGGATTGATTTTAAAAAACCCATTCCGGCAGGGACAATCGTGGAGTTAATTGGCAAAGTTAATCATGTAGGAAACACAAGTTTAAAAGTTAATGTGGAAATTTACATTGAACAAATGTATGCTGAAGGAAGAGCATTAGCTGTTCGTGGCGATTTCACTTTTGTAGCTATAGACGAAAACAAAAAGCCTATACAGGTAATTTAAATAGCATTAAAAACAATTCTGATATGGAAAAAAACTCTGAAGAAGAACTTAAAAATATAGCGAGGCAACTTAGCTGTCCTGAAGGTGAGTATGGAATTAAAACGGCTGAGATCATGCATATAAATAATATTGGGATGACTCGCTCTGCAATTGATGCTTTAGAAATTCGAGCTGCCGAAAAAGTTTTAGAAATCGGCCATGGAAACGCTGCACATATAGCATATTTATTTTCTAAAACTGAAAATATACAGTATTTCGGTGCTGATATTTCTGAAACCATAATTACCGAAGCAAAGAAAATCAACTCTGAATTTATCAAAAAAGGAATCGCTCACTTTCAACTAACGGATGGAGAAATTTTACCTTTCAATGGGGATCAATTTGATAAAATATTTACGGTAAACACGATTTATTTCTGGAAAAAGCCTATCTCTTATCTCCAGGAAATTAAAAGAGTTTTAAAGCCTGACGGATCATTTGCGCTTTGCTTTGCGGATAAATGTTTCATGGAAACACTACCTTTTACTCCTTATGGTTTTGAACTTTATGATTTGGAAAAAGCCAAGCGTTTATTATTTGAAACAGGGTTTCAGATTGAAAAAATAATCTCTAAAACAGAAAGTATTCAGAGCAATACCGGGCTTTCAGTGGCCAGGGATTATCACCTCATTATAGCCTCTACTTAATATAAAATTAGATACAGGTAAGCGTAAACAACAGGAGCAGCGAGTAATAAACCATCAAAACGATCTAATAAGCCCCCGTGTCCTGGAAGCAAACCTCCACTATCTTTTGTATCCAAACTACGTTTTAGCATCGATTCTACCAGATCTCCAAGTGTACCAAAACAAGCAATCAGAATGGCCATTCCTGCCCAAACCAAGGGTTGGTTTTCGGTAAAAATAAACGATAGACCAAAAGCGATTAAAAGACTGGTAAACATTCCTCCAAAAAATCCCTCCCAACTTTTCTTAGGCGAATGGCGCTCAAATAATTTACGTTTCCCATACTTCACACCAAAGAGATAGGCACCTGTGTCGTTTGCCCAAAGCATTAATAAAAAGGCTAAAGGAAAATGAAAATTATATTCATTCCAATCTCTCAAAAAGCCTAACGCATGGAAAAAGCAAAAAGGAATGGTCACATAAACAAACCCCACAAAAGTGTAAGAGATGTTGGCAAATGGGATTTTATTTTTTTTATACAGTTCAGTAACGAAGACTGAGAAAATTAATGGGATACAAAGCAATAGATATTTAACATCGTATTTTAAATAATTTAAACCTGCGGCCATTAAAAATATTAGTGCCCCCGCAATTAAACCTATATTTCTATGTGGTCTGATACCAGAGTTTTTGATTAGTTTATAAAACTCAAAAAGTGATAAAACACTCAGAATTAAATAAAATGCCGTAAAGGTATAGCTGCCTAAAAATATAGAGCCAAGCATCACAACGGTAAAGAAGAAAGCGGTTATTGCCCGGGTTTTCATTTAAGGTAGAGAATAAAGGGTGAAAGGTATAAGGTCATATTTAACGATTTATTCAATTTCGTTTTGAACGATATATTCAATCGCTTTATCAAAATCGACTTTGTTAACCAAAACATTTACTTCACCGAAATTATAAGCAGCAAGTTGTTTATTTATGGTAACGGCTGGAATACCGGCCTCGGTTAAGCCCTGCTTTAAAACTTCTGCAGCGAAGGCATCACCAGTTGTATATACTTTAACCCAATTTTCGCTCACGTTCTGCACTATGTTTAAAAAATTTGAACAAAGCTAGGGTAATTATTGCACTAATTAAATAGCCATACCAATGAAAACCTATCGGTTCATCGGCTTTATCCAAGGGCATATTGTGTTTTTGCATATAAAAAGCAGCACAAATGGCGTAAGCGTTATTTAGGAAATGAGCCAGTATCGCATACCAAATGCTTCCACTTAAATAATATAAATAACCAAATCCTGCACCTAAAAGCATCCTGGGAACAAAACCATAAAACTGCATGTGTATGGCGCTAAAAATAATTGCCGAAATCCAAATGGCTAAATGTGGATTCCCAAACATTCTGTTTACCGATCGTTGTAAGCCCCCTCTGAACATTAACTCCTCGCCAATTGCAGGCAAAACAGCAATCATAACCAGGTTTACAATAAAATCCCAATTGCTTCTAACGGTTATCAGTTGAATGGTCATTTTCATCGCAACATCCTCTTTTTCTCTCATCCATTGTTCGAGCCCTTTCAAAAACTCTGGCAAAACCATTTTTTGATTCATAATCGTAACCCATTCCATAACGGGCATACTCATAATCATGGTTACTAAAACGATAATGATCAATAGAGTCTTAGGTTTTCCGAAATCATAAAATTGAGAAACTTTCTTTTTTTCTGTGAAAGCTAAAACAATGGGGGGCAATAAAAATGTACCTATTGAGCTAAGTATTTGTATTATTTTTAAGCCATTTATATATTTCGGGTCTCCACCTAAAAGCAGATCCATTTTACTCATCAAACCTAGTCCATACATGGCAAAAACAATTGCCAGGCCTAGTAATGTAAATAATAATGCCCCGGCGAGTGCGTAACCAAAAAGTAAAAGTATTTGTAAGAAAGGACTGATTTCCTCCTCTTTAGGTGTTACAAAATTCATTATTTGTACCTTTGCATGTTTTTATTAATCGTTGAAGATAGAAAATGTCTGTAAAGATAGGAAATATAGATTTAGGTGAGTTCCCATTATTGCTGGCTCCCATGGAGGATGTTAGCGATCCGCCTTTCCGTTATGTATGCAAGCAAAACGGGGCAGACATGATGTACACCGAATTTATTTCTTCGGAAGGTTTGATTCGTGATGCTGCAAAAAGCAGACAGAAACTTGATATTTTCGAATATGAAAGACCAATTGGAATCCAAATTTTTGGTGGCGATATCGATCACATGCGTGAAGCATCAGAAATTGCATCACAAGCTGGGCCGGATTTAGTGGATATCAATTATGGTTGTCCAGTCAAAAATGTGGTTTGTAAAGGTGCTGGTTCCAGCCTACTCCAAGATATTGATAAAATGGTAAAGATGACAGAAGCTGTTGTAAAAGCATCACATCTTCCTGTTACTGTAAAAACCCGTTTAGGCTGGGACGATAATACAAAAAATGTTTATAAAGTTGCCGAACGACTTCAGGATGTGGGCATACAAGCCTTAACAATTCATGGCCGTACACGAGCACAATTGTATAAGGGAGAAGCAGATTGGTCGCTTATCCGTGAAATAAAACGCAATCCACGTATCAAAATTCCAATATTTGGAAATGGAGATGTAGATAGCCCTGAAAAAGCAGCAAACTGGCGCATGGAATATGAGGTTGACGGAATTATGATTGGACGTGCCGCGATTGGTTATCCTTGGATTTTCAGAGAAATTAAGCATTTTTTCAAAACCGGCGAACATCTCGCTGGTCCGAGTATAGCCGAAAGAATTTCTGTTTGCCGTACGCATTTAGAAAAATCAATCCAATGGAAGGGACCTAAAACAGGCATTTTTGAAATGCGTCGCCATTATGCAAACTATTTTAAAGGCTTACCAGATTTTAAACCATACCGCATGCGTTTGGTGGCAGAGCCAGATGTTAATAATATTTACGGCATATTAGAAGAAGTAGCAGAAAAATTTACCGCCTACGATGGAACAAAGGTACTGGCTTGATTTTTGAAAAAGCTTTTTGTACATTCGTATAAATCATCATGGTTACAGCAATTACAGACGGAGTTAAAGTTTCAGTAGAAACCGTTTATCAGCCAGAATATTCAAATCCGGCAAATGAACATTTTATGTTCGCATATCGCGTAGAAATTTCAAACCTTTCAGATTATACTGTACAATTAATGCGCCGTCAATGGTTTATTTTTGATTCAAACAGTAGCCGACGTGAGGTTGAAGGAGAAGGCGTTGTTGGCCTACAGCCTGTAATAAATCCAGGTGAAACCCATATTTATGTTTCAGGCTGTAACCTAAAGACCGATATGGGTAGCATGAGAGGGGCATATTTAATGAAACGCCTTACAGATAACTCAGAATTCGATGTGGATATCCCAGAGTTCCTGCTTATCGCTCCTTATAAATTAAACTAATTTAATTTTGATATACCAATCCTTTGAGTATTCAGAGTGGCTTAAGTATAACATATGGCTCTGTATTGCATAATTCAATCAGAGACTAAAAAACAAAAGCGGTAAGGAGATATCCTTAACCGCTTCCTATTTTTCATAGTTAGATATTTTTAATCTCTGCTTCTTCCAAAAAGCATAGAGGCGTAATAAAGCAAATTGGCGAGTGCTCCAATAGCTGCAACCACATAAGTCATTGCTGCCCACCATAATGCATCTTTAGCCTGTCCGTTTTCTTCCTGGGTTTGCATTACCCCGCTGTTGTTTTTTAACCAGGCTAAAGCTCGATTACTCGCATCAAACTCAACCGGTAGAGTAATTATGCTAAAAATGGTGATTAAAGCTAAACCAAAAACACCAATAGCTAAAACGACTGGTGTAACAGAAAAAACCAATAACATTACACCAATCAACAATACCCATTGCAATAAATTAGATGATATGCTTACTACTGGAACCATTGTGCTTCTTAAATTAAGCCAGCTATATGCTTTAGTATGTTGCACCGCGTGGCCACATTCATGTGCCGCTACTGCCGCTGCGGCTACACTTCGGCTGTAATAAACATCTGTACTTAAATTTACCGTTCTATCTGATGGATTATAATGATCTGTTAATTGACCCTCTGTGTTCATCACTCTCACGTCGTATATCCCATTATCATGCAGCATTCTTTCTGCCACCTCCTTGCCCGACAAACCAGAGCTAAGTTGCATTTCTGCATATTTAGAAAACTTATTTCTAAACCGCCATTGTACAAACATGCTCAGCAATAATACCGGGATGATTAAAATTAAATAAATTCCCATTTTCTTGTGTATGTTTTTCGTTTAATAATATATCAAAAAGTGTTCCCTTATTATTTAAATATAAAAATATCTTATTTTTAAAGTATGGAAATTGAACTGTCCTACTGGGAAAAAGCAAGCTTTTTTAATTATGATGTCATCATTATTGGCAGTGGAATAGTTGGTCTAAATGCGGCTATTCACCTTAAAAAATCTGCTCCATCCTTAAAGATTTCTATTTTGGAAAGGGGCTTTTTACCATCGGGTGCAAGTACAAAAAATGCCGGTTTTGCCTGTTTTGGAAGCATTTCTGAACTTATTGAACAAGAAAAAGTATGTGGTACCCATGAGCTTGTAAAGCTTATTGAAAAACGCTGGAAAGGGTTATGGAAACTACGTGGTTTACTTGGCGATAAAGCCATTGATTATAGATGTTTAGGGGGTTATGAATTATTTAAAAAAGAGGAAGGCAGTTTGTATACAGCATGTGTATCCAAAATTGAACATTTTAATGATTTAACCCAAAATATTGTAGGCCCTAAAGCATTTAGTTTAAATAATGAAAAGATAGGCATATTTGGCTTTAATCGTATTGAAAATTTAATTTCAAACCAATATGAAGCTCAGATGGATACAGGTAAGATGATGTTTGCCTTAGTACAGTATGTTCAGCAATTAGGCATAACCGTTTTTAACAATTGTAAGGTTGATAAAATTAATGAAGATGATAATGGTATTACCTTATTAACCGATCAAGGTAATTTTTCTTGTAAAAAACTCATTGTCAGCACCAATGCTTTTATTCATTCTCTTTTGCCTGGTTTAGATATCGTTCCCGGTCGTGGACAGGTTTTAATAACGAAGCCCATTCATAATCTCAAAATAAAAGGAACTTTTCATTATGATAAGGGCTATTACTATTTTAGAAATATAAACGATCGTATTTTATTAGGCGGGGGTCGAAATATAGATTTTGAAGCTGAAACTACAACCGAATTGGGGCAAACACAAGTCGTTCAAAAAGCACTTGAAAACCTTTTAAAAGAAGTTATTTTACCAAATGTAGATTTTGAAATAGACCAACGCTGGAGTGGCATCATGGCTTTTGGAAAACAGTTAGAACCACTAATTAAAGAAGTTAAACCCAATATTTTCTGTGCCACAAGGTGCAATGGAATGGGTGTAGCAATAGGCTCTCAAACTGGCGAAGATGTGGCAGAGTTGATCTTGAAATCTTTATAAGTTCTCGCAAATACGGATTTTTTTGCCACGGAAACACAGATTAACACAGAAAAATTCTGTGCTTTAGAAAGCTTATTTTGGTATGTCCTTGTAAAAAATTTCTGTTTTTTCTTTGTGTTCTTGGTGCCTTAGCGGTTTATGATAATAAGTTATTTAAACACAATCGTTTTATTTCCAATTACAAAGACACGGTCTTCAAAAAGCAATTCCAAAGCCTCAAGCAAAACTTTTTTCTCTATTTCCTTTCCAGCCCGAACCATTTCTTTCACACCAAAGTTATGATCCACATGAGTGGTATGCTGAGTAATTATGGGTCCTTCGTCCAAGTTGTCCGTTACAAAATGGGCGGTAGCCCCGATTATTTTTACACCACGCTCAAAAGCTTGCCGATACGGGTTTGCACCAATAAATGCGGGTAAAAAGGAATGGTGAATATTTACGATTTTTCCCGAATAGCTCCTAACAAAATCAGGAGAAAGAATTCTCATAAATTTCGCAAGCACCAGATAATCAACATCAAATTGAGCTATAATTTTCTTCAGTTCGGATTCAAATTGAATTTTATCTTTTTCCAAATGAGAGACATGAAAATACTGAATACCTAGTTTTTCGGTGAAATCCCTGAGTTCCTCGTAATTGCCAATCACACATCGAACATTGGCGCCTAAGGTTTTAAAATGGTTCTTAATCAAAATCTCAGCCAGGCAATGGTATTCTTTAGTAGCCAGCACAACAACCTGTTTTTCTTTTTCTGTAATCAGATTTACTTCTGCTGAATTTGGTAAGTTTTCCAGTAATTTTATCTTTAGTTTTTCAGTTTCCCTCAAATCTCCGGTACAGGCTATCCTTGCAAAAAAAGCTTTGTTCTGTTCATCAACGAATTCCCGCATAGCGACAATATTTAATTGATGGACAGCAAGTATTCTGGTAATATTGGTTACCAGGCCTACCTGGTCAGGACAAGATATCAGTATTGTTAGTTTGTTCATTTATAAAAAAATATTTCAATTATAAAGATTTTTTACCGCTTAACATAAGACTTGGATAACGAAATATTTTGGTAAAGCTATTTAAAATTTCGATTTTTGCTAAAATTTTTATCATTATGGAAATCATTGCAATTGCTTTATTGGTTATTATACTGATTGTTTTAGTATTACTTTTCCTAAAGAAACCGCAATCCTCAGTCGAATTAATTTCTATTGATGACCTTGAAAAAATCAAGAAAGAAAATGAGCATCTGAAAATAAGTTTAGCAAAATCTGAAGAACGCGTAAATGGTTTATCAACTGAAAAAGAACATATTACTGTTTTATTGAAACAGGAGCAACAACGTTTAATAGACGAATTACAAATCGAACGTGATAGACTTGCCGATGCCAATCGTGAATTAGAAAGTACAAGATCTTTTTATTTAGCCGAAAAGGAAAAATTGACTGAACAAAAAGCCAGTATTGAACAGGCACAGGAAAAATTCAATAAAGATTTTGAGCTGATCGCCAATAAAATCCTGGAAGATAAATCCACCAGATTTATGGAGCAAAATCGAAGCAATCTTGATATTATTCTGAATCCGCTTAAAGAAAACATCAAAGCTTTTGAAGAAAAGGTTGAGAAAGTTTACAAAGCCGAATCTGATGAAAGAAACACTTTAAAAGGTGTAATTTCTTTATTAATGGATCAGAGTAAACAAATTCAGGAAGATGCCAATAATTTAACGAAAGCATTAAAAGGCGATAACAAGAAGCAAGGAAACTGGGGTGAGGTTATTCTCGAAAAAGTTTTGGAAAGATCCGGTTTAATTAAAAATCAGGAATATAGAATTCAAGCCAGTTTAGTTTCCGCCGAAGGCGGTCGCTACCAGCCCGACGTAGTAATAGACCTTCCAGATGATAAACATCTTATAGTCGACGCTAAGGTATCTCTGCTTGCCTATGAGCGTTCCGTATCAGCCGAGACGGATGAAGAGCGTGAGGGCTTTGTAAAGCAGCATCTCGCTTCCATTAAGAATCACATACAGGAACTTTCTTCTAAAAATTACCAGGATTTGTATAAAATCAATTCCCCGGATTTCGTTTTACTCTTTGTTCCAATAGAATCTTCTTTCAGTATCGCCGTTCAAAAAGATGCTGAACTATTTAATTTCGCCTGGGATAGAAGAGTAGTTATTGTAAGCCCTTCTACTTTGTTGGCTACCCTAAGAACCATTGCCAGCATGTGGAAACAGGAAAGGCAAAACCGAAACGTGATGGAAATTGCCCGCTTAAGCGGAAGCATGTATGACAAATTTGTTGGTTTCATTTCCGACATGGAAAATCTCGGTCGTTACATGAAACAAGGACAAGATGCCTACGATAAAGCAATTAACAAGTTATCTGTTGGTTCTGGAAATTTAACGAATACCTCAGAGAAGATTAAGAAATTGGGTGCAAAAACAACTAAACAGATTGATCTGAAGTATTTAGATGATGAAGAGTAAATAATGTTTTTAGGGGATTTTTTCTGTTTACGAATCAATTCTAAGAGTGCTCATTGGGATAATGTCTAAGCTATATCCCTTGGAAATCTTAAAGATAAATTAATTGTAGACGACCTGATGTAAAATTTTATAGCTTTCGTCATCCTTAATATTGATGATTACAATACCTCCTATAGCTTTAGACCCATATAAAGCTGCTGCACTTGCACCTGTATATGTGATAATTTCTTCTACTTTTATCTTATTTAATTGCTTTGCAAAAGCAACGATAGAAATATTATTATTATTCCCAATATGACCTTTTCCTTCTCCATAGCCAAACTCAAATGACTCCTTATTTTTGACTATCAAAAACATCGGTCGACAGCATCCTTTAAACTTGTTTTCGATAGAATTTGCCCCAATCGTTTTATATACACCATTTCCTTTGGCTAAATAAATATTAGTGTCTAAAACCATTCTTTTGACCACAAAATCTAATTTTTCTTCCTTTGGTAAGCTTTTGAGATTTAAAAACCACTTATCATTTTGATCATTCGTAAGTATTAAATCCCTCTCAAACTTATTCTGAGAAAAGGATTTATTAAAAGAAAAAAGTACAATTATTACAATAAATATTGATTTCATAATTTGTGTTCACCGCTATTAAAACTATAGTCAAAAACAAATTTATATGAATAATTTGGGCGGGTACTAATTTTCACTTTTCCTTAAGTTCGTCAATTCCTATGAAATTATCCCTTCTTAAAAGCATTCCAGCCTTGCGCCTTCAACTCATGAACCTTCTCTGATTTTGAAATCATTTTACAACCAGAATTTTTATCGGTCACATGACCAATCACCGTGATATCAACATCATGTTTCAGTTTCTTATAATCTTCCTGACTGATTGTAAACAACAATTCATAATCTTCACCACCACTCAAAGCACAAACGGTTGGGTCCAGGCCTAATTCTCGTGCGGTTTCATAAGTCATTGGATCCAATGGAATTTTCTCTTCATAAATCGTAATTCCTTTATCCGATTGTTCAGCCAAATGCAAAATTTCTGAAGCTAAACCATCTGAAATATCGATCATAGCTGTTGGCTTAATATCCATATCAGCCAATAAAGAAACAATATCTCTACGTGCCTCTGGTTTTAATTGCCTTTCGATGATGTAATCTTTTCCTTCCAAGTCTGGTTGGATCTGTGGATTTTCAAGATAGATTAATTTCTCTCGCTCTAAAATTTGCAGACCCAAATAAGCACCACCCAAATCACCTGAAACACAAAGTAAATCATGTTCTTGAGCACCATTTCTATAAACCACTTTATCGGCATCAACATAACCAATACTAGTAATGCTAATCACCAAGCCTTGCTTACTAGATGATGTATCTCCACCTACAACATCAATATCATATTTTTTGCAAGCCAGCTCAATTCCTTTATAAATTTCTTCAACAGCCTCCAATGGAAATTTGCTCGACAAGCCCAACGAAATCGTAATCTGACTCGCTGTTCCATTCATAGCATAAATATCGCTTAGGTTCACCTGTACAGCTTTGTAACCCAAATGCATTAAAGGCACATAAGCCAAATCAAAATGAATTCCTTCTAACAATAAATCAGTAGAAACTAAAATTTGTTTTCCTTTCGCATCTAAAACGGCAGCATCATCGCCAATACCCTTTACCGATTCTGTATTTTTTATTTCAAAATGAGCAGTTAAGTGTTTGATTAAACCAAATTCACCCAATTCATTTATATCTGTGCGTTCTTTATTTTCAAACATATATATAGCAGAGGCTAAGCCCCTTATTTTATTTTTTAATTATCTAAGCCAGTCCTTCTTTTTTATAAAAATTTATCTTTCAAAAAAAGATTGCTTCGGCTCACTCATTCCAGCCTCGCAATGACGAGGAAAATTGTACAAAGTTATTTTTTTTCCATCCAGTTTTTTCCTTCTGTAAACCTGGCTATTAACATTGCTGCAACATTATCTCCTGTGGCATTTAACAATGTTGCCATAGGATCTACTAATGTTCCGATAATCATGGCTGGTGGTAAGGCTTCTGGTGGTAATTGGTAAGCAGAAATCATTAATAATTCTCCAATATATCCTCCATTCGGTATTCCACCTTCCACTATACTCACTAAAACCGTTATTCCCAAGGCAATTAAAATGGTATCAACATGAACCAAATCTTTACCGAAAATGGCAAAAACAACCGCTATTTTTATAATTGAGCTTATACTCGAACCATCTTTATGCAATGTTGCCCCTAAAGGAATAGTCACATTTGTAATGTAAGCTGGAACACCCATTTTAGCTGCTCCATCTAAATTTGCAGGAATAGTTGCAATGCTACTACAGGTTCCTATTGAAGTTAGTGAGGGTACAATATTATTTTTCCAGAATATTTTTATGGCTTTAAAACCGCCTGCAATAAAGGCATATAAAGTAAAAAATACAATGAAATAAAATAATCCAAAACCATAATACAAACCTAGGGCTTTTGCATAGGTTCCAAAAAGCTGAGGACCAAAAACACCAACTTGATAAGCAAAATATGCACCCAAGCCTACAGGAGCTAATTTCATAATGATGATGATAAGTTTCTTCATCACCTCATTACCTGAAATTAAAAACTTTTTAAAACCTTCACCCGGTTCGCCTGAATACAATGTTGAAAAACCAACCAGCACCGAAAAAATAATCAGCGCCAGCATATTTTTTCGACTACCTATTTCAAAAAACTCTCCTACGGTTAAGAGTTGGGTCATTTGTTCTCCCACAGATTGCAGTTTCTCATTTTCTGTAGGCAAAGGACTACTCACCAATTGTTGATGAATTGGAAAAATCCAGGTACTTACAATCGTCAAAAATGCAGATATTAAAACCGTTGAAAGAAAAACCAGCACCATTACGGATAGTAATTTTCCTAATTTTTTTGACCTGTCGATATTAGCTATAGCTGAGGAAACTGCAAAAAATACCAATGGAATTACGGCAGTAAACAACAGGTTTAAAAATATATCTCCTAATGGTTTTATACTTTCAACTTTTTTTCCAAAAACTAACCCGACTACACTTCCGACAATAATACCTGCCAAAAGCCATAATAAATCTGAATAATTTTTTAGAATGTTGTTTTTTTCCATATCTGTTATTCGTCATTGCTAGGCTGGACTGAGCGAGCCGAAGCAATCTATTTTAATTATCATACTTGCGAAGTTTCCAGAGGCTCTTGGGCTTGTAAAACTTCGCAAGTCTTTTTACACTAAAGTCCCAACTCTGCCGAAATATCCAGCATTCTTTGTATCGGTTTACGGGCTTGATCAATAATATGCTCAGGCACAGTTACTTCCGGAAATCCATTTTTAATACATAAATACAGTTTTTCCAACGTATTTCGTTTCATATATGGGCAATCGTTACAGGCACAGCTGTTATTCGGTGGTGCCGGAATAAATGTTTTTGTAGGGTTTGCCTTCTCCATTTGATGGATAATCCCACTTTCAGTGGCTACAATAAATTCAGTTGCAGGGCTGCTGATTGTATATTTTAACAGCCCAGTTGTAGAGCCTATATAATCAGCCATTTTTAATACAACTTCTTCACATTCCGGATGTGCAATAAACTTAGCATTCGGATGGCGTTCTTTTAATTTGGTAATCTTCTCCTGTGAAAAAATTTCATGCACCATACAGGCGCCATTCCAAAGTACTAAATCCCTTCCTGTTTTCTTTGCCACATAAGCACCTAGATTTCTATCTGGACCAAAGATTATTTTTTGGTCTTTAGGTAAGCTTTCTACAATCTGAACCGCATTGGTGCTGGTACATACAATATCACTTAAAGCCTTTAACTCAGCTGTACAATTCACATAAGTGATAACCAGATGGTCAGGGTATTTCTCTTTAAATTTTCTGAATAAATGTGGCGGACAGCTATCAGCTAATGAGCAACCAGCCTTAACATCCGGCAATAAAACCTTTTTATTCGGTGATAAAATTTTAGCTGTTTCAGCCATGAAATGCACCCCTGCAAACACAATTACATCTGCATCAGTCTTTGCCGCCTCTTGCGATAAACCCAAACTATCACCAATATAATCGGCTATATCCTGAATATCAGGTTCTTGGTAATAATGCGCAAGTATGATTGCGTTTTTTTCTTTCTTTAATTTTTCAATTTCATCAAAAAGGTCAAGTGTTGGGTCTATATTTTCCTCTACAAATCCCTTGATGTTTATTTCTTCTAAGGTATCCATGTTCTTGTAAAATTTTCCTTCTATTGGATTTTGAAGCTGTTCAAAGATACAAGCTTTCAACGTCTCAATAATTAATAAGTATTTTAATTAAATAAATCTTTAAGGTTTATTAGTGTGTTAGTTTTGTTGGCAAGTTTTATAAAAAAGTTCTTCGAGATAAGTTGTTAATCGTTTACTAACATTTAGATTATATTTCTTTAATATCATGAGATTGATTTTCAGTAATATCGAAAAGTGATACAAATTTTATCAATACTGGAATGTTAATTGTTTTGCAGTTATCAAAAAGTTAATTACTTATACAAAGGTGCTTAAAAATTACTTAAAAGATTGTGCCAAATTGTGATTTTACATTAGCTTTAAACATTCAAATTTATTTGTTATATTAATTTAGACATTAAGTTAACAATTGTTATAGGGTTGTTAACATCAGTCATAAGTAAAGGTTTTATTGATGAGAAAAGTAGATTTTCTAGTAATTGGTTCGGGAATAGCAGGCTTAAGTTTTGCACTTAAAGCGGCTAAATTTGGTAAGGTTTTAATCGTTACCAAATCGAACGAGGATGAATCTAATACCAAATATGCTCAAGGTGGTGTAGCTGTAGTTGTAGATGAGAGTGATTCTTTTGAAAAACACATTCAGGATACCCTTATTGCAGGCGATGGATTATGCGATGAAAAAATTGTGGATATCGTTGTAAAAGAGGGGCCACAACGAATTCAGGAAATTATAGATTATGGCATCAACTTCGATAAGGATAAATCAGGTTTTTATGATTTGGCAAAAGAGGGTGGACATTCGGAACATCGTGTTTTACACTATAAAGACATCACTGGATATGAAATAGAGCGTGTTTTACTGAATGAAATTCATGAAAATCCAAACATAGAGATATTAACACATTACTTTGCGCTTGAGTTGATTACCCAGCATCACCTTGGTGAGTTTGTGGATAAACGTACAGAAGATATTAACTGTTACGGCATATATGCCTTTAATACAGAACTTAACGATGTGGAAAAGATTTTAGCAAGTGTTACGGTTATGGCATCTGGGGGTGCCGGACACATATATTCTGCTACAACTAATCCCGTTATTGCTACTGGCGATGGAATGGCTATGGTTTATCGTGCTAAAGGAAAAGTTAGAAATATGGAATTTATCCAGTTCCATCCAACTGCCTTACACCATCCCGGAGAGTATCCTTCTTTCTTGATTTCTGAAGCAGTTCGTGGTTTTGGTGGTGTTCTTCGTCGTAAAAATGGAGAAGAATTTATGCAGGAATATGATGAGCGTAAATCATTGGCCCCACGTGATATTGTTGCAAGGGCTGTTGATGCTGAAATGAAAAAATCTGGTGACGATTTTGTTTATTTAGATATTACCATGCGAAGCAAGGCTGATATTTTGAAGCATTTTCCTAATATATATGCAAAGTGTTTATCCATTGGTATAGATATGACTAAAGATTATATTCCCGTTACACCAGCCTCTCATTATATGTGTGGAGGAATTTTGGTGGATGAATATGGTCGTTCTTCCATAAAAAATTTATATGCTTGTGGAGAGTGTTCCTCAACAGGTTTGCATGGTGCTAATCGTTTGGCATCTAATTCCTTATTAGAAGCTACTGTTTTCGCACATCGAATTTACCAGGATGCCATTGAAAACTTTAAAAATAATGTAATACCGGATCATATTCCGGAATGGGATTCTAAAGGTGTAACTCAAAGTAATGAAGATATTTTAGTTACACATAATCTCCGTGAACTACAAAAGGTTATGGGCGATTATGTGGGTATCGTTCGCTCTGATTTTAGGTTGGAAAGGGCGTATAGACGATTGTTTTTAATTTACCAGGAAACAGAAGAATTTTATAAAAAAAATAAGGTATCTGTTAAACTTTGCGAACTCAGGAATGTTATTCAGGTAGCTTATTTGGTCATAAAATCGGCTATGCAACGTAAAGAAAGCAGGGGATTACATTATACTACCGATTATCCAAATCATGCTGAGGAATTGGTTGATACAATTTTTTAACCCCTAAATCCCCTGAAGGGGACTTTGTATATTAATAGAAATACTAAAAAATATGCCATTAATATTGCCTGTAAAAGATAAATACCCCAAATGGGGAAAAGATAATTTCATTGCTGAGAACGCTACCATTGTAGGCGATGTCATCATGGGAGATCATTGCTCGGTTTGGTTTAATGCGGTGATTAGGGGCGATGTAAATGCCATTACCATTGGAAATGAAACCAATATACAAGATGGGGCAGTAATTCATGCAACATATTTAAAGGCATCAACCCATATCGGCAATAGAGTTTCAGTAGGGCATAATGCCATTGTTCACGGTTGTATTGTTGAGGATAATGTTTTAATCGGAATGGGCGCTATTGTAATGGATCATGCTATTGTGCAAGAATATTGTATCATTGCTGCAGGATCTGTTGTGTTGGAAAATACAGTTTGTGAGACAGGCTTTTTATATGCAGGTACACCTGCAAAAAAGATAAAGCCCATTACTGAAGAGCAAAGGGCTTTATTAAATAAATTACCTGATAACTATATAATGTATTCAGGGTGGTTTAACCCCCAAACCCCCTAAAGGGGGCTTTGCCTTTCTATAGTAATATACAAAGTTTTTTAGGTATTATAAGTTTTACTTTGGGTTTTGCTCTATCTTTAGGAAGCTGGGTATTACAAGTATCTAAATATAAACTATGTTAAGTATTCAAGTTTAAGCCCTTAAATTACCTAAAAGGAACTTTGCCTTTTTATAGGTTGCGCATGTTTTTTACTTTGGGTTTTACTCCCCCTTTAGGGGGTTGGGGGGATTACTAACTTCTCTTCCCTTTCCCAATTTGCCCTTAAAGACATTTCTGTAGTTGCGTACCAGATTTTCTCTGGTTGCGTGCCAGTCCTAACATTTCCGGTATCCCAAATGCCATTTTTATTTGCATCGTAAACTACCCGGATAAAGTATTTTCCTGCAGGATAGTTGGCAAAGTTTATGGTTGAATTTTTAGTGATTACGGAAGATTTTATTGGTATTTTCTTCTCATTTATAAATTCTACAATATAACTTTTAGTCGTATCCGGCACTTCTACTTTTAAGGCTAATGTGCCATAACTGTCTAAAGTTTCCAGATTAAATCTCTTGCTGAATTCTTTGTTTTTGGCATTGAAAATAGCAGTAAATGTTCCTGCTCCAAATTTAATATCATATGTTCGTTTGTTTTTCCAAGGATACCTAACGTGATATTTTAAAAAGTCGATACTATCTTTTACCAATTCAAAATTGGTTCTTTTAACTGAATCTTCCAGTAAGGTTACTTTAGATGGATCAGCAGCGGTTATTGGGAAAGGAAAGGTAAGTGTAAAGGATTGATATGGGTTTAATCTTCCTCCTGATGTATTATCAGCAGCCGTTAAATCCCTTGTATAAGAGTCTTTTTTACCTCTTGTAAAGTTTAGGGTTTGAAGAACTTTTCCTTGATCTTCAATAGCTATTTTAACGGAATCGAAGCTTAAATCATTAAGCCAAACTTTGGCTGTATCATTGGTTTTATTAAAGAACACTTTTTTTCCGGCATCTACAGCAGGAGGGTCTGTAACAGCAAGTTTTGGGTTTTTTAATTGTTGGTTAAATGTGATCAGGATGCTGCCATCGTTGTTTAACTTTCTTTCTATAACTCTAAATTCTGGCGCTAGCTCTTTAAATATTTGTAAATTAACGTTATCCAAATTTTTATCTATAAGAACAGGTTCTTTAATAAAACCCACTTCATCAGAACTTTGTTGGTATATTTTGTCGCCACCACCACTTTCTTTCAGAGCATATACTTTATAAGAACCTTTTCTTAAATTATTGAGTTTATAGTTTCCTGAGCTATCGGTTAACGTATAAATTGATGCTCTTTTTTTTCCAAATAAGGTATCGCGTTCAACAGGTAAAATAAAAACGGTTGTTTCTTTTTCAATTTCTCCGGTTAAAGCGTTGGTTACTTTGCCACTCATAGATAGTGAATCTATTTCCGGACCGGTAGAAAAAACATAGGATAAATTTTTAACTACATTACCTTCATTTACATCGACAATAGATTTACCAAAATTTAAGGTATATGTGGTATTTTTTTCCAAAGAATCCTGCAAAGTAATTTCGAGTCTTTTTTGTCTCTTCTTTAAAATTGGGGGTTTTTCCTGGTCAGGGGAAATCGTAAATTCTTTAAACTCATCTTTGATGTTAAAATATTCATCAAATTCAATTACAATTTTTTGATCCTTAAAATTTCGGGTTTGATTTTTTGGTGTCATGCTCAAAATTTTTGGAGGTGTTGTATCTTTTGGCCCACCTTGAGGGGTTTGGATACTCGCACAACCGTAAAATAGGAGCAAGACCACAGTAACTATGAGAAAATTAAAGTTAAAATACTGAGCTTTTAAATTTGGCATATTTTAAACGTTCTGACGATTTTTTATTGTTTTTTAAGCAATATCATTAAAAAATATTTTTTTTCGTTTATATCGCTTTATTTTAGGTCTTTTATTTTTTAGTTAAAACACTGATTATCAATCATTTATTTATATAAACCATTAAAACGGATATATCTGATGGTGAAACACCTGATATTCTGGATGCCTGACCTAAAGTGCGTGGTTTTATTTTAAATAATTTTTCTCGAGCTTCTTTTGAAATGGAAACAATTCTGTTGTAATCAAAATCAGGATTAATTTCCTTGTCTTCCATCTTCATCATTTTTTCTACGATCTCATTTTCCTTTTCAAAATAACTTTCATATTTAATTTTGATTTCGGCCTGCTCGATGGTTTCTTTATCTAAGTTTTCTGTTGCATCAGCTAATGGTTTACTCACTTTAATTAGATCCATTAATCCAACTTGTGGACGACCAACCAAACTATGTAATTTTACGTTTTGGTTTAAGGCGCTTGAACCTAAGCTTTCCAACATCGGATTTGCATCAGCCATTTCAATGCCTTGAGTTCTTGTAAATTTAACTAAAGCATCGGCATTTGCAATTTTTTGATTTACTTTTTCCAAACGTTCATCACTGATCAAGCCCAACTCATAGCCAATAGGAGTGAGGCGAATATCAGCGTTATCTTGTCTCAATAATAAACGATGTTCGGCTCTTGAGGTAAACATTCTATAGGGTTCTTCGGTTCCTTTTGTTACCAGATCATCAATCAAAACTCCAATATAGCTCTCTGATCTTTTCATGATCAATTCATGTTTGTCATGGATTTTTTGATGAGCGTTTATTCCGGCCATGAAACCCTGACAGGCTGCTTCTTCATAACCCGTAGTTCCGTTTATCTGTCCAGCTAAAAATAAATTGCGGATCAATTTAGTTTCTAATGTTAAAGATAATTGGGTAGGGGGGAAGAAATCATATTCAATGGCATAGCCTGGTCTAAACATTTTTGCCTGCTCAAATCCAGGTATTTGTCTTAATGCTTTAAATTGTACATCTTCAGGTAATGAAGTTGAAAATCCATTTACATAAATTTCACAAGTGTTCCAGCCCTCTGGTTCCACAAAGATTTGATGTCTATCTCTTTCTGCAAAACGGTTAATTTTATCTTCAATAGAGGGACAATATCTTGGGCCTAAACCTTTAATTCTACCCGTAAACATTGGAGACTTTTCGAAGCCTTCTTTTAAAGTTTCATGGACATCTGTATTGGTATAAGTAATCCAACAACAACGTTGATCGGTTGTAACAGGTGTATCAGTGAAAGAGAATTTGTTTCTATCTTCATCACCCCATTGTTCTTCCATTTTGGTATAGTCTAAGCTTCTACCATCCACACGGGGAGGGGTGCCGGTTTTCATTCTACCAGCTTCCATTCCTAACTCTACCAATTGTTCGGTAATTCCTGTTGATGACTTTTCCGCTGTACGTCCTCCCCCAAATTTCTTTTCTCCAATATGGATTAAACCATTTAAAAATGTTCCATTGGTGAGTACAACCGCCTTACTTTCGATCTCGATTCCCAGGGATGTTTTAACTCCATAGATGTTATTATCTTTAACCAATAAACCAACAACACTGTCTTGCCAGATATCTAAATTAGGAGTTCTTTCTAAAGCCAATCTCCATTCTTCAGCAAAACGCATTCTATCAATTTGTGCTCTTGGACTCCACATCGCAGGACCTTTAGATTTATTAAGCATCCTAAATTGAATGGTAGATTTATCTGATATAATACCAGAATAACCACCCATTGCATCAACCTCCCGAACAATTTGTCCTTTGGCAACTCCGCCCATTGCGGGGTTACAACTCATCTGGGCAATGGTGCCCATGTTCATGGTTATTAATAAAACAGATGAGCCCAAATTGGCAGCAGCAGCAGCAGCTTCACAGCCTGCATGTCCGGCACCAACAACAATCAAATCGTATTTTGAAAACATTTTAATTTTATATTTCTTTTAATGTTCCACGTGGAACATTTGTTTTATTTTTGAACTAGAACGCTGAACTATGTTTAGAATTGCTCCGTTTTTGTTATGTTGAGCCTGTCGAAAAATCATTCAATTAAGGTCTTCGACAGGCTCAGACTGACTTAATCACAGACATCTTTTCTTTCAAATTTTAATGTTCCACGTGAAACATAAACGTGAAAATCATTATAGAATTACCTTATATTTTTTATTCTGAAAGTTCTAACCAACGCATGGTGCATTCATCAAGAACAGATTTTAAATCTTCTATTTCTTTTGACACCTCTTGAATTTTAATATAGTCTGTTGCATCAATTTTCGTTAGACTTTCAGTAAGGCTCGCTATTTTGGTTTCAGTTTCTGCAATAAGCTTTTCGCTTTCCTCTAATTCTTTCTGCTCCTTGAAACTTAATTTTTTTATCGTTTTAACCGGGGCTTCTTCTACAATAGGAGCAGGGGCTTTCTTTGTTTCCGTCTTGTTTTTTGGCTGCTCTAAACTTAAACGATATTCAGAATAGTTACCATTATAAATTTTTACAACACCTTCGCCTTCCATAATGAAAAGCTGATCGCTCATTTTATCAAGTAAATATCTATCATGAGAAACCAACATCAGTACACCCGGAAAGTTCTCTAAAAATTCTTCCAGAACATTTAAGGTATCAATATCCAAATCGTTGGTCGGCTCGTCTAATATTAAGAAGTTTGGATTTTGCATTAACACTTTCATTAGGTGTAAACGCTTCTTTTCTCCACCACTTAATTTCTCTACCATGCCATGTTGCTTCTTTGGTGGAAATAGAAATAGAGTTAAGAGTTGGGATGCAGAAATGGTAGAACCATCAGCCATCTTAATATATTCAGCATCTGATTTCACAATATCAATCACCCGCTCTTTTGGATCGAAGGTTAGACCGCCTTGTTTGTAATATCCAAATACCGTGGTTTCTCCTGTTTCAACTGTACCGGCCTCAGGTTTAAACTGACTGGTAATAATATTGAGCAGGGTAGATTTACCTGTTCCATTTTTACCTGCTAAACCAATTCTATCTGCTTTTTTAAAAGTATAACTGAAATCATTGATAATTGGACGTCCATCAAAGGATTGTTTAACGTGATCAAGTTCAATAATCTTCCCGCCTTGACGAGACATCTTAACTTTTAACGTAATACTCTGATTATCAGACTTTTTCTTTGATTTTTCTTCTAAATCATAAAAAGCATCAATCCTGGCTTGAGATTTCGTTGCTCTGGCCTGTGGCATCCTGCGCATCCACTCCAATTCTTTCTTTAATAGCTGTTGGTTCTTGTGTAAAACCGTTGCGTCAGAAGCTTCCCTTTCAGCTTTCTTTTCTAAGAAGTAAGCATAATTTCCGTTGTAATTATAAATTTTACCTCGGTCGAGTTCAACGATGGTATTACAAACGTTATCTAAAAAGTACCGATCATGGGTAACCAATAAGATTGTTTTTTGTCCTGTAGTCAGAAGTTTTTCCAACCATTCAATTGTATCGATATCCAAATGGTTGGTGGGCTCATCCAGCACTAAAATTTCCGGGTCTTCTATTAAAAGTTTAGCTAAGGCCAAACGTTTTTTCTGTCCGCCGGAAAGGGTAGATATCTTTTGTTGCAGATGAGTAATACCCATTCTGCTTAAGATTGTTTTAATCTCGTGCTCGTATTCCCAGGCATTGTGCTCGCTTAATTCTTCATATAAACGATTCAATGCTTTCTCATCTGGATTTGGATCTTCAATTAACTCCTCATATTCTTTAATCAACTGTTGTTGTTTGTTCTCCAAAGAGAATATGAAATCACTGATGGAATAACCTTCATTAAATTGAGGCTCCTGGTCTAAGAAACCAATTTTAACAGCTTTGTTTTTTACAATTTTACCTTCGAGGGGAGGAAACCTTTCCGCAAGTAATTTCAATAAGGTACTCTTACCTGCTCCATTAATACCAACCAACGCTACACGCTGACCCGCATTAATACCCAAAGTTAAATTTTTAAATAACCATTCATCATGATAGCCATGACCTAAGCTTTCTGCCGCAATTAAAGTGCTCAAAGTTTTTTTGTATTTCGGATTTATAAAAGAAAATTATGCAAAAGTAAGTATAAAATATTTGGGAGCGTACATGCTTGTGTCAAAGCCATTCTGTATCAGTTAAAAAGTGCAGAAATTAACCACAGATAAAAAAAGGATGAGCACAGATAGAAAAATTAAAAGCATGTGTGTTTATCTGTGCAAATCTGTGGTTAAAAATTTCGTAAAACGAAAACAGCGGTAGGAATCGCTCCTCCGCTGCTTCAATCATTAACTAAAACTAAACTTTATCTTTAATGGCTTATGAGCATATAGATTATCTAAATTCACAATCCTATTTTAAATCTTTTTCGTTTGTATATAAGACTTTGTTAGGTGCAAAATGTTGCAGATAAAACCCATATGTTATACGAGTATGACAAAATTATAGACGAACGCCAGTAATTATTAGACGAACAGTACAAAAATTTGATTGGTAAGAAATAGTAGGGCAACCAAGTGTTGATGTTTTTTACCATCTAAGGCACCTAAGGACATTTAAGTTTTTTCTATATGTGGTTACACCATGCCTTTGCGAAAATCTTTGTGTTCTTTGTGGTTAAATAAAGGAGCTACTCTTACTTCAACACAAGCTAGACCATGCCAAACGCTACCCTAAGACTCAAATACTCATCTTCTTTCTGGGTCATTAAAGTTTTAGCAGCTTTGCCCTTATCCTTATAACCAAGCAAATGCAAGGTTCCATGAATCATAATTCGACAAACTTCATCGAAAGTGCTTGTATTAAAAGTTTTTGCATTTTCTTTAATACGGTCGATGCTGATGAAAATATCACCAATAATCTGCTTTTCCTCTTCAGAATTATCGAAAGTAATGATATCGGTATAAGTATCATGATTTAGATATTGCTGATTGATGCCCAATAGGTAATCATCACTACAAAAAATGAAGTTGAGTTCCTGCAATTGATAACTTTCTTTTTCTATGGTGGCTTTAATCCAGTTTCTGATTTTAGTTTTTTGTGGGAGATTATAACTTACAGATTCTGTGAAAAATTGTATTGCAGGCATTTTGATTGGTTTAAGGCTGCAAATTTAGGAAATTAAAACAAGCCGTAGATTCGCAGATTAAAATAGTTGGGTGTCACCCTGTCCCGATTATCGGGATCAGGGTCTATATTTTATAGCGATAAAGATGCTGAAATGAATTCAGCATGACGATAGGACTAGTCAATTCTATGGTCAAACTATTGCTCTAAACTCAACGATTTCAAATACTCGGCAATCTTATTTTTATAGTAATAATTCATTGAGGGTGGCATTTTCTGCAACATATCACTACCATTTTGTTGTTGCTTTTTAAACTGCTCAATCATTTTCTGATATGATGGTGGAAATTCTTTTGCCGCCTTACTTTCTCGTTTGGAATCTTCTTCCTGGTCTCTTTCTGCTTTCTCTGCTTCTAACAATTTGGTTAACAGCTCTTTCTGACGTTGCATCGTTTCCTGTTGCAAACGTTTGTTAACTAGGTCACTTTCAGTCTGTTTCATTTCCTTAATGGCCTCATTGAGATTGCCCATTTTTCCACTACCATCCTTATTTTCTTCCCGGTTAATTTTCTCCAAAGCTTGTCGGATCATTTGCTGTTGTTGAGCCATTTTGCTAAATTCCTGACTCATTTGTCCTTTACCTACTGTACCTTGATTACCTGATTTTTGCATCTTTTCCCTTGCCTGTTGCATGCTTTTGTTCAATTGTTCCTGCATTTGTGAAAGCTGTTTCATCCCTTGCTTTTGTTTGCCTTTTCCGCCTTTCGAATTTTTAGACATGTTTTGCAATTGATTAAGTGCCTCACTCAACATTAAGCTTAGGTTATTGATCGAAGTCATGGTAAATTGCTGATAACGGTTAGCCTCCGATGTTCTTCTATCGCCAAGATTTTCCAGGCTTTTATCCAGGTTGAAGTTAATTTTATTCATCTCCTCATTTACAGTCGATTCTATCTGAGGGACTCTTTTGCTTAAAGCATATAAACTATCGGCTATGGTTTTAAGGTTATCTTTAATGCTGCGTTGTTTTTGAACGTTAGTGGTATAGGAGGGGTCGGCAGATGTCATTTTTTTCAACGTAAGCATTACTTTTTCCTGTTCGAAAGAGGTATTCAATAAGTTTTCAAGCAAACGACGCAACTCTTTGGCATTCAGGTTGTTTTCCATTTCCTCTCCCTGCTGTTGCATATCGTTCATTTTTTTAGATAGTTTTTCCATCTGCTCAGCAGCTTTTTGCTGCTTCTGACTTGCATTTTTCGAATCGTTTTTATCTAAAGCATCTTTACTATCTTGCTGTTCCTTTTGGATATCCTGCATATCCTTTTCAGGATTTTCGAATGGATTTGGCTTTTCCAATGATTGATTTTTCTCTTCCAGTTTCTTCATATCATTTTTCAAATCATTCATTTCCTTATTCAAGGCATTCTGTTTTTCTTTGAGCGAGCTGTTATCCTGTTTTTTATTTTTTGTTTGTTCAGCCAATTCTTTTTGTTGTTTGGCCAAATCATTTAATCTATCTATATCATTCTGAAGATTTTGCTCAAACTCTAACTGTTTGTACAATTCTAAAATTCTATCCAGCTCATTTTTAAGTGTTTTATTATCCAATTGCATTTTCGATAATTCGTTTTGCGTTTGGTCTTTATCCCGCTCATTTATCAGGTTTTGCAGCTTTTGCAAAAGCTCTTTGGTTTTTTCATCCAACACATTATCAAAAAGATCCTTAATCTGTTTTTGTTTTTCTAAAAGATCCTCTGTTTGTTTTTGGTCTTCCTGCTGTTGTTGGCTACTTTTTTCATTTAGATCTTTAATTTCTTTTACAGCTTCTTCCAATTGTTTTTGTTTATCGAGCAATTGCTCAATTTGTTTTTTATCCTCAAAAGAAATCTGTTTTTTATCAATTAAGCTTTCTGCAACCTTTTTACTTTCTTTTTCGATGGTATTTGCCAAACGAATAGCTGATTGCATTTTTTGTTTCAAAGCCTGGCTATTGGCATTTACCTGTTCTGCACTTTCTTTTTTGCTCGGCTGCTTAAAAGTTTTGATTTCAGAACGGGTTATTTTTGCACCATTAACACCGTCATTATCAGCTACCTCGAAGTAATACTCTAATGTTTGTCCGGGTTTTAAGGCTGCTGTTTTCAAATCCCAGAAATGGAAAAAGCTATTTTCCGTAGTATTATTTTTTATGGCAATGTTCTTGGTTGCTGTACTAATAATTTTATTGTTTTCTTTGATGTTATATTTAAAACTCAATCGACTAAACCCATAATCATCAGTTATTTGCCCGGTAAAATACAGTGCTTTATTGCTTACTGAATCTGGCTTTTCCTCTACAGAAATTCCGGGAGACTGATCTTTAATTACCGTAATTTGATGAGACAGGGAGTCAATCAAGGTCACATATTCATTTTTGGGTGTGATGCTGTATTTTGAATTGTTTTTGATTATTGCATTAAATATAGACTCATTATCGTTGATGGCCAAGGTGTGTTGGGCATTATTCAAAATAAAGAGTAAAGCATTGCTTTGAGCAGTTTTAAAACTCCAGCTTACCTTGGTTCCCTCGGGCAAAAGCATATCACCAACATTTGTAATTATTTCTGGTTTTTTGCCCAGATAGTATGGGTAATTTAGGGTAGCGGTAGCATTTAATAATTCTGGCCGGGGTTTAACTCTGATTACAAAAGAAGAAGAACTGAATCCTCCACCTTTAAAAACCAGGGTTTTATCATTCTGAATGTTTTTTATGTTGTAATTGAAATGACTGATATCCTTCTTTTCGAGTTTGTAAGTATTTTTTCCATCCTCAACATATACTTCCTGAGGAAATTCATCTCCTGTTAATTTTAAATTCAAAGTAATATCTTCACCCTGTGTAACCGTTAAATTTTTGTTTAAAAGACCAAAGTTGAAAGGTGCTTTTGGAGCAATATATTCATCATATTTAAAAAAACTATGAGTGCCTTCTCTTAAAATGGTTGGTGCAATTAAGCCAATCAGTAAAATAATGGATAAAGGAATGAAAAGATATTTTAAATATTTTCGGTTATCATTTATCCGTACGGCAGTATAAAATGGAACAGGTTTCAGTTCCAGAATTTTCTGGTCAATACTCGCCATAATCAACTGGTTGTTTTCCGGCAAATTTTCTGATAGACGATGTAGTTGTAGGGTGTTCAACAATTTATCCTTAATATCGGAAAAGTGATTTCCTATGATAACCGATGCCTCATCAAAAGATAAATGTTTACCCAATTTCAACATCGCCAGTAAAGGCTTAATGATTAAAAATCCGATAAGTAATAGCCCAAACAACAGGTAAGCGAAAAAAATAACCGTTTTAAAACCTGCGGTTGGGTTTAGGTAATAAAGGCTTAGAAAAACAAGTAGATACAGCGCCAGTAAAATGGCAGCAGCATAGATACTTCCCCGCAAAATCTTATTCAAATAAAACTTACGGATGAATTCATCTATTTTCCTAAGCAGATCGTTATAGTTGTTGCTTGCCATATCAGAAAAAATAAAGATATGTAAATTTATTAAAATGAGATTTTTAAATTATTTGTTTTGTTACACTCTCATTTAGACATTTATTTTACTTTTGGCTATTATGAAACGTTTACTTCTTTTGATCCTAATCATGACAGCTGTCACAGCTTCTTTTGCCCAAAAATTTAACTGGAATAAAAATCAGATCATTGCACACCGCGGAGCCTGGAAAAAAAACAAATTTCCTGAAAACTCTATAGCAGCACTAAATGAGGCCGTTCGTATCGGCTGTTATGGTTCTGAATTTGATATATGGATGACTTTGGACAAAGTTTTGGTTGTGAACCATGACCCCGAATTTCAAGGTCTGTTTATTGAAAAAGTAAACTATGCCGATTTGTTAACCAAAACCCTATCTAATGGCGAAAAAATCCCCACCCTTGAAAGTTACTTATTGGCAGGGAAAAAGCAGAAAACAACTAAACTTATCCTGGAGATAAAACCATCCAGAATTAGTAAGGAAAGAGGCATTGAGGTTACAAATAAATCCATAGAAATGGTTCAAAAGCTTAAGGTTACAGATTGGGTTGAGTACATTAGTTTTGACTATGATATTTGTAAACGCGTTTTAGAATTATTACCAAAAGCTAAGGTAGCCTACTTAAATGGCGATAAAAGTGCTGAACAAATGAAACAGGATAAATTAACTGGTGCTGATTATCATTACAGTGTTTATCAAAAAGATAATTGGATTGAAAATGCGCAAAAATTGGGATTAACCATAAATGCGTGGACAGTGAATACGGTACCTGAAATGCAATGGTTATTGGCACACCGGGTAGATTATATTACCACAAACGAACCCGAGCTGCTTTTCGAAGAACTTAAAAAGACGCCTGTTGCCAATGGCTGGAAATTAAAATGGTCGGATGAATTTGATGATGTCGGTTTGCCATTAGCTAAAAACTGGGCCTATGATATTGGAGGAAAAGGCTGGGGAAATAACGAATTGCAATATTATACCAATGCCAATACTGCAAATGCAAATGTGAAAAAAGGAAATCTGAGCATTACAGCTGTCAAGGCTGATAAAGAAAATAATCATTATACTTCTGCCCGATTGGTGACTAAAAATAAATTCGATTTTAAATATGGAAGGGTAGAGGTCAGAGCGATTTTACCAAAAGGCAGAGGTTTGTGGCCCGCAATCTGGATGTTGCCAACGGATTGGAAATATGGAGGCTGGCCAAAAAGTGGGGAAATTGATATTATGGAACATGTTGGTCACAAACCAGATACTGTTTTCGGAAGCGTACATACTGAAAAGTTTAATCATGCTATTCACACACAGGTTACACAAGGAATTAAAATAGAGCATCCATACACAGCCTATCATATTTATGCAGTCGAATGGTTTGCGGATCGTATAGATTTCTACGTTGATGATCAAAAATATTTAACCTTTAAGAACACCAAAAAGGGATCTGCTGAATGGCCTTTCAATCAGAACTTCCATGTCATTTTAAATCTTGCTGTTGGCGGAAACTGGGGAGGAGAAAAGGGTATTGATGAATCTGTTTATCCGGCAACAATGAAAGTGGATTATGTGCGGGTTTTTCAGAAATAAAGCAAACAGAATATAAATTGGACTAAAGACTTTGAAATGGATTCACGCAGGGAATTTCTAAAAAAAGCAGCAGTACTTGCCGGAGCTACTGGTTTGACCAATGGTTTGCCTGGTTCAATACTAAAGGCGATGGCCATTAATCCGGAACCTGGCAGTACTTTTTACGATGCGGAACACATTGTTTTTTTAATGCAGGAAAACAGGTCATTCGATCACATGTTTGGTAAAATGAGAGGCGTGAGGGGATTTAATGATCCCCATCCTCATGTTCAGCCAAATGGAAATAAAGTATGGCTCCAAAAAGATTTGGCTGGATATACTTATGTACCTTTTCATGTCGATATTAACAAAACCAAAATTACCTGGCAGGGTGGTCTGCCTCATTCATGGAATGACCAGGTTGCGGCAAGAAACGGCGGACGTTATGATAAATGGTTGCCTGTAAAGTCTCCAATGACTTTAGCTCATTATGACCGCAAGGATATTCCTTTTTATTATGCTTTGGCAGATGCTTTTACTGTTTGCGACCAACATTTTTGCTCGTCCTTAACCGGAACAACACCCAATAGGTTGTTCTTCTTTACAGGCAGCGTTCGGGGAGAAAAAAGTGAAAACCGGGTTGCTGTAGTGAACAATGAACAGGCAGAATCTCATGATAATGTATTTGTAGATTGGCCAACTTTCCAAGAGATTTTAGAAGACAATGGGGTTGACTGGCGGGTTTATCAAAATGAACTTTGGACATCAAAACTTCCAGAGGGAGAAATTGATGATTGGTTGGGTAATTATGGTGATAATCCATTAGAATATATCCGTAGGCACAACGTGAAGTTATCTGCCTATTTTAGAAAAAATGGTGATCATACGGTTAAACCTGTATTGAGCCCAGAAGAAGTCCAGGCCAAATATGATAAGCTATCTCAAAAGGAAAAAAATCTGATTGATAAGGCTTTTACTACGAATATAAGCGAGAAAGGTTATCTGGATCTTGCACCATTTACTTTTACCAACGATCAGGGAAAATCTGAAACGATCAACGTCCCGAAAGGCGATATTTTTCATCAATTCAGAAAAGATGTTGATAATGGGAAGTTGCCAGCTGTTTCCTGGCTGGTTGCACCCCAAAAATTTTCTGACCATACCAGTTCTCCGCTTTATGGAACATGGTACGTATCAGAAGCATTGGATATTTTAACTAAAAACCCGGAGATCTGGAAAAAAACCATTTTCATTTTAACTTATGATGAAAATGATGGTTATTTCGATCATCAGCCTCCTTTTGTGGTTCCAAACCCCGATGACCCATCAAGTGGAAAAGTATCTGAGGGCATAAATTATGCAACGGATTTTGAGGCAAAAAAAGGAAGTCCCATAGGTTTAGGCTACCGGGTGCCCATGGTTATTGCATCACCCTGGAGTAAAGGTGGTTTTGTTAATTCACAGGTTTTTGATCATACCTCCTCTTTAATGTTTATGGAGAACTGGCTCAGCAAAAAAACCGGGAAAGTAATTAAAAGCAATAACATCAGCGATTGGAGAAGGGCTGTTTGTGGTAATTTAACTTCTGCTTTCAGGCCATATAATGGAGATGCAATAAAATCTCCAGATCCATTAAAAAGGGAGGTTGTGGTTACCAATATAGGCAATGCCAAAAATAAGCCGGCGCAGGTTGGCCCGACAGCTTTGAATCAAAACGAGATTTCAAAAATCAATAAGTTCGAAGCCTTTTCTGATCAAACATCTGTTCATATGCCAAAGCAAGAGAATGGAACAAAATCTGCTTGCGTCTTACCTTATCATTTAATGGTTGATGCCAATCTGGTAAATAATCAGCTTGAACTTGTGTTCCGATCTGCAAAAACACTTTTCGGGAATGCTACGGAAAGTGTTGGAGCACCTTTTACCATGAATACGGCTTCAAAATTTAAAGGGGTAGATGGTAAGGCTTGGGCTTATGCGGTTAAAGCGGGAGATGTTTTGAAAGATAAAATTGACTTGGAAGATTTTGATAGTTCTATTTATGATTTAGAGATAACAGGTCCAAATGGTTTTTTTAGACATTTTAGGGGAAGCAAAGACAACCCTAAAGTTGCAATAGAAGGTTATCCGGAACAGGCAGGAATGTTAACCAAAAAGCTTACTGGGAATTTAGTTTTCTCTTTTGAAAACCAAGGCCCGACTGCAATTACTTTGCAAATCGTAGACAATGCTTACAAAAAGGCAAAGCAAATACTAATTTTAAAGCCAAAATCAGCCGGTAAAATTGTTTTGAATCTGACTAAAAATAGCAATTGGTACGATTTCAGTATTTTACATACAGGGAATGATATTTTTAAATATCGCTATGCCGGAAAAATAGAAACAGGTGAAATAACCCAAACAGATCCTTTTATGGGAGGGTTAATAAAATCATGATTACGATTTATCCCATACCTCAAACTAAAAATAATTTAACTTATCAATAATATTAAAAACTAATCGGCAACTCAACCTGCGTTTTATCCCAACCGATAATCAAATTTGCACCATTAACTTTGTCAGTGAAGGTTAAAGAAAAGTATTCAATTGGTTTAACCAAAGTTTTAACGGGAACATCAACCCGAACAACATCTTTGGATTGATCGTAAGTAAAAACACCCCATCTATCGGTTTGGCTGTTTACTATAATCGTCCATTTATCTTTATTGGGGATAGAAAATAAGGAGTAAGTACCAGCTTTTATTTTTTTACCTCCAATATTTACCTTTTGAAAAAAGCGAATTTCAGTACTTTCGTTTGCGCCAAAGCGCCAGATTTTTCCATATTGCTCTAAAACACCAAAGATATCACGTCCTTTTTTCTGTGGACGGGAATAAACGATTTTAATAATTGGTTTACTTGAATCTTCAGTTTTGACTTTAGGGGCATTTAGCGGAAAATAAACAATATCTACCGGACTAGAATCTGCCATAGGGAATTTCACATCAGTTGCAACTTCTTGGGCTTTTGCACCAAAACATAATAGAGCGAAAACAACAATGAAGATATTTTTCATTAGAATATAATTGTTTTTATTGGCTATGAACTTATCATAAGCAAATATTCTGTAAGATAAATATGCTTACAATGGTTTCATCTGTTGTGAAACTAATTTTAAATCCTTTTTAAAGGATATTTTAACTAAAGGAAACTAGTATTTTCTTCCTTTTACAATCGCGTTTAAAAATAAGCCTGCAGTCAACAAGCCTAAAACGCCACCCAATAATGAAAAAACATAATTATGCGTAATAATTGCTCCAGTTAAAATACCGAAGAATAAACCTAAAGCATAATAAAGCCAGTTGAAGTTATTGTTGCTATTTTCTTGTACACTCATTTTTTTGTTATTTGTGGCAAAGTTAATATTTATTTTAAATTTTAATTTGAGTTAATTAAGCTTTACTCTAGAAACTGTTTAATTTTTATTTTTTCGTTTGCCTGTTCCTAATTTATCGGGATCAGGGTCTAATTTTATTTTATGAGGGGATGCTGAAACATGTTTTGTATTATATTAAACAAGAACTCCCTTAATTTACAATCAACTTAAGAAGTTTCAAAAAATAAAAGCAGAGTTTCATAAGTTTAAAAGATGGACCTTTTAAAAACTTCCGAAGTTTTCCTACCCTTCTGGTCGGGAAACTTCAGAAGTAGGGTTCAAACAATTTTGGAGCGGTTATTGCACATTTATAATTAAAAAATAAATTATCATGGCAATTGTAAAAGTTATTGAAGTAATCGCTACTTCTGAAAAAGGGATTGAAGATGCAATCCAACAGGCTGTAACTGAAGTTTCAAAAAGCATACGCAATATTGATTCGGTATGGCTTAAAGACACTAAAGTTCATGTAAAGGATGGGAAAGTTGTTTCTTATGGGGTTATTTGTAAGGTCTCTTTCCGTGTAGAGGCAGATTAATTTAAATAGTCATCCCGATGAATATGTATAATTTGTCTATATTCATCGGATGACTAAACAACACCATTTAGACCTGAAACGGGATTTGGGTCTTTTAAACTTCAAGTTGACTTATTTTAATAAATAATCAATTCTGACCATTTCATAATCCTCTTTTTTTAAATAATGGATCAATTCCTGGAGCTGATGATAAAACTTATCCTTTCTCCTCGGGTCTGTGCCAATATGAATCAATAAAATAAACCCGTTTAAACCATTGGGTTTTGTTTCATTGTAATGGATTATGGATTGATAAATCTCATCGCTACTGCGATAACTTTTACCCATCTCAGGATAGGTATAATCTGCATTTGACCGGGTTCCCGGAGTAAAATTGATTAAAGTTAAGCCTTGCTCCCTTGTCCATTCTGATATTGTTTTGTTATACCATTCATAAGGAGGGAGAAAATATTTTGCATCTGCCTTGCTGATCCCAAAATTAGCCATTGCTTGATAGTTCGATTTCAAATCATCCTTAAATTGTGATTTTGAGATCAGTAAACTGTCACGTTTATTCCAATCGCAATACAATAAATGTTTATCTGAATGTGCAGCCAGGTAATGACCATCTTTTTTCAAGCCAGTAATTAAGGTCTTAAAACCGGCGTGGCGATAAAAATTCCCTGTTAAAAAGAATGAGACTTTTATTTTTTCATCACGAAGTGTTTTTCTGATCGTCTCTCCACCATCAGCAAACTCATCACCCGTAAAAACTAAAGCAATTTTCTTTTGGGCAGAATCGCCACGAATGATTGCCCCTAAACTGTAAGTCTTGCCCCCTGAATCGGGGGCTATGGCTTTTTTGGCTTTGCTTGCGCTTCCTTGGCTGCCAATAAATAAATTAGGGATGCCGTTCCATCCATGGTTGGCTCATTGGTACTGTAATCGCCGTAGTCATCATGATAAACAGCTAAATCGCTTTGGAAATCGGTATACTCATCTTCCTCAGCTAATTTAATTCCAATTAAGCCTTTGTAAATATTGGTGTAAACGGGACCATCAACCAAACCACCATCAACCGGATAATTTTTTAAATGGGTAAAAGCCGAATGCGGGTCTGTTGGTGTATCTCCCCAGGATGGCAAACCATAAACCATACTGGTTCCCCAAGGGTTGCAGCCAAAAATCCAATCAAAATTGGCTTGTTCTAATTCATTGAAACTTTCATCTCCGGTAAGATTAGCATACCAATTACATTGCATGGTAAAAGCGACCGTTAGATTATTGCTGCACCAAATAAATGGAATACCCCGATAAAAAGCATTCTTTTTTGCCCGGTTCCAAACCTGTTCAATCCCTTGTTTATAATACCCTGTAATATTGTTTTTCCTCTCCCCGTCCAGTTGCTTTGCTAATTCGCAATGCCCAAGATTTATAAATGGATAATATTGATAATGCGCTGCAGTATCTTTTTGCATCCAGGGAGTAACTTTTTCCTGTACAGCATAGTTTAGGGCATCGGCAATTACCTTAGCGGTTGATTTAGTCCTCCCAAAGTTTAAAGCGGCAGAGGCCAGTTCCATATCATCAGTCCAATTATCTTCAGCATAAATGTAAGGCGATTTTACGGATGCCGTTTGTGTAACTCCTGGTTTTTTCAAGGCAAATTGATAAGCGGTCTTTGCTTTTTTTGATAACATTTTTGCGTAACGACTGTCTTGGTTTTTAAACAATATAGCTCCTAAATTAAACGCGCTACTAAATTTTGCTGCGGTAGAACTTGTTCCGGTTGTGTTGTTCATAAACTTGCCCCGTTGTTGTGGCTCACCACTTATAAAATAAAGCGGGCGCTCAAAACCTTTTCCATATTGACTATCTTCTTTAGGAATCCGCATGGTAATATGGTCGCGGTCATCTGCCAGCTGATTAAACATGATGTTCTTTTTAGGGTGCATTTTTAAAAGCCAGTCCAATCCCCATTTGGCTTCATCCAAAACATCAGCTACATCATTTTTTCCATCTAAACCATTTGCTTGTTTTTCATCACCAAATACCTGTGGAAAATCCCGATAAGCCATTAACAAATGATAAGTTGCATTTGCTGAAGTTGTTGAATATTGCAGGTAATCACTGGCATCATGCCAACCGCCTGAGGCATTAAAATGGGTACTGTCCTTTATTCCAGCCTTTTTCCCATATAAAGCATAGCCATCATGGGTATGACAACTATCTCTTAAATACGGATTAAACCCACTGCGTTGTTGGCGCATATAACGCAGACAAAAATCGGCCGAACCTTTGTAAACATCATTATTAATTAAAATTAGGGGAGATGAAATTCCATTTGCCCGAATATAAAATCGACCATTCAACTTAAAATCGGAGAAAATTAGCCTGGCTGTTTTTCTGAATGGGCCATAAGAACCAAAGTTTTTAATATTTGATGAGCTGTACACCACTTTATTACTTTCTTTCTCAATAATTTCGAAGTTGGTTGGACTTTCATCGGTTTTGCTAGCCCAAATTGCAACTTTAGTACCTGAAGTAGGGTAGCCCAATAGATTTATTCTTATCCAGCTCTGTTGATTTGGACTGTGAATGGCCTTAAAAGAGAATAGTGGGACCATCAGGAAAATAAAAACAACGCAAAACAGGCTTTTCAATTTCATGAGGTAAAAAGTTTCTATTTGGTTTAAAATTACATTTTTATCAAGGAAATGTAAAAGAAGTATTAAAACATTTGGAAATTAATCAATCGTTTGATTAATTTTGTGCCCATCAAAAAGAAATGAAAACAGAAAAGATAGATAAAAAACAAGCTATTCTTGAAGCAGCTGAAAAGTTGTTTTGTGAGTTGGGATATGAAGGGACTTCTACCCGGCAGATTGCCAAAGAAGCTGGAGCGAATATGGCCATGATTAATTACTATTTCGGGTCTAAAGAAGGTGTTTTTGTAGAGATTATGACGGAACGCATTGCTGGATTTAAAGCTCAATTAAAAATTATCAATGAAGATAAAATCTCCTCATTGGAAAAACTGCATAAGGTTATAGAAGGCTATGTAAACAGAATTTTATCTAATACGGCCTTTCATAAAATGATGCATAGAGAGTTGTCTTTATCTCAAAGGCCTGAAATGTACGATAAAATTAAGGATGCCATGGCCCAGAATATGCAACTTATAGAGCGCATTATAAATAATGGAATAGAGGAGGGCAGCTTTCAAAAGATTGACGTTCGAATGTTAATCGCCAGTATTATGGGTACGATTACCAACATCGTGATAGCTCCATCAAAGGTAATGGCCTGTTCAACTTTGGACATTGAAAATCCGAAAGAGAAAAAAATTATTAAAGAACGGGCTATAACCCACCTGAAAGACCTAACAACAGTTTATTTAACCCTAAAAAGATGATACCCAAATCAATTAGATTAATACTTGTGGCATCATTAATTCCGGCTGCTTTATTTGCACAAGATACTAAGGAATTAACCATTAATCAGGCCATCGAACTTGGCATAGCCAATAGTAAAAACTTAAAACTTTCTCAGAATAAAATAGATCAGGCAATTGCCCAGCTGGAAGTTGTACAAGATAATGTATTGCCAACCGCTAACGCGAGCTTAATGTACAACCATGCTGAAATTCCCACCAATACTTTTAGTTTGGGCAGCGGAGGCGGGCCCTTACATTTACCAAATAGGGCTGATGCATTTGTTGGTACTGCGGCAGTACAAGAATTGGTTTATGGTGGTGGTAAATTAAAATACGCCAAAGAATCTACCAAATTATTGGCCGATGTTGCTCGTTTAGATGCCGATAAAAACAGAGAAGAAATTAGCTATGCCGTAATCAATACCTATTATTCACTATATAAAGTATTGCAAAGCAAAAAAGTGGTTGCTCAGAATTTAGAATCTATCGCTGCTCAAATTAAACAAGCTCAGCGTTTTTTCGAACAAGGTATTGTAACTAAAAACGATGTGTTGCGTTTCCAATTGCAGCAGGCAAACATTTCGCTTACGCAAATGGATATCGAGAGTAACCGTAAAATCATCAACTATAATTTGGATGTTTTATTAGGCTTGTCTGAAGATACTGAAATTAAAATAACGGACCCGGATGGAGGCTTAAAAGTAGCTGCTGCATTGAACGATTATATTGGCTTGGCAATGGCAAATCGTCAGGAATTAAAACAACTTGATGTGCAAAACCAAGTTGCCGGTTATAATATCAAAACCATTAAGGCAAATACCTTGCCTACTGTAGGTGTTGGCGCAAACCTATATTATATCAATCCAAGTGGCAGCTTTATTCCTCCTGTAAATCAATATTTGTTGCCCATTACGGTTGGTGCGACAGTTTCCTGGAATGTGGGCAATCTTTGGACAAACAAGAACAAAATTAGCGAGGCTAAAATTCAGCAAAACGCCATAACCATTCAGAAAGACATCTTATCTGACCAGGTGAAAACAGATATAAATAAAAACTATCAAAACTATTTGGTTGCGGTTGATAAGATTAAAATTTTAGAAACCTCCATCACTCAGGCAACCGAAAATGATAAATTATTGGCCTCGAAATATAAAAACAATGTGGCTTCGGTTACAGATCGCATAGATGCTGAAACCCTATTATATCAAGCAAAAATAAACTTAGAAATAGCAAAAGCTGATGCAGGTTTGGCTTACTATACCTTACTAAAATCAACAGGGAAAATAACGCAATAAAAATATAGCAATGACAACTGAAAAGAAAAAAAAGAATATAGTAATACCCATCATTTTAGGGGTTTTACTGGTAATTGGTGCATATTTTGGCATCACAGGATGGAGTTATTATAGTAAACACGTGGATACGGACGACGCTCAGATTGATGCCGACATTAGCCCTGTTGTTGCTCGTGTTGGCGGTTATGTGCAAAACATTAACTTCGAAGAAAACACACATGTTCAGGAAGGACAGGTTTTGGTTAAGCTTGATGACAGTGATTATAAAGTTAAATTAGAACAGGCAGAATCCGGACAAAAAGGGGCTAATGCAGGTGTAAATGTATCTCAGGCACAAATTGTAGCTACCCAAGCAAATACAAGTACGGCAAAAGCAAATGTTGAGGCGGCAAAAGTTAAATTAAATTTGACTCAAAAAGATTTCGATCGTTACGCAAACCTCGTAAAAGATGGCTCCATTACTCAACAAGCATTTGATCAGGCAAAAGCGGCAAAAGAATCGGCACAAGCGGCTTATCAGGCTGCCCAAGACCAATACAATGCTGCAGTAAAACAAGTGGGTACCACACAATCGCAATTGGCGGTTAGCAGCAATGTAATTAGTCAACGCCAAAGTGATGTAGATTTTGCGAAACTGCAATTATCCTATGCAGAGATTAAAGCTCCGTCATCGGGTATTGTTTCTAAAAAGAACGTGCAAAAAGGGCAGTTGGTTCAAGCCGGCCAGGCTTTATTCTCAATCGTTAATGATGGAAGTATTTACGTAACAGCTAACTTCAAGGAAACTCAATTAGAGAAAATCAAAATTGGCTCAAAAGTAGAGATTGAAGTTGATGCCTACCCTAATGAAAAAATCGAAGGTGAAGTTTATAATTTCTCTCCAATTACTGGTGCTAAAGGATCCTTATTGCCTCCAGATAATGCTACCGGTAACTTTGTAAAGGTTGTTCAACGTGTTCCGGTAAAGATCAAAATTCATCCATCAAAAGAATTGCTTACCAAGTTGCGTCCGGGAATGAGTGTTAAGGCATCAGTATCTACTAATTAAAAATTAAAATGGCCGAAGTAGGTTTAAAAAAGTGGATTATTACTTTTACGGTGATCACAGCATCTTTATTGGAGCTGATTGATACCACCATCGTAAACGTAGCAATACCACAGATACAGGGAAATCTGGGAGCCACATTGGAGGATGTTGCCTGGCTTTCTACCGGCTATGCGGTAGCGAATGTTATCGTATTGCCCATGTCCGGCTGGTTGGGGAACCGGTTCGGCAGGAAAAATTATTTCCTTACCTCTATTATTGTTTTTACACTGGTTTCTTTTTTATGTGGCAATGCCACATCTTTGAATGAACTTATCTTATTCAGGATCATTCAAGGTTTGGCGGGCGGAGGTCTAATATCAACAGCACAAGCTATTTTAATTGAAACCTGGCCACGTGAAGATGTGGGAATCGCAACAGCGTTGTTTGGTTTAGGTGCGGTTGTGGGGCCCACTGTTGGTCCAACCATTGGCGGATATATTTTGGATATCAGTTCCTGGCCATGGATATTTTATGTGAATATTCCGGTCGGAATACTAGCCGCCTATTGTACCTATACATTTGTACGAAAGACCCCGAAAGAAGGGCAGGGCCAACCTGTCGATTGGTGGGGAATCGCATTGCTTGCAATTGCGGTGGGTAGTTTACAAACCGTTCTGGAAAAAGGTGAAAGTGAAGACTGGTTTTCCGCTCCATATATTATAGCATTAACGGCGACATCAGTGTTTGGTTTATTGTTGTTTATTTGGAGAGAGTTAACAACCGATCATCCGATTGTGAATTTTAAAATTATGAGACACAGAAGTTTTTCTGTGGGGATGTTTACTTCATTTATTTTAGGTTTCGGGTTGTACGGCTCAGTATTTGTATTCCCGGTTTTCTGCCAAAACTTATTGGGCTTCTCGGCATTACAAACAGGAGAGCTTTTATTTCCTGGTGGATTATGTACCATTATCATGATGCCTTTTATAGGTATTATGCTTAAAAAAGGCGTTCCGGCTCAGTTTATGGCAACAGGTGGAATGTTTTTATTCTTTGTTTTCTGTTGGATGTTGAGTAAATCAACCTTACAATCGGGAACCGGAGATTTCTTTTTGCCATTGGTGATCAGAGGTGTTGGTATGGCATTATTGTTTGTACCCTTAACCACACTTGCTATTCAGGACTTAAAAGGGCCGGAAGTTGGACAAGGTTCAGGTTTAAACAATATGATGCGTCAATTGGGAGGCTCATTTGGTATCGCTGCCTTAACCACATTGATCCACATCCGTCAAGGGTTCCACAGAAGCAATCTTTTAACCAATGTGAACGAATATAACCCTGCTTTTGTAGAACGCTTTAATATTTTGATTAAAGGCTTTATGGCTAAAGGTCAAAACTTCATTGACGCTAAAATAATGGCTGCAAAAGCAATGGAAGGCATCATAATGAAGCAAACCTTATTATTGACTTATGATGATGCATATTGGGTTGCAGGTTTGATCATGCTGTTTTCTATTCCACTTTTATATCTTCAGAAATTTAAGAAAAATGCAAACATCCCTGCGGATGTGCACTAAAAGATAGAGGGCTGAAAGGTAGGAGGTTTAAGGTAAGAATCTTAAATTATATGACAGAATATTAAAAACCCTTCCTTTTGGGGAGGGTTTGGTGGAGGCTAAAACAAAACAGCCGATCTATTTTATTAGATCGGCTGCTTTAACCCAAAAAATTAACAATCACTGCAATGCCCTTAAACATTGCAAAAAACTTATTTAAGTACCAGATACCCAAATAAGATTCTAAAATTAAAATTTATTCTACAATTTTCCAAATTGTAAGCCCTAGAATTTTAATAGCTTACGCATTTTTTGTAGTATTACAGCAAACAAATATTTTGCTTAAGCTATGCCTAAACTTCGTTTAACAACTCAACGAGAATCTACCTTTAATAATGAAGTAATTTCAAAATTTGAACTTTTTAACAGCTTATTTTTAACGTTACCGTTTTACAAAATTAAGGATACCGGAACATTATTGCCCTTATTTTTTAAAAGTTGTGAAGAAGGGATAGGAAACGGACAAAAACCTGCCCAAATTATCGAAGAGTTTTTCGCTAAGTATACCAGCTATAATAATCCAAAGGACATTATTGATTTATTATTCCGCTTTATACAGTATATAGAACGACAAGTTGTTCTTTTTGATGCCGTAGAAGATGCCTCTTTTACCAAATTAAACACTACAGACGAGCAAAGCACGTTAGCTTTTATCTTGAAAAAGAATGCAGATAATAAACCTATGTTATCTAAAATTGAGCAATTAATCGATGAGCTTTCTTTGCGTTTGGTACTTACCGCTCACCCAACACAGTTTTATCCGGGTAGTGTTTTGGCAATCATTACAGATTTGACCCAGGCCATAAAGGAGAACGATATTACCGACATCAATTCTCTTTTGCAGCAATTGGGTAAAACGCCTTTTTTTAATAAAAAATCTCCAACACCAGTGGACGAAGCCTTAAATCTTGCCTGGTTTTTGGAAAATGTTTTCTACTTCGCCGCCGCAAATATTCAGGAAGAAATAGACCAAAATCTGGATGAATATAACTTGGAAACCAAGAAAATATTGGAGCTGGGTTTTTGGCCAGGGGGCGATAGGGATGGTAATCCCAATATCCATGTAGACACTACTTTAGAGGTTTCCAAAATGTTGCGTCAAATCCTTTTCCGTTGCTATTACCGTGATTTTAGAGTGATAAAACGCCGCATCACTTTTAGAGGTGTTGAAGAAAATATCGCCATTCTACATGATGTTCTTTATAAAAATGCCTTTGACCAAACAGTTGAACTTGAAGATATTTCGAGCTCTTTAAAAGAAAACCTGAATAAGATTAAAGAAACCTTGCTGATCGAACATGATGGCTTATTTGTAGATTTGGTTAATGATTTGATTAGAAAAGTAGAATTATATGGAAATTATTTCGCCTCTTTAGATATTCGTCAGGATAGCCGTGTTTTAAGAAGCGTACACGAATATTGTCGACAAAACAAACCCATATCTTCTTTATATCCGGCTAATTATGGAAAACTTTCAGAAGAAGAAAAGCTGAAGACCATTTCTTTTAAAGAAGCCACTATAATTTATGCTACCGAAGCAGATGAGCTTACAAATGATACAATTAAAACCATAAAAGAAATAAAGGGAATACAAAAACGTAATGGCGAAAAAGCTTGCCATAGGTTTATTATCAGTAATTGCCAGCAAGCCAGCGATATTCTTCAACTTATCGAATTATTTCTTTGGAATGGCTGGAGCAAGGATGCGTTAACAATTGATTTTGTGCCTCTTTTTGAAACAGTAAACGATTTAAAGGGCGCTGCGGAAATTATGGATAAATTGTATAGCAACCCTTTCTACAAGGCACATTTGGCAAAGAGGGGAAACAAGCAGGATATTATGCTTGGCTTCTCTGATAGCACAAAAGACGGAGGGTATTTAATGGCCAACTGGTCGATTTTTAACGGTAAAACTTCGTTAACGGCAGTTGCTGAAAAACACAATATTCAACTGGCATTTTTTGATGGCCGTGGTGGACCACCTGCACGTGGGGGCGGTAAAACCCATCGGTTTTATGCCTCAATGGGTAAAGAAATTGCCAATAAAAACATGCAGTTAACGGTGCAGGGTCAAACCATTAGCTCTCAATATGGGTCTATAGAAAGTGCCGAATTTAATATTGAGCAATTAATTAATGCCGGTCTTTCTTCCGGATTAAAAGAAAAGCATAACATTCTTTTAGACACAGATAATAAAACACTTTTAGATGAAATGGCTGATGATAGTTATAAGGCTTTTTTAGATTTAAGGGAGCATCCTTTGTTTCTTTCCTATCTGGAGAAATTATCGCCACTAAAATTGCTTTCTAAGATTAACATCAGCAGCCGGCCGGTTAAACGCAATGGCGATGGTGAATTAAAACTGGAAGATTTAAGAGCGATTAGTTTCGTGACAGCATGGAGCCAATTGAAACAAAATATACCTGGTTTTTATGGAATGGGCATTGCTTTAAAAAATCAGGAGAAAGCCGGAAACTGGGATAACGTGCTTAAGGTTTATCATGAATCTGATTACCTAAAAACAATTGTTGATAACTGTATGATGAGTATGAGCAAATCCGATTTTGCCATTACAGCTCATTTGGCTAAAGACAAGGAATTTGGTTCTTTCTGGCAACAGTTACATGATGAATTTGAGTTATCGAAAGAAATGCTTTTAAAACTATCCGGGCAAGAAACTTTAATGGCTAACTACCCCGTGGATAAAAAATCTATTGCTACGCGCGAAAGAATTATTTTGCCACTCGTTTTGATACAGCATTTTGCTTTAGAGAAATTACAACACAAGCATGCTGAGAAAGAACAACAAGCATTAGAAAAGTTGGCCGTTAGAACAGTTTTTGGTATTGTTAATGCAGGAAGGAATTTGGCGTAAATTGCCATAAACCAAAGAAGTCAAGTTTTTAAAACTTGACTTCTTTGAATAGAAGATCTCTGAACTTTAACTAACGATTAACTAATTTCATCGCGCCTTCACTATATCGAGATCCGGTGTCAGGATATTTTGCAAGAAGGATTTCGATTTCTTTAAGATCCGGTTCGGATAAATTAACATCAATCGCACCTACATTTTCTTCAAGATATTTTCTCTTTTTAGTGCCAGGAATTGGAATCACATCGTCGCCTTGAGCCAATACCCAGGCAAGTGCTAATTGTGCAGGGGTAATCCCTTTATTTTTTGCTAATTCAGCAAAACCGTTTGCAAGTTTGATGTTGTTGTCAAAATATTTTCCTTCAAAACGAGGCAGACTTCTTCTGAAATCGCTTTCCGCTAATTCGGAAGTTTGGTGTACTGTATCTGTAACCAATCCTCTTGCCAAAGGGCTATACGGTATTAAACTTATGCCCAATTCCCTAATCGTCGTTAAAATTTCTCCCTCAACATCCCGGCTCAATAGAGAATACTCACTTTGTAAAGCAGATATGGGGTGAACAGCATGGGCCTTTCTTATGGATGCCGGTGATGCTTCAGATAAACCAAGATAACGCACCTTACCTTCTTTTACCAACTCGGCCATTGCGCCAACCATATCTTCTACAGGCACATTTGGATCAATCCTATGAGCGTAATAAAGGTCTATGGTGTCTATTTTTAATCTTGTAAGGCTTTTCTCAACCGCAGTTTTCAAGTATTCAGGAGAGCCGTCAAAATAAGTGCCTGCTGAATTGCTTGGGCCTGCTATATCATTTTTAAATCTGAAGCCAAATTTTGTGGCAATAAAAACCTTATCGCGATTAGGAACTAAAACCTTTGAGATTAATTTTTCATTTTCTCCGTTAGCATACATATCCGCGGTATCCCAGAAATTGATGCCCAGATCTAAAGCTTTATGCAATGTTGCAATAGACTCATCATCATCTGTTGGGCCATACGCGAAACTCATTCCCATACATCCAAGTCCCATCGCCGAAAGCTGTTCGTTCGTTTTACCTAATTTTCTGTATTTCATAATTTTCGATTTTAATTATTCAAAATTACGATAACGATAGGTAAGACAGATTAAACAAATCGAACTAAAAATTATAATATTCAAACTATTGGGCTCTGAAGGAGCTTGGAGTTAAAAGGGTGTGTTTTTTAAAGAAGTTGTTAAAATACGCAGGGTATTCAAAGCCTAAACAGTTAGCGATTTCAGCAATATTCCAGTCGGTGTGTTTAAGTAATGCTTTTGCCTCAGAAATAATTCTGTCGGCAATGTGTAAACCGGTAGTTTTCCCTGTTATTTGTTTAACAGCTCTATTTAAATGATTTACGTGAAGTGAAAGTGTAGAGGCAAAATCGCTGGGTGTTTTTAGTTTTAATTGATGTTTCGGGGTGTCTATGGGAAATTGCCTTTCTAAAAGCTCAAGAAAAAGATTGGTGATTCTGGAAGTAGCATTTGCATGTTTAAAATAACTTTGGGCAGGTTGCATTTTTAGCGCTTCATGAATCAGTAGATGTACATAAGTCCTCAATAGTTCCGTTTTATGCAAATATTCTGTTTCTATCTCTTGTATCATGGACTCAAAGATTAGGCTCGCTTTTTCTTCCTGCTCGGGAGTTAGAAAAAATACCGGATTACTCCCCACTTTAAATAAAGGGGATTCCAAAACACTATTTTGGTGACTATCAGCATGTATAAAGTTTTCGGTAAAAAGACAGAAATAGCCGCTTTGCTCTTCTGAGGCCGGTTCCCAAGAGTAGGGAATCATCGGGTTTGAAAACATCAGGGCCGGGCGATCAATCTCAATACCTTTTTCAGCATAATATAATGTGCCCAGGCCTATTACTAATGATATTTTGTAGAAATCCCGACGATTATAGGCTGTTGCAGAAGTGCCACAATTATAGTTGCGGCGCTGCACATTAAATTGTTGCGGTTTATAGTCTGCTTCTAATGAATAACCGGGTGAAATGCGTTTGTAAAAATCTTCAATGGTTTCAGTTTTCATTTAGTAAAGTTATAAAAATCAAACTAAAAGATGTATAGGTTTTGCTGAACATAAGCCTCTGTTAGCCGGATTTTCAGAAAGCCAATGGGTAAACTAACCAGCCTTCCAAAGGAGGAATAAAAAAACCCTCACAAATTTAATTTGCGAGGGTTTCTCAGAAAAATTATTTAATGATGCTGCTGATCTTTGCCTTAAGACAACCTATCTATCAATGGAGCCCATTACTCTTTGTCCGAAGGCATTGAGGGCATCCTTTTCTTGAGCACCGTCTTTCACCATTTGGTGTACTTCCAGTGCTCCGCAGATATTGGTAATCATTTCTCCTGCAACATCAACTTCAGTTTCACTTACACCTCTAAATTCACAAAAAGCTTCTAAAACCTCTAAAGTTGCCTCAAGATTTTCGGGTGTGCTGTTTTGATATAGTTGTCTTATAACTGGAATCTTCATTACTTTATTTTATCAAATAATTCGGTTAATACTTCTGCTTTATTTGTTTGAACTTGTGCAACCAAAGCCCCGCCTTCAAAAGCAGCAAATGTGGGTAAATTATCAACATTTGCTAACTTGCGTGAGTCTGGAAGTTTCTCAGCATCAACAATTAAGAAAGTAACATCTTCATTTTCAGCAGCCAATTTTTTAAATTTTGGTTTCATGATTCTACAGTTTCCGCACCAGGAAGCCGCATATTGAACCATCACCTTGTTGTTTTCGGCAACATATTTTTGAAGATTATCCTCTGCTAATTCTAAAAACATATGATCAAAATTAATTGGAGCTAAAATACTCTGCAACACCTTTTCTATCTGCATTCATGGCAACTTTACCTTCTTCCCAGTTTGCAGGGCAAACTTCGCCATGCTTTTGTACGTGGGCATAAGCATCAATTAAACGCAAATATTCTTTTACGTTTCTACCTACAGGCATATCGTTTACACTTTCATGGAAAACTTTACCGGTTTCATCAATTAAGTACGTTGCTCTGTAAGTAACGTTTGAACCTGAAAATATTTCGTTACCTTCTTCATCATATTCTACCTCTTGTTCTACAATGCCTAAAATATTAGATAATTGTCTGTGGGTATCAGCTAAAATAGGATAGGTTACGCCTTCTATACCACCATTATCTTTTGGAGTATTTAGCCATGCGAAATGAACTTCATTTGTATCACATGATGCTCCGATTACAATAGTATTTCTTTTTTCAAATTCAGGCAAAGCTGCCTGAAAGGCATGTAATTCTGTTGGGCAAACAAAAGTAAAATCTTTTGGATACCAGAATAATAACACCTTGCTCTGTTTGTTTACCGCTTCTTCAAATACATTGATTTTTAGATCGTCGCCCATTTCGGACATTGCATCAATACTAACACTTGGAAATTTTTTACCTACTATTGCCATAATTATATTTTTTTTGTGGCAAAGATATACCTTATTGAAGTCTTAATCAACACAAGAAAGTTTATTGTTGATTGTTATTTTTTATGCTGATATAGAGAAAAACTATAGTTCTGTTTGAATATATCAAAAACCTCTATTTTTTAAGTCATAAGAAAATATGATTTAAATGCAGTTGTGTGGAATACTAGAACGTTATAAAATCCACTTCTGTGTCGTTTCGTGTTTCCATGGCAAAACCTGTGCTTGCTCATGAAAAAAAATTAGCGAATAACTCTTCCTGCCTTATCTATATTCACATCATCAAAAGGCTTTAAATACTCGTTAATGATAACAGAAAACTCTCGACGGGTTAACACTTTTTTTAAATCGTATTTAGAACTGAATTTATAAGATTTATTCCATTTTTTTTGAAGTTCAGCTTTAGTAGCGTCAACCGATTTATTGCCAACATAACAAACTAAAGAAATGGTGTTTTCTAAGTTTATTGGAACATTTTGGTTGTCGTCAAACCAGATTTGCGCTTTATAATAATAATCTCTTATGGGTTGTTTGATCTCCTCGTAAAAAACTTCTTTATCTGGATTGAAGTATGCTTTTCCGTTTTTAATTTCAGCTTTGATAATTCCGGCAATACCAATCTTTTGTATGGCCAGCCAATTAGAGTCTGCAATTTTTACATCATCAAAAGGCATTAAGGAAAGTTTGTAACTCAACAATTCGCCTTGAATTCTTTTCAGGTTTGATAAGCTTGTTTTGGTTTGAAAAAAAGCAGCATAAGCAGCTGTTGCGCCGGCAGCTTGTCCGATTTCCAAGTGATCAGCTGAAATGTATAATAAATTTTCCTGATTAGGAACAAGCAAGCTGTATAATGACAAAAAGTGGGCTCCTTTTGAATATACCCCAGCAATGCTTGTGCGATATAGATTTTCGCTGTAGTTTAAAGCGGTTGTTTCAACAGGTTTTAAAGTGGTTATTTTTAACGAGGACATTAACTTTTCAGGATGATCGGCAAGTACCAGGATTTTCGCTTTTATGCTTTTTTCATTATTCAATTTCAACTCCCAACCATTACCGGAACGTTTAATTTCTGTATAAGGCGAATTGTTTATCACCCGAAACAGTTTAGAACTATCCGACCAGTTTTTTATTACTGCATTTACAAATTGATTTGTTATTGCTGGCAGCGAGATGCTATCCACTATTTTTAATGATTTCCGAGCCCTTTTTTCAAAAGCTCTTGTTACGCCATTTGCATTGTGATTTTTGAAATCGCTTAACTTAAAGCCATCGCTTTGTGTTAAAATTATGGAATTAACACCCGATTCTGATGCCTGAACGCCAGCAGCAAAAGCAGCATCGGAATTGCCGATAACCAACACATCTGTTTTAATGGTTTGAGCATGGATAATCAAGGGAATTACGAATGCGAAAACAAAAAACAATCTTTTCATTTGTGAATTTTAAAATTAATTGCAATATGCCTTAAATGAATGAATTTTTAATGAAATGAGTTCATTTTAACTAAATTTAATCAGAAATGTAAATTAGGGTTATTAGAATATGTGGGATAAACAAGATGATAGGGCCAAAACGTTTCAACTTTCCAACTTTTCAATCTTTAACATAAAATGGATTTAGAACAACTTAAGTATCCGATTGGGAAATTTACCATGCCTGAAATTTTCGATGAGCGACAAATCGAAATCTGGATTTCTGAAATTGAGGCTTTGCCCAATCAAATAAAACAGGCAACCAAAAAATTAACCGAGAAACAACTAAATCAGACTTATCGTCCTGGAGGTTGGACATTAAAGCAAGTTGTTCATCATATTCCAGATAGCCATATGAATGCTTATATCCGCTTCAAGCAAGCCATTACCGAAGATGTTCCAACTATCAGACCATATTATGAAGAACGTTGGGCGGAAACCGAAGAGGCAAAAAATGGCGATATTCAGATGTCTATCGCCTTATTAATGGGCCTGCATCAGCGTTGGGTTGCCTTTCTAAAAACTTTAAACCCCGAAGATTATCAACGAAAATACATTCACCCCGAATTAGGGCAAGCGTTTACTTTGGCTAATATGTTGGGTACTTATGCATGGCACGGAAAACATCATTTAGCACACATTACCAGTACGATAAGATAACATTTTTTGAATTCAACCGCATAATACGTATCTTTGAACAAAGAATACGTATTATGACAACGAAGTTAACTTTAACAGTAGAAAAATCTACTATAGAGAAAGCTAAATTTTATGCAAGGAATACAGGACGTAGTTTATCAGAGCTTGTTGAAAGATATCTTGAGACCATAACGCTTGATGATAAACCAGCTATATCAGGTAAGCTCAAAGGAATTGTTGGTGCTGTTAAATTGCCAGAGGATTTTAATGAAGAAAAAGAGCTTCGGACTTATTTTGAGAATAAGCATTTATGAAAAGGGTATTTGTAGACACTAACATCTTTGTGGATTTAATTGCAGATAGAAAGCCTTTCAGTAAATTTGCAATTGAAATTTTTGATAAAGCAGGGAATAATGAAATCCAACTTTTCACTTCTTCACACACTATTGCAACTACTCATTATTTACTTAAAAAATATCTCGAAGAAAAGAAATTAAGAGAAGTTCTTTATCGGGTTTTGGAATATGTTGAAGTAATGGCTATAGACCAAGACATCATAAAAAAGGGGTTAAAATCAAAACACAAGGATTTTGAAGATGCGATACAAATTTTATGCGCTTATACTATTGAAAAATTAGATTATATCGTTACCCGAAACATTAAAGATTTTAAGAATTCTGAAATTCCAGCTCTTCCACCAGATGAGCTATTAGAAATGATATAGTCGGTAAATTACATCAGCACCAACATTATAGCGCTCATTGCAATCATGAGTGCATCTTCAACAATGGTAACGGTACTCATTGGCAAATTGAAAACAGCACCCAAACAAGCGCATTGGATTTTCTTTTTGTTCAAAACACTTTCTAAAACACCAAGAATACTAACCGTCATTACAATTAGAGTAACCCAATTTACAATGAAAGGAGATAAGTTTAAAGCAAAGGAAATTCCCAACCCAAGCTCGATAAAAGCATAAATATATCCCCAGGCATTAAACTTTTTGGCCACAATATCGTACATGGCATAGCTTTCTGCAAAAGCTTTCAAGTTCAACATTTTGAAGAATGAGAAAGTAAGGAAAAATCCAGACATGAAAACCCGCATAAAAACCATGAAATCCAATCCGTTACCTTGCCATGAAACCACCAAAGAAATCGCAATAACATAGCTAAAGATCAGTAGGATTGGTTTATATGTTTCTACCCAGGATTTGGTTTGCTCCAGCATTTCGTTATGCTTTACTGCCGAGATTTGATATTTGCTGTCTTTTCCTCCTAAAGCCTGTTGCAATGTATCCAAACCAATATGTTTATCCATGCTGATCGTCGCCGAATTCGTCTCTTTCGAAACCTCGACCGAAGTCACATCGGGCAAAACCAGCAGGCTACTTTTCACTTTATTTTCGCAGCCTCCACAAGTCATGCCGCTTAGTTGATAGGTATGTGTCATAATTATAATCTTTATACAAATTTACCTCATGCCCAACCTAAAGTCGTTACAGGATAATTATAAAATGTTATAGAATTTTTGGAAATGAATACGCTCAGTACTTATCTTCCATAAAAAGATGCCAAACTAAATTACCTATGACAATTTCTAAGCTTATTTTGCCATTCTAAACACTTGAAGAATCCCATAAAGAGTTAGTACAGAGATTCTTCTCACTTCAGGGAAGACAATATTATATCACCATTCTTTGCATTTCTAATGCTAGGCGCTCAGCATGAGGAGTGTTCTGGATTATCCTATTAAAACCGAAGTCATTGTTAAAGAACCGCCAACAGCCTTATCGTTAAAGAAAGAAATCTCTTCCTGATCATTCTTCATGCCCAAAGTATAGATCAAAGGCAAATAATGTTCAGGAGTAGGGATTGCCAACATGGCTGCAGAGCCCAAGCTGCGGTAATTAATCAGAGGCTTATGGTCGCCATTGGCAATTAAGCTTTTAAACTTATCATTCATTTCAATTGCCCAATCAAAACCTCCTCCATTAATCATTTGCCAGCTTAACATGCGGAGATTGTGAACCATATTTCCACTACCCAAAACCAATACACCTTTTTTACGGAGCGCATAAATTTCTTTGGCAATTTCATAATGTTGTTCGGGCGATTTTGTATAATCAATACTCAATTGAAGAATTGGAATATTTGCTTCTGGATACATGTGTTTTACAACGGTCCATGCCCCGTGGTCTAAGCCCCAATCGTGGTCAAGACCAACGCTTGTTGAATGGATTAATGCCGGAATTTCTTCAGCTAATCTGGGATTACCCGGAGCAGGATATTGAACATCGAAAAGTGCTTGTGGAAATCCTCCAAAATCATGAATAGTGGCCGGGAAATCCATTGCGGTGACGAAAGTTCCTCGGGTGTACCAATGTGCGGAAACGACAAGCACGGCTTTGGGAACAGGAATGTTTTTTGCCAAATCTTCCCAAGTCCTGCTGAATTCATTCTGCTCAATGCCGTTCATTGGTGAACCGTGACCAATAAAAAGAGTGGGCATCAAATCTGTTTGAGCTAAGCCTTGACTAAAGGTTCTGAATTGAGATAATGTTGACATTGTGTTTCTGGTATGCTTGTTACCCTGAACTTGTTTCAGGAACTATTTAATAGAGGAGTTCCCGGGCAAGCCCGGAATGACGAAAATAGTATGTTACAATTATTTTCCCTGAATAAATTCCAGGTTTAATTTAACCGTAACTTCTTTAGCTACGCCAGAACCTGTTGGGTCGTACTTAATGTTATAATCTAAACGATTAATTGTTGTAGTTGCTCCAAAACCAGCTTTAGTATTGCCTTGTTGATCTTTTGCGGTTCCCCCATAAACAACATCGAATTTTACATCTTTGGTTACATCTCTAATGGTTAATTTACCGCTTAAGATATAACGATTTGTTTCTTGACCTTTCATTTTTATGGCTACTTTTTTGAAGGAAGTACTTTCAAATTTCATGGTAGGATAGGTGGTGGCATTGAAAAACTCATCGGTTTTCAAATGATTATCTCTCATATCAACGCCAGTAGTAAGGCTGCTTACGTCAACGGTAAAACTGATTTTAGCATCAGTTAAATCTGGTTTAGCCGCGGTAATCGTTCCATCAAATTTCTTGAATGAGCCATCAACAAATGAGATACCCATGTGTTTAATCGAGAAGTTGACAAAAGAGTGCATGGGGTCTACCTTCCAGTTGGTTTGTGCAAATGATGCTACACTAATTGAGGCAGCGATCAAGAATAGGAATAATTTTTTCATATCAATCATTTTAAATTAATACAAAATTAGATAGGATATGTTTTTACAGAATTGATGTATGATAAGAAAGGATCTGGTTTATGTAAGCCCAGACCTTAAACCTCATCTAATGTTTTTCTATTATCTCTCGACCCCAACTTGTATGCTGTTGTCGTAATTCCCATTACTTTTTTAAATTGTGCAGATAGATGCGCAACGCTACTGTAGTTCAACTGGTAAGCAATTTCGCTTAATGTAAGCTCATCATAAGTAAGCATTTCTTTTGCTTTTTCTATTTTTTGGGCGATGAAATATTTCTCAATGGTTTGATTTTCAACTTCAGAAAAAACAGCACTTAAGTTAGTATATTCCGAATCTAATTGTTCACTTAAATATGCAGATAAATTGACTTTTAAAGGTTCCATAGCATAATGAACCAGATTAATAATTGTGGTTTTTATCTGTTCTGAAATTTGAGTTTTCCGATCTTCGAGCAATTCGAAACCGAAAAATTTTAAGCGTTCTGAAATCCTGGCTTTATCATGAGAACTGATTTCATCTAATAAGCTTACTTCTCCCAAATGGACTGATAGCGGCTTAAGGCCAAGCTTTTCGAGCTCAGCCTTAACCACCATTTTACAACGGTTGCACACCATATTTTTGATATACAAAGTCATTATTTTAAAACGTTAAAAAAATTAAATTCCGCCCTAATCAGGTACATGTTTTTGGTATACCGGTCGTCCATATTCCCGGCAACCTGGAAACGATAACCTAAATCGATACGGGTTTTACTATTCAAAATCATTTGTACGGCAGGCGCCAAATCCAAATAAGATTGTCCACTACCAGGGTCTGTTTTGCCAAGCAATTCAAAGTATATATTAAAGTTTGGTTGCTTGTAATCTTTGTAAACCACAGGCAAAACCAAATACCCGGAAGATAAATTATACGAAAACATATTTTTAGGTTGAGGCATTCCGGCAACCTGTTTATCCTTATTTTCGAAAACATGTGCATAACCTAGTGTCGCTGAAAGGGCCAATTTATGCAGAAGCTGGGTGAAAATTAAACCACCTTGCAAGCCACTATTGTCTCCCTCAAGATTAATGTCCCTGGTGTAAGTTGGACGCTTACTTGAACTTATTCTTCCAAAAGCCGAAGCTCTAAAATGGCTCTGAAGATCATCAATTGAAAGGAACCGGTATTTTGCATATAAACTCCCGCCTTCAAACCGATATTTTCCATCCATATCTGACAGGAAAGCCTGGGCATGCGCCATGAGATTCTTGTTGAAACCAAACATAACTTCGGGCACTGTTCGACTAACAAGACCCGGGTTATTAAATATACCCTCATTTGTGATTCTTACACCAATAGACTTAGAGGGCATGTTGCTTGCAGGTTCCGTAAAAACAAATAATTCCTGACTAAAAGCATTTGTGATGGCGCCAAGAGTTATCAGCGCCAATAACAGAATTCTTTTCATGATTAAGAAATGCTTAAGTGATAAATGCGGGTTTTCTTGCCATTTACAATGCCTGTTCCGCTAGTATAAGCATCAGAATTTACGACTGTAGCCTGTTTTTTAAAGGCAGAACCAGAGATAAAATTTTTATCGACCACAGTTGCTTTGACAACTCCATTTAGAGTTTTGTTTTTTGCGTTGATGAAACGATAAACATTTCCGCCTACAATTGTCTGGCCTTTATCATCAACTTTAGCCTGGTTGAAATAAAAGTTTGCAGTTAAACCACCAATAGAAAAGCCGGCATCCTGAACTTTTTTACGCACCAAATCAAGATTTACATTTTTATCTTTTTTGAAAGTTAAAACAAAGATATTTTTATTCAAATCTGTTTTAATTGAACTAATAAAATCCAGGGTTTTTAATGATTTCTCTGTAGCATTTGAGCACATTGAACAGGTTAAGCCGGTTACTTGTAAATCGGCAGTAGAAATTTGTTGTGCCGAAACTTTAGCGGCAAAGAAAAGCATAATGATGCTGAATATTTTTATTGTTTTCATCGGATTTTCAATTTTTTGAATTAGATATTATAATAATTTCTTGTTGAGCTTGTTGGAACGCTGAATTGTTTATGTGGCTCTAAAAAGCAAAACAAATGTAAAAACACCCTTTCACTATGTTTAGGGATGGCACTACATAACAACTAAAGGAGAAAATCCTAATTTCTAAAAATGCAATTGAAAATATGTAACGAAAGCCGCGAAGATAATGGCGGTGCTTTATTGGCAATTTTATTGAAAAACTGCGGAGCAATATTCTGAAGAAATTCTAAAACCGGAGGATGAAGAAAAAGCTGGATAGAAAACAATTTTGGCAATTGTATCTGGGCCTCTGTTTGGTGGCTATCTTTAACTTTAACCGTTACCTGAGTATTTTTGCAACAACCATCATCTTTCTTTGCAACAGGAATATCTTTGCATAATTTGCAGGAAACCTCATTGTTGAATAGTTTAACATTGGCCAGTTTACCACCACAAAAGTGTAAACTCAAGGCAAGGCCCATAACACTAACCGCATAAAATACGGCCATAGATAGTGCTATTTTTTGTTTGAACTTCATCATTACAAAGATAATGTAAAAAACAGCTAAATTGCATCCGCATTATTTATTGAATTTCATTTTTTAACTTAATCCATAATACTGTTCTAATGAAGAAGTTATTATTATTTGTTTGTACATTTTCTATACTTTCGGCATTTGCCGCAAAGCCTAAAAACCAATATGTTCGGATTAAAACTGAACAGGGTGAGTGTATAATCAAGCTCTATAACGAAACGCCTTTGCACCGGGATAACTTCCTAAAACTTACTAAAGAGGGTTTTTATAATGGTACATTGTTTCACAGGGTGATAAAAGGTTTCATGATTCAGGGGGGCGATCCAGAATCGAAAAATGCTAAACCTGATTCGTTTTTGGGTAATGGCGATGCTGGCTATACCATTCCGGCCGAATTTCGGGATAGTTTATTTCACAAAAAAGGAGTTTTGGCTGCGGCTAGAAATAATAATCCTCAAAAAGCATCCAGTGGATGTCAGTTTTATTTGGTTCAAGGCAATGTTTTTACAGATGCCCAATTAAATGACTTAGAAGAAAAACGATTGAAATTTAAAATTCCCGAATGGCAAAGACAGGTTTATAAAACCATCGGCGGTACACCATTTTTAGACCGCAATTACACTGTGTATGGAGAAATTGTTCAGGGTTTGGATATGGTTGATAAAATTGCGGCTTTAACGGTCGACAGAAATAATAGGCCAAATCAGGATGTAAAAATGGAAATCACTATTTTGGAAAAAAGAGAAGCAAAGAAGTTGGAAAAACAACTTTTGAAAGGCACTTTGAAAGATAAAATGGTGATGAAATCATAAAAAGCATAACACAGAACAATAATATAAGGAAAAGGTTAATTTAAGCTATAAACCATTCTGTATTCTCTGAGTCTCTTTGGCTAAAAACTGTGTAAAATAATAGAAATGAAAATTATCTCATATAATGTCAATGGCATCCGTTCGGCGAGCACCAAGAATTTTTTTGGGTGGCTGCAGGCTACCAATGCCGATATGGTTTGCTTACAGGAAGTAAAGGCTTTACCTATTCAAATTCCTGAAATTATTGCCCTGGTTGAGCAATTGGGCTATCATCATTATTGGCATCCGGCAGAAAAAAAAGGATATAGCGGTGTTGCGATTTTCAGCAAAATAAAGCCTAATCACATAGAAGTCGGCTGTGGTGAAGAATGGATTGATCAGGAAGGTAGAATTTTAAGGGCCGATTTCGATGATTTTTCATTAATGAGTTTATATATGCCCTCAGGTTCCAGCGGGGAAGAACGGCAGGTGAAAAAATACGAGTTTATGAAATTCTTCGATACCTATATTGGCGAATTGCGTAAAGAAATCCCTAATTTAATTGTGAGTGGAGATTATAATATTTGCCATATGGCAATAGATATTCACAATCCAAAATCGAATGCAAATTCTTCTGGGTTTTTACCTGAAGAGCGGGAGTGGATGCAATTATTTTTAGATAATGGATTTATTGATACTTTTCGTTATTTTAATAAGGATCCGCATCATTATACCTGGTGGAGTTTCCGGGCAGGTTCGAGAGGTAAAAACTTGGGTTGGCGGATCGATTACCATTTGGCAACCCATCCGATGGAAAAGCGCCTGAAAAGTGTAAGAATATTACCCGATGCTATACATTCAGATCATTGTCCTGTTTTACTTGAGTTAAGTTAAGGGTCGTCATTGTGAGACACGAAGCAATCTTAAAATGGTAGCAAAGAAATAAAAAACTAACCGAAATGCTAATCACCAATATTAAGGGCCTTATTGGCTTACATCCAAAGGATAAATTGGTTCTTCGTGGAAGCGAAATGGCCAGTTTGCCAATATTGGAAAATGCCTGGCTTTTGATAGAAAATGATTTGATTAAGGATTTTGGAGCAATGGATACAATTCCATCCCATGTCTCAAATCCCAAATCTCAAATCTCGGCAGCAGGTCGCTATGTTTTTCCCTCCTGGTGCGATAGCCATACACATTTGGTTTTTGCCGCATCCCGTGAGGAAGAATTCGTGATGAAAATTCAAGGGAAAAGCTACGAAGAAATTGCTTTGGCAGGTGGCGGGATTTTAAATTCGGCGGACAAGCTTCAAAAGGCAACCGAAGATGAATTGTATGAGCGCGCGTCGGTTAGGCTAAAGCAGATGATTTTACAAGGAACAGGGGCAGTAGAAATCAAAAGTGGGTATGGGTTAACTTTAGCAAGTGAAATCAAAATGTTGCAGGTAATCAGCAGATTGAAAAAGAATTTCCCGATTCCAATTAAGGCTACTTTTTTGGCAGCGCATGCATTCCCCGTAGAATACAAGAATAATCATCAAGGTTACATCAACTTAATTATTGATGAAATGTTGCCTAAAATCGCTCAAGAAAATTTAGCCGACTATATTGATGTTTTTTGCGAAAAGGGCTTTTTTTCCGTTATGGAAACCGATCAGCTTTTAAAAGCCGGAGCTAAGTACGGATTAAGGCCAAAAATCCATGCAAATCAACTTTCCGTTTCAGGGGCAGTAGAAATCGGCATTAAAAATAATGCAGTATCAGTAGATCACTTGGAAGAAACCGATCAGGAAACTGTTCAAAGCCTAAAAAATACCCAAACCATTGTAACGTTATTGCCCTCTTGCTCGTTTTATTTAGGCATACCTTTTGCAGATGCTAAAAGCTTTATTGCTGCAGATGTTCCTGTTGCTTTGGCTACAGATTATAATCCGGGTTCAACACCTTCAGGAAATATGAATTTTGTAGTTTCTTTAGGCTGTATCAAGTTAAAGATGCTACCTGAGCAAGCTATAAATGCAGCAACTTTAAATGGTGCTGCCGCAATAGAAATAAGCGATGATTATGGCAGTATTGCCCTTGGGAAAAAAGCCAATTTATTTATCACCAAGCCAATGCCCTCACTTGCTTATTTACCATATAGTTTTGGTGAATCGCAGATTGAAACAGTTATTTTGAATGGGGAAATTTATAATGGATAAGCTTAAAATATATTCACAAAGTGATATTAATAACTTAATTATTTATCGAGAGGGCGAAGTCAAACTTGGGGAAAAGGCACAGGTTTTATCCTCCTTGGACGAACTTAAGAAATCCCCGGCAAATTTTGTTTTACTCGGTATCCCTGAGGATATTGGTGTCAGGGCAAATGCAGGTGTTGCGGGAGCTTCATCAACCTGGCGGCCCAGCTTAATGGCTTTTTTAAATATTCAAAGTAATCGATTTTTAAAAGGCGATGAAGTTTTAGTTTTAGGCCATTTTGAAATAGAAGAACCCAAAGATAGTTCCATAGAGGGCTTGCGAAATAAAGTTGCAGAAATTGACGATTTGGTTTATCCTGTGATTGAAAAAATTATTTTAGCCGGCAAGATTCCAATTGTAATTGGCGGAGGGCACAACAATGCATATCCAATTATTAAAGGCACTTCATTAGCCAATAAAAAACCAATTGATGTTTTAAATATTGATGCTCATGCTGATTTAAGAGCATTTGAGGGGAGGCACAGTGGGAACGGATTTTCTTATGCTTTGAAAGAGGGTTATTTAGATCATTACCTGGTTTATGGCTTGCACCAAAGTTATAACAATGAATCCATTCTGAACCAAATTGAAAGTAATCCAAAATCGAAAGCGGTTTTTTTTGATGATATATTGAAAGGGTTTGAATATAAAGATTTACTCTCGGATTTAAGTCTGAATCCAGGCTTAGAAATCGATTTAGATTGTATTCAAAATGTACTTTCGAGTGCGGAAACACCATCCGGATTTGCCGTTAATGACATCCGGAAACTGATTTTGACCAGTGATAAAAAGTTTTCTTATTTACATCTCAGTGAGGGTGCAACGAGGATGCTTGATGGTCGTGTAAGCCGACTGACTTCGAAGTTAATTGCTTATTTGATTAGTGATTTTATTAAAGCAAACTAAAGATTTTCAGCTTCGTATTTTTCACCAGCTTTTAACATGATTTCGATTTGTTTTCTATCTTCATCTGTCAATTCTTCCTTTTCCTGTAATTCAAATACCGCAATCATGTTTTCCTCGTACTGTTTTTCCGTTTTAATGATGATTTCCTTTGCCATGATTGTTGCTTAAAATACTATTGTTTCTGTTGGCGTGATGCATAAATCTAAACGGATATCGTTTTTATGTACATCATCTATTTTATCTATTGCCGCGAACAAAGATAAGCCTATTTTTTGAGCATTTATATTTTGAAGAAAGCGATCGTAAAAGCCTTTACCATAACCAACCCTATAGCCTTTTTTATCAAAGGCTAAAAGTGGAACAATAACCAGATCTACTTCAGCATTATGAAGATTTCCTTTTTGAGGCTCTAAAATGTTATATAGATTTTTCTTTAAGTCATGTTCGCCAATATACTCGTGATGTGACAATAGTGTCGTTTCAAAATCGGCTTTTGGTACAATGATTTTTATTTGGGGATGATTTTTTTTCAACCATTCAATAAGCAAAAAAGTATTGGGCTCTTTTTTTTCTATTATTGGAAGAAAGATGTGGAGGATTTTGATGTGGCTTAAGTCGAGTTGAGAAAATTGCTCTAGCAATTTTTTATTAAGTGACAGATAAACTTCTTCACTGATGGATAATCTTTCGGTTAATACTTGTTTTCTGATTTCGGCCTTGAGCATAATAACAAAGTTAAGTGTTTTTATAACACAGTTGACGAAAGCTTGTTTTAGAGCGGAAGTTCGTCCTCATTTGTAAGGAGAAAATCGATTTATCGCCAATATGATCGAGACAATAAAAAAGCCTTTGAAGTAAATATTCTTCAAAGGCTCTCCAATGAGGTATTATATTTTTATTTTACTCTTTCTACGTACTCGCCTGTGCGGGTATCAATTTTTATTTTATCGCCCTGATTAACGAACATCGGAACTTTAATTTCTACACCATTCTCTAAGGTTGCGCTTTTCTGTGCGTTTGTAGCGGTATCAGCTTTAACTGCTGGCTCAGAATACGTAATTTCTAATTCTGTAAAATTTGGTATTTGCGCCATGATGGGTTCTTCACTTTCAACAGAAACAATCACGTTCATGCCTTCTTTTAAAAACCGAATAGAAGAACCAAAAAGTGCTTTTTCTACATTGATTTGTTCGTAGGTAACATTATCCATAACAACTAAATAATCGCCATCTTCATAAAGATATTGATAGTCATTGGTTTCAACACGGCAAATTTCTACTTGCTCATCAGTATTCATACGAGCCTCTACAATTCTGCCTGTTTTAATGTTGCGAAATTTACCAGTATAAAAAGCGCCGCCTTTACCCGGTGTGCGGTGATTCCATTCGTCAACAGTAACCAACTCGCCATTTACACGTAGGGTGTTACCTGTTTTAATTTCTGATGCTTTTGCCATATGATGTTATCCTATTTGGATTTATATTTCAGTTTTTTGTGTCGGCAAAGGTAAAATTATTTTAATAAAAACCTATAAAGGTTTAAGGCATAAGGTTTAGGGTTTAAGGTGCAATAAGTCTATTTAACACGCTCCAAGTAATCGCCAGTTTTGGTATCAACTTTAACCTTATCGCCTTGGTTAATAAACATCGGAACTCTAATTTCTACTCCTGTTTCTACAGTTGCATATTTTAATGCACTTGTAGAAGTATCGCCTTTTACAGCTGGCTCAGTGTAAGTGATTTCTAACTCAACATTGTTTGGTATCTGAGCCACAATGGGCTCTTCACTTTCAAATGCTATAGTTACATTCATACCTTCTTTTAAGAATTTAATTGATGGTCCGAATAATAACTTTGGAATGTTATACTGCTCGTAAGTAGTATTATCCATTACCACTAAGAAATCACCATCTTCATAAAGATATTGGTAATCACTTGTTTCAACACGACAAATTGTAACCTCTTCATCTGTACGAAAACGGTATTCAACAATTTTACCTGTTTTTACGTTTCTCATGCGGGCCTGATAAAAGGCTCTTAAATTACCAGGTGTACGGTGTAAATATTCTTCTACACTTACCAACTCTCCGTTAAAACGAAGAACATTTCCGCTTTTTACTTCTGATGCTTTTGCCATGTTTTGTTAATATTCGATTTTTCGAATGGCAAAGTTAAAAAAATGAATTATGATTTGGAAAGCAAACCACTGCTAATCGTTGAAGTATTTAACCGAGGATTGTGTGAGTGGCCTGATGTATTTACGGATCAAGCGGAATTCTTGGGGGGAAGAAAATAATTTCTTTCTTTTGCATTTTAAATCAAACGAGAATTTTCATTTTGAGTCAAGCCGAGCAAACCCTGATTAGTACATTTTTACCA
>Ga0160465_100031_pt1 | contig 200207 bp, 161 predicted proteins | sample HID1971K_E11MG_FD_108209 | JGI IMG/M metagenome (GOLD analysis project Ga0160465, IMG submission 108209) | Enriched millipede-associated microbial communities from UW Madison campus, WI, USA - HID1971K_E11 MG | ecosystem: Host-associated > Arthropoda: Insects > Digestive system > Unclassified ...
AAACCTATTCCGTTTAGTGGGGACAAGAACCATAAGAGAAATGCTTTAGTCTTTCAGTTTTTTGTCATCCTGAGGTACGAAGGATCCCTGTAAACTAAACTCCTTTAAGAGATTCTTCACCGTGTTCAGAATGACAAAAGGGACTTTACTTATTTTTTCAACCACCAAGCCATAAAGAACACCAAGAAATGAACTTATATCTTCTTAAATGCCTCCTACTAATCTTCCGAACACTGATGGAAAGACTGACGAAGTTCGCCAATACGCTCAGCCTATAAAACTTCGCAAGTCGATTCCGATTAACCTGTGGTTGGTGTTATCACCATACCACTACTGTGATGACCTCGTCATAGCAAGGACATGCTTTTTTAGGGTGTTTATTAATTACAAACCCATCACTCCGTTAATTTGCATTTTGGATAATGTAAAAAACATAATCTGGAAGGAATTATTTAGATGATATGGTGATAACACTAACAAGAGAAAGTTTGCCAATGGGCACAGCCTATAAAACTTCGTAAGTCGATTCCGATTTAATGTTGAGCAATTACAACCTTGCGTCTACTAAATCTCTATTTATAAATGATTTGGTATCAAAAATAATTGCTCCATTTTTTTTAAACTTTAGAAAATCCAGATTTAAAAATTGTTCGTGTGCCACGGCAAGAATAACACAATCATAGTCCTGAAAATCAGTCTCATCTATTAAATCGATATCATATTCTTCCTTTACTTCTTCCTTATTGGCCCATGGATCATGAACATCAACCACTACACCAAAAGAACAAAGTTCTTTATAAATATCAATCACGCGAGTGTTTCTGGTATCCGGACAATTTTCTTTAAAGGCAAACCCCAATATTAATACTTTCGATTTTTTGATCACTTTATCTTTCGCCACCATCATCTTAATCACTTTGTTGGCCACGAACATGCCCATATTATCGTTAACTCTTCTACCAGAAAGGATTACTTCTGGCTTATAACCTAATGATTCAGATTTATAGGCAAGGTAATAAGGGTCAACACCGATACAATGTCCCCCAACCAAGCCCGGTTTGTAGTTAAGGAAATTCCATTTTGTAGCGGCCGCGGCAAGCACGTCGGATGTATCAATCTCCATACGATCGAAAATTAAGGCAAGCTCATTTACAAAGGAAATGTTAACATCTCTTTGAGCATTTTCTATGGCCTTAGAAGCCTCTGCTACTTTTATACTTGGTGCCAGATGTGTTCCAGCGGTAATGATCGAAGCATACAATTCATTAATCTGTGATCCTATTTCTGGAGTGGAGCCAGAGGTCACTTTTTTGATTTTTGTAAGTGTATTCACTTTATCACCAGGATTTATCCGTTCAGGTGAGTACCCACAGAAAAAATCCTCATTGTATTTAAGTCCTGATATTTTCTCCAGAACAGGTACACAATCTTCTTCAGTACAACCTGGGTAAACTGTAGACTCATAAATTACGATATCATCTTTCTTTAAAACCACTCCTAGCATTTTTGAAGCTTTGAGTAAAGGTTCCAGATCTGGTCTTTTTAGATGATCAATAGGCGTAGGAACGGTTACAATATAAATATTACAATGGCTAATATCGGGCAGGCTTGAACTAAAAGCTAGTCCTTTTTTTTCATCCTGATTCTGAGTAACTGTTTTTAGATCTTCTAAATTTGCTTCATAAGTACGGTCTTTATCATTCTTTAATTCTGCAATCCGATCTTCATTGGTATCAAAGCCAATAACCTTATATTTTTTAGCAAATTCAATGGCTAGAGGCAAACCTACATAACCTAAACCTATAATGGCGATTTGCCTTTCTTTATTCATTTATGATTTTACTGGTAGAGCACAAAGATATATCTTTTCGGGAATATTAATTTCCCTCCAATGGAGGGGTGTCCACAGGACGGGGTGGTTACGCCATAAACAAACTCAATCAAAGAGACATTCCTATAAATCGAATACCCTAAACCTAAAAGAGATTCTTCATTGCATTACTAATGATAAAAAGCCAATCTGTATCTACCACTTTGGTTCTTGAGGACATGAACCAAATGTATTCCGATTCGTGGGAACACAAACCGGGGCAATGCGAAATAAATAAAACACTGTTTTACAATAGATTACGCAAATATATCAATGATAGAAATCAAGGATCCCTTTAAAGTAAAAGCTATTTAAAGATTCTAACCTCATTTAAGGGATTCTTCATTGCATTCAGAATGACAAGAACCCTTAAAAATTCTTTGTCATCCTGAGGAACGAAGGATCCCTCTATACTAAACCCCTTTATAGGATTCTTCATTACATTCAGAATGACAAAAAAGCTTTTGGCTTTAGTCTTTCTGCTTTGAGCTCTATTTGATCTGCTTTAATAGATAGCTACCATAACCACTCTTTACCAAGGGAGTAGCAATAGCTTTAAGTTCATCTGCTGTGATAAAGCCCATGCGGTAAGCGATTTCTTCGATACAACCGATTTTTAAGCCTTGGCGTTCTTCTATGATCTGTACAAACTCACCGGCTTGCATTAAAGATGTAAAGGTTCCAGTATCCAACCAGGCCGTACCACGGCTCAATACGCCAACCTTAAGTTTACCTCGTTCTAAATAAACCCTATTTATATCCGTAATTTCATATTCGCCACGTGGTGATGGTTTGATGTTTTTTGCAATTTCAACCACTTCATTATCATAAAAATATAAACCAGGTACAGCATAATCAGATTTAGGATTTGTTGGCTTTTCTTCAATAGAAATTGCTTTTTTATTTTGATCAAATTCCACCACCCCATACCGTTCAGGATCTGAAACCTGGTAGGCAAAAACTACACCTCCATCCGGATCAGAACTTGCCTGTAATAATTTAGCCATCCCATCTCCATGAAAAATATTGTCACCTAAAACCAAAGCAACCTTATCTTTCCCGATAAATTCTTCTCCGATTACAAAGGCTTGTGCCAATCCGTTAGGCTCATGCTGAACCGCATAGGAGAACTTGCAGCCCAAAGATTTTCCATCGCCTAGTAATTTTTCAAAATTAGGGAGATCGTGTGGTGTAGATATGATCAATATCTCCTTTATCCCGGCAAGCATTAATGTTGACAGTGGATAATAAATCATCGGTTTATCATAAACCGGCATCATTTGTTTACTGCATGCAAGTGTTAAAGGGTGTAAACGTGTTCCGCTACCACCAGCTAGAATTATACCTTTCATATTTCGAGTTTACTGATTGATTATTGATCATTTATTTTTGAGATGCATTCAACAAGACTGTCTCTCCAATAAGGAATCTCTAAATTAAAAGTACTTTTTACCTTAGATTTATCCATTACCGAAAATGCAGGGCGAGTTGCTTTTGTTGGATAAGCAGAACCTGGGATTGGATTTGCCTTTACATTTGTTTTACTAATATCAAATATGGCCTTGGCGAAATCAAACCAAGAGGTTACCCCTTCATTACTATAATGATAAAGTCCATAATTTTTACCTTCTGAAGCTATAATATCAAAGATTGCATTGGCTAGATCAATTGCATAAGTGGGCGTACCAACCTGATCGGCTATAATGCTCAACTCATCTCTTTCTGCGCCCAGCTTTAGCATGGTTTTCACAAAATTGTTTGCGTATTCTGAATACAACCAGCTTGTTCGGATAATAACGTACTCGCCCAATATAGATTCAATAGCCTTTTCTCCATCTAATTTGGTTAATCCATATACATTAATCGGCTTAGCAACATCTTCTTCGGATAACAGTTTGACCATATTTCCTTCGAAAACAAAATCCGTTGAAACATGAATTAATGTTGAACCATTTGCTTTACATGCAGATGCAAGATTTGCTGCCCCAGTTTCATTAATGGCTTTTGCCAAATCAATTTCATCTTCGGCTTTATCAACCGCCGTATATGCTGCACAATTAATAACAAAACCCGGTTTTTCCTTTTCAAATAGAGAATTCAATAGCGTCTGATCTAAGATATTCGCATCTTGTTCAGCAGGAAAAACAATAGCATTAATTCCCCTACGTTCGGCAACGGTTTTTAAACATTGGCCCAGTTGACCACCGGCGCCAATAACTAATATTTTACCCATACTTATAATGATGAAAATGGATTTAAAATCAGATCCTTTTCAGAAATCGCCTGTTTATCTTCCGGAATTAACCAATCAATATTCAATTGGGGATCATTAAAGATTACGCCTTGCTCTGATGCTTTATTATAAAAATTATCACATTTATAAAAAAACTCAGCCGTTTCGCTTAATACTGAAAAACCGTGAAGAAAGCCCCTAGGCACATAGAGTTGTAATTTGTTTTCGGCACTTAACTTAACAGAGATGTGTTTACCATAAGTAGGAGAGCCTGGACGAATGTCTACTGCAACATCCAACACTTCACCTTTTAAAACACGAACTAATTTTGCTTGGGCAAATTCGCCATTTTGGGCATGTAAGCCCCTGATTACGCCATAAGATGAGAAAGACTGATTATCCTGAACAAAGTTGCCCGATAAACCTGTTTTTTCTTCAAAAGTATTTCGATTAAAACTTTCAAAAAAATAACCTCTCGGATCTTCAAAAACTCTTGGTTTAATAATTATGCAATCCTTTAATCCCGTTTGTTCTATCTCCATCTATTTATTATTGTATTGTTCTTCATAATAAGATTGATAATGGCCTGAGGTTACATTGCTCAGCCAATCTTCATTTTGAAGATACCAATCTACTGTTTTGGCTAAACCTTCTTCAAATTGCAGACTAGGTACCCAATCTAATTCTTTTTGAAGTTTGGTTGAATCGATCGCATAACGCAAATCATGACCTGCCCGATCAGTTACATAAGTAATCAGTTTTGCCGATTCTCCTGCTTCACGATCTAATTTCTGATCCATTATGGTGCAAAGCAGATGAATCAGATCAATATTCTTCCATTCGTTATGACCACCAATATTGTAAGTATCTCCGGTTTTGGCATTATGGAAAATTACATCTATGGCTCGGGCATGATCTTCAACCCATAACCAATCGCGCACGTTCTCTCCTTTACCATATACAGGTACAGGTTTATTGTTTTTGATGTTATTTATGGCTAATGGAATCAATTTTTCAGGAAAATGATGTGAACCATAATTGTTCGAACAATTTGAAATCACACAATCCATTCCATAAGTATCATGATAGGCCCTAACAAAATGATCAGAACTGGCTTTAGAAGCTGAATATGGGCTATGTGGATCGTAAGCAGTTGTTTCTGTAAACATCCCCTCTTCACCTAAAGCTCCATAAACTTCATCTGTACTTACATGATAAAATCTTTTTTTATCATAATCGCCTTTCCAATATTCGCGGGCAGCATTTAATAAATTTACTGTTCCAATTACATTGGTAATAACGAAAGCAGTAGGATCAGTAATGGAACGATCTACATGGCTTTCGGCAGCCAAATGAATTACTGCGTCGAAGTTTTCTGTTTCAAACAATTCGTTTATAACAGTCGCATCAGCAATATCTGCTTTTACAAACCTATAATTTGGTTTATTTTCGATATCCGTCAGGTTTGCCAGATTACCTGCATAGGTAAGCTTATCAAGATTTACAATCTCATATTGGGGGTAGTTGTTTACGAATCGGCGCACCACATGCGAACCAATAAAGCCAGCTCCTCCTGTAATTAGAATCTTTTTCATTATCAATAATGTTCAAAACGACTAAAATAGTGTAGATATTACAAATAAACAATTTAAATTATGTATCTCCTTCTTGTTTATATGATCTTTCTTTCTAATAGTTGCTCAAATGAATGCGACAAACATCAAAAACTATGCCCGTTCTTGTATATGATTTCGATTTTACATTATAATATTATACAAACAATCATAAATAATATCTTTAGTCTTTTCGATTAACAGCTTTGTTTTTTCTTGAAAAAAAATAACCAAATGCTTTTCCATATAATAGGTATGATCATAGCGTGCCTTGATATAGGCTTCCTGTAGAATATCCAACAAAAGATTTTCCTTTTTATTTGACGGATCAAAAATACCTGTTAAGCCGATGATATAATGATTTAGATGATTTTTTAACCCTTTAAGATCGTGACTCTTATATTCTCTTCCTCTAAAAATCAATAGCATTAATCTATAGGTTTGCTCACACGCCTGATGAAGCATAAAGGCTGCCATTTCTGATTGGCTATTCTGCAGGCAGTATTCTACTCCATTGAGAAAATGTTCTACTTTACCAATATTATACTTAAACAAAGTTAAGGCCCTTTCTATCGCTGCAACTTGACGATCGGAAGACATTTTTGGCAACCAGGCTAAAGTATATTTTTTATAAAGGCAATTTTGGGGTTTACAAACAGCTGAAAAAAATATATGACCTTTTATAAGCAGATCATATATTGAGCCATAAGCATGATAGGTAATCTTTATATCAGGAAAACCCAACATAGCCAAATTTATGAAATTTTCAATTTCATCAAAACTCAGGTGCTTATGGGGATCTAAAACGACGAGCAATCTGATCCGACTTGTTTTACGTTCTAAACAAAAAATATATCCAATGGGAATTGCTGCAACAAGCAACTGGATCAGTGCATTTAGATTACCATTTGCTTTTGGTTCAAGAGGTTTTCTGGTGCATCTGCTGGCATTATATCTATGATACCAATTGGCTGTTTTTACATGGTCCATAATCCAATTAAAGATTAACGGCCCCTTTTTCTACTTCTGAATGACCTGCAACCAAAAGAAAAAAAGCTTCAAGAAGTTTTTCCAGCTGTTCATATTGATCAAAAAGATATCTGCTTTCCATGGTGTTAATGCTACTATTTTCATGGAGTGCACAATACAACCATTCTTGTAGACCATAACGCAAATCTTTAATTTTGGGAAGGGTTAACGATTCTTTTAAAAATTTTACCGGATCTTTTTGATATTCTTCTTCTAAAAGATTGACTAAATATTCTCCATAAACATTTCTGCCATTAGCAATTTGTTGATCCCGAACTCTAAAAATCCATTCCTTAAAAGTTTCACCTGTACTGATATATCCCCTTATTCCCTGATAAGACAATTCGTTTTTGATGATTAAATAACCAGCATGAAGTAATTGAACGATCTGGTTATTAAAATAAACTAAATCACTGCTATTTTGATATTTTAACTCTTCAGTTAGGGCTGCTTTAAACCATGCTTTAATATCATTCTTATATTCGCCTAAGCTTGAGCCACTATAAAAATGTTCGATTTCTAAATAAGGATTTTCAAAATGATCATCCCTTAAAAGTAAAGGGCAGGTACCTTCGAATCCCAAAGGTTTTGGAAGCAAGGGCTTAAAACTGTTTTTACTAATCAATCTTTCGTGAATAAGCCAGCAAGCCTCAATTAGTTTTTTAGAGTGACTATAAAATGGGAAAATTAAATTCCTATTGTTATCAGAATGGTGGTTACTTAAGCCCTCTTCCAGCCAGTGATGTAATTTTGTTTTATAAAAATCGAAATCACACTCCGAAAAGATAAATTTGATCGCCATTAAGGGATTATTCAGTTCCCCTTTGGAGAGGTATTTTGGATAGCTATTCAACAACTCTTTTTCATGAGACAAGAATTCATCACTGCTTTGTAACAAACCCTGATCAGTTAATGACTGATCAGACCACACATACCCACAAAACTGGGAGCCCGCCTCAAAAAGTTCAACAAGTTTTTCATAGAAAAAAAGTAAATCTGAAGGATTATTATTGCATACATGATCTTGATTACCCATAATCAGTTCCATCCATTGCTCCAGAAATTCCAGGTATCGATCTACAGTTCTGCAATTAAAAAATTCATTAATGATGATCAAAGAAGGATGATCTTTAAGCTGAAGCGATTTGATAATTGACATAACTGGAATATTAAAGTGTTTGTATTTTTAATTACCTTGCGTAGACATTATCAAATTTAACAATAAAAATAAGTAATACTAATATAAATTAGTTAAACTTATAAAAACAAACGCAAATGACTGAAAATCAGAGACTAAAAATTCTAATAGATTTATTGGGTTTTAAAACACAAAAGGATTTTGCAAAACGGATTAATATCCAACAAGGTTCCTTATCAGATGTTCTGCGTGAAAGAGATGGAATGGGTGTATCAAATGCAATAAAAGATAAGCTTGAATTAATATTTAATGTGAATTTGGAATGGTTGGAAAAAGGTATCGGTGAACCTTTTACAAAAAAAGGCCCTATTATTTCTGAAACCAAGGAAGGGGTTCCATACTTCGACATCAGTTTATCGGATACAGATAATCTGATCCTGATGGAAGAGCAGGCAGAATATTTTGTCAACTACAAGCCTTTTAACGATTGTACAGCTTATTTACCCGTATACGGCGACAGCATGTATCCGAAATATGCCTCAGGCGAAATTATAGCGGTTAAAGAAGTAATAAATTATGAAATCCTTCAATGGGGAGAAGCTTATGTTATTATGACAGATGATAAATCGAACAACTTGAGAAGCATCAAAATGATTTATGAACATGCCGATAAAAATAAACTTATCCTTCGTTCCTCAAATCCTAATTTTAAAGGCGATACGATTATAGACAGAAAAAATATTACAGCACTCTATATTATCAAAGGAAAGATTACCAGAAATTTGATTTAACAAGCCATTATTGGGGGAGTCACTCAACGAATATCTATACCATGCCCTATATTCAGCGGATGGTTTAAATTTTACTTAACAAATAAGAGTCTACTTCGTTGCCACAGAGTTTTCCAGTTCCTTATACCATTCTTCTCCATATTTACGGATAAGTGGGGTTTTGAGGAAACTATAAACCGGAACTTTCAATTCTCTACCAAAAGTACAGGCGTCATGACAAATGTGCCATCTATCGTAATTTAAAACATCAAATTCGGGATATTTCGTAATGCGAATTGGGTATAAATGACAAGAAATAGGCTTTTGCCAGTCTATTATTCCCTGCTCATAAGCTTTTTCAATAGCGCACTTAGTTATCCCTCCTTCAAAAAGAACATAAGCACATTCTTTATTCCCATCCACACAGGGCGTAGTTAAATCGCCGTCTCCATCTGTAACATATACACCTTGTTCTTCTATAGCTTTGATTCCTTTTTCGTTTAAAAGATGTTTTATCTTGGGATAGACTTCCTCCAATATAGGCTTTTCATCCTGTTCCAATGGTGCTCCGGAATCTCCTTCAACACAACAAATTCCTTTGCACTTACTCAAATTGCAAACAAAATTTTCCTTTAAAACATCTTCATGCACCAACACATGTTCAACTTCTATCATCATTATTCTTTTGCTAAAGCGTATTTTAAACCTGCTGCTGATTTTAACTCCATAGTTACGGCTCCAACCAGTATTTCTACCTGTGCTTTTACTGGCACACGGTTTCCATCATCTGTTACCCATAAATACAGGCGACTATCTTTTTTAAAGATACGGCCAGGTTTTATAGAGGGGCTGAATTTTAGACAACGGATGCTCCCAAGTTTGCTTTTAATGGTTTCTTTTCCAATATACTCAACTTCTAAGGCAGATATTTCATCTCCTAAAAAATAATTAAGTTTAAACTTATCCCCGATTTTCAGACTCGAAATGTCCAGGCTTCTTGCAAAATAATAAGCCGAAACCAAATCAAAAGTTTGAGTAGTTGGGGTTGTAAAAGTTCCTCTGTTAGAAACCACCTTCTTTCCATCCTGATTAAAACGGGCCTTATCCTTTCGGCGATAATTTGCTTCCCTGATATTTTCCTGATAGAAATAAGGTAACAAATCTGTTTTATCAATGTAAGAATCATAGTGATCTCTAATCTTATAAAAAACATCAAATGTTCCTGATGTTTGTGCATCAACAACGAGCTTATAAGTAGGTTTATTATCAAATTTCAAATCAGAATTTTGAACCTTTATAGTGGCCTCTGCAGCAGTAATAAAACCATATCTAAGCTTATAACTTAAAACTTCGCCTGCTTGAAAAACCGCCTCCTTCTTCAGGTGTAACTCCTGGGCCCTTACCGATAGTGTGCAAAAAGTAGCTGTTATAATTAAAAACAGTGTTCTCATTTATTTGTGTGTTTGTTTGTTTTGAAAAAATATTCAGCATCATCTTAAATAAGATGAAATTTCTATTTACAATATTATTTTCAATGGAAATATATGCAAAAAATAAACCAATTTTCATGCATATATATTGGTTTATTGAATAAAGTTATTTTAAGGTTTGCGATTAGAGATAAACTAATCTTTTCTTTTAAAGACAGGAACTGTTGAGCATGGCTCGCCAAACATGATACTTTTAACAACAGGAGTTAATAGATTGGTAATTTCCACATAAGCAGAAACAGGGATATCAATATCGCCGCAACCTTTTACCACAACACGCTCATTTGCATAAGCCTGCGGATCTATTTTGGCTAATGCCTTAGAAAACATTACAGCTTCTAATGTCTCCAGGTTGCCAAATACAATTTCATTGGCAAATGGTTTCATCCTATTAGCCAGTAACATATAGGCCCATGTAGGTACAATGGCATCTGCGGAACAAATAATAGCTATGTTTTTGTCCTGATACTGCGCCCAATCATGGTTTTTTATAAACTCTCTAAAATCTTTCTCCTTTAAAATCAGTCCATGGAAAAGATTTTCTTTAATATCATAAAGTACCCTTTCTCCCTTATGATAATAATCTTCGAGATTTATAGTAATTAAACCACTATTCGCTACTTTATTTATAATATTTTCCTGGATTTCCATTGTAGTTATATAAAAAAACCGGTTAAGCTTAAAACTTAACCGGTTACAAAATTACGTAATTTCTAATTAATAGAATTTCACACGATTGTCTTTTATCTTGGCGTTATCCTGTAAGGCTTGGAAAGCTGCTCCTAAAGAACGTTGTCCCAAACTTAGCATCATACTTTCTTTTTGTTTAAACATGTTTGCAATAGGTGCCGGGCTTGTAAATCCATCTACCGAGAACACATAAACACCACGATCTCCATCAACGGGTGCAGAAATTTTACCGGGTTGGGCACCAAAAACACTACCTACCAGTTTATTTTCTTGTGCAACTCCAGGAATAATTGGATTAGCAAATACAACATTTTGAACAGGAGTAACCGAACGACCAACTTTTGAAGCTACTTGATCCAAAGTCGATTTGCCGGCCTTTTCAAATTTATCTTTTAACATTTTAGCTTTAACCGCATTGCGAACCATCGGTTCTATTTCTTTCTTAACAGCCTCTAAAGGTAGAGCACCCTTAGGTCTTATATCGGTTACATGTGCAATTACATAAGCATTTGTCATGTTATAGATTTCTGGCAAAACATCTCCTTTATCTGCAGCATATGCATTTTGGATTAATTTGCGTGGATTATCCAAGCCTGGTGCATAACCTTGCGTTGGCGTAATTTTATCCGCGACAGCAATCTTTAAGCCTTTTTCCTGGGCATATTTATTAAAATCTTTTCCTTTAACTTCATTTAGAAAATTACTTGCTGCCTTATATGCCGCTGCCTGAGTTTTGCTACTTGCAGCCAAAGCTTTCTCAACATAAGCCAACTTAACCACTTTAGAAGAGCCAATTTGTTTTTCAATTTTAATCACATGGACACCAAACTGGGATTTAACCACTTTAATATCTCCTGTTTTTCCATCAAATGCAGCGTTTTCAAATTCCGGAACCATTGCACCACGAGCAAATGTGCCTAAATCACCACCTTTGTCCTTAGATCCATCCACACTGTAGTTTTTAGCCAATTCAGCAAAGTTGCCTCCTTTTAGAATCAAACCTTTTAATGAATCTGCAAGTTTAACCGCTTTATCCTCACCACCAATTTTAGCAGGATCAATTAAAATGTGGCTAGCTTTCACTGAATCCGGAGAGAAACGAGCATCTACAACTTTAACAAGCTTATATGAGTTACCTGTTAATTTTGGCCCATAAAAACTTCCGGTGGGTAAAGCAAATACCACTGAATCTATGGCAGGATCTAATTTACCTTTTGACAAATAGGTATATGGAACTTTAACGTCAGAGTTAATGGCTGCGAAAAGTGAATCATTTTTAGACACTTTGAAATCTGCAGCAATTTTCTCAACCTGGGTTTTAATCGCCAATGAATCTGCAGCGGTTGGACTAATACCGAAAGATACATATTCGAAAGCACGGGTTTCTTGTGGGTTGTTGAAACGAGCCTTGTTTTGATCGTAATAATTCGAATAATCAGCATCGCTTAATTTTATCGATGCATCCGGAATAGAAGTATAATCCAGGCTTACATACTTAAAATTAGCTAATTTGTTGCGGTTGTTATATTCATCAGATGCCTCTAACGAAGTTACATAAACCGAATTACTGATTAAGTTCGAATACTTTTGTTGTAAGGCTTGATTTTTTACCTCTTGTTGCAACATATTAGATTGGCTTACGGCTTGTGGATCTTTCGATTTAAGAAAGTTCATCAGCGTAACCCGATCAATTTGGCCGGTTTGAGGGTTTGAGAAATATTGCTTAATTAGTGGGCTGGGATTTTGACCTTGCAACAAATCCAACAATTCATCATCAGAAACGATTAAACCTAAACGTTCATATTCTTTATTCAACAACACGCTGGCCAGTTCTGCATTCCAAGCCTGATCTACAGCCATAGAAGTCATCTGTGCATTTGCGCTGCCACCATATTGTTGTTTAAACTGGTTTAAACCTTGCTCTACCTTTGGTCCGAACTCATCTATGCTGATATCTTTCCCATCAATTGAACCTACTATTTTTTCGTTTTCGGCCCAAAAAGGTTTACCCACGTTAATTGCATCACCTACTAAAAATGCAACAATTGCAAAACCAATTGCAAAGACCAGAATATAGCCTGCGCGGTTACGCAAAAATGTCATTAATCCCATATTGTACTTTATAAATTATTTAGTTTTTTTTAAGAGGGCGCAAGATACAAATTTGCCTTAAAAAAGAAAACACAAAATTTCATTTATCAAGTGTTTAATTTTTAAGCAAATAGCACCTGTTTTTTATTGATTTTTATAATCAGATTTGATCATATCGTAATCATACAATGAAATAACTACACAGAGTATTTATCAAATGACTATCTTAAATATCAGTATCTTTTTCAATTAGCTATTCTAAACCTAAAAACCTTAGCCCTAATGATTTATGGCGCAATCCCTTCTTTCATATTCAATTCGCCACTGCCACTTTCCATTTTATACGTGCTAAAATTTTCAGGGGCTTCAAAATTGATTCCATTCCCTACATTTCCATCAATCCCTTTTACATATACCCTTTGAGTAGAGTAAAAAACCTTTCTGGATTCATCCCAAATAAGTTCCTCTGATGAAAATGTATCGCCTTTATCATTTTTAACAATAACATTTTTTTGGAAAATGGTCTTTTGCTCCTGATCCTTACGGATGGCATAATCACAGATCAGTGTTCCATCAACTGCTCCAGACGGATTAAAGAAATCTATCTTAACCCCTTTAATCATCTCTTGATAAGAACCTCCGGTTGATGGAGTTACTTTATCCATTATTGGGGCATTCCCCCTTGCTTTCACTTTTGCCGAATCGCTATAGATAATTTCGATGCCTAAAGTACGATCGCGGGTAAAAGTTATTTTTTTAGCGGATACAGAGCTTACATTTTTCAGGTCATCATCTCCACAGGAAACCAAAAAAAGTGGTAATCCAAGAATTAAGCCATATAAAAAAGCTCTTGATTTCATTTAATCTACCCTGTACTTACGGAACCAGGTATCATTTAAGGTAAAACTTAAATGGAAGTTGATATATTTCTCCTTAACTAAATTATTATTTAAAGTACCACGTTGCCCAACTTCCGTTGTAAAATTGATTTTATAAAAAGCAGTACCCGCATTGGCCGGAGATAATGGAAATCCAAAGCCTAATGAAGCACCCATTTGCTTAATGTCCTGATTGCTAATTTGAATATAAGTTTTATCGTAGTTGAAGCCTAAACGATAATCAACACGTTTCAGGTAGTTATTATAAGATGAATAATCAGGAGTAAATTGACCACCTATTGATGCTCCCCAGCTATCCTGCAGGCCCTGATTAACATCATTGATGCTTACAGCAGACCATTTACCCATTCTAAAATCTGCTCCCACCATCCATTTATCATTCTGTTGAATAGAGATCCCAAAATTATGAGTTAGTGGCAATTTTAAGTTTGATTTTCCTTTTTCAACAGCATTCAAAGTATCAATGGCCGTACTTTCATTGCCATTAGCATCTCTGGTATATTGAGTGGCGTAAAATGATTGACTTGAGTTTATCTTGCTGGAACTACTACCGGAATAACCCAAAGTAACAGCTGTTTTCTTGCCTACATTAAAATCATATTGAATACCATAAGAATAGTTTAAGCCTCCCACACTATTTTTGTTTTGGAGTTTTGCATTAATAGCACCTATCTCTGTATACTCTGTGGAACGAGTAGTTTGAAGATTCCCGAAGATATACTCCAGGTTACCGCCAATTCTTAAATGGTCACCAAAACGATATCCATAGCCTAAATACGCTTTAGATAAACCGCCTTCACCTTCATAAAGCTGATCAACAGACATGGTATCGATTTTAACCGTATTTCTATAAGAGTAACCTAAATCAGAATAGGGTAAAATACCGAAACTCAATGCAGATCTTCTGGTAACCGGTACTGCAAAAGTAAGGTGACTAAAAGTAGAGTTGAAACTGGTTTCACTAAGGCTGTTTCTGGATAAGTTGGTCAGACCTGCACTCATACCAATATCGATTGTGGTTAAATTGATACCAGAATAGGATGCCGGATTCTGCATATTGATATAATTAAAGCCTGTAACTTTATTCACGGCAGTAGAAATTCCACCCATTGCCCTAAGCTGAGGCAATAATGAGCCTTTTATATTTCCAAGTCCATATCTTGAGTATGGTGATGATGTGGTTACCTGTGCTTTAACACCTAAACCACAAACTAGAACGAGTATGGCTGTAATATAATTTATTCTTTTATACATTTTAATCTGCAATAGCTTCATTTAATCCTTTTAATACCAAATAGGGATCTTTTACAATTTGAGGCGCAAAGATGCTGTTTTGTAATTGTTTATACAAAAAATTAGCATCACCTCCTGTTATAATCACCTTTAAAGCAATTCTTTTTTTATTATTTATGGCAATAAAGCCTTCAATTTCATTTATTATTCCCTGCAATACACCGTTCTTGATTGCAGATTGAGTGTCAATTCCTTCTGGAATATCTTCTTCTGCATTCCAATTTACAAATGGCAATCTTCCTGTAAATTCATGTACAGCCTTAAAACGCATTGCGATTCCCGGGCTGATACTGCCTCCAAAGTATTCTTTTTCAGCCGTTAACAGATCGTAGGTAATACAGGTTCCCGCATCTATAACCAAACAAGCTTTTTTTGGGAATAATCCATTTGCACCTAAAATTGCAGCCCACCTATCTAACCCTAAAGTAGCTGGTGTTTTATATTTGTTCTGTACGTTTGTTGTCAGCAAGGCCGAAAAACGGGTGTACCGGGTATGTTGCTTTAAAAATTCTTCAAGTGGGTTGATTTCCTGATTAACCGTGCTGATAATAGACTTTTGTATGGCATATTTTTTTATCAGTATGCCCAGATCATCAATCTCTAAATTGTTTATGCGCTGGTGATGCACCATTTCCTGGTTTGCAAAAACAGCCAGTTTTGTAGATGAATTACCTATATCAATGCTTAACGTATGCATCTAACAAGTCTAATTTGCATAATAAGATTTCTCCTTTAAAATCAATAGCGAATCATTAATATTTATGCCCTGATTGAAACCTGAAAAAATTTAGCTCAAACCTCATGGCACAAAGCTATTAATCTTTAGCCAGTTTAGTTGTAGTAATTTGTTAAAAAAGGTTAAACAAACAGAAAATACTGTACTGAAAGCACGAACAAAATGAATAATGTTTCGTAAAACCATCGCTTTTTTGCGTTGCTAAAATAGTAGGCCAAAAGCACCGCACCTGGTGGCACGCAGAGTAAAAAATGCCATGTACGGAAATCTGGTTTAAGATAAAAACTTGCTCCGGAAACGATAAACATAAAAAACAACAATTGGAAGCCTTTACGCGTACTGATAAAGCTTCTGAAAAAATTTTCCCGGAGTTGAATTGAGGCCAATACAATAATAACAATAACCGGAATCAGGACTAAATAATCATTATAATTGATTTTAAAAACCGAAGGGAATTTATTGCCCAATGGTTTCCAGATCTGATAAAATGAACTTAAATTATCATTCCAGTAATAAAAAACGGCTAAAAAGAAAAACACGGTTAAAAATCCGATCAAGCCTGAAACCCATTCCCGCCAATTGAAAGAACGAAATAACAATAAGGCCAGGAAAATCATGAGAAGCATGGCCATGAAGGGGAAATAGATTAATGTACCAATGGCGATCAGCATACCAATGTCGAAAACCGTAATCAAGGCGTTTGCGGCCTTACCCATTTTAAGAAATTTATCTATGATCCAAATTAACAAGAAGTTACAGATCAATGCCGGACTTAAAACCATAAAGGGCATAAATAAACTTGTACCAGTTACAAACATTAGCCCAGGCAAGAAATTCGGTTTAGCAAGCAGGTTATGGTTATTTATTATCCTGTTAAAGATCAATGCCTGAACAAAGACCAATATCGTTGCAAAGAAAATATTTGCTGATGGCGAAAAAGCGTTCTCTAAATTGATGTTGATTAATAACCTAGCGAAAGGTTCCAGGAAATCAAAGTTCAGTTGACCCGGCATCTCATAAAAGATGGCAATACGCATAAAAAATGTGTAAGCCAGCAAGTATACGAGGTTAATTGGATTTAGCTGTCTAAACTGATTAATCATGCCTTTTTATAGAATAGGGCAAAGTAAAGAAAATAATTTAAGATAAGGTGCAAGGAACAAGGAGTAAAGAGTAAAGAACAAAGAGCAAGGAACAAAGAGTAAAGAGCAAAGAGTAAGGAGTAAAATTAAGTATCACAATGTCTTTGATCTTTGTTCCTTGACCTTATATTCTCGCATATTTCTTCACCATATCATCAATAATCTTTGCGGTTTCATCCGGAAAGTCGAATTGGTGTTGCTGGGGATTTTCGACCCAATTTTTGATTATTGGCGACCAGTTTTTGGTACTGCCCCAAATAACCGGCAATCCAAATTGTTTTAAAGCATAGGCATTACATTGTTGTTCAAACTGGAATCGCATTGGTGCAACAAGCAGTTTTTTACCTAAATAAAGTGCCTCAGCGGGCCCTTCAAAACCACCTCCGGTAAATAAACCTTCGCAAGTGGCTAAACTTTTATTAAATTTTTCGTTGTTAACAGGCTCAACACAAACATTCGCCTCCCGATAACCAAGCTTACTGTGCTTAGAAAAAACCTGCCATTGTATATTCGGGATCTGGCTTAATAATTTAACTAAACGTTTATCATCAATTGCAGGCAAATACACCGTATAATGACCAAGGTTTTGTTTTTCCAATTGTCTTATCTCAGCCCTGATTACTGGGGTATGAATAAAATCATCATAACGGTCAAAATGAAAACCTATATGATGGGTTGTTGGCGCATAATGACTTAAGATCACTTTACCCCAATCTATGGTTTTAGGTCGCGGAACCTTTTTTGATTTGAAAGCTGCCTGATGACTTAAAGAAACACTTTCTATACCCTGCAACTTACAGGCCCATGCGCTTACCGGCTCAAAATCATTAACAATAAGATTGTAATCCTTGAGGGGGAGTTGTTTCATATCCTTTCTGAAACGGAAAAGATTCATGCTTAACCATGTTTTAAAATGGTCTACCCCACCCTTTTTTCCAAAAATAAAGCTGAAACCATGCAATTGGTATTTTACCGGCTGACTCAACCTAACATCAGCCTGAGTACCACTTACCAGAATATCCAGCTCACCGTATTTCTGCAGCAAAGGGATAATTTCTCTTGCTCTGCTGATGTGGCCATTTCCAGTGCCTTGTATTGCGTAGAGTATCTTCATTTTATCGCCCCGAATATCAATAATTATTAGGCAATTTCATATTTAATATGCTGCAAAAGTAAATTTATATCCAGTTTACTTTTCAAATCTTCAGCATCAGACAGGATTCCTTCATCCATTTCATCCCTTACAAAATCTTTATGCTCATATTTAAAAACTGTCCAGCTGTGCCTATGATATTCCAGTGCAGTTAAACTTTCTACCCAATCGCCACTATTTAGATAGATCACTTTACCTATTTCAGTACTCATTTCCCTTTTTTCTGCCTGATGAATGTGCCCACAAACCACATATTCGTATCCTTTTTCTATGGCCAATTCTGCTGCCGTTTGTTCGAAACGATTTATAAATTTCACAGCATCCTTAAATTTAGCCTTTATTTTCTTGGAGAAGCTCATCTTCTCTCTGCCAAAAGCATTTAAAATCCAGTTTACCAAACTGTTTATCAAAATAAGGGTATCGTAACCCACAGCACCCATTTTAGCCAACCATTTAGAATGCTGCATGGTTACATCAAAAACATCACCATGGAAAAACCATGCTTTCTTTCCATCGAGTTCTAAAACCAATTTATTTTGGAGATAGAAAGAACCCATTTTCATTCCATCGAATTTCCTCAACATTTCATCATGGTTCCCTGTTAAATAATGGACTTCTACCCCTTCTGAAACAAATTTCATCAATTTGCGGATCACTTTCATATGCGATTCCGGCCAATAGCTTTTACTAAACTGCCAGATATCAATAATATCGCCATTTAGAATGAGCGTTTTGGGTTTTATACTTTTCAAGTATTTTAAAAGTTCTTTTGCATGGCAGCCATAAGTACCCAAATGTACATCGGATATGACAACTACATCAACATTTCTTTTATCCATAAACAAAAAATTTGGAGGCAAAGGTTTGATACCGCTTGATTTAAGCAGTTCAGATAGATAGATTTTGTATTAAATATCTTCTTCCTCATCGATGGTTAAATCGAAAGAGCTAAAGAAATAAAGTACAACAACCAGTAAACAGATGGCAAAGAATGATTCTAACATATCCATTATTTTCAACAAAGATAAATCCTATTAAATTATCTGATTGTTAAGTAGTTGTTAATTTTTTATCACGACGATAAATGATGTTAAAATCCGTATCATTCGTCATTCTGAACATAGTGAAGAATCTAATTACCTAGAGACCAAATTGTTCATAAGATTTTTGTTATTTAAAAATTGGACTATGTACATAAAATATGCTTAAATGTTCTTATTTGACTTATATGGTTTATAAAGCAGAAAAAATTCATTTTTTACCGTACAAGGCATATAAGTTCATATAAAATTAAAATGCGGCTAGATTTTCCATCTATCGGTTGGTTGTTTCAGCGAGCATTTAGCATTGGTTAAATTTAAGTTGTTATAGTGTCCATATTGAATATTTCGGTCGGTGAGACACCAACCGATATTTTGTCAATCCTGAGCTTGTCGAAAGATCTCTAAATCACATCCCCCAAAAGAGATTCTTCATTACATTCAGAATGACAAAATTAAACTTGAAAAACTTGTCATTAGTAATTTATTTCAGAATCTAAATACAAAGAGATCCTGGAATAAAATAACAATATAAACTACTAAAAATTCAAAGTGGCTTGGAAATAAAAAAGGAGTCAGGTTTTAAAAACCTGACTCCTTGAACGAAAATATTTACTTTGAATTAAGCTTTAACCGCTTTCTTTTTATTCTTGTTTTCTGAGTAAAATCCAAAGCCCAATCCAGCCAATAATAAAATTGAGCCCGCTAATGAGATCTTTTCACCAGTATAATAAGAAGTTGGATGGAAAATAAATTCCAATTTATGATTACCTGCTTCTAATTGAGCTGCACGTAGCACATAATCTGCTCTGAAATATGGTTTTTCAACACCATCGATATACATTTTCCAGCCTTTATTGTAATAAATTTCTGAAAAAACGGCAATTACATCTTTGGCGCTGGAGTATTCATAAGTTAAATGATCTGGATTATAATTGGTTAGTTTAATAAAACCTTCTTGCCCTGTACCTAAACGTTTATTATCGATTAAGTTTTTGTAGCTTTCATCAACAATAGCCTCTTTTTTAGCATCGAAGCTACTAATTGCCTTCATTTCTTCATCAGCATTTTTAGCGAACTGAACACCTTGTACAAACCAGGCATTACCACAGGCTGTTGCATTACGTTGCATTTTGTATGATCCATTTTGAGGATCCTGGGTAATGATATATTTAGTGTTCAACATATCCAAAACATCCTGATTGATGCTTTTGGTGAATTGGTTTTGAATCAATTCATCATAACGTTTAAGCTTTGCCGCATGGTATCCCCCAACAGTTTTATGGAAGGTAGAAATACTCGCATCACTGAATGTATTAATAGATTGATCATAAACCCTAAAGTTCGGGTCCTTATCCGCCATAATAAAATTATCCACATCACGAGGTTGAAAATAATTGGATAAGGTTGATTTACTTTCAAAATTTTTATTGTTTAAATACCTGCGGTCAACCTGCCACATATCAAATAATACTGCCAGAGTCAGTAAACTAAACGCAAGCTGCATGTTCATTTTTTTAGTAATAAATGCCCATACAATTCCAAAACCTACCGCAATAAAGAGGAAAGAACGAATGGCATCGGCCCTGCCGATAGAAATTCGATCTTCAACCAATGCATTGGCTATTTTTTGGGCCAAACCAGCATTATTTTGTAAATTTTGAGTGAGTGCCTGCACAATCTCGGCATGGTTTGCTGTCTTAAAGCTAAAGAATAAGGTAGGAACCAAAGCCACAATTAAAGCAAATCCCCCGGTTATACCAGCAGACCATGTCAGTTTTTTAACTAATGTTTTTTGATCTAAGTTTCCTTCCTGCGCTTCTTTAACGGCCAGCAAAGCTAAAATTGGAACCATTAAACCAACAACGGCTAGTATCGATTCAACCGCTCTAAACTTATTGTAAAGTGGGAAATAATCAAAAAAGAGATCGCTGATATATGGAAAGTTCTTTCCAAATGACAACAACATAAACAATATAGTGGTTGCTAAAACCCACCATTTAAGCCTGCTTCTTACAATGAATAGCCCGAATACAAAAAGGAAACAAATGATTGCTCCAAAATAATATCCACCAGAGGTGCCTGGTTTTTCTCCCCAATATTGCTGCATATTTAAACCCTGAGCTAATTGTTGTATGGCTTGTCCGGTTTGGTTCGGATCTCCGCCAGTAACCTCTGATACCGCCTTATACATATGGCTCTCTGGTTTTATCAACTCATCAATACTTGTTGCACCACCATAAAGGTTCGGAATTAAAAAAGTAAAGCTTTCTCCAACACCCTGGCTCCAGCCATAAGCATATTCTTTTGACATGCCATTATCTTTTTCTGCTGTAGCTGCTGCTGTTAAATTAGATTTACCCCGATTGGTTTCTTTAGCATACTCTGAAGTCGTCCAAAGTAAACTTGCATTTACCATAACGGCTATAAGTACAGCAATAGAAAGAAACCCGATTGCTTTTCCTAAAGCTGGTAGGGTTTTGGCCTTATAAGCCTGATAAATTTCTATTCCAATAAATATAAGCAAGGCTAAAAAAAGATAATAGGTCATTTGGATGTGATTTGACCGGATCTCTAAAGCCAGAAACAAAGCCGTTAAACTTGCTCCATACCAGTATTTACCTCTGAGGGTCAGGATTATTCCCGCTATTATTGGAGCAAAAAATCCTATTGCCAAAGCTTTATTGCTATGGCCAGTGGCAATTAATACAAAATTATATGTGGTAAAGGCAAAGGCTATGGCGCCTGCAGCAGCCAGCCAGGGGTTTATTTTTAATACAATAAATAAGAAATACGCACCAACAAGCAATAATAAAACGGTTCCTACCGGATTTGGTAAAGCTTTAGTGATTAATGCAATACCATACGTAGCGCCATTATATGCATATTGAACCCAGATTTGGTATGCCGGCATTCCTCCAAACATCTGATTGGTCCAGAGCGGGCCTTTTCCCTCCTTCTCTTTAAAATCCATAATTTCCTTTTGCATCGCTTTGGATTGGATAACATCGCTTTGAGCCGGCGCTTTACCCTGCAAAACAGGACTGAAGTAAGCAAAACAGATGATGATAAAGAATGCAATAATGACCAGATGAGCGCCATTTTTATTAAACCAATTATTCATTAGGGTTTATTTAAGTTTAAACGAAGGTCAAAAATAAAAAATTGGGCGGTATAAAAAAGGAATAAATTAAAATAAACTTTCAATAAGTTTTGAAAGTTTAAAAAAACATTTACCTTTGCGTATGGAATTAGCAGCAGCAAAACTAAAATTTATAGAAGCCTGGGGTAAATTAGGCTCCGAATGGGGAATTAATCGCACAATGGCACAAGTGCATGCCCTTTTACTAATTTCTGCTGAGGCACTTACAACCGAGGAAATTATGGAAAGCTTAAGCATTTCAAGGGGTAACGCCAATATGAATCTTCGCGATTTAATTGGCTGGGGCCTGGTTGAAAAGCAACATAAAGCGGGTGAGCGTAAAGAGTATTTTTTTGCAGATAAAGATGTTTGGAATATTGCCCGTCAGGTTGCTAAAGAACGCAAGAAAAGAGAACTGGAGCCTGTTTTGAAAATCCTGACAGAATTATCTCAGGTTGCGGGAGATGAAAAAGATCCTGAATTTAAAACATTCAAAAAATCGGTTACTGATATAAATAAATTGGCCAATAATGTTGATAAAACACTGGAAACCATGTTAAAAGCAGAAGAAAATTGGTTTTGGGGATCGGTGCTCAAAGTTTTTAAATAAGCCTCCCTAAAAGGAAAAGTTTTAAAGCCAAAACGGCTTTATTTTTTAAATCAAACTTTCAATTTTTACTGAAAAATTAAAATGAAATGAAAACGCTTAACCACCATATTATTTTATTCGATGATGAATGCCCGATGTGCAATGTTTACACCAAAACATTTATTAAAACAGGGATGTTGCCAAAAAATGGCCGAGAGGCTTACCAAAATATGCCCGAAAATATTTGCCCAATGGTAGATAAACAAAGGGCAGCAAATGAAATTGCTTTGGTTAACACGGAGAATGGCGAAGTAACTTATGGTATTCATAGTCTATTCAAAATCATTAGCAACGCAATGCCAATCTTCAATCCATTATTTAGATTTGGTCCTTTCGTTTGGTTCATGACAAAATTCTATGCATTCATTTCTTACAATCGTAAAGTGATTGTTCCTGCCGAAATTAAAGAAAGCGCATTACAACCTAGCTTCAAAGTGCAATATCGCATTGCCTATTTATTATTTACCTGGCTCGCAACTGCATATATATTAACCACTTATGCACACCTGCTTACCGATTTTGTTCCTTTGGGCGGCAGATATCGTGAGTACTTTATCTGTGGGGGGCAAATATTATTTCAAGGTGCAATCATCTCATTTTATAAAAAAGACAAACTTTGGGATTACCTCGGTAATATGATGACCATCTCTTTTGCTGGCTCATTATTGTTGATACCAAGCCTAATCTCAGACAGATATTTCAGCATGAATCCCATATTTTTCATGCTTTACTTTTTAATGGTTGCCGGATTGATGCTTTTAGAACACATTCGTAGAAGCAAAATTTTAAAGCTGGGCTGGTTAATGAGTATAACCTGGGTAGTTTATCGCTTAATTGTTTTAGGGTTAATTTTTAGCTTATAATCATGAAATACAACAAAATAGTTCTGGCAGGAGGAAATGGGTATTTGGGTGGCGTTTTAGCCAAACATTTTAGCAGTATGGCCAATGAGGTGATCATACTTTCAAGAAAACCTCAAATTCAAAATGGAAATATCGAAACCATAATCTGGGATGGAAAAACGAAAGGAGATTGGGCTATAGCGCTAACCAATGCCGATTTGCTCATTAACCTTTGTGGCAAAAATGTAAACTGTCGTTACACCAAAAAGAACCAGGAAGAAATTATAAATTCTAGGGTGTTTCCTACCCGATTACTTAACAACGTAATTCAGGAAATGGAAAATCCACCAAAACTTTGGATCAATGTAACCTCTGCAACCATTTATCGCCATGCAGAAGATAGGCCACAAGACGAATTAACCGGCGAAATCGGTTATGGATTTTCTATCGATGTTTGCAAAACCTGGGAAAAATGCTTTTTTGAAAGTACAACCCCTAAAACAAGAAAAGTTGCTTTGCGCATGGGGATTGTTATGGGCAGAAAGGATGGTGCATTTCCACGCTTGCTAAATTTGGTTAAATTGGGAATGGGTGGCAAACAAGGCGATGGTGAGCAATATGTAAGTTGGGTGCACGAACAGGATGTTGCTTTAAGCATGGAGTGGTTGCTGAATCATGAAGAAATAAATGGAATAGTAAACTGTACTGCTCCAGATCCAATCAAAAACCATGTTTTAATGCACAGCATGCGGAAAGCTTATGGTATGCCTTTCGGATTGCCAGCTCCGGCCTGGTTGTTGGCAATCGGCGCAAAAATTATTGGTACCGAAACTGAATTGATTTTAAAAAGCCGATGGGTTAAGCCAAGCGTTTTACTCAACAGTGGTTTCAAATTTCAATATGGAAAAATTGATGAGGCCTTACATGATATTTTAAGCTTGAGGGTTTGAAACATGCCTACCATCCGACTAAAAACTTTGATTGATGTAAGTTTTGGATATTATTGTTGAAAATCAACATCTTACACACTGGCTTCGTCATTGCGAGGTTGCACAGCTTCCGAAGCAATCCCCATGTTCATAAACGCTGCTTTTAATCGAGCATTGGTGTATTTTTGGGCTGTTTCGTAAAAGGGAAAATTGTCCTAAATGAATTTCCTTTTGGAACTTGGTAAAAAGGGGAGATTGCTTCGTACCTCGCAATGACGTAGTGGTTTCGTCATTGCAATAACGAATGGCAAAAAAGTACCTTTCAAGAAGTTTGTTTTGATCTTTAAAACAACATTAGATCTACATATTCAATCCGTGCTAAAATTAAAATTCGAAGCTGAAAAGCCAACTAAATAAAAAACCCTGAAACAAGTTCAGGGTTTAAATCTTTTTTATTTTACTTCTTCGTAATCTACAAAATCGCCGAGCTTATCGGTTTTGCTCTGATCTGGTTTTGGCGGCATATAATCGATAGAAATAGAGCCTTCAGACCTTGGTCGTCTTTGTTGTTGTTGTCCGGCGGCTTGCTGTTGCATTTTGCCTGCCAGGTTATTGAATAATATTGGCAGTAACAAACGGATCAATAATCTGAGTGTCCAAAGCACCAATATCGTTATGAAAATGAATTTTAATAATGCCATTTTAATTTACGCTTATTGCAAATATAGACGTAGCTAAATTTATTTTGTTACTTTTTTAATCTTTAATTGCATTTTGATTACAATTATTTATGCAAAAATGTAAAATTAAGGATTCATTACAACCGCCGTTTTATATTAATCCTCTACAATTTCTGCAACACGCCCAATCTGGCCATCTTCTAGTCTAACCTTTATTCCCCGGGAGTGAAATGCAGATGAAGTTAGTAAATCTTTAACTATTCCATAAGTGATATTTCCGGATCGTTGGTCTTTTTTCAAAATTATTCCAACCTCCAGGCCTGGGTAAATGTCTTTTCTATTTTGTCCATTCATGTTAATAGTATCAAGTAGCGAGTATCAAGATTAAAAAAGTCACATCCAAATCTTTAACTCAAGATTAAGATCACTTGTTATCAGCAATTGCATAAAGTTATAATTTAATTTTAAAAGTAATTTCTTCATGCCCTCACTAACCGTGATCATGTGATTCAATAACCGGATTACAAGTCCTCATTTATTATGCAGATTAGCCTGCTGAACATCAACCAAGGGATAAGAGTTTGATCAGGTTATATTAAGAAATCTTTTCTAAAAAAATCATACATTTGTTGTATGTCAGAAAAAGAATTAAAAGAATTTTCAGTTGCCATAAAAAAGTATACTGAAAAGCTTTCTAAAAACAAGAAAGCTTCTAAGGCTTTTTTGGTCAAAACTGGCATTATTACCAAAAAAGGAAATCTTCGAGATCCGTATAAGCATTTATGTATTCCTCAAGAACAGGATTAATACTTGCTTTTCTCATGCCTTGGTTCGTGTCCTCACGAACCATCTCCAAACAACTCTTTTCAATACGTTTCGGTTCGTGGAGACACGAACCGTGGCCATGGGGGTTTTCTTGCAGTCGGTATTTTTCTCATAGTAGTGTTATACACCTTACCACTTACGGCACCAAATAATTGTGGCTGGTGATAGCATTAAACCACAGGAATAACAAATTTAACCTTATAGCTCATTTAGTAAATCATCAGCGTCTTGTGCCTCCAATTTACCCGATAGTACCAGGTTTAATTCATCGACAGATTCTTTTATATCTTCCAGTACCTTAGCTTTATAGGGTGTAAGCGGCTTGGTTTTTACATACGGCAAGTCGTTTAGCAATGCCATTAACATTGCCACCTTACTTTCTTTAACCTCCAATACAAATTTCATAATACGAATTTACAGCATATTTTTGGAAACATTAAATTGCTCTAGATTATAAATTCACATATAAGATTCAGACACTCTATGGAACTTTAAACCAGCATGGGCATTTAATTAGAATTTGAAATTATCCACCTCATGCTTTGCTTTTTCATATAAAAATTTCATCGCATCAGTTTTAGGGTAACATAGACATTGAAGATGCATAATAGCCAAATTGACTTCCAAAAGATACTTTTCTGTTTCTCTACGAGAAGGGGGTGACATTTTTGGCTTGTGAACTAAAGCATTACGAATTTCAGCTCCGTTGCTTAATGATTTATATACTGGCGATTCTTCACCCGTATATTCTTTTAATATGTTCTTGTACATTTTTGGCAAGGGAGGTGACGCTAAATTCACCAATAAAGGCATAACCTCAGGCTTAAAGACTCCAAGAAATTCCTTAAATGCCAATTCAGCAGCAATGGTTGCATTTATCCACTGATCTCTAGTATCGGTTTTCGAAAAAGCTTTATGAAGATGAATGTATGCAAAAAAAGGTATCGTGTCAGTCCTAATAAACTCTGGAATCCAATCGATAAATGATTCATGAAGTGTATAAATTGGATTAGTACCGACCCATTTATGAGGATACCTCATAGGAATGTCATTCCAAATTTCTTTATCTAAGGACCACTGTGTAATTCCTTGTGCAACCAAATTTTCATCCAACTCTGGTATAAAACTATAGTATTTTATATAACCTAAGACTTGCTGAATGACTTTATTCATAGGCTCAACCACATTATAGGCCACCGACCCTTCTTCATAAAGTTTTTCTTTATCTTTTAATTGATCGATTTGTTCCTCGGTCAATTCCAAAGTCTGTTCTAAAAGAAAAGCATAATCTTCGTTATTATGGCTAACTGTAATATTATCAATTTGAATTGTTTTATTTGAATGAGGATAAGTCCCAATTTTTACATTCTCCCTACCCCAAGGTTTTTTTACACATTTTATAAAGACCTGCATGTTAAATTTTTCTTTTTTCTTGTGGTCGGTGTTTATGCACCGTACCACCTAAATACGACACCAAATAATTGTGGTAGGTAACAACACCAAACCATAGGAAAATCTATTTGGCATATTTAGCCTTATGAATATTAACCTTATTTATAATTTTCTTTTCCGTTTCAGCTTGTATAACATTTAATATTAGATTGGGATCAATATTAAAAATATACGCCAGTCTAAGAATTTCAGATACTGTAAATTTATCCGGGTTTAGTAATTTAATAGAATAACGTTCTGAATTGATTCCAAGTAACTTAATAATCTTGGTTGGGTATAATTCAGAAATATCATACATCTTTTTTATTTTGCCTGTTTCAAATAGCGCACCTATCGACGAAAGATCTTTTTCTGGAGTATCATTAAGCTTCCAATTAGCCATATTTCAGTATTTATAACCAAAGTCGTTAATTAAAAACTATTCTTTAATAAAAAAGAACCATTAGTAATTTATAAAATACTTTTAGTTTGTTTTTTCGATTACTTTTTCCTATGTTTGGATAATGATAGATTAAAAATTACTTTTAGCGTTTACTTCATAAAATATTGAAGCATTCGCACTTCGAGTCTCGTCTTAGAAACCTGAGAAATTTCAAATGGATACGAGAGGTAAGTGTAAGTGCTCACGTCATAGGCGTGAGCCTGCTTTTCCGTATCCAAGGCTTCTCAGGGCCTCTAAGACGGTAAGTGGGTTTCACGCCTTATTTGCGTCAACTCTCTTTTGCGACTCATTTAAACATTAAACCAATTAAATGAGATCAATAATGGAACCACAAATCCTATCGGCAGCAGATGAACATGCCGTTTATTTCAAAGAATTTGTAAAGCAGCTTGTTCAGAAATTTCAGCCCCTGCAAATTTTCTGTTTCGCTAAGACTACCCTGCTGGAACAAACACAAGGTTGTTTTTTAGAGCATGAAATAAAATACAATTGTAATTATTGCTTGCTGCTGGTTACTGAAAATGTTGCACGGATTGATTACGAAGTGCAGGATTTTGCCAATGCACATTATCGGCAAGGCTTGGTTACCATTATTTGCCACAGTAAAGAATCCATTAACGAGGCCATACAAGCCAACAGCCGTTTCTACCTTGCTGTTTATAGTGGCGCAAAAATGATCTATAGCCACAATGGCTTGTTGCAAACTGAACCTCTACCCTTATTTATCCCCACAAAAGCAGCATTAAAGGCCGTAAAACATTTTGATCATCGTATGCCCTTAGCCGATGGGTTTTTAGCGGGTGCAGCAGAATGTTTAAACCAACAGCAATATGGTATATGTGCTTTTCTGTTGCATCAGGTGGTAGAACAAAGCTGTATTACTTTGATCAGAATCCACATGGCCTACCGTTCAGAGTTCCATAACCTGTACCGTCTGTTGCGTTTATGCACTTGCTTTTCGAATAAGCCTTACAAGCTCTTCCTCTCCAAGCCCGAAGATGAAAGGCTTTTTGATGTTTTGGCCAAAAGCTATTCCAGCGCCCGGTACAAAGATGGTTTTTCGGTTTCGGCAGATGATGCCCAACAGTTATATAACCGGGTACTGGCTTTTGTTGATCTGTCCAAAACCATGTGCAGGGAAAAGATTGCACAGCTTGAACAGGAAGCGATGCGGCACAATGAACTTGAGGCAGAAATGCGAACCCATTTAGAAAGTGTTTAATTATGCCAGAGATATACTTCAGAAAAGAACCCTTTTTATTCTTCCGCTCATATGTTATTGCTCAAGTACTGTTCCCACGTTCTGCTTTTAAACCGGCATGGTCTATTTTTTGGGATGCAGATAAAAGCCGAAGTACTGACTTTAATAAAAAACGGCGAAGCCCTCTTGAAGACAATTAAAAACATAAATACTTCTGAGAAAATAGCGAGCCGGCAATTTTGTTTCTTTTGTTGCCAAAAGAAAAAAGCCACAGCGGCCAGCGAAATAAATAAAACACTGTTTTACAGATGATTGTACGGACACACGAATGATAGAACGAAGAATACTATAACCCTTGCTCATAAAGAGATTCTTCTCTATGTTCAATAACAAAGCGTTTTAATTACAATAGAACACCAAGAAATAAGCTTAAATGCCTTAAATGGTTCAAAAAAAATAATATAAACTTATGAAAAAGATTATGGAAACATTGAATTACCAGCCAGCCGGTTTAACAAACGCCGAACTGGAAAACCCCTACCTTGTACTATCTGATTTTTTTCAGAACCATCCTCTGCACGATATCCGGGAAAATATTTGGCGGCTGTATAAGGGCTGGGTAAACTATTCGTCTGATTTTGTTGATGGAAACGCAAATATGGAGATGTTGTTCTTCTATACCCAACTCCTCGATTTTTTAAACGCAAGCTATGTTTATACCAAAAAGCAAAAACTCGATATAGATATCTGAAAAATAGTATCAAGTAGCGAGTATCAAGTATCAAGACCAAAAATTTACACGCCAAACCTTTGACTCATACCAATATGCATCCTCCCTATTTCCCATTCTCTATTTCCTATTTCCTATTTCCCATTCTCCATTTCCTATTCCCCCCATTCCCTATCCCCTAAAACCAAACTTCTCGTTAAACATTTTTTCCAGCGCAAACATTTCATCACGGAGTTTGGCGGCTTGCAAGAAGTCCATATCCTTTGCTGCTTTTTGCATGTCTTTACGGGTAGTATCAATTGCACGTTGCAATTCTGCTTTACCCATATATTGCACAATTGGATCGGCAGCTATACTGATTTCGGCATTTTCTATGTAAGCCCTTGCCTTATTATCACTCGCTTTTTGAGAGAAATCCAATACCGCTGTTTGCTCCAATATCGCTTCTCGGGATTTACCCACAGTCATAGGTGTAATGCCATGTTTTAAGTTGTAGGCAATTTGTATATCCCGGCGGCGGTTGGTTTCAGAAATGGTTTTTTCCATACTATCGGTAAGGCCATCAGCATACATAATTACCCGGCCTTTATCGTTTCGTGCAGCACGACCAATGGTTTGGATCAATGATTTTTCTGAACGTAAAAAGCCTTCTTTATCTGCATCTAAAATGGCAACCAGCGTTACTTCTGGCAGATCCAATCCTTCACGAAGCAAATTAATCCCTACCAAAACATCGAATTCGCCTAAACGTAAGCCGCGAAGAATTTCTACACGTTCAAGGGTCTTTATTTCTGAGTGGATATACCGGGTTTTAATGTTCAATCTATCGAGATATTTGGTCAATTCCTCTGCCATACGTTTGGTTAAAGTGGTTACCAAAATACGCCCCCCATCTTTTATGGTGAGATCGATTTCATCCAACAGATCATCTACCTGATTAATTGCCGGACGAACCTCAATAACTGGATCCAATAAACCTGTAGGACGAATAACCTGCTCTACCACAACACCATCAGATTTTTCGAGTTCATAATCAGCCGGGGTTGCACTTACGTAAATGGTTTGTGGAGCAAGCACCTCAAATTCATTGAAGTTTAAAGGTCGATTATCCAGCGCTGCCGGCAAGCGGAAACCGTACTCTACCAACGATAATTTTCGTGATCTATCGCCACCATACATGGCCCTGATTTGGGGAACCGTAACATGGCTTTCATCAATTACCATTAGATAATCGTCAGGAAAATAATCCAATAAACAGAATGGCCGCATACCAGGTGCACGCCCATCAAAGAAACGGGAGTAGTTTTCAATACCGGAGCAATAGCCCAATTCTTTCATCATTTCGATATCGAAATTGGTTCGCTCTTCCAATCTTTTAGCTTCCAATAAATGCTTATCGGCAATCAATTGATTTTTACGGATCTCTAATTCTTCCTGTATGCCCCAAATAGATTGAGTGAAACGATCTTTAGGGGTAACGAATAAATTGGCGGGATAAATGGCCATATCTTCAAGCTTCTCCAGTGTTTTACCAGAGACTGGGTCAATGGCTGAAAGTTCTTCTATATCATCGCCAAAGAATGAAATGCGATAAGCAAAATCCAGATAAGCGGGAAAAATATCAACCGTATCTCCTTTTACCCTAAATGTTCCCCGCTTAAATTCCGTAGTGGTTCGAGCGTATAAAATCTCTACCAAACTGTGTAAAAATGCATTTCTTGATATTCTGAGTCCAACGCCGAAACGGAAAACCATTCGGGAAAAATCTTCCGGGTTTCCCATACCATAAATACAGGAAATGGATGAAACCACAATGATATCTCTACGTCCGCTCATTAAAGATGAGGTTGTACGCAAACGCAACTTTTCGATTTCTTCGTTAATGCTTAAATCTTTTTCGATATAAGTATTGCTTGAAGCGATGAAAGCTTCTGGCTGATAATAATCGTAATAAGAAACAAAATAGTTAACCGAGTTTTCTGGGAAGAATTGCTTGAACTCACCGTATAACTGGGCCGCTAAGGTTTTATTATGGCTTAAAATAAGTGTTGGCTTTTGGGTTTGTTCGATAACATTGGCAACCGTAAAAGTTTTGCCTGAACCGGTTACTCCCAATAAGGTTTGATAATGTTCATTAGCCTCTACACCCTCTACCAATTGTTTTATGGCATTAGGCTGATCGCCGGTTGGTTGATATTCTGATGTAATTTTAAATTTCATGGGCGAATCAAATATAAGGTTTTAGGCCGAAAGGCTAAAGGAGGAAGATCGAAGCTGGAAATATTAATGATGTTCAATAATCCAAATTTTTTTATCTGATATGAAAATTTCAAATCCGCATATACAAGCCAAAAACAGCATATAACCTAGTAAATCAAAAGTTTGATTTTGGATTTACTAGGTTGATAAACAAAAAAGAGGTTGCCCAATCTTTTAGACATCCTCTTCACTGAAAGTCATCGGATGAATATTGGCATAATGTTAATATTCATCCGATGACTAAAACAGAACTATTTTCCTGCTGCTTTTTGCATTGGGTTTTGGCCTACTGACTGGCCTCTTACCGCTGATGCAGCTTTCATTTTGTAAACCTTAAATTTACTTTCTTTTGCTTTACCGCCCCAGGTATTGTTGTTGGTATCAATATCAGCCGTTTCACGTAAAGGGTCTAGTAAAATTGATTCGACCTCTTTATCCTTTACATAAAATTTAGAAGTTTTCAACTCATTGTGTCTCCAGATCTGAGCCGGAATACGATCAATTTCTTTTGTTCCATCCTTATAGGTAAACTCTACAATAACTGGCATCACTAGTCCCCCTTTATTGCTGAAACTCAACTCATATAAAAATTTGTTTTCGTATTTCTTTTGATCATCTACCAGAACAACCTCAGCTGGAAAAGCGGTTTCAACCTTTGTAGCCGTAGTCGTATCAACCGAAACCATTCCCCTATCGTATTTGTAATAGAAATCTTGGGCAGCAGGATTTTTATCTGCATAAAAGTTGATTTTTTTATCCTCCCGGTTTCTGATTTTCGAAATATCATCAAAGGCATTTACAGCTGGTTTATCAATTTTAACCATTCTTGATCTTGCTTCCGGAATAGTGTTTGGGAAATCAATTTTGGCAAATTTTACAGTATCCAAAGAGATGTCGCAAGGATCGGTTCCATAAAACCAGCCTCTCCAAAACCAGTCTAAATCTTCGCCACTTGCATCTTCCATCGTACGGAAAAGATCTGCTGGCTGTGGGTGTTTGAATGCCCATCTTCTGGCATATTCTTTAAATGCATAATCAAATAATTCTCTGCCCATAATGGTTTCACGCAAGATATTTAAACCCGTAGCAGGCTTAGAGTAAGCATTCGGGCCAAAACGGGCAATGTTTTCTGAATTGGTCATAATGGGTTCCAACTCATTTTTAGGCAGCTTCATGTAATCGACAATAGTATGAGCCGGGCCTTTTTTACTTGGAAAAGTGTTATCCCAAAGTTCTTCTGTTAAATATTCTACAAAAGAATTTAAACCCTCATCCATCCAGGTCCACTGGCGCTCGTCGCTATTTACAATCATTGGAAAAAAGTTGTGGCCAACTTCATGGATAATTACGCCCAACATGCCATTTTTAGTGCTTTCGCTATAGGTTCCATCAACATCTGTACGGCCATAATTAAAGCAAATCATAGGGTACTCCATACCATTTGCGGCCTCAACGCTTTGTGCTACAGGATATGGGTAAGGGATGGTGAAATCTGAATACGTTTTAATGGTGTGTGCTACTGCACGGGTTGAAAATTTGCTATATAAATTATAAGCTTCTTTACCATAAAAACTCATACACATAACGGTATTGTTATTGGCTTGAATTTTTTGAGGCATTGCATCCCAAATAAATTTACGTGAGGCTGTCCATGCAAAATCTCTTACATTATTGGCCTGAAAAACCCAGGTCTTTTTGGTTGTTGATTTTTTACTTTCTGCCGCTTTAGCTTCTTCAAGGGTTTGAATTTCTACGGGAGCGGTAGCAGCCTTTGCAGCATTATATCTACTCAATTGAGTTGGACTCAAAACGGCACTATAGTTAACGCACTCGCCGGTAGCACCAACCAAATGATCAGATGGGACAGTCATTTGAACCTTGAAATCGCCAAATGTTAAAGCAAATTCGCCTCTTCCCGTAAACTGATGATTTTGCCAGCCCTGGAAATCACTATACACGCAAAGACGGGGATACCACTGTGCCATCGTGAACAAATAATTGCCATCTGCAGGGAAAAACTCATAGCCACCACGACCACCAACACTCATTCTATCGCTAATTTTGTAATTCCAATCTATATTGAAGATAAATTTCTGGCCAGTTTTTAAAGCATTTGGCAAATCAACTCTCATCATGGTTTTATTAACGGTATAGCTCAATTGTTTGCCTGTAGCATCCGTTAATTTGGTAATGTTTATTCCATAACCGTTATTGATTTTTGAACTCAATTGATCAAGACTTTGGGTTGTACCCACAGCAGGTATTTTTGTTGCATCTTGATAATTTGAACTTTTATCGGTGCTGTGCTGATTTTCATCAAGCTGTAACCAGATGTATGTTAAAGGGTCTGGCGAATTATTGGTATAGGTTACCGTTTCTGACCCTGTTAGCAATAGATTTTTTTCATCAAGCTCACACTTAATGTTATAATCGGCACGTTGTTGCCAGTATTTAACACCGGGTGCGCCGCTTGCGGTACGTTGTTCATTCGGGGTTGGTAAAATTGTACCCAATTGCTCAAACTTATTTCCGTGATTGCTACCAGGGTTATTTTGAATATTTTGGCCCATAGCCAAACTCCCTGTAAAAAGCAAAAGACCAGTTAGCGTAAACAGTTTATTCATGATATATTTTTTTAAAGCGGAATTCTTTCCAAAGCCATTTTTAAAGCCAGGCTAAATACGGCTGCTGATATAAATAAAACCCAGCTTAGGCGTTTTATATGGGTATAATTAAAAATAGCCCAACTGATGGCTAAAATTAGGGCAACCATAAAAATTTGACCCAGCTCCAAACCAACATTAAAGCCGAAAAGGCCCCAACCTATATTTTGGCCTTTTGCCAGCATTATTCTTATGGAGTTTGCAAAGCCCATCCCATGTATCAAGCCAAAACCTAAGGCCAAATAGTAGTTTATTTTTATTGATTTTAACGAAAAATCCCTTCTGAATAAATTACTCAAAGCCGTTAACACTATAGTGCAGGGTATCAAAAATTCCACCCATTTGCTATCAAACCGTATAATATCCAAAACACTTAAAAGTAAAGTTAAGGAATGGCCAATTGTAAAGGCAGTTACCAAAATCAATACCTGTTTCAAATTTTTGTAACTATAAATAGCCACAAGTGCTAAAATAAAGAGCTGATGATCCAAAGCATCGGCACTTATGATATGTTCCCAGCCTAACTTAAAGTAAAAAATGAAATCTTGTAATGGCATTGATATTTCTTAGCTTTTCTATTGAGCTGAGCGTATTTTAAAGCTTAAAATTAAGTTTTTAATTATAAAAACAGGAAATATCTAAAAAAAGATAGAACAAATACCAAATTTGTTACCATTGAACAGGGTATTTATTTAATTTTCTATTCTCTAAATAAAAAGCAATCGCTATCCCTGAATCAAAATGTAAACCAATTTGGTAACTGCCTTCACACATCAAAACAGTATATTAGCTTGATAAAAAAATCCCTCATCCCTATAAAAACGAACAGATGGTTAAGCTAAAATATTATTTTCAAAAGCCGGAAAAGGGCTTCGATCCTGTGCCTCTGGGTTTTGCCAAACAGTATGCCGCAAGTGAGTATAAAAAGTTTAACACCAGGGTTATTGATGAAATGGGCATCCCTTTACAAAGCTTTAATAACAAAACCGTACTTGACCTCGGTGGCGGGCCCGGACAATATAGCCTTGAATTTGCCAAAAGAGGTGCAAAGGTGACCTGGCATGATATCAGCAAAAATTATCTGGATATTGCGAAATCGAAAGCGGAGCATGAACATTTAAACATCAATTTCTCTATTGGGTATTTAGAACAGGCAAAAGGTAAATTTGATATAATTTTTAATCGAATATGCTGGTATTACTGTTTAAATGATTATCAATTTGCACACCATCTTTACACTTTAATTAATGAAGGTGGTTATGGCTACATTATTGTCAACAACGAAGAATTTTTAGAAAACGAATTAAAAAAAGAGTCTTTTTTTAAAAGGCTTATCATTAAAGCGAGTTACTGGATAAATGAAACACTCGATATTAAGCTTACTCATGTACACCCATCGCACAGAAAACTGAATAGAATTTTTTCAAGCTTGAAATTTAAACGCCTACAGGTTTACAGAAAAGGGGACAGCACCTTGATTACATTCAACAAGTAATCAGTTTATATAGTAACTTTGGATTTTAAACCAAAAGCCATGTGCTCATGCGTAATCTAAAGTTTATTCTATCCATACTTTTATGTGCTTATTTTGCTATTGGGGCTGGCATTAAACATCCTTTGCATGTTAGTACGATAGAGGTAAATTTCAATGCCAAAGACAAAACACTTGAGGTAAGCTGCAGGATTTTTACCGATGATTTTGAATCGATTTTAGTTAAACAATATCAACAAAAAACAGATCTTTCCAATCCGGCTATGAAAGCTGCAATGGATGAATTGGTTAAAAAATACCTGATTTCTCATCTGCAACTAAAAGCAAATGGGAAAGCTGTTTCCATGAACTATATTGGCTTTGAGATGGACCACGAGGCTACAAATATTTATTTAGAAGTAGAAAAGGTTCCTGCTATAAAATCTGTGGAGGTCAGCAACACGATTTTATATGATCTGTTTAATGATCAAATGAGCATTGTTCATATTGTAAAAGGTGTAACCCGAAAAAGCACCAAAATTCTCTATCCCGAAAAGAAGTTTGTAGCAAACTTTTAATTGCAATTTTTGTATTAGATATTAAACAAGGGTTAAAAGCTGTAAATTTTAATAGTCACAATATTGTGAATATATAATATTTGACAGGAAAAATTGTTTGTAATCTTAGCTATGCAGTACCCTATATATTTAAAATAAGTTATGCATTTAATCGTCTTCTCATCAACTTTAACTCCAAGGATAAAGTATATTTTCAATTTTATATGTGAAGATATTTTAAAAACTGAGGTTGAATTTACCGACAATAGCCAATATTTTTTGCAAAGCATAAATGCTAAAATCAGTTATGGAGATCGGCCATTAGCTGATGAATTATTTTTTAAGAATAGTACATTACTTTTATCAAACAAGATTGAGGATTTTGATTTAAAAACCGTGCTGTTTGGAGAACATCAGGTTCCTTTTCCTGTAAAAAACTCCGCTTTACCTTTTGATGTTTTTGCTGCATCATTTTTCATTATAAGCCGATATGAAGAATATCTGCATCAAAAAAAGTCTACCGAAGATTTTAAGGCTACCCATAGCTATCAATATAAATGGAAAGTTTTGGACAAGCCGATTATAGATGAATGGGCATTGATCCTGAAAAATATGATTCGGCAGAAATATCCTGATATTAAATTTCATGAAAAGCGTTTTAATCATCAGCCTACCATAAATTTTAGTATAATACCAAGTCCTCCTAAGGGCTTTTTGCCAAGAACGAAGTTCTTTTTAGGTTCTGTTTTTAAAAAAAACAATGGCTATTTAAGCGCTAAGTTTAATCAGATAACCCAACTGGGCGTAAATAATGAAAATGTTATTTATACTGTTGAGGAATTATGCTCAGGCAATAAAAATACACCTCTTTATTTTGTTGGTTTCCCCAATACCCCTGCTGATTACATCAAAAGAAATGGGATTTCTAAAATATTAACAAATAAATCTGTTGGACTGTTAACACCTTTCGCTAACGAATCGCAAAAGGTTAGCGATATTAAAACAGGACTTTTAAAACTAAAGAAAATCTTTCCTGAGCAAACAACTTTAATTAGCCAGCAATTAGAAGTTCTAAAATTCCCAATATGCTACCTTAATCTTTTAAATTCGGGTGTTATTTCGGATTATTCTATGGGTTATTCTGGTATTCCGGGTTTCAGGGCAGGAACTTGTACACCTTTCAATTGGTATGATCTGCAATTAGAAAAAGTTACTCCATTAAACGTAAGATCTTATTGCATAACCGACTATGCGCTTCAGTACATGCGTATTGAGGAGGCCCAAAAAACAATTCGTAATTATATCGATGCTGTAAAGGTTGTAAATGGCTCTTTTTACAGTAGCTGGCGATTGCGAAGCCTTTCCGATCAGTTCAAATATAAAAAGCTTAAAACAGTTTTCGACGAAATGCTTAAATACGCATGAAATTAAACGGATATTATCGCATTCTTACCAAAATAAGTTTGTGAATATTTAACCTGTTTTTATCCTTATCATTTTTAAAATGTAGCGTAACCGTATTTCTAAATTCGTTTATATCTACATCACATAAAAATATTGGATTTTTAAATTTCTTCTCAACACTGTAAAAGGAAATTGGTTCACTAACACGAGTTTGCCTTTGCCAAAAAGTAATTTCAGCGCCATCAGGGGCGGTTTCCAAATCACCATATAGCTTATATTTTCCTATAGGAATTTCTTGCAGATCTATTCTTATTTGTCCACCATTTTTGGCAATAAAATTATTCCCGTCTATGGTAACCGCTCCGCTAGAGCTAAAGCTCATCAATTGAGGATAAATCATCAGGGTATCCGGCAGATAAATTCCGGTATTCTTATTTGATGGTTTTTCTGAAATCGAAATAGCTTTATCGGCATAATAAAATGCTACAGAAGTATAATCAGCTGTCTTATTGTTGTTTTCTGGCCCATGCTCTATGGCATGGAGAATACTTTTCTTAAATGGCATCTTATCCGATAGAAATAAACGATAACCACCCGTGCGACTATATGGCAATGAATAATCTAAGGATCCATGCAAAGGCAAACTCATTTTTCTATCCCATCGATCTAAAAGTGCATACCAACCTCCATTAAAATAATCTTCAGATCCTGTTCCATGTATAGTCATTTTTCCATCAACGGCTGTATAATCATCACCCTCGAAAAACAATGTCATGCCAGGCGTTAAGCCTTGTGCCTGCAAAATTGTTCCTACGTAGTGCCCTCTTCCATAGCCCTGTAAAAAAGTATGGGACTTGCCTAATGGTGCATTCATATCCCGATGCCAAAAGGCATAAAATTTCCCTTCATTTTTGGGATTTCTCCCAATGGTTGAATAATATATTCTTCCTTTGATCTGTAGAGGCTCAGATTTAATATTAGCATCAGGCTTTCTATAAATCAATTCAATTTTAGCATTTTTATCAAAGGGCATCGGGAAATAGCAATAATTAACATTGTTGCCCGTGCCGTTGATTAGACTTTGCATGGATGTTTTTCCGAAAGCATAGCCAAAAAAATCTGCCAATGGCATATAAACTGCTGGAATATGCTCATTATCCCAAGTTATTTTAATATCAATCTGCTTATTTAAATTTTCAAATTGCTTTGCGTTTTCGATTTCAAACCCGACAATATGCCCGGGTTTATTTAATGATCCTAGCAAAATTGTTTGTTCCGTGGAAATCGTTTTGTCAACAGGAATGACCTGAATATTTTTATCCGCCAAAACATTTGTTTTTATATTTTGCCAAGCCTTAGAAAGCTTTTCTAAAGCAGATTTTTCTTCCAATGACAAATTAGAATCAAAAGTCTTCACATTTGCTTTGTTTCCATAATTGCGATATTGAATTTGATAAAATTCCAGCTTCTTTCCCCTAAAAACAAGCTTACACCCATTTTTATAGGGAATTGGAAAATAACAATAGTACCCACCAACCTGGTTTCCACAAAGCGGAAGATTAAATGGATAAATTTTACCTGAAAATAAATCGGAGAATTTAATGGAATAAGACGGTTTTTCACTACCATCAAAATAGAAATCTATAATATCATTTGTTGGTGTCGGCGTCCAAATTCGGTTAATCACCCCAGCACCCTTATCTTCGAAAATCACCAAGCTACTATCTGTATTTTTACGGATAAAAGAATATTTTCCGCTAAAACCATCGTCATTATTTCCTGTTGTATCGTAAGAAGAAAATTGCTTTACCTCTGCATCAATATATTTTGGCAGATCAGAAACATTGATCATTTTATCTAATTCTGATTTAATGTTTACACTATTTTGTGCCCGAACACCATTGATACCGAATACTAAAAGGACTAATCCAATGAAACTCGAAATTTTAAAAAACTTAACGTAGCTCATCTGTTTATAGATAGAAATGAAAATTTGGTTACCATATAGCTAACTAATACGATTTAGCATAGCCAAAAACTAAGATAAAAATAAATTTCAGTCTGGCCAATAATTTTCCTGGGATGTGCTATCTATAATCAAATCAAAATGATATTTAAATAATCGATTGGAAAATGTTAAATTTAGAAAATAAAGCTGCATTGAAGATCTAACCAATGCCGATGAAAAACTTATTATGATTTTTGATCTCAGCAAAACCAAATCTATTGCCAACACTTTTGTAGCCGAACTTCGGGATGAAAACATACAAAAGGATTCTATGCGTTTCCGCAGGAACCTGGAACGGCTAGGCGAGTTTTTTGCATACGAAATTAGCAAAACGTTAAAATATACATCGAAAGAAGTTATTACTCCATTAGGTTTATCGCAATGTGAAGTTTTAGAGCAACAGCCTGTTATATCGACCATCTTAAGAGCAGGTTTGCCTTTACAACAGGGTTTGTTAAACATTTTCGATAAAGCCGAATGCGGCTTTATTTCTGCATATAGAAAAGTAAAAAAGAATGGCGATCTCATGATCCAAATAGATTATGTTTCTACACCAGATCTGGATAATCGCGTTTTAATCATGGCTGATCCAATGCTTGCCACAGGTCAAAGTATGGTACTGTGCTGCAAAGAATTGATTAATCGTTACAACATTTCGGAATTACACATTGTTGCCACAATTGCAAGTACTGAGGGTGTTGCACATGTTCGGGCCAATTTACCAAAAGCTAAACTTTGGCTTGGTGCCGTTGATGAGGAAATGACCAGCAAATCTTATATTGTGCCGGGATTAGGCGATGCCGGGGATCTGGCATATGGAGAGAAAATTTAGTTGGGAGTTGTGAGTTCAGAGTCATGAGTCCATAATCCAAAGTCTAAAATATTTAATCAGGATTTATAAGATTTTAGGATAAGGCAGGGTTTGAATTCCATATTAAAAACTAGTCAGGATTTATAAGATTTAATGAATATTCTTTTTGTATGTAGCAGAAATAAATGGCGAAGTGCCACTGCCGAAACCATCTATAAAAATCACCCGGAACATCAGGTTAGATCTGCTGGAACAGAACCTTCTGCAAGAATTAAAATTAGTGCCAAACTAATTATTTGGGCAGATTTGATCTTTGTGATGGAGAAAAAACATAAGCAAAGAATCTTTGAAAAGTTTTCTGAAGAATTAACGGAAAAAGAAGTTATTATTCTTGATATTCCTGATGATTACCAATATATGGATGAAGAATTGATTGAAGAAATTAGATCAAAAGTTTCTGATTATTTATAAATCAAATAGATTAGCTCTACCTTTGTAATTATATTGATCAAAATGAAAAAACATATTTTCTTCGATCTTGACCATACCATTTGGGATTTTGACCGTAATGCAGAAGAAACCTTAAATGAGCTTTACCACACTTATAATTTGCATGGTTTGGGCTTAACTTCCTGCACCGATTTCATTATTAAATATACCGAAAACAATCATCAGCTTTGGGCAGATTATCATCTAGGAAAAATCACCAAGGATTTTCTACGGGCAGAACGATTCAACAAAACATTTACCCAATTGGGGATTCACCCGGATGTTATACCTCATCAATTTGAAGATGACTATGTAAATATCTCCCCTACCAAAACCAATTTATTCGAGGGCGCTAAAAATGTACTAAGCTATCTTCAAAAGAAATATATCCTGCATATCATTTCCAACGGATTTAAGGAAACAACCTTAACGAAGATGAATCTTTCAGGACTTAATCCTTATTTCAGCAATGTGATTATTTCTGAAGATGTTGGCGTAAATAAACCCAATCCCATCATTTTTGAATATGCGTTGGACAAGGCCGGAGCTTCCAAGGAAGAAAGCATTATGATTGGTGATAGTTTAGAGGCCGATATTTATGGCGCTCTCAATTTTGGCATGGAAGCCATTTTTTTCAACCCCTCAAATAAGGAAAAACCACAGGATATTGAAAAGGAGATTTATCACTTAGAAGAATTGTTGCATTTGTTCTAAAATCCTTGTCTATTGCTTTAATCTGCTCAGCTAAAAAGAGTTTTCAGCAAAGCATTTAAATTTCACATCTTTGCGATAATGAAATTACCCAGCATAAAAGGTTTTGATGAAGAAGCGTTTAACAAGTATTTAAAAAATACGGGCTGGCTAATGTTCGGCAAGGTATTGAGCCTTATTGTTAGCTTGATTATAGCCCGCTATCTTGGTCCTGATTCATACGGTGATTTAAATTTTGGATTGGCTTTGGTTGCAATTCTCGCTGCTGTAGGTGCTTTAGGTCTGGATACTTTCATCATTAGGGAAATTATTCAGGAGCCCAACAAAAGAGATGAAATTCTTGGGACTTCTTTGTGGCTTAGAATTGCAACAAACGCTTTGTTAATTCCTATAGCAGTTTGCATATATTTATTCAGCCATAGTTTATCCACAACACCAGGTAAACCATTAACATTAATGGTAGGCCTGCTTGCTTTTGCTTCTTTCTTTAAGTCGTTCAATGTAATTGATGCCTATTTTCAATCTCAAGTTCAATCTAAGTATGTTGTTCAAGTCCAAAATATCTGCTTAATTATCTCAGCAATTACCAAAATAGCAATTGTTTCTTTAGGGCTGCCACTAATCTATATTGTTTTGGCGCTCGTATTTGATGGTTTAATTTTAGCGGCAGGTTTGGTGATTATTTACCAGCAAAGAGGTTTTAGTATTTTTAATTGGACTTATAATCAATCCCGGGCTAAACTGTTATTAAAGCAATCTTCACCGTTAATCTTATCGGCAGTAATGGTTTCCATTTACATGAAAATAGATGTGGTGATGCTTAAAGATATGGGCAGTAAAGCTGTTGGAATTTATAGTGCAGCGGCAAACATAAGTGAAGCCTGGTATTTCATTCCTGTTGCCATTGTAACCTCCGTTTTTCCTGCATTAATCAATGCCCGTAAAACCGATTATGAGCGTTATCAAAAACGTCTTGGAAATCTTTATGATTTATTGACATATATTTGCTTACCTATTGCGATTTTCATCAGCTTTACGGCAAATTATATTATACATTTTCTTTATTCAAACAGATTCGAGGGTGCAGGAACAATGCTTTCTATACACATTTGGTCGGGTATCTTTGTGTTTTTCGGAACAGCAAGCTCCCAGTACCTTATTGCGGAAGGTTATACTAAAATCTCTTTTTACCGCACAGCTGCTGGCGCAATTGTGAACATTTTATTAAATCTTTGGCTTATTCCAAAATATGCCGGTGTTGGGGCTTCAATAGCTACATTAGCTGCCTGTTTTATCTCCACATTTTATCTTTTACTAGTTCCAAAAACAAGACAGCAAGGCATAATGATGTTAAAATCGTTATTTTTGGTCACAACATTTCAAAAAATATTTAAACGTTGAGTACTCTTAAAGCATTAACAACCCTCATTGCAAAGCCCGGCAGGCTTAAAGCATTATTATCATACGGACACAAAGGTTATCTGAACAGTATTGGTTGGTTTACTGCTTTCGATAAAAAACAAGCTGTAGACGGAGAAGGAAAACCATTACCATGGGTAACTTATTCTTTTATCGATTTTATCAAGGAAAGAATAAATAAAGCACAGCACATATTCGAATATGGTTCTGGCAGTTCCACTTTATTTTATGCTGAGAGAGCAGGCTCTGTAACTTCTGTAGAGCATGATAAAGCCTGGTTCGACAAGGTAAAAAATACAAGTCCTGCTAATGCTGAAATGATATTTTGTCATTTGGAGAAAGATGGAGAATATGCCAGAAAAGCATGTTTGTTAAATAAAAAATTCGACATTATAATTGTTGATGGGCGCGATCGCGTAAATTGTTGCAAATACTGCATTGATGCATTATCCGTTAATGGTGTGTTGGTTCTGGATGATAGTGAACGTGAAGTTTATAACCCTGCAAGGATGCTGTTAAAAGAACAGGGTTTTAAGGAATTAAGTTTCAGTGGAATTTCGCCAGGATTATTCTATGAAAAAGCGACTTCAGTTTTTTATAAATCTGAAAATTGTTTGGGCATTTAATCTTCATTCAAATCTATAAACCTATGTTAAGTGAAGAAGTAAAAACCGCTTACGATAATTTTTACATCAACAGCGATGTTGCCTGGCGTATGCTTGGGGCTAAATATAAAGCTCAAAATATTTTTGATGTATGCAAAACCATAAAACCAAAAAAAGTGTTAGAGGTTGGTGCAGGCGATGGGAGTATTCTTCATTTTTTGAATGAATGGAATTTTGCGCCTGAATTATATGCTTTGGAAATTGCAAAGAGTGGCGTAGATTTAATCAAGGAGCGAAATCTTTCAAATTTAAAAGATGCTCAAACTTTCGATGGATATAAAATTCCTTATGAAGATGATACTTTCGATTTAGTTATTCTTGCCCATGTTCTGGAACATGTAGAACATGAACGGATTTTAATTCGCGAATTGAAAAGAGTTGCGAAATACATTGTAGTTGAGGTACCAAAAGATTATCGTTTTGGTGTTGATAAACGCATGAAACATTTTCTGGATTATGGTCATATCAATATGTACACGCCAACATCTTTAAGATTTCTGTTGCAAAGTGAAGGTTTGGAGATTATAGAAGATAAAGTTTCGATGACTGCTCCCGAAACCGTAAAGTTCAATGAGTTCATTAATAGAAAAGCGCCTAAAACATTCACAAAGAATTTAAAAATTGAGTTAGAATATCGAATTAAAAAAACACTTGGCAATATCTTAGGACAAAAGAAGAGAGAACAATTTGCGAATGCATATACCGTTTTAACCAAAAAATCAGATTCTAATTTGCATATATTTTAATTATTAACCATATAAGAAACTGTTTAAAATTTTTAATTTAATTATAATTGGGTCGTGGAGACACGACCCAGGGCGTAAGGCCGAGGTACGTGTCTCCACGTACCTCTGAAATTGTAAAACTATCTATTCATTTTTAAACAGTTTCTAAGTTTTCACATGTCTTATATGGTGAAATTATTATATATTAATTGTGATATTCAAATTTAAGTTTCGGCAATTTTTATTTAGATCAGGCAATGCTTATGACTATTACAAAAGATTATTTAAAAGATTTAGTTTACAAAGTTAATGGGGCAGGAATTGAGGTACATAAAGCATTAGGACCAGGCTTATTAGAGTGTACTTACCATAAATGTATGATTCATGAGTTAAAATCAAGAAATATAAGCTTTAAATCAGAATTGGTTATTCCAATAAATTATAAAGGATTAGAAATTGATGCAGAATTACGATGTGATTTATTAATTGAAGACACATTGGTTGTTGAATTCAAATCAGTTGAAAACATTTTGCCAATTCATGTAGCACAACTTTTAACATATATGAAATTATTAAAAAACCTATGGGATTAATTATAAATTTTAACTGTACACATATCTTTACAGAAGGACAGAAAACTTATGTAAATGAATTATATGAATCAATTTATTAAACCATATAAGGAATGTAAGGAAATATAAGTTTTTCATATGGCTTATATGAAACTTAAATGCCTTATATGGTGAAATATTATATTTTACATGCAAAACCTTGCCCCAATAGCGCTATTCGTTTACAATCGTCCGCAACATACTTCGCGGACATTAAAGTTTTTGCAACAAAATGAACTTGCATCCGATAGCCGTTTGTACATTTTTTCTGATGGTGCAAAAACACCTCAAGATGAAGAAAAAGTTACTGAAGTCAGAGCAATCATCAATAAAATTGATGGCTTTAAATCCGTTAAGGTTATTGAGCGAAAGGAAAATTCCGGGTTAGCCAATGCTATTATTGCAGGGGTAACACAATTGATAAATGACTATGGACAAGTAATTGTTTTGGAGGATGACCTGGTTACATCGCCACATACCTTAACTTATTTTAATGATGCCCTGAATCGCTATCGCAATGAGGAAAAAGTGATGCATATCGGAGCTTATATGTATCCATTAAAATCAGAAAATCTTCCACAGACTTTCTTCTATAGAGCAGCAACAAGTTGGGGTTGGGCTACATGGGCAAGAGCGTGGAAAAACTTCGAGCCTAATATTGATACGCTTCTAAATCAGTTCGACAACCAAAAGAAATCAGCTTTTTCTATTGACAATACGATGAATTTCTGGAAACAAATGCAGGAATTCAAGAAAGGAAAAAATAACAGCTGGGCAATCCGTTGGTATGCATCCATATTTTTAAAGGGTGGACTGACTTTGAATCCATCACAATCATTGGTGAATAATATTGGTCACGACGGAACAGGTGTTCACTCCGGAATCAATGATATTTACAATGTCATCATCAACCCAAAACCCATTACTCAATTCCCTGATTTGATCGAAGAAAATCGGGAAGCTTATCAAACCATCAAAAACTTCTTGGCAAACAGAAAAGGAAACCTTTGGGATAGAATAAAACGTTTTGTGACTGAGAAATTGAATAAATAATCTAACGGAAAATTGGATCTTGTCGATTATCCCAGAAACAAATTACTTCAACTTTGTTTTCGTTTATGTGGTAAAGAATTGAGCAATTAGCATGAATATTACATCGTCTTATATTGCTATTTTGCTCTATCACCTGAAAAATAAAGGGGTCTTTAGAAATTTTCTCTACAAACAATGATGTTAGACTTTGAAATTTGATCACCGTCTTCAAACCCCAGTTTTCTAGCAACTGTTCGGAAATTAAATCAAATGTCTCTTCAGATTCAGGAGTAAAAATGACCTCGTAAGTCATTAGTTCTTAAAATGTTTCAATTTAAATTCATCAAACGATATCGTTTGATTGTTTTTAGCTTGATTTAGTCCTCGCTCAATGCTTTCTAATACATGATTGGGCAGTTCTTGATTTTGGTATTCAAAATTAATATTCTGCTCTCGCATAAAAGCTTTTATAGCAGCTAACTGTTTTTCATTTTCAGGATGTACCAAAAGTGTTTCCATAATCAAATTTAACTTAAATATTTCTTAATTCCCATAACTATTGAGCCACATAATTCGTTATTCTTTGTAATTTAGGCACTCAAATCCTGTATACTATGAAATGGCTAATCCTAATTTTTCTTTCTTTTTCGACATTTGTTCATGCACAAACAGCACCTAAACCTTACGGGGCTTTACCCTCAAAAAGGCAATTGGCCTGGCATGATATTGAAGTTTATGGATTAATTCATTTCACGCCTACAACTTTCGAAAACAAGGAATGGGGTTTTGGTGATGCCGACCCAAAAACTTTTAACCCTACTGATTTTAATGCAGAACAAATTATTAATGCTGCAAAGGCAGGTGGTTTAAAAGGCATTATTCTCGTTGCGAAACATCATGATGGTTTTGCCCTCTGGCCAACAAAAACTACAGATTATAACATTACAAAAAGCCCTTTCAGAAATGGCAAAGGCGATTTAGTTAAAGAAGTTGAACAAGCGGTTCGCAAAAGCGGATTAAAATTTGGCGTCTACTGCTCACCTTGGGACAGAAATAATCCAAAATATGGAACATCAGAATATCTGACCATTTATCAAACTCAGCTTAAAGAATTATATAACAACTATGGCGAACTTTTTATGAGCTGGCATGATGGTGCGAATGGTGGAGATGGTTACTATGGCGGTGCCAAAGAAAAACGTTCGATTGATAATACAACTTATTACGACTGGAATAATACCTGGGGAAAGATAACCAGAAAAATGCAACCTATGGCCAATATTTTTAGTGATATCGGCTGGGATATTCGCTGGGTAGGCAATGAAAACGGAAACGCTGCCGAAACGAGTTGGGCAACTTTTACGCCAATGCCACCTGAAGGGAAAAATGTAGCCGTTCCTGGTCAGGCGAATTATCCTCAAAGCCCCTCAGGAATTAGAAATGGCAAGTTTTGGATGCCTGCAGAATGCGATGTCCCCTTGAGAAAAGGCTGGTTCTATCATCCTACAGAAAAACCGAAAACACCTGAAATGTTATTCGATTTGTACTTGAAAAGCGTAGGTCGTGGAGCTGGTTTAGATTTAGGCTTAGCACCCGATACCCGCGGACAATTGCACGATGATGATGTTGCTGTATTAAAAGCTTTTGGTGATCTGGTAAAGCACACATTTGCCAATAATCTAGCTAAAGATGCACACATTATACCAAGCAATACCCGAGGGAAAAACTATAATGTTATTGCACTCTTGGACAACAACAAGCAGAGCTATTGGGCAACCATGGATAAAGTTCATGAAGCGAACTTAGAAATCGATTTAAAATCTCCTAAGACTTTTGACATCATCAGCCTACAGGAATATATTCCATTAGGACAGCGTATTGAGGCGTATAATATTGAGGTTTTTGAAAATAATACCTGGAAAAAAATCTATGATGGAACAAGCATTGGCGCCAAAAGATTAATCAAATTAAATAATCCTGTAACCGCCTCTAAAGTTAGATTGAACATTACAAAATCGCCGGTGTGTATTACACTAAGTGAGATAGGGCTCTACAAAAAGGCTGATTTGTAGTAGAGAATCCGGATGCAATACAGGGCAAATCAATAGGCTGTTAATCTATTTTGCTGAGCGAATCTCTTACTTTATATGTTAATTCTATTAACTCATTCATCTGGTTTGTGACTTGCTTTCGGTATTGGGAATTACCAGATTGAATGTCTTTATACATCAACATAGATGCCTCATATGATTTTCTAGCTATCTTCGTTTTCAATTCTCTATCCAAAGTCTCTTTATCATTTAGCGTTAGTACTTGCATTTTTTTTACAACTTCTAAATTTTTCTTGCTTGGGATAATGCCGTTCTCGTTAATAAACTGAAGTTGTTGCTCTTTGCCTAAAGATGCACTCAATGACATTATTCTATTAAAAGCCAACAGGTTTTCTGAATATTCATCTTTTAATTTATAGAACTCTTCAGTTTGATATTTTGGGCTAAAATGTAACATCCCTCCAAAAAATATCAAGAACAAAATAGTTACCAGACCATATCTAACCGAAACCTTAAACTCAATAGATTTTTTAAGTTTAAAGGTTAAAAGATAACAGAAAATAAAACCTGAGACGAAGCCTCCAATATGTGCTGCGTTATCTACTCTTTTACCAAAAGCTCCATTAATCAAAACCAAAAGGGCAACGATTAATGTACTGATCAATAAAGATTTTGTGGCCCTTTTTTCATATGCTTTATTTAACAAAAGGGCTATAAAGGCTCCGTACAAACCCATTATCGCACCTGATGCCCCCATCATTATAGACTCTTGATGAAATGAGAGACTAATTAATCCTCCACAGATGCCACTAAGCAGATAAATAAAAACAAAATTCTTCCATCCCAATTTATTTTCAATCATTAGGCCCAAATAAATGAGGGCATACATATTGAAAAAAAGGTGTGAAATTGAGCCGTGAATAAATTGGTGACTGATTAAACGCCAAAATTGCCCCTCTAACACTAAATTTCTGTTGTTAACCCCAAAATTTAAAGCAATTCTCCTAGCTTCTTCCATAAAAGAAACTGAGTTTGCTGATCTTGGGCCAGCCAACCATATATATCTTAAATATAATGTCGAAAAAACGACTATTGCGGCAAAATATAAAATATTTAATATTACAATTATTGGCGTTGCAAAATATCCTTTTTGTGGATAAAAAAGGTATAGCACATTTTTAATCTTATTTTTTGTAGCCAGTGGAGCTTTTTCAAAATAAGTATCATCTTGTGTGGCAATAAGCTGGTGAAATTCTGTTAGTCGTTCATTCCAAACATCCTTTAAATGAAATTCAATATATTCAAACTCATGAAAGAATTTTCCGAGGTTTGCATCGTTTTTACCATAGTCGTTAAACCACATTTGAATACCTACGCATTCACTTTTCACAACAGCAAAGTTGCCATGGATCCTAATCGAGATTTCCTCGCTATAAGATTGAAATGAAATGGGTGTGTATGCAATAATCCCGGTTTCAGAAAGGTGGCTTAAGTTCCAACCTAAATTTTCAATGGCCTGTTTGGCGATGATTAAATATTTGTTAGCCGGAAAATCGGCCAAGGGAATATACTTTTCAATTTTAGGAGAGTAGCCCCAACTGATGGACATAGCGCATTAATTTTTCTTCGCCTCTAATATAATATAAGGCGATAAACTTTTGCTCTCGATAGGGATAATTTTTGTAAATATTTTACCAGTTAGCCAAACTGCTTTTTTGAATAGACGAACTCCAACCGATTTCTGGTTTTCGTTTTCCAACCAAACACTGAAACGTCCAAAATAACTGGATTTAACCTCTTGTAAACCTGCTTTTTCACAGATAGACTTAAGTAAAGCAGGGTTCATGCTATTGATGTTGTGCTTATCGTAGTTTTCTTTATCGAAATTCTTTTGAAACCAGCCATTAATGGCTTTAAAATTTGGTAAGGTAATAAACAAGGTTCCACCCGGTTTTACAAAGGCGATATGACGATTAATGATATCTGCCGTATCATTAAAATGTTCAATTAATCCACAGCTTAAAACTAAATCGTATTGCTGTTCAGGCTGATAATTAAATAAATCCGTTTCGATAATGTGGATGTTCTTTTCCGTTAAGTTATTTTTCTCCAGGAGTTCGTTTACAACAGGAGGATGAACAAAATAATCTAAAAGCGTAACATCAAGCTTGAAATATTTCTTTAAAAAAACAGCATAATAACCGGGAAAACCACCCAATTCAATGGCTGTTTTCACTTTATTCTTTTCAATAATTTCTGCCAGCTGGTGATGAAATAAATAATTTGAAGGCAGATGAACCGCAAGTCCTTTTTTACTTTCCCAATAATTTACCCAAAAAGTCCTGTCGGTTAATAAGTTTGCCATGTTTTAAATAATTCCAAAGCCCAAAGAAACGCAAAGAATAACTAATTTAATATTTTTACGTTTAAAATATTAAATTAGTTATTCTTGATTGTAAAACGACTATCATAAACATGCAATGCCAAGGTTAAACAATAAAATGTATTTTTGATTGATTTGAAAGTAGTACATCTAAATACATACGACGGAAATGGTGGTGCAGGACGAGCCTGTTTACGCCTTAGCGACGCCTTGAAAGCAGTTGGAGTAGAATCGAAAGTTTTGGTGTATTACAAATTTGGGCAAAATCCCAAAATCGATACTTTCAGCAAATCGCCCATTGCAAAAGCCAAAGCTGTTTACAATATTTTAGCTGAGCGGTATTTTTCAAAATGGTTAAGCAAATCGGTTAAAACACCTTTCAGTTTGCAATGGTTCGGCCGTTCGATTATTAAACATCCAGATGTTAAAAATGCCGATGTCATTCATTTGCATTGGGTAAACCATGGTTTCCTTACTCCCAAATTTTTGGCGGAACTTGATGAGCTGGAAAAACCCATCGTATGGACTTTCCATGATAGTAATGCTTTTACAGGTGGTTGTCACGTACGTTATGGATGTGAACATTTTCATCAACAATGTGGTAATTGTCCGATTTTGAAAATCAGCGGCAATAATGATATTTCGCACAAAACCTGGTTACGTAAACAGAAAGCTTATACAGAATTAAATTTTCATATTGTGGCGCCGAGTAACTGGATGGCCTCATCAGTAAAGTTTAGCAGTTTGCTTGGGACACGGAACACTTCTGTTATTCCGAATACTATTGAGACCAATATTTTCAAACCTTATGTTAAGGCAGAGGCAAAAAAAATCCTCAAAATCAATCCCGATAAATTTGTATTGATGAGTGGGTTCATGCCCTCAAAAAATGACAAACATAAGGGTACACCCTATTTAATCGATGCATTGGAAATTTTATCACGTAAGGCGGGAATCAAAAAAGAAAATATAGAACTGGTTATTTTTGGCAATAAGGAAAATGCTGAAATGCCAACTTTCCCTTTCAAAACAACTTTTCTGGGCACCATAAATAAAGATGAACATTTGGCGAAATGTTATTCAGCTGCCGATGCTTTTATCACACCATCCTTAGAAGATAATTTACCAAACACCGTAATGGAAAGTTTGGCTTGTGCTACGCCTGTCATCGCTTTCACAACAGGCGGAATTCCAGACATGGTTAAGCACTTACAAAACGGATATCTGGCTGAATATCAAAATGCTGAAGATTTAGCTAATGGAATTGAATGGCTATATCACCACGACCAAAAAGAAGAAATTCAGAAAGAGGCCAGGCTTGGGATTTTAACTGATTTTTCGGAAAAAGTTATTGCGGAAAAGCATATAGATTTGTACGAAACATTGATTGATTTGCAGCCTAAATAGAGTTCTCATGGAAATATCTAAAAATTATCTTGATAGTATTAAAGCTTTAAAATCGGCCATTCTTCAAAGCCGTTACCGTGCTGCAACATTGGTAAACAAAGAGCTATTGACGCTGTACATTTCTGTTGGTCAGTTTATTTCTAACAAGATAAAAGAAGAAAAATGGGGTGCTAAAGTTTTAGAAACGCTTTCCTCTGATTTACAAAATGAATTACCCGGCCTGAGAGGATTTTCTGCAACAAACATTAAACGGATGCGCTTCTTTTTTGAATCTTGGTCTCTGTATTTTGCAATTAGTCCAACAGTGTCGGACCAATTGCAAAATATTGATTTACAAGATGTTGAATTTAGCCCAACACTGTCGGTCCAATTAGAAAAAAGTTTTTTTTGCTTAAGTTTTTCTCATCATATAGAGATTATCCAAAATACACAATCATTGGATGAAAGGATATTTTATATACAAAAAACAGCAAATGAATTCTGGAGTTTAAGCACATTAAAAAACCATCTATCAAACCAAACCTTTCAAAAAACAGGCAGTTTACCCAATAACTTTTCAAAAACAATTTCTAACGATGATGTAAGGCAAAAAGCATTGCAAGCTTTTAAAGATGAGTATCTGCTTGATTTCATCAACATTGAAGATAATGATGAAAAAGATGAGCGAATTTTGGAAAGCGAAATTGTTCAGAACATCAAAAAGTTTCTAATGTCGTTGGGATCAGATTTTGCCTTTATTGGCAATCAATATAGGCTTATTATAGAGGATGAGGAATATTTTTTAGATCTTTTATTTTTTAATCGCCGGATGCAATGTTTGGTTGCTTTCGAACTTAAAACAGGTAAATTTAAGCCTGAATATTTAGGCAAAATGAATTTTTATTTATCTGCCTTAGATGAATACATCAAACAACCACACGAACAGCCATCCATAGGAATTATCCTTTGCAAAGAAAAGAAAAACAAAATTGTAGAATTTTCGTTTAGAGATTTTAACAAGGCAATGGGCGTTTCAACCTATAAAACAAGCGATGTTTTGCCAAATGCCTTTAAAGGCTTATTACCCGATGCTGAAACTCTAAAAAAACTAATGGATTAATATGCCTAAGCTCTCTGTCATCACCATTGTGTACAATAACGTTCGAGACATCGAGCGAACGATTAAATCTGTTATTAACCAAACTTATAAAAAAATAGAATACATTGTTATCGATGGTGGTTCTACCGATGGTACCTTGGAGGTTATCCAACAATATAAACATCAGATTTCTACAATTGTTTCCGAACCCGATAAAGGTATTTACGATGCTATGAATAAAGGTCTGGCTTTGGCTAAAGGTGAGTATGTATTGTTTATGAATTCGGGAGATGAGATTTATGACGAACATACTGTAGAAGATATTTTTGCTACCGCATCAGGGGCCGACATTTACTATGGTGAAACTGAAATGTACAACGATAACTGGGAAAGTTTAGGCCGTAGACGACATGAGGCACCCGAACAATTCGATTGGACAAGCTTTAAATATGGGATGAACATCAGTCATCAAGCCATTTATATCCGTCGAAGCATTACGGTTCCTTACGATTTACATTACAAGTACAGTTCAGATATCGATTGGATTATTAAAGCGGCTAAAAAAGCTTCAAATATTGTAAATGTGCATCGTTATGTAGCAAAATATCTGGTTGGTGGAATGAGCAAGAAAAAACATCGGGAAAGCTTAAAAGAGCGTTTTAAAATCTTTACAAAATATTATGGTTTAGTTCCAAATGTTCTTAACCATTTAATTATTGCAGGGAACCTGGCCAGGTATTTTGTGAAGCACAGAAGAACAAACGATTAGCAAGGAAGTCGCCCCCCAGAATGCTCAGGGTGTCAGATTTTACAATCTGACACCACAATAAATCCTAAAATACCCGTTATTTACCCGAAACCGGTCTATCTTCTGGTTTTACGCCCCAAGTTGTTGATGGCTTATTGCCCATGTAAATCTGAATGGTTCCTCCGGCCATAATGGTTTTGTGCAACAAATATGATTTTGAATAAGGTTTACCATTCAATACAATTTTTTGGATGTACTTATTTTCTGCATTGTTATCGATAACCTTAATGTTGAACTTTTTATTTCCGGCTAAAGAAATGGTTGCATCATTAATTAATGGTGTTCCGAAAACGTATGCCCCATTTGCAGGATTAACAGGATAAAAACCCAAGGCAGAGAAAACATACCAGGCACTCATCTGACCAACATCTTCATTTCCACACAATCCATCAGGTTTTGATGAATAGAAATCTTTATCGATTTTTCTAATTAAATCGGCGGTTTTCCAAGGCTGACCTGCATAGGCATATAAATAAGTAATGTGATGACCAGGTTCATTCCCTTGCGCATAATTGCCAATTAAGCCAGAAATATCAGGTGAGCTCGCCTGATCCAAAGCTGCTGGAACGGTAAATAATGAATCCAACTTGGTTACGAATGGTTTATCGCCACCAAATAATTTGATTAGCCCTTCTACATCCTGAGGAACCAGCCAGGTATATTGCCAGGCATTTCCTTCTGTATAATCATCTTCACGATGTTTAGAGGCAACAGGACTAAATGGTGTTCGCCATTTTCCATCCGATAATTTCGCCCTCATAAATTGAGTATCCTTATCGAAATATTCGGAGTACAATGCTGCCCTTTTGCTGAAATAGGCATAATCTTCTGTTTTATTCAAAGATTTTGCCATCATGGCAATACAATAATCATCAACAGCATATTCCAGCGCTTTGGCAACTGCCTCGCCTACTTTATCGGCAGGAATATACTTTAATTGCTGGATGTAATCTATACCATTGGTTTTCTGCATAGCCGATTGTTTAACAGCAGCATAGGCCAAATCTACATCGAAGCCGCGATAACCTTTTAAATAAGCATCTACAATAACCGGAACAGCATGATAACCAACCATGGTATTGGTTTCGCTACCCATTAAATGCCAAACAGGCAATTTGCCTTGTTGCTTGTAAATGGCCAACATGGTATTTACAATATCTTTAACTTTATCCTGATGTAAAATCGTATATAAGGGATTGGCAGCACGATAAGTATCCCAAAGTGAAAAGGTTGTGTAATTGGTAAAATCGGCTTTTCTATAAATTTTCTTATCTGTTCCCATATAATCCTTGTTTACATCATTAAACAAGGATGGGGCAACCATAGTATGGTATAAGGCTGTATAAAACACCCTTTTCGTTGTTGTTGAAGCCTCTACTTTAACTTTTGAAAGTTCCTTTTCCCATTTGGCATCGGCTTGTTTTACGGTCGATCTGAAATCCCAACCAGGTAGTTCAGTTTTAAGGTTTAAGATCGCATTTTCGATGCTTACAGGTGACAGGGCTACTTTAATTTGTAACAGATCTCCCTTAATTGCATTAAAATTTACAAGAGCCTTTAATCGCTTACCTGTAACATCTGTTCCGTCTTTTAAGTTTTCGCCTTCGTAAATAGAAAGGTTTTTAATGGGTTGGGATAGTTTGATCACAAAGAATAAACGTTGATCGTTCGCCCAACCTTTCGAATTTCTATGTCCTACAATTGTTGAAGCATCTATTTGTTTAAGTAATGTTTCTATTGGAGCATCCCAACCTATCCCCTCAATTAAATCGACTATAATATGAGGGCTTTCTGAACCATTTTTGAATGTATATTGATGAAAACCCACCCGCTCAGTCGCTGTCAGCTCTGCCTTGATCCCATATTTATCCAACAAAACACTGTAATAACCTGCTTTAGCCGTTTCGTTATCATGGGAGAATTTAGAGAGATAGCCATTTTTGTCATCAGCGGTTTTGCCTTTTTGAAGAATCGGTTTTCCTGTTGCGGGCATGATGGAAATATCGCCCAAATCACCAATACCGGTTCCGCTTAAATGTGTATGTGCAAATCCGGTAATCGTATTGCTCACATAGTTGTACCCGCTACACCAATCCCAACCTTCCATTATGTTATTTGGACCCAATTGTACAGCACCGAAAGGTACATTGGCACCAACAAAAACGTGCCCGTGTTTAGCTGAACCAATTAATGGGTCGACATATTGGGTTAGATTGTTTTTTTGCTGTGCAATGGCATTTGATACGGTCAGGCAAATGCTTAGCAATAAAATGAGTTTTAGTTTTGTGGTTTTCATAGGTGTTTTTTCTGTAATTTTTGTTGTCCATACATCACCCTGAATTTATTTTTCAGGGTCTTAATAGCTAGAAAGATGCTGATCCCGACGAATCGGGATAGGGTGACGAAATTGTTAATTTTTTAATATTTACTTATTACATCCCAAAGGGATTTTATTTTAACTACTGGTTTTAAATTGTTTTGATCAAATGTGATTGTCTTTTCCTGATTGGGCTCGAGATCAAAATAATTGTCGCTAAACCTTCCGGTAAAACCTTGTATATCCACATAAACATATTTGGCAAATGTTTTTGATTTTAAAGTAATGGAATTCCCTTTCACATCAACAATGATTTCTGGCTTGGTCAATTTCAAATCTTTCGGTTTGATTTTATCTCTCTCAATCCGAACATCGTCCCGGTAAGCTTGTTTAACTGCATACCAAGCTGCTTTTGGCGTTCTATTGTAATAATCGGTAACGCTCCAACTGGCAACAGGCCAGCAATCGTTTAATTGCCAAAGCAGCGTTCCCATATTATACGGTTCTTTACTTCTGTGGATTAAAATCATGTTCTTGAAACCATAATACTGAACACACTGTGTGAGGTAAACATAATCTTCAACAGAAAGTTTTTTGATTTTGGCAGCATCGATCATATAAGATTTCAAATAGCCCTCCAGCTTAGTATAACCATTCCCTGCCCGTTGATGATTTTGCAGAACATCAGAAAACAAATACCTATCCTGTGGCTGGGTGATCGCCAGAATGCTGGAATAGTTTGGCATGGCCTGCATTCCATATTCACTTACAAAGCGCCCGGTTTTCTTTTCGAAAACTTCAAAGTCTTCTCCGCCCCACCAAACACCCCAGTAATGGCTATCGCCCTCCGTAAAGCTGCTGGGTACTCCCCAACCTGCTTTTGGCGAAGTGCTGATGTAAGGCCGGCTATTATCCACTTCTTTTAGCCATTTTGGAATACTATCCCGAAATAGCCTGGTATAATCATTCCACAATTTTGCAGAATCTGCAGGTGAAATCCTGAATGATTTTTGCCAGCCCCATCGATTAAAAGCTTCATCAATTTCATTATTTCCACACCAAAGCACAATGCTTTTATGATGGCGCAATCTTTTAACCTGATATTTAACTTCTTCCCGGACATTATCAAAAAATGCTTTATCGCCTGGAACCATTGTACCTGCAAACATAAAGTCTTGCCAAACATGAATCCCTAACGAATCGCATAGATCATAAAAATCATCACTTTCATAAATGCCACCTCCCCAAACCCTGAGCATATTCATATTGGCATCTTTAGCCATCATCAGCATTTTTCGATAATCGTTTTTGGTCAGTCTGCTTACAAAAGCATCGGATGGAATATAGTTCGCGCCTTTTACGTAAATCGTTTTACCGTTGATTTTAAAATAAAAGGATTTTCCCTTTTCATCAGGTTGTTGAACCAGTTCTACCTTTACAGGAGGAACAAATGTTTTTTCAACCGGCTTTTGATCATAAGCCTCCAGTCTTACTTCTTTCCAGATTCCGGCGGTTGTAAATTTTGGTCCCCAATCCCAGCCAAAATGAAATTGCGCCTTACGTACATACGCTCTTGGGTTATCCGGAATAACGAAAGGTAAATCGGCTTTCGCCAAAGAATCGACCGTATTTTGTGCGGAATGGAAACGGATAAATAATTTATTCTCGCCATTTTTCAAAAAGCTTTTGGCATTTATACGCCATTGTCGAAACATATTATTGGCTTTTAAAACCAGTTTATTATTTAGATAAACATCAGCATAAGTATCTAACCCATCAAAAACAAGCTCTATATTTTTACGTTTTAGCATCTCATCGGAAACCGAAAAGGTATTTTTATAATCCCAGTTTTCCTTTTCGATCCATTGTAATTTCTTTTCATTGTCGCGATAAAAAGGATCAGGGATCAACTTGTTCGAAAGTAAATCTACATGAACTTCTCCGGGTACTTTCGCCGGATACCATTTTGCATCATCTTGTTCCTGAAACTGCCAGTTTGCATTCAGTTTTTGGTTAAAAAGCTGTGCTCTTACAACGGCACACAAAGAGAGCCATAAACAAAATGTGATGATTATTTTTCTACCCATGGCTTAGTTCGTAACTTCTAATACAATTATATTGTCTGGCTCAGCATTGTTAAATCCTGTCTTAATATCCAATTGCTCTTTTTGAAAAGAATACTTTATAGCACTACCGTCTTTTAAGAAATAGGCTTTTTTAATTTTCTTAAACGGAAAGCCTGTTATGGAAATTGAGGTATTTTTACTATCCAGAACGTGAAGGTAAACCTTGTTATCACTTTGTGTAACACTGCCCCAGTTTTGAGGTTTTATAAAGCCGGCTTTCGTATTATAAATGCTTTCGCCATAGACTTTTAACCAATCTCCCATTCCCGCTAAACGCTCCTGAAATTCTGGTTGAACTTTTCCACTCGGCATAGGACCAATATTTAATAACAAGTTAGAACCCAGGCTTGCGGCTTTAACCAACATAGCCACCAGTTGTTTATTGGTTTTATAATTGGTATCACTTAGATTATATCCCCAGGAATTAGAGAGGGTTTCGCAGGCTTCAAGTGGCAACTTATCTGACGCTTTTTGAAAACTCAGGCCCGATTTATTTTCGCCCGGAAGGTCCCTTTCAAACATCTGAAAATCTTCGCCAGAAAAAGGTATAAGGTGATGGTTATTTCCAATCATGCATTGGGGTTGTAGCTTGTGAATTAAACTATAGATTTCATTGTATTTCCAATCAATCCTTGATGACCGATCTGCAGCACCCTCGGCTGCGGTTTGATCCCAATGTCCATCAAACCAAATGCCCCCTATTTCTCCATAGTTGGTTAACAGTTCAGTCAACTGATTTTTCATAAACTGTAAATAACTGGCGTAATCCCCCTTACCTTTCCTACCACTAAATTGGCCTGTTCGACCAGTTTCGTGGGGATAATCTTCACGACGCCAATCCAGTAATGAATAATACAGATACAATTGGATGCCTTGCTTATGGCATTCATCAGCCATCATCTTTACAATATCTTTCTTGTAGGGTGTATTCATGATGTTAAAATCAGAATATTTTGTATCCCACAGGCTAAATCCATCATGATGCCTGGTAATCAGCGTGATATATTTCATACCTGCGTTTTTAGCCATGCTTACCCATTGTGCAGCATTAAAGTCTATTGGATTGAAAAAATCTTTAAGATTCGTATAGTTATGAACCGTTAGTTTTCTGTCGTTCATTACCCATTCACCACTGCCCGGAATGCTGAACGGCCCCCAATGAATAAACAATCCAAACCGTGCATCGGTAAACCAGGCTCTTTGTTTTAAATTGGATTCGGTTGGTAAATAATCCTGAGCATTTGAATGAATATTTAACAATAAAATAAAACTGATGAGCAAAAGTCTTTTCATAGGGAGTAAGTGTTTATTTTGCAATAATTTTCTAATCGATGGATGCAGTTTCTTTAATGGGTTTACCAATTACTTTATAATTGCCATCACCTTTTAATATCGCCAGCATTTGTGGCTGATTATTAAAAAGGGATTTAGCTGCGGCCAATTCCTTATCATATTGAAAACTTTGCTCAATACGACCTTTTTCATAAAAATAACGACTGATGATCTGTGTCTCCAAAACCCGTTTAATCTCTGCCTTATGCGTCGCTAAATCGGTTTTTTTAGATGAAGTAAGTTTATACTTCAGGTTTTCCAAATCGGCTTTAACCTCTGCAGACTTGTTTTCTCTTTCGGCCTCCTGACGCAAATCAGAAAGTAATCTTTCTGTACGGCTTTGATACGTTAAATTCTTATCTGCCAGGCTATTCACAAAAGTAGCGTAATCTGTATCGGTAATCTGAAATGTTTTGGCAGATTCGAGTGTTGGCTTTTCTTTTTTGTATTGGTTGGTGTAATTAAAAAACAAGTTTTTATTGATCAGTGAAATCGTAATGGGACTTAATTTCATCGCTTCAACCACTACATCGGGATAAATGCCATTTCCACTGTACACATTTCTGCCTGCTTTGGTCTGATACATCGTAATGGTAGAATCCGCAAATCGTTCTGCTGTACCATCAGCATTTTTATGGGCATAATCTAATTTTTGAATGCATCTTCCTGAAGGGGTATAGTATTTGGCTACCGTAACTTTTACTAAACTGTTGTAAGGAAGATTAAATGTTTGTTGAACCAATCCTTTACCATAACTCCGTTGTCCGATAACAATTGCGCGATCCAGATCCTGCAAAGAACCTGCAACAATTTCTGATGCAGAGGCAGAATTTCCATTCACTAAAATTACCAAAGGAATTGTAGCAGAAACTGGTGTAAAAAGTGTTTTATATGCAATGGTTTTCTCTGCATTTTTACCTTTTTGGGTAACAATCAGCTGATCTTTGTTTACAAAAAGGTTAACAATTTTAACGGCTTCCTGCAAAATACCTCCACCATTATTTCTCAAGTCAAGAACAATACCTTTTGGATTTTCTTTGTTAAGGGTTAATAAAGCGTCTTTAACTTCCTGGGCAGAATTTTCCAAAAATTTATCCAGTTTGATGTAGCCAATCCCGTCTCCAACCATTCCCGAATAAGAAACATTGGGTTGTTTAATTTCCTCACGCATCAATTTTTTCAAAAGTTCTTTCCCTTCTCTAAAAAGAATCAGCTCTACTGCTGTACCTTTTGGACCACGCAACAATTGACTAATCTGACTGCGTTCTTTTCCCTTAACTTCTATGCTGTTAATTTTAAACACCTGATCACCCGGTCTTATATCTTCTTTATTTGCCGGATAACCCTGGCTAACCTCATTAACAAATAATTTACCATCGATGAATACCGTACTGGCCCCAATACCACCGTATTGCGTGCTTACGTATTTCAATTTATAATCTTCAATTTCAGATTCCGGAACATACTCTGTATAAGGATCTAAACTCCCTAGCATCGCATCAATACCTGTTTGCATCAATTTCGGAGCATTTGTTTCATCAACATAATTTATATTGATTTCTTTATAAAGCGAGGCAAAAATATCCAGGTTTTTAGATACCAGAAACAAATCTTCCTTAAAAGACAACGATAAAACAGCCATACAACATGCCGTTGCTAAAAGACCATATTTAATTTTTTTCATGCCCTTATTTTATTATAAACCCCAGATCATAACAAAGTTAATCATTAAATTTCTTCTAATGGCAAGCCTGCTAAATGGTATTGTACGGAGGTAAATGTACAAAAAGAGATAAATATTAAAAACAGCTTATTTGGGCTAAGCGTAATTTAAACGTTACGGAAATAAAAGCCTGGTTACTGGGCCACAAAGGCACCAAGGCTATCGGGTTTTAGGACATGAAATTTATTTGTAGTTTGATAGTTAAAATTAACAAGCCGTTTTAAATTTCGTTACTATCTTATTTTATTGTCACTCTGTCCCGATTATCGGATCAGGGTCTAATTTGGAGAGATGCTGAAACAAGTTCAGCATGACGTGTATTTTTAAACAAGAATTTAAACAGTCTAATATAGCGCAGATTAAAGACGATTGCCTTTTGTATCGGCAAGGGCCTTTTGAATGGTAAATTCGACATAGGTACGATCACGCTTTACAAGTCGCATCAAATCTTTAACGAGCTGTTCTTCATTACCTGGGGTAAAATCCAAAGGTTCGTTAGCAAGATCACGATACTTTCTTAAGAACTTTGTTTTTACCTTAAATGCAGTTTCTGCGGTAAGTTGAAAATTAGCCATAGCAAAATTTATTTGTAACAAAAGTAAAAAATATTTGTTGCAGGTTAATGGATTTTTACGTCATATGATAAAAAAAGCTGAAATTAGCAGCGCATTTTGCACGATTTTGCATTAAAATGGCGTTATAAAACCTAATTAGTATTAAACCCAGAATTTTAAATTAAAAAATGAATTAAAATGAAAAAACTCATCTTCTCTATTGTTTTCCTAACCTTGGGTTGGGCAACATCACAAGCACAAACTTTTAATCTCGGCGTAAAGGCCGGTGTAAATCTGGCCAAGATCAATGCCGATTTTGCCAGCGAAGAAAATCGTTTAGGCTACCAGATCGGGGCTTGGGCGCGCATTGGTGGCGCAAGTTTCTATGTACAACCAGAGGCTTACGTTGGTAGTAAAGGCAACAAGTTTATCAGTTTCACCAACGATAGCAACAATGAAATTGCTGCTGAGGGTAAAGTGAAATTTACCACATTGGATATCCCGGTTTTATTGGGAACTAAATTTGGGGCTAAAAATTTAAACTTTCGTGTAATGGCCGGCCCGGTTTTATCTCTTGTTCTGGATGATAGCTCTACTTTCAACTCTGCTTACGATCAGGCAACAGATTTTCACAACTATAAAAACCAAACTTTCGGGGTACAAGCTGGTGCTGGTGTAGATGTTGGCAATATTTCTGTCGATCTACGGTATGAAGCCGGATTATCAAACATCAGTAAGAGTGAAAAGTACAAACAAACCCCTAATTTGTTTCAATTGAGTTTAGGCTTTAAGATTATATAAGGAATTAAAGCGCCAGAAGCTATTTCTTTTCTGGCGCTTCTTTAAAGTTCTGATCTTCAGTTCCGCTCTTATCCTCAAAACTCAGCTTAAACTAATTAGTATCCCACCAGAGCGGTGTTAACAGACGATATTTTTCTGAGTTATCGCCAACCGCAGCCGGGTTTCGGGTTTGTTCATTCGATTCATAAACCATTCCTCTAATCCATTGATTTGGATTATTCGCATCAAAAATAACAGTATTCAGGTTTAATGGCCGAACCAACGATGGTCCATAAATGGCCTGACTAAAATCAGATCGCCGCATATCTACCCATGTTTCTGGATTTAAACACAAAGTGATGTATTTTTGGCGCATAATGTGGCTTAAGCCTTGGGTAAGGTTGGCGAAATGAGCAACCAAACCATCAGCAAGCTGGGCTGTCCAATATGTATTTATATCTGTTGCTGTTACACCCAGTTTACGCATATTTGCTTTTACTCCCTCTTCATAAGCGATAAGCGCAGCAGAAATATCCCCGGATCGTAATCTTGCCTCAGCTTCAATCAATTTTACTTCAGAATAAGTAATAAAAGGCATCGGAGAGGTAGCTCTGGTATAATATCCACTATTGCTAAACTTACCATAATCGGTTTCTGCAACTTTAGTGGCATCGCCGGCAGCGCCATTAGCTAACAGGCCCTGACCTCCAACCAAACCTCCGCCAGATCTTAAACCACGATATTGCCCATCGCCCCCCGGCTGCATAATTTTAGAAATTCTCGGGTCGGTAAAGCTTGTGTTTGTAACCGGAAAAGAACTCAACATATTTACAAAAAACTGGCTCCATGTAAAATATCTCGGATTGGTTAAATCGGTAAAACCTCCCCAACTATACCAGGGATTTTCATCCGTTTGAATACCTCCTGTTAAATATGCAAATTGTGCATCCATACCATCCGCATTAAATGCATTTGTACAGGCTTCAATAATTTTTGCAGGATTATAAAGTGCCCCCTTTTTAGACAAGTGATTTAAATATCTTGCCTTTAATGCCCAGGCAAATCTTTTCCATTTGTTTATATCCCCCTGAAACATAATATCGCCGCCAGTAGCATTTAAAGCCGTTGTGTTTGATGTGGCGTTGAAAGCCTCAATGGCTTCATCCAATAATTTGTCTATACGCTGATATACCGTTTGCTGATCATTCATGGCAGGCAACAAATTCAATTGGGTTAATCCGTTGTAGTAATCATCCACCACGATTGCGCCATACTGATCTGTTAACAAACCAAAATTCATGGCCAACAAGGTTTTACCTGCACCAACAAAATGCGGACTGCCTTCTTCATTACCCAGGTTAATTAAATCAACACAGTTTGGCATGGTAAAAACATAAGCATTCTGCCATAAAAAATAACCTGATGTGAAACGCCAGGTTTCCGCATTTAAATTAGTCCCGGTTCTTAATTTGGTTACGCCATATTGTACAGTTCCACTTATTTCGCGTGTGCCACGCCAAAGCGCTGCACCATTCGAAGTTGTAATTGCACCCACTAACCGATTCGCTGCCGAAATTTTTGTAGGATTATTAGGATCTTTATTTACATCAATATATTTTTTACAAGAAGAGTTTAACAGCATTGTACCCAGTACCAAATATGCCATTACCATATATCTATTTTTCATATTCAAACTCAATTTAGAAGGTTAATTTTAAACCTAAATCTACACCTCGGGTTGCTGGAACGCCTAAATTATCAAAACCAAAAGAGCCTGTTCCGCCAACACCCGCGCCACTACCAGATACCTCCGGATCTACGCCGGAATAATCGGTAATCAAAATTAAATTACGACCAGTTAAGGTAAATGATAGCCCTTTGATTTTGGTTTTTTCCAGGAATTTGTTGGGCATATTATAGGTTAAAGTTGCATACCGCAATCTGTACCAACCACCATCTTCAACAAAATCATATCCTTGGTTGGCATAAATGGTTTGGTAATAATTTTGATTTAATGGAACTGAAATGGTATTTGGCAAACCTGTAGATTCTATAATGCCTTCGAAAACTTTTGTGCCGCGATCTAATGTTTTCGTACTCAAGCCAGAGCGTACCAATGAGTTCTCTGTAGCGTTAAATACCTTTCCGCCAACACGAACATCAACCATAAAAGAAAACATAATGTTCTTGTACGTAAATGTATTGGTAATGCCTGAGGTGAAATCCGGATTACGATCTCCAATATCAGTTAATGCAGTGGAAACCTGGGGATAACCGGTATTGCTCAACAACAACTGTCCTTGGGCATTTGTTTTCCAAACATTGCCGTTTATTCCAAACAAACTACCGCCCAAAAATGCAGCACCCTGAGCAGCATTTGCAGCAACCCAGGCATCAGATAATTCAACACGATCTAAAGCTCCCGGTAGTCCTTTTACTACGGATTTGTTATGGGCAAAGTTTATATCAATTGTCCATCTGAAGTTTGGTTTAGTAATGGCCTGGGCATTCAAAATAATTTCCAGCCCTCTATTTTGAATGGAACCCCCATTTAAATAACTGAGAAAAGCGCCTGCTGAGGGTGGTACTCTTGTGGCCAGAATCTGGTTATCTGACTTGCTGCTGTAATAAGTAAAATCAATACCAAAACGGTTTTTAATAAATCTTAAATCAGCACCAACTTCAAATGCTTTTGTAAACTCAGGCATTAAGGTTGGGTTACCGAATGCATTATTTGCATTGGTGATAAAACCGCGAGGGTTTATGGTGAAGGTATTGGTTACCGTTGCCAAAGATGTCGAAAGTACATGTGCGGGAGCATCTTTACCCACTTCAGAATATGATGCTCTGATTTTTCCGTAAGAAAATACCTTTTCTTCCGTTTTCATCCCCAATTCTCTTAACAGATCGCTAAGAATAACCGAACCGCTTATTGCCGGATAAAAGAAAGAGTTATCGCTCGTTGGTAAAGTTGATGACCAATCATTCCGGGCTCTTAAATTTAGATAGGCAATGCCTTTCCAATCGAAATTGAAATCACCAAATAGACCAAAAATTCTACGCCTGTATAAGCTTTCTGACACCGTTCTATCTGCAGCAACCGTATTGTTTATGCTTGGGAAACTTGGGTCTATAAATCTTATAGCGGTTGAGGTGGTGGTTTGATTGGTTGTACTTTCTAAATTTTGACCTACAGCGAGACTAAAATTATAATCTTTTGCTATGTTTTTTTTACCTGTAACAATCACGGTGGATGTCGTAATTTGATTGTTGCTGGTTGATTGATTAATGGCTCCTCTAACCGCATCTGCCTCAACAGTTCCAGGCATTCTGATGGCCTTAAAGTTTTCGGCATAATAATCTGTACCTAAACGATAGGTCACGTTTAAAAAGCTAAAAGGATTATAATCTACATTTCCAATAGCAATAACACGATTTATACTGCTGATGATTGGCTTGTTTTCAATTGTCCAATATGGATTGTCATTACCCGTAGTATTGATGATTTTTTGAGAGCCATTTGGGTTCAAGTAATCTTTCATATCCAGATTAAGCGGCCAGTAGATCGCACCCATTGCTCCATTGGCACTACCTTGCGCAATAAAGTTGCGATCTGTTCTGACATAATTGGCAGAACCTCCAACAGTTAATTTTTCGCCAACTTTCGTATCGGCATTTATACGGAAAGATTTTCTTCTGAAATCTGTCTTATCCACTATAGAGCCCTGATCAAACAAAGATGCTGAGGTATAATAAGTTGTTCTTTCAGAACTTCCGCTTGCCGATAAATCATGACTTTGTGAAAATGCTGTTTTAAAAAAACCACCTAAATTATCATATATCGCTTCTCCCGGATCAAATACCGGTCCCCAGGAATTTGGGGCGGTAGCATTGTAAACGCCTTGTTCTCCTTGCTTAAAAACCTGTTGCAGGTCGGGTAACTTATTTACATTATCTAATGAGAAATTATTCTGATACGTAATTCTTGTGGCTCCTCCCGAACCTTTTTTGGTTGTGATCACAATGGCTCCCGATGCAGCTCGAATTCCGTACAAAGCCGCAGCTGCCGGCCCTTTCAATACGGTTACGCCTTCAATATCTTCGGGATTAAGATCGATTGCCCTGTTTGATGCAGGTGCAATTCCGGCAACCAAACCGCCCTGGCTCACCGGTGTTGTATTATCAATCGGGATACCATCAACAACAAAAAGCGGCTGGTTATTTCCACTTAATGAGCTTCCCCCTCTGATCATAATATTAGCTGATGAACCGGGAGCTCCGCTGGAATTTGTAATTTGGACTCCAGCAACTTTTCCCTGTAATGCGTTTACGAGATTGGGTTGTTGCGAGTCTACAATTTCTCTTGATTTAACATTTTGAGTGGAGAAACCCAGGCTTCTAACCTCTTGCCTTACTCCAAATGCAGTTACCGCAACTTCACTCAGTGTTCGCGAATCTTGTTTCAATTGAACATTAATCACTTTATTGCTCCCAACGGTTCTTTCTTCTGTTGTGGCGCCAATGTAACTAAAAACTAATACCTGATCGCTATTTACCCTGATGGAATAACGGCCATCCGGATCTGTGCTAATCCCTGTATTTGAACCTTTCACTTTTACTGAAACACCAGTTAGGGGTGTACCATCATCTGCTGATGTAACTCTACCTGAAACGGTAGTTTGCTGGGCAAAAATTTGCCCCACAAAAAAACACATCCCCAGAAATAAGAATAGTAGTTTTTTCATCATAAAATTTATTAATTAAGGTTGGGAATTGGACGATTTTTTTTATGTAAACAAACTAATTGGTAAGATTGTTTTTTCTGGTTTTACGTGGAATTGGATAATTTTTATAAAATTAAACAACAGAACATCAAATATTTAGATTCTAAATATAGAAATCACGAATATTTTTTTTTATGAAAAGAAAGAAATCGAAGGTTTTTTTAAAAAACTTAGGGTTTGATCGGTAATGTGAATCTGGGGTACAATTTTGATCAATTCTCATTTAAGGATGGTTAAACTACCATTTTATCAACAGCAGTAAAAGCGAAAAATACAAAAAGACACCTTGTTTCAACTGAGTTTGGACTGAAGATTTTGTAAGATCCTAAAATAAAAGAGGCTGCCAAAAGGCAGCCTCTTTATTAAAAATCGGAGCTATGTGAACTATCTTACATAGTAAAATGCGACAAAAGGCCTTCGAGAATCTGTACCTGTAGTTGGATAACCGTTATAGCCAGTTGCAAAAACAGTATAAACTCTTTGGTTTAAAATTGTGCTTGCACTATTATAAGTAGCAATAGCGGTTGATGTAGGAGAAGCACCCGCTGCTCGTATAGACCAAGTAGTTGATGTTGTGGATGTTGATGTTGGTAATGTAAACTTATCACTTATGCTCATAAAAGCAACGTTAGACATTACCTTTTGACTACCAATGTACAAATCAATTGCAGGAATATTCGGCATCAGATTAACAAATCGATATCTCACAATACCCGAATCAGGCAGAGATGTATCCTCATCAACAATGAGGCTCTTTCTAACAAGAGAATCAGCAACATGGACCGTATATTTTTTCCCTACCTCAGTTGTCATTGTGGTTTTATAAATATTCACAGAATCTATACTGGTTCCTCTTTTAGGAATTGTAAGAGAGAGTTCTATATTTCCAGGTGGTACTGGCAAATAATCGCCTGTAGAACCACCCAAAGTATTAAGACCACCACCAGGAAAAGGGTAACGTGTTTGAATGTTTGTGCCACTTATTCTTGTGCCGTTAATTTTAAGCTGTATTAAGGGATTGTTATAGAAAGCAACATTATAGTTTACTTTCACAAAGGACATATTTGGATCTACTATGGTGTATTCCGAAAATATATTCTCGTTTCTCTTGTCGCACCCCGCAAGCAATGAAGCAACAAGGAGCAACATGATTGATATTTTTGAAAAAATCTTCATCATTTTCATAATCGTTAATTATTAGGTAGGCTAAACCAAGGTTCTATAATAGAGTATGCGTTAATGTTGCCACCAGACCATTTTTGCAATTCTTCTAAATTCCATACAAATTCTGAATTATATCTAGGTCTAAACCGGTAAGCATATCTACCCAACCCACCAACAGTAATCGCAAATTCAGCAGTTTCAAGAAGCTTAAATTGCCTAAATACGCCCACATCACCTGCACTATAATGATATTTACGCAAATCACACCATTGCTCTAATCCAGCCCAGCCCCATTGTGCAATATATTTTTGGCCCATAATGTCAGATAGTTTTAAAGTTGCTGCACTTTGGGCAACCTCGGTGGAAATCATGTATGCGGTTATTTCCGTTGCAGTAATTAATGGCGCCACTGTTGTCCCAAATCTGCCATAGGTATTTACAAAATCCATGTGCCCCCTAATGCCCCTATCATAAGCTGTCCAAGCCCCAGCGGTATTGCCTTTTAAAAATAATGCTTCGGCCTTTGCAAATTGCAATTGTGCATAGCTATATAATGGATACCTCGGCTTATCGGTAACGCCTTGGCCAAATATATATTTACCCGGATATGTAGCTGCTACTCCTCCCATAACATGAGGGATTGTCTTTGTAGTTGGCACATCACCTTTCGTTGCTACAACCCCTTTATAAACACCATTTGTTGCAGGAACTGTAGGTGTTACCATTGGATTTATCATCCTTGTTAATCGTGGATCCACTGAAGAGATGGGACTAACTACTGGTGTCCCTCTCATTCCGCCTGTTAAATAATTTACAATCGGTTGACCAATCCTTCCTGAACCAACAGCAGCAACAGCAGCACTGCTGGCTACAGAGTTAAGCAAACCTCCGGTTACACTAAATGGATTAGCATTAGCAGCAGCAACACCATCATAACCAATAGTAGCATCCTCTGATGAATTTAATACGGTTCCTCCAAAAGACAAATCGACATATTTAACTACACTATCCGCATATTTAGCCACAAAATCTGGCTTATTAACCAAATGGCTATATTGTGTCGCCAATATCGCATACACAAATTTTTTCCACCTATCTCTATAAACCGTCAAGTTTGTGCCAGAAATGGTAGATCCGAACATATAATCGTTTGCTTTCAATCTGGCAGGGTTAACCAATACATCAGGTTTATTTAAGTTGGCCAAAGCTTGAAAACACCATTCCCTTACTTTTGCATAAACTTCTGGTTGATCTTGGTAGTGAAAAGTCGACTGATCTTTAAATGCTTCATCCAATATAATTGGGCCATAAGAATCTGTGGCCATCTGAAATCCCCAAGCTTTAATGGCATAACCAACACCTGTCAAGGTATTATTCTGTTCTGCTTCAGATTTACGAATGAGGTCTTCCAAATTTAATCCGGCATCCACCAGGTAAAATCTCCACATGGTTCCGCCAGCTGCATCAGCCGTTGAAAAGCTATGCCTTTCAAAGATATCGGAAGCAACCTGTGCACCCATGTTTTGCGTATATTTGAATGTAGCGTTAATATTATCTGTACCAGTTGCTACCGCCATTTTCGCAATTATAGGTGCCAAATAGAACTCAGGGTCTATATTTTGGGGCGTGGCCGGATCTTGGTTTACATCAAGCCATTTTTTACACCCACTAGCTGTAGCTAGTAATGCAATGAGGCAAGCTATTTTTATAATGTGTTTCATTGTTCTAAAAGTTTAAAAAATTATAGTTTAATTCTTAATCCCAGGTTTACACCTAATGGGCGGCCCATGCTTCCATAATCAATACCATAACCACCAGCCCCATTAGTTGCAGGTGTATTTCCATTTACGTCCGGGTCTATACCTGTATAATTGGTAATCAAGAATACATCCGTAAATGTCACAAATAAGCCAGCACTTGATATGAATTTGATTTTTGCAGCAATAGATTGTGGTAAATCGTATGCCAATGTTACATCTCTTAGCCTAAGGGTTTTAATATCCCTTTCTAAAAATTGTTCTGGCGCAATCCCCCCGGTCGTATTATTGTAATAACCAGTATAGGTATAAGGCGTAATCATAATGTTATTGAGCGTTGGGTTTGCAGTATTTTCCAAACCATCCCGCAAAACACCTTTCAAAATTCTTGGTTGTTCACGATCTAAAGTTTTAACGCTCAAACCCTTTCTGTACAACTCGTATTCTGTTTGGTTATACACATCACCACCAACCCTTAAGTCGAGTAAGAAAGAAAGGTTAAAGTTTTTATATCTGAAACTATTCACATATCCTAAGGTAAACTTAGGCGCTCTGTCCCCTAAATACTCAAACACAGCTGAACTTTTCAAGATGGGTAAACCCGTATTTGGATCGATCAACAAATCACCCTTGTCATTTTTGGCATTTACCCATCCACTAATTGCTAGGGTACTTCTTCCTGGCTGTATCGACCCACGGGCTCCATTGGCCAACCAGGTATCTGAATCATAAAATTCAGGCAATTCTTCTGCAATTGTATTTACAATTCCCTTATTATGCGTAAAGTTGAAAGTCATGTCCCAACTGAAATCTTTTTGCCTAATCGGAGAGCCCTTCAGCTGAAGCTCAACGCCTTTATTGCTTACAACTCCGCCGTTCAAAATCCTAACTACAGAACCGGTACCATAACTGAGACGAGGTGAAAGGATTTGCTTACGGCTTTCTCTTTGGTAATATGTAAAATCTAATGAGATTCTATCATTCAAAAAGCCCAATTCAGTACCTAGTTCAAAATCGATAGTTTTCTCTGGCACTAATTTAGGGTTAGGTCCAGCGGCCACATCATACGCAAAACCTCCTCCACTTGTATTTGTAGCATTTAATTTAGGCGCTAAAGCATAATATTTGTATGGTTCTTTACCTGTAATACCAAATGAAGCTCTCAATTTACCACTGCTTAGCCATTCTAGTTTTTTAACTGCGTTCAATTCTGTGAAGTTAAAAGCCAAACTGGAAGATGGGTAAGCGAAGTAAGGATTATTTGGCAACATACGGGATGCGGCATCTGCTCTGCCCGACAATGTTAAATAGATCAATTGCTCATAACCCAAAATAGCTTGTGCAAAAATACCTGCATTTCTACGTCTTAAAATAGCCAATTTAGACGATTGCGTAGTGGGTAATGTATTATTGATACTATAAAAATCTGGATCGTACATGGTTGTTCCGCGAGCAGAAGTTGTAGTCGCACTCACGTCAGAAGCATTCATACCAATGATATATGTATTGTTAAATTTACCAAATTTGTGTTTCGCAGACGCGGTTAACGATCCATCAAAGCTTTTATTAAATTGATTGTAGGTATTAATAATACCACCTGTAGGTGCCGTGCTTGATCCAGAACCATAAAAGGACTGTGTATTATAAACTACATTACCATCTGTACTTGAAATATTAGCTCCCAGAATAGCCGTAACATTTAGCCATTTATTCGGCTTAATGGTTATATTGGTATTTAACAAAAAGCTATTAGTTTTATCATCGGCTAAGTTTTTATTTACATCCCATAACGGATTGTCATTTTCAGTATATATGGTTCCTGTTGTCAGTATGCGATTACCCAGTAGATCAATCCAATTGTTTACATCATACCTTGATGGATATTGTAAAAGTCCCATTAAATAACCGCCTATACCTTTATTGGCTTTTTTATTATAGGCATTTGTATAACTAAAACGAGTAGTTAACTTAATAGCCTGAGAAATGGCTGCCTGACCTGCCAACGAAGTTGCAAATCTTTTATACTGTGTAGTGGGAATTGTTCCTGTATTGTTAGTGTATTCTGTAGACCAACGGTAAGTAAATGATTCTTTACCTCCTTCAAAAACCAAATTGTTCTTTTGAGCAATACCCGTTTTAAAAAAACTTCCCACATTATCATAGGTTTTTGAACCCTCTGGATATTTTGGACCAAAATAGCTGGTAGAACCGCCCGAGAAAACCCCATTAGCATCTCCCTGGCTATATACTTGTTGTACTTCAGGTGCGCGATTAACGGTTTCTATCCTTAATGAGCCATTATAGGATACGGTAGCTTTACCTGCTTTTGCTTTTTTGGTTGTAATTACAATAGCTCCATTCGAACCCAAGTTGCCATATAGCGCAGTAGCTTCCGGTCCTTTCAATATCACATAACTTTCGATATCCGCAGGGTTAATATCAGAAGCCCTATTGGTATAATCTTGTCTATTATTGCTATTACCAGATATTATTGGATTTGCAGTATTGGCCTGGTTCACCACAGAGTTATCTACCGGCACACCATCTATAACCATTAAAGGCTGATTATCACCACTTAAAGAAACAATACCTCTCAATACAATTTGAGAAGAAGCACCAGGATCTCCAGATGTTGGGTTAATCGATAAACCCGCTACCCTACCTGCCAATCCATTTACAAAATTTTCTCGACCTGTTTGAGAAACCTGGTCGCCATCTACTTTTGAAAGGGAATAACCTATACTTTTCTTATCTCTTTCTACACTGTAAGCAGTAGTAATGGTAACTTCTCCTAGAGTTTTCGAATCTGATTGAAGAGAAACATTAATTGTACTGTTAGACCCAACGGATTTTTCTAATGTTGTGTAACCAACATAAGAGAATGTAAGTACATCGCTTTTTAAAGCTTTAATGGAGTACACTCCATCTCCATTGGTTTGTGATACCACAGTACTTCCTTTCACTCTAACGGAAACACCTGGTATTGGTCCGTCTGTCGACGTGACCTTACCGGTAACGGTAATTTGCTGCGCAATGGCGTTAGCCAGCAACAAAAACGTACCAATAAAAATTAATAGTAGCTTTTTTTTCATAAACAGCCAATAAGGGGGTAAGTAATAATTGTTTAGTTGTTTGTTTGTCCTTTATCAAAACACGCACAATAACGCATTTTTTATAAAATCCAACTAATATCATAAATGTTTTTCAATAAAACACAAAATATAAAAGATTTTATTTGAAGCATTTACCACATATTATTTTATATAAACGCAAAAACACGCAGGTCACGATTTTTTCCTTGAGAGGCCCAAACGCTAAAAAAATTCTTTGAGTAATGGGAGGACAGAAAAATTGAAATCCCTAAACAAGCAACATTGCTTATAAAGGATTGGGATGACTATATATGTCAAACCAGCATTATAGTTTTTAATTTACTCAATTGAGTTTAGTGGATTTAGATTTTAATTTTTCAGTATCATTTGCTTCAAGTAATTGGTTACCTGTGTTATTTTATTTAAATTAGGATAATGATCAATTAAACTCCTCAAAACCTAGTTTTATGAAAAGCTCAGTTATTAAATTCTCAATTGTTATGCTGGTTATACTAGCTACATCATTTACATATAAAACCTCAACAGGTTTTGTAACCCTTGAAGTAAGTTATATTCAAACTATGGGGGGCCATGCAAGTGTGTTAAATACGGATACAAACATATCTTATGATATAACCGCAGTAGACACTTATGGACAAACGGAAGTACCTTATGGAAACTATGTTTTAACCAGTGCATCAACCAATGCCTGTTCTCCGCCATTTGCTAGTAACGTGACAACTTCAACTGGATCTGATTATTTTACTATTGACGAAAGCAATCCATCTTTTAGCATATATGCCAGTTGTTATTAGATGGTGACAGTTAAATAGCTTCTCTCCTATAAATAAATCAATAAATTTTAATCAATTGATCATTGACTAACAAAGAAGCGGCTTTGAATTTAATCGAAGCCGCTTCTTTTAGATAGAGGTACCATTATTTATTACCAACCTGGATTTTGTTTAAGATCTACCCCTTGATCTTTATATAATTTAATTTGATCTAAAGGTACCGGATTTAAATAAACTTTGTCATTATCGAAAACTCTCTGAGTCTCTGGTTTAGGTGCAGGAATAATATAACCTTCTGTTGCCCCATCAATGGTCACTGTTGCTTTAGGATAGTCTGCTTTTTTAATCCAGGCACCTCTATTAATACTGGTATTTACCTTAGTATCAACATAAGCATATTTTCGCCATCTTTTTAAATCATCATTTCTGAATCCTTCCATCATAAGCTCTATTCTTCTTTCTCTGCGTATTTCCCATATTAAAGAAGGTACTGTTGGATCTCTTAATGGGTCATTATAAACAACACCATTTACGGCCGGATTTCCTCCAATTACCTGAAGGCTTGGCATACCAATTCCTGCTCTCTTTCTTAGTTTATTGATTGAATTATCTAAATCGGTCTGTGTTATTGTTCCAAGCTCGGCACAAGCTTCGGCGTAGTTCATCATAACTTCTCCCAAACGAATAACCGGAGCGTCAGTTGTGTTTGAACTTGATAAGGCTTCAGCGGAATTCCATAAGCTTGAATCTTCAATTAAAAATTTCAAAACAGAATACCCACTGGTAGAATAATTAGCTGCAACGCCAGGCAGGCGTAATTCAGGTACAAATGTTTCTTTGATTCTTGGATCCCGGTTTGCCATAACATTTGTTATTAATTTATCTCCCTGATAAAGCGGAGAAACGGAAATCGGAAGCCCATCATTGCACAGATATGCTTCGATAGCATTTTTAGAAGGGCCTGTTTGTGGCTCTTTATTAACATAACTTACCAAAGAGTGTGTGCTTTGTGCCGTAGCATATTGTCTGTACAGAATTACTTCAGGATTACCTTTTAAATCCAATGAACTAAATAGAGTTCTGTATTTTGGTGCTAAAGCATACCCCCCTTTAGTCATTACCTCATTTGCAGCCCATTTTGCTGCCTCTAAATACTCAGTAGCTTTTCCTGGATTTATATTCGCATATTTCAATAATGTACCATGATACAAAAACACACGTGACATAAATGCTAGTACGACATATTTATTTACAATTTGTCCATTTGGACCAACGGCAACATCAGCAGCACGAACATTTTCTGCTGCATATTTGAAATCTGCAAGCATATTATCCAGTACAAGAATTTGGGGATCTCTTGGTTTATAAAGATCAGTGGAAGTCTCCTCCAGCGGTTTATCATAATAAGGGAAATCGCCGTAAGATTTTACATTCTCGTTGTATTCCAATGCTCTAAAGAATCGACCTACACCCGTCCAATGTCTTTTAGCCTCTTCGCTCATAGGCACCAGATTAATACGGTCAATAAATATATTAGCTTTCCTTATCCAGGCAAAATTCCATATAGTAGGAGCAACTGAGGAGGCAGCAGCAGGTACGTTTTTTGTAAATGCAGTTGGAGTAGTTGGGGCAAAATCATCATTCAAGGTTTCCCCAGAAAAATATTTCCCAAATGTAAATCCCGAACCATATCCTGTAAAATAATTGGTATAAAAGCCCCAGGCAAATGCACTCACTTCTTTTTCTGTTTTCCAGTAGGTATCATCAGAAAAAGAGTCTAAAGGATCGCGCTCTAAAAAATTCTTTTTACAGCCATATCCTATTATCATAATAAGAAGAGCCAGAATTATATATAATTTTTTCATGTCTGTAATTTTATAAAGTTAATTGAATACCAAAAGACAACGTTTTCCTATAAGGGTACGTTCTACCAAAAGATGCCGCATCGGTTTGAGCATCAGTATAATCAATTTCCGGATCTATTGGAATGCCCACATTCGAAATTTCAAACAGGTTCTCTCCACTTAAATAAAACCTTACTTTATCTATTTTAACCTTGCTTGAAATCCTGTTCGGCAAAGTATATCCTACCGTGATATTTTTGGCCCTCAAATAAGCCATATTCAATAAATATTTAGATTGCATTAAAAAGTTTAAAGAGTTATTTGATAGGGCCTGATTTGTTGGTCGAGGGTAAAAAGCATCTGGATTGCTTGGTGTCCAATAATCCATCTGGTGTTCAAAAGATGCTTCTAAAGGATTCCATCCGGGCACAAAAATTGGGCCTGATGCCCAGAAATCTCTCTTTCCTACGCCTTGGAAAAAGGCATCAAAATCAATTCCTTTCCATGATGCGCCTAATCTGAGCCCATATTGATAACGTGGTGTACTATTTCCAATTACTTTTAGATCTCCATGATCATCAACCGTATTCGCACCATTGTTGACTACCCCATTACCATCTAAATCTTTATATTTAACATCACCTGGTCCATAAAAGAATGATGCTGTTTCATACTTAGACTGAGATGGAATGCCTGATTTTAAAATCCACTTATTATTGGCGTCTTTCCCACTAAAATCATCTTCAGTAAAATAACGATCCGTTTCATAACCCCAGATTTCTCCAAGGGTTTTACCTTCATAATTACCTGTTACCGTTAAAGTTGTATTGGCAAATTTGGTTATCTTATCTTGAAAATCAGATAAGGAGCCCATTAAGTTAATTTTTAAGCCATTACCAAAAGTATGGTTATAATCCAGGGCAAGTTCCCAACCGTTAGTGGTCATCTCACCATAGTTCCTCCTTGGTGCGGTAGTTCCAAATGATGCCGGTAAGGTAACTCCCGCACTTAACATATCTGTAGTTTTGCGTTTATACCAATCGAAGCTTATACCGAATTCATTTTTAAAAAACCTTGCATCTAAACCTAAATCAAATGTAGAAACGGTTTCCCATGTTAACGATCTTGATATTGCCGCAGGTGTGCCTACCATTACCTGATTAGCACTTCCAATCCACCAACCAGAGGCTGAAGCATCCATAGTTGGTATAAATGGATAATAATTTGTAACTCCATTTACCTTCACAGCTACATCCTGATTACCAATAGATCCATAAGAACCTCTTATTTTTAAGAAGGACAAAGTATTTTCCAACGGTTTCATGAAAGATTCTTCTGATAAAATCCAGCCTGCAGACATAGAGGGAAAAAAGCCCCAATGGTCATTTACAGGGAAACTAGATGATCCATCTAAACGCCCATTTAATTCAAGCAGATATTTATTTTTGAAACTGTAATTGATTCGACCAAATACGCCTTTTGTAGCCCAATGAGAATTTCTACCCACCACAAGTTGATCACCAATAGCCCCCGAAATTGCTCCAATTCCCGGGTCCAATAAAGTATTTCTTCTGGAACTTTGATAATTTTTTTGATAATATTCTATATCTCCACCTAAAATAACTTTAAAGGAATGATCCTTGATGTTTTTATTATAAGTTGCATAAGCTTTACCTGTATTAACATCTGTCCACTCAGACGCAAAAAGTGTATAATCATATGATGCGGTTTGATAGTTTGGATTTACCGTAGGTAAAGCCCCTCCTGCCCAAAAATCGATTCCCCTGGTTCCACCACCAATACTGTTGTAATGCATATTAGTAGATGAATAGGTATAATCAGCATCAATTGTTAATCCTTCAATTAGTTTAAAAGTAGCACCAGCCTGTATTCTTGATAAGCCATTTTTTGTTTTATTCATATTTGCTTGCTGCACTTCCGTAACAGCACTTCTAAAGGGCTCTCCATTATAGGTACCATAAGGATAAAAAGCTGGCCAACGGTATAAATAATAGTAAGGACCGATAGTTGCAGTGCTAAATATAAATGGATCTGTTGTTAAAGTATTTGTATAGAACATCTTAGCTCTTACGTCAATATATTTATTTACAGAAGAATTAATACTTGCAGAAATGTTATATCTATTAAATTCATCCGGGTTAACTTTTAAAACTCCATTTTGGTTTAAATAACCCAAGCCAATATTATAACTTGTTTTTTCACTTCCACCACTAACACTTAAATTGTGATTTTGCTGTGGTGTCCATTTTTTCATATACTTATCAGCGGCATCCCATGGTCGATAGAAAAACAATTTGCCTCCGCGCAGCTCAAAATCTCTACCTATAACCATTTCATCTCCTAAATCCTGACCTCCATATAATTGCTCCCATTCTTTCATTTTTTCTATGGCAATATCATCAATATACATTCCAATAACCCCAGGTTGAGTTGTATTTGGATTGGTACGCTGTGATGCAGAAAGAGCGAAAGTAGCACCATCTGCAGCCTTAGCTACTTTTTGTAGTGTTGTCGGTGTGGACCAGGATAAATTATTAGTATAGGAAATTTTACTTGGCATATTTTTTTTACCCGATTTGGAAGTAATTAAAACTACACCCCAAGCCGCTCTGGTACCATAAATTGATGTAGAAGCTGCATCTTTTAATACAGAAATACTTTCAATATCATCTGGATTGACCATTTGCAGACTTTCAATTTCTACATTATCAAGTAAGATCAAAGGTTGCGCGCCACTACCATTTAGTGAACCTCTAACCCCACGCAAACTAATCCTAGGATTCTTTCCAAGTTCACCACTTTGTGTGGTAATACTCAATCCTGGCACAGCTCCTTGCAAACCTCTTGCAACATCAGTGATGGGCCTTGCCTGTAACATTTTAGTATCCACAGTACTTACCGCACCGGTTAAGTTGGCCTTTTTCTGAGTTCCATACCCAACAACAACAACTTCATCTAAACCTTTAGAATCAGATACAAGAGTAATGTTAACACTGGTATTATCTCCAACGGTACGCTCTTGAGTAGCATACCCAATAAAAGAAAAGATAAGTACATCACCTTTAGTTGTTTTAATAGAATATGCGCCATTTCCATCTGTTTGTACTACGGCTGTTCCAGTTTTCACTCTAACGGAAACACCTGGTATTGGTCCGTCTGTCGACGTAACCTTACCGGTAACGGTAATTTGCTGCGCAATGGCGTTAGCCAGCAACAAAAACGTACCAATAAAAATTAATAGTAGCTTTTTTTTCATAAACAGCCAATAAGGGGTAAGTTATATAGTTAGTTAATAATTGTTTTTAAACACGCACAATGACGCATTTTTCCTAAAATTGCATCTAATATCCTAAATGTTTTTGAATAAAAATAAATTACAAGAAAGATTTAACATTTAGCTTTCGGTATATTAGCGCACAAAAACGCAAAAACACGCAAGATTTAGAAATCGAAAAATCTTTTATACATTCGTTTAAACCAAACACCCTATGTTGAAAAAAGAACGTCATGATTTCATAATGCGCCAAATCAATTTGCACAACCGTGTACTTACTTCTGATCTGGTTCAATTGCTTAATGTTTCTGAAGATACCATAAGACGGGATCTGCAGGAGTTGGTAGATGATGGCCTGCTTTTTAAGGTTCATGGAGGAGCTTTATCCAAATCTTATCACAGTTCTTTTGATGATAGTACCGTTTATGCCAGGGATAGTAAAAAGATTATTGCCAAAAAAGCAACGACATTGATAAAAGATGGTATGGTGGTTTTAATCGGGGGAGGAACAACCATTTTGGAACTGGTTAAACAATTACCACAAAACTTGCGGGCAACCTTTTTTACCATTAGTCCATTAGTTGCGGTCGAATTGGCCAAATACAATAATATTGAGGTGATTTTAATAGGGGGTTTATTCTCCAAAAATTCGCAGGTTACTTATGGAGGGCACGTGATTACCCAACTATCGGAAATTAAAGCTGATCTATGCCTGATGGGGACGAGTGCCATTCATCCGGAAGAAGGTTTAACAGATACAGATTGGGAAATTAACCAGTTGAAAAAAGCCATGCTTGCGGCTTCTAAAAAATCGGCGGTATTGTGCATTTCCGAAAAGCTTGACATTACCTTAAGGCTAAAAGTTTGCCCGATTGAAAGCATAAGCTACCTGATTACCGAACTGGATAACCAGCATGAAGCCTTATCTCGCTACAGAATAAAGGACCTGAATATTTTATAAGGTAGAAAAAGGGTATCCAAAAGTATTTGGATAAAAGAACAAGGAACAAAGATTAAAGACAAATGGTAGTAGTGGTATGGATAACACCAACCACAAGTTAACAACACTTAATCTTTGCTCCTTGTTCTTTGCTCCTTGTTCTTTACTCCTTGTTCTTTACTCAGTTTGGGTAAAAGATCAGGGAACAAAGATCAAAGAGAGCACTTAATCTTTGCTTGTCGAAACGCTTAATGAGACAGCCCTTCGACAGGCTCAGGATGACAATCCTTTCAAAATTTGAATACCTCTTTTGTTTTGATCCCAAAGATTGAGATCACTGTCAAGTTGAGCTTGTCGAAACACCTATCTAGACCAGTCCTTCGACAAGCTCAGGGTTGACAATCCTTTCAAAATTTGAATACCTCTTTTGTTTGATCCAAAGATTGAGATCACTGTCAAGTTGAGCTTGTCGAAACACCTATCTAGACCAGTCCTTCGACAAGCTCAGGGTTGACAATCCTTTCAAAATTTGAATACCTCTTTTGTTTGATCCAAAAGATTGATATCGCTGTCATGTTGAGCTTGTCGAAACAACTATTGAGACAGTCCTTCGACAGGCTCAGGATGACAATCCTTTGAAATTTGAATACCTCTTTTGTTTTGCGTTATTAGAACGTGGGATCTTGTGGTGTATTGGTATTGTTGTCTCTTTCCGGGAAAGGATATGGGAAAAAATTTCTTTTCCGGTCTGTTAGAGGCTGATTAAATCTTCTCATATCTTCAAGCTTTAAGCCAGACATATAAAGTTCAATACAGCGGTGTTTATAGATCAAATCCAAAAGCTGTTGTGCAGTGTATGTTCCGGTGAGCGCAGGTAAACCGGCCCCAACGCCGAGCGGATCTGAAGCTGGTGTTTTCGTTAGCACCTTATTCAATTCTGTTAAGGCGTTACTTAAGTTAGGCGTAGCCTGACGGGCATAAGCCTCGGCTTTGATTAGCGTCATTTCCCCTGGAAGGTAAATCGGAAATGATGCAAAAGTAGATGCAGCAAAACCTTTTATCCTCACAGTAGTGTTAATGGTAGTATAAAAAGGAATGCGCAAATCTCCTGCATCAGGCACGTTAGCTCCTGTTTGGCCTAAATTAATGTTTTTAGGTTGTACAACATTGTTGGTAGATGTTGCTACTTCAAAAATCGAATTTAAGTTTTGAGCATCATAATTAAAGGTTGATGTTTTTGTTAAATCTACTGCATTAGCAGCAGTTAAAGCCAATGCATAATTGCCAGCAAATAATGCATACCTGGCCTTTAGGGCATTCAAAGTATTGGGAATATCTACACCAGCGGGTATATTGCTCAAAAAGGTGGTACTTATTGCATTGGCAGCAATTACAGCCTGTGCATTTTCAATGGTGGCCACAGCTTTGTTAAATCCTTCAACCCGGGTAATAAAACCTACATTTTGCCCGATCCCTTCTGGAATTTTCTCCCAAAACTCTGATAAATTACCCAAAGCTAAAGCTTTAAATATACTGGCATGAGCAATTAAACCTGCTGCATAATTTTTATCAGGTAAATTAGCCGCATTGTTAATCACATTATCTGCATCAAAGATGATTTTGTTAGCTGCGGTCCATACGCCAAGCACAACACTATTGGTACCATCTACCTGTATGCCACCAGTCATCAATCTTTCTTCAGAAGTGTTTCCCGTATTAATAGAAATCAGCTCATTAGTTGTAATTCCGTTCAGTGTTATTGAGGCATACAAAAGGCCAGCCCTGGTAGTTGACACACTTTTCTGCAAGCCAGTAGTTACACCTGTTAGCGCCCGCGCAGATGTCATTACATCTTCAGCTACGGGAGCATTAGGATTCAAATATTCCTTTTTACAAGCAATTAAGGCCAGCATCGTTAAAAGAAATATATAACCTGTATATTTTTGTCTTAAATTTTTCATAACCATAATTTTAAATTAGAACCTTGCTTGTAAACCGATAGAAAAAGTACGTGGGATAGGAACGGAGCCAAAATCGATATTTCTTAAAATAGTCGATTGCCCTCCTGCATTCACTTCCGGATCATAGCCTTTGTAGTTATCCCAGGAAATGAGGTTCCTGCCACTTAAATTAACTGTTAAATCTTTTACAAATTTCACTTTTCCAACATTATAGCTGAGTGAAATTTCTCTCAGTTTCACAAACGATCCATCATCTATACGCCATTCTTCTACACCATATACCCCCGCAACATAGCCCCTTGGTAATTGCCCCAAATCTTCCGATTCGGCTACTTTTCCATTCCCTACACCCTGGCGCGTTCTCCAGTCAGCATTCCAAATATCACCACCCTGAACGGCATCTAATTGAATATGAAGACTTAGCTTTTTATAAGTAAAATCATTTACCAATGAACCTGTATAATCAGGATTCGGATCACCCAATACTTTACGCAATACCGAGCCTGAAGGTTGTCCGTTTGTTCGCTGGGTTTCATATGTGGTGGGTGATAATTGTCTTCCCAGTTCTGTTTGAGGAATTCCGAGTGCATTTGTTAAAAGGCTACCATCCGGATTTCTGGCAAAGAATGTTCCATAGAATACGCCAACCGGATACCCATCGGTTATAGACACTGGCGCACCAGCATTGGTTGCAATTAACCTTTGGGCACCAGAACCTACAATTTTATTCCTGTTTCGGTTGTAAATTAAAGTTGCAATCCAGCTAAAATCTTTTGTTTTTACTGGCACACCTGTTAACATTAATTCGATACCTTTATTCTTCAAGGTACCGTCAATGTTATCTAGCACACTAGAGTAACCCATCGTTGGCGCTACGATAACATTTAGCAATACATCATTTACTTTTTTATCATACCAGCTGAATGTTAAGCCTAAACGATTATTGAAAAATGACATGTCCGTACCAATTTCCAATTCCTTTTGACGTTCAGGTTTCACACCCGTATTCGCCAAAATACTGCTTGAGGTTAAGGATGTTTTACTATTGAGTGCGCTAGGTGTATATACATTAAATCGATCATAAGCCCCAATACCTGTTAAGTTTCCAGATTCTCCGTATGCAGCCCTTATTTTAAAAGCACTCCACCATGAACTCAATCCGGTATTTTTCCAGTAATCTGTAGAAGATAACACATAACTCACATTAGCCTTGGGATAAAATTGGGTGCGATTATCCTCTCCGAAAACCGTTGACTGATCTACCCTTACTGCGCCCGTTATAAATAAATGATCTTTATACTTAAAATTCTGTTGCAAATAGGCTCCGCTGATTGAGAATTCAGATCTGGAATCGTTGTTAGGCAAAATGGTACTGGCTGCATTCACCACCTGAACAAATGGAGCCAAGCCCCTGCCATTAAGCAAACTGAAAAGATCTTTCTGATATTGATAAGATCCTCCCAACTGTGTTGTTGAGCTTAATAATTCAGATATTTTAACATCATAGGTAAAGTTCAGTTCATTATTAAATAGCGTAGTTGTTGCATTAGCTGCACTTGCATATCCATTGAGTGATGGATCTAATGTTGGCCCGCCACCGTAAAACCCCGTACTCACATTATAAGCGAAAGGAGGAATGTAGGTTGTTCCGTTTTGAATGCTATTATCCACACCCATCGTGTAATCGATTGTTAAGTTTTTGATGGGATTTAACTTCAATCCAGCATTAGCAATAATGCGATTGATAAATTGTCGTTGCTTAATATCTTCAATAACGGATACCGGATTAACACGACCACGCTCACCAACTGCCTTTAAATTGCCCAAAACATCCCGGGTAAACAAATCATGAAAATTACCAATAATCGTCACGGAGTTCATGGGCGAAAAGAAAGAATTTCCATCTGGTTTTTCATTCGCATCACTGTGAATATAATTAAAGCCCGCTGTTATTTTTGCCCATTTATTAATCGTCTGATCTAAATTGGCCCTAAAATTCATTCTCTTAAAATCTGTATTTTTAATGATACCCTGATTAGAGAAATACCCGGCTGAAGTATAAAATTTAGTGTTATCATTACCTCCTGAAACCGAAACAGTGTTATCTGTACCTACACCTGTATGAAAAATGTAATCCTGATAATTGTACCGGGTTACAGGTGTGGTATTTGTCAAAGTAGGTGTAAGGAGATCCTGCGTTTGTGCATCTACCGAACCTCCAAATTTAATGGGCGCCTGATTAACTTCAACCTGTTTACGCAATTCGCTTAGTGTTAAACTGGTATTGAAACTCACCTGCGGCACGCCCAACTTACCTCTTTTGGTAAAAATCTGGATAACACCCGCATTTGCCCTCGATCCGTAAATTGCCGCCGCCGCTGCACCGTTTAATACCTCAATATGATCGATATCGGCCGGGCTAATATCAACCATCCTATTCTGGCCGATTGTGCCGACAAAATTGCCCCCGTCATAATTGGCGGAGGTGTTGGTTACCCTCGTGGTCGAATTGTTTACAATTACTCCGTCAATAATGTACAATGGTTCTGAAGAAGAGTTTACAGAACTGATTCCCCTTAATCGAACAGATATCCCTCCGGCAGGATCACCAGAGTTTTGACTAATTTGCGCGCCAGGGGTTTTTCCTTGCAATGATGCCAAGGCATTCCCACTCGGCGCTTTGTTCAAATCATCGCCTTTAACTGTACTTACGTAACTACCCAATTGCTTTCTTGTTGTTCCCTGGGAGGTACCCGTTACAATTACTTCATCCAGACCAACAGCATCGCCACCCAAAGAACCGTTTAATTGTACGGTTGCATTGCTTCCCAAATCTATCGTCTGTGTGGATGTTTTATAACCTATGAAAGAGAACTGTATCTGGTATTTCCCCGGGGTCAAATCTACGGCAAAGGTGTATCCACCACTATCGTTAGTACTTGTCGCCAAATTTGTATTTAAAATTTTAACAACTGCTCCTGGCACTGGGGTATTATTTGCGGCATCAATAACTTTTCCGCTAATGGTGTAACGTTTGGTCTGTGCCCCGGCCATTTCCGTAAATAAAAGCAACAGAAGTGGGATCATCAAAATAGTATAAAATCTTGGTGACCATTTTAGGTAACTTTTTTCCATAAAATTAGGTTTTTGTAGTTCGTGATTAGGGATTTAAACAAATTTACTAAAATCTCTAATAATGCAAATCTTTTATCAGGACATTAAATCCACTTACACACACTAAATTTCATTATCACAACATTATTGTTAAAAAAGAAACAAATCAACAATCAAAAATAGATTTCTTTGAAGAATTAACAATTATATTTTACAAATTGTATAAAATTGTACTGAGTTAATACTTAAAAAAACCTTGATGAAGAAGATCCCATTTATTCAGGCAAACTGATTTTACCCATACAAACTGAAGGCACTCCTTGCCTTTTACCAAAATTTATTGGGCTTCCACATAAAGTCTCATTAGCTAAAACAGCAAATAAAACAGCCTCCTTAGCATCTGGATTAATATTTAAATCAGCAGTGGTTAAGAAATTTGAATTGGGCAGCTTAGCCCTTAAAAGCTGAACCAGTAAAGGATTATGCATTCCACCACCACTCATAAAAACCTCCGCTTTAGCTTCCTGACCAAAACACTTTTTAATGGCGTTGGCAATAGTTTCTGCAGAGAAATCACATAAAGTTGCCATCACGTCTTCCTGCTTAATATTTTCTGTCGAGGATTGCCTTTGTGCATTGGCCAAATAATTTAAGTTAAACAATTCGGGACCGGTTGTTTTAGGAAAGTCAATCTCAAAAAAATCACAATTCAGCAAAGCGGATAAAAGGTCTTTATTCATTTCGCCTAACAATGCAACACCAGCACCTTTATCATAAAACTTTCCGAAATGCTGCTGCATATACTGATCCATCAGGGTATTTCCCGGACCAACATCTGTAGAAAAGATTTCAGCAGCATTTAAATTTCCAGGCAAATAAGTAAAGTTAGCAATCCCCCCAATGTTAAGCATTACACGATCTTCATTCTTTTTGGAAAAGATTAAGTAATCTCCATAAACAGCCAGAGGGGCCCCTTCTCCCCCTGCAGCTAAATGTTTTTGTCTGAAATCAGATAAGGTTATGATTCCGGTTTTCACTGCAATATGATCACCATCCCCTATTTGCAAGGTTCCATCAGGGTATTCATCCATTTTATGCAACGATTTTGGCGCATGAAATATGGTTTGCCCATGACTGGCAATAAAATCTATATCTTCTTTTTGATATCCCCATTCGGCCAGAGCCTCGTTTACAAGTTGGGCATGAGTATCTGCAATATGCTCGTTCATTAAACAAACCAATTGTAAGTCGACTTGTTTTTTTGAAAATATCGCTTTTATCTTAGCTCGGAAATCATCAGAATAATCACCGGTTTTAAATTCAAGAACTTTTATATCCGTTTCTGCACCATTTCCCTTAACTAAGCAAAGCGCAATATCTAATCCATCCATTGATGTTCCGCTCATTAAGCCAATAATCAGACGTTCCTTTTTATTGATCTTTGAGTATAGTTTTTGAATTTGAATATTCATAATAGGTTTTTTGAGTAAAAACAATCAAACGTTTGTTTCTGCTTTTAACTGGATTTTAGAAAAATACTTGCAATAAAAGTAAGTAACCTTTGTTAAAAATTGGGCATAACTCTCTATATTTACTGCTCCGTACATCAAAATCCATATAAAAAAAATGGCAAGATTAAATCTATTGGAGGAAACACGCTTCGAAAAACTTCCTGTAAGCGTATTTGAAAATCCAAAAACTGCTTCAATTAATGTAGCACATCGAATTGCTGATCTCATTAAAAAAAAACAAGCAAACAATGCACCTGCCGTACTGGGCTTAGCAACAGGTGTTACCCCAATTGCAGTTTACGCCGAATTGGTTAGACTACACAAAGAAGAGGGTTTAAGTTTCAAAAACGTAATTACCTTTAATTTGGATGAATATTATCCAATGCAAAAAAATGCTGCTCAGAGTTATGTAACCTTTATGAACGAAAACCTTTTCGATCATATTGATATTGATAAAAACAATGTGCACATACCCGATGGAACGCTTGCTTTAGAAGATATTCCGGCTTTCTGCCTGGATTATGAAAAGAAAATTGGCGATCTGGGTGGATTGGATATCCAAATTCTAGGTATTGGCCGAACTGGTCACATCGGATTTAATGAGCCGGGTTCTGCGCCAAACTCGGGTACCAGGTTAGTTACACTAGATGATTTAACCCGTCGCGATGCCGCCCGTGATTTCGGTGGAAAATCTTTCGTTCCAACCAAAGCCATTACTATGGGTATTGGTACGATTTTCAAAGCGAGAGAAATTATTCTAATGGCCTGGAGTCGTAAAAAAGCTTCCATTATCAAAAAAGCTGTTGAAGGTGAAATTTCTGGCGATGTTCCTGCAACCTATCTTCAATTATCGGAGCATGTAGAATTTATTTTAGATGAACCTGCGGCTTTAGATCTTACACGTTTCAATACGCCTTGGCTGGTTAAAGACTGTGTATGGACAGAGGGCTTGATCCGTAAGGCTGTAATCTGGTTGGCCAATACCTTACAAAAACCAATATTAAAATTAACTGAAGACGATTACAACAATAATGGCATGGCACAACTGGCTACAGAAAAAGGGCCGGTTTACAACATCAACATCCATATCTTTAATAAATTACAACATACGATAACCGGATGGCCGGGAGGAAAACCGAATGCCGATGATTCGCAACGCCCGGAAAGAGCAGAACCAGCTAAAAAACGGGTAGTTATTTTCTCTCCGCATCCCGATGATGATGTAATCTCGATGGGCGGTACGTTTATCCGTTTGGTAGATCAAAAGCACGATGTTCATGTGGCTTATCAAACATCTGGGAATACGGCTGTTTGGGACGATGATGCTTTGCGTTTTGTAGAATTTAATGTAGATTTTACCGAGAAAATGGGCATGGATAGCTCCAAATTAAAAGAGCTTTATCAGAACATGCGCTCATTCATTGATCAGAAAAAACCCAATCAGATAGATACTCCAGAGATCCAGACAGTTAAAGGCCTGATTAGAAAAGGTGAAGCTATTGCTGGTGCCCGCTATTGTGGCCTGGAAGATGACCACATCCACTTTATGGCTTTGCCTTTTTATGAAAGTGGTAAAAACCAAAAAAACCCGGTTACTGATAGGGACATAGAATTAACCATAGAGTTACTGCAAAAGGTAAAACCTCAACAAGTTTTTGCTGCTGGCGATTTTGAAGATCCGCATGGAACACATATTGTATGTTTCAACATTATTTTGGCTGCACTTACACGTTTACGCAAAACTGAAAGTTGGGCAAAAGATTGCTGGTTATGGATGTATCGTGGGGCATGGCATGAGTTCGAAACCCACGAAATTGAAATGGCCGTTCCGATTAGTCCACAGGAATTAGAGCGTAAGAAATATGCCATCTTCAAACACCAAAGTCAAAAAGACAGGGCCGTTTTCCCAGGTGATGATGCCAGGGAATTTTGGCAACGAGCCGAAGACCGCAACCGCGATACGGCAAAAGCTTATGATGAATTGGGTCTGGCAGAGTATGAAGCAATGGAGGCTTTTGTTCGCTGGAAATTTGAAGATTAGAAGTTCTAACTTACGAAGTCTTTCCCGGCCCGTGCCGGGAAAGACTTCGTAAGTTTTAAGCAAATCCAACCACCTCTCAGACTTGCGAAGTTTCAAAGGGCAAAAAGCGATTGGGGAACTTCGAAAGTTTTTAAAGAACAACCACCTCTCAGACTTGACGAAGTTTGCCATCACAAAAACCCACAAAACTTCGTAAGTTTTTAAAAAATCCCTATATTTCTAAACATTTTAGCCATCCCCTAAAATCAAATCGGATTAAACGTCGAAAATGAAAATAGAGGAAAACTGTTACTACCATATTTATAACAGAGGAAATAATAAAGGTTTGATTTTCTTTAATCCGGACAACTATACCTACTTCCTTAACCAGTTCAAAAAATATGTTGTTCCTTTTGCAGAGGTATATGCCTATTGTTTAATGTCTAATCATTTTCATATATTCTTAAAAGTGATCGATAAAATCAACTTTGAAAAAGGAATCAAAAATTTTTTCATATCCTATACTAAATCTATAAATCAAAACCAAAATAGGGTTGGCAGTTTATTTCAAGGGAGGTATAAGTCCAAGAGAATAGATTCTGAAAGTTATTTAACACGAACCATAACTTACATTCATCAAAACCCCTTGCGAGCTGGCCTTATAAAAAATTTGAAAGATTATGAATATTCTTCTTATAATATTTATCTTTCTGATCAAGATACATTTTTAAATAAAACGGAAGCCATAAATTGGTTTAAGGATATCCAAGGTTTTATAGAAGATCATCAAGCTTAACCAACTTACGAAGTTTCAAAGTGGCAAAATCGATTGGGGAACTTCGAAAGTTTTTAAAGAACAACCACCTCTCAGACTGACGAAGTTCGCCTTCGCACAACCCCAGCAAAACTTCGTAAGTCTGCCCAGCCAAATTTCGTAAACCAATTTATTTCTATTTATAAAAACAATACTCTAAATTAGTTTACTCAACTAAATCGTCCCAATAAATGACTCAACCTAAACAACGCTTGCTTTCTCTAGATTTTTTTAGAGGATTAACTGTAGCCGCAATGATTTTAGTAAATAATCCCGGAAGCTGGGGGCATATTTACGCCCCATTAGAACATGCGGAATGGAATGGCTGTACACCTACCGATTTAATTTTTCCTTTTTTCCTTTGGATAGTTGGCGTTTCCATCACATTTGCTATGAGCAGTAGCAAAGCTGAGCCTTCAAGCCATAAAAAAACAATAATTAAAGCCATAAAACGAGGGATTATTCTCTATTTATTGGGTTTTTTTCTTGCCATATTTTCAAAACTGATTAATGACCCATCAACCGCTTTTCAAACCGTGAGATTGTTGGGTGTTTTACAACGTATTGGCATTGTGTTTATCATCAGCAGTATTATTTTCTTAAAAGCATCCACGAAAACAATATTTAAAATTTTAATCGTGATACTTGCACTTTATTGGGCATTAATGACTTTCATTCCGGTGCCGGGTGTTGGTTATCCCAACCTGGAAAAAGAAACCAATTTAGCGGCCTGGATTGACAGGGGTATTTTAACTGAAGCACATATCTGGGCATCATCGAAAACCTGGGATCCGGAGGGAATTCTGAGCACCTTACCGGCAATCGGGACCTGTTTATTTGGAATTTTAGTTGGCGTTTGGATGCGAAGTAAAGATGCTGATTATTCAACTAAAGTTGCCTGGCTGTTTACCATTGGCGTATTAGCGGTTATTCTTGGCTTACTTTGGGATTTACAATTCCCGATTAACAAATCTCTATGGACAAGCTCTTATGTTTTATATACAGGTGGCTTAGCATCTATTGGCCTGGCACTTTGTTATTGGATTATTGATGTTCAGGGATATAAAAAATTTACTACCCCGTTTGTAGTTTACGGCATAAATGCGATTACTGTTTTTTTCCTTGCAGGCTTAATGCCCAGGGTATTAAATATGATTCAAATTACAAAATCAGATGGCACAAAAACCGGCTTACTTGTTCAATTTTATGCAACTTGTTATGCTCCATTTTTTTCTCCAATAAATGCATCATTGGTTTGGGCCATTACCTATGTTCTTGGATTTTATGTATTACTTTGGTTTATGTATAAAAAGAACATCATTATTAAAGTTTAATCCGTATTTTTACATAAACAACCGATTGAAATCTGCGGTTTTATCACATTCATTTTAAAAATTCAATTGATTTTCATTTACTTTAAACAGTGAAAAAGAAAACCACCATATATGATATAGCGGCAGCGCTTAACATTACGGTTTCCACCGTTTCAAGGGCGCTTAGTGGATTTCCCGCAATAAGTGATGCGACTAAAAAAGCGGTGATCGAAACCGCCAAAAAATTAAATTATAGCCCCAATCGTTTAGCTTCTGCTTTAAAATCAGGAAAAACACATATTGTTGGGGTTATTGTTCCAAGCGTTCAGGCACATTTTTTTGCCTCAATCATTCATCGTATAGAAGATGGACTGAAAGATAGTGGCTATCGCATAATTATTTATCAGTCCAATGAATCTGTTGAAAATGAAATAAACGGCGTAAGAACTTTATTGGAAGCACAGGTGGATGGAATAATGGCATCTATGTCTTTAGAAACCCAGGATGTTTCTCATTTCTCTGAAATTATCAAACAGAACAAACCATTAATTTTATTCGATCGTGTGCACGAAGATTTAAAAGTTCCGACCATAACGCTTGATGATTTCAAAGCTGGCTACCTGGCCACTCAGCATTTAATAGATCAGGGGTATAAAAAAATTGCTTTCATTACTACCATTCATCAGATTAAAATTTTTAACGACAGGTTAAAAGGTTATAAGGCTGCTTTAGAAGACAACGGTCTTCCAATTATTGAGGAGCATATCATTTTTGGAGGCCTGTCTATTAAGGATGGAAGATTTGGTGCCGGCAAACTTATGCGCAGCAGAAACAAACCTGATGCTATTATCGCTGGAGATGATTTTACCGCATTAGGCGTTATTAAAAAACTGAAAGAAATTGATGAAACCCCACCAGAAGTTGGTGTAATTGGTTTCGCTAACGAGGCTTTTTCTGCTTACATCACACCGAATTTATCTACTATAGAGCAACATGCCTCGCAAATGGGGAAAGAGTGTGCCAAAATGTTTTTAAGAATGATCGAACAGGAAAATCCCTACAAAGACATCGAACATATTGTGCTTGATCCGGCAGTTGTAGAAAGGCAGTCTACGAGTAAACGGCTTTCCTAACAGTACAACTTTGCGAAGTTTCTGAAGCCGGTGCAGTGGAAAAATTTCGCAAGTTTTTAAAGTAACTACAACCGCTTAGATTGATGAAGTTTGCTGTCTAAACTAAAATTGATTAACTAACCTAATTCTTAGTTATAGACCTCATCGTTTCCTGCATAATCCAACCATTTAAAACTCGCTTGGTTATCAGATTTTTTGCCAGATGAGGTGCCATACAACGCGAACACGGAACCAACAAATCCCCCGGCAATACGAGTACTTAAATATTTTCCATCTAACCCGGCTTTTAGCAGCTTCCAGTCATTGGGTTTCGTTCCGTAATAGAAATTATACTTATCCTTATTCGCCTCTATTTGAAGATAAACTTTATCTGCATTGACCTCAGATTGACTAATCAATTCCATATTTTTATTTGATTGATTTCCTTTAAAAAGCTGAATAACTGATTTTCCATCAACTATAGATTTACAGACGTAATAAAAGTTGTACTCGTTTTGATAAATCAACATTCCTGCTTTTTCATTATCGGTTTTAGCATTAAAAGTTAATTCGGTACTGGCCTTACAGGCTAAATGTTGTTGGCGTTTGGCAATAAAAGCCGGGTTTCCGGTACCCATACAGGTTTCAGGTAATAAGTTTAATATAAGACCTGATGTTTTGCTGAGTTTGTACCAACTCTTATCAAGGGTTCTCAGGAAAAGTAAAGCAGGATCCAGAGCTTTATCAAAAGTAATCCTGTAAGTAAAATTTCCACTTTGTGGCCTGGTATCCTTCTGTTTTATTTCCTTAAAATTGGCATTGTAACTATATAGAATTTCTTTGGAATCCGGATTAATGACCGGCCAGCCATCTGTCCATTTTACAGGCGCAATAAAAGTTTCTCTTCCGGTATTATAGAAATCCCCTTCATAAGGCCTAACGGCCAAAAATACAGCATAAGTTTTGCCGTCTGGACTTTCAATTAATTCAGCATGACCAGCAGAAGTAATTGGATTTTTTCGGTTGGGATCCAAATCCCGCTGAGTTAAAATCGGATTTTTCTCATAAGGAATGTATGGGCCCGTTGCCGATTGGCTTCTTAAAATAACCTGTGAATGATTTACGGATGTTCCGCCTTCAGCAGCACATAAATAATACCAATTATCGCGTTTAAAAATGTGAGGACCTTCAATCCAAACGGGTTTTTTACTAATGTCGACTCCGCCATTTACCAATTGTTTTTCTTCTCCCAGTACTTTTAAATTGACTGGATCAAACTCGTAAATCCTAATGGTTCGATGGCCGCTGTATAAAGGTTTATTGTTTGGTGCATCGCTGTTATAAACGATGTAAGCTTTGTCGGTATCAAAGAACAAAGATGGATCTATGCCTTTAACCTCTGGCAACCAAACCGGATCGCTCCAGGGACCAGCGGGATTTTTAGCCGTAACCACAAAATTTCCTTTTCTATCAATTAAGGTACAGGTAACATAATAAGTTCCTTTATAAAAGTTTATCGAAGGCGCAAAAAGCCCCCTTGACAAGCCATCGCCCATAAAGTTCATCTGGCTAGGTCGATCGATCACATTACCAATCTGCTTCCAGTTTTTTAAATCCCGGCTATGAAATACAGGAAGCCCGGGAAAATAGGAGAAAGTAGAATTAACCAAATAATAATCAGTTCCCACTCTGGTTACACTTGGATCAGGGTAAAAACCACTTAAAATAGGATTGGTAAACTTAATTTGGGCAAATCCAGAAACAGTAAGAGATAAAAAAAATATGGTAAATAGCTTTCTCATTTTATAAAAAGTATTTGGTTAAGCCTTTGAAGATAAAAATAAACCCTTAAAAATGCAACCGATTGCAGAAAGTATTTTTTTTCTTATTTTAGTAGAAGAATAATTTCTAACCAATTATTTCCTGTATCTCATGAATAAAAAATATTTTTCCATTTTCTCTGCATTAATTTTGATTTCGATGGGTAGTTTTGCTCAAATTAAACTTCCCAAGTTAATCAGCGACGGAATGGTCCTTCAACGGGACGACACCACTAAGATTTGGGGCTGGGCATCCCCAAATGAACGCATTAAGCTCAATTTTAACCGTAGGGCATATCAAACAAGCGCGAATAAGGATGGGGATTGGATGATAAAACTTCCTCCACAAAAAGCAGGAGGCCCTTATGAAATGAATTTTGAAGCAAGTAATAAAATTGTTTTGAAAGATATTTTATTAGGTGATGTTTGGATTTGTAGTGGTCAATCGAATATGGAACTACCTATGAATCGGCTTATAGATAAATACCCGGATGTAATCGCTGCTTCAAATAACTCAAAAATCCGACAATTTCTGGTGCCCGATGAATATGATTTCGAAAAGCCCGGAAAAGACTTATCAGATGGGAAATGGGAAAATGCAAATCCCGAAAATATTCTGAATTTTTCTGCTGTAGCCTATTTTTTCGCTCTTGATATCCATAAAAAATATGGCGTCCCAATAGGGATTATCAATACAGCTCTTGGAGGTTCGCCTGCCCAAGCCTGGATAAGTGAGAATGCCATAAAAAAGTTTCCGGAATACTACATGGAAGCCCAAAAGTTTAAGGATAAAAAATTGATTTCAGCTATTGAATCATCAGACAGATTAAACTCTAACCATTGGTATAAACTTTTAAATGAGAAAGATGAAGGATTAAGAAATAACTGGAAAGCGGCAACCCTGGATGATAAAGCATGGGCTGAAATGAATATCCCGGGATATTGGGCTGACGAGAAATCAGGAAATGTGAATGGCGCAGTATGGTTTAGAAAAGAAATAAACATTCCTAAAACAATGATTGGTAAACCAGCAAAATTGCTCTTGGGTCGAATAGTAGATGCGGACTCTGTTTTTGTAAATGGCAAATTTGTAGGTACAACAAGTTATCAATACCCACCAAGAAGATATCTTTTGAGCCCAGATCTATTAAAGGAAGGCCATAATGTTATTACAGTTCGGGTAATCAGCAATTCAGGAAAGGGCGGTTTTGTGTTGGATAAAAATTACCAGTTAATCGCTGGTATGGATACGATTAATTTGAAAGGCAATTGGAAATATAAATTAGGAGCTAAAATGGAGCCAACTCCTTCGCAAACCTTTGTAAGGTGGAAGCCCACAGGCTTATACAATGCGATGATTGCTCCTTTGCAAAATTATAGGATTAAAGGGGCTTTATGGTATCAGGGGGAAGCAAATACAGGCAAGTCAAGCGAATACTTCGATTTAATGCAAACGCTTATTTCTGATTGGCGAAAGAGTTGGGTTCAAGGAGATTTCCCTTTCATATATGTACAATTGCCAAATTTTATGGAGGAAAACAAGGAGCCTGTTGAAAGTGCCTGGGCTGAATTGAGAGAACAACAGCGCAAATTAACATCTATACCTAACACAGCGATGGTTGTGGCTACAGATTTAGGCGAATGGAATGATATTCATCCCTTAAATAAAAAAGATGTTGGGAAACGACTTGCCCTACAAGCGGAGCATTTGGTTTATGGGGATAGAAAGACTGTTTATTCAGGGCCAATATTTAAATCAATGGAATTAAAGGAGGGTAAATTAATTTTGAGCTTTAATAATGTTGGGTCGGGGTTAATTGCGAAGGGAGGGACTGAACTTAAATACTTCTCTATCGCAGGACAGGATAAAAAATACGTTTGGGCAAGGGCAAAAATTGTTGGAGAGAAAGTCCTGGTTTGGAGTGATGAGATACCCCATCCGGTTTCTGTTCGTTATGCATGGGCGGATAACCCTGAAGGGGCTAATTTATATAATAAAGAAGGATTGCCGGCTTCGCCGTTTCAAGTTTTTTTGAAATAGAGTTTAGCCCAGAAAATGAACATCCCCCAAATAGTCAGACACTTTTTGAGGGATGTTTCTATTTATGATACAGGCTCTTTGATTACTAACCTTAACTAATCAGCAGATAACATATCATTAATTAATATCCTGGATTTTGATATGCTTTCTTTTCTTCTGCGCTCATATCCATCGCATCTAACTGAGATTGAGGAATTGGGCGAAGATAATAATTTAACGAAATGTTACGGGTAAAGGTCCCAACCGTATGATCTTTCCAATCATTAGCATTCGTTTTACCAGCAATAACGAAGGCACTACTTAACTCAATCCATTTTTGCGTACGCACAAGATCTAACAAACGATAACCCTCTCCAAAATATTCACGGGATCTTTCTGCCAAAATATAATTGATATCGATCGTGGCTGGGGTTGCAGCTATCATTGCAGCACTATTATCCTTTATTTTAGCCACATTACCGGCATTATCAAAACGCCATTTTCCAGCTCTGGCGCGAATAACATTTATTAGGCCTCTTGCTGTTCCATCATTTGCATAATTGCCACCTATGGTCCTTGTTGGAGCGCCTTTAACAGCAGCTTCGGCTGCAATAAAAAATAATTCAGAGAATTTGGCAACCGGAAATGGGCGGGTTAGGCTACCATTAGGCTGCCCTAAACCTCCGTTATTATCCGTACGATAAGGCCCCAGTTTCCAGTTAGCAGGGTAACAAATTCTACTAATAGCACTTGGTTCAATTACGAAATCGGCTCTTCCAGGTAAAACTCCGGCTCCAACACCACTATTAAATTTTGAATTAGAGTAGTCAACACCAGCTACATCATCATTTAAGAAAGTAAGTATCGCATCGCCGTTGGCTACAGGCAAGAAATTGGCGTTGTATAAATTTTCTGGAACAACGTTATTTACTTTTAAAGCGGCTTCTTTCCAGTTACTGCGGTAGCGGGTTACAAAAGTGGCATCATAACGCGAATCGTTAACTTTTTCCGAAAAAGTGTTTTTAAACACTCCCTGTGGGGGTGCAAGCATAGTCCATGGACGACCCAATGACTGCGTTGCCGCACGCTGTACTGAACTCACAGGATCCCATATTGTGCTGGAAGTACTGGTTCTGATATTCGTATAGTTCCATTGCTCAAACCAAGCGGCAAAACTGTCTGTACCAAAACCACCCCCACTATAGCTAAGATCTCCACCATTATAAAGGCTACTTTTTTCTGTATGATCGGCATATAATAGCATTTCATTGTTACGATCATTACTACCTAAACTTAAATCATAAAATGTAGGTTGTAACCCAAATGATCCGGGACTTTCCAAAGCTGAAGCAGCTACATTGTAAGCCTCCGTGAAATACCATGCGGCATCATGTCCATTGGGATCGGTTCTTTGCGCAGTCGGATAGGTTGGAATGTTATTCGGATTTTGTAACCACCAGCCATAAGTTAAATAAGCTTTAGCCAGGTAAAGACGGGCAAGTGTTTTAGTAGCCCCTCCCACTATGCGTCCGGTATTTGGTAGTTTATCTACTGCGATTAATAAGTCAGGAAAAATCCCTTTAGTATACACCTCAGGTACGGTATTACGTTTTGATGTTCTTACTGTTGAGGCGTTGAATTTTAATTCACCAGCACCTAAATCTAATGGTACGCCACCAAAAGTTTGCACCAGCAAAAAGTAATCAAATGCTCTGAAAAATCTAGCTTCTGCAATCAGTGCATCAGAAACACCGACTGCTGCACCATTTTCAATAACCCCACTGGCTGTGTTAATATTGGGAAATGTAGCCCCCCATAAAATACCTGTATTACTGGTTGAAGGTTGAATCTCTCCTACGCCCGAGAAATCAAGGTTTCGAACATTTCCATCAGAGCTTTGCCCCCAGGTTGATTCATCTGTACTAATTTGGTTGGCATTAATGAAATAGCCATTACCAAACATTAATCTGAGGTGGGCGTAACATGAGGTAATTCCACCTTGTACCCCAGCCTCTGTTTTAAAATAATCTGGAGTAAAAACACTTCGAGGATTTTCTTCCAGGACTTTCGTACAAGCTGATAGAATCAATGCAGCAATCACCGATAGTCCAAATGATTTTATATGAATTCGTTTCATTATTATAAATTTTAAAATGTTACATTAACACCAAATAAATAGTTGCGTGTAGTTGGGGTGTTATATCCTACTGTCAGCAATCTTCTTTGTGCATTATCATAAGCCACGGCCATGTTAGCGCTATCGTTTGCGTATGAGTTAGGCTCAGGATCTAATCCGGATTGTTTATAATAAGGAGAGAACATTACAAATGGATTTTGTGCCGTAGCATATACCCTAACCTTTTTGATACCTGTCTTCTCGATCCAGTTTCCTTTGATATTATATCCCAGAGATATCGTACGAATTTTAACATAAGAGGCATCAAAATACCCTAATGTCGATCCATATTTTGGATTATTACTATTCTTAGGTCCGTTTGGATCTGGAAATTGTCCGCCTGGATTCTCTGGTGTCCAATAATCTATATCAATTTGTCCGCGCCGGCCGTCTTCCAGATTTAGATAACCGTTAGAACCATAAAGCGTACTATTTAAAATGCCCCCGTTCTGGAAAGTCCCTACAACACTGAAGTCTAAATCTTTATATGCGATTCTGGTATTGAAACCACCCTGAAACTTGGGATCAGCATTGAGGATCTGCCTGTCATCTGCATTAATGATACGTGTTGGCGATCCATCTGCATTATAGCCCCCTGTATATAATACTTTTATCATACCGATCTGGCCAGCACTGCCCTCGTATTGCTTAACAGCAGCTGTTTCATCAGCCTGCCAAATGCCAACTTTTTGATAATCGTATATCACGTTTAAAGGCTGTCCCACAAAAAGCCAGTTGCCTTCATCCCGTGTTCTTCCGGAAGCAAGACTTACAATTTTGTTTACGTTGCGATACAAATTTACACCCGCTTCCCAGGTCCAGCCACTTTTATTATCGATAATTACACCATTGAGTGAAAGTTCGAATCCTTTGTTCTGGGTGGATCCAACATTTCCGGTATAACTACCTACCCCTGAGGTAGCCGGCAAACCTACACTGAGCAAAAGATCCTTTGTGTTGGTAATATAACCCTCAATAGTACCTGAAAGCCGACTATTAAACAGAGAGAAATCCAAGCCCAGATTCTGAGTTTTCGAATATTCCCAACCCAATTCAGCGTTAGGTAACTCTGTTACATAATAGCCATTAGCATTTGAGGCACCATAGTTATAGGGCCTGACATTTAAACGTCCGAGGGTAGCATATGGAGCCACAGACTGGTTGGATGTTTGTCCGTAACCAGCACGAATCTTTAATGAGTTTATCCAGCCTATGTTCTTCATAAATGCTTCTTTGTGGATATTCCAACCAACGGAAATAGCAGGGTAGCTATTCCACTTATGCCCATCTGCCAATCTGGAAGACGCATCACTACGAAAAGTGGCGCTCAGCATATAGCGGTCATCATAAGAATACATCACACGCCCCATATAAGACATCAAACCACTAACCCAATAAGATTGATTGTTTGGGTCAATTGAGATATCATCGTTATTTCCCGTCGGGCTTTGACCTAAGTTAAAATATTGAAAATTATCTCCCGCCAGGTTTCTCCTGCTTACAGACGAGCTATTGAAGCTTACCTGCTCAGAAGAATACAAAGCTACCGCATTGATGGTATGTTTTCCAGCAAAAGTTTTATCATACGAAAGCAAATTTTCTATTGCCCATTGCGTAGTGTAAGAATTATTGAGCGAGGCCGTATTCGGATTTGCAACATCTGTGCTGAATACGCCTATGCCCGTGTAACTTCCCGTGTTACTGTTACGAAAATTTGCACCCAAGTTCAAACGGTATTTCAGTCCGTCGATACCAGGAATTTTTACCTCGCCGTATGCAGAATTGTAAGAACCAAATCCCTTCGTTCTATTGATATACTTATCTCCCAAACTTTCTAAAGTTTGGTGCGTGTACACCCATTGTATATCCTGAGGCATCGTAACTACACGTTTAGTGGTTCCGTCGGCATTAAACGGATTTGAGATCGGCGACATACTTAAAAGTCCGTACATCCCAATACTTGAGCCATCCGTTATGTTGTAATTGTTATTGGAAGTAAATCCCACACGGAATAATTTACCAATTTCCTGATCAAGAGATGCACGGAAAGAAAAGCGCTCATATTTAGATAAAGGTATTGGCGCCTCGTCTTTATAATAGCCAACCCCAAACTTATAATTACTTTTAACCGAACCTCCAATCACGCTCAAATCATGGTTTTGCGTACTGGCTGACCTGTAAAATAAATCTTGCCAATCCGTATTCGTCGCCCCCGTGAAGTCTTCATCAACTCCAGGATTCCTATTTAAGCCAGCCCTCTGGCGCAATGCAATATATTTGTCAGCTTGCATCATTGGGTATTCCATCGCATCCTTAACGCCGTAATAACCGCTGTAGGTAATCTGAGCCTCCTGCCCTTTACTGCCCTTTTTGGTTGTGACCAATATTACTCCGTTCGCTCCGCGAGAGCCATAGATAGCAGTTGCGGACGCATCTTTGAGAATGTCCAGACTATTGATATCCTCGGGACTAATGTCAGCAATCGTTCCGGCAAAGGGAATCCCGTCAAGCACGATCAGAGGATCGTTCTCAGCGTTGATAGAACGTGTTCCTCGGATCCGGATCTGCATCGTAGCCCCTGGTTTGGTTGAACTCTGCGTCAACTGTACACCAGAAACCCTGCCTTGAAGCGCCTGGGAGATATTTGCTGAAGGAACTTCATTCAACTTTGCCCCACTAACGGAAGCAACCGATCCAGTGACCGCCTCTTTGCGTTGGTTACCATAACCTACAACGACAACTTCATTAAGGCTTTTCGAATCCGGAGTTAGTGTAACATTATAAGTACTAACGCCTGCTTTGATATCAATCTCTTGTGATGGATAGCCAATAAAGGAAACGACAAGGGTTTTCTCGTTTTCAGGCGCACTGATTGTAAAGCCTCCATCATCTCCGGTAACGGTTGCTCTACCAGAAAGCTTAAGTTTAACCCCTGCTCCAGGTAGGGGCAGGTTTTTTTCATCCAATACTTTCCCCTTTAAAATTTTTTGGGCAAAAAGCAGGGTTGGTGTCAGGCCTAATAAAAGTACTAGCAACACCAGGCTCTTTAAAAAAGTTTTTTGTTTAGATTTTCTCATAAAGATTCAATTTAATTCACAGTTCTTAACTGCATTTTTAAATAACCTTAAGTTTACTCCATTGATTTGGACGTAGGAGAATTAACCTTAAGTATATTTGGTTATGATAAAAGTAGAAATTAAAAAATTAATTTGCAACCGATTGCATAAAATATTTTTATTTTTTATTTTTCTATATCTTATCTATATAAAATGGTGTATTTTTATGCTGTACCGATTGCATTAAAAAATTAAAAACATTAAATTATGAATATGATACAAACCATGCGCTGGTATGGTCCTGATGATGTAGTTAGTCTTTCTGATATTTTGCAGGCAGGCTGTAAAGGGGTAGTAACGGCATTGCATCACATCCCGGTTGGTGAAATCTGGAGTATTGCAGAAATCCAAAAAAGAAAAAATGAAATTGAAAAAAATAACCTGATTTGGAGTGTAGTAGAGAGTTTACCCGTACATGAGGATATTAAAAAGAGAGCCGGCAACTTTAAAACTTATATTGAGAATTATAAAATCAGTTTAGAAAACCTTTCATCTTGCGGGATAAAAGTAATTACTTATAATTTTATGCCGGTATTGGATTGGATGCGTACAAATTTAAAGTACAAGACCAATACCGGAGCATTAGCTTTAAGGTTTGAAAAAACAGCATTTATTGCTTTTGATCTGTTCCTTTTGAAAAGACCTGACGCAGATAAAGATTATACAAATGAAGAAATAAAAAAAGCTGCAGATTATTTTGAAAAATTAAGTGATGACACCAAATCAGAATTAATGAATACTTGTTTGCAGGGTTTACCGGGCAGCAAAGACCATTTTACACCGGAGCAGGTTTTGACTCTACTTGATGGATTTAAGGGCATTTCGGCAGATATTCTTCGGGATAATTTAACAACTTTTTTATCTGAAATTACACCTGTTGCGGATGAGCATAATATACAGATGGCCATTCACCCGGACGATCCTCCTTATCCTATATTGGGTTTGCCGAGAATTATGAGCACAGAGGCTGACGCTTTACATATTATAAATAAGGTACCTGCAAAGTCAAATGGATTTTGCTTTTGCAGTGGTTCTTTTGGCGCCAGGCCGGACAATGATTTACCAGGCATGATTAAAAGATTAGGGTCAAGAATTTATTTTCTGCACTTAAGAAGCACGCAAAGAGATGAAGAGGGCAATTTCTATGAGGCCAACCATTTGGAGGGCGATGCCAACATGTATGCCCTGGTAAAAGAAGCGGTAGAACTGATGAACAGAGAAAACAGGGATATTCCGATGAGGCCGGATCATGGACATCAAATGATGGACGATTTAGCAAAAAATCCTTATCCTGGCTATTCTGCAATCGGTCGTTTAAAAGGATTGGCAGAATTAAGGGGATTGGAAATGGGTATTGAGAAATCTCTGTTTGGATAAAATATTGAAGTTTAATCTAGCAATTGACTTACGAAGTTTTGCTGGAATCACAGCTGACAAACTTCGTAAGTCTTTGTCTTTGTGATTATCTTTTAAACTAACGAAGTCTTTTCTCACACCAACTTTTGAGACTTCGTTAGTTTGTTAAAATTATTTTTTCATTGGCTCAATTAAGGCAATTGTTCCATCGGGGTTATGTGTCAATTCCGTAACCTTAATGTTCCTTAAATGTGTTTTGTTTGAGAGTTGTGTATCGTGATAAAAAATATACCATTTACCTTTCATTTCTATAATGGAATGATGGGTTGTCCAGCCCTGAACAGGATTCATAAATGTACCCTGGTAAGTAAATGGTCCATAAGGGCTATCGCCAATCGCTGAAGCAAGAAAATGAGTGTCTCCTGTTGAGTAGGTAAAGTAGTATTTGCCATTATATTTATGCATCCAGCTGCCTTCAAAAAATCTTCTGTCATGATCTTTAGTGAGTAGAGGTTTACCTTCCTTGTCTAAAATTACAACATCCTTAACCTCTCCATCAAAACTTAGCATATCTTTACTCAACTTGGCTACTTTAGCAGTCAAAGCCGGCTCGTTTTCTTTTCCTGAATCTGTTTTAGAACCATTGGCATCATATTTTCCAGCTTTCCAACGCTGTAATTGTCCACCCCAAATGCCTCCATAATACATATAAGTACTGCCATCGGTATCGGTAAAAACTGCCGGATCTATACTAAAACTTCCCTCGATAGGCTTAGGTTCTGCTTTAAATGGCCCAGCCGGATTTTTCGATGTTGCAACGCCAATACGAAACACGTCATTTTTATCTTTAACAGGAAAATAAAGGTAATATGTACCGTTTTTGAAAGCGGCATCCGGGGCCCAAAGCTGACGACCAGCCCATGGAATATCCTTAACGCTTAAAGCTACACCATGATCGGTTACCTTACCGTTAATGCTATCCATACTTAATATGTGATAATCACGCATATCAAAATGATCTCCATTATCGTTTTCCTTTACTCCGGCCTCAATATCATGTGATGGATAAATATAAATCTTGCCATCGAAAACATGGGCAGAAGGATCGGCGGTATAAATATCTTTGATCAACGGTTCAGAAAGATACTTCGATTCCTTTGTGGTATCACTGGTTTCTGTATTTGCTGCTTTACTATTATTTTGCTGGCAAGCACTAGTCGCGGTCAAGGCTATAACGAACACTACTCCGGATAGCTTTTTAAAATTGTTTATCATTCTATTTTCGGTTTATAAATGGCTTAAGATTATTAATTTGTTCGAAAAGTTTCAGGCGGGCCAAGATAACTTGGTTTTAGTCCACCTAAATCAAGCACTAGTTTTTGCAATACGATACCCGGGTTTATCATCCAATATTTGATGGTATGTTTACCCGGTTTATTAAATTTTAAATCGGTTTTAAAGATTTTAATGTTATCTGCCACTGATTTTCGCCATGCATTTTCAGTTTTATAATCGGTGCTGATATTTACAATAACAGGTGGCTCATTATCTATTGAAATGGCAAATTTCAGTCCATCTGTGTCCGTAAAATCAATAGTTGGGGATATGAAAGTGCTCAAATTAAATATTCCGGCATCATCCAGGTAAATATTATATTCTAAATGAGGGGTGTTGGCATCCAATTTTTGAACAGGAGCGGTTACCGGAACCGGGATTACCCCACCCAAAGTTTTGCCATAATTAGGAATTGTTTTCCAGAAGATGGGACGGCTATTTATAGCTTTGTTATAATTTACAGCCTCTATAGAAATATAACCATTTTCGGGAACAAATGCATCCGGGTTCTTAGCCACTTTATTATTAACAGTTATAGGTAAGGCGATTTTAGAACCATCACTTCCTGAAATTGTAATGGTTGCTTGTGATTTATCCTGGGGAGCTTTTGCCCAATCAATATTTATATAAATTCGTTTTTCGTCTTTTAACCCCCCTTTCTTCTCCTCTATTAAAACATAGTTTGGGGCTTTGATATCGTATTTCAAGGGGCTTTCAGAGGTATTGAAGATTTCAAAATAATGTGCTTGGTTTGTATTCCTGTTCAGTGTCGGAAAGTTTTTATCTACTTTGGCTTTCCCCTCCCAACTTGAATCTGAACCCTCAATAGCCAGGCCCAATCCAGGTTTTTCAGCAGCAACCTTATATGTTTTTGGCATCGAGTTTTTATCTGGCTGTTGCCAATATGTATAGCCAATATGGGTTTGGTCCATCATATGATCCCATTTTCCACCAGCCATTATTTTATTATAATAATGGGTTATTTCTTCGTCCCTCTTGTACAAAGAATCTGCTTTTGAAGCTAAAGCATTGGTTAAGATCCGACCTTGTTTTGAATAAAGTTTATTTTTTGCAACCGTATAATACAGTTCGTTTAAATTTGCACTTGCCTCTACCGGATGCAGAATGAATTGATAAAAAGCGTCCTTTTGATTAGCAGGAATACGGCTATAAATAAACTTTGCTTTTCTTTCCAACTTTTTATAATCGGAAACTACATTTTCGAATTCGTGATAATTAACCAGGCTATAAGTATCTTCGTTAAGCAACTCTGGCTTTATGCGGCCATTGTATTTTGAATAATAATCCAAAATATCAGCTGTTTCAGCAGCGTATTCCAAACCAAATTGTTTGCTTGCCCAATCGATAATATACTGCTTTAATTTTTCTGCAGGAATGGCGTCTGGTGCCCAGGCATAATCTAAAAAGAACTCTATTGGGAATTCCATTGGTTTTAAATCGCCCACATTTACAATCCAGATTTGATTGGCATTATACTCATAAGCCAGATTCATTTGTTCCCAAATTTTCTGAATTGGGTTGGTATTTACCCATTTATAATTTCTCGGATCACCAACATAATCAAAATGATAATAAATACCATAACCTCCGGCTCTTGGTGTCTCATTTAATTTTGGAAGTTTTCTGATGTTGCCCCAGTTATCATCGCAAAGCAGCAAAGTTATATCATCAGGAACACGCATTCCCTTATCGTAATATGCCTGAACCTCTTTGTAAAGTGCCCAAAGTTGTGGTGTTTGTGCCGCAGGTTTTTGGGTTACTTTTTCAATTATCTCACGCTGATCTTTAACAATCCTTTCCAATAAAGCTGTCGCTGTTCCCTCAGTCATTGGCTCATCACCATCACCACGCATACCAACCGTTATTATCTGTTCTTTATCAACAACGCGCTTTAATCCACTTTCCCAAAATGTTCTTAATTGTTCCGGGTTTTGATCATAATTCCACTTTCCGCCTTTATATCTCTTCCACTCATCATGTGCTCTGCTCAAGGGTTCATGGTGCGATGTTCCAATTACAACCCCATATTCATCAGCCAAAACAGGATTCAGTTTATCATCATCATTAAAGGCACTGCCCCACATTGCCGGCCATAAATAGTTGCCTTTTAAACGAAGAATGAGTTCAAAAACTTTTTCGTAAAATTTATGATTAAAGCCTCCGAATTCCTTTTTTGACCAGCCAGATAAAGCAGGGGCTTCATCATTTAAAAATATACCTCTGTATTTTACCGCTGGTGATGCAATTACGTGCCGGCCAGGGATTGCAAATAAAGCATTGCTCTTTTTAACAGGAACATCGGCCCAATAATACCAAGGAGAAATACCTACCTGGCAGGAAAGTTCATAGATGCCATAGATGGTGCCACGTTTATCACTACCGGCAATAACCATTGCGGAGTCGACCCCATTCATGGGATTTTTTACAACCTCAATTAAGGTACTTTCCCATTTACCAGCAATGCCGGCAACATTGATTTTATTGCTTTTAATAAGTTGATCAATAATTTTACTCTTCCCAATTGTACCGATAATGATGGCCATCCCGGCAGGCTTGTCTGTTAGGAAACGAGGATTAATTCCGGTTACCTTTTCCAAATCACTTTGAAGATTTTTTGCTGCCCTTATTACCCCTGGCCACTCATTATCGCTGATTACAATAGCCGAAACCTTGGCATTCCCAGCAATAGAAAAACTGCCTGGAATATATGTTTTAGATACGAAAGGGTCAGCGCCTGCAGCAAAACAAATTACCTTTAAGCTAACAAAAACCAGGAGAAGTAAGATTTTTTTCATCAGAATACAATTATTTTAAGAGCTACGAAACTTATTTATTTTTAAAATTGATTACTTCCCAATACGATTTTTTGGGCTGAAGGTTTACATCAAAAAGTAGTGGATAGTTTTTCCTCCCTTTAACAGGATATTCATCCAACCAGGTATGGCGATCCGAAATATTCCAGAAAGTAACATTAGTGATTACATCTTTATATTCTCTAAATACTTTGAAAACCATAGCATACTGAGCCCTTTGCTTTTGTTCTGATTCAGTTGTGTATCGATCTGATTCATTTGGCCTGCGTTCTCTTTGATTTTTCTCCCAGGGATAAATAGACATATCCAGTTCCGTAAACTGAATTTTTAATCCCAGTGAGGAATATCTTTCTATAGCTGTTCTTAATTCGTTTTCTGTAGGCTCCAATAACGACCAATGTGCCTGCAAACCAACCCCATCAATCGGAACGCCTTTATCTTTTAAGCTTTTTAGTAATTTATAAATCCTCTCCCGCTTTTCAGGATGCTCCGTATTATAGTCGTTGTAAAAAAGTTTAGCGCCGGGATCCGCGGCATGCGCATATTCGAAGGCTTTTATTATGAAATCATCACCACATATCTGATACCATTTAGAATTGCGCATAAAATTTGAAGGATCATCATCTATTGCTTCATTTACTACATCCCAGGCATAAATTTTGCCTTTATACCGACTTACAACTGCTGTAATATGATCCTTTAATCGTTGCAATAAAACCTCTTTTGTAACCTCTTTTCCATCTTTTCCTTTGAAAATCCAGTTTGGCGCCTGCTCATGCCAGCAGAGGTTGTGTCCTCGCATTTTAATTCCATTTTTTACAGCAAAATTTACAATTGAATCTGCATCCTTCCAATAAAACTGCCCTTCCCGAGGCTGTATCCGACCCATTTTCATAGCATTTTCTGCTGTGATGCTGTTGAATTGTTTTTTGATTAAAACCGCCTCATCACCAGATAAATTCTTAGCACCTACAGCAACTCCAATTGAAAAATAGTTTTTATAGAAATCTTTTAACCCCTTATTATCCGCAGAATAGTTTTGAATGGTCTGTTGCGCCTTGCAGGAATTGAGCATCATCAGTATAGATAAACAACCCCCTACCAAGCCGATAAATTTTAAAGTTTTTTTGTTCCTGCCCATATATTTGGTTTTTATTTTTATCTTATTGTTAATTGAGATAAGCACCCTACTTTGATTTATACCACCTTAAGATTGCTTCGCATCTCGCAATGACGATTTTCATTAAAATCCTATTGAATTTCCTCCATCCACGGGCATTACCACGCCTGTAATATATTTTGCTCCAGCAGAACAAAGAAAGTGTACCGCTTCAGCAACATCATCCGGTTCGCCCATTTTCCCCATTGGCGTTCTTGAAAACACCTTGTTTTTTCTTTCAGGATCTGCATCTAAAGCCTTAGCTGACATATCCGTTTTAATAAATCCGGGGGCCACACAATTAATGCGAATGCCTGAAGGTGAGAGTTCAGTTGCCATTGCTCTTGTCATACCCTCAATCCCGGTTTTTGCTGCAGAATAGGCTATAACTTTTGGTATACCATATTGTGCCGCCATCGAACTGATGTTTACAATACATCCGCTTTGTACCTCAATCATTTTCTTTACCACTTCCCGGCTAATCGCAAATACAGATGACAAGTTTGTTTGAATTACATTTGCAAAATCTTCATCCGTTACCTCTATAAAAGGCTTTTTCATATTGATGCCTGCATTATTTACCAGGATATCAATCTTGCCAAACTCGTTATATATTCCATCAACCAAAGCAGGTATATCTTTCAAATTCTGAAGATCGAAAGCTTTATAATTGCATAAATCGCCAAATTCTGCAGCTGCAGTTATTAATTTATCTGTGTTTCTGCCAATCATAATTACATGAATTCCTTCGTGTACCAATTTCCTGGTAATGGCTAAGCCCAATCCGGCTCCACCGCCAGTTACAATAGCGATTTGTTTACTCATGCTTTATTTTTCTTTGTGATGAAGCCCTAACGATAAGCTCTGTATTTAAGATTACGGTACTGGTAAAGCTCAAATCACTTTCGCCACTCAAATGGTTAATTAGAATGCGTGCAATATTTTCACCCATCTCATTCCCCGGATAATTTATGGTGCTTATTGCCGGTTCAGTTACTCTTGATATTAAATCATTATTGAAACCAACGATAGCAATATCTTCCGGTACTTTTAAACCTGCTTCTTTAAAAATGGTTAACGCGAACGCTGCAGATGAATCGTTGGTAGTAAATAAGCCATCTGGCAATTTATCTCTCTTTAAAACATCATTCACCAAAACATCTTGTATGGATTGTTCGGTTAGATCATTAGAAATAAATAAATCGGGCTTAAAAGTGATGGCGTGATCGGCTAATGCTTTTTTATAACCCTCGAAACGATCTCTATAAACATTTCTGGCTGTATTTCCTGTAATGTGCAATATTTCTTTACAACCCTGTTCTATTAAATGTTCGGTTGCATTATAACCCGCTTTGAAGTTATCGATTAACACTTTTGTAGATTGAATACTTTCCGCGATACGATCAAAAAATATAATTGGAATGTTCTTTTTGATAAAAGTATCAAAGTGGCTTAAATCCTGACTATCTGATGCGAGAGAAACGATCAAACCATCAACACGACTATTAAACATAGTGGTTGTATTGGCTTTTTCTTTAGCCTCATGTTCAAAGGATTGACTGATAATTAGATTATAACCTGCATTGTTAACAATTTTTTCAATACCTGATAAAACTGAAGACATAAAAAGGCTATTAAGCCTTGGCACAATTACACCAATGGTATTGGTTTTCTGTTTGCGTAAGTTACTTGCAAACTTATTAGAGCGATAACCCAGCTCTGCTGCCAGATCAAATATTTTCTTTTTTGTTTTTTTGTTTATGGCCGGGTGGTCTTGTAAACCCCGGCTAACAGTGGCAGCAGAAATGTTTAATTTCTCTGCTAAATCGTAAATGGTAATTTCCTTATCGTGCATACAATAATCTGAACTTGATGTTCGGTTATATTTGGTATGACTAAAGTAAGGTTAATTTTATGAAATTGCAATCGGTTGCATAAATTTTTTACAATTCTTTTGAAAGCCCTTTATTTTTTCATCATTAATTCAAAGTTATTACTTGGCCAGGGGAATCTCTATTCCTACCGGACCACTGGGTTCACTTTCATTTTTTAACCGATCTAAAGCAGTTACAAGATAACTGTATCGCTTACCCGTTTCTACATTCATATCAATGAAAGAAGCATAATCTTCAAAGCATATCTTAATAATATTCTTGGGATCAAGGATAGAAATCTTCTCCCCCTCACTAAACCGATAAACCACAAAACCTGAAGATGTTTCTCCATCCTGTGCTTTTAACGGTTGCTCCCATTTTAAATGAACGCCATCTTTTGAGACATCAGCGGTTAGGCCCTGAGGTTGGTTAGGCGGAATCTCATCCAGCCAGGGCATTTGCGGTGGTAAAGCCGGGTATTTATAAAAATTATTTTTTAAAGAATCTCCAACAGCCCTTGCAACTGTACTTAAAGATTTTGATGAAAAGAAAACACTTCCCTGAATTCTATTATTTTCCCTTAAATATCTTATCTGACGAGGAATTTCAGTAAGATTTCTCCAGGCAATTTCTGCTCTTGAATTTACCAGATAAGCACCTTGACCAATATATACATGTCTACCATAACTGTTATTACTCCACCAATCTACTAAAGTAGCAAATGGCGCCACTCTTCTGCTAAATGTAAAATAAACCTGCGGATTTATATAATCTACCCAGCCTTCTTTCACCCACTTTCGGCTATCGGCATAAAGTTCTGCATAATTAGATAATCCACTACTGGCCGAACCTTCCGGATCTTCATATTTATTCCTCCAGATACCAAAGGGGCTAATCCCAAACTTCACATATTTTTTATAGTGATGAATGCTATCGTCCAATTTTTTTATCAATAAATCTACATTGTTCCGGCGCCAGTCTTTTATATTAGAAAAATTGTTTGGGTTTTTATAAAAAGTACCTCCATCATTTATGCTCTGTCCTTCAATAGGGTAAGGGTAAAAATAATCATCAAAATGAATTCCATCCACATCATATCCTTTAACAACATCTAAAATAACCTGTACTATATACTCTCTCACTTCGGGAATACCCGGATCAAATTGCTTTTTTCCTCCGTAGGTAAAAAACCATTCCGGATGCTTACGTGTAGCATGGTCAGCACTTAGAACAGCATTATTGCTCATACTTGCACGATAAGGATTAAACCAGGCATGCAGTTCCATTCCCCGAAAATGTGCTTCTTTTATAGCAAAAGCCAGAGGGTCATAGCCAGGAGCTGGCGCCAGGCCCTGCCTGCCCATGAGCCATTGGCTCCAGGGCTCTCTCGATTTCGCATAAAATGCATCAGCTGCGGGCCTAACCTGTAAAATAATTGCATTTATACCTTGGTTTTTATGCTTCTCTAAAATACTTACAAGCTCTTGTTTTTGTTGATCGATGGTTAATCCTGGTTTTGATGGCCAATCTATATTGGTTACAGTTGCTATCCAAACCCCCCTAAATTCTCTTTTTGGTGCACTTTTTGATAATGGTTGTGCATTTAATATATAAGGTATTACAGTTAAAGTCAAAAGTGCGTATAGAACGTTTTTAAGCATTATTTTTGTGTGTTTTTTATTAAGAATGCAAATTTGTGTTAATTACAATACAAAATGAACATTAGCAAGTAAACGATTTTTTTTAAAAACTCATATAAGTTTATTAAAAATTTTAATTTGCGCCTTGTTTTAAAAATTAATTGTGTACACCATTTACCTATGGAGATCAAGATATATTAATTTGAGAAGATACAGCATTATCGAAAATGGAATCACAAAACATTAATAAAGGCGATAGAAACAAGATTTATTTCTTAGTTATAGTTATTGCCGCCTTGGTAGGCACCAATGCATACTTATTTTTCAAAGACCGACAGCAAAGCCAAAGATTTGTAACAGTAAGTACAGAAAAAGACAAATTACGCCTTGAAGTAGAAAAAATAGAGGTTGAGTTAGATAAAGTTAATGCGTTAAATTTAGATTTAAATGAAAAACTTGTGGCAGAACAGAAGCTTGCCCGCGAAAAAATTGCCGAATTAAAAATTGCCCTACAAAAAGGACAAATTACGCAAGGTGAGCTAGATAAAGCCTATGCTCAAATTAACGAACTCAAAACTTTCGTTAAAAACTACAATGATCAGATCATTCAGCTTCAAAAAGATAATATTTTTTTGAAAAACAGCCGTGATAGTCTCGAAAATACCATTAAAAATATTAGTAACAAGGCCACTAACTTAGAGAGTGAAAACTCAAATCTTAATGCAAAAGTTAAAACCGCTGCGGCTTTAAAACTTCAAGCCGCGGAAATTGTTGCGTTCCGAACAAAATCAAGTGGTAAAAAGGTTAAGGTTACTAAATCATCTTCGGCAGAAAAACTGAGTGTTCGTTTTAATATCGTTCCCAATGAACTGGCAGAAAAGGGCCATCACAACATCTATTTAAGAGTATTTGATCCAGCGGGGAATTTACTTGCAGATGGCGACAACCGTTTTGAAGCTGATGGACAGGAGATGCAATACAGCCATTCTATTTATATCAATTACAATAACGATAACAGCTCTTATGTTATCGATTGGGCAAATCCCAATCCCTTTATAAAAGGTATCTACACAATCATTCTATATGCTGATGGAAATACTTTGGGCAAAGCCCAAATAGATTTGAGATAATCACCGTCCATTTATCAGGCATAAAAACCCTCTTTTTTTGTTTAAAAATGTTGCGCTAAAGGAAAACTTAGCGAAAATGTTGTGCCTATTCCTGTAATTGAAGTAAAAGTAATGGATCCGCCGGCATTTTCGATTGCTTGTTTTACAAAGGCCAAACCTAATCCGGTACCCGAAGTTTTAGTTGTGAAATTAGGAACGAATATCTTATCGTGTAACGTTGCAGGAATACCATTACCATTATCTTTGATTTCGACATATGCATTAACTTTATCATTGTATAATACTGCGGTAATACGGCATAACGAACCTTCATCACTTGCCTCTATGGCGTTTTTAAATAAGTTATTAAACGTACGCAACAATTGATCTCTGTCGGCTACAACATGCATATTCTGATCTCCTTTATTCAACACGTTTATCTCTACATTCCCTGTGCTTTTGAATACTTCTCTTGCTTGCTCAATAACAGGCAATATCAATAATTTTTCCAGTTTTGTATCAGGCATTTTAGCAAAGTTAGAGAACTCTGATGCTATTTTGGAAAGACTATCTATCTGCTCAATAAATGATTTGCTGAACTTATTGAATTTCTGTTCAAAATTAGGATCTTTTTCTTTCCATGATTTTTCCAATAATTGAACCCCCAGTTTCAATGGGGTTAAAGGGTTTTTAATTTCATGAGCAACCTGCTTTGCCATTTCACGCCAGGCACTCTCCCGCTCTGACCGGGCCAGCTTCCGGGCACTATCTTCCAATGCGGCTATCATACTGTTATACTCTTTTATCAATGAACCTATTTCATCGTGTCTCCGCCAAATAATGGGTTCATTACGTTGCCCTATTTTTGTGCGGCTAATTCGCTCTTGTATAAAGGTTAGTGGATTAGTGATTTGATTGGCCAGAAAAACCGCCAGTACGCCAATCGCCACGAAAACAAGCGCATAAATATTAATCAGATTACTTACAAATAAGGCTATTTTATCTTTATATTCTTCTTCATTCGAATAATTTGGAAGGCCAATATAAGCGATGGTTTTATTTTGGGCATTTCTTATTGGGGCATAGGCTGCGGCATAAGTTAATAAACCAATTTTTTCTTCTGAATTGATGTACTCGGAACGCTGCAGCTTATTTAAATAAATATATGCTTGTGTTCCCATTTTCCTACCTATTATTTTATAATTATAAAGTTTAGGATAGGTTGTCATAATCAAATCACCCTTCGTATCATAAAGATTTAAATCTGCATTATTGATATCAGCAAAATCATTAAAGTCAGCGATTGCATTTTCATCATTCGTAATAAAACCATGATTAAATACCTGTTTTTCGAAATTCTGCTGTACCTTTCTGATTTTATCCTTAATTGAAACATCCTGTTGACCGCGATATTCCTTATCCATGTAGAAATAGGTTGTCCAGCCGACTATAAGTAATGTTGCAACAACAGACAACACAATAGAAACCTGAATCCGCGTTTTATACAAGATTTTATTGGCGTTGATCATTAAAGATCTGTTAATGCTAAACCAGCCAACTTTGTCATTATCTACATTTTTAATTAGCCAAACCAGGCCGTAAAGTATGATAGAAAATATAATAAAGACCAAGAAAAAAAACGATAATGCCGCCAGACGCTCCACATAAGGAACCTTCTCCCTGCTGATGACGACCATTTTACTGTTACTTGGCTTATAGATCAAATGGCTGTAATGAAGTTCATTATCATTCCTGATTATAAAATCATCTTTCTTGCCTTTAAAGTCATGTCCATCCAAGGGATAAGTATAGTTACCAGACTGGTTAAGTAATTTATTGTTGCTATATAAAGCAATGGAATAACCCTTAAAATCCTCATCATTAACTAATTTCTGATCGCCAAGAAGATCTGGTAACCGATTATTGTAATTATATGGTTTGGAACGCAGTTCGATAATTAAGGTGCCAAGCAAGCTATCGTGACTAACTATGGGAATTATTCCAAAATAATCCTGGTAACCAAATGTATTATTAACCTGATAAAAATAACTTGCCCCATCAATTTTAACAGAGCCGGATTCAACAAGATTCTTATATTTTAAAATAGGTTGCGAATTAGAATTATCGATAGCTGTTTCGAACTTATTATATGGGTAGATCTGATAATCGTACCTGATCAAATAACCATCCAGATAATCCTTAATATGATTTTTTAGTACAGCGTAATTTTCGTTTGCCTCTTTAGTAAAATACCTAACCAAAAATTCATCTTTTAACAATTGATTTTCCAAACTACCCAATGCGACAATAGCATTTGGATCTTCTGATGACTGAACCTTACGAGCCAAAGGCTCTCTTAAACTTCGTTCCTTTACATCTTTATACTTGATATATTTAATTGAAGTATTGAAAGCTAAACAGAAAAAAACTAACGCAAATAATCCAACAGAAAAATACTTCTCCTTTAAATATACACTACGGGCAAGAATAAAGAGTACGAGTGCGAAAACAATAAAAAAAGCTGTGAAATTCGTACTTAGTTTATAAATAAAGAGGGTCAAAAAACCTGTTAAAAAAATTATAACACGTTCCCGGTTCGTTACATTTAACTGGGCACTGACCAATGCTGAAATTATTGTTATTAAATAAATTTGAAACCAAACAAGACATAATATTACAATACTTACCCAACTTGTACCCCCAAGTTTTAAAATATTAATAATATCAAAATTAATTTTCGAATTATATATCAGTCCAAAGAAAATATCATCAGCAAGAACAGCTATTGAACCAATAAAGATTAATAAAAGTATATGGATAACGATCCCTGCGGGTTTGCTCTTTTTAATCCATCCGGCAAACTTGTACTGCTCTCTATGATTATACATGAATAAGAGTAGCCAGGTTAAAGCAAGCACATTCATTAAGAAATCGCCGAGGGATGGCATAAAGAAACTTTCAGAATATATTTTAGGGTTAAACAGATCGAGCGTAAAACGATGGTTAAACCATCCATAATATAAATCTGTTAAACGAAATGTAAGAAAAAAAGCAAACAGCAAAAGTGTTCCTAACCCTATATATCCTTTTCTAGAAAGAAATGAACTCAGGGAATTAAAGAACATACAAATGCACAAAATTCCAGCAATAAATAACCAAAGCTGTGAGCCGGAATAATAGTTATCTGTATAACTTGGTTTAATTTTTAAACCAAAAAGAAATTTGTTATCCAGGTTTTTAATGGTAAAAACATCCTTGTCCGTAAAGGATGCTAACGTAAGTATTTTAGATTTCGATAAGCCCGGATCGAGATCATTCTTGAAGTATTGATTTTCCTTTACAGGGTATTGAGACTGTATTGATATTAAAAAAATAAGGCTAAAATCTTCTTGTGTACTTCTTATAACTTCATACCATCCGTTAGAAAAAAAAAGCACAGAACTTCCTTCCTTAATTTGGGACGGATCTACATCAGAAATTTTATTTGTACTCCAGAATTTAAGCTCGTTATTTTGATAGGTTAATAAATTGATTCCATTTCCTTTACGATATAAACTTAAAAAATCTAGCGCTTTTTTTGGATCTATATGAAATTGCCTGGCATTTGAAACCTGCTTTTTATTGGCCAGAAAATCATAAACAATTTTTTCCTTTATTAACAGATTATCCTGAACCTCTTTAGCATCGCGTTCTAAAAGTTCACTTTTTGTAGTAAATCGACTTAATGAGATGGATGTTGCAATAAGGCAGCAACCCAACACAAGCAATAGAAATCTTATTTTTACACCAAAGCTTAATTTCATCGATTGGATAAAGATATTAAATATTGATAAAAAACAACGCCACAAACGGTTTGTTCATGGCGCTAATATTTTGTCTTAATTTTATATTAAGCCACTATTGCACTGTTGGTCTGTACTTCCCGGCTTACCTTTTTAACTAATCCCTGTAAAACATTACCCGGACCAACTTCTACAAATTCTGTAGTTCCATCGGCGAGCATATTTTCTACGGTTTGTGTCCAGCGAACGGCTCCTGTTAATTGCTTAATTAAATTTTCTTTAATTTGAGCAGGATCCGTATACGGCTTGGCATCAATATTTTGATAAACCGGACAAACAGGCGTGGATATGTTTGTGTTTTCAATCGCAGCCTGCAATTCAATTTTAGCCGGCTCCATTAATGGTGAGTGGAAAGCCCCCCCAACATTTAGCTTTAATGCTCTTTTTGCCCCTGCTTCAGTTAATTTAGCACACGCTATATCTATACCTTCAATACTCCCTGAAATTACCAACTGGCCTGGGCAATTGTAATTCGCAGGAACTACAACTTCGTCAATCCCAGCACAGATTTTTTCAACCACATCATCTGCCAAGCCTAAAATTGCCGCCATAGTAGATGGCCGTGCTTCACAGGCTTTCTGCATGGCATTGGCTCGGGCTATAACCAATTTCAATCCATCTTCAAAACTTAATGCATTGGCGGATACCAATGCGGAAAATTCTCCTAAAGAATGACCAGCAACCATATCCGGTTTAAACTCTTCCCCTAAAACTTTTGCTAAAATAACCGAATGCAAAAAAATTGCTGGCTGAGTTACATTAGTTTGTTTCAATTCTTCATCGGTTCCACTGAACATAATATCGCTAATGCGGAAACCGATAATGTCATTTGCTTTTTCAAATAATTTAGCTGCCTTTGGGTTCTCATAAAGATCTTTACCCATGCCAACAAATTGTGCTCCTTGTCCAGGAAAAATGTATGCTTTCATACCCCTTAATCCCCTAAAGGGGAAGTTAAATATTTAGTTAAAATTTATGTTATTTTCCATACCCCTTTAGGGGCAGGGGTTAATCTAAACTTGCTGTAATCAACCTTAAAAACTCTGCTCTGGTTTTATCGTTGTTTAAAAAGCTGCCCGTAAAAGCCGAGGTTGTGGTTACAGAATTTTGTTTTTGCACACCACGCATCGACATACACAAGTGCCTGCATTCCATAACAACAGCTACGCCTTGCGGGTCCAGCGTGTTTTGAATGCAATCTCTAATTTCATTGGTTAAACGCTCCTGTACTTGTAATCTGCGGGCAAAAGCATCAACAACACGAGGTATCTTACTTAGCCCAACAATATGTCCGTTTGGAATATATGCAATATGTGCCTTACCGAAAAACGGCAACATGTGGTGTTCGCACATCGAATAAATTTCAATATCCTTAACCACCACCATTTGACTATAATCTTCTTCAAACATAGCCGATTTTAAAATCTCATCTGGTTTTAAATCGTAGCCATGTGTTAAATATTGTAACGCCTTTGCAACACGTTCTGGGGTTTTCAGCAAACCTTCGCGTTCCGGATCTTCGCCCAATTGGCCCAAAATATCTTTATAGTGCCTTGCAACAGATGATATTTTTAAATCGTTATACCGGTCTATTTTCACATAACCATCAATCGATTCTTCTTTTAATACGTCTTCTTTATTTTCCATTTAAGGTTAGCCAAAGTATTCTACATAATTATTTTCAGTTTCATATATTTTAACCGAGTGCAAAGTTGCTCCGCTTGCCGATATTGGGGCTAGTAATTGCTCCCAAATGGCAATTGCCAGGTTTTCAGTTGAAGCCAGCTTATCTTTCATAAAATCTACATCAAGATTTAAATTTTTATGGTCAACCTTATCTACCACATGGGTATTCATAACATCTTTTAACCATTTTAAATCAACAAGAAAACCTGTTTCTGGATTTACCTCGCCTTTAACCGTAACATATAACCAATAGTTATGGCCATGCCAATTTGGATTAGCACATTTACCATAAACCTCATTATTTTTATCATCATCCCAATCGGCTCGAGACAGCTTGTGTGCTGCATTAAATGATGCTTTTCTTGTTATATAAATCATTATAAAAAAATAAAAAACAAATATACGGATTAAGGATGAACGCAGGATAAGGTAAAAACGAAGATGGAATAAAGATGATGAAAGATAGGCTTAGTAATGGTCAATGGCCGATAGTTAATAGTCTGGATCCATAGGACTTTCGATTTTGCATCATGGCGATTAATCATCAACTATGGTCTACACACTTAAAGCTACAGAATTTAACTCTAATTATTACCTTTAACTTATGAAAACACTGGTTGTAGCCGCTACAAAAACCGAACTCACTTTGTTATGCCAGCATTTTAACGTATCTGAAGGCAATTTTATTGAAGGTAAAAATTTCGATTTATTGATAACCGGGGTTGGAATGGTTGCTACAGCTTTCGCTTTGGGAAAACATTTATCTCCAAAATATAACCTGGTTTTAAATCTCGGCATCGCCGGGTGCTTTGATCGCAATATTGAATTAGGCCGTGTATTAAACATTACTGAAGATGTATTTGCAGAACTTGGCGCTGAGGATGGCGAAAATTTTTTAACCATAACAGATTTAGGTTTTGGAGAAAATCATTATAAATCGAGGGGCAATTTCAAAATTGATTTGCCATCCGTTAGCGGTATTACCGTAAATCGTGTTAGTGGAACCGAAAAAAGCATTAAAAATTTAATAGAAAGATTTAACCCGAAAACAGAGAGCATGGAAGGTGCAGCTGTGTTTTTTGCCTGTAAAAAAGAAAATATAGATTGCCTTCAAATACGCAGTGTTTCAAATTATGTTGAACCCAGAAATAAAGATAACTGGAAAATTAAGCTCGCCATTAAAAATTTGAACGAATGGGCGATAGACTTTATTGGAGATATGAATTGATTATGACGAAGTAGTTTTGACCAGTAGTTAATTTTGTCCCATGAAACTTACACTTGGCTTTTCGCCCTGTCCCAACGATACCTTTATTTTCGACGCTTTAATTCATCACAAGATTGATACCGAAGGCTTAACATTTGAGGTTTCTTTTGATGATGTTGAAACCCTGAATCAAAAGGCCTTAAAAGGCGAATTGGATATTACCAAACTAAGTTTTCATGCCTTTGCTTATGTAGCACACCAATATGCCCTGTTAGAAGCCGGTAGTGCTCTGGGATTCGGAGTTGGTCCGCTTTTGATTAGCAAAAACTATACTGCGGATGCGCTGAGAGAAAAACTTCAAACTGAAAACCCCCAACTGAAAATTGGAATCCCAGGAAAATACACAACTGCCAATTTTCTTTTAGGTATTGCTTATCCACAGTTGCAGAATAAACAGGAAATGGTTTTCTCAGAGATTGAACCGGCGTTACTGGAGGATAAAATTGATCTTGGACTGATTATTCATGAAAACCGTTTTACTTATCAAGACAAAGGCTTAACAAAAATTACCGATTTAGGCGATTATTGGGAAAAACTTACCGGCTGCGCCATCCCTTTAGGTGGAATTGTAATCAATAGAAGGTTAAATAAAGAAGTACATCTAAAAGTAAATCGCTTGATCCGTCAATCTGTTGAATATGCTTTTGCTCATCCAAAATCAGGGATTGATTTTATTCGGGAACACGCACAGGCAATGGATGAGGCGGTAATGTATAAACACATTGGGCTTTACGTAAATAAATATAGCATCAATTTAGGGGAAGAAGGTCGCAAAGCGGTTGATACTTTATTTAAATTAGCACAAGAAAGGAATATTATTCCGACAATTCAGGATCATTTGTATATCTAAAAAGATTGCGACGAAATGTTGCAAAGTTTTATGATCAGAACTTTACAACTATTATTTTAACTCACCAAAAGCTTATAACCCTTTCCGTGGACATTGATAATTTCAACATTCGGATCCTCTTTTAAATACTTGCGCAGTTTGCTTAAAAACACGTCCATGCTACGACCGTTAAAATAGTTGTCATCATGCCATATACTCAATAAAGCCTCTTCACGAGTTAAAACAGTATTTTTCTTTAAGCACAACAAACGCAATAACTCGGCCTCTTTTGTTGAAAGTTTTTGTTGCTGACCATCATAGGTTATAATCTGAGTAGTATAATCAAAATTGTATTTCCCTATTGAAAATTGGCTGTCTATAGCTTCCTCGCTATTGTCTATCTTATTCGCAACACGTTTAAACATGGCATTTATGCGGAGTAAAAGTTCTTCGATACGAAAAGGCTTGGTAATATAATCGTCTCCCCCTAAATCATAAGCTGCGGATTTATCTTCCAGCATGGTTTTAGCAGTGGCAAAAATAATTGGCACTTGTGTATTTACTTTTCTAATATCCTTCCCTAATGTAAAGCCGTCTTTTTTTGGCATCATTACATCAAGAATACATAAATCAAAGTTTTGTTTATTAAAAATTTTTAATCCTTCATCTCCATCAGTACAAAGAACTACATCAAATTTGCCTTTTAACTGCAAATAATCCTGCAACAATAAACCTAAATTTGGATCGTCTTCTACCAGAAGTATTTTTTTCATTTTCTTTAATTTATTCCTGTAAAAAGCTTAGCCCACAAAATCTTTCAATAAAATGATTTTTTGTATCAATAGTTAGTCAACTATAAAGGTAATGATATTTCGAATACGGTTCCTTTATCTTTTTCACTATTTACCTTAATACTACCATTTAATTGTTTAATAATATCTTGAACATAATTTAATCCGAGTCCAAAACCTTTAACATCGTGTAAATTTCCTGTTGGAACTCTATAAAATTGGTCAAAAATTCTTTTTGATTGTTCCCTGGTCATGCCAATGCCTTTATCAGCAATTTCGATAATGAGATTCTTATTTATATTTCTAGTTGAAATCGTAATATCCGGAGTTTCTATGCTATACTTATTGGCGTTATCGATTAGATTATAAATTACATTTGATAAATGTAGTTCATCACCGAAAACAACTGCATTTTCGGCATTTGTATTTAGGGTTACAATGGCATTTCGTTTTTGCAACTGTAAGCTCATACTGTCTAAAACAATAGCGATCAGATCGTTCATATCAACTTCTGAGTTCTCCATTTTAAGCTCATTTTTTTCTAAACGAGCGATACTTAAAACACGCTCAATATGGTTACCTAAACGAACATTTTCATCATAAATAATTCCTGCCAAACGCTTTAATCGGGCTTTATCTTCTGTAACTTCCGGATCTTTCAAAGCCTCGCTTGCAATCATGATGGTGGCTACAGGAGTTTTGAATTCATGTGTCATATTGTTAATGAAATCCGTTTTCATTTCGGATAATTTCTTCTGTTTTAAAATGGCATAAAGTGTATATGAAAAAATGAAAACCAACACAAGTAATAAACCAACGGACGAAGCTAATGTAGCGCCCAGGTTGGTTAATATTGCAGAGTTTTTATTTGGAAAACTAACCAGCAACACTCCTGGATCTCGAAATAAATCATTCCCAAAAAGTGGGATTTTATACGTATTTGCCGGCAAAAAAGCAACACCAGGATTTGAGGTTTGTAAGTATAAAACAGAATCTTTCTGAGCCAGTTTAACCTGAAACTCATATTTTTGATTGATGTTATGATTAAGCAGTTCGGTCTTTAAAAGCCCATTTAAAGTATTAAAACTTATCCGTTTATAAATGGGCACATTAACTTCCTGCATTTCCTTGGCCACATCTTCTAATAATTTAGCACCAGAATATGGAATTGAATCTTTGTTTATTGCCGCTATTTTTTGTTCTAGTCTTTCTTTTGCTATTCTATCTTCAAGTTTAAATTTAAGCGTTAGATCTTCCGGCACTTTTGGAAAACTAACAATTCCAGGCTGCAAATTTCTTGGATCATAAACCAGGTAACGTAAGGTATCGGGCACGCTTTGGGGAGATCTAAAGTTGAATACTTTTCTATCAGATGAAAACAACTTTGATCGCATGTTAACCGCATTAACATTAAAATTCTCATCAACCAAACCCTCAATCTGAATATCTAATCTTGCATCTCCTTTAGAGTTATTGGGTGTAGACAGAGATTTAAAAGTATTCTCACTTAGCATTTCAGGCTTACGATAAGAAGCCTTAATAATGCTGTCCTGTTCGTTCAGATAAGATTCAATTTGTTTTTCCTGTTCTGCTTTCCTTATTTCGGCTTCCTGGGCATATTGCTGTTTGAGTTCTTTAATATCAAGCGCTCTTTGCCTGGAATCCTGCAATTGTTTTAATTTATTTTCCTCACCTTTCCTATTGATATGATCTGCAGCATTTCGTCTTTGAACTTTATTTACAACAGCCTGCAAGGTTTGATTAACCTGCTCATCGAAAAGTTGCGATTTGAGATTATAAGCCTCCCTGATGTAATACAATTGCATTACAAAAACACCAAGTAAAGCTACCGTCATTAAAACGGTAATTAACCAAAAACTTCTTTTCTTCATTAATTTACATTACAGGTCGTTTTAGAAAAGACCATGAATAATCTTAAAAAAATCGACCAGACATCAAAAATACTTAATAGCTCATTTATGTGTTGGTTTTTAACATATTTTAACACGCATTATAACACTGAAAATGAAGCGATAAGACATTTGATCTTAGATAATTTTAATTTTTTTCCAAAAAAAATGCCGGAATAAATTCCGGCAAAGTTCAAAATTGTTCGCTTAAAAAAGATTCTTTATTTAGAAAGGTAAATCATCATCTTCTCCAGGTGTATTGCTCACATCTACCGGAGCAGCATATTCCGGAGTACTTGCCGCAGGAGCACCAGCAGCAATTGCATTTATACGCCAAATAACCAAACTGTTAAAATATGATGTTTTACCCGCTTTATCTGTCCAAGGGCGGCCACGTAAATTAAAGAAAACTTCAACCTCATCGCCTGCTTTAAAGCTATCTAATAATCCAGTTTTATCCTGTAAAGCCTCAAAACGGATATACTCCGGGTATGTTGGATTTTCTGCATATTCTACTATTAAATCACGTTTTTTAAACGTTTCACTTACTTGCTGTGTGGCACCTACTTCGTGTACTTTTCCTTTAATTTCCATATCTAATACTACTTAATGTACTATAAACATCAAATCTCTATAATTTTATTGATAACTTCGCATACATTATGATGCAAGTTTTCCACAATAAAAGCAAGGTAATTATTACCTGCAATAAACGACTTTCTCCTTACTTACAAGATGAAGTTATCGCTCTGGGTTATACAATCGAAAGATCTTTTTCTACTGGCGTTGAACTTAATATTACCCTTACAGAGTGTATTAAGCTAAATTTAAACTTGCGCTGTGCCAGTCAGATTTTATATTCCATAAAAAGTTTTAAGGCCATTACACCTGATGATTTGTATAAGGAGGTTGCGGCAATTGAATGGGAAGAATTGATCGATTTTTCAGGCTATTTTTCTGTAACCTCAAATGTTGATAATCCCAACATCACCACACCTCTTTTCGCTAATCTAAAGGTAAAAGACGCCATCGTAGATCGCATAAAAGAGAAAAAAGGAATTCGTCCAAACTCCGGTTCCGATGCCAACAAAACTGTTGTGCATCTGTATTGGAAAGATGCTGATGCAGATATGTTTTTAGATACTTCAGGCGAGACCCTTGCAAAACACGGCTATCGAAAAATACCTGGAAAAGCACCAATGTTAGAAGCTTTGGCATCGGGTGTAATCTACGCTACTCAATGGGATAAAAAATCTCCATTTATAAATCCAATGTGTGGTTCGGGAACTTTAGCTATAGAAGCCGCGTTAATTGCAACCAATCGTGCTCCAGGCTTGTACCGAATGAATTACGGTTTTATGCATATTTTGGGTTACAATGAAGAAGAATTTTTCGCAGAACGAAGAATTTTGAAAGACCAGGTGATTAAAAATATCGATCTAAAAATTTTGGCCTCCGATATTTCTGAAGATGCTGTTGAGGTTACCCGCAGAAATGCCAAAACCGCAGGCGTAGATGCGTTAATTGATTTTGAAGTTTGCGATTTTGAACAAACCCCGGTTCCTGAGGATGGAAAAGGGGTTGTGATTTTCAATCCGGAATACGGTGAACGTTTGGGCGTTCACAGCAAATTGGAATTGACCTATAAACGGATGGGCGATTACATGAAAAAGGAATGCAAGGGTTATAGCGGTTATATTTTCACTGGAAATCCGGATCTCGCCAAGAAAATCGGTTTAAAAGCATCGAAAAAAATAGAATTCTATAATGGAAAACTCGATTGTCGACTACTTGAATATGAATTGTATGATGGTTCGAGGAGAACCCCACAAATAGACGCATAATTTTTCGTTGGCGATGTTCTGAGCTGGAACATCCCTGAACCGATAATTTTCAAAAGCACCAACATTTTTTTTCCTTGCACAATTTCCAATACCTTTGGTTTAAATTATATTTTATGCAGGATACGATTAAAGACACCATCGTTTTTGTTAAAAAAACTCTGGAAAATGCTGAGGCCGGGCACGATTGGTTTCATATCGAACGTGTTTACAAAACAGCACTAAACATCAACGAAAGAGAAAAAGGTGATGGATTGGTGGTTTCTTTTGCTGCATTATTGCATGATATTGCCGATCCTAAGTTTAATAATGGTGATGAAGAATTGGGGCCGAATGTGGCAGAATCGTTCTTAAAATCCATTGCTGTTGACGAAGAAACAATATCACATGTTAAGTTGATTATCCAGAACATGTCTTTTAAAAATAGTTTTGATGGTTCTGGCTTTAGTTCCAAAGAAATGCAAATTGTACAGGATGCAGATCGTCTGGATGCAATTGGTGCCATTGGGATTGCCCGTGCTTTTACTTATGGTGGATTTAAAAACAGGATTTTGTACAACCCCATGATTAAACCTGAGCAGCATTTATCAAAAGAAAGCTATAAAAATACGACCGCCCCAACCATCAATCACTTTTACGAAAAATTACTTTTGCTAAAAGATATGATGAATACCCGTACTGGAAAAATTATTGCTGAAGAAAGGCATAATTTTATGCTTCAATATTTAGAACAGTTTTATAAAGAATGGGAAGGAGAATAGGTAATTTTTTCCTAATGCTCTCTGAGATTTTTTTCTTTGTAGAAATTCATTGGAGATATTTAGAAACTATTTAAAACAACTAAATAGTTTTACAATTTCTGAGGTACGTGGGGACGCGTACCCCGGCTTCAGGCCTTGGGTCGTGTCTCCACGGCCCAATATAATTAAACCAAAATTTAAACAGTTTCTTAACTGAAAAACAATTTGGCTAACAATAGATTAACATAAAAACTGTTAAATTGCGGCATGAAATTAAGTGTGCTGGTTCTATTTACCGCCCTTGCGGTTGGCCTTTCTATCGGGATGGTCAACTTTTATTTTGAGCGAAGCTGGTACTATTTTGCTATTTCTTTCGGGATTTCTTTCTTGAGCAGTTTCCTGGTTTTCTATTACCTGCTGGAGAAATATATCTACACTAAAATCAAACTCATTTATAAACTCATTCATAACCTTAAACTGGGTAAAGATTTAAAAGATGCATTAGGAGAATATGTAAGTTCTGACCCAATTAATGACGTTGAACAAGAAGTAAAAGAGTGGGCAGGTGCTAAAAAAAAGGAAATCGATTTATTAAAAAAACAGGAACAATTTAGACGGGAGTTTTTATCAAATGTATCTCATGAGTTTAAAACACCCCTTTTTGCCATTCAGGGTTATATTGAAACCTTACAAGACTGCCTGGTTGATGACCCCGAACAAGCGGCTCTATTTTTAAAGAAAGCCGAAAACAACGTTGAACGTTTAAGTTATTTAATCAACGATTTAGATGTCATTTCTAAATTAGAAACTGGCGAGTCGCCAATTAATTATCAAAAATTCGATTTCGTTGCTTTGGCCAAAGAGGTAATAGAAAATCTGGAGGACAGCGCACAAGCCAAACAAATTCAGCTTTTCCTCAGGGATAAATATACGGCAGTAACAATGGTGATAGCTGATAGGGAAAAAATCCGGCAGGTATTGATTAATCTAATTGTTAACAGCATTAAATATGGTATTCCAGGAGGAGAAACGGCTGTAAAAATATTCGAGCTACACGATCAGGTTTTAATCGAGGTTACTGATAATGGCATTGGCATTGAGGAAAAGCATTTGCCTCGCTTATTCGAACGTTTTTATCGGATTGATACGCATAGAGCCAGAGAAGTTGGCGGAACAGGTTTGGGTTTGGCCATTGCGAAACATATCCTGGAAGCTCATCAGCAAACTATTTCTGTTCGAAGTACACCTGGAATTGGGACAACTTTTGCTTTTACGCTACAGAAAGGTGGGTAACTATTTGGTTTTTAACCACAAAGCAGGCAGAGAAAAAGACGCAAAACATACAAAGCTAAAACCCCTCATAAAAACCTAGCTTAACGTTCCTTTACGTAAAACTTACTAATCTTTGCAGTTAGTTTTTTCGAAAAGAGTAGAAGATCTTATCTGGAAATAATTCCTACGGATGGATTCTAACCTTGGTTTCCCAAATTGTTTTAACCCCAATAAGTGCATATAGCTCAATCTTTAAGAGCTTTAAGATCGAGATACAAAGCCTTAATATAATTCATAACTTAACATTAACTTAACATTGGGCTTGTAGCTTTGCAGCATATTATAAAAAACATGAACAATATTTTCAAGTTCTTTACCCCACAAGATAGAAAGTTCCATCCCCTTTTTGAGCAAGCAGGAAGCAATGCATTAAAAATTGCCGAAGCGCTTTTGGAGATGGTTAGCACTGCCGATATTGAAAACAGAAAAACAATTTTTAAGGAAATTGAGCGCTTAGAACATGTTGGTGATGACATTACTCATTCTATTTTTCTTGAGCTAAGTAAGAACTTCATTACTCCTTTCGATAGAGAAGACATCCATCAGCTGGCTACCGCTGTTGACGACGTTGCCGATTACATTTATGGCACTGCAAACCGTATGCAGATGTATAATATGAGCAGCATTAGTGAACCAATTGTAAAAATTGCAGAGCTTTTGGTAGAAATGTGTACTGATATTGATAAAGCCATTAAAGAATTACGCAGTTTCAAAAATATCCGGGTTATTGCCGATGCTTGTATTCGCATCAACAGTGGTGAAAATCAGGCAGATTACGTATTTACTTTAGCGGTTGCCCGCTTGTTCGAATACGAAACCAATGCGATTGAATTAATTAAACAAAAAGAGGTTTTACAAACGATAGAAAAAGCGACAGACAAGTGTGAAGATGTAGCGAATGTGCTTGAAACTATCCTTGTTAAAAACGCTTAATAAACACAAAAATGGTAACTACCTTATTGGTTGTTGTTGTAATTCTGGCCATTGCTTTCGATTACATAAACGGTTTTCACGATGCCGCTAATTCTATTGCAACAATCGTATCTACAAAAGTACTTACGCCTTTCCAGGCCGTTTTGTGGGCTGCTCTTTTCAATTTTGCTGCCTACTTTTATTTTACCGACCACAAAGTGGCCAATACAGTGGCCAAAACCGTAATAGAACATTACATTACTTTAGAAGTGATTTTCGCCGGTCTGGTTGCCGCTATCATCTGGAATTTATTAACCTGGTGGTACGGAATTCCTTCAAGTTCATCTCATACCTTAATCGGTGGTTTTGCCGGTGCCGGTATGACGCATGCATTGCTTACAGGAGCCAGTCCGATTGACGCCGTAAATATGGGCTATGTAATCAAAATCGTGTCTTTTATTGTATTGGCTCCAATAATTGGTATGGTAATTTCGGTTGTTTTAACTTTAATTATCATTAACGTTTGCCGATATGCAAAACCTTCAACAGCAGAGAAATGGTTTAAACGTTTACAGCTGATCTCATCAGCGGCATTGAGCTTTTTCCATGGTGGTAATGATGCACAAAAAGTTATGGGTATCATTGCTACAGCATTAATTGCACAGAAAGTTATTCCAAATTTCGAAGCAATGCCTGCTTGGGTTCCGATTGCCTGTTACTCAGCAATATCTCTTGGAACAATGAGTGGTGGCTGGAAAATTGTTAAAACGATGGGCTCCAAAATCACTAAAGTAACTTCTTTAGAAGGTGTTGCAGCTGAAGGTGCTGGTGCCGTAACCTTGGGAATCACTGAGCATTTCGGTATTCCGGTTTCTACTACACATACCATTACAGGTTCAATCGTAGGTGTGGGTGTGGTGAAAAGTGTTTCAGCTGTTCGTTGGGGCGTAACCATTAATTTAATTTGGGCATGGGTTTTAACCATACCCGTTTCAGCTACACTGGCCGCAATTATTTACGGTGTAATTTATTATTTTAAATAAAAACACAAACCCCATAAAAATACTTAAAAGACTAAAGCTGCTGGCTTTAGTCTTTTTTGTTTTAGAAAAAGTATTGAAGCAACACTAAATAATATCTGAATACCTACTTCAAATAGAGATACACAGATCTCATATTAAAATATTAGCCAGAGAATCACAAAGCAACACGGAAGTAGTATTCGCATTTTTCTGTACATTCTATGATTCTGTGGCAAAAATCTGTCTACGGATTGGCAGATATTTTATTTATCCTGCATAAAGCTTTGAGAAATTATTAACTAATGAAGATTCTTTTATCAGCTGGCTAATTAACGGTAATGGAAAGAATTATGAGATTTAAAATTTAATGCTCAGCTCTACCTGATCGGTTCCTTTCTTAGGCAACACCCATGCAGGTCCCTCATTAATCAACCGAATTGCTTCCTCGTTTTCTGCCTCAGTTATACCACTAATAACTTTTATATTGTCTGGTCGTCCATTTTTCCTAACCCTAAAACCCAATTTAACTTCTTGACCTAAAGTTTTTATTTTGATTAATCGATTATTATCACGGAGATATTTTTCGTAATCACTTGATGGAACGGGAGAGGTAGCAATTGAAACACCCGCTACCTTACCTTGCAAACTACCAGGAACAGTTGCTACAGATCCTGTTACGGATTTTTTCTGTTGAGTGCCATAACCAGTAACCACCACTTCATTTAATGCACTAGCCTCCTCTTTTAAAGCTATTCTTAAATCCTTTTTATCATCTATTGCTGCAATGACATTTTGATAACCAAGATAATCAACTGTTAAATTTTTTGCTTTTGTAGTATCAACTGGTAATCTAAAATTGCCATCTTTATCTGTTGTAGCAACTGTATTTGTTCCTGCAATTTTAACAACGGCACCAAGTATTGGCAAACCATCTCTTTCTGAAATTACTTTTCCATTTATGATGGATATAGCATTGGGAGCTGGCACAGTAGCAATACCTACATCTGCATTTTGCATTTTACGAGCAGCATAGTTCTCTTTTTTTTCTTTTGATACCAGTTCTTCTTTTTCTTCGGATTTTGCTAAAGATCTTTCTACCGCAGCTACCCTTTCCCTTCCCACATTTTCAACAACAGGAACAGCTTTATTATTTTTAGCCAAATCTCCTTTTTTTGCCTCTTTTATCGCTTCATCAATTAAATCTAATTTGGCCATATCTTCCGTTTTAGTTGAAATACTTTCTGGCTTTGGTTTAGCAACCGCAACAGTCGTATTGGTATCTAAATTTACAATTACACCTTCTGTCTTGTGTTTGGCAATCTCGTTTCTACGATTGGTTTCACGCAGGTAAAACAAAATGCTTACGGCAACAAAAACCACCGCAGCAGTAGCGGCAATACTTAAACGATGGGTGGTTAAACTCCACATCTTACGCTTAACAGGTTTATTGGTTATGCGATCTTGAAGTTGTTTCTGTAATAAAGACAGCGTTTGTTTGCGTTTTGGCGATTGGCGTAAACCTTCAAGGGCATCAGCAACAAAAGGATCTTCCAATGCTTGCCGCTCTACAAAATGCATAGCTTTAGCATCAAGTTTACCATCCAGGTAATCTTCCAGAACATCAATATCTAACCAATTGTTATTCACTACTATTTTTTTCTATACAAATCTTTAAATTCCGTTTTCCATTTTGTATGTAACTCTTCACTTTCAGCATATCATAACCCGTAATATCGGCTACTTCTTTATAACATTTCTCCTGCAAATAAAATAAATCTACGCTTTTTCGTTGTTCTTCGGGCAGAGTCTCCATGCACTTTTCCATTATGGTAAGCTGCGTTTCTTTTGTGTTGTCTATATCCAGATGCACAAATTCGCTGTTTTCCACAAAAGTATCTTCTAATGAAACGTTATTTTGTTTCGCAGATTTTCTTAATGCCATTAAACAATGGTTTCGGGTTAAAACATGTAACCAGCTTTTAAAGTTTTGTACCTCATGGATTTTAAGCTTTGTGACCAATTCTTCAAAAATCTGCATTACAGCATCTTTGCTCTGCTCTTCATCTTTAAAATAATTTAAGCAAACCCCAAAAACCAGATGCATGTATTTATTATAAAGTGTACCCAGCGCATCCAAATCGCCGGTGTTTTTATATTCGGCAATAAGTTCTGCGTCCTCCTGCCGATTATTTCCGGCTGTATTTTTTATAAATTTCAAAAAATTGAGTGGCTAAAGCGATTTATTTTCCAATTATAAAAAATATTTTTGATGTTAAACCCTTTTATCTAAAGGACACTCTAATAAATGAGTTTACATTTTACATCTCAACACAACATTACTTTCAGCAAAGCATTTTCACAAACATTTAGAATTATGGCAGAAGATTTGCTTAGCTTGATTAAACACACAAAATGAAGAAGATAAATATTTTATTAGCATCCCTTACATTGGGTTTATTTAGCAGTTTAAATGCTCAAAGCCAAATCAAGATTGGTGACATTTTTAAAAAAGTAATCGGTCAACCAAGCACAACAACTAGCTCTGGCACACCAACATCTTTAGAAATAGGAGAAGGAATTAAACAAGCCCTAGAGCTTGGAGTTTCTGCCGGAGCAGATCGTCTATCAGTTAAAGATGGTTTTTTAGGCAACCTGGCTGTTAAAATTTTAATGCCTCCAGAAGCTCAAAAAGTAGAAAAAACCTTACGCAGTATTGGTTTAAATTCACTTTGCGACAATGTCGTAACCAGTTTAAATCGTGCCGCTGAAGATGCTGCAAAAGAGGCTAAACCTATTTTTGTATCTGCCATTAAACAAATGACTTTAACTGATGCAACGAATATTCTTTTGGGCAATAACGATGCCGCAACCCAATATTTTAAACGTGTAACCACCTCACAGTTAATGCAAAAATTTAGTCCGATTGTTACAACCAGTTTAAGCAAGGTTAATGCAACCAAGTATTACAGTGATTTAACTTCACAGTACAATCGTTTGCCCTTAGTAAAACCTGTAAACACGAATCTAAGTGAATATGTTACACAAAAAGCAATTGATGGTTTGTTTATAGAAGTTGCCCAGGAAGAGCTTAAGATTAGAGGAAATTTAAGCTCCCGTAGTACAACTTTACTTCAAAAAGTTTTCGGTTACGCAGACAGGAACAAAAAAGGATAAGTATATAGTGATTAATCAATTTGCGGATTTTTTTTTACAGATTGGACGAAAAGTTTTTTTTGTTTAATGAGTTTTAGTCATCCGATGAATATTAGCATGTGCATATATTCATTGGATGACTAAGGTTTATGTACACAAAAAGCCTGGAGGGAAAGCGGAACTGATTTATCAAAAAGGCACTGAACTTAGCTTTTCAAAATAGTATTGAGACATGAGTTGCGTATTGGGATATTTTAAGGTACTTTTGCTGAAAGAAAAAGACATAACAGATTGAATTTTAACGATTTTAATTTCAACCCCGACTTATACGAAGGCTTGATGGCAATGGGGTATAAAAGCGCTACTCCGATACAAGAACAAGCTATTCCTGTAATTTTAGAAAATCACGATCTTATTGCCTGTGCTCAAACAGGAACGGGAAAAACCGCAAGTTATCTTCTCCCTGTGATGGATAAAATTAGCAGAGCGGCAGACAGGCATAACAACACCTTAATTCTGGCACCAACACGTGAGCTTGCCCAGCAGATAGATTTACAAGTAGAGGCACTCGCTTATTTTACAAATATAAGCTCTTTAGCGGTTTATGGCGGTGGTGATGGCATTGCTTATGAACAACAAAAACGCTCCATGCGTGATGGGGTTGACATTATCATTGCTACTCCGGGAAGGTTGATGGCCCATTTATCATCAGGCGCCCTAAAACTTCAGCATTTGCAACATTTAATTTTAGATGAGGCAGATAGAATGCTGGATATGGGTTTTTATGATGATATTATCCGCATTATCAGTTATTTGCCAAAGAAAAGGCAAACACTTTTATTTTCAGCAACGATGGCGCCAAAGATCAGAACGATGGCCAACCGTATTTTACATGAACCAAAACAGATTACAATCTCAATAGCTAAGCCAGCTGAAGGAATCAATCAGCAAGCCTACAACATCCACGACCAGCAAAAACAGGCTTTATTGACTGACATTTTTAAGGGTGAACAGTACAAAAGCAGTATCATTTTTGCATCAACCAAGGAGAAAGTAAAGGCTTTACACAAAGCTTTTAGAGGCTTAAACATTAAGGCAGAAGCTTTTCATTCGGATTTAGGACAGAAAGAACGGGAGGATATTTTACTCGCTTTTAAAAACCGTAGATTACCAATCTTAATTGGAACGGATGTTTTATCTCGTGGCATTGATGTTGAAGGCATCGATTTGGTTATCAATTATGATGTACCTGGCGATCCGGCTGATTATGTACACCGTATCGGTCGTACAGCACGGGCAGAATCTACAGGAACAGCGATTACCTTGGTCAACGGGAGAGATAAACGTAGATTTGAAAACATAGAAAAACTGATCGAGAAAGAAGTTTCCCGAATGCCTTTACCTGAAAACGTTGCTGCTATAGAAATTACTCATGTGGAGGAAAAAAGACCTCAACAGAATAATGGCAAGAAAAAAGTTTGGAAAAAGAAAAAACCTAAACCAACAAGTTAAATCTTCAGTGGTGTATCCGCTCTGCTTTTAAATGTATTTCTGCTTGGTCTGATGGTAACATCTGGCAACACATTTTTATCCGACATCACATTTATTCGATGGCAAATTTTATTCTTATTGGTTTATGTATCCTGGCAGGAATTCTTTTTAGGAAAAGTAAAACTCTGCCTAAAGATGCTCATAAAGGTATTAACGCCTGGATTATTTATATCGCCTTACCTGCAGTTTCCTTTAAATATTTACCACATATAACCTGGACAAAGGATTTAATTTTTCCTGTTCTGGCTCCAATTTGTGTCTGGATTTTTGGCTGGCTTTTTATTACGCTTTATAGTCGTTTTTCAAAGTTGAGTAAGGCCACATCCGGGGGATTAAAATTAACCAGTTCTTTAAGTAATACCTCGTTTATCGGCTTTCCGTTAATTGTAGCTTATTTTAGCGAAAAGGAATTGGCTATTGCCATTATTTGCGATCAGATTACTTTTACCCTTTTATCTACTATTGGGATCATTGTAGCCATTCGCTCTTCTCAAAACCAAAAGTTAAGCGCCAAGTTGGTTTTTAAAAAAGTATTGACTTTCCCACCTTTAATAGGCTGTATTCTGGCTCTGATCTTACCAAAATACATTGATATTTCTTCACTTGATCCTTTGTTTGATAAACTAGCTGGAACGGTGGGTCCATTGGCTTTATTTTCTATTGGCTTACAGTTGAGGTTTGGTGGTTGGTTTGGTGAACTGAAACACATCAGCTTCGCTTTGCTATACAAATTAATATTGGCACCATTTTCAGTTTTAATCATTGCTTTTCTTTTGGGCATGCAGGGAACGATTACCAAAATCAGCATTTTTGAAATGGCTATGCCAACTTTATTAACGGCAGGCGTTGTTGCAGACCAATATAATCTAAATCCTAAGCTTTCAAACCTGGTTGTCGGAATTGGGATTTTACTTTCGTTTATTACAACGGGTATTTGGTGGGCGGTGTTAACGTATTCTGGATTTTTTTAACCTCAAAGGTTACAGATTTATTTTTAACCGCAAAGGTCACAAAGTTTTTCACAGAGAACCACAAAGAATTTGAACCATTTAAGACATATAAGGGCACTTAAGTTTGATGCAGAAATTTAAGCAGTCCATGTTTAAGCTTGGTGTACTTTGCGCCTTTTTCTCCGTGTGCTCTGTGGTTAATAATGAAATTTTTTAACCGCAAAGGTCACAAAGTTTTTCACAGAGAACCACAAAGAATTTGAACCATTTAAGACATATAAGGGCACTTAAGTTTGATGCAGAAATTAAGCAATCCATGTTTAAGCTTGGTGTACTCTGTGCCTTTTTCTCTGTGTGCTCTGTGGTTAATAAAGACTAACACTCTGGTAAACTGATCGGAATATTCGTAGCCAAGCCCCCATCCGATGTTTCCTTGTATTTGGCATTCATATCCAAAGCCGTTTCCCACATGGTATTGACTACAGCGTCTAAGCTTACTTTTGCCTTATCGGGATTACTTTGCAACGCCAACTGACTCGCAGTGATTGCCTTTATAGCGCCCATCGTATTCCTTTCGATGCATGGGATCTGAACCAAACCACCAATCGGATCGCAGGTTAAACCCAAATGATGCTCCATCGCAATTTCTGCAGCCATTAAAACCTGCCGCTGAGACCCGCCCAAGCATTCTGTCAGGGCGGCTGCAGCCATCGCTGATGATACACCTATTTCAGCCTGACAACCACCCATAGCAGCTGATATGGTTGCTCCTTTTTTAAAAATACTACCAATCTCAGAGGCACACGCAATAAATTGGATAATTTTATCTTCCGAATAGCCATCACAGAAAGCAATAAAATATTGCAATACTGCAGGGATTACACCCGCAGCACCATTCGTAGGAGCCGTTACAACACGTCCAAAAGAGGCATTTTCTTCATTTACAGCTAACGCGAAACAACTTACCCAATCTAAAATATAATTGAAGCCATTACCTCCATTCCTAATTCCGCTAAGCCAACTATCATAATCATGGTATTCGTTTTTGCCAATTAACCTTTTATTTAAAGCTGCTGCACGACGGGCAACATCTAATCCTCCAGGTAAAAAACCAGCCGTATGGCATCCGCGATAAATGCAATCTCGCATCACATAGAAGTGTTGCAAAATTCCTTTCCTGGTTTCCGTTTCGGAACGCCAGGCCAGCTCATTTTCCATAACCACTTCGCTAACCTTTAAGCCTGTTGACAAGCACCAGTGTAATAAATCTTTCGCTTTTTCTATTGGAAAAGGTAAATCGACCTGTTTTTTAGCTCCATTATCCTCGCCCTCCTTAACTACGAAACCACCGCCAATAGAATAATAGGTTTCAGAAAAAGCTTTGCCATTTTTTAGAAAGGCCTGAAAAGTTACCGCATTCGGATGGAAAGGAAGGCTTTCAGTATATAGAAAAAGTAGATCTTCATTGTAATCGAAATCTATCACTAAAATATCGGCAAGGTTTAATTTTTTATCCCGCTGAATATTTTCAAATGTTGGTGTTACTGCATCAACATCAAAAGTGACAGGATCAGCCCCAGTTAAACCCAGTAAAATGGCAACATCTGTTCCATGCCCTTTTCCGGTTTTAGCCAAAGAACCATAAAGCAGTATTTTTACTCCTGCACAATCAGCAATCAGGTTATTTTTTATAAGTGATGCTGTAAATTGTTGGGCTGCCCGCCAGGGTCCAAGCGTGTGTGAACTTGAAGGGCCAATACCTATCTTAAAAATATCAAAAACCGAAATCTGTTCCTTAATCATTTATGAATAATTGATCGCACCGATTAAGGTGATACATTGATTTAATCGGCAAATACAAAGCTAAGATTGTTTTTTTGGATATTTAACTTCCTCAATGTTATACTTGAAAATGAATGACATTTAAAAATCAAACTCGATTAAATCTTTATCCTGCAACATAGCGTCAACAAATTTTTGATGGTTAATGGGCTTACCTATAGCAACCCAGTTCCCCGTAATTATTCCGTTTGCCAATTCCTGTTTTCCTTTTTGAGGTTTTAAATGATTTTGCTTAAATAATGCCTCGTATGTATTCGAACTGTTTTGTTCATGTTTTTTTACGATCCGATAATTACGTTTGGTAAAGCGGCGATCGCCTATTTCTTCAATAAAAGGAAAAATTAACAAAGCAAAAAGAACAACTATCGTAACCCCCGTTGCTTGTTCATAATAACCTGAGCCGACAGCCATCCCAATTGCGGCAACAATCCAGATGATACAGGCTGTTGTTAACCCTTTAACCCTGTTTTCTTCTTTAAATATTACACCTGCACCTAAAAAACCTATTCCTGTAACAATATTGGAAGCTATTCTATCCTGGCTACCTAAACCAATTTCTACCGAAAGTATAGTGAATAAGGTAGACCCTAACCCTATCATGATCATTGTTTTTAGCCCCGCAGATTTACTACGATATTCTCTTTCCGCACCAATTAAACCACATAATAAAGTTGCCAATAAAAATTTATTCACTTCGCTTTGTGTAAGGAAATGATTATTTGCCAGAATATTATCCATATCATCCATTTCTTTTGTGAACGGAAAATTAATAAAAATCATAACATCTTAAACCATTTGCCCGCCCTGCGCCTGAACTATTTGGAAAATATTTTTCGTAACCTACACCAATTTCAGTTGTTCCCCCTGTATTGGTGTAATTAATTTTCGATGTAGTGGCATCGTGACTAACTCCAACTCTAAATTTCTCACCATTCGTTCTACGATTAAAAATATCGAAAATTACAGAGAAAACTATTGCATCATTACCGTTTGAATTTCCATCATTTCTATACCATACACCAGCATTTACACCACTATATTTGAATTGCGTACCTACACTATACGACATCACATTTTGCTGTTTATATACAACAACAGAGGGGATTAAATAGCTTCCATCACGATCGTACTGGTCTGGGATCAGGGCTAGTTTATAACTCAGGTTTCCTGAAATCCGTATTGGTAATCTTGCCTGATAACCTGAAAGAGACTCATCTGGTCGATTTAGATGGTGCATTCCAATGCCCAGCATAAATTTTTTATAAACGAAGTTCGTACCTGCATTGGCATCGAAATAAAAACGACTGTCGACATTTGGGCGTTCTGCTCCGGAAATGCTTCCAGAAATATAGCCCGAATTGATATCAATTTGGTCACTAAAAACCAATTTATCCCAGTTTAGCTTTTGATTGGTTATACCACCCTGCAAACCGAAAGACAGTGTAAAATCATCCCCGTTGATAATATAAGAATAACTTATAGCAAGGTTATTTTTAGTCAGATAAGCTGTTCCCTCGCTACTTCGGTTGAAGATAAGCCCTATACCACTGTTTATTTTATGGAGATTTATATCGCCAGAAGCACTCATGTAAGAGAAATCACTTGCTAAGCCTGTCCATTGATTTCTATATAATGCATTAAACCTGATATCGCCTTCAAATTGCCCTGTTAACGCTGGGTTTAAATAGATCGGTGCATTGTAAAATTGCGAGTAGATATAATCCTGGCCTAAAGAAAATAGTGGCAAAATTATCACAAGCACAAATAATATCATCCTCTTCATCATCATCTTATTAAATATATTACACCTGTTTTCTTGGCTGGAGATGAATCATAAGTCATCCCTTTCCAGTCGCTACCGTTAATAAATTTTACATCAATTTTCCAATAATACACCCCTTGTGGTTGGTTTTGTCCCTTATATGTACCATCCCAACCCTCCAGGGGCGCACCATCATCCAGCTTGGTGGTTTCCCATATCATTTGTCCCCATTTATTGAAAACCATCATGTGCCACTCCTTAATTCCTCTTCCTTTTGCCTTAAAAGTTCGCAGCTCATTTTTTATACTTGCCGGCATAAAGGAATTTGGAAGGTTTAGGTGACCTGGCACTCCGATTATTCTAACCGATTGGAATGTAGCAGAAGAACAACCTGATTTATTTAAGATTTTTAAGGTTACATTGTAAACGCCTTCCTCATTATAAGTATGTGTGGGGTTTTGTAATGTAGAAACTGCGCCGTCACCAAAATTCCATTCCCAACTCACCGCCGAACCAGCACTAATGTCTTTAAAGCTAAATGTATAATTAGGAATAGAGATTTCATTTCCGGGACTCACCGTAAATGCAGCCGTCGGTGGAGTAGCAATACCGATATACCCTGGCAGGATAGAGGTATTGGTACAACCTAAAATATTGGTTGCGGTTAAACTAACGGTATAGTTTGTATTTGTCCCTGTATACGTATGCTGAGGCTCAAAATCGTTCGAGGTTGTTCCATCTCCAAAATCCCAAAGATAACCGATAGCATTTTTAGTATTGTTTTTAAACTGCACAACTGTACCATCACATCCTGTTGTTTTATCGGCGGTAAAACTTACTGTTGGTTGTTCCAAGACAACAATAGTTTCTATAGTTGATGCATTGGAACATCCATTGGAAGCATGCAGTACAACATTATATGTTCCAGGTTTTATAAAGGTATGTGATACAACTTCGGGTGCGGTATTGGTTAAAGCGGTACTACCATCACCAAAATCGTAAACAAAAGTATTTGCACCTTTGGTGTTGTTGTAAAAATCGACTTTTAAGGGAATACATCCACGTTGCTGATTACTGTTTACAACCAGTTCGGGAACAATTGTATTTGGAGCAACATGTATTGTATATTGAGATTCATTGGTGCCACATTCATTTTGGGCAATCATTTTAACAATGTAATCTTTAGCTACTAATGTAGTATAAGTATGTGTTACACTATTTTTATCTGTTGTAGTTAAGGTTGTCCCATCACCAAAATCATAATAAAAAGTATTGGAATTTCCTGGAGAAGTATTACTAAAGCTCACTGGGAAGGGAGAACAGCCTGATGTTTTATCCGGGGAGAAAACAGATATCGGATTTCCTTTCACAAATACGGTGGATGTTTGGGTATTCGTTCCGCATGACGTAACCGCCTCCAGGGTAATGGTGTAAGTTATATCTTTTCCTGTTGGATCAGCTAAAAAAACAACCGTTGGTGGTTGTGCCAGGTTTGAAGTTGTTCCATTACCAAAATCCCATTTAAAAGTCGCGGCAGTTAAGGAGTTCGAAGTGTTTGTGAAAGTAACATTTAATGGTCCACAGCCTTGGGCAACATCTTGTGTGTAGGCAGCGATAACATTTTGCTGGGTCGAAAAAGTGTGGCTCATTTCATCTCTACTGCAGCCTAAGCTGCTCGTAACCATCAGTTTTATCACCACACTTTCATTGTCGTTAGCCATCAGGTATCCTGGAAAATTTATACCTGTTCCTATCTGGATATCATTTGCAAACCAGGTATATGTATTATTTCTATCGGGATACGGGGTGGCCTTAATATTGCTTGCAGTTAACTGAAAAGGTGCACATCCTTTATCCAGAGTATACGTTATTTCTGCTTTTGCCAGAGGATTTACTGTAAGTTTAATCTGGTTACTTATATTATCCAAACAAGGCCCACTGGCTACCAAACGCCTGTAAAAAATTGTAGCTGCCGGAGCCAGTGGTGTAAAATTAATATCTACAGCCTTATCAATGTTAGCCCAAACTGTACCATCTGAACTCGATTGCCATTGATAACTAAAAGTATCATTTCCTCCAGTTGGAACAGAACCCATTAACAGCGCAGCTGAGCTGCCAACACAAATACTTTGATCGGCAGAAATTGTATTGTTGACAAGAGCAGGTAAAACTGAAGTTTGTACTACATTACTAACGGATATACAAACATTGCTATTCACCAATCTCCGGTAATAAGCTGATGCTGTACCTGTTAAACTTAAATCTTTGTTAGTTTGTGATGAAATGTTGCTCCAGGCATTCCCATCAGTACTGCTCTGCCATTGAAACGTATATATTCCAGCTCCTCCAGTCGGGGTATCGCCAGTAATCATAAGATTTTGACTAAAACAAATTGGTGTGGCAGGCGCTGTAACATTATTGGTAACCGGAGAAAAATAAGTAACCGTAGTTTCTGAAAAAGTATCCGGGCAGGATGCAGCTCCAGATATGGTCCACCTAAACCTATAGCTTTCTCCCGGAACGAGGCCGGTAATGGTGGTATTAAACAAGGCAGGGTCTGTAATAATCACTCCTGTTTGACCCGAAACCAATGTCCACAAACCAGTATTTGGTGCCGGATTATTTCCGTTTAATATTATTTCATTACCACTACATAAACTTTGATTGGCCCCTGCATTTGCCACAACCGTATTTGGGTTAACGGTAACTGTACTCACCGTTGATATTGCTTCTGCACATGCTCCACTTAAAACAATTGCTCTAAATTGTGTGCTTAAGGTTAAATTAGAAAATACATAAGGATTGTCCGTTGAGGTAATCGTTGCCCAGGTTATTCCATTATCTATAGATTTTTCCCATCGCAAAATATTTCCAACATGGCCAGTCAAATTAATATTTCCTCCATTAGCACCAGCACAAACCGCTATATCTCCGGTAGTTGTTCCGCCAACACTTATTGGGTTTACCGTTATCTGAACATCATCATTTGTAGCCGAGCAATTGATATCGCTAATTGTCCAGCGCAGAACATAGACATTCCCCGCCTGCAAACCATTGATCGTAGTACTATATTGAGTATCATCATCAAAAGTTATTTCTGTTGGTGCAGTTACAATTGTCCATTTTCCACTGCCTACAACTGCATCATTCCCTTTAAGTACATGGGTATTCGCATCGCAAATAGACTCATCAGGACCTGCATTTGCAACGGTTGCACTTGGCAGAACGGTTATCGTGACTGATGCAGGGATACCCAAACACCCATTGGTAGAAACCGGGGTAATTGTATAAGTCACTGTTGCGGGCGTTGTTCCCGAATTGGTTAAAACATCATTTATTTGTGTATCCGAACTGGCGTTTGCCCTATTGGTATTTCCCGTTATGGTTCCGGTTACGGTACTGGTATAGGTATAACTTGTATTGTTAATATTCGATGAAAGGGTTATTGCTGAAGATGTTTTATTACAAATAGTCAAACCTGATGCTGTTGCCGTAACCACGGCATTTGGAGTAATTGTTACCACAAAATTAAATGGTGTTCCATCGCAACCTTCCCCGTGAGGAGTAATTACATAGGTTACAATCGCATCATTGGTTAAATCAGAATTCGTAATTACATCAAGAATATTCCCCGTTCCGGCTGTCGAAAAGCCGACAGCATTTGATGAACCTGTGGCTGTCCAGGTAAAGGTTGTTCCAGCCACAGCACTCGTTGGCGTATAATTTACGCTGTTGCCTGTACAAATACTTTTGTTTGCTGCGCTTGTTAAACTTAGATTGGGTTTAATGGTTAGAATAATATCATCATCAATTTGGTTACATGGTGCTGCCAAAGCGGTTGTTGCTCTTAATCTAAGCGTTACTGTTCCCTCCGATTTTTCGGTTGCTGTTGGGGTGTAAACCGCATTTAAATCATTTCTGCTAGGGGTAAATGTTCCTGCGCCCCCAATCCAGTTTTGGGTTGTTGTTGTTCCCGTTATGGTTCCTGCCAAAGTAAAGCTGGCATCATTATAACAAATACTTTGATCTATTCCTGCATTAATTACAGGAGCAGTTGTAAAGGTTAGTTTCTGGGTTTTGGTAACCGTGCCACAATTGTTTTTGTGTGTAACACTAACAGTATATTCCCCATAATCATTAAATTTTATGGAAGGGTATTTTGAATTCGAATTGGTTCCATTAACAAAATCAAATGTCCCTGAACCGGATGGAGTAATCGTCCATGTATAAGTATCTGATAATTCCTGGAATGTTCCTGCGAAGGTTGTTTGTGTTGGTCCTGATGTGGTATTGTTAAAATCATATATCGTTAAATTACACAAAGTAACATCTGGCGAAAGTGTTGCTGCTGATAAGGTATTAACGACAATGGTTTGTGAAGCAGAGGCAACCGAACCGCAAGATGCTGAGGCAATATTCAACGTAACAGTGTAAATACCTGGGGTAGAAAAATTAAATTCGGGCTCCCTACTCGATGAACTTGTTCCATTGGCATAAGCCACTGCCGGGGTAACCGTCCATAAATATGTACTCAGATTATTGCAGCTGTTATCGATAATAGAATGATCCGTTGGCTTTAAAATTGTTGGGGAACAAACTGTCGTCGTGCTAAATGTAAAAGCAGGTTTAGGTGGGTCCTGAATGCAGATTTTTCGCTCAACCGGATCGGCATTACAGGTTCCCGAACTATTTGATTCTATCCGGACAATATGCTCTCCCGGAGTGGTAAATCTGTAAACAAAATTATCCGATTTTGGTTGGTTAACTTTGATTGGAACCCCATCTACTGACCAATTGTAAGTTACTCCGTTAGCTGTACAAGCTGGTGTATTGGTATCGGCATTTTCGCCCAGTACAGAAGTGTTGATAAATGTTACATCAGTATTGGTACAAGCCGGAGAATTAAAAGTAAAAGAGTTTTCTGGCTTAACAACTACCCTGGCATAAGAAGAAATGGGTGTTCCTATCTGACCACAAAAGTCATTGGTTACCTTAATCGTAACATCAAATACATTGTAAACTATTCTACCACTTGATGTTGACACATTGCCGCATGAGGATCTTGTATAAATGTGCCTAACCTTGCCTCCACTAGCTATTATTTCACAAAGTGTATATGAGGATGTGCTTTGATCACCCCAGGTTATAGTGTAAATATTACCCGGAAAATTATTTTGAATACCATCGATAGAAGCGATATCCACATTAAATTCCAAATAGCCTAGAGGCAAACAAACAATATTGCTGCCCGATGTACCAAAGGCAGTAATTGGCCTATTATTTACAATAAGATAAGCCTTGGTACCTATTGTGCCATTGGGCATAACCGCTTTGGTTAGTATGGTGTAATGTGATTGTTGAGCTATAAAACTTTGAATTGGCGTATTAAAAACTATAGGAGTTGGTGTTCCGCCATTTAATTCATCAGTAATAGAGGCTGTAACTGTGCTTGTGGCTGTTGATTCGTTGGTTAGGAATAGCGTATTATTAGCCTTGCTTACGCAGGTACCAAAGGTTTCTGTATTTGCCGGCCGCAATAGATTTGAGCTCAGCTTAGCCTCAACAGCGGTACCAGCTTTTATCTCAAATGCATTAGATTCAGCACTTACAGAGGCCGGATTGGTGGATTTCAGCCTTACTCTATAGTTTATTCCATCAACTGTTCCGGCAGGGATTAATCCATTAACATAACTACTGTAAAAACCATTATAGGTACCGATTAGTCTTTCAGAGGCAAAATTCCCTGTCTCATCTGATAGATACAATTGAAAAATATTGCCCTGATTTATACAAGAAGTAGAGCTAATGGTAAAAGTTGCAGCAATAGTGCTTCCGGGTGTATACGGCCCTACATCAACTGGTTTAATGTTAATTTGGGCAAAACCAGTGGACGTAAAAAACAAGGCCACTAAAAATAGGGCAAAAAATGGCTTCTCCCATTTACCACAGGTCTTCATAATCTTTAACAATAGGGAATGATTTAAAGAGAATAAATACCTACAAAGAAAAACAATCTAATTGTTTAAGGTAATTGGATTGAGTTGGATGATCTGAATAGGAATTTTTAAGATAAATACTTATCTGCTGTTTATTCTTTAAATATTCAGTTACAAATTACGTAATTTTCTCCTTACAATTAAAAAATATTTATACCAAAACAAATAAGGTGTACTGTTCGCCTGTTTAGATAATTAACAATTTAAGTGATTTAGCTAAAGAGACAATCATTTCATTGCCCGCATGCATGAACACAAACCAAGGCGGCAGGATTTGAATACGGCTGATTCGTGAAGATACCATAGCTGTTCGAAAGATAAAATGTTATTAGATTTTACCACCTAACCACGTTTTATATGAACTTATATTCCTTCTATGGTAAAAAAATGAGTCTCTATTGTTCAGCATATAAGACACATAAGGGCATTTAAGTGTATCCTAAACTATTATCTACTTTTTTTAATAACACCATAAAATCTTCCAAACACTTGTGGTGAAGACACAAACCAAGGTGGTAGGATTTCGTATAGACATAAAAAAACCCTCAAGGTTCTTAGGTCTTGAGGGGATATTTTATACGAAATGATTTCGTGTTAGAATGGTATTACATCATACCACCCATACCGCCGCCACCCATAGGAGGCATAGCAGGAGATCCGCCTTCTTCTGGCTCGTCTGCTAAAACAACTTCTGTAGTTAATAACATAGCTGCAATAGAAGCTGCGTTTTCTAAAGCTACACGACTTACTTTGGTTGGATCGATAACACCGGCTCCGATTAAGTTTTCGTAAACATCAGTACGGGCATTGTAACCAAAATCGGCTTTACCTTCCTTAACTTTCTGAACTACAATAGAACCTTCAATACCTGCATTTTCGCAAATCTGGCGTAATGGTTCTTCAATTGCTCTGCGGATAATCTGGATACCTGTATTTTCATCCTCGTTAGCACCTTTTAAATCTGCTAAAGCCTCAACCGCACGGATGAAAGCAACGCCACCACCGGCAACGATACCTTCTTCTACTGCTGCACGGGTTGCGTGTAAAGCATCATCAACACGGTCTTTTTTCTCTTTCATTTCAACCTCACTCGCTGCACCAACATAAAGAACCGCAACACCGCCAGCTAATTTAGCCAAACGCTCCTGTAATTTTTCTTTATCGTAATCAGATGTAGTAGTTTCAATTTGAGCTTTGATTTGGTTAACACGAGCCTTAATATCATCCGCGTTACCAGCACCATTAATTACTGTAGTGTTGTCTTTATCAACAACCACTTTTTCAGCCTGACCTAAATAAGTTAAGTCAGCATTTTCTAATTTATAACCTCTTTCTTCAGAGATCACTGTACCACCAGTTAAGATGGCAATATCTTCTAACATCGCTTTTCTACGATCGCCAAAACCTGGAGCTTTAACAGCAGCAACTTTCAGTGATCCACGGATTTTGTTAACCACTAAAGTAGCTAAAGCTTCACCATCTAAATCTTCAGCAATAATTAAAAGTGGCTTACCTGTTTGAACTTGTTTTTCCAAAACAGGTAACAATTCTTTCATGTTGCTGATTTTTTTGTCGTAGATTAAAATGTAAGGGTTTTCTAATTCAGCCTCCATTTTATCCGCATTGGTAACAAAGTAAGGAGATAAGTAACCTCTGTCAAATTGCATACCTTCAACTGTTTTAACTTCAGTTTCTGTACCTTTTGCTTCTTCAACAGTAATAACACCATCTTTACCAACTTTGCCCATTGCTTCTGCAATTAAAGCGCCGATAACTTCATCGTTATTTGCTGAGATGGCTGCAACTTGCTTAATTTTGTTATTGTCTTCGCCAACTGTTTGAGATTGAGCTTTTAAGTTCTTAACCACAGCAGCAACAGCTTTATCGATACCGCGTTTCAAATCCATTGGATTTGCACCAGCAGCAACGTTTTTAATACCTGTAGTAATAATTGCCTGAGCTAAAACGGTAGCTGTCGTTGTACCATCACCAGCAACATCGGCAGTTTTAGATGCTACTTCTTTAACCATTTGAGCACCCATATTTTCAACCGCATCTTTCAATTCGATTTCTTTAGCAACTGTAACACCATCTTTGGTCATCGCCGGAGAACCAAATTTTTTATCGATAATTACATTTCTGCCTTTAGGACCTAAAGTTACTTTTACTGCATTTGCAAGAATATCAACACCTCTTTTCAGGGCATCACGAGCTTCTACGTTATATTTTACTTGTTTTGACATTTTGATTTACGATTTTAGAATTACGATTTACGATTTTTTAAATCGCATCATCTTATAACTTTTAACTTTCTACTTTTAACTTATAATTACCCAACTACAGCATAAATATCGCTTTCGCGCATAATTAAATAATCTTTACCTTCAATAGGAAGTTCAGTGCCACCATATTTGCCATATAAAACTACGTCACCAACTTTAACACTTGGTTTTTTTCCTTCCGAATCCTCTTCAGAAACAGAAACCACGGTTCCTTTAGATGGTTTTTCTTTAGCAGTATCAGGAATATACAAACCTGACGCAGTTTTTTCTTCTGCCGCAGCCGGCTCAACTATTACTCTGTTTGCACTGCCAGCAATGGGTTTAAGGTTTAATGCCATAACTTTTATTATTTTTTAATTTAATTTGAGTTTTTTAACTAAGCATACAATTAACACTTTTTATGCCAATAGGTTTGTGTAGACAATTTTTCACCAGTACTGTCAATTTTATAAACAAAATTAAGAATATCAGGAATTTTTAAGTGTCAGCTTGGCAGAGAGAAAATAGATATTGTTGTCGATTTTAGGATTTCTCTTTATCAGTTGGTGTCTCATCTACCGACCATTTAATATTGATTAACTTAAGTTATTTTAGCACCTATTTTTGAAATATTTCAGTCGGTGAGAGCGATCGATAAGTAAAGCGCTTAGTCATCCGATGAATATTGGCAATACGTCAGTATTCATCGGATAATACTCCCCAAAAACAAAAAAGCTTTCCCTTTTGAGGAAAGCTTTTAAAATACTTTAAGTATATAAACTATCTTTTAGTTGTATCTTTTGCCGGAGCAGGTGCCGCAGGTTTTGCAGAGTTGTTTAAAGTGCTTCCACCCAATGGAGATGGCGATGGAGTTTTATCCAAACGTTCCTGGATGGTTGAACTTCCAACTGCTGCTGGTCCACTGGTTTTGGCAATTGTAGTAATTGATAAGGTTAAAACCACTATTGCAGCCAATAATATCCAGGATCCTTTTTCCAAAACATCGCCTGTGCGTTGTACACCAAACATGTTGCTGCTTCCGCCTCCTGTTGCCAAACCACCACCTTTAGGGTTTTGTATCAATACAAATAAGCCTAAAGCTATACACACAACAATTAGTAAAATGATTAAAAAGGTTACCATGGTAAAATATATTTTATAATTTCTTTTCTATAGATTGGATAAGATCGGCAAAGTAACGGCTTTTTTCCGGATATTTCAAACTTAATTTTTTATAAGTATCTATGGCTTTGTGGTAAAGCATTTGTTCGATATAAATTTTGGCCAAAGTTTCTGAAACCAGATCATAATGATCTTCAGCACTCTTTTTAGCTTTATTCTCATTATCGATCCGCTCTGGCTTTGGCGGTTGTATTGTTGGATCTTCTTTTATAAACTTCTCGATAATCTCTGCACCTTTGGCATCTTTTACTTCTGCTGATGGGTATTCGGCCAAATGATCAGCAACTTCAAAGGGGGTTTGAATATGGAAAATATGCTCTACATATTGTTGTTGAAATTCTGCCTTATCTTGATTTTGAGCTGGCCGTTGTCTTGCAACCACAGATGTAGGCTGTGCATAGGGTTGGAAAATCTGTTCGTGTTCTTTCCGGGTTTTGGCCAGCCACCATAAAAAAGTATAGGGCAACTGATCGTCATCATATTTAGAAACAAAATTAACTTCATGTTCATCCGGAATAACCGTTTCTATCTCTGGAGCAGCCGGAACAACATCTGTACTTTGTTTTTGTTCAAAAGCAAAGAAATCTGTTGCGGCAACATTTTCTATAAATGAATCTTCCTGAACAGGTATATCCATTAAACGACTATCGTCCTCTAACCGGTTATTTGAACTTTCTTTGTTTGACGATTGTAGAGTCTTTGGAATTGAATCTTCTGTAAGCTCTCCTATTTCATCAAAAACCTCTTGATCATCTGGCGTACCCACTATATGAGCTTCAGCAAATCCGGTTTCAAAACGATTTTCTTCTTCTTCAACTTCAACCATTTCTTCAACCGGGGCCAATTGAAGAATGTTGTACAAAACATTACCGTTGCTATATACGGCTGCCTTTGGTACAAACTGAGCATCCACTTTTGCTAAAAGAAGATGAATGGGTTGAGCGTATGGATATTGCTGTAGCATTTCCTGCAACATGGGCACATGCTCTGGTCCAACCTTTCCAGGTTGTGCTAATAAATTTGCCAGTAGCTGTTTGTTATCCATTGTCAATGATTTGTCGCTAAGTTAAAAAATGTAGGCGGTTTTTTGAAAAAGTTTATTCTTGTTATTTAACCACTAAGGTCTCAGAGATTAAACGCAAAGAAAATAAGCTTGGTTTCTTTCCCTGAAAATTTTGCGAAAGTCTTCGTGGTCTTTGCGGTTAAATTTTAGCTACCACTGTGCAAACGCCCTATTAAAAACATCTTCTGTAAGTTGTTTATTAATATTTTCAATTGCAGTTGGTAAAAGAGATTGAATAGATGCACCGTTTAAAGGAAAATCAAAATATCTCGTAAAACTCTCCTCAAAGCTGTTTTTCGAATCTAGCGTATTGGTAAATTTCACCGAAACCGTAATCGTCAAACGGTTTGCCCCTGCGGTTGGTGTAGCATTCGACTGCAATGCAACAGGTTTAATATCGTAACCTGTAATCCTACCTTCAAAAATTGCCTGTCCATCAGTTGGTGTAATACTTAAACGGGTTTGATTGCGAATTCTTGATTTTACAGCCTCTGTAAATTGATTGCTTAAGGTTGGAACAACAAGTGGTGCATTGTTTTCAAAAACCCTGACCGTTACCGTTTTCATTTCTGGTGGAATTGATGCACCACCAAATGAATATGCACAAGCACTTAAAACTGCGATAATTAAGAATCCAAATATTTTTATTTTCATGAGAATATAACTATAAATTTAATTCTTTAATTTTTCTGTAAAGTGTGCGTTCGGATATTCCCAGTTCTTGTGCCGCAAACTTGCGTTTACCCTTATGTTTTTTCAATGCCTTTTTAATCAGATCAGATTCTTTATCAATTAAGGATAAGGATTCTTCAACTTCCTCGGCATCATGAGTGAAATAATCACTGTTGCTGTTCACATTAACCGGGCTTGGCTGCTGAATGGTAAAGGCGTGTTCTTGCCCGGCTGGCAATTCAACATCACGATAAAGTTGATTAATATAGTGAGGATTATCTGCCAAAACCGTAGCTGTGTTTCCATCATGCTGGATAATTTCGGCAACCAATTTTTTAAGTTCAACCATGTCCTTTTTCATGTCGAAAAGAACCTTGTACAAAATATCTCTTTCGGTAAAATCTTCTTTTGATGATGAATTAATAGCCATTGGCAAATTACTACCGGCTTCATTGGGTATATAATTTAAAATGGCTTGTCCCGTTACGTTTCGGTCTTTTTCCAAAACGCAAATCTGTTCAGCAATATTTTTTAGCTGACGCACATTGCCCGGCCAGCTGTAATTGGTTAAAATCTGTACCGCATCTGGCTCTAAATTCAAACCCGGACTACGGTATTTATCACTGAAATCGGCAGCGAATTTCCTAAACAACAAATAAATATCTTCTTTGCGTTCGTGTAAGGCAGGTATACGCAATGGAACCGTATTTAACCTGTAATATAAATCCTCACGGAATTTTCCATTTTTAACCCGATTGTAAACATCCACATTGGTAGCAGCAATGATACGGACATCTGTTTTTTGAACTTTTGATGAACCTACACGCAGGTATTCGCCGCTCTCTAAAATCCTCAGCAAACGAGCTTGAGTACCTAATGGCAATTCCGCTACTTCATCTAAAAAAATAGTCCCTCCATTGGCCACTTCAAAATAACCTTTACGGGCTTCGTGTGCACCTGTAAAGGAGCCTTTTTCGTGACCAAACAATTCCGAATCAATAGTTCCTTCTGGAATGGCTCCACAATTTACCGCAATAAAAGCACCATGTTTACGTGCACTTAATTGATGGATAATGTGCGAGAAAACTTCTTTACCACTACCGCTTTCGCCTGTAATTAACACCGACATATCTGTTGGAGCAACCTGGCTGGCGATGTCTATAGCACGATTAAGCAATGGTGAATTACCAATAATACCGAACCGTTGTTTAATATTTTGTGTATCCATTTAGTTAGATGTGAGTATTGAGATGTGAGATATTAGATCTTTCGCCTTATACCCATTATCTTCAACCTTTTTAATGTGAGATATAAGACCTCTCGCCTTATACCCTTTACCTTCAACCTTTTTAATGTGAGATATAAGACCTCTCGCCTTATACCCTTTACCTTCAACCTTTTTAAACTACCTTTCCAATTAGCGTTGCCGATGTACATTTTTCGATAAATACATCTGCATATTGTCCGGGCTTGATATTTTCTGTTGCGGGGAAAACAACCATGGCGCCACTATCTCCGCGACCACAATAGTCTTTATCTGATTTTTTTGATGTTCCCTCAATTAAAACCCGGATGGTTTTACCCACCCACTCCTGCAAACGCATTAAAGAGTGTTCTTGTTGTTTAGCCAAAATTTCAGCTAGACGGCGTTTTTTAATATCTTCCGGAATATCATCTTCCAGTTTTCTGGCAGCTAAAGTTCCCGGTCTTTCTGAATAAGTAAAATTATAGGCGAAATCATATTGCACATAATCCATTATGCTCAACGTTTCCTGGTGTTCTTCTTCTGTTTCTGTACAAAAACCAGCAATAATATCAGTAGAAATTGCACAGCCTGGAATGATATTACGAATAGCGTCTATGCGGTTGATGTACCATTCACGGGTGTAAGTACGATTCATTAATTCTAAAATACGGCTATTGCCAGATTGAACCGGCAAATGGATGTAATTACAAATGTTATCGTATTTCGCAATGGTATGTAAAACTTCATCAGTAATATCTTTTGGGTGTGAAGTAGAAAAACGCACACGCAAATCAGGGCTAACCAAGGCCGTTTGCTCTAAAAGTTGAGCAAAGTTTACCTCTTCTGTTCCATCTTCTGATTTCCAATGATATGAATCTACGTTTTGACCTAAAAGTGTTACTTCCCGATAGCCGTTTTCAAATAATCCCCTGGCTTCTTCAATAATAGAATGCGCATCACGACTGCGTTCCCGGCCACGTGTGAACGGAACCACACAGAAAGAACACATATTATTGCAACCACGAGTGATTGAGATGAATGCAGTTATACCATTGCTGTTTAAACGAACAGGGCTAATATCTGCATAGGTTTCCTCTCGTGATAAAAGTACGTTTACGGCCTTATGTCCATCTTCAACCTGCTCAATTAAATTGGGTAAATCCCGGTAAGCATCCGGGCCAACAACAACATCGACCAAACGTTCTTCTTCTAAAAATTTAGACTTTAGCCGTTCTGCCATGCAGCCCAAAACTCCAACAATCAATTTTGGATTACGACGTTTTTCAACACCAAATTGTGACAGGCGATTTCTAACCCTCGTTTCCGCATTCTCGCGAATTGAACAAGTATTGATAAAAATAACATCTGCCTGATGGTAATCTCCTGTAGTTTCAAATCCGGTTTCTGATAGTATAGAAGCTACGATCTCGCTATCTGCAAAATTCATAGCGCAGCCATAACTTTCGATGTATAATTTACGTGCGTCGGCTTTTTGGGGGGTATCCAAAATTAAAGCTTCACCCTGTCTTGCCTCATCATGCGTCTTATCCTGTACTTGTAAATCAATCATTTCTAAAAAAGATTTTGGGATTGCAAAAATACATAAATAAAATTAAAAATGACAATTTGACATGTTTAGTTCGAATGTTTACAGAAGGATTATTTTACCTGCTTAGTTCATCCTTTCGAATGCGAAGGGATCGTAGTTTGTTATATTTATAGCGAATGCAGGATTACTTCGTTCCTCACAATGTTGGTAAGCAAAAACCTTTCCCAGCTCAGTCTGTTCTAATTTGATAAGCAACGGATCATGCCAGCTCAAAAAAGGAAAAAACTTTGGTCTTGGATCGCCAGTATTACCACCATCCTGATTTTAATTATTGCATTTTTGGCTCTATTTATAAGTGTCAAATGGAAATTATTACTAACCGAAAAAATTAAAACGAGTGTCTATAATGGTTCATATCATTTATATCAAATCGATTTCAAAACACTTGATCTAAATGTATTAACTGGTAGCTTGGTTCTCCATAATGTTACACTTAATCCTGATTCTTTGGTGTACGATAGTTTAAAAGCTAAACGATTGGCTCCTGCACATACTTTTCAGATCAAATTAAAAAAGCTGCAGATTAGCAGAGCAGGAATACTTACTGCTTACTTTAAAAAACATGTTGAGATAAATGCAATTGTTCTGGAAAAGCCATCCATCAATATGATCTTTAATAAAGTACCCAAAGAGGCCGATACGATTAAACCAGAAAAAACACTTTATCAGCAGATTTCAAAAACCTTTAGCTCCATCCATGTAAAAGCAATTAAAATTGTTGATGCAGATTTCGATTACATCAATAGAGGTACGACAAAAAGGACTGTAAACTCTATAAAACATCTCAACATTAACATTAAAGATTTCCTTTTAGATTCCCTTTCCCAAAGCGACACAACCAGATTTTATTATACAGAAGACATTTCCTTTGAAATTGTTGGGTACAAATCCTTAACCAAGGATAAAATGTATAACATTAAAGTAGATACCATTAAGGGCTCATCGGCATCGAAAAACATTATCACTAATGGCTTTAAGTTGATTCCCTTATACCCGGAACTGGCTTTTGCAAGGAAATATAAGGTACAAAAAGACCGATACAATTTCACATTTGATAAAATAGAATTTAGAGGTGTAGATTTTATTGGTTTAAATACGGATCAAAAACTGAATGCAAAATCCCTAAGAATTGGACCAGCCAATGTTGAAGTTTTCATGAGTAGAGAATCGCCACCTCCGCCCGGTTTAGATAAGGGAAAAAATTATCCCCATGTGGCCTTAAAAAGATTAAGCTTGCTAACATTAATTGATACGGTAAAGCTTAGAAATGTTGATGTTAAATATTCGGAGTATAATCCGGCAAGCAAAAAAATTGGTGCCGTCGAATTTAAATCTCTTACTGGAAATATCTTAAACGTAACCAACGATAATTTTCAACTGAGTAAAAACAATCATGCCAGGGCTGATTTAAACTCTTTGCTAATGGGATCTGGAAAACTAAATCTGAAAATAGATTTTAACCTGATTGATGAAGATGGAGCATTTCGTTATAGTGGAAGTTTGAGTCAGTTCAATTTTCAAAAATTAAACCCTTTATCAAAAGCTCTGGGTTTAGTTGAGATTGAAAGTGGAAATATTCAGCATATAGATTTTAAAGCAAGAGGAAATTTACGCTCTGCATCCGGTTCGATGAATATGTTTTACAGCAATTTAAAATTGAAATTACTATCGGATAATATTGATAGCAAGGGAACAAAGAAAAAAAAATTTCTCTCATTTCTGGCCAATTCCATTTTGGTTAAAGATGAAAATCCAAGCAAAGGAGAGGTGCCAAGAACCGCTGTTATGAGTAATTCCAGAATTAATTCTGCCTCATTTTTTAATTTGATGTGGAAGACCGTTTTTGTTGGGATCAGAGATATTGTTGGCGTTGGGATTGTTCCGATTAAAGATCCTGTTAAGCAACAAAAAGTTATTAAAAAGAAAATAAGAGCGCATAACAAATCGAAAAGAAACTGGTAAAACCGAAAAATTGGCAACACATTTTTAACAAATACGTTTATAATGTATATTGCTGATAAAACCAACCAAGTGTTTAATGCCAGAAACAAAAAAATATCGTTACAAACTCTTAAAATGGGCTGCAAGCATATTTTTGATTGTTTTTATTTTATTGGCAGCTGTAGCCTGGTATTTAAATGTAAAGTCTCGTCCGCTATTAACAGAACAGATTAAGACACTGCTTTATAAATCAACTGATAGTTTATATACCATCAGTTTCACTAAGGTTACGACGAACATTTTTACCGGACACGCAAGCCTTCAAAATGTAAAAATCACTCCAGATACCAATCGATTTAAACAGCTAATCGCTCTAAAAAGAGCTCCGAATAATCTTTATACGGTATCACTAAAGAAACTGGTTGTAAAACGTTTCCATCCATTAACACTTTACAAAGAACGCAGGCTCCGGTTAGAAGAAGTATTATTTGATAAGCCAACCGTTTTAATGGTAAACAGGCAATTTGGTTTTAACGAAAATCGTCTGCCACGACCAGTAAAATCGCCCTACGATTTCATCTCCAAAAACTTAAAGGAATTTAGTATTCAAACCATCAAATTTAAAGATGCCAGCTTTAAATACATCAACAAAAATTTGAAAAAACCTAATGTTTTCTCCATTAAAAATCTAAATATTACCCTAACTGGTTTATTGGTTGATTCTACTTCTGCGGAAGATCCGACCAGATTTTATCTATTGAAAGATGTAGCCATAAATTTAAACGATTACGTTTATCCTACTACAGATAAAATGTATAACATCAAGTTAAGTCAGCTTGACTTCAAGGCATCAACAGGAAAATTAAAAATTAAAAAGTTTGTGGTAGATCCCTTGTACAATGAAATGAAATTTGGTCAGGTTGCGGGTTATGCAAAGGATCGTTTCCATATTCAAATGAGAGACATTTCATTAGACGAGATAGATTTACCGCTTTACATTCGTAAACAGGAATTGTGGGCTAAAACAATGACGATAGCCAATGGTTTTGTTTCCGTTTTTAACGACAACAGTTTACCAAGGCCAGGCAAAGAAAATAAAATAGGTCAGTTTCCACATCAGCTTTTGCAAAAATTAACTGCTCCGGTACTTGTACAAAAAATACAGATCAAAGATATTGACATCAGTTACGCTGTTTATGATAAAGATAGCCATCAAAAAGGAAAAGTCTCATTTGAGCATACTTCAGGCACCATTAGTAATGTAACCAATGTTGCAAAGATTAAAGTACAAAATCCGATTATGGAAGCCAATCTGAGTACCTATTTGATGGGGCAAGGCAAATTGAATATCGACTTTAAGTTTAATCTTACGGCTCAAAACGGAGCCTTTTCTTATGCGGGAATGCTGCACAACATCAATGCCAGGGTCATGAATCAAATCACCAAACCGCTTGGTCTGGTACAAATTAATCGTGGCAATATAGATAAGATGGCGTTTAATTTTGATGCCAATGATTTAAAATCAAAAGGAAAAGTAAATTTTTGGTATTATGATTTGTCTGTTGCGTTAATGAAAAACGACCCTGAAAAAGGCCATTTGGTTAAAAGGGGATTACTTTCCTTCCTGGCCAATGCCTTAATTATCAATCCTGAAAATCCAGGTCAGGATGGCAAATTTATTTCTGCGGTTGTAAATTATGATAGGCCAGCCAATACTTCTTTTTTTAACATGATATGGAAAAGCCTTTTCCTTGGAATAAAATACAGTGTCGGCATTACAGAAGAAAAGCAAAGTGAAATACGGGAACATATCGCGAAATTTAAGGCTATGAAAGAGAATCGTCGGGAACGTAAAATAAAAAGATTAGAGCGCCGGCAGCACAGGCAAAAAGAGCGCGAACAAAAGGAAAAACGCTGAATATAAAACATTTGTAACTAGGGGTATTTGATTCCCTCAAAAAGACAGCCAGGGATTTTAATCCGAATACTTTTTAACAATCTCCTCCAGCGTCGCAATATCAAAAGGTTTTGGCAAGTAACTATCGGCACCTGCTTTTTCGGCCAAAGCCGAAACATCCTTATTTGCCGAAAAGTAAATAATAGGAATGTGTTTTAAATCAAGGTTATTTTTAATGGTTCTTGTTGCTTCTATTCCACCCAGGTCGGGCAACCAGTTATCCATAAGGATGATATCCGGCATATATTCTGCAATCTGTTCTTCAATATTATTTGTATTTTCTGATGTTTTAATCTCGTACCCGGCATCCTCTAAAATAAAGGTACACAAATCCAGAATATCCTTATTATCATCAAAAACAAATACTTTCTTAATAGCCCCCATAGTTTATTCTCCAAGAAAACAGCTTAAGGTTTGTATGTAATTAATTCATTTATATAATCTGCCATTTCAGTTGCATTTAAAACTACCCCTGTTTCTAAATTAATCATTGCCTGTTGTGGCATATATGGCATAATTGCTGTATCCGGATTCTGTATAACCACTTTACCTCCAAAATTGTTTACTCTTTTTAATCCATCTACTCCATCAGCGTTTGATCCTGAAAGTAAAACACATACCAGCTCATCCTTAAAAACCTCTGCTGCAGATTGGAAGGTAACATCAATGGATGGTCGTGAATAATTCACTTTTTCTGAATAATCCAATGAAAAGGTATGATCTTGCTCAATAAGCAAATGATAATCTGCAGGAGCAATGTATACGTTCCCGGCCATTAAAAATTCTTTTTCCTCTGCTTCTATAACTTTTAAAGATGTCCGGGCCTGCAAAAGATCACTTAACAGGGACTCGTTAGTTGGTTTGCGGTGAATAACTAAAATAATCGGAAAATTTATGTTGCTATTAATTGCCGGAAATATCTCAAGTAAAACATCCAAACTACCCGCTGAGCCACCAATAATTAAAGCACCGCATTTCCCCGAATTTATAGTTTTTGCCATATTTTTTCTGTTCTAATCCTCCTGTATTCTTTAGCTTTTGGCCAAAAATCTAAACTCTCTTTACTCCCCAAAGCCAAATATCCTAGTTTCTCAATACTATTGTTGAACAAGTTAAAAACTTTATGTTGCAAATCCTTATCAAAATAAATTAAAACATTTCGACACAGAATTAATTGAAACTCATTGAAAGAATGATCCGAAACAAGATTGTGTGTAGAGAAAATCATTTTTTCACCTAAAGTTTCATCAAATTTAGCCAAAGAATAATTTGCTGTGTAATAAGCCGAGAACTCTTTTGTTCCCCCTGATTGTAAATAATTTTCTGAATATCCCTTAATATAATTTAAAGGGAACATCCCCTTTTTAGCTTTATCCAATACCGAAGGGCTAATATCTGTGACATAAATTAAAGCTTTATGCAGAAGATTAAGTTCCTTTAAAACAATGGCCAATGAATATGCCTCTTCTCCGGTAGAGCAACCGGCAATCCAAATTCTTATAAAAGGATAAGTACCAAGCACAGGCAATACATCATTTCGTAAGGATTTGTAAAACGATGGATCACGGAACATTTCGGTAACATTAACCGTAATCTCCTCTAAAAAGCGTTTAAAATATTTTTTATCTGATTTTATTGCATATCGAAACTCTGCGAAACTCACAAAATTATCCAATGCGTAAAGTCGGGATATTCTTCGCTTTATCGATGCTGGCGCATATTCGAGAAAATCATACCCATGAGCTTCTAAAACATCATTAAGCAGAGCTTCTATCTGTTCATTATCTAGTACGTCGCTTAGCACCTGTTAAAGATTTTCTATATATATTAATAGCTCATCAATATTTATGGGCTTGGATATATAACCGGAAGCTCCGGCACTGAGACATAACTCTTTATCTCCAAGCATTGCACGAGCTGTAACTGCGAGAACAGGAATATTTTTTAACTTTTCTGATTTTTTCATTGCAGCAATCGCTTGGTAACCATCCATATCCGGCATCATCATATCCATTAAAACAATGGCAATGCTTTCATTTTTTTCGATAATAAAGAATCCTTCCTCAGCACTTTTGGCTGATAAACAATCAAATCCTCTTGAATTTAAAACAGCCTTTAAGGCAAAAATGTTTCGGTTATCATCATCAATAATGAGTATTAATTTTTTAGGCATATTTATTAAGAGGTTAAGATTTATGATGGTTTCCGTACAGCCAAACACGTAAAAGAGAGGTGAGCTGATCTATATCTGCAGGCTTACTAATGTAATCTGATGCGCCAGCGGCAATACATTGTTCTCTATCCCCCATCATGGCTTTTGCTGTTAATGCTAAAATTGGTAAATCCCTGTATTTTATATCCCGCCTGATCGCTTTTATTGTTTCATAACCATCTAACTCCGGCATCATCATATCCATTAAAACGATATCGACTGAAGAGTTCCCATGGAGTAATTTTAGTGCCTCTTTGCCATCTGTTGCCGCTAAAACTTTCATCTGGTGTTGTTCAAGCACTTTTGTTAAAGAGAATATATTGCGCACATCATCATCGGCAACTAAAATTGTTTTGTTTTTTAAAACATCCTGTAATTCTGAGAATTTCTTTGGTGTTTTATTTTTCTCTATATTTTTTTCTTCCACCAGGTGAAGAAATAATCCGGCCTCATCAAGAATGCGCTGATAAGAGTGTACCGTTTTAACCACAATAGAATTGGCATATTGCTTAATCTTGTTTTCTTCTCCTTTTGATAAGTTTTCACCTGTAAAGATGATGATGGGTAGGTTTTCCAATCCCGGTGCTTTCTTCAGCATCTCAAGGGTTTCATAAGCACGTTTATCGGGCATGCCCATATCCAAAATCACACAATTAACTTCTGGTTTGTGTAATGCTGAAACATTTTTATTGATATGCTTTACAATTTCAGTTTGGATATTGAAATTACTTAAGAAATAACTCAGAGCCATTGCATGCTGTTCGTTTTCTTCGATGATCAAAGCCTTTTTGGGATTACGGCTTGATGCTTGTTCCAATTTATGGAAAATTTCCTGCATCTGCTCAAAGGCGAAAGGTTTGTTTATAAAATCGACAGCCCCTTTAAGCAAACTTTCCTTTTTAACCTGTAGTGATGACATAATGTGTACCGGAATTGGACGTGTTACCGGATTTGATTTTAATTCTTCCATCACCTGCCAGCCATCTTTAACCGGTAATTGTATATCTAACAAAATGGCCAAAGGCTTAAAGGTTTTTGCCATTTCTACTCCAACATCGCCACGAACAGCAACCAATCCCTTGTACTTACGTTTACGTGTAAAATCTAAAAGTGTTTTTGCAAAAAGCGTATCATCTTCAACAATTAAAATTACTTTATCATCAGGTTGGATATTATCGCGATCATCTTCGATTTCCCGGGGGATATTTGGCACGGTTAAATCCTTTACTTTCTCTGGTAAAATATCTGTATCCAATGTGGGTTGTTCATCCCCCTGATCGGGATCACCGAAATCTTCATTCTGATCAATTGGCAATACTAAAGTAAATATACTTCCCTGGCCTTCTTCACTTTTTAAATCGATATATCCACCTAAAAGTTTAGCCAATTCCCGGCTGATGGAAAGCCCTAAACCTGTACCTCCAAATTTACGGCGGGTTGAACCATCCGCCTGTTGGAAAGCTTCAAAAATCATCGCTTGTTTTCCTGGCGCAATGCCTACCCCCGTATCCGTTACTTTAAAAAGTAAAGCATTTAACTCCTCATTTTTATTGATATCCAGCCGAACTGAACCTTTTTCCGTAAACTTAATGGCGTTTGATAAGAGATTTTTTAAAACTTGTTCCAGACACATTTTATCGGTATGGAAATAATCAGGTAAATCGTTGGATTTATGGACGATCAATTTTAGGTTTTTATCTTTGACAATCGGGTTAAATAGGGAACGCATATTTGTTATAATCTCATCAATTTTGATATTTGACTGATCTAACTCCATTTTTCCGGCTTCGATTTTAGAAAGGTCGAGAATTTCATCAATCAAACTTAATAACCCTTGTCCCGAGCTCTGAATCACCTTCGCATATTCCTGGTATTCTTGATCCATAACTTCATTTTCAGCCATCAATCTTGATAAAAGCAAGATTGAATTCAGAGGGGTCCGCAGTTCATGAGACATATTTGCCAGAAATTCGGATTTGTATCTTGCACTTAATTCCAAGGCTTCGGCTTTTTGTTGTATCTCTATATTCCGCTCTTCAATTAATTCATTCTTTTCTTCCAATAAACAGCTTCTTTCTTCAAGTTCATGATTAATTTGCAGCAATTCCTCTTGCTGTATTCTCAGCTCTTCTTCTGATGCTTGTAATTTTTGTGATTGTGCGTCCAGTTCGGCATTCATTCCCTCCAACTCATTATGCTGAATTTGTAATTCTTCTGATTGCGCCTGGGTTTCTTCCAATAACTGCTGAAGTTTTTGCCTGTTTTGGGCCCCAAGCAAAGCTGTTCCAACATCTGATAGAACTAAATTCAAAAAATGCAATTGCAAATCAGAGTACCTGCCTACGGTTCCCAGTTCTAATCCACCAATAGAGATTCCGTTTCTTACAATTGGTAAAACGATTAGCTGTACCGGCCGGGTCTTTCCTGTAGCATAGCTGATGGTTAACTCGCCCTGGGGCACCCTATCCAGTAAAATATGTTTGCCAGATTTTACGACCTGGCCAATCAGACCCTGACCAATTTTCAAAGTTTCAGTTAAGTTTTGGTCTTGTACAGCGTATTTGCCTTTAAGATGTAAATAACCATCATCCTTAAACAAATAAATAGCACCAACCTGGCTTTTTGTATACAATGCCAGAAATTCAATAATATCATCGGCTAAACTGAAAACATCTTTTTCACCAACCATTTTAACGTTTAAATTGACAACTCCTGTTTGCAGCCACTCATTTTCAGCAAGAGTATCAAAAGACTTTTTAAGAGACGCTGACATTGTGTTCAATGATTCGGAAAGTACATCCAAATCATCCTGAAATTGATTATCTAAAGTAACGCCATAATTACCGCTTGAGATTTGATGGGCAATTTCCTTAATTGCAGCGATGCGCTTTTCCATCTCGTATTTCTTATTTTCTATTTCCTGTTGCAGCTTCACACGTTCATCAAAATCTATCGAAACTCTTCTATAAAAAAAAAGCGTTATTAAAATCGCTAAAATGGAAGCACTAACAATTAATAATGGGGTATATGATGTAAGCCTGTTTAGTTCTGTTGTTCGATTGTCAAGTAGTCTTTTTTCTTCTTTGACCATTCGGTCCATCACCACTCTAACTTGATCCATATAAGTTTTACCCTGAAATAAAACAGTTGGATCTACTTCGCCCCCTAATGATTTGGTTTCGATGGTGGCTTTAATAATATTTATTCTCCTGACCATGACATCACGGAGTTCTGCTATATTTTTCTGCTGAACAGGATTATCTTTTGTACTTTCTTCAACTTCCTTCAAAATAGAAAGTGCTCTGTTATTTGCACCATTGTAAGGCTCCATAAAAACTTTATTCCCTGTTAAAAGGTATCCTCTTTGCCCGGTTTCAGCATCTTTTAGTGCAGAATTAACCATTTCTATATTCAGAATTACCTCATCACTGTATTTAACCAGATCGATATTTTTTATCAGGTTATTGATACTATTATACGAAGCAATGGAGCTTATAAACAGAATCATAAGCGATAAGCCAAGGCCCAAACGCAAATTGTTTTTAAGAGTTGTTTTCATCTAAGATTTTGGGATGTGTATATTGTTTGAAAGATGACTTTCTTAATTACTTATGGGGATTTCTGCCTGAGATTTTAAAATTGCCTCTTCATCTGTCGGAATGCTAAAATAAAACTCAGAGCCTTCGTTAGGCACGCTGTTTACTCCAATAATGCCTCCATGTCTTTTTATAATTTCTGAACAAATGTACAACCCAATACCTAAACCATTAAAATGATTGCCATTTTCTTCAACCCGATAAAATTTTTCAAAAATTTTGTGTTGTTGCTCTTCCGAAATGCCAATACCAAAATCTTTAACTGCCACACAAAACTTTCCGTCTTTTATGTTTGCGGTTACATTAACCTGGTTTGTACCAGGCGCATACTTTATGGCGTTGGTAATAAAATTAATAACAACCTGTTCAAGACGCATTTCATCACCATACACCATTCCTTGAGTGGTACCCAGTTTACCTATTTTAAAGTCAGGGTTTGAGTGCTGCAGCATCTCAATGGCATTATTTAACATGTTATCTATACAAAAATGCCGCATGTTAAATTTAAGCTTACCGCTTTCTATTTTGGATATATCGAGCAAATCGACAATTAGATCATTCAATTTTTCCAGCTGCACACTGGCTTTCTCCAGGTGTTTTTGAGCCATAATTTTATCATCCTTGTTTAAGCTGCGCTGTAACAATTGGATATAGCCTTTAACGCTGGTTAATGGTGTTTTTAATTCATGGCTCGCAATGCTGATGAATTCATCTTTTTTATACTCTGCTTGCTTTCTAAATTCAATTTCTTCAAGTAGTTTTCCTTGAACTTCATTAAGTTTACGGCTTTGCTCATAAATGCGATAGAATGTTTTAATTTTTAGCAAGAGCACGTTAATATCAACGGGCTTGGTAATATAATCCAAACCACCGCTCAAATAGCCTTTGGTAATAAATTTTAGTTCTGTATTTACCGCTGAAAGAAAGATAATTGCAGTATCCTTCGCCTTACTAAATCCCGAAATGGCTTCTGCGACTTCAAAACCATCCATATCCGGCATTTGCACATCGAGAATAATCAGGACATAATTGTTTTTTAAAACTTTTTTTAGGGCTTCTTCCCCAGATGATGCGGTATCAACCTCAAAATTGTGGGCCTGAAGCACTTTTTGTAAAGAGATCAGGTTTTCAGGCCTGTCATCAACTATAAGGATCATCTTTAATAAAACAAATAAGAAGCCGGGATAAATTACGCTTAATTTAGAGAAAAAAATCCTCTAACGGTAAACAAACAGCTCTGTTTTAATAAAGTTTTTAATTTTTTATAAATTATTCGAATTAAATGTGTCTCCTTGTTTTATGTCGCCTGTTTCAAAACCCTTTTTAAACCAATACATCCGTTGCTGGGATGTTCCGTGAGTAAAAGAATCCGGAGTCACTTCTCCGGTTGCCTGTTTTTGCAATTTATCATCGCCAATGGCATTTGCAGCTGTTAATGCTTCTTCAATATCGCCTTCCTCTAATTTAAAATCTTTTAAGTTTTGAGCATTGTGTGCCCAAATCCCGGCAAAGAAATCAGCTTGTAATTCTAATTTAACCGATAAGCGATTGTATTCTTTTTCACTTACCCGTCCACGAGCTTGGTCTAATTTTTCTGAAATGCCCAAAATATTTTGAACATGGTGACCAACTTCATGTGCAATAACATAAGCCTGTGCGAAATCACCAGCCGCACCAAAGCGGTTTTTCAAATCATCATAAAATGATAAATCGATATAAACCTTATGATCGCCCGGACAGTAAAATGGGCCCACCGCAGCACTCGCACTACCACAAGCCGTTTGAACGCCATCCCTAAAAAGCCTTAATTTGGGATATTCATATTGCCTACCCATAGCCTGAAATTCCTTATCCCAAACCTGCTCCGTGGATTCTAAAACACCCGAAACAAATTTGGCCTGAAGATCATCCATCGGCACCCCTTGCTTAACCTCTGTATTATCTGACACAGGCATCTGACTGAGCAGACCGGATAAATCTTTCCCAAAAAATAACCCTAAAACAACAATTACAATCCCTATTCCACCGCCTAAAACAGTTTTACCTCCACCGCCACTTCTGCCGTCTTCAACATTGTCGCTTCCTTTACCAAACCATTGCATATCTATTTATTTTTTTAGTTTTATCAATTCCAAAATTAGTTATACTAAAGTATAAAATATTTTATTGATCAAGATTATTATTATTCAGTTTTGGATAAAAACAAAATTCAAGCTTATAACGCCTAAATCTTTATATCGTATATTTAAAAAAGCTAATTATTAAATGCAGTGAGAGCCTTTTCTATTCTTATTTTAGTTTCTTCTGTACCCAATAAAACAGCAACATCGAAAACACCTGGCCCAAATTTACCCCCAACCAGCATAATTCTGAAAGGTAACATCAGTTCTCCAGGCTTAAATCCTTTTTCTTCAGCTAGCGCCTTGAAGATACTTTCTGCCGTTGCTGCATCAGTCAGATTAATATTTTCTGCAAAAGAATTAAAGAAAGCCGCTTTTTCCGCAGTCCATTTTGGTTTCACCGAAGCAACATCATATTCAGTTGGGGTATTAAAGAAATATCCGCTTTGCGCAACAAAATCCGGTAATAAAGTACAACGATCTTTAATCAAATCGATGACCGTATTCAAAAAAACAACATCATTAACTTCGATATTTGCCTTTTTCAATTCATTTTTAACGCTCTGCGCCAACCGCTCTGCGCTCTGCGCTTTAATCCATTCATGATTGTACCATTTGGCTTTTTCGAAATCAAATTTTGCGCCGGCTTTGCTTATTCGATCAATCGTAAATTTCTCAGATAACTCCTTAAGAGTAAATATTTCCTGATCAGTTCCATCATTCCAGCCTAAAAGTGCCAGCATATTGATAAATGCCTCTGGCAAGAAGCCCATTTCTTTAAAGCCTTTAGTGATATCCCCGGTTTTTGGATCAGTCCAGTTCATCGCATAAACAGGAAACCCTAAACGATCGCCATCTCGCTTGCTCAATTTCCCATGCCCATCAGGTTTCAAAATTAAAGGTAAATGCGCCCATTGAGGCATATCATTTTCCCATCCTAAATATTTCCAAAGCAAAATATGAATAGGCGCGGAAGGCAACCACTCCTCCCCCCTGAAGGCATGACTGATTTCCATTGCCTTATCATCAACAACTACAGCTAAATGATAGGTTGGCATTCCATCTGCTTTTAACAAAACTTTATCATCAGCCAAAGATGTTTCGAAACTTACATCACCACGAATGAGGTCATTAAAATGTACAATTTCATTTTCAGGAACTTTAATCCGGATAACGTAAGGTATTTTTGCAGCCAAAAGTTCATCAACTTCTTTAACAGTAAGCGTTAAAGAGTTACGCATTTGCATCCGTGTAGCCTGCCCGTATTGAAAATTTGGAATTTCCTTACGTTTTGCATCTAAATCTTCGGATGTATCAAAAGCATAATAGGCATACCCATCATGAATCAATTGCTCAGCAAATTTCCTATAACTTGGTTTGCGCTCACTTTGTCGATATGGCCCGTAATTGCCTGGATTTTGCGGGCCTTCATCCGGACGGACCCCACACCAATTTAAACAATCCATAATGTATTGTTCAGCACCTTCCACAAAACGACTTTGATCCGTATCCTCTACACGTAAAACGAATGTTCCATTATGCTTTTTGGCAAACAAATAATTAAACAAGGCTGTGCGGACACCCCCTAAATGCAAGCCACCGGTTGGACTTGGCGCAAATCTTACTCTAACTTTTTTATCCATGATTGGTTTGTTGAACGATAAGCGTTTGGTGTTTGGCGTATAAAACGCTAATCGCAATTCGCTTAACGCATAGCGGCACAAAGATATGTTTTTTATGTTTTTTTCGTTTTGTTATTGTATTTTGGCTCACCAAAGCATGAACCCATACGAAAAGAAACGCCGCTGGAAGTTTTTCCTTCTCATTTTTGCCATCTTAATCGGCATTGCATCAGTTTTTTACACAGATTCTTTCGTAAAAAAAATGGAACGCGAAGAAGCCAATCAGTTTCAGCTTTGGGTTAAAATCCAAGAACGCTCAATGCTTTTAATGGACAATGATAACTTTAGAGAAGTTGTTGAAAGCGTTAAACAAAATACTAAAATGCCTGTAATTGTTGTTGATTCAATTGGAAACATAACTACCTACTTCGGATTAGACAGCACCAAAACCAATTATTCCACCGATACTAAATTAACCTACGACAGCCTTTATTATGTTCGCCAGCTTCGTAAGATGAAAGCACAGCACAACCCTGCAGAAATGAACATATTTGGCACCAAATACAAAGCATACTACAGAGATTCTTTCATCTTAACCCAGCTGCGATATTTCCCTTACATTCAAATGATTGTTATTTTCTTATTTCTGCTAACTGCTTATGCAGCTTTTAGCTCCGCTAGAAAAGACGAACAAGATCATGTATGGGTAGGTTTGGCGAAGGAAACCGCGCATCAGTTGGGCACACCAATATCATCATTGATGGCCTGGACAGAACTAATGAAATCGAAATTTGATGCCGAAGATGATCCATTGATTGCCGAGATGGAAAACGATATTAAACGGCTGGAAATTATAACCGACCGCTTCTCTAAAATCGGATCAAAACCAATACTCGAAGATCATGTTGTTTACCTCGTAATTAATAATTTTATCGATTATTTTAAGGTACGCACATCAGATAAAGTTAAATTTAGCATAACAGGAGATGAGCAGGTAAGAGCAATGTTAAATGTACCCCTATTTGATTGGGTGATAGAGAATCTTTTAAAAAATGCGGCTAATGCTATTGGAAACGAAGGCTCAATTTCTATAAAAATTATTGAAAACCTGGCTAAGGAACAGGTCTTTATAGATGTAACCGATAGTGGCAAGGGGATACCTAGATCTAAATTCGATGCCGTTTTCCAACCTGGGTACACTACTCGAAAACGTGGCTGGGGCTTAGGTTTATCATTAACCAAGAGGATAGTTGAAAACTATCATAGTGGCGAAATTTTTGTAAAAGATTCTGAAATTGGAAAAGGCACAACCTTTAGAATAATATTAAAAAGCAGTATAACCTATGAACCGACCACAACCTAACGAATATCCAGCATGGGGCGAAACCTATATCAGCAAAGTAAATGGTGATATTTTTGAAATTCTTAATGAACAGATAACAAGTGTTCCGGCTTTGTTTAGAATGAATGCCGACAAAGCAAATTATGCTTACACTGTGGGCAAATGGACTTTAAAGGAAATGCTTGGGCATATAATAGATACCGAACGTATTTTAGTATATCGCTTAACTTGTTTCGCCAGGAACGAACAACAATCCTTACCCGGTTTTGATGAAGATGATTATGTTCTAAATGCCCGTTTTTCGGAAAGAGATCTGGAGGATCTGATTGAGGAATTTATTTCTTTGCGCAAAGCGAATCTTTATTTATTCAGCTCATTAAATGAAGAGGAGCTGAATAGGAAAGGAATTGCGTCGGGTAGGGAAATTAATGTGAAATCAATATTATTTATTGTTGCCGGGCATATAATCCATCACGTTTCCATTTTAAAAGATCGTTATCATGTGGTTTAAAAACTTTACGGTTGATGACTTAAACAGCCGTCCTAAAAACCATATCGGAGGTTTGCTTGATATTCGTTTTACAGAAATTGGAGAAGATTTTATCATAGGAACCATGCCTGTTGATGAGCGTACACATCAACCTGCTGGTATTTTGCACGGCGGTGCATCTGTGGTTTTAGCTGAAACCCTTGGCAGCATCGCATCATACATGTGTATTGATCCTGAAAAATATATGGCAGTTGGTTTGGAAGTAAATGCTAACCACTTAAGACCTGTTAAAAGAGGTTTGGTTAAAGGCATTTGTAAACCTTTACATATTGGAGCTAAAACCCAGGTTTGGGAAATTAAGATTTATGACGAACGTGGAAAAATGAATTGCATCAGTCGATTAACTGTTGCCATAATTAATAACCCGCATTAATTTGACAAAATCGCTTAATAAAATGCCAATTGTAACCAGTTCAAATGTATTACATTTGGGTAGCTTGCTAACCAAATATTTTATGTGTATGCTCATTCTGGTTTTTGTATCTAATAATCTGCTTAAATAATAAAGGCTGATCTGGGGTACAAAAGAAATTTAATACCTACTTACAAAACTTTAAGTGATGGTTCTGAAATAACAATGACACACGACAGGTTAGCTTCTACAAAAATTAAGAGGTCTTGATATATGTCGTCTTATACCCAATTTAGCGATGAGGAATTGGCAAATCTCCTGAAGAAAGGTGATCATGCAGCATATACCATTATTTTTGACCGGTTTTATGGGTTGTTGTTTATTCATTCTTGTAAGTTGCTCCATAATGAAGATGAGGCCAAGGATGTTGTTCAAGAACTGTTTGAAAAATTGTGGATGCGTCGCGAGACAATCTCGTTCGAACATAGTTTGTCAGCCTATCTGTATGCTGCGATAAGAAACCGAGTTATAAATCGCATTTCGCATAAAAGTGTAGAAAATAAATATATCAATTCGCTACAGGAATTTATTGACCGAGATAATTATTTTGCAGACTATCGGATAAGAGAGAATGAGATGAGAAAGATGATTGAACGGGAAATTTCTGCCCTGCCTTCCAAAATGAAAGAAATATTTGAATTAAGCAGAAGAGATTATCTTTCCCATAAACAGATTGCAGTTAAGCTGCAAATATCCGAACAGACAGTGCGTACACATGTAAAAAAAGCATTAAGGATTCTCAGACCCAAACTGAGCCTTATTTTTTATTTGTTGTTGCTTTTAAAGCTTTTATAAACCAAAGTTTAAATCAGTCTAAACCTATTATACTTTTTTTTATTTTTTTTTCAAAAAAATATACCCCATACACGCCTGCTTACTGTCTCAACATAAAATCAAAAGGCCAGGTATAGGGCATGCAACAAGATCCAGTAAAATTATTAGAAAAATATAAGGCAGGCAATTGTTCTCATAAAGAAAAAGCAATTGTGGAAAGCTGGTACCTGGAGTTGCAATCTGAAAAGGAAGTACCGACGCATGCAATTATTGAAAATACGAAAGATGAAGTTTGGGCTTTTTTATCTGCCAACAAAAACAAGCCTGTTAAAATCCGTAGCCTAGCTTCTGGTTATCTACGTAAAGTAAGCATTTGGACCGCTGTTATTTTTACAGTCGCCTCCGTTGGACTGCTTTATTTTAATAAAACGAGGATGCCTAATATAGTTACCCACATTACAAAAAGTAATGATGTAGCTCCTGGCGGCAACAAGGCATTTTTGACATTGGCCGATGGCAGGAAAATTTCATTGACCGATGCCGCGAATGGCGAAATTGTTAAACAGGATGAATTAATTATAAGTAAAACAGCCGATGGGCAATTGGTTTATACTGTAGCCAATACAGATATAGTGGGTAAAAAAAGAACGGCATTATTTAATACAATAGAGACACCCAATGGAGGGCAATATCAGATAAATCTGCCTGATGGTACCCGGGTATGGTTAAATGCTGCCTCATCTTTACATTACCCAACAAAATTTATTGGAAATACTCGAACAGTAGAACTAACAGGTGAAGGGTATTTTGAAGTAGCGAAGTTGAGTAGCGAAGATCAGGTATCGGGAAACAAGATAGCACGCAGGATACCTTTTATCGTAAAATGTGGAGAACAGGAAGTAGAAGTGTTGGGTACACATTTTAACATCAATAGCTATAAAGATGAAGAGGACATTAGAACAACCCTGCTTGAAGGGTCTGTGCTGGTGTTACCGCAAAATCAACAAATCGCTGCAATTCATACCATTCAACTCGGTAATAGAGGGAAAGGAGTTGTTTTGAAACCTGGTGAACAGAGCCAGTTAAACAAAAACTCCATAAATGTAAAAGCGGTTGATGCCGAAACCGTCCTTGCTTGGAAAGGTGGTGATTTTGTCTTTGATGGTGATGATCTGAAAAGTATTATGAGAAAAGTAGCAAGATGGTATAATGTAGAGGTTGTCTACAAAGGCGATTTTGATAATTTGAAATTCGGGGGTTACATATCCCGTTCCAAAAACATTTCATCAGTATTAGGCATTATGGAATCTACAGGTAAAGTCCGTTTTAATATTACAGGAAAAAAAATCACAGTATGGAGGGATAATGTAAAACAAAGTAAGTAAGCATAACAACTAACCAAAAATAACAATATGAGAAATAAGATAATTATACAGCGGGTCACTTAATATGGGCAACAAAGCCTAGACCAAGCTTTTATAAGGCTCAATTGCTCAAAGCTTAGTCAAAAACCGGAAGTGCTTTGAACCACTCCTGGCAAAAAATGGCTGGGATTACCTACAAATCGTTAATTTTTCGTTTAACCCAACTAATCAAATGTATGAACTTTTACAAACAATCCGTATGTAAGCCACCCGGCTTGCTACATAAATATCTGTTGATAATGAAATTTACTACAATTTTATTGGTCACAGCCTTTTTGCAGTTTGCACAGGCCAGCAAGGCACAACGTATTAACCTTTCACAGAAAAATGCCAGCCTGGAGGAAGTGTTTAAAGAAATTCGTAAACAAAGTGGTTATGATTTCTTTTATGATCTGGAAGATATCAAAAGAGCAAAAAGAGTTGACCTTTCTGTACATAATGAAACGCTTGAAGAAGTATTGAAACGCTGTTTCGAAAACCAGCCCTTTACTTTCACATTAAAAGACAAGACGGTGATCATCAAAGAGAATCAGTCTAATGCTTCGCCATATGTTGGTAATTCCTTTCAAAAAATAGACCTGAAGGGAAAAGTTACCGATGAAAAAGGTGGGGTTATGCCTGGGGTAAGTGTAAGACTAAAAGGAAGTAGCACAGGTACCATGACCGATAGCAATGGCAACTATGCCTTAACATTGCCCGATGGTTCTAGAACACTCGTTTTCAGTTTTATAGGCTATATTTCACAGGAAATCCCCATAAATAACATAACAATTATTAATGTAGTTTTAAAAGAAGAGAGCAATGCACTTTCAGAAGTTGTGGTAGTCGGCTATGGTACGCAGAAAAAAGTGAACCTTACTGGTGCAGTTTCTGCAGTTTCAGGTAATGAACTTACCACAAGACAAGCTCCCAATACAACTTCCTTACTGCAAGGAAGAATGCCAGGTGTACAGGTGACACAGAATTCCGGACAACCAGGTGCAGAGAATGCAAGTATTCAGATTCGTGGTCAAGGTACATTTAGTGGTGCAGGCAACGATCCGCTTATATTAATTGATGGAGTAGAGGGTAACCTGAATAATGTGAATCCTAACCAAATTGAAAGTATTTCTGTATTAAAAGATGCTGCATCTGCTGCAATCTATGGTTCAAGAGCAGCTAACGGTGTTATTCTTGTAACCACTAAAGCTGGTAAAGCTGGGCGATTAAATATAGATTACAGTTATAATTTTGGTAGTCAGCAAGCCACTTCTATGTATGACAGGATTACCAATTCTGTGCAGTTTATGGAATTGCTGAACAAAGCCATTGCCCATACCGGAACCAATACCAACCAGATTTATACACCAGCACAGATTGAAGAATATCAACAAGGCGCAATCACGAATCCAGCTCAATACCCAAGTTACGACTGGATGGATGCCATCCTTCGTATAGCTCCAATGCAACAGCATTATTTGAGTGTAAATGGAGGGAAAGAAGGAACCACATATAATTTTGGTGCTGGATATCTGGATCAGGATGGCATTCTTATTGCAACAGGTTATAAAAGATACGATGCTCAATTTAACTTTAAAACCAGCCTAAATAACAAAGTCTCTTTTGGAACCAATATTGCTTTTTCTAAGGGAAACCGAAACGAGACTGCCCTAAACAATAACTTTGATGGCAACTCTACTGAGGATCAGATCCTAAGTGCCTTGGCTGCGCATCCTACTTTTAGTCCTTATCTGCCTGATGGCAGTGGAAGATATGCTGCTAAAGCGTATATCCAGGAAGGTGGAAATAAAAACCCAGTGGCAACAGCAGAAAATGGTGGTAGGTTTATCAATAATTATTATGCCCTGGCTTCTGCTTTTCTGGATGTTGATATTCTTCCCGGATTAAAAGGCGAGATTAAAGGTGCTGTGAAATATAATGATAGACAAACCAAAGTAGATGTAATCGGCATACCAGGCTATATGTTCTTACCAGATGCAAATGGACAATATTTGTACAATACACAATGGAATGGGACTGTTGGTGAAAATAACTTAACGGTCCGTAACGATAAAGATGTACAATATACTGTATTTGGAACCTTGAATTATACCAAAACCTTTAATAAGGTGCACAACTTCTCTGCGTTATTAGGGGCTAGTCAAGAAACTTTCAGATATGACCGTCTTCAGGGTTTTAAAAGAAATGCGCCTTCTGATGACCTGCTGGAATTAGGGGCTTATTCGCCGGGGGGACAGCTTGCCGATGGTTTTGCTTATCAGTGGGCCTTGCAATCTTTATTTGGAAGAGTTAATTACAACTATAAGGAAAAATACCTCCTAGAAGGAAATTTCAGGTATGATGGGTCATCACGTTTTCCTACAGGAAACAAATGGGGGTTTTTCCCTTCTGCTTCTGCAGGATGGAGAATTTCACAAGAAGATTTTATGAAATCTGTTCATTGGGTTGATAACCTTAAGGCCAGACTATCCTGGGGGCAGGTAGGAAACCAGAACATAAACCGTACATTGGGTGGCGAGTCCGTGCCATATCCATATCAGGAGGTACTTAACCCCGCATTGTACAATATTGGGGGCTCTTTACAACAAGGAGTAACCCAAACAGACTTGATCAACAGGAACATTACCTGGGAAACCACTACGGTAACCGATATTGGTCTTGATTTTAGTTTATTCAAATCTTCTTTATTTGGTTCCGTAGATTGGTATTCGAAATATACCACCAATATCCTTAGAGCTCTCCAGGTTCCGGATTTTATTGGTATAGCAGGCCCAACCGTAAACCTGGGCGAAATGAAGAATACAGGTATTGAATTATCTCTCGGCTATGAAAACAAGATCAATGATTTTCATTATAAAGTGCAGGGAAATTTTGAGACTTATAAAAATAAGGTTGTCAAATTCGGCACAAGGGAAATTGATAGCAGCAATGGATTCATTAGACAGGAAGGACTCCCTTATAATTCTTATTACATGTATGTTTTTGATGGAATTTATCAAAATCAGGCTGAAATAGACAATGGTCCAACCCCTTTGGTAAAACCAAAACCGGGCGACATGAAATATAAGGATGTGAGTGGCCCTAATGGTGTACCAGATGGTAAAATTACTACAGATGATCGTGTGGTAGTGGGTGGTGCGTTTCCTAAATTTAATTATGGACTGACCTTTAACGCCGATTATAAAAACTTTGACCTGAGCTTCTTCTTCCAGGGTGTACAGGGCCGTAAGATATATGTAAAAGAATGGGGAATCGCACCATTTAGACAGGGAAGCCCTCCTCCTACTTTTTGGGAAAATGCCTGGGATGGAGAAGGAACATCCAATACCATACCGCATATCTTTAATGAAAATTATGCCCCCAACACCCAGGTATCCAACTGGTGGTTGCAAGATGCCTCTTATCTAAGGTTAAAAAATCTTCAGCTTGGCTATAACTTTCCTTCAAAATTAATCAACAAAGTTAAAATTCAGGCCCTTAGATTATATATATCCGGGGACAACTTGTTAACTTTTACTGATTTCTTTAAGGGAAGTGACCCCGAACGGGCCGCAGCGAGTGGCCGTGCGGCAATTTATCCACAGGCTAAAATTTATTCATTTGGAATGAAAATAACTCTTTAATCATTGGCTTTATGAAAACGATATATATAAAAACAGTTTTTCTTTTGATTTTAATCACCTCCGTATTTTCATGTAAGAAAACTTTAGATAAAGACCCGCTCTCCAATCCGAATTCTGCAAATTTCTGGAAAACGGAAGGCGAAGCCAATAAAGCACTAATTGCCTGTTACTATAAACTTAAAGAACCTATTTTTTCTAATGGTCCGGGTCAAAGTGGTAATTTCCTGTTTTGGGAAGCGCTATCCGATAATGCCTCCAATACCTCTAATTATGAAGCTTTTGATGTCGTAATGAGAGGAGACCATAATTCTGCAACTACGGGTATAGTTAGCAAGTCCTTTACTTTTGACTTTCAGGGAATCGCTTATTGTAATTACTTTCTGGACAATATAGACCGGGTAATCGCAATTGCGGATGCCACCAGTAAAAAAATGAAAGGAGAAGCATTGTTCCTGAGGGCCTATTACTATAATGATCTGGCCCAGCTTTATGGCGATTTGCCCATCATTTTAACGCCCGCTACATTAGACGGGGATTTCATGAAAAGCCCGAGATCTCCAAAGGCGGATGTGGTGACACAAATCCTTAAGGATCTTGATCTTGCCATTTCCTATCTTCCGACAACTGCTTATACTGATGGCCATGCCGTTAAAGGTTCTGCAATTGCTTTAAAAACCAGGGTTCTTTTAAACAATCAACGATATGCGGAAGCAGCCGATGCCGCCTGGACTCTTATAGGCGACCCAGCTAATCCTTTCCAGCTTTCCAGTAATTATGCGGGTATTTTCTTTGGTGACCAAGCGAACAATAAAGAGATTATGTTCTCTGTACAGTTTAAAGCGCCTGATGATTACCATTCTTTAGATCAGGTGATTGGCGCCCGTATGTCTGTTTTTCCAACGGTAGAATTAAGAAATGCCTACGAACCCAATGATCCTCGACGAAAAATGACCATTTTTGAAGCAGGAGACCCATGGGCTTATAATCCAACTGGTTTTAAACAAACTGGAAGTACAGCTGAAGGCCAAATCCCATATACTACCATGGCATTTAAAAAATGGGTGAACACAGCCATAAATAATGCTTCTGGCGCCACCTTGAGCGACCAGCATATGGTTAAGATCCGCTATGCGGACTTGTTGCTGATGTATGCCGAATCTATGTTTGAAAGCGGACAGGGTGCCGACCCACGAGCATTAAAAGCGCTGAATGATGTAAGAGCGAGGCCAGGTGTTAATATGCCGCCAAAAGCTGCATTAACGCGTGAAATCATAAGGAACGAACGCAGGGTAGAGCTCGCTTTTGAAGGCTTGCGCTACAATGACCTTATCAGGTGGAAAATTGCAGATCAGGTTATACCTTTAGTACCTTATGATGCAAAAGGCACAAAAAGAAAATTCAAATCTTACCTGTTCCCAATCCCACTTGGACAAATGGACATTATGAAAGGGATTTGGACCCAGAATCCTGGCTTTTAATACTTAAAATATGTACAAAGTCAAATTTACGCTTTCGCTGTTATTACTGATAACAGCAAAAGCATTTTCTCAGGACTATCCGGTAATCCAAAGTCTCAATAAGAAGGTGACTTTCAAGGCTCCTTTAATATTTAAATCAAAACTAGTTTAAGGGGCTTACCATTGGCCACATCCTGAATTTATTTCAGCATCTATTTTGAATAAATAAACGCAACAATAATAAAAATAAAAAGGGCTGCTCTCTTGCGATAGCAGCCCTTTCTTAAATATGATAATAAATTAAATTACTTTCACATTAACGGCATTTAAGCCTTTTTTACCGTTAGCAACTTCGTACTGTACTTTGTCGTTTTCACGGATTTCGTCGATAAGACCTGTTGAGTGAACAAAAATTTCGCTATCGCCATTTGCAGGGATAATAAAGCCAAAACCTTTAGTCACATTGAAGAATTTTACTGTGCCTTCTTGCATTGTATTAAAAATTAAAATTAAGTATGCAAGGTAAGTTTTAATTTTTAAAATCAAAATGTTTTTTAACATTTTTTTAACGTTAAATCATTGTAAACAACAGGTTATTAGGGCTTTTTAATTGTCCGGCCTACAATATTTAAGGTAACTGCACTATTGTGTGGGATATCAAGAGTAGTTCCTGGTACCACATTAAAAAGATTTCTAATATAAATATCTGCAACCCCCTGCATCATTTTCTTTTTTGCTTCAACGGCCTCTGGCAGTACCCCATTAACACTTAATATATGGATGCCTCCATTAAAATCTACAATGGCCGAACATTCGTAAGCAAAATCTTTGTAAGCCCTTTCGATCACAATTTTATATTGAGGAAATATGTAATCGTATGCCGCAGTGCGTTTTAATATTTTATCAACTGTGCTAAATTTTTCTACGGTTACAATTTTACTTTTAGGTATAAATTGAACCGGTTGGCGGGCGGCATAAGCATCGTTACTATTTCTGTTTACTTTCTCCGATCTTTTTTTAATAAATAATGTATCAGCCTTTGTAGGTTTTTGCAATTCCGAAGCAGTTGTTTTAAGCTTGTTTTTAATATAATCCTGTGCATAAAAGGTCATATTTACATCTGATCGGATGTCAGAAGCGATTACTCTTCCATCGACCTGTATTCTTTGGAAAACCAGGCTATCTTTACTGATGTGTTTTACTTTGAAAAATTCCTCTGCAAAATTGTAAACATTGCCATGATCGTATTGCAGGTAAAATTTCTGCATAATCTTTTTTTGAGGGCTCCAGGCCATCATTGTATCTTCTGCAGCAACTTCAATAATCCAGGATGGCTCTTGCATAAAACCATCCTTATTAAAAGAAAGGCCATTACTGAAACGCCGTTTTACCTCCTCATACCTTATCCCCTTTACTGGAGAAAAAGTAAAATCTCTTAAAGTGGCATCAGTAGTTTTACTTCCATAATTACAAGCAGAAAATAAGGCAAACAACACCAGGCTTAGGCACAATTTTTTTATCATATGGGTATTATGATTATGCATCAAATTAAAAATTGTGCTAAAATAATTATTTCTTCTTAACCAAAATTACATTAGCTACTTTGCGCTGACCTTTATGATCCCATTTTTTATTGTCTGATGGATAATTAACCACTCCATCATCCGGCATTCCATTTACCCATAAGGTTGTGGAGCCACCGCCATCAAAATTTATTGCAGTTATACAGCCCAGCCAACGCATCAGCTTGCTGAGCTCAAACAAGCTCATTCCCGCCGAATGATCATCGCGGCCATCCACCGTTAATAAAATTACGTTACCGTTAGACTTTAAGCCTAAGCAGGTTCTTGGATGCCGTAAGCGGTTAAAAGCAGCAGTATCGATATTTTCATTTACCTGATCAAAGATAAGTAATGGCCCATTTAACAAAACATTTTGTTCAGGTAACTTAGTTTCCCAGTCGGCAGTTCCATCCCATTTCTTTATGGATAGCTTGCCATTTTCTATAACCACTGCGGCTTGCTGATGTCTTGCTCTATTGCCATTTTTCTCTAATGTATTTGTGTTAATCACCTTTTCATTTATGCGAACAAAGTCTACTGAACCTCCATTTTTCACATCAAAAAAGTTTCCATTAATTGCAGTTATCGCATTATTTCTGAATCCAAAATCACTAACGGTAATGAGTTCCTTTTCTTCAGCATCTAAAGCAAAAAGAGCTTTTCTGCCTGTATTTTTAACTTCGATAAAAGAAATATTTTCATTGGCAGCAAAAAGATTCTTTTCATTAAAATGATGTTTAAATAAAACCACTTGCCTGGCAATTTTTGTTTTCTGCCACCTAGTTTTTACAACCGTTACTGAATCCGGATTTTGTGCAAATACCCATATGCTTGAAATAAGCAATAATATTAAGAGTGCTGGTCTTTTGAACATGGGCTTTAATTTACGATAAAATTAAAAAACGGAGCAAATTCATTAAATGGCTTGCTCCGTTTGTGTAATTATAAATAATTTTATTTTTTCGGATCTAAAACATCTTTAATTCTGATGGTTAAATCTTCATAATGTGCTTTGGTAATGGCATCGCCAGCAGTAGCTCTTGCTTTTGTGATTGCCAATAAAGTTTTAAGTTCTGCTCTAACTAAGGGCCTGATATCCGATAAAGCTACATTAATTGGCGTTAAACCATAGTTAGCGGCTACTTCAGCAGGAAAACCAGGAGGAAGCTCCGCTTCTTTAGTCATTAAATTTTCTAAACGATCTACATAAGCCCGCTGTAAATTGCGCTTAAAGGCATCTGCTCTGTCTGCAGAGAATACTGAGGATCTTAAATCGGTAAACAATTCTGGCAAAGTATATGCTTTAGCTACCCCATTCTTAGTTTCATTATCCAGTAAACGGGCAATGCGGGCTGCCGATAAAATGTTGGCCAGTGTACCAGTTTGAATGGCTTTAATACGGTTTAACAAAGTTCCATTGTCAAACTTGTTTAACTGTTCGTTGTCTATTAGCCAAAGTGGTGTTGTAAATAGCTGTTGACTAAAAAATGTTATGGCTTCTTTTTGCTTCGCTTTTGGTAAATAATTATAAATCGGCCCTGTTTGATCGTATGTTTTAAAGTTCTCACTCAAGCCACCGACGTTTGCACATGCATGTCCCATATAACGGTTAAACTGACCAACGATTTCTGTATAAATCTCTTTTAAATCGCTGTAATCTTTACCTTTTTGGTAAGTCCATTTTTCTACGTTCGGAAGGATGCGTTTTAAATTTGCAATACCATAACCATTTGCCTTTATCGCATTATCCCCCAAATCTTCGCTTTGCAAACGAGGATCTAAACTTGTGCCTTGTCGGCCATAGAAATACAATGGATTGCCGGCATTTTTTAAGGTCCATTGATTTAGAATTTCTCTTTCTTCTTCGGCTGATTTATTTCCCGGTAACCAGGAATAGCCCCATTTAATAGCCCATTTATCATACTCACCAATTTTAGGATAAAAATGTGTTACCCCATCTCCTGGTTGAGCGATATAATTGAAGCGGGCATAATCCATAATTGATGGTGCTGTTCCGTGTTTATCCGTAAATGATTTTGAGCGTAAAGAATCCACCGGATAAGCATAACTTGATCCAAAATTATGCGGCAAACCTAAAGTATGACCAATCTCATGTGAAGAAACAAAGCGGATTAATTCGCCCATTTGTTCATCGGTAAATTTTGCTTTACGAACTGCAGGATTAACCGCGGCAGTTTGTACGAAATACCAATTACGCAATAAATTCATTACATTGTGATACCAGCCGATATGTGTTTCCAAAATTTGCCCGGTACGGGGATCACTAACATGCGGCCCATAAGCATTTGGAATATCCGATGCAAAATAACGAACAACCGAATACCTGGAATCTTCAACACTAAATTCAGGATCTTGCTGAGGGCTTGGGGCTTCCTTACCAATAATGGCATTTTTAAAACCAGCTGCCTCAAAAGCCACTTGCCAATCGTTTATGCCTTGAATTAAATATGGCACCCATTTTTTAGGCGTTGCCGGATCAATATAAATTACGATTGGTTTTACAGGTTCTACTAATTCCCCTTGTTTGTAAGCATTTGTATCTTTTGGCACTAAATTCCAGCGATGAATGTAGGCTGTTCGTTCTGCCTTTTGAGCACCAGTTCCATAATCAATTTGTGATTGACCGAAAAAGCCCACTCTGTTGTCCATAATTCTGGCTTTAACAGGAGTTTTAGGTAATAACAGCATAGAAGTATTGAACTCGAAAGTTACCGCCCCGTTGCTATTATCGGTAGGAGATTCTGCTGCCCGGTAAGTTTTAGCTGTTTTGACTTCAACATTAATGGGGAAAGTTTTAACCGTATCAATATAGGATCGGGTTGCATCGTACAAGGTAATTTTATACATTTTACGAAGGGCATCCGTTGCGCCAATTGCCATCACATCACCATTATAAAAATCGGTGACATCAATAACCACTCCCGTTGTATCCTTATTATAAGCTTTAATTTCAAAACCCGCTAAAATTTGTGGCAAATTAGAATTCTGAACAGATTCAAACATATCGCTGTTTGGATCTGCTTTGGTAGCATAGCTGGGTACGCGTATATAAACTTGTCTCCCTCTACGCTCCCATTTCCATACCTGTTCATTTAATGCTTCTCCGCCGTATTGCTGGTTTCCCACTTTTATCCCAACAGGAGCCTTAGCCAAACGGGTTACTACAAGCATTTCCCGGTTGATCATCGAATCTGATATTTCAAAGTACCATTTATCATCCACTTTGTGCGTTTTAAATAAACCATCCGTTGTTCTGGCTTTTGCTGTAATAACCTCAGAAAATGGTTTTATTCCTTCTTTTTTGACCGCCGAAGATGGTGTTACTACCGGCGTTATTGGAGTTGCGCCCTTTGAGAGTTTTCGTTTCTTTTGCGCATACGCAGGGCTTAAGTTAGCCATGCCAAATGCAACAATACTTGCAAACGCAAGTATTTTAAAGTTTTTAATCATGTTTGTTTAACGATTTATGCTTGGTAATTAATGTCAAAGTTAGAGCCTCTATAGCATAGAATTAGCTTGTAACTGTAAAATTACCCTTAAATTCTCTTTTCTAACCTAACAATTTTGAAAAACACTTTTTTGTCACGGAAAATTTCAAATATTAACGCTCTATCTTCTCTTGATTTAAACATTTCGGTCAGATCGTTTAAGGAATAGCCCTCTATAGGTTTAAAATTAACTCCAATAATTTCATCGTAAGGGCATAATCCAGCTTTTTCAGCGGGAGAGTTTTGGTCTATTTCGCCAATTAAAACTCTTTTATATTCATCCTGATCAAGGTAAACAACCATCCCGACCATATCATATTCAAAAGTTTGCTTACTGAAACTGTTGGGCTTAATGTAAATAAAGCCTTCCTCATAATTAAATTGAATATCGAATTTTCTTAGCAAATCGGCACCCAAATTACCATTACGATTAGTTAAATCTATTTTTTGAGATATGATTTCAAAATCTGGAAAACCCGAAACAACATCTTTAAAAACATAATCTCCAAGATAAAATTTTTTTATCCTACCCACATACCCCTTAATCTGTCCACTTAAGCTCATTCCCAGGTTAGCTCTTATTTTTGCCGTTGGTAGTGGAAATGCGGTTCCGTTTAGCATTTCCATTGATAAAGCATGACTGGCACCGGTATCAATTAAAAATTTAGCCCTAATCCGTACACTATCTGGAATTTCCACATCTGCCCATATATATGGTTTTAAATTATCTATCTCTATCGGGATTTTACTTCCTCTATATTTTCTCTTAGCTTGCTGATTATAGAATATAAGCCTGTTTTCACTATAGCGAACATCAACCATAAAGCTGTTAAAAAAACTAAACCCAATTAAACCATATATTTTTAGGCCTAAATGGCCAGATAGATTAAAAAGGTCTTCCTTTAAAATTGCCGTTGGAATATGCTCTATTTTTGCTCTGCCAATTTGGGCATTGATATTTTGTGATATATATGCTTCCACTGTTTCGATACCTAAACCAGATACTTTGATTTTACGCAAATCCTTAAAATTAAGCGAATCAATAATCGATGGGTCGGTAATAATCATTGGTCCGACCCCCGTATCTAAAATAAAATCATAAGGACCTTTCCCATTAATCAGAATCGGTATTACAGTTAAGTTCTTTATACATTTAAAAGTTATGGCTTGTTTTTTCTGATTATCGGGGAAAAAAAATTCCTGGGCAAAGCTTCTATTAAAAATAAGCAACAACAAGCCTGTGCAGATAACGAATTTGCGACAATCGATTATTAGAAACTTATATTTCGTTAACATTAAATTAAATTTAATAATTTAGTTTATAATATTACCATAACTTCAAAACATGCTTCGTCCAATAATTTCAAACATCTTATTTCCTGTATATATATTGTTGGTTTGCTTAATAACTGGCTGTTCAACGGATAAAATGATCGCAAATAAAGTTGGAAAAGAGTTTAAGAATTCATCTACAATTAAACAATACCAGGTCGGTTTTGCTCTTTATAACATCGCAGATAAAAAGATGGTTTTCCAAAAGGATGCAAATAAATATTTTACACCAGCATCGAACACAAAACTTTATACTTTTTATGCCAGCTTGAAAATGCTTCCAGATTCTATACCCGCACTTAAATACATTGAAAAAAATGATTCATTGATTTTTTGGGGAACAGGTGATCCATCATTTTTACAGGCACAGCTCAAAAACAAGATAGCCTATAACTTTCTTTCCTCTACAAACAAAAAACTGTTCTTTGCCCCAGGCCGATATACTGGAAATTTTTACGGAGATGGTTGGCAGTGGGATGATTACAACGATTATTACCAGCCAGAAATTACTGAATTTCCCATCATGGATAATATGGTGACCACAAAATATACTGGCTCAAACAAGATAAGTATTGAACCCAAAATATTTGTCCCATACTTTAAAATAGATTCTACTCAAACAAAGGGGGACTTTCGCGTAAAAAGAGATTTTTTAACCAACCATTTTGTTTATTCTGCTGTTACTGTCAAACCGACTTATGAACAGCAAATTCCATATAAAACAAGTTCACAAAGTATCGTAGAAATTCTTACTGATACTCTACATAAACCAGTCGGCCTAATTAATTTAAAATTACCCGTTACGGCAAAAACCTTATATGGTGTTAAACGGGATTCTGTTTTAAAACACATGCTGTTGCCCAGTGATAATTTTATAGCCGAGCATTTATTACTGGTATGTTCTAACCAGATTAGTGATACATTAAGTACTCAAAAAACAATTCAACATGTTTTAAAGGATTATCTTTCAACTTTACCCGATAAACCCAGATGGGTAGATGGTTCTGGTTTATCCCGAATGAATCTATTTACGCCAAGAGATATGGTTTTTCTTTTAGATTTAATCTATAAAGAAATAAATGATCCTGAAAAATTATTTACCATGCTGCCTGCCGGAGGTAAAACCGGAACATTGAGAAACGCTTATCCTAAAACCAATAAACCCTTTGTTTTTGGCAAAACCGGAACATTAGGTGGCGTACACAACCAAAGTGGTTATGTGGTGACCAAGAAAGGCAAAACATACATTTACTCTTTTATGAATAATAATTTTGTTAATCCAACAGCTGAAGTCAGGAATGAAATGGTTAGGATTGTGACGTATATTCACGACAATTTTTAAGCTTTTTGAGAAACATGAAATTATTTTTAATAAGCATCATTATCTTAATTTCTTTTTCGGCATCAGCTCAAAAGCAAATCATTTTTACCTCGAAAAATTTGCCCCAACCAGATACAACCTGGGTTTTTACGCCTAAAAAATTAAGTAAAAAGAATAAGGTTCCGGCCGTTATCTTACTTCATGGCTGGAGCGGCAATTATAAACAATGGAATAATATTATGGACGCCCAGCAATATGCAAATGAGTATGGCTATATTTTAATTTGTCCGGATGGTTTATTTAAAAGCTGGTATTTGAATAGTCCGGCGAAAGTGGATTGGCAATATGAAAGTTTCTTTTTTGATGAGCTATTGCCAAAAATGAAAAATGATTTCCCAATTGATACGAATAATTTATTTATAACAGGATTAAGCATGGGTGGACATGGTGCGCTTTGGCTTTTCTTAAAACATCCAGAACAGTTTAAAAGTGCCGCAAGCACAAGTGGGGGCGTAAATCTACGGGATGCGATTGGAAAATTTGGCGTTCCGGAATTACTTGGAAACCCTGAAGAAGATAGCGATATCTGGCTAAAATACTCTGTAATTAAAAATATTGATAAGCTGGCGGGCAGTAAAAAGGAAATCATTTTCGATTGCGGTTCAAGTGATTTCTTTTACAAATCCAACAACATATTGAAGCAAGAATGCGATCGTTTAAAAATTAATGCCACTTATATTTCCCAACCTGGAACCCATAATGCCGCCTATTGGAAAAAATCCATTAAACAGCAATTTGAATTCTTTCAGACACAAGTTGTCCAGGCTCCGTAAAATTGAATACTATTCTATGAAATCCGAATTTAAATCTATTGCCCAACCATTTTCCAATAAAATGAATATTGGTGGAACAGATTATCTATATTTTGGCGGAACAGCTTATTTGGGTATTCCTCAAAACCAGGATTTCGTGAATCTTTATATTGAGGGCATCAAAAAATTTGGCCTAAATAATGGGACAAGCAGAAATAATAATATTCAACTTGGAATCTATGGTGATGCCGAAAAAGTTGCGGCTAAACGATTTAAAGCGGAGGCCGCGCTGATCACTTCTAGTGGCTATTTAGCGGCACAACTCAGCGTTAAAGCTTTAAGTGAATCTGGGAAAGTTATTTATGCTCCGGCAACACATCCAGCTTTATGGTTGCAAGATCAACCATCAGATGCTAATTCATTTATAAATTGGGCATACGAGGTCGTACAGCTCATTAATACTTCTCTGGAAAAAAATTGGGTGCTGATTAGCAATTCCATGAACAATCTTTTTCCTGAGATTTACGATTTTAGTTTTCTCAAACAGATCTATCCGGATAAAAACATTATGCTGATTGTTGATGATTCGCACGGAATTGGCATCAATAATAACGGTTTAGGTGCTTTTTCAATCTTACCGCAGCAGGACAATATCAAATGTGTGGTTGTTGCATCAATGGCCAAAGCTTTGGGTGTAGATGCTGGTTTGGTTTTAGGTTCAAAAGAAATTATTGATCAGCTTAAAAATACAAATGCTTTTCTTGGAGCATCTCCATCTGCCGCAGCTGGATTATATGCTTTTATACATGCAGAAAATATTTACAAAAATGAATGGCAGAAACTTCAGCAAAACATCGAATTGCTTGGCAAAAATTTAACCTCGCAATGGAAGTTTGAGCCTAATTTCCCTGCATTTCTTACAGATGATACAACTATCGATCAAAAATTGTTGAAACACCAAATCCTAATTTCATCATTTCCCTACCCTACAAAAAACAGCAAACCAATTAATCGCATTGTTTTAAGCAGCTGGCATCAAAAAAAAGATATTGATCAATTAATAATCGCTATAAATTCTTAGCTTTTTCTTTACCAATAATTTTTTCAATATTTATAGAATGAAAAAGCTGTTGTTATTCTTATCCTTAACTTTTGTTTTCACATCAGTAATTTTTGCTCAAACAACTGAAGTGTGGATTGTACGACATGCCGAAAAAGATCAGTCTAATCCTGAAGACAAAGACCCAAACCTATCTGATGAAGGAAGAATCCGGGCAGGAGATTTAGCTACTTATTTAACGAAAGTAAAATTCGATGCTGCATTCAGCACACCATATAAAAGAACACATCAAACTTTAGATTCTTTAGTTTCGAAGAAAAAAGTTGAGGTTAAAGATTATAGTGATATCAAAGTCCTTGTTGAAGACATCAGGAAAAATTATGCCGATAAAACAGTTATAATTTCAGGCCATTCCAATAACGTTTTAGAACTTATTGAAGCCTTTGGCGGCAAACGTCCTAAAGAAGAGTTAACGGACGATGATTACGATTACATTTTCCATTTAACGGTTAAAGATGATAAGGCAAGAGTTAAAATGGATCAATACGGCAGACCGCATCATTTATAGTTTCTCAAAAGGGATATCCATCAGATCATAATGCTGCCAGCCTTTAAAATCGTAATGCCACCATTCATTGTCTAGCACCTTTAAACCATACTTTGCCATTGATGTGATCAGAAAATCCCTATTCTTTTTTGCTTCTGGCGATACATTTTTAAAATTTGCAGCAGCAGCGGCAGAGAAACTATCATAAGGTGTTGGCATCTCCACTTCTTTACCTGTTTTTAAATTGATTAACGTTAAATCTATAGCACAACCCCTATTATGTTTAGAGCCTTTTTTGGGATTGGCTACGAAATTTTTGTCGCTCGCCTTTTTATAAAAAGCAACGGTAATCGCATAAGGCCTGTAACCATCAAATATTTTTAAACCATAGCCTTTTTTATTTAAGTCTTTTTGAATTTTCTTTAGTGATTCTACAACCGGCCTCCGGGCAAAGGCCCTTGCCTGCCCATACATAACCTGCTGCATAAAATTATTTTTTGTAGCGTAACGGATGTCCAGTTTAATATTGGGTATAGCCTTTTCGATTTCGACCAGCTCATTATTGGGGTTGGTTTTGACAGATGCCAAATATTGATCGTAAGAATCGACCACGACCAATCTTTTAGATGTTTTTGAGGTATTTTGAGCTCCTGCCGATAGAGAAACGGCAACAAGAAATATTAGAAAGTTGATCTTCATTCAAACTGTGTTTTAAAGCATTGTATTTTGTGACCATTATTGTGAGGGTCGAAGAAAAATTACTGATTTGAAACTACTAATAGTTCCAAATCTTTAAAGGGGAGATTAAACATATCTGCCAAATCTTTATTGGTTACATTTCCCTGGTAAATATAAAGCGCTTCCCGGATACCTGGTCTTTGCCAAACCATGTTCATTAATCCACCAAAATCGCCAATATCTAATAAAATTGGTGAGAAAATATTGGTTAAAGCATACGATGCGGTTCTCGGAACTCTTGACGCAATGTTTGGCACACAATAATGAATAACATCATGTTTTCTGAATACAGGATTGGTATGATTGGTAACTTCAGAGGTTTCAAAACAACCTCCTTGATCAATGCTTACATCAACAATAACGGAATGTGGTTTCATCTTGGCAACGGTTTCTTCCATTACAATACAAGGACTCCTGCCATGACTCGCCCTGATGGCACCAATTACAACATCGCAGGTAACAATAGCCTTATTCAATACGATTGGTTGCATAACCGAGGTAAATACCCGGCTATTGCCTAAATTATTCTGTAAACGACGCAGGCGATAAATAGAACTATCAAAAACCTTAACCTCAGCTCCCAAAGCCAGAGCTGTTCTTGCAGCATATTCACCAACAGTTCCGGCACCTAAAATTACGATTTCCGTTGGCGGCACACCTGTAAATCCACCCAACATTAAACCTTTCCCACCTGTCACATTGCTTAAATATTCGGCTGCGATTAAAATGGAGGTTGAGCCAACAATTTCGCTCATTGCCCTGACTACGCTTAATACATTTCCTTCATCACGAAGATGTTCAAAACATAATGCGTTTATTTTTTTATGCATCAATGCCTTCAGATATTCCTGTTTTAATGTTCCCGTTTGTAAAGAAGAGATTAGCGTTTGGCCTTTGTGCATCATCGCTATTTCTTCCAGCATTGGGGGCGCAATTTTCACCAAAATATCAGAATCAAAAATTTCCTTTTTATTATAGGTAATTTTAGCCCCTTGTTCGGCATATTCAGTATCCGAAAAATTAGCAGCAATACCTGCCCCGCTTTCTAAAATCACCCGATGGCCATTGTTTACCAATAAAGCTACGGATAAGGGGGTTAAGGCAATTCGATTTTCCTGAAAAGAAATTTCTTTGGGAATTCCTATAGTAAGATTATTCTTTTTGTTTTTGGTTTCTAGAGTAGCTTCTTGGGTTTGAAGTAAACCCTGGCGAGCTATATCGGCCATTCCTTCGCGTAATCCTGTAGCCATGATGTATAAAAATTGTCTATAGTTTTAGGTTTATGAAGATACGGAAATTTCATAAAACCCGGCAATCTAAATCTAATTAGTTGGTGTTGAATTTTAGTGAATAAATATATAAATCTTGCAAATTCAAGGGTTCTATATATTTAATTACTGGAAAAAGAAAATAGCCTTTCCGTTTCACCCAGAATGGTTATTTTTATTTTTATAAAATGTTCTGGCAGCAATTCTTCCACCTTTTCCGGCCATTCGATCAAACAAATTCCATTTCCATAAAAATATTCTTCATAGCCTAAATCATAAGCCTCTTGTATGTTTTTTATGCGATAAAAGTCAAAATGAAAAATTTGACCCTCAGCTCCTTTATATTCATTTACGATGGAATAGGTTGGGCTGGAAACCAAGTCATCAACACCCAGCGTTTTGCACAGGGCTTTAATAAAAGTAGTTTTGCCGGCAGCCATATCGCCTTCAAACACAAATACTTTTTCTCCCTTAGCAAAATCCAGAAGCTGTTTCGCAATTAGCGGCAAATCTAAAAGACTGTTAACTTTAATATCCATATTAAAAGAATAAAGGCAAAAGTAATACATAAATGCATTGCTTTTGCCTTTTTCTATGCCTTCGGAATCGAAGGTTACCTTGGCGAATAGGTTACCACAGGTATAATCATTTCCTCTAATGAAATTCCCCCATGCTGGAAAGTCTCATTGTAGTAATTCACAAACTGGTTGTAGTTATTGAGCTTGCAATTTTTCTATAATTCGCTCTAAAATTTCAATTTTATGATTTTTAAACTTAACATTTTCAAATAATTCATTATTACGATCTCGTAAATCCTTAACCCATTCTTCCAAATCTACTAATCGTTTATTTAAAATATCAATATATTGATCTTGATTTATAAGTACAGCATTGTTACTATTTTGTATGTTTATTTGTGCGTCATCAGGCAGTAACTTATCAATAGGTGTATTGGTATAACTTGCTATTCTTAATAAATCAGTAGCACTTACAGGCAAAACATCGTTTTCTATTTTGCTTAAAGTACCTTGTCCTATTTCTAAATGATTAGCCAATTCTTCTTGCTTGATATGTTTTTCTTGTCGTGCTTGTCTTATTTTATCACCAATACTCATGCTTGAAATTTTCATAAAAATATCAATTTTACTGAATATTATTATTCGCTAATGAATATTAATATTCTGAAATAGTAGCTAAAAAATATAAAATGATTTTAATATTTAGACAGTTAAAACATGTTTCAAATAAACCAAAGTCATCATGAAGAGAATTAGACAAATTTCCCATAGCCCCATTCTTTCACTTTTTTTATGTCTTACTATTTTGACATTACAAAGCTGTTCTAAAGATGAACCGTTAATAAAAAAACAAAATCTTAGTGGAGAACAAATGTTCAGAGAAATAATTTTACTTCAAGGCGAAAATGTAGCAAAGAAAATACCTTATTTTTCAACAACTATTGAGACGTTAAAAAATGACACTCCTGAAGAAATAGAGCAAAGGAAAGCTCTGAATGATGAAATAATAAACGGAATAAACATTAGTAATCGCACTTATTTTTCAAATTTCAAAAAAATCATTGAAAGTGATGATTTATTTGAGATCAATAAGGCTTTGACAAACGGGGCTAAATTGGCAATTGGAGTAATGTTAAAATCAAAAACTTATGGTAGTCTTATAGCCGAAGCAAGACAAATTGTGAGTGAAAAAAAGAATAATTACGATTTAAGAAAAAGCTCGGATGCCGCAAAACTTAGTACATCTGTAAAGTCAACCCTAATGATGTCGCATCCAGAATCCAAATCGCAGAAAAGTGTATGTCTCGCCATAGCCGCAGTGGTTGTATTAGTCCTATGGGAGGCGGCAGCGGCAGTAAATGTTGTTGCGGTTGCAACAGTAGCTGTGTATGCTTGGGCGGTTTTTTGGGGACCAAGCAGTCAAATAGATTCTACAATTCTAAATATTGACACATTGGAAACCGTAAAAGACATAGACATTGAGCAAGGCTTGGATAATAACAAGTTGGTATTATCTATTGTCGATAATTATTAAGTTTAGTCTTTTTTTTATTGGTAAATTGTTGATAAGGCATAAATAATACTGGAACTTAAATCTTAAACAATTAGAAACTGTTTAAATTTCCTCTTTTCCTTTTTACTTGTCAGCTTGAACTTATAGAACATTATCTTAAGACAATTGACAGGTTCAGTGTTGACAACTTATATAAATTATTTACTGAAATTTAAACCGTTTTTAATATAGTTATGAAAAAATTATGGTACACAATTTATTTGCTCTTTTTCTTTTCAATTTTTATTTTTTCGCTATCTATATCAATAAAGAGTAATACCATCAACACTCCCAAAGAAATAAAATTTATATTTTCATCTCTAACACCACAGGGTTGGGGGTTTTTCACAAGAGATCCTAAAGAAAAATTGATTGATATCTATAAAATACATGGTTCAGAGTTGATAAAATTAACCATACCAAATTCTTCTATGTCTAATTACTTTGGATTTTCAAGGAAGAGTAGAAAAATTGCTATGGAAGTGTCGGTTATATTATCTAAGCTTAAAGATATAAAGTGGGAAATTTCATATAAAAACAACTCAATTGTCAATAACACACCCCCATATTTATTAGACAAAAGCAATTTATATTATTTATCTCATGGGGATTATTTACTTGTTAGAAGAACCCTTACACCATGGGCATGGTATGGAAGAAAGAAAAATTTTATCCCTTTTGAAACAATTCGCATACAGGTTATGTGATTTGATAAGTAATAGGGTAAGCTCCATTATAAATAATTTTGATTTTTATTCTAAAACTTCACCTTTTACTAAAATTTATGGTCTGGCTAGAGCATCTTTAGCTATAAGTTTATTAGTAACATTAATATTTAATGAAATTGAAACACTTTATCCTGAACATTTATTTAATCCCCCAGGGATGAACATGTTTTTCGAAAAAGTAAATTTGTTTTTCATGTTTGATTATAATCACTTATGGATTCCCAAATTGATATCAATATCCGTACTAATGATTGTTATATTAGGGTATTTGCCTCAAATAACAGGCGTATTACATTGGTGGATAAGTTTTAGTTTTTTTAATTCTGCAATCATTATAGATGGTGGTGATCAAATTAATGCAATAATAACTTTAATATTAATACCTATTACATTATTAGATAATAGGTCAAACCATTGGCAAAAAACGAAATCAAATACCAGTTTTAAAAATATGATTGGTTGGGGGTTTTTCTTTTTAATAGAGATTCAGTGTGCTTTTTTATATCTTCAAGCCGGTATTGAAAAGCCCTATAAAGTTTCGGAATGGCGTGATGGAACTGCAATATATTACTGGTTAAACAATAACATATTTGGTTCCAATAGCACTATATTAAATTTTATAAACCCTATAATAACTAACGACTATTTTGCTTTTATTATAACCTGGTCAATTATATTGCTGGAAATATCATTGTTTGGTGCATTTTATATGTTACCAAAAAACAGAACAACCCTTTTCTATATTGCTATAATTTTCCATTTCTTTATTCTGGTATTTCATGGCTTGGGGAGCTTTTTTTTCTCTATCTCTGGCATACTTTTAATTTATTTGTTAAACAGAAACTATGCATTCAAATATTTCCAACAATCAGAACAATGTGACCATTCTTGACATTCAAAGGTTTTCAAAAATTTGGCTTTTCGTATCAATACTACTATTAATAATTATTGCATATATATATCCTATTAGACAAATACTAAATAATCGCTTTAATTTTCAATCAATAATTCCAGTGCTTATTTTATTAGTGATAACTTTATTTTTTGCATTTTCATCACTATCTATTAAATTTAATATGGATGGCATATACTATAAATTTTTCCCATTACATTTTAAATATCATTCTATAAAAATTGAAGATATCTCAAAAATTGAAATCTGCAAACTAAATGCACTTGCGGACTTTGGTGGGTGGGGTATCCGATATAACTTTAAGAGTAAAAGAATAGCGTTATTAATGAATGGAAATATTGGCTTATTAATAACTAAAAAGAATAATAGGCAAATTGTACTTACCACTCAAAAGACTAAAATTGAGATTATAGAAATTTTGAGTAAATTTAATTATAATAAACAACCCCAAGGCAGGCCTTGAGGTATTCTCGGAATAAAAAAGTATTTCTTTATTATAAAGATGTAAAGTTGCGTTTCGCCTACCTCGGTGAATAGGTTACCACAGGTATAATCATTTCCTCTAATGAAATTCCTCCGTGTTGGAAAGTTTCATTGTAGTAATTCACAAACTGGTTGTAGTTATTCGGATAAACAAAATAACTATCCTCTCTTGCAAAAATATAGCTGCTGCTGATGTTGATCTTTGGTAATAATGCATCATGTGGATTTTTGATCAAAAAAACTTCCTTTGCGTTGAAATTAAGGTTTCTACCCTGCTTGTATCTCAGGTTTGTATTGGTGCTTCTATCACCAATAACCTTCACTGGTTTTTTAACCCGGATGGTTCCATGATCGGTTGTGATAATCACCTTAACCTGTTTTTGGGATATTTTTTTTAATAAATCGAATAATGGAGAATGTTCAAACCACGACAAGGTCAATGAGCGATAAGCAGCATCATCATTCGCCAGCTCTCGTATCATTTGCATATCGGTACGGGCATGACTTAGCATATCAACAAAATTGAAAACGATGGCATTGAAATCATTTGCAAGCAAATTATGGGTTTGCTCTACTAAGTCTTTGCCTTGTTCAAAAGTTAAAATTTTATTGTAGCTAAATTTACAATCCTTGCGCAAACTACGCTTGATATTATCGGCGAGGAAAGCTTCTTCGTGCATATTTTTACCACCCTCATCATCATCATTTTGCCATAGATCTGGAAAACGTTTCTCCATATCCAAGGGCATCATACCTGAAAAAATAGCATTACGAGCGTATTGTGTAGCCGTAGGCAAAATGCTGGTGTACATGTCTTCTTCATCAATACGGAAAAATTCGGTAATTAAAGGATTGATAATTTTCCATTGATCGTAACGCAGGTTATCAATTAAAATGAAAAAAACAGGTGTATTATCTTTAATGTGCGGAAAAGCTTTTTTCTTCAATAACTCATTAGAAAGCAAGGGGGCTCTATCCTTTTCCTTAATCCAGCCCAAATAATGTTCTTCTACAAATTTAGAAAACTGAGCATTTGCCTCCTGCTTCTGCATGGTTAAAATTTCGTGCATTTGCGGATCGTCCAATTTCTCCAGTTCCAGTTCCCAGAAAACAATTTTTTTATAAACATCAATCCATTCTTCATAGTTTAATTTGTCGCTTAGGGTCATACCCAAACGTCTGAAATCCTGTTGATAGGCCATCGATGTTTTTTCACTAACCAAGCGTTTATTGTCTATCAGTTTTTTAATGGTAAGTAAAACTTGTTTCGGATTTACAGGTTTAATTAAATAATCATCAATCTTACTTCCAATCGCATCTTCCATTAAATTTTCTTCTTCACTTTTGGTGATTAAAACCACCGGAATGTCAGGATTTAAATTTTTAATGGCCGAAAGTGTTTCGATACCGCTCATTCCCGGCATATTTTCGTCTAAAAACACCAGATCGAAATGTGTATTTCCAAATGCTTCTAAGGCGTCGTTTCCATTGGTAAATGTGGTTACATTATAACCTTTATCATTCAACAATAATATATGAGGTTTTAATAAGTCGATTTCATCATCGGCCCATAATATTTTAGTTTCTTGCATGTTTTTGTAAAAATAGGTATGTATTGCCCTTATATTTTGGCAGACCATTAAAGTATAAATAAAAATAGCAATTTTTGTACCGTATCCATCTATTTAACTATTTTTAACGATTGAATAAAAAGAAAATAATAAACGATCCGGTTTACGGCTTCATCAGCATTCCATCTGAATTGGTTTACGATGTGATTTCACATCCATATTTTCAGCGTTTGCGCTACATTAAGCAGCTTGGGATGACTCATTTGGTTTATCCAGGTGCTTTACATACCCGTTTCCATCATGCCTTGGGAGCCATGCATTTAATGAGTCTGGCGATTGAAGTATTAAGAAGTAAAGGTCATTCTGTTACTGAATCGGAAGAAGAAGCTGCAACATTGGCTATTTTACTACACGATATTGGTCATGGCCCATTTTCGCATGCACTAGAACATTCATTAGTGACCGGAATAAAGCACGAAGATATTTCAGCCAGGCTGATGCAGGAATTAAACCAGCATTTCGATGGAAGATTAAGCCATGCTATAGAAATTTTTAATGGTACTTACTCTAAAAAATTTCTTCATCAGCTTATTTCAGGCCAGCTGGATTTAGATCGCATGGATTATCTAAATCGCGACAGTTTTTTTACTGGTGTAAGTGAGGGGGTAATTAGTTTTGATAGGATTATTAAAATGTTTAATGTGGATGATGATAACCTGGTTATAGAAGAAAAAGGCATTTATTCTATTGAGAAATTCTTAATTGCCCGAAGGCTGATGTACTGGCAGGTTTATCTTCATAAAACGGTAATTGCCGGCGAAATGCTGTTGGTTAAGCTGTTGGAAAGAGCCAAGTTTTTATCTCTCAAGGGAGAGGATTTATTCGCTTCACCATCATTAAATCATTTTTTAAAGAACGATATTAATGAAGTTGATTTCTTTACGCAACATAACAATTTAATACATTTTACTAACCTTGATGACCAGGATATTTATGCTGCTGTAAAAGTCTGGACTAAACATCCTGATAAGATTTTATCAACGCTTTGTCAAATGTTTACTTCAAGAAATTTGTACAAAGTAGAAATGGAAAACGAAATAGCGAGCAATGATCGGATCAAATTCTTACAAAATGCCGTTGTAAATCTGCTTCAAATCAAAGCAGATGAAGCTATGTATTTTGTATTTACAGATTCTATTCAAAATAGGGCATATAATGCGGGAGTAGGAAACATTAAAATCTTGATGAAAAATAACGATATTGTTGATATTGCAAAAGCATCCGATTTATCAAACCTGGAGTCTTTGCAAAAAACAGTAGAGAAATATATACTTTGTTATCCAAAAGGGATTTAAGCTTTTTTTAAATAAAATATTTAACTTTTAGTGCCGTTTTAAATCTTATTATTGTGTATATTATATACTAATTAACCTGAACAGGTTTTTTTGTTCATATCAATTTAACATTTACCTTTGTACGATGCAATTTACTGCCAAGCAGATAAGCGAGTTTTTAAATGGTTCCATTGATGGTAACCCAGATGTAGCTGTAACGGAACTTTCTAAAATAGAAGACGGGAAGAAAGGCTCTTTATCTTTTCTTTCTAATCCCAAATATGAAAACTATTTGTATTCAACTCAGGCATCAGTAGTTATCGTTTCCAAAGATTTTAACCCAACTCAACCTTACACAAGCACATTAATTAGAGTTGATAACCCATATAGTTCTTTTACCATCTTACTGGATAAATACAATGAGGCGGTAAATGCACAAGCGGAGCAATCTGGTATTGATAAATTAGCATATATTCACCCAACAGCTAAAATTGGGAAAAATGTATTTATAGGCGCTTTCGCTTACGTGGCCGAAAATGCAGAAATTGCCGATGGATGCAAAATAAATACGCAAACTTATATTGGTTCGGGTTCAAAAATTGGCGAAAACTGTACCTTTTTCCCTGGTGTTAAAATTTATCATAATTCTGTAATCGGAAGCAGGGTAATTATTCATGCCAATACTGTAATTGGTAGTGATGGATTTGGTTTTGCGCCCCAGACTGATGGCACATACAATAAAATCCCTCAAATTGGCAATGTCATTATTGAAGATGATGTTGAAATTGGCGCCAATACCGCAATAGACCGGGCAACCATGGGATCAACCATCGTTAAGAAAGGTGCAAAGATCGATAATCTGATTCAGATTGCGCACAATGTCGAAATTGGTGAAAACACAGTTCTGGCTGCTCAATCAGGTATATCCGGAAGCACTAAAGTAGGCCCCAATAGTGTTATTGGTGGTCAGGTAGGTATTGCAGGTCATTTATCTTTAGCAAAAGGAACACAAATTGGAGCACAGGCCGGAATAAATTTTAATATCTCCGAAGAAAATAAACAATGGCATGGCAGCCCGGCTCAACCTTTGCGTAACTGGATGCGTGCCTCCGTAGTTTTTAAACATTTGCCTGATATTGAAAAGAGGATTAATATCCTTGAAGAAGAATTAAAAAGACTTACATCTGAGTTGGAAAAGCATGCAATACACAATGAACGTTAGACAAAAAACGATTAAAAAAGAAGCATCTGTATCTGGTGTCGGTTTACACACGGGAGCAAATGTTACCCTTACTTTTTGCCCCGCACCAGAAAATCATGGCTTTAAATTTCAGCGTGTCGATTTAGATGGTCAGCCCATTATCGATGCTGATGCAGATAACGTGACCGATACAGCCCGAGGAACTACAATTAGCCAAAATGGTGCTAGTGTAAGCACGATTGAACATGTTATGGCCTCATTAGTGGGTATGGATCTTGATAACGTTTTAATAAAGTTAAATGGCCCTGAAACACCAATTATGGATGGTAGCGCCATTCAGTTTATTGACCTACTTGAAGAAGCTGGTTGCGTAGAGCAAATTGCCGATCGTGAATATTTCACTATTCCTCATAACATTACCTATACAGAAGCTGATCGAAAAGTAGAAATTGTAGCCATGCCTTTGGATGACTATCGTTTTACCTGCATGATTGATTATAATTCTCCTGTTTTGGGTAGCCAGCATGCAGGAATTTCTACCATAGCTGAATTTAAAAAGGAAATTGCCTCCTGCCGTACGTTTTGCTTCCTTCATGAATTGGAATATCAATTACAACATAACCTGATCAAAGGGGGTGATTTAAATAACGCCATTGTTATTGTTGATAAAGAGGTAACCAAAGACGAGTTAAGCCATTTGGCAAAATTGTTTAACCGTAAAGATATTGATGTTGCTCCACAGGGCATTTTGAATAACATGAAGTTGCGTTATCAAAATGAGCCCGCGCGCCATAAATTATTAGATATGATTGGCGATTTAGCATTGGCTGGAATGCATCTAAAGGGGCATATCATGGCTGCCCGTCCTGGTCATGCGGCGAACGTTGCTTTCGCTAAAAAGATAAAGGCGGCAATCAAAAAGGAAAAAAATAAAAAAATACAAAAGGTGTACGATCCAAGCGCTAAGCCATTATATGACGTTGTTCAGATTATGGACATTTTGCCTCATCGTCAACCGTTTTTATTTGTCGATAAAATATTAGAACTGTCAAAAAACCATGTTGTAGGTGTTAAAAACGTCACCATGAACGAAGAGTTTTTTAAAGGTCATTTTCCTGGTGCTCCAGTTTTTCCTGGTGTGATCCAAATTGAATCTATGGCTCAGGTTGGCGGTATTTTGGTGTTAAGTACAGTGCCAGATCCCCAAAATTATCTAACTTACTTTTTGAAGATTGATAACGTACGCTTTAGAGCACAGGTTTTACCTGGCGATACCATTGTCTTCCGCTGCGATTTACTTGAACCAATTAGAAGAGGTATCGCGCAAATGAAAGGCGTTGGTATGGTTGGCGAAAAAATCGTTGTTGAAGCCGAAATGATGGCTCAAATTTCAAAAGTTAAACAAACAGAACCTCTCCAATAATGATACAACCTCTAGCCTATATACATCCACAGGCAAAAATTGCTGAAAATGTGGTAATTGAACCTTTTGTAGTAATCCATAAAGATGTTGTAATTGGGGAGGGAACCTGGATTGGTTCTAACGTAACAATTATGGATGGTGCCCGCATCGGTAAAAACTGTCGCATATTTCCTGGCGCTGTAATTTCAGGGGAACCCCAGGATTTAAAATTTGCCGGAGAGGTTACTACCGCAGAAATTGGCGACAATACGACCATTCGTGAATGTGTGACTGTAAACCGGGGTACAAAAGACAAATGGAAAACCGTTATCGGTAGCAATTGTTTAATCCAGGCATATTCTCACATCGCACATGATTGCGAAGTTGGTGACAATTGCATTTTCTCAAACAGTACAACATTGGCGGGCCACATAACCATTGGCAACAATGTAGTTTTAGCAGGCTTAGTGGCTATTCACCAATTTGTTAAAGTTGGTTCTTACGCTTTCGTAACCGGTGGTTCATTGGTTCGTAAAGATGTTCCCCCTTATGTTAAAGCTGCTCGTGAGCCCCTTTCTTATGCGGGCATCAACTCCGTTGGCTTGCGTAGAAGAGGATTTACCAATGAACAGATTGACGAAATTCAGGAAATTTATCGTGTATTATTTGTTAAACACAATAACGTAACCAAAGCCTTGGATATGATTGAGGCCGAATTCAAGCCTACTGAGATTCGCGATGAGATTGTAGATTTCATTCGTAATTCTAATCGCGGAGTAATGAAGGGTTTTGGCATGGGAAGTTAAGAAGGGTTAAAAGGTTTAGGATAGAGGATAAAACCTAGGCTCAAATAAAATTCAGATAAATATTTATGAGTGATTTAACGCTAGTCAAAACTGATTCAGATAATGCCGATTTTAGAAAATTGGTGACTTTATTGGATAAAGACTTAAGCGTTAGAGATGGAGATGAACATGCTTTTTATGCTCAATTTAACCAGGTGGATGCGATAAAAGAAGTTGTTGTTGCTTATGAGAATGAGGCGCCTGTTGGTTGTGGTGCAATAAAACCTTATTCTTTGGTTGCCGCTGAAATTAAAAGAATGTTTGTTCATCCTAATAATAGAAATCAAGGCATTGCGGCTAAAATTCTTAATGAATTGGAATGTTGGGCTGCAGAATTGGGTTTTACAGAATGTATCCTTGAAACAGGTAAAAAACAACCAGAAGCCATCGCTCTGTATCAAAAAGTTGGCTATACAATTATTCCTAACTACGGGCAATATTCCGGTGTAGAAAACAGTATTTGTATGTCGAAAACACTACCCGACCAACACTTATCGCCAAATGCCAAATGAAAATCAGTTTAAACAATGTTGGGCGAAGATTCAATAAGGAATGGATTTTTAAAAATTTAAGTACAGAATTTGTTTCTGGAAATAGCTATGCCATTTTGGGTCCGAACGGCTCAGGAAAATCAACATTATTAAGCATATTAACAGGCAGTTTAACCCCGTCAGAGGGCGAAATCAGTTTTTCGGCTGATAAAATTATTCCGGTCGAAAACATCTACCAGTATGTTAGTCTCGCGGCCCCTTATCTGGAACTTGTAGAAACATTTACCTTAAGAGAAATTATCGACTTCCATTTCAAGTTCAAAAATTTCGCTGATGGCATAGATACCAAAAAGCTGATATCAATCCTCGGATTAGAAAAATCAGCAAATAAGGAAATTAAATATTTTTCCTCCGGAATGAAGCAGAGAACCAAACTGGCTTTGGCTTGTTGTGCCGATACACCTGTTTTATTTTTAGATGAACCAACAAGCAATTTAGACGTTCAGGGAATAAATTGGTATAAAGAATTGATAGAGAATTTTACCAAAGATAAATTAACAGCAATTGGATCAAACCAAATCCAAGAATATGATTTCTGCACCAATCACATTCAAATAACTGATTATAAATAACTTACACACCAAACAACATTTGTATTGAACGTCTGTTTTGTCATACATTTGTATTATAAATAAATTTTTAAATATTTATTTTGCAATTCAAAAATAGTTCTTACCTTTGCACCACCAAAAAGAGAAACAAATATTAAATAATCTCTTCAAGGAAATGATCATATTTCTGCCCTTTGCAGAATTTATAATATAGTAAAAAGAGTTTTTCATAGTTTAGTTTGAGGTTTAGGTTGATTATGCCTTTGGAGTGGTTCCCAAAGGCATTTCTTTTACACGAGTTTCTGCATCATGTCATTGCGGAAGCACGAAACAATCTTAATGCGATTTGCCTGAAGCTGGATGCCAAAATATAGAAAATACGGATCAAGCGGAATTCTTGGGGGGAAGAAAATTTATGCATAGATTTTAGATAGCCTGAACAGGAAGAAATTAATGTCTCTTACACCTCTGGATGTAGCCCTGAATGCTTTCACCTTTGCATT